>Ga0102832_1000016_pt1 | contig 593732 bp, 581 predicted proteins | sample EBPBio282013_DNA_FD_88942 | JGI IMG/M metagenome (GOLD analysis project Ga0102832, IMG submission 88942) | Wastewater treatment Type I Accumulibacter community from EBPR Bioreactor in Madison, WI, USA - Reactor 2_5/28/2013_ DNA (Illumina Assembly) | ecosystem: Engineered > Bioreactor > EBPR >...
CGTGGCGGGATATTGATAATTAATCGCTTAATTCTACCTTCCGCGCAATCTTGTAATTTGGAACACATTAATTCGATATGTTGATGCATTAGTAATTTATCTTGCGGGCTTACAATTTCGTAAGCCGCTTCGACAAAGCTGCAGAAGTCGGCACGAAGGATATGGTAATATTCTTCCATAGTAAATTGTTGTTGGGTCATGGTATTAATCTTTCTGAAAATTGGGATTTTGAACAAGGGATTTCGCTCGCAGGAAAATCCTACGATTTGGGCGGGCTGAAATTGGCGGGATGCTATAAGTTTGAACTAAGCTTTTGACCTATGAGGTGTCTTCGGAATCATTCATGGGGATTGTATTGCGGATACGATTGGCAATGCTCGCCATGACATTAGCTTCAGATTCAGTAGCCTGCAAAGGCACAGATTTGGCTTGTTTGGCGGCCTCTGCATCTTCCATGCGCTCAATATAATGGGCCAATTGCACGATAGCCTTTAGGTCTCCCCCAGCAGCTTTATTGACCAATTGCTCTACAGCGATATCAAGCTTGGTTCGCTTAATGCGTTTGCCACCCTTATTAACCTCAATACGTTCGCTTAACGCTTTGCGCAAAATAGTTGACATGCTTTTCGAACCACTAGGGCGACCTCTTGGGTTGCCAGACTGCCCGGGCTTGAATTGAGAATGCTTTGGTGGTTTGCCATAGCCGATGTCATATGGAGCATCATCGAGATTTTCTGGCAAGTTAATTGGTTGAGGAGGAGTTTTAGGCATTGGACGCCTCCATCAATATTGCAATTGAATTGAATGTCTGGCCAGAGGCAATATGTATTGCTTCGTCACCCGTATAATTCTGCCAACGCCTGATGATGGTATCGCAATAAAGAGGATCAAGTTCGATGCCATAGCAAACGCGTCCAACGCGTTCTGCCGCCATTAAGGTGGTGCCACTACCCAAGAATGGGTCAAGAATGATTTCGCCCTTGGTGGTAGTATCTAGAATGGCATCAGCCACCATTTTAACAGGCTTAACTGTTGGATGTAATTCAGCTAACTTGCCTTCATCTGATTGCTTGGAGAATGTATTGGCGCATGGATATTCCCAGACATTAGTGCGGTAGCGACCATGCTTGCCTAATTCAACATTGTTACGGTGAGGGGCTTTGCCGTTTTTATAGACCGCAATCATTTCATGCTTTGAACGATAAAGACTGCCCATACCGCCATTATCTTTGACCCACACGCATATATTCTTAAGTTCGCTATAATGCGCGCTACCTGCTTTCAAGAGATGCTCAAGATGGCGCCAGTCCATGCAAATAAAATGAAGTGAGCCTTCTTTGCTAAATTCTACCATCAAGGCACAAGCAGCTTTAAGAAAATCAATAAAAGCGCTATCGGTCATCTCACCTGATGCCATTTTAAATTCCCGGTGTTTGACATTACCCGTTCCAGATACATGACCATCGATTTTCACATTATATGGTGGGTCGGTGAAAATCGCTGAGGCCAATTTCTCTTTTCCAACATCAATAAAAAGAGCAGCGTAAGTTTCAGCTTCCAGCGAATTGCCGCAAATCAAACGATGCGGGCCAAGTTGCCAAACATCACCAAATTGGGAGATTGGTGGTGTCGGCGGCAGGTTCGGAAGTTCGTCAGCTTTGTCGGGGTCGTTGTCGCTTATACCTTCAATTCTTAAATCTATTTCTCCGACCGAGAAGCCAGACAATTCCAAATCTAATTCAATATCTAATTCTGAAAGTTCTAAGAATAATTCGCCAAGCTTGTTTTCATCCCATGAGGAAAGCTCTGGCAACTTATTAAGTGCTATCATCAGTATGTTTAGTTCATTTGCAGATAAATAATCAGCCCGAATTATTGGAACCTCAGGCAAACCAAGCTTAATCGCCGCCTCAACGCAGCCGTGGCCCGCATAGATAATATTTTCGGCATCAGCCAGCACTGGAATAACCATTCCAAAGGCCTCTATGCTTTTCGCAATCTTCCTGATTTGTAATAGACTATGTTTGCGTGGTGATTTTGGGTTGGGCTTTAGAAGTGCGGGATTAATATACTCAACAGCGACCCTGGTGAACATATTGGGTGGTTGATTAGGTATGGTCATAATAATTGGCCTTTCAATTTAGAAAGGCTCTTAAATATAAACAGGGAATCAAATTTTATAGTTCAAAAATGCAAGAATGTTTTGAACTATTTCTAATTTTCAAAGGTAACTTTCAATAATTGGTTTGAATTTATTTTTAATTTTGATTTGACTAAGGCTTCAGCAAACTCATTTGAAAGATTGATAAGATTCTTTACTATTTCAGGGTTTTCAAAAAACCAGAAATAAGTAGGTCTAAGTTTATGTTCGCTATCCAACAGGTCAATGATTTTTGCTAAGGCCATAGATAAATGAATGACAGGGATGCTTTTCCTCCAAACCCGCGCTCTTAGATTATCTATATCGCCAATTCCTTCGTAATCAGCCAGCTCGTCAATAAAGGCTTGAATGGTTGGGCGCTGTTTAGATTCTGGATTTTTCGCTTCTTCTAACCACCTTTTTGCTATGAAGGTTGCATTCAACCGAACTTGTAATGTTTCATCGAACTTCTTTTCAATTTGTTCGAACTGGCTTTCTTTCAAATCAAGAAATATCGGCTTTATTTTTTGATAGGATGAAGCCCAGGTGTCGTCAGTTTTTCTTTTATAATGAAGGTACTTAGTAATTAGACCCATCATACACAGGTCGATTTTATCTGATTTGTATTGCGTAGGGGGATAAGCAATTAGTGAGAATAATGTCGCGGCAATTTCATAAGGTTCGGTAACCGCAAAATCAAAAATGATATGGTTGGGCTCTAAATCAGTCATACATCTAATTTCAGCCGAATATAATAAAAACGCAATAGGTGCGCACTTAGAACTGGACTTAGTCATATATCCAAGCATTGGTTGGTAACACCCGCGACGCGGGCTTTGCTCAGTAGTAGCAATCGGATTGGCTGATTGCGAAACTACAGGTGCAATTATGAGCAGTAAAAAATCTAATTCGAAAGTTGATGTTGAAGCTATCTGCATTGATGAAATCAATCACAATCAGAACGAAGTGATATTGGAAATATCATCAGAGACAAAGGTGGAACTTTTAAGTGATTTAGTAAAATCACCAACTTCAGGCAAACCAACAAAGCAACAAATCATCATTGACCTATTATCGCGGGAAGGCGGTGCATGCCTTGAAGAAATGATAGAGGCCACAAATTGGCAAAAGCACTCAATACGGGGTGTAATTTCTGGCAGCCTTAAAAAGAAGCTTGGCCTAAAAGTTCAATCAAGAATTACTGGCAATGTTAGATCCTATTTTATCGAAGCCGTAACTAACAATGCGGAGGTTCGATAAATGGCAAAAAAGAATACAAAAGACTTAGAAGTGATTTTGAGTGAATTAGAAAAATGCAAAGACAGAAAATATTTATTTAAAATTTGGGCAGAACATTTCAAGCGACAAGTACCAAATAACTTAAGCACAAGGATGCTTAAAGCCGCTACAATATATAGCCTCCAAACGATGTTATTTTCTAAACGATGCCAAATAACAGATAAAACATTTGAAACAGTTGATGTCCAAGACATTAGTTTCGTGAAAGCCTTACCAGCGCAGACAAAATTAAAAAGTGGAACTGTTTTAAGTAAAATCTGGAAAGGAAAAGAAATTAAGGTTCAAGTTATGAACGAAAAATTTATTTTCGAAAATAACGTCTACAATTCGTTATCAGAGATTGCGCGAGATATTACGGGAACTAGATGGTCGGGACCAAGATTTTTTGGGCTAAATGGTTAGTTATGACGGTTCAGAAAAAAACTGTACGCTGCGCAATTTATACAAGAAAATCTTCTGAAGAAGGATTAGAGCAAGATTTTAATTCATTACATGCTCAAAGAGAGGCATGTGAAAACTATATTAAGAGCCAAAAACACGAAGGTTGGAACGTAATAGCAACAGCGTATGATGATGGGGGTTATTCTGGTGGAAATCTGAAACGTCCTTCAATACGAAATCTTCTTTCAGATATCAAATCAGGGTTGATTGACATCGTAGTTGTTTACAAAGTGGATCGGTTAACTAGATCGCTTATAGATTTTGCCAAAATAGTTGAAATATTTGACAATGCTAACGTGTCGTTTGTTTCGATAACTCAGCAATTCAATACCACAAGTTCTATGGGACGTTTGACATTGAATGTGTTGCTTTCTTTTGCTCAATTTGAGCGCGAAGTAACTGGAGAGAGAATTCGTGATAAAATAAGAGCCTCAAAAGCTAAAGGAATGTGGATGGGGGGATGTGTTCCTTTTGGCTATAAAGCCTTAGAGAAAAGACTTATCATAGACGCAGAAAATTGTGGATTGGTGAAGAAAATTTTTGAATTGTATATTCAATATGAAAGTGTTTCGAGTTTGCAACGTTATCTTAATAGATCTCTTTTTTGCGAAAAATCTGTAAAGAACATTGGAAAAATTGGTGCAGTAGTAAGTTCTACTATAATGAGTAAAAACAAGTTATATGGTATATTAAGTAACCCAATTTATATTGGTAAAATTAAATTAGGAGAAACTTTAGTTACTGGCTTGCATGAACCTATTATTAGTGAAGATGTATTTAAAAATGTTCAAACCATTTTGGCAAAAAATTTTGGTAAAAAATCTGGTAAATATTCTACCAGTAATTGGCTTTTGAAAAACAAATTGTTTAATTTGAACGGTAAACTATATGCAGTTGAGCAAATCAAGCTTGGAAATATTCGAAAATATTATTATACTAATTCAAGCACTTTAATTGACAGTCAAGTTTCATGTGATCGTATTCCGTGTGATAAATTGGAGAATTTATTATTAAAGTTTTTCAAAGATTTATTACTAGAAAAACACGTTGCTGAATTGAACTTCGTATATTCAGAAAATGAAAATTATTCAAAAATTAATATTAAGAAAATTATATCGCAGCTTTCGTATGTAATTTCACCTAGGGATTTTATCGACCGATTTATAAATAAGGTAGTAGCTGTAGAGGATAAATTTAATATCGAAGTAAAACTACCATTGAAATATTTATACGGTAATAAATTTATAAATGGGGATCGTGACGAGTATATTGATTTTAGGATAATTATATCAAATCCGTTTTTCAAAATTAGGAGAGGGCTCAAGCAATACTACAGAAGTGATAATCAATTCATTTTAAAATGGATTGATCTTGCAAGAGTTTGGTATTTTAATTCTATAATGGATCAAAGTGAAAGCATAGCCCAAATTGCTGCCTCCATGAATTTAAGTTCAGACTGTGTCGGTAATAACATTATGTTGGCTTTCTTATCACCAAAGATAATTAAGCATATGAGAGATCATTTAAGCGATTCAACCTTTTCAAAGGCAAGGATAATTCAAATCGTATCTAATAATCAGATATGGTCAAAGCAGGAAGACGAGTATTTTAAAATCTGTGACAAAAACCAATAAGCGATTTAATATTTGGCGCAAATTTGCGCACATACAAGCGCAAATTTGCGCCAAATATTATGGCATACAAAATTGAGATTTGCTATTTAAACATAGTATCTTATTTTAAGAATTCACCTTGAGCTTCGATGAAAAATTCACAATTCAATTAATTAATTCCCTGAAACGTTCTTTAGGGAATTTCTATTTTACGGCTTTGTTTTTGCTGGCAAAAAAATCATTAATGTAATTGAAATTCGCTAATAAAAAAATATCAGGGAAAGCGATTACTTTTTTATATTGGTCAGTTAATTCAGATATGCAAATTAGTATTATGGCGCCAATATAAATTAGCAAATAACACGACACATCAAAAAACTTTAGAGGCAGAATCACAGTAGGAGGAAATCACATATTGATAAAATTAACTAAATAGGGGAAAATATTAAGCTTTTTGGATACAGAAAGCTTACAAGAAATTGGAAGTGGTGTAAGACACGAGAATCGTACAACCATCATATACGTTGTAGTGAAATTTCGAAAAAACACTTTAAAAATAGATAAATAGGGAAAAATATGAAGCCGCTGTAGAGACGAAAAGTCTACGGAAAAACGGAAGTGGTGGGTCTTGTTGGACTCGAACCAACGACCAGACCGTTATGAGCGGCCGGCTCTAACCAACTGAGCTAAAGACCCATTCTGATTGGCATACCTAATGTTCTTTTTTTGTGGCTGCAAGTGGAAATGTAAGGTATTTCTGTAATCAATTTAATGAAGCGTCGCAATTTTGCCTTATTTGGGTCATGTTGCGTTGCTTTTCAAACACTATAAGATGAATACAAATTTTAATTGGGAGTTTGAAATGAAAAACAAATTTGAAACCGCAGCTCTTTTGGCGTTTGGCGCTGCTATTGCATTTTCTATGCCGGCTATGGCGCAAACTTGCTGCAATAATCCAAGCCCAAGCACTTTAAATATCAATACTAGTGCAGAAATCAAACAAGCCCCCGATATTGCGCTTGTAAGCGCAGGTGTGGTTACACAGGCAAAAACTGCAAAAGCGGCGATGGCTGATAATGCAACAAAAATGAGCGCGGCATTTGCGGCTTTGAAAGCGGCGGGGATTGCCGATAAAGACATGCAAACATCGGGTGTAAATCTAAATCCTGAATATGTTTATCAAGAAAACAAACCGCCAGTCATTAAAGGTTATCAAGTTTCAAACACTTTGAGCATTAAAATTCGTGATATGTCAAAAGTTGGTCCAGTTTTGGATGCATTGGTATTGCAAGGGATAAACCAAATTTCTGGCCCGACATTCTCTGTTGAAGATCCTGATAAAGCACTTGATAAAGCGCGCCAAGAGGCAATTGATAAAGCAAATGCCCGCGCAAATCTTTATGCCAAAGGTTTTGGAATGCGCGTTAAACGTGTTATGTCAATAAGCGAATCCGGTGGTTACCAACCACAACCTGTTCCAATGTATGCAATGGCACGAATGGAAAAAGCCGCAATGGCGGATACTGCAATTGCACCTGGCGAAGTAAGCGTAAGCCTTCAACTAAACGTTCAATTTGAGTTGGAAAAATAAGTTTAATGTATTTTAATTTAGTGCCTATTGGTAAACTTGCCATTAGGCACTAAATTATATCCATGAAATTCGGAGCTAATTCAAATATGTTAAAATTATTATTGGTTGCTGGCCTTGGCGCTGGCGCTGTTACTGCCGCGCCAAAAGTTGTGGAATTTTTGGATAAAGATAAAGCGGTACAGGTTCAAACCAATAATAATGAAATCAACCGAATTGTTCCACAAAGTAAAAGTGCGGCGATTGTTTCTTATGCGCCAATCGTGAAAAATGCATCGGGTGCGGTTGTAAATGTTTATGCGCGATCCGTCCAAAAGGGCAGGGTGGCGATTGACCCATTTTGGGGGCCATTCCAAATCCCTGATAGGGCATCACAATCCCAAGGTTCGGGGGTTATTGTTCGTGAAGATGGTGTAATCGTAACCAATAATCACGTTGTAGCGGGTGCGCAGGAATTACAGGTCTTACTTGGTGATAAGCGTGAATATAGCGCCAAAGTTTTGGTTGCCGACCCGCGTTCTGACCTTGCGGTTTTGAAAATTGACACCAAGGGTGAAAAACTAACTGCACTTAAGTTTGCTGATACTTCGGCGGCATTAGTTGGTGACCAAGTGCTTGCAATTGGTAATCCATTTGGGGTTGGTCAAACTGTAACCTCTGGTATTATTTCGGCATTGGCACGAACCGATGTGGGGATTACTGATTATTCATTCTTCATCCAAACTGATGCGGCGATTAATCCTGGTAATTCGGGCGGTGCGTTGGTTGATATGCAAGGGAATTTGGTTGGTATTAATACTGCCATATTCTCTCAAAGTGGGTCATCGGCGGGTGTTGGTTTTGCCATTCCTGCGGAAATGGTGAAACGTGTGGTTGATGGTGTTCTTGCCAATGGGCGTATTATTCGCGCATGGACAGGGGTTAAGGGGCAAAATATCACGTCTGAAATGGCCCAAACCCTTAATTTATCAAAACCGACAGGGGTTTTGATTACCGATATTTATCCAAATTCTGGCGCGGCAAATGCGGGCTTAAAGCGCGGCGATGTAATCACAAGTTTCAATGGAACTGCGGTTGCCGATGAAGCGGGTCTAAGATATTTGGCGGCAACCAAGGCGCCAAATGATAAAGTGAATATTGAATATATACGCGGTGGTTCAAAATCAAATGTTGAACTTAAACTTTCCGAACTTCCAGGTGGTAAAGCCGACGAAAAATTATTGAACGGCAATCATTCCTTTGGCGGCGCAAAAGTTGCGATTTTAACGCCTTCAATTGCTGATTCAAAAGGAATAGATCCATTTTTAAAAGGCATTGTAATCACCGAGATTGCCAATGGTTCAAATGCGCAGCAATCAGGGCTTAAAGCTGGTGATTTAGTATTGGATATTGATGGCAAAGCGATTAATGATATCCAAAGCCTTGAAAGCATGTTGGGAAAAAGCAAACAAGCAATACTAACTATTATGCGTGAAGGCAAAACAATTCGTGGGCCAATCATTTTGTGAGTGATTTATTCGGTGAAAATACCAAACAAGTCCAAACGGGCAAGGATAATCGCCCGTTATCCGAAAAACTGCGTCCAAAGCATTTAAGTGAAATAATCGGCCAAGATCAATTATTGGCAAAGGGTGCGCCAATTTACGAAATGGTGCAAAATCAAAGCCTTGCCTCTATGATTCTTTGGGGGCCTCCTGGGGTTGGTAAAACCACAATTGCAAGATTGCTTGCTAAAGAAGCGGGCTATGAATTTTTGCCAATTTCGGCGGTTTTTTCGGGCGTTGCGGATTTAAAAAAAGCATTTGAAACCGCGCAAACCTATCAAAAAATGGGTAAACGCACACTTTTATTTGTTGATGAAATCCATAGATTTAACCGCGCACAACAAGATGGTTTCTTGCCTTATGTTGAAAGCGGGCTTGTAACTTTAATTGGTGCGACCACTGAAAATCCAAGTTTTGAACTTAATGGCGCTGTTTTATCGCGCGCGCGTGTCTTTGTTTTAAATCGCCTTGAAGATGATGCCTTAAGCGAATTAATCACCCGCGGTGAGTTGGCATTTGATAGGGGCGGGGCATTTGATGAAAATGCGCGCAAGGCCTTAATTGCCATTTGTGATGGTGATGGGCGCTATATTTTAAATCTTGTTGGTGAAATATTGGGTTTAAAATCTGGCGCAATTAATGAGGATGATGTCGCAAAATTTGCGCAGCGCAAGCCCCAAGCCTATGATAAAAATCGTGATGAACATTATAATTTAATTTCCGCGCTTCATAAATCTGTGCGTGCCTCTGACCCCGATGCGGCGCTTTATTGGCTTGCAAGGATGTTAAATGGTGGTGAAAACCCGCTTTTTATTGCGCGCCGATTAATTCGCATGGCATCCGAAGATATTGGCCTTGCTGAACCCGGTGCATTGGCGGTTACAATTGCCGCGCGCGATGCATATGAAATGCTTGGCAGCCCTGAAGGGGAATTGGCATTGGCACAGGCGACATTGCATCTTGCCTGTTGCCCCAAATCTAATGCGGCCTATGTGTCATTTAAAAGTGCGATGGCATTGGCAAAATCAACCCAAGGTGAAATGCCGCCCAAACATTTCCTTAATGCGCCAACTAAAATGATGGGTGATTTAGGCTATGGCAAAAATTACCAATATGACCATGATGTAGAAGGCGGCGTTTCTGGCCTTTCTGGCTTCCCAGAGCGGATGGGGCAACCAGTTTTATTCGAACCAAAAGAAATTGGCGCGGAGGCAAGGATTGTTCCCAAACTTGAAGAATGGCGAAGATTACGCAAAAAATGAATATAATATATCAAATAAAACATGTTCGTTTTAATAATTTATGGGTTGATATACCTTTGGTGGCTTTTGTTAAACAGGGCATAAAAAAGGTCTATTTTAATGACGAAATATATGAAATAAACGAAGGTGAAATGGTGATTTTGCCAAATGGTGTTGATTTTCATAGTGAAAATATACCCAATCAAAACGGCATATATGAAGCCTGTTGTTTAAATATCGAAAGTGATTTCTTTATAAAGGCAAATAAGCATTTTGATATTATCACACAAGAAAAGCCCACGCCCTTAAAAATCACGAATGGTGTTGAAGATATTGCAAATGCATTCTTTAATATTGAAAAATCACCAAATTCCCAAAACATCCCCGATGAAATTTTGCAATTACGTAAGCAAGAATTAGTATTCTGGCTTGCAAAACATAATTATTTTTTCCCAATCAATAAAAATAATAATATTAAATCTGTGGTTTCACGAATTATTTTTAGTGATATTTCATTTGAATGGACTTTGGAATTAATTGCCAAAAAAATGGGGATTGGGGTTTCCAACTTACGCCAAAAATTAGCGCAAGAAGGCACAAGTTTTCAAAAAATAATAATTGAAGCGCGCATGATTCAAACCCTTGAATTGATACAAACCACAAATAAATCAATCACTAATATTGCATTTTGTGTTGGCTATTCATCGGTTTCTCGCTTTAGTGAACGTTTTAAAAACCGCTTTGGAATCTCACCAAAAACATTATCATTGCACGAGAAAAATATCATTAAAGGATAGTTTTTTATCAAAATAGGCAAGAAATTTGTGATTTTATCATCTAAAGTATTTTCAAAACAATGAGGGTAAAATGTCAAAAAAAATAATTGCTTTAAGTGTAATCGCGTCAATATTTTCATTCGCAAATTTTGCACAGGCGAAAATGGCGCTAAAATCGCAAACAATTGCTGAAAACAAGGTGCTTAAAAATGATCAAGTATTTTCGGGTTTTGGCTGTACAGGTAAGAATATTTCACCGCAATTAAGCTGGTCTGGTGCACCTGCTGCAACCAAAAGCTATGCAATTATGGCTTATGACCCTGATGCGCCAACCGGTTCGGGCTGGTGGCATTGGGTGGCGTTTAATATACCAAGGGACACAAATTCTGTTGCCGAAAATTTTGGCGCTTCTGACCATGATGGAATAATTCAAAGCCGAACTGACTTTGGCACTTATGGCTTTGGCGGAGCATGCCCACCTGTTGGCGATAAAGCACATCGCTATAAATTCACTGTCTATGCTTTGAAAGTTGAAAAACTGCCACTTGATAAGGATGCAAGTGCGGCAATGGTTGGCTATATGGTGCGCGCAAATGCACTAGATAGCGCAACAATAACCGCAAAATATGGACGCTAATAAAATTCGAATTGGTATTTTATAATTGCGCCAATGGGTTAAAATATATATTTATATTATATGCGCCCAAATTATCTTAACCCGCTTTTTTTGCCCATCACCAAATTAAATGGTGTTGGGCCGAAAATTGCGCCATTACTTGCCAAGGCGATTGAGGGTGAAATTGTGCGCGATGCGGCATTTCATTTGCCATCCAACCTTATTGATAGGCGTTTTAATTCAAAAATTTCCGATGCGCCAATTGGCATAAGTGCCAATTTTGAAGTTGAAATCCTTTCCCATGAAAACGCCCATAAGCACCGCCCATATCGCGTGATTGTCTCCGATGATACGGGCTTTATGACGCTTGTATTTTTCAATCCTAATCCAAAATTTTTAAAGGCGCGTTTGCCAATTGGTGAAAAGCGTGTGGTTTCGGGTGAAGTTGTTGAAAAATTTAATGAAAAACAAATGGTGCATCCATCGCGCATTTTAAATTTGGGTGATGAAGCGCTTAATGTGGCATTTGAAACCATTTATCCCAATACTGGCGGACTGTCGCAGAAAACGCTTGGCAAAATCTGCCATGAAGCGGCGGGTTTGGTAAATATTCCTGTTGAATGGATTGATGAAAATCTTTTAAAGCGCGAAAAATGGGGCAGTTTTAATGATGCGATTAAAGCAATTCATAACCCGCAAAATCCCGATGAAATAAAGCCCGAATTTTGGGCACGCCGCCGCCTTGCTTATGATGAGGCATTGGCGCGGCAGGTTTTGATAAATCTAAATTCGGTGCGCCGTAGGAAGGTGCAGGCATTTCCATTGATTGATAAAACAGGTCTTACCCAAAAATTCCTGTCACAATTGCCATATTCGCCAACCAATGCACAAAATCGCGCTTTCAAACAAATTGAAGATGACTTGGCGCAAAACATTCCGATGATGCGCCTTTTGCAAGGGGATGTGGGGGCGGGAAAAACCCTTGTTGCGGCATATTCAATGGTGCGGGCGGCGGATAATCAAATGCAATCATGTTTAATGGCGCCCACCGAAATTTTGGCGCGCCAACATTTTGCCAATTTGCAACCTTTATTGGCGCAAATTGGAATTGAATGTAAAATCCTAACGGGTCGTGATAAGGGGTTGAAACGCAAAGAAATTTTGCAATCACTTGCGAGTGGTGAAACTAAAATCCTAATCGGCACACACGCATTATTCCAAGAAGGAGTGGAATTTCACAATCTTGGCCTTGTGATAATTGATGAACAGCATCGATTTGGCGTAAATGCGCGCCGTAGCCTGATGCAAAAGGGGATAATGCCCCATGTTTTAACCATGAGTGCGACCCCAATCCCGCGCACACTTGCAATGGCGCTTTATGGCGATATGGATATTTCGATTTTGGACGAAAAACCCGCCAATCGTGTACCAATTGACACGCTTTTGTTTGATTTAGAGCGTTTGGATGAAATAGAGGCGGCGGTTGCGCGCGCAATTAAAAATGATGACCGCGTCTATTGGGTGTGCCCATTGGTTGAAGAAAGCGAAAAATTAGAAATCTCAAACGCCACGGAACGGTTTAATCAATTAAAAAAGCGCTTTGGCAATTTGGTTGAAATTGTTCATGGTCAAATGAAACCCGTCGAAAAAGAAGCCGCAATGGCGCGTTTTAAAGATGGTGATGCCAAAATCTTGGTAGCAACAACTGTTATTGAGGTTGGGGTGGATGTTAAAGAAGCTAGCATAATAATAATCGAACATGCCGAACGTTTCGGTCTTGCACAGCTTCATCAATTGCGCGGGCGGGTTGGGCGCGGTGATAAAAAGTCATTTTGTTTCTTGCTTTATCAAAGCCCACTTACCGAGAATGGCAAAATTCGCATGAAAAAATTGCGTGAAACTGATGATGGTTTCGCTATTGCCGAAACCGATTTTGAATTAAGGGGGGCGGGCGATATTTTGGGCCTAAAGCAAACAGGTCTACCTGATTTTAAATTTATTGATTTATTCTCCCATAAGGATTTAATGGAAATCGCGCGCCAAGATGCACGGCTTTTATTATCTCAAGACCCAAATCTTGAAAGCATGCGTGGAAAGGCCATTGGTGATTTGCTTGAATTATTTGAATTAAACAGCCAAATTATTGCAGATTAGGCATATAAAACTTTATCGCAATATCAGCAATTTCAGCCGCTAAAATAGTTATTATTAACCAAATTCCCGACATTTTATTAGAACGGAATAATTTTGTATAATCCTTATCACCATTTTTAAGTGATAGGATTTGTTTATTCAAATCTTGTTGGAAAATTGAAAAAAATGGTGCGCCAAACATAAGGGCAAGCCAATCTTTGCTTTGATAAAAAATTGCCGCCGCAAAAAAGAAACATGCCGCCCAATAGAAACGCTCACACCAATAAATTGCCTTATCGCCTAGACGTCTTGCGGTGGATTTAACGCCAATTAATGCATCATCTTGAATATCTGACATGGCATAAATTGTGTCATAACCCAATGTCCAAAAAATGGCGCCAAACCAAAATAAAAATACGGCGGGTGAAAGTGGTGCAACTGCGGCAAAGCCAACCAAAATCCCCCAATTAAAAGTCATGCCAAGCCATGCCTGTGGCCACCATGTGATACGCTTCATAAAGGGATAGGCAATAACCATTGGAACACTTAAAAGTGCCATAATTTGCGCGGGGCGTGGCAATAAGAGCAAAACCACAAGGCCAATGAATAATTGTATTACAAGCCAAATATAAGCTTGCTTAGTTGTGATTTGTCCACTTGGTAATGGGCGGTTTTTGGTGCGTTCAACTTGGGCATCAAAATCCTTATCTGCAATGTCATTAATTGTGCAACCTGCGCCGCGCATTGCGATTGCACCAATTGCCCAAAGTGGAATTAATTGCAAATCAAGCCATGAAAAGCCAATTCCAATACGCCCTAATAATTGCCCCATAAGGCATGGCAAACCCAAAAGCCAAAAACCAATTGGCCTATCAAAGCGTGAAAGCTGTAAATATGGACGCCATGATTTTGGCGCTTTATCAACTATTGAGGTTTGAATTGCATCAGGGGTTTTCATAAAATTGTGATAGCTATTTAAGCTTCAATATTAAAGCTGTTTTTCATGTAAGAAAAAATGTTTATAGATTGCATATTTCCGCTAAATTGTTAAATTGGTAAAAGTTTTCCATATTTTGAACATATTGTTTCTTCAATTTGTTTTTCTGAATATATCAAATTACTTATCTAAGGTGAAAAATGAAGATTTTAAAATATTCATCAATGACTGTTCTTTTAATTGCTGGCAACGCTTTCGCAGGGCAGTGTGAGGAGAATTTCGTTAAATCTGGTAATGCGTTTACTGGCAATGACTTTAAAACAAGTGTTTCACTATCTGATATATCAACCCTTGATGCCTATGCCCAATTAAAGGCGGTTTCTATCAAAGATAATATGAATATTATTATTGATGAACCAAAAGAAGGCTCATTAATGGTTGAGGATCCTTCTGGTGGTGTGAAACGTGCCATTCCAATCACTTATGATATTACAAATGAAGGTAGTGTGGTTCGAATTGGCATGTCAATTAAAACTGCTGCTGGTGTTATATCAAAAGCTGATGATATGAAGGGATTTATGTGCTCAACTTTATCAAATGTAAAAACTGGTAAAGCGGGCAAGATGGCGGCAAAAGGCGCGGGTTCGGTCGGCGTGGTTAATTCTGCGATGAAGGTTGATGCGGAAATGTTTTCACGCACTGTTTCACAAGAAGCCCAAGAAAATGAATCTATAATTGAACAACGCTATAAAAATAAAGTTCTAACTATTTCTGGGCGTATGGATTATGTAATTAAAGATGGCGATCAATATCGCATTGCTTTCATTACGCCTGATGCATCAAAAGAAACATTTAAACTTTCGAATGCGCCATATACTTATGTTGGAATTTCTTGCTATGCCGCCAAAGGTCAAAATGCCAAAGCATTATCATTACGCAAAAAAGACAGAATTGTAATGACGGGCACATTCTTCAAATATGACCAATTCCGTGATCATGTTTGGGTGCAAAATTGCAAATTTGAAAATTAAAATTAATAATAAAGTGGCAAATTTTTAAAAACCACGCTTTTTAAAAATTTGTCGCCAATTGAAACTACCCCTAAAAGGTTTCACGCGTAGCGTGATATTTTAGGGGTAAGGGGTATTACGCCCTTCTATCCAACGCAATCGCAGATGTATCACGTTTTGGCCCTTCAATGCCGCGCAAAGATGGTGAATAGGCTTGTGGGGTTGGGCGCGCATTTGCCGCTTCGGTTGCGATAGCTTTTACAAGGCCTTCGGAAAGGGTTTTTCCGCGCTCTATTGCATCTTCATGAGCCGCCAAAATATCACGAAATCTTTTGGTTTCTTTTTTAAGTGTGTCTTTCAAATGAACATCAAGGCCATTTAATATATCAGGATTATTGGCAATGCGATTACATTCAATCGTATAAGTTGCCGCAAGTCTTGACGCCTCATCATTCATTTTTGTGTATTCTTCTATGTCATTTGGCGAAAACATATTAACCTGCGCATCCGCAATTTCAGCAAGGCGCTTGGTAAGTAATATCATTTGTTCAACCAAATCAGCAGCATTATTTGCAAGGATTGCCATTATTGCCCCCCGTTTGCGAATGCATTTTTCGCCGCTTCTTGAATTTTAATCATTTCGCTTTTTACCGCATCACTTATTCCGATGCCGCCTGCTTGGGTAAAGCCTTTGGCATATTCATCGTATAGGAATGGTTTAAATGCGCGCTCGCCGGCGCCGCCGCCAAACATTGAATCTGAATTATCATTATCGGTATCTGAATAAGCCAATAATTGTGATAATGTCATTTGTTCAAATTCTTTGGCAACCCTATCAAGTTCGGTACTTGTTTTATTGCCAAGGGATCCAAGAGTTTGCGCAATAATATTATTGCTTATGCCTGTGTTATTCATCACATCACCTCTATATCAGCTTGAAGCGCGCCAGCGGCTTTCAATGCTTGAAGAATTTGAATTAAATCGCGCGGATTAACGCCAAGATTATTAAGGCCAGTTACCAAATCTTTTAATGGAACGCCGCCTTTTACCATCAATAAATTGCCCTGTTCCTCATCAACTTTCACAGATGATTTAGAACCATCAACAGTTTTCCCCTGCGAGAATGGGGCAGGTTGGGAAACAAATGGGTCTTCTTGTACGGAAATTGTTAAATTGCCTTGGGCAACTGCAACGGTTGAAACCCGAACATTATCACCCATAACAACAATACCAGTTGATTCATCAACAATAACTTTGGCAACTTGATCAGGAACAACGGTTAAGCGCTCAACCCGTGAAATAAGGCCAACCATATCACCAGGATAACCAATAGGTTTTGTCAAAACTATATTTGATGGATTATCAACATTTGCAGCTTTAACCCCAAGATTTTCATTAATTGCCTGCGCGATACGTTTTGCGGTGGTAAAATCAGGGTTACGAAGCGCAAGCCTAAGTTCTGTCATATTTGCAAGGTCAAAGCGGATTTCACGTTCAATCATCGCGCCATTTGCAATGCGCCCATTGGTTGTAACGCCTTTGGAAATCGTTGAACCCGATTTGCCTGTTGCTTCAAACCCACCAACAGTAAGCTGACCTTGGGCAACCGCGTAAACTTGACCATCCGCACCAGTTAAAGGGGTAACAACCAATGTACCGCCCGCAAGGCTTTTGGCATCGCCCATCGCAGAAACAGTAACATCAAGTTTTGTTCCTTGGGTTGCAAAAGGGGGAAGGGTCGCAGTTACCATTACAGCGGCAACATTTTTAGTTTGCACTTGACTATCGCGTGTATTGACGCCCATGCGCTCTAGCATTGCGTCCAAAGTTTGGCGCGTGAATGGCGAATTACGTAAACCGTCACCTGTGCCTTGAAGGCCAACAACAATACCATAACCAACCAATTGGTTTTCACGAACCCCCTCAACGGATACCAAATCCTTGATGCGTGATTGTGCCATTGCATTAAAGGGTACAAAGCCAATTAATGTCACCAAAACCAATAAATATTGGAATGCAATTTTTGCCGCTTTTTTCATATAATTTCTCATCATAATTCACAATGCGAAATTCGTGCCAATTTTTTATTTATTAAGTGTTTGAAAAATAATAAAAAAATAAGTTAGGACTGATAGGTAATTTGCCCTATTAGGCAATAATTTCCGTGCCTGTAAAATTGGTAAATGTTAAAGCACTATTAACCATGTTAGTGCAATATTATTAAAGGGAATTATATATGAAAGTAGAAGGGCCATCATCATCAACACAAGCTGCGCATCGCCGTGCAGAACGTGTGGTTGCGCCTGGCTTTTCAATTCCAACACAAGAAGTTGCACAACAACAATTTGCGCGCCCTGTCGCTAATACGCAGGCAATGGTAAATGTTGGTTCTTTACTTGCCCTTCAGGCATTACCTGAAACCCGCGAAGAGAAGAAAAAACGCCTTACAAAACGCGCCAATGATTTGTTGGATAATCTTGAAGATATTAAAATTGCCAGCCTAACCGGAAGCCTTAATCCATCGCATCTTGCAACTTTGAAGGCAAATTTAAGTGGCGGTCTTGAAGATATTGAAGATCCTGAATTGCAAAATGTCCTTCAAGCAATTGAACAGCGCGCAGCAGTTGAACTTGCTAAGCTTGAACGTGCTTTTTAAATTTTAGAATATTTTTCGTAAAATCTATCAATATTACCTGTAAATGTGCGATTTTTGTGCGTATTCATGGTCAATTCATAGTAAATATTGCATTTAGCATGAATTACAGCATAAGCGGTTTGAAGATATGCATGTCACTCGTTATAGAGGGCACAAAATTTGCAATTAGAATTGTGATTCTAAAACTATGGATGCTGTTCGCACCTTTTTGAGACACTTTCTTTTTTGAGATATTTGGGGGTAATATGAATTCGCCAGCCACTGAAATGAACTTCTCTCCTAGCATTGCCGCAATTCAAAAAATGGATGAGGAATTGGGCAATTACATCCCAACCGAAGACGAACCATTTATGAATGAACGTCAGTTGCAATTCTTTCGTGTAAAATTGGAAAAATGGAAAGCTGATATTATCGCGGATAGCTATAATACAATTTCACATCTTCAATCAGATTCAATTTCTTTGCCTGATTCAATTGACCGCGCATCTTCTGAAACTGAAAAAGGTCTTGAATTAAGAACACGTGATCGCCAACGCAAATTAATTGCCAAAATCGACGAGGCTTTGAAGCGTATTTCTGACGGTGAATATGGCTATTGCGAAGAAACCGGCGAACCTATTTCTTTGGGCCGCCTTATCGCCCGCCCAATCGCCACCCTATCCCTAGAAGCCCAAGAACGCCACGAAAAATCGGAACGTGTTCATAGGGATGAGTAATATTCAAAACCCCACCTTCGGCGCTTCGCGCCTCACTCAGGGTTTTGGATTCAATTCGGCAATAATTTGACAAGGTAAAGCCTCGCCAAATTATTGGCTTTATTAAAAAAGGCTCAAGCATTGCTTGAGCCTTTTCTATTTAATTATTGACATACAATCTATAAAAGTATTTAATTTAGAAATGGAATTTATAAATAAATTTAAATACAGAACAGATGTAGAAAAAGCCAAAGTTTATTATTGGATATATGGTGTTTTATATTCAATTATTTTTATTATTTGCCAGAAATTTTCTTTAATAATAAAAACTCTATTAAATGGCACTTTTTTCCTAGCTCTAGGTGTGTTTTTATTATTTCAGGTGATGTTTTCAATTTTTAGAAGTTGTGAAGTTTCAGATTTAGATGAAATTGAAAATGATATTAAAAATCTAATCAAATCTATATTCCTTATTTTGTTTTTACATTTAGTATTCAATTTGTCATTAAAAATCCCAGATTTTAAAAACCTAAAAAAATATTGGGAAGAGGGAGTTATATTTTTCCCAGGCTTCATGTTGCTTATTTTAAGTGATAGTATTTGTTTTGGCGGAATGGGGGCAATATCGCGTTATATTGCACGACAAAAGTCAAATACATAATTAACAATTTAAAAGCCCAAGCAAAGCTTGGGCTTTTTAGTATATGCCAAAAATTTGGCGAGGCTTTGCCTTGTCAAATTTTTGACGAAATGAATCCAAATTACTAAGCGAGCGAAGCGAGGGCGGTAATTTGAGATTTTAAAACGGGCTGATTGCGCCTAAGATTTGTTGGCCTTTTGGTGGGGATTGGTAGTTTGAAATCATGCCGCGGCCACCATAAGAAATTCTTGCTTCTGCCATTTGGGTGTGTTGAACCATATTGGCAGCACTTATATCTTGTGGGCGTACTATGCCAGATACCATAAGTTCACGAATTTCATTATTAATTCGAACTTCTTGACGCCCCGCAACCACCAAATTGCCGTTAGGAAGAACTTGGGAAACCATTGCGGCAACTGTTAATTTCACTTTTTCTTGGCGATTAACTTGACCAGAACCTGCAAAATCACCCGATGTTGTTGTTCCAATCATATTGGCAGGGTCAAAACCAGAAGGTAAGACTTTGCCCGGTATTTGTTCAAGACCAAAGAAATGTGAAACCCCGCCAGATTGCTTGCCAGAGCGTGTGCGCGTAGATGAATCGTTCAATTGTGCCTTTTCATCTATTTCAATATTCACCGTAAGAATATCGCCAACGCGTGAAGCGCGTGGGTCGGAAAAGAATGTTTGTTTTCCCGCTTGCCATAGTGAATTTGATGCTGTTGCACGCGAATAATCTTGCGGCATTGGCATCACAATTTGATGGCGACCAGTTGCGGCATAGGCAGGGTCTTCAATTGGCGAAAGTGCAGGGGGACGCCCAGCATTTTTTACTTCTTCAAGCGTCCCCGCGCATCCACCAAAACCGATAAAACAAATACCAATTGCGCCAAATATTGCTGTTTTATTTATAGTTTTTCTCATGTTTCACCTATCGGGCTGCAAGGGTTTGATTATTTATGCCAAGGCTATGGGCAATTCCATCGCCATCTACTATTGCGTCAAAAATTTTATTGCTTTGAACATTTACAACGCGTATTTTTGATCCTGTTGAACCATCATCTAATGATTTAGCTTGTAAAGTAATTTTTAGGCCGCCAATTTGGTGAACCAAAAGGACATTACCGCCTTTTTTCACCATTAATGCATCGCCAATCTCATTATTTTTAATCGGTGTATTTGCTTTAATTGCATTTTTTGCGCGCGCGCCAATAAGCCGTGCAGGGTCAGAAATTACATTATTACTATAATTATTGGCTTCAATATATGAAATCATATCATAAGTAATTGCTTCATCACGCCTTACATCACGGTTTAAAACTGGAATATCGCCATTAGATTTGTTGTTTGAACTAATGGGCATTGAACTTGAAAGCGTATTTTCAGATCCATAAACCTCGATACTTTTTAGATTATTGGGCGCTTGCCATTTTAAACCATAAGAACCAAGTCTTGCGCGTAATGCATCAGTGTTAAAAACGGTTTTTTGATTAGCGTTTGGCGCAATCGCAAGTGGTTTATTCGCCGCATTCCCCGCATTATCAAATACATCGCCAATTAAAATATGGCTACCGCTTGCAACAGGATTTTCGCGTAAAATAAGGCCATCGGCACGCGCGCTATTGATTTGTGCGAATGCCAAAAAGCCCGCAAGTATAAACCAAATTAATGGCCCAAATTTTTCACGCGAAATATGCCAATTCATTTTTTAGCCTATCTTAAAATCTGCGATGTGTTTCGCATCATTTCATCGGTGGCATTAATTACTTTTGAATTCATTTCATAAGCGCGCTGCGCCATAATTAATGCCGAAATTTCGGTAACTGGGTTCACATTCGAGCTTTCAACATAATTTTGGTTCAAGCTACCAAAACCTGTTGACCCCGGATTTCCAACTGTTGCAGGGCCAGAGGCTGCGGTTTCAACAAGTAAATTGTCACCCAATGCTTCAAGGCCGGCTGGATTTACAAAAGTTGCAAGTGTTAATTGACCCAAATCCTGTGGCGCGGTTTGCCCTGGTAGAAGTGCTTGAACATTTCCTGATGGTGAAATTGAAAAATCTAGTGCATTTTCAGGGATTTGAATTTCGGGTTGAACCACATAACCATCTTCGGTAACAATTTGGCCAGTGGGTGAAGAAGAGAAATTACCTGCGCGTGTATAGGCTGTTCTGCCATCTGGCATTAAAACCTGAAAATAGCCGCGCCCATTAATTCCTATGTCATAATGATTATCGGTACGTGTCATCGGGCCTTGTTCAGTGATACGATAAACCGAACCAGTCTTAACACCATAACCAACTTGAACACCTGTTGGGTCAATATTACCCGCATCAGAAGTTGAAGCACCTGGGCGTTCAAGGTTTTGATATAATAAATCCTGAAATTCGGCGCGTTGGCGTTTAAAGCCCGTTGTGCTCATATTGGCGATATTGTTCGATATTACCTCAACATTTAATTGTTGAGCCAACATGCCAGTTGCTGCAATATTCATTGAACGCATTTAATTATTCCTATGCTTGTACCCGCCCAAGGCGGTCAATAGCTTTTGATTTTAAGTCTTCGGCTTGTCTTTGTAACTTTGTTGCGTTTTCAAAAGCGCGGCTTATTTCCATGATTTTTGTCAACTCTTGGATTGCGACAACATTGGAGCCTTCAAGCATACCTTGAACTACTTCAAAGCTTTGTGATTCGCTTGCCGTACCTGATGCTTGGGTTGGTTTAAGTAAATTATCGCCAATTTTATCAAGTGCGCCGGGTTTATTAAACGTAAAAACACCTAATTTTGCGATTGAAACGCCATTTTGAGTAATGTTTCCATCTTTTGCAATTTGAACAGGGCCGCGATTGCCATCAATCGTAATTTCTTGACCGCCATTGTCTAAAATTGGTTTGCCATCATGATTTATTAAACGACCATTTGGATCAAGGGTTAAGCGGCCATCGCGCGTATATAATGTTCCTTGTGTGCCACCACCAACCGAAAGAAATCCTTCGCCGGTTAATGCAATATCTAGTGGGTTGCCAGTTTGTTGAAGCGTGCCAGGGCGAAAATCGCGCGCAATTGTATAGTCACGAACAAAAGTAACAGTTTTTGGATTTTCAACAATTGAGGCTGGTTTTTTTGTGATTGGTTCGAACAAAATGCTTTCGGCCTTAAAGCCTGTTGTAGAAATATTAGCCATATTATTGGCGGCAACATCCATCTGGCGTTGAAGCGCATTTTGTGCTGACAGCGTAATTAATATTGCATTGTCCATTTACGTCACATTCTTGGCGTTAAAAATTCTTTTTCATGCAATTATCTGCAATAATAATGCCAATAAAATAATGTATAAAAACAAATAGATAATTGGTTAATGTGTAATTAATGGCAATTTTTGCCGATTATTTTTTGTATGTTTCGAAAATATTAACAAAAAATCGGCAAATTTTTCCCATCCGAGTCACTTTTCGTTAAGGGACTGGGTTTAGCCATTGAAAATAAGCAAATCGGAATTTTTTTATGAGCAATGAAGTCGCAAAAGTTGAAGAAGGTGAAGGTGGTCCGCCAGCAAAGAAAAAAATGGCGGGTAAAACCTTAATATTATTCATTGTATTACCTGCAATCCTTTTGTTAGGCGGCGGTGGTGCCGCGGCATATTTCTTTATTTTTGCCAAAAAGCCTGCCGCTGAAGCAAGTGCAGATGGCCATGGCAAAGAGGATGCCCATGGTAAAAAAGAAGAAGGTGGACACGGCAAAAAGGAAGAAGGTGGACACGGCAAGAAAGAAGAAAAAAAAGAAGGCGGTGGTCATGGTAAAAAAGAAGAAAAAGGTGAGCATGGCGGCGGCGGTGGCGGCGGTGATGAAAAAAGCGCTATAAAAACCGAAGAAGGGCCAAATGGCGAAATTTATATTACATTGCCAGATATTGTTGAAAATATCACAACTGCGGATAATCGCCCTATTTACTTAAAGTTACGTTTGTCACTTCAAGTGAAAAATCAAGAAGTTGCAGATGCTATTTTGCCAGCTATGCCACGCATTAAAGATCAATATACAGGCTTTTTGCGTGAATTACGCATGGAGGATTTGCGTGGATCTGAAGGTTATTCGCGTCTTCAATTGGAATTATTAAAGCGTGCAAATCTTGCGGTTGCACCTGCACAAGTTGATGCAATTCTTATACAGGAAATGTTGGTTTCGTAATGGCTGATGATCAAGACGATATGGCGGCTGCTTGGGAAGCGGAAATGTCAGGTGACGGCGGTGCCGACGACGCCTTTGCCGCCGAATGGGAGGCAATGGTTGGTGCTGAAACTGGCAAAACCATAACTGCATCTTCAATTGGTATTGAACGCGTATTGAACCAAGATGAGATTGATAATCTTCTTGGTTTCGATATGGGCGATGAAAATGGCGAGGGTTCAAATGGAATCAACGGCATTATTAATTCTGCATTGGTTTCTTATGAACGCTTGCCAATGCTTGAAATCGTTTTCGACCGACTTGTTCGTTATATGACTACAAGCCTTCGCAATTTCACATCTGATAACGTAGAGGTTTCTTTAGACCATATTTCATCAATTCGTTTTGGCGATTATCTAAATTCAATTCCATTGCCTGCGATTTTAGCGGTTTTTCGTGCAAAGCAACTTGATAACTTTGGCTTGATGACTGTTGATTCTAATTTGATTTATTCAATTGTTGACGTTCTTTTGGGTGGCCGCAAAGGCACAACCGCAATGCGTATTGAGGGGCGACCATATACAACAATCGAACGTATGCTTGTAACCAAAATGATTGATGTGATTTTGGAGGATATGGCGCTTGCGTTTAAACCAATTCGTGAAGTTGATTTCACGCTTGATAGGATTGAAACTAACCCGCGCTTTGCCGCGATTGCGCGTCCTGCAAATGCTGCCATTATGGTGAAAATGCGTATTGATATGGAAGATAGGGGCGGAAGGGTTGAATTACTACTTCCTTACGCAACCCTAGAGCCTGTACGTAACATGCTTATTCAGCAATTCATGGGTGAAAAATTCGGCCGTGATAATATTTGGGAAGGCCACTTAGCTACCGAATTATGGTCAACCGATATGGAAATAGAGGCGGTTTTGGATGAATTACCGCTTTCACTTGGGCGGATTTTAAATCTGTCGGTTGGTGAAACTGTAATGCTTAATCAAACCCAAGATGGCCCTATTGAATTAAGATGTGGCGAAATAAGCCTTACTAAAGGGCGTATGGGCCGCGTTGGAAATAATATTGCGCTGCGTGTTGATAGACCGCTTAATCGTGGCACTAAGTTGGAGATTTTTAAATGACAATAGATTTGGCAAATATTAGCCAATATTTTGCGCATGCTGTTCAATTTATCCTAATTTTGGCACTTTTTTGGGTTGCAGGATTATTTATGGTTTTGGACAAAAAGCTAAATGCAATGCGCCAAGGTACTGATGGCATTAAAAATACAATTGTTGAGCTTAATGGCGCAATCGAACGTGCGCAAAATGCAATAATTGCCTTAAAAACCAATAGCCAAATTGCAAATGATGAGCTTGCCAAACAAATCGATGAGGCAAACAAAGCCGTTGAGACACTAAAATTCGCAGCTTCTGCAGTTAAAGCTGTAAATTATACACCAAAATCAACGCTTAATAACGATTTGAAAACCCATAATGATTATAAAAGTGGTGAATATAGAAGCAAAAGACATGATGCCTTTGATGATTTGCCACCAATTGATAATTCAAAACGCAATGTTTGGGGTGGCCTTCGTTAAGGGGATTTGGAATTAGACAATGAAGTTTAGGCCTTTAACTACAATTGCAATATTACTCGCCACATTTGGCGCGATTGAGGCTGGTCGTCTAGGGTTAAAGGCTACACAAGCTTTTGCCGAAGGTAATGAGCATGAACAGGCCGCCGAAGAAGGCGCAAAACATGAAGCGGGCGGCGAGGGGGAAGCTGCTACGGCTGAAGCCAAAACAAACACTTGCGTTCCCGTTGATTTAGCAAAAGAAAAAGGCATAAGTGCCGCCGAATTCAACCTTCTAACTAATTTACAAGATCGCCGTATCGAACTTGATGCGCGCGAGAATGATATTTTAACCCGTGAAGGAATTTTAAAAACTGCCGAAGCAATAGTTCAGGCAAAAATTGATAATCTTCATCAGGTTGAAGGCAATATTCAAAAACTTCTTGGTCAAGTTGATGAAATGGAAGCCCAAAGAATCGCTGGCCTTGTGCGCGTTTATGAAAAAATGAAACCAAAAGATGCGGCCCTTGTTATGCAGGGTTTAAGCGATGAAACCGTGATTGCGATTGCAAGCAAAATGAAAGACCAATCATTGGCGCTTATTTTGGCGAAAATGGATACGGTTCGTGCGCGGCAAATTACTTCAATGCTTGCGCAAATTGATGATAATCAAATTCAAAGTGCAATGAATCCGCCGCCTGCACCTAGTGCTGCACCACAAAAAGTTGCAAATAATGGAACGGGCAATAAATTGCCGCCAGTGCAAAACCCGCCAAATGGTGTCCAAACACCTAATGCGCCAAACGCACCTAAAGTTCCAACACCGCAAGCGCCGGGCGCGCCGCAAAATGGCGCAAATCAGCCCGCCGCAAATCAAGGTGCGCCAAGTGCTGCGCCTGCAAAAACTGGCAAAGAAAAGTAAAGAGGTTTTAAAGTGGTTTCACGTCGTGTCCTTGCTTATCTAACTTGCTTCTCATTGGTGGCACAGCCTTTATTGGCGCAAAATGCCCCTACACCGAAAGCAGATAATGCGGCTGCAAGCAGTAAAGTTATTGTATTTGATGCGGTTGAACGTGATAATTACGCACGAATTTTACTTAAATGGGCGAAAAATATTCCGTCACCTTCAAGGATAAATGTTCGCGGTTCTTTGCTTGAAGTAACAATGCCAATTCCTGTTAATGCCGATCCTGGAAGTATTAAAAGTAACGCGCCATCTTATGTTGTTGCAGCGGCATTAAGTGCCGATAAAAAGACTTTACGAATTGCATTATCAAAGCAGGTTCGTGTTTCAAGGTCAAAGGATGGGGAAATTGAATCAATTGATTTATATAATCCCGATAGTCCTGCACCACCTTCATATTCGCGCAATGAAGCAGTTCAAGAACATGTTGCCGAAAATGATATTGAGCATAAAGAAAAAAAAGATAATGGCTTAAATAAGCCACTTAAAAATTGGCCCGCGCCATTAGATGCACGAAGATTACGCGTTGAATCTGCGCAAAACGAAATGTTCACAAGGGTATCAATTGTCGGAACAGGGATTGGCGCACCGCAAATTGGGCGTATTGGCGATCGTATGGCGCTTACTATACCGGGGCTTTATGCGCTTGATATTGCCAATTTACGTTCGCATTTTCCAAGATTGATAAAAGATGCTGTGCGTTACAATGATGCGACGCACACATCTGTTGTTATGGACCTTGAACCTGGCGCGCAAATAAGAATGGGGCGTGACTATGACCGCGCCTATGTTGATATTTTCCCAAAAGATGCAAATCTTGCGAAATTGGAAGAAGAAGCAAACAAAGCAAAAGAAGATGCCAAAGCCGAAACGAAAAGTGCCAATTCTGACAAGCACGAAAATAATGGCGAACATAAAGAAGAAAAAACAGCACATAATAACGCATTGCTTCCACCTCTTGCACCAAGTAATCTTGGGCAAGCAATACCAAAGCCAGTATTTGAAGAACCTGCGCCAAGCGGAATTGTTATTGCAAATGCGCGCGATGCAAAGCCAAATTATGCCATAGATTTCACATTCCAAAAAATGGCACCATCGGCAATATTCCGCCGTGGTGCGAATATTTTTGTTTTATTTGCAACTTCTGCCGACTTTAAAGTTCAGGGTTTTAAACCAAATGGTTTGGCAAGTGCGATAACACCAATTAAAGGAAATGGTGTTGCAGGTGTAAAAATCACTGCACCAGAAGGTGTATTTGCAAGCCCTGTAGCAATTGGGCCAAAATGGCTAATCACTTTATCAAATTCTGCATCTGTAAATGCACGTAGTGTTGAGGTGAAGTCTGAAACAACGCTTGAAAACAATATTCGCTTAAAAGCAATAATTGCAGATGCCCAAATCGCAGGAAGTATCACGGATAGTGATGTTGGCGATGATATTCTTGTTGGTCTTGCAATGGGGCCGCCAAGTGCATTGCAAAAATCACGCTCTTTCCTTGAAGCCTATATGCCAGAGACTTTTCAAGGGATTGCGGTTATTCCACGCGCTGATGATTTAGAAATAAAGCCTGCGCTTGATGGGTTTGTTCTTGAGCGTCCAAATGGAATGTCGCTTTCGCAAGCGGCAAATGCGCAAAGCCCTGCGGGTTTTACCATTTCATCACCAAGTTTTGTTGATTTCAAAAACTGGCGCATGGGGCCAGAGGCTGATTATGTTAAAAACCTAAATAAATTAAGGCTAGAAGCTTCAAAAGAAGTTGGCGAAGCAAATGGAGGAATTAAAGCGCAAATGGATTTGGCGCGCTTTTACCTTGCATGGAATTTAGCGCCAGAAGCTTTGGGTGTTTTACGTGCTATAAAAGATAATCAACCTGATTATGCGCGCACACCAGAATTATTGGGGCTTTATGGTGCGTCATTGGCGCTAATGGGTCGCGGACGTGAAGCATTGGAAATATTAAACTCACCCGAATTAATGCAAGATGCAGCCTCGCATTTATGGGCGGCTATGGCTGCAGAAGCAACAGGTGACCCAACAGAAGCGCGCAAACAATTCCAATTAGGCGTTCCTGCATTGGCGGCATTTTCACCGCAAATGCAGGCGCAATTCAAATTAAATGAGGCCGAAGCTGCCTATTATTTAGGTGATTTCCAAGGTTCAGCATTTTATGCACAAGCGGCATATGATCTTGCAACTGAACCATTCACAAAAGAGAATGCAAAATTACGCAAAGCAATGGCGCAAGCGGAAAATGGTCAAGATAATGAAGCAAATCGTATTTTTGCCGAACTTGAAAAATCTACTTTCCGCCAAATATCTGCGCGTGCAATTTATTGCAAAGCCATTCAAATGGCAAAAGATCCAAATGGCGACCATATAGAAGCAATAAGAATTCTTGATAGTTTGCGTTATACATGGCGCGGCGATGATTTGGAAATTGATATTTTACGTAATTTGGGTGAACTTTATATTCAAGCGGGTGATATTCGCTCTGGCCTTGCTACATTAAGCGATGCATCAACATTGCGCCCTGAATTGCCTTCTGCGCGCGCATTGCGTGATACTTTGAGCGCTGAATTTAAGCATTTATTCCTTGAAGGCGGCGCAGATGGTATGGATTCGCTTCAAGCATTGGCGCTTTTTGTTGATTTCCAAGATTTAGTTCCTATGGGGCCAGAAGGTGACCAAATGGTTCGCGGTCTTGCTGATAAATTGGTTAAACTTGACCTTCTAACCCAAGCCGAAGAATTACTTCAACACCAAGCTGATAAACGCCTTACAGGCTTTGCAAAAGCCCAAGTTGCAAGTGATTTGGCGGCAATTTATTTGCTTGATAAAAAGCCTGAAAAAGCATTAGAGGCGCTTTGGTCATCACGCGAAACCCAATTACCTGCTGATTTAAACGATTATCGCAGACTTATTGAAGCCGTTGCAATGACTGATTTGGGTCGCCATGATAATGCGCTTGAATTATTAGAATTTACAAATTCAAAAGATGCAGACCGTATTCGTGCCGAATTATATTGGCGCAAGGGTGATTATGCCAATGCAGCTAAATATGCATGGTCAACACTGCCTGCGCCTGCAAAACAATTAGACCCGATTTCAGCGGGCGAAGTATTACGCGCCGCAATTGCAAAATCACTTGCGGGCGATAGGCAAGGGGTTAAAGTACTTGCCAATGGTTATGGTGCGGCAATGCAAAATAGTGCGTTCAAAGATGCCTTTAATGTTGTAAATTCGACTGAAATTCCAAGTGCCGCACAAATTAAAGCGGCAATGGCATCGGTTCAAGGTTCATCACCATTCGGGAATTTATTGAAAAATATTCGCGGTCAAGTCTTTGTTATGAACGCTCCAAAAGATGGTGACCAGCTTGCAAATATTGTTGGCCCAACTGATGCAAATGCCAATCATGTTGGTTCATATTCGCCAGATATTGATAAATTAAACGAAAAAATTGCCAAGAATTTAGAGGCTGTGAAAGCGCCGCAAAATGCAGAAGCTCTACAACAGCAAATTGCAAAACCCGTTGCTAATGCTGCGCCAAAAGCAACAGCACAAGCAAAACCTGCGGCACCAATTAAACGTGTTGCACAAAATACTAAGCCTGCAAGATCCGTAAATCCTGCGCCGCAAGCTGCGCCTAATAATCGTGGTTTCCAAGCGCCAAAAGATCCGCCTATCGCGGTTGGCAGATAGTTAATTTGGTATCTTAAAGCTTTGTACAAGGCTTTCTGATACCAAACGCCAACCATCAACCAAAACAAAGAAAATAAGCTTAAACGGCAATGAAACCACGGCGGGTGGTAACATCATCATACCCATTGCCATAAGGATTGATGAAACTACCAAATCAATCACCAAAAATGGTACGAATAATAAAAACCCAATTTCAAAACCACGGCGCAATTCTGAAATCATGAAAGCAGGGGTTACAATTCGCATTGGCAATTCAACTGCATTTTGTGGCTTTTGAATTTTACCTAATTTAACAAATAATCCCAAATCACTTTCACGTGTTTGTGCAAGCATGAAAACTTTTAAAGGTTGTGTTGCTTGTGGCCATGCCTGTTCCATTGTGATTTCTTTTTTTGTTAATGGCGCAATCCCTTGGGTCCAAGATTTTTCAAATGTTGGACCCATAATGAATGCGGTTAAAAACAAAGCCAAAGAAATAATAACGGCATTTGGCGGGGCTTGTTGTAAACCCATTGCGGTTCTAAGAAGCGATAGAACCACCACAATCCTAACAAAACTTGTGGTCATAATAACAACGCTTGGGGCAAGGGATAAAACGGTTAGAAGTGCAACAGTTTGTACAACGCGTTCTGTAAGACCTGCGCCATCACCCAAATTAACATTCACATTTTGCGCAAAAGCATATGCAACACCTAAAAAAGTGCCGATAAAGCCCAATGCAAATGTCATACCCCAAAATTTTAGGGCTTTAATTGCCTGTTGCTTGTTTAATGTTTTGCCTTGTTTCATTGCCATTTTCCAAGTTTTAGATTCACTCTTTTAACTCAGTGGCATTATTCGTTTATTTTGAAAATGAAGCTTGCGTATTTTTAACATTTATTTTGTGCAATTTTGAAAAATTCTTCAATGAAATCGCCAAAATGAAAGCACTTGGAACACACGAAAATATGGAAAAAATCGTATAGAATTGCATTGAAATTGGCAAGTTAACACCATTCGCGTTCGAAATTTGCCCAATTGAAGCACATATTCCAAGCAAAAGGCCGCAAAAACCAATAATTGCAAGATTTCGCCATTGATTAAGGCGTCTAATGTAGGATTTCGAACTTATAATTCTTTCACTAAACATTTTTCCCGCCTTCGATTGGGTTGGTTTTTAAATTAAGATTTGTTGCGCCATTGGGTGATAATAAAATGGTTTGCTCTATCCCATCGCATTCAATAATCATTATACGCGAACGCCCAGCATCAAGCCATAATTGTTCGATTAATTTTAAGCGCTTTTTAGTGCCCTTTGGTGCAATCATTTCACCTGTAAGCCCATATTTTCGCGCCAAAAATGCGATAAGTGCCAATAGCGCCAATGTAAGCATTAAAGCGCCAATTGCGCGTAAAACATATAAGAAATCCATTTGGTTATTTTTGCTTATGTCGATTAATCAAACCTTAATATCGAAAGGCAAAAATTAAGCCTACCTTAACCATGTTCATTCATAATATCGCCAAGAGGTTATAGTTTTGGCCATTAGTGATGCACCATATTTTGCGATGTTAAAAAATCGCCTGACATTTTTAAATGACAGGCAAAAAATCCTTGCAGATAATGTTGCTAATGCATCAACGCCAAAATTTGTACCAAAAGATTTAGATGAAAAGGCGTTTAACCAATCTTTTTCACGCAGTTTTTCGACATCAGGTATAGGAAGTGCGGGCGTTGGAAATGTTGCCCCTGTGACCCTTTTGGCGACACAATCGGGTCACATAAATGGCCCTTCAAGCGAATCAAGTGTGGCGCGAACCATTAAATCACCTGATAGTGAAACCACATTAGATGGCAATTCAGTAGTTTTAGAAGAACAAATGATTAAAGTTGCCGATACGCGTATGAATTATGACATGGCAATTGGCCTTTATCAAAAAGGCTTACAATTAATGCGCCTTGCCGCAAAAAGGCCAGGGGGATAATGAATGAGTGAAATTAATTCAACCTTATCAATTGCTGCATCTGGGCTTCGTGCACAGACTGCACGTATGAAGGTGATTGCCGAAAATATCGCAAATGCCAATTCAACTTCACCAAATGCAGGTGGTAACCCATATCAGCGTAAAATCGCAACTTTTGGGCAGGTTTTAAACCGCGAAACTGGCGTTAATGAAGTAAAAATGACCAAAGTTGTCGCCGATAAAGGCGAATTTAAAATGCGTTATGATCCGTCAAACCCTGCGGCTGACACTAATGGTTATGTCAAGCTTCCAAACGTAAATTCATTATTAGAAGCAATGGATATGCGTGAAGCCCAACGTGCCTATGAAGCCAATTTGAATGTGGTTGAAAGTGCGCGCGCCATGATGGGTAAAACCATAGATTTATTAAGAAGATAATTTAAAATATTAAGGAGAAACCTTAAATGAATTCCGCCGCTCTTTTAGCATCAAAAGCCTATGGTATCGCGGGTAATATTGCCCCAAATTCAAATGGCCCCAAAGTTGGCGAAGCGCCAAATTTTGGCTCTCTACTGGCTGCACAAGTTTCTAATACTGTTGACGCAAGCCGCGCCGCCGAAGGGCAGGCGGCGAAAGCTGCTGTTGGTAAAGCTGATTTGGTTGATGTTGTTACCGCAATCTCTGCTGCCGAAGTGCAAATGGAAACCATGATTGCCTTCCGCGACCAAGCAATTCAGGCCTATCAAGAGATATCAAGGATGGCAATTTAGTAGCTCAAATTGCCGCCTTCGCGCTGCGCGCTCACTTGGCAATTTGGAAAAAGCGGGCATCAAAAATAAAAAAGCGTGGTTTTTTATTTTTGATGACATTTTGTTTTTATATTTGGAGTAGAATATGGATCCTAAGGCGTTTATTCAGACTATGATTGCATTGGCATCGGCTTCTTTGGGCCTGGTTGCGGCTTTGGCTTGGAATGAAGCTATTAAAGCAACTTTGAAACTATTGAATCTATCAGATAGTTTGGCGGGGCTTTATACTTATGCGATTTTAGCAACAGTTTTGGCAATTGTAGTTTTAGCAATACTTGGCAAAATTTCCGAAAAAATCGGTGGTCAAGCAGCCTTTGAACGCGAGGCGGAAGGCTAGCGCCACAGATTGCCACCCTCGCGGCTTCGCCGCTCACTCAGCAATCTGGATAATATCGACAATAATTTTTGAAAAGCGTGGTTTTCAAAAATTATTGACATTTTGGATTAAAAAACTCGAACATTTGTTCGAGTTTTTTTATTTCTAATAATTTGTGTTCTATTCCATCGCCATTTCAATTAGTGCAACTAATATTCCAAGGCCTGACATAAATAGTGATAATAGAATTGATTGTGTCCAGTTTTTGCCGTTTTTGCGCGCCATTGATAAGCAAAAAAAGCCAAGCAGGAAGGCACTTGCAAGGCTTGCAAATAATAGGGATTTTCGTTCACCAATAATACCAAATTCACCCAATAGCAAAATTATGATAGGTAAGAAGCCTGATTGAACAAGTGGCCAATCATGTTTTAAGGTTTTGAAAATATTGTCTTTATTAATGCCGCTTACAACCAAATGCGAATATGCGTGTGCTATCCATAATATACAAAGTGTTGATATTACGCTTAAAGCAGTTTCAAGTCCGCCAGAGGTTGGATCGTCATAAAATGCACCAATAACCGCAATTGAAACAATTGTTCCATAAACGCTATTTGCAATGTTTGAACCGCCCGCAATTTTTTGTGATAAAAAAAGCATTATTGAATTTATATCATAATTTGTGGCTTTCTTCATGCTTTTATAATCTCCCCTGCGGCGCGAATGCCTGATAAATATGCGCCATGAACGGTTCCAAAATATTGTTTTTCACACGCTTCGCCTGCGAAAAATAGTTTATTATTTAATGGTTTTGCAAGTGCATCACGCATTTTTGGATTATAGCCCAATTTATTATATGAATAAGACCCAAAGCTAAATTCATCTTTTGCCCATCTTGTTATCTGGTAATCAATTAGCTTTGGAATATTTGCGCCAAACATCACCTTTAAAGCTGACATCGCGCTATCAACAATTTTCTTATCACTTAGATTTTCAATTTCTATACCTTTATTGGCGGCATTAAAGCCCAATAATATTGGCATTTGTGCGGCATTTTGGAAACTAACCCATTCAGACCATTCACCTTGGCTTTTTGAAATAAATTCTATCCAATCAACATCATCTGGCCAAAAACATTCTTCAAAGCGTAAGTAGCATTTGTTCAAAACGCCCATTCCAATATTATTTATGGCAATATTTTTCTCATTTGGAAGGTTTGGCGTGAATTGAATTATATTGCGTTTTAAAACGCCTAAAGGAATTGTTATTATCGCTTTATCGGCGAAAAAGACCTTCTCATTTGTTGTTATTTTAACTTTACCAGATGACCAATTAATTGAATTTACTTTTTGACCTAATTCAACATCTATGCCTTGGGCAAGGAAATTGCTTATAATATTATAGCCATCCTTGAATATCTTATCATCGCCGCCAAATTGTTTGTCGCTATCATACCAAAAAGTTGAAATATCATCTATGCTGCCACCATATTCTTGTTCTATTTCGCTATTTAGGATGAAATTTATTAATTGATAAGTTTGCGAATTTTTTGGATATTTTTTTACAAATGTTTCAATGGCTTTTCTGATTGAAATATCTTGATTATTATTTTGTGCATTTTCAATAATTGAATATATTTTATTAGATAGCTTTTCAATTTCTTCTTGTTGAGCATCGCTAAAAATCTTTCCATCCGAATTATAAATTACGGAATTATCATATTCGGTTTTTAGCAATGTCGCATTTAATTGATTTGCAATTTCGGTAATCGGATTATTATCGACGCCATGTATCCAACTTGCGCCTAAATCAACCGGTAAATCTTGCCATTTATTACTTGTCCAAAGTCGCCCACCAATTCGATTTCTGGCTTCAATAATTTTTACTTTATAGCCTTGGGCTTTTAGTGTTTTAGCGGCTGAAAGCCCTGAAATACCTGCGCCAATAACAACAATTTCCTCTTGCTTAATATCTTTTGCTTTACAGGCAGTATTAGCAATCATGCTATTCATCAATAAAGATGAAAATAATTGCATGAAATTTCTTTTATCAATCATTTTTTGCTTTCAATTTGCTTAGATAATTAAATTAATAAGTAACGTAATTAAGTAAGCAAATTAAAATTGCACAAAAATCGCCTGTAAAGCTTTAGGAAATAGGCTTAGCTTTTGGCGCAAGCCTCAACAACATCTTCAAATGTTCTTAACCCCGGTCTTGGGGCATTTACAAGAACTGCCATATTGCCTGGTTGATGCTTGTTATCGAGCATTTTTTCATGCGCCAATGGAATATCTTCCCATGAAAATACTTCGGACATACATGGGTCAATACGGCGCGCAATAACCAAATTATTTGCCGCAGACGCCTGTTTTAAATTCGCAAAGTGAGAGCCTTGAACGCGTTTTTGGCGCATCCATAGAAAACGGGCATCCATTGTTAAATTAAAGCCTGTTGTGCCCGCGCAAATTACAACCATGCCGCCGCGTTTTACAACAAAAACCGATACAGGGAAGGTTTGTTCACCGGGGTGTTCAAACACCATATCAACATCTTTTTTACCCGTAATATCCCAAATCGCTTTACCGAATTTGCGGGTTTCTTTCATGTAATTTGAAAATTCTTCGCCATTCACTGGTGGTAATTGGCCCCAGCAATTGAAATCTTTGCGGTTTAAAACCGCCTTTGCGCCTTGTGATAAAACAAAATCACGCTTGGTTTCATCGGAAATAACGCCAATCGCATTTGCACCCGCCACTGCGCATAATTGGGTTGCAAACACACCAAGACCGCCCGACGCACCCCAAACCAAAACATTATCCGCAGGTTTTAAAACATGTGGGCGGTGACCAAATAACATGCGATATGCGGTTGCCAATGTAAGAACATAACAGCCTGATTCTTCCCATGTTAAATGTTTCGGGCGCGGCATTAATTGACGTGCTTGAACGCGGCAATATTGCGCGAATGCGCCATCAGGGGTTTCATATCCCCAAATACGTTGTGAAGTTGAAAACATTGGATCGCCGCCATTACATTCTTCATCATCGCCATCATCTTGGTTACAATGAACGACAACTTCATCACCGGGTTTGAAACGTTTAACATTTTTACCAACAGCCCAAACAATGCCAGAGGCGTCAGAGCCAGCAACGTGATAATCTTGCTTATGAACGTCAAACACGCTCATAGGTTCGCCAAGGCCTGCCCAAATGCCATTATAATTTACGCCTGCTGCCATAACTAAAACCAAAACTTCATCATTATCGATGGTTGGGGTTGGTACGACTTCAAGCTGCATCGCTTTCATTGGGCGACCATGGCGTTCGCGGCGAATTGCCCAAGCCCACATTTTTTCGGGAACATGGAAAGCAGGCGGAATTTCGCCCATTGGGTATAAATCTTTTAAAACTGGCTCTTCATTCGCAATTGCAGCATTCGCAGACATTGTTTTCGTTCCCTTAAAGATAATCGCGTGGGCGACTAAAATATTATGTATTACAACGCTTTTTGAGTAAATTAGCCTAAAGTATGAAAAATATTTCAGCCTAATTTGCATTTTGTATCTTTGCAGCGCACATTAAATGTGCTGCATTGCACACAAGATTGTCAAGTGTTATTTTTAGGAAAACAAATCAAATTTCATAAAGCTGCAAAGGCTACTTCAGTTACGTAACGTAATGTTTTGATAGAGATTGAAAAATAAATTTGCCATCATAAGGCAAAATGGGGAAACAAAATGAACGGCACAAATTACCAACATGCAAAAGACAAACCATGGATTTTTCGTACTTATGCAGGGCATTCAACCGCAAAAAAATCTAATGAGCTTTATCGCGCCAATTTAGCGGCAGGACAGACAGGGCTTTCGGTTGCTTTTGATTTGCCAACCCAAACCGCGCTTGATTCTGATCACGTCTTGTCTAAGGGTGAAGTTGGTAAAGTTGGGGTTCCAATTTGCCATATTGGCGATATGCGCACTTTATTTGATGGCATTGATTTGGGTGTGATGAACACATCAATGACAATTAATGCACCCGCCGCCTATATGCTTGCAATGTATGTCGCCCTTGCCGATGAACAGGGGGTTCCACGTTCGGCATTACAGGGGACAACCCAAAATGATATTATCAAAGAATATTTATCACGCGGCACATATGTTTTCCCACCTGTTCCAAGTTTGAAATTAACGGCCGATACAATTGAATGGTGTTATAAAAATTCACCCAAATTCAATGCGATGAATGTGTGTTCTTACCACCTTCAAGAAGCAGGCGCGACACCTGAACAAGAATTATCATTCGCCCTTGCAACCGCAATAACAATTTTGGATGAGATTAAGGCACGTGGGGCTATTATGGGCGATGATTTCAACAAAATCGTGCGTCGTATTTCGTTTTTTGTTAATGCGGGAATGCGCTTTATTACTGAAACCTGCAAAATGCGCGCCTTTACCCAATTATGGGATGAGATTTGCGAAAAACGCTATGGCGTTAAAAATCCTGAAGACCGCCGCTTTAGATATGGCGTGCAAGTAAACTCCCTTGGATTAACAGAACCGCAGGCAGAAAATAACGTATATCGTATTTTATTAGAATCTTTGGCGGTGACAATGTCAAAAGATGCACGTGCGCGCGCCGTACAGCTTCCCGCTTGGAATGAGGCGCTTGGCCTGCCGCGCCCTTTTGATCAACAATGGTCTTTAAGGATGCAGCAAATTTTGGCTTATGAAACCGATTTGCTTGAATTTGAGGATATTTTTAACGGCAGCCACGTAATTAATGCAAAAACCCAAGAATTAATCGACCTTGCTAAAACCGAAATGGAAAAAATTGCCAATATGGGCGGCGCGGCAAAGGCCATTGATTATATGAAATCTGAATTGGTAAAATCCAATAAAGACAGATTGATTGGCATTGAAGTATCAGAGCAAATCGTGGTTGGCGTGAATAAATGGACTGGATCCGAACCATCGCCACTTGGCGCGGGGCAGGCGGCAATCCAAACCTCCGACCCAATGGCGCAACAAGATCAGATTGCAAGGCTTAAAGAATGGCGCGCAAAGCGTGATAATGCCAAGGTTGAAATTGCACTGGCCAATTTAAAAGCCATAGCGCAATCGGGCGATAATATCATGGATGCCTCAATCGAATGTGCCAAAGCGGGTGTTACAATTGGCGAATGGGGGCAGTCGCTGCGCGAAATATTCGGCGAATATCGCGGCCCAACTGGTGTTGCCCTTGTTGTTGATATTGATGGAGAAGATATTGAAGGGGTAAAAGCGCGCCTTCAAACAATTGCGGCAAAAATTGGCGAGACACCGCGTTATTTAATCGGCAAACCTGGCCTTGATGGTCATTCAAATGGCGCCGAACAAATCGCAACCCGCGCCCGCGCGGTGGGTTTTGATACAATTTATGAAGGCATACGCTCAACGCCTGAAGAAATTGTGGCAATGGCAAAAGATAAAAAGGCACATATTGTTGGTCTTTCAATTCTATCAGGTTCGCACCTTGATTTAGTGCGCGATGTGGTTGGAAAAATGCGCGAGGCAGGATTGGGCGATATTCCCGTTGTCGTTGGTGGCATCATCCCACCCGAAGATGCCGAGGCATTAAAACAATTCGGAATAAAACGCATCTATACCCCCAAAGACTTCAAAATTACCGAAATAATGGGCGATATGGTGGGGATATTGGAAGAGAAGTATCAGATATAGTTATAAAAAATATTTATCTGTAGTAATAATTTTTTGTTACTTACAATATATTATTTAATGCCTATATAGAATGCATACTTGCATTTTCTAAATTATTTAGTTTTGCTTGGGCTTGTCCCATTACAAATGGTTTTCTGCTGTTTGAGTTTTCTGCGATAAATATACCTATTTTCCGATTATTATCGGCAGAAAGCAAATTTATGATTGCCTATTTCATTCTTGTCCACCGCTACCCATCCCAGTTTAAACGCCTTTTTAAGGCTATTTATCGTGAGGGAAATCAATATCTTGTTCATATTGATAAAAGTTCTGGAAAAGAATTATCAGATGAAATTGAAGATTTTTTAGCGCCATATTATGGCGCACAAATCCTTGAGCCAAAAAATGTATTATGGGGCGGTTATAGTTTAGTTGATGCAGAAGTTCGCGGTATGGCGCGCCTCTTAGAAATGGATAAAAATTGGAAATATTATATAAATTTAAGCGGTCAAGATTTCCCCTTAAAAAGCCAAGAATATATAGAAGATTTTTTAAAAGAAAACCTTGGGCGTGAATATATACGTTCGCTTGACCAAAAACTTATAAGGCCTGATACATTAAACAGAATAAATAGCATTTTTATCGAGGCTTTTAGAAAGATTTTCCGCACAGGAATAAAAAGAAAATTCCTTAAAAATGCGCGCCCTTATATTGGAACGCAATGGAAAGTTGTGAGCCGTGAGTTTTGCGATTTGATTGTAAATGATCCATTGGTCAATCGCTTTAAAAATTTCTATCGTAATAGTTTTATCGCCGATGAAAGTTTCTTTCAAACTGTGATGATGAATGTTTTCAAAAGCAATAATGTAATCAATGATGATTTGCGAACAATTGATTGGGTTCCCGATGGCGATATAAAATTGCGCCCGCGAAACTTTGGCAAGGCAGATTTTATGCGCCTTACCCTAAGCCCTGACTTATTCGCAAGAAAATTTGATTCATATGAAGATACAGAGATTATAGGACTATTAGAAAATCACTTAAAAACCCCAAGCGCCAATAATTTTATCCCAGAATATAAAATTAAATCACCAAGAATATTGCACGCCGTTTAAATTACCCCCGCATTTTTCCATGCATCTTTGGGCCAGCGTTTGTGGACCCAGAAATATTGGTCGGGGGCTTCGGTGATTTTATCGCTTAGGAATTTGTTTATTGTATCAACGCCTGATTGCACGATTTCTTCGATTGGTTTTTCAAAATCAAGCATTATTGGCTCTTGAATGGCCACTTCAAAATTTGCGCCGCCCGTTCTTTTAAGGCTCATGGTTTGGATGGGCTTTTTAAAGCGGTGGGCAAGGCGCACGGCTGCATCATTGGTCATACAATTATGCCCCAAAAGCGGTGATGAAACGCCCGTATCATATTTTTGGTCATTCATCATGGCGATAGAGCCACCCTTTGCCAAAATGCGCATAAGGCGCATTCCACCTTCTTTGCCCTTAGGCGCGAAAAGCGTTACGCCATAGGAGGCACGCGCATCACGAATAACTTGGTCAATATGCTTATTATTCATTGCGCGATATGTAACTTCGCAGGGCACACCGCGTTGCACGATTGCTGCTGGCATTACTTCCCAATTGGCAAAATGCCCCGACGCAAAAACCGCCCCGACATTGGGTTCCAAATATCTATCAAGTATTTCAACACCTGTCATTGAAACGCGCGAATTTTCTTTGAAATAACCAAGGTTTCCAAGATGGGGTAATTCACCCGCCAAACGCCCTAAATTATCCCACATAGCGTCCAAAATCTCTTGAACCTGTGTATCTGTAAAATTAGGGAAACACATGCGAATATTGCGTTCGGCAGTTTTATGCGCACTAGTTTTCGGGCCAATAAAACGGGCAAATTTTGCGCCTTCATTTGATGCCTTATCAATATCAAGTTTGGAAAATTTACCCCAATATGCATCAAAGGCAAGGCTTTCAAGGGCGGTAAGGATTTTGGAAAACATTATAATGCGCGTTTCAAACTGGTTTCAATAAATTCTTTTATATAATGGGGATTGTCAAATTCAATTGCAATTTCCAACACTTCACAATTTTCAGCAAACCACTCTGGAAGGCGCACATAATCTTTTTCAGTGGTGATTAGTTTTAATTTTTCCGATTGCGCGCGCGCCTGAAGATATAATAATTCTTTTTGGGTATAAAAATGATGGTCAGGATAGGGGATAAGGTCGATTAAGCGCGCCCCAATTGATTTGAGGCTTTCCCCAAATTTTTCAGGGCGACCAATGCCGCAAAAGGCAAGATAATCTCCCTCTAATTCTTTGGCTTTAGTTTTTATATTGGCATAAAAACGCGGTTTCTTAAAATCACCAATTTCTTCTTTTTCAAGTTCGCGTTTGCCAACCCAAATAATTGCATCGGCGCGCTTTAGACCCACATCAATGCTTTCACGCAATGGCCCTGCGGGGCAAATTTCGTGATTGCCAAAGCCAACATTGCCATCAATAACAACAAAGCTGATATTCTTGTTCAAATATGGATTTTGATGGGCATCATCCAAAATTATTGCCTTGGCGTCATTTTTAATTGCAAGTTTGGCAGCTTCCACACGGTCTTTGCCAATGAAGACATCGCAATATTTTGAAAGCATTAAAGGTTCATCACCCACATCCTTGGGGTCTGATTTGCCCCATTCAACTTTGTGCGCACCGATTAAAGAACCACCAAACCCGCGCGAAACAATGGCAGGTTTTCCCCAAATCTCATTCGCAATTTTTGCAATTTCAATCGCAATCGGGGTTTTGCCAGTGCCGCCCAATGTAATATTGCCAATCGAAATAACTGGAACATTTAGATATGTGGTTTTGGCCTCATAGATACGTTTTTGGGTGAAATAATCATATAAATAGGAAAGGGGGCGCAACAGGATTTTTAAAAATGGCGCACTGTCCCTGCCATGTTTAATATTCCAAAAACTTGGTGCACGCATTATAAAAGCCCCATAATTTCATCACTTACTTTATCAAGCATATAACGATTTTTATTCATATATTCACGCGAATTAGTAATAAGCTTTTCACTTAAGTCGCTTGAAAACAAAATTTTATTTACGGCATCATAAACTGATTTTGGATCACTATTTTCAATTTTAATTGCTGCATTATTTTGCAATAATTCATCATAAATATCTTTGAAATTATGAAAATATGGACCTGTTATTATTGGACATTCTAAAAGTGCAGGTTCAATTGGATTATGACCGCCTATATATGGCAATAAAGAACCTGCTATAAATGCACAATTGGCAATTTTAAATGCACTTCCTAATTCACCAAAAGTATCCCAAATCAAAACTTTGGTTTGTCTGTCAATAATATGATTTTGGCTTCGTAAAACTGATTTAATACCTAATTTTCCACAATATGGCATTATATTCATAATTGGTTTTATGTGGCGCGGCGCAATAATTAAAAGACTATCTGGGTGTTTTTGCAAAAGTATTTTATGGGCATCAATTATTATTTCATCTTCGCCCGAATGACTTGAAGCACAAAGCCAAATTTTTCGCCCATTAGTTTGCTCTTTGATATTCGCAATTAATGATGGTTCAATCTTAAGTGCGGGTGCGGATAATTTTAAATTACCAATTAAGAGATTATTATTTGAATTTATAATTTCATTTAAAGCATTTTCGGTTTTCTTATTGGCGCAATGGATAAAGGAAAAACCACCAAAAATTGGCTTACCAAAATTTTTAAATCTTTTCCAATTTTGAATTGATTTATCTGTCATACGGGCATTAATTAGTGCGCGTTTTATTCCTGCCATATCGAGGGCAAAAATTAAATTTGGCCAAATTTCACCTTCAACAAAAATTGCAATTTCGGGTTTTAGTTTTTCAACAAATTTTTTGGCAATAGTCGGTGTATCAATTGGCGCAAATTGAAAATGTGAATTTATTATGTTGGATTTTTGAAAAACTTCTTTCGCGGCAATGGTTTGGGCCGTGAACAAAAATTGCAAATTTTTATTCTTTTCTAATAATTTTTGCGCAAGTAAAAGGCCAACCATAGTTTCGCCAACGCTTGCACAATGTATCCAAATTAATTTATTTTTATCGCGTTCAAAATTTATCTCGCCAAACCGTTGTGGGTGTGAATTTTCACACTCTTTTCCATTTTTTACGCGTGAATTTAAAATTGCGGGTAAAATAGGGCTTATTGCATTTGTAAAAAAACGATAAAGCGAAAATATAAATGGCAATTTAATCATTAATTCCTGCCAATTTTTGAATTTGGTCTTCTGCTTCAATTAAAGGGCCACCTAAATCAATATCTGCTTTTTGTGTTATTTCATTAAGGCGGGTTTCCAATTGAATTTTGGCATTTTCTAATGATATTTCATCGCTTCCCGCAATTTTCACAGGTTCACCATAAATTATAAGCCCTTTTGAAAATAAAGGCGGGATAACGAATCTATCCCATGAATTCATATATTTTGAACCTTTGATGGACATTGCAACGGGTAAAAGCTCAACCCCTGCTGATTTTGCCATTCTTATTGCGCCATCTTGAATTCTTTGACGTGGGCCGCGTGGGCCATCGGGAGTTATGAATGAGCCTTCGCCATTTTTTGCGGCGTTCACCATTAATCTAAACGCTTTTAATGCGCCCTTGTCCTGATTTGCGCCATCACGCTTTTTAGAGCTTGAGCCACGAATAACATTGCGCCCCAAAATTTCGGCGGCGCGCGCAACAAATTGCCCATCAGGTGATAATGAAATCATCATATTATAAGGTTTTGCTTTTGTTGGCCAAATTGAATGCGCCATCATAATGCGCGAATGCCAATAAGCGGCAACCACACCTTCATTGCCATCGGCAAATCTTGTTAAATATTCTTGCCCGATAATTTCCCATTTGGTCGTAATGCGAACCAAATACATATAAAGCGCGATAATATGCGCCAATATTTCTTGCATAATGTGGGAGCGAATAATTTTCTTAAACATTTAAAACTGTTACAATCTTCTGTTATATTTTTCTATATAGCGCTTGAAATACTATTGCAAAAGGGGCATGGATTGTCACATAATTACAGCATTAATATCGGGGTACAGCTTTTGTCAAAATATGATCTTACGACTGTTGAAGGCAAAAAGCAGGCATATTCCGATTATTGTTGGCATGATCATGCGTTTTTACGCAAGAATTTCCAAAATGCCCATGAAATTTCAAAAGGTGTTTGGCGCTCTAACCAGCCCAGCCCTGAACAATTGGCGGTTTGGAAAGAAAAGGGGATAAAGACAATAATCAACCTTCGGGGTGATATTGATTCTTCTTTTACTGCTTTGGAAAAAGATGCATGCCAAAAACTTGGTTTAAAGCTTTTGTTTTTTAAGGTTGAAAGTCGCGGCGCACCAAACCCTGTTATAATGCGCGATTTGGTCAAGGCATTTGAAACCGCCGAATATCCAATCCTTTTGCATTGTAAATCAGGCGCTGACCGCGCGGGTCTTGCAAGCTCTTTGTATAAATATCTGATTGATAAGGTTTCAATTCAAGAAGCCAAAAAACAATTATCATTCAAATATCTTCATGTAAGCGCAGGCAAAACTGGAATATTGGGGCATTTTTGGAATAAATTTGAAAAAGCCCATATTGAAAGCGGTATCGAATTTTGGGATTGGGTTGATAATGTTTATCAACGCGATAAATTATTCGATGATTTCAAACCAACCCCAGTGGGTTCATGGATTACCGATAATCTTCTTAAGCGCGAGTAATTATCTTAATTGAAGTTTTGCTAAATCTGAATAAATACCGCCTTTAGCAAGTAGTTCATTATGTGTGCCTGTTTCCACAATTTCACCATTTGCCATCACAAGGATTTTATCGGCATTTGCAACGGTTGAAAGGCGATGGGCGACCACCAAAGTTGTGCGGTTTTTGCAAAATTCATTTAGTGAGATTTGGATTTTTGCCTCATTCTCACTATCTAGTGCGCTTGTAGGTTCATCAAGCATAAGGATTGGGGCATTGCGCAAAATCGCGCGTGCAAGGGCAAGCCTTTGGCGTTGCCCGCCCGAAAAATTGCTGCCCTTTGGCGCAACGTGTGAATTTATTCCATCAGGAAGTTCGAAAACAAAATCACAGGCCGCCTGTTTTAACGCACTAATGATTTCTTCGTCAGTTTTTTGACCAGCACCAAAGCACACATTTTGCGCAATTGTGGTTTCAAACAAGATTGCGTCTTGCGAAACAAGGGCGATTTGATCGCGTAAATTTTTTAATTCAATCTGCCTTATATCAATGCCATCAAGATATATTGTGCCGCCAGTAACATCAAAAAGGCGCGGGATAAGGTTGATTATTGATGATTTACCCGCACCAGATGCACCAACAAAGGCAATAGTTTTTCCAAATTCGGCATTAAAACTTATGCTATTTAGAATTTTGGTTTCACCAATTGCAAAATCCACATTTTCAAATTTTATGTCACCTTTAGCGCGTTCAATGTGAATTGGGTTTGGCGTATCTTTTATTGACGGTTCTTCATCAAGAATTTCATAAAAGCGATGAAGCCCTGAAATACCTTCTTGAAGCTGATTATTCATATCGCCAAAGCTGCGAAGTGATGCCGATGCATTCAACAAAGATGCAATAAAGGCCATAAGATTGCCAACTGTCGATTGCCCCTGACTTATACGATAGGCGGCAAAGGCGATGACAGCGGCAACTGCAATGCCGCCCATGCTTTCAAGAATTGGCAATAGTCGTCCACGCTGCTCAATCATTCTAAGCATTAATTTCATGCGCGCTAGAAGGGCGTTTTCAACACGGGATGCCTCACTCTTTTCAAGGGAATAGGTTTTTACAAGGCGAATGCCGCCAAGGCTTTCTTCGATGACGCCTGATAAATGGCTTGCTTGCTCTTGGGCAACACTTGCAGATTTGCGGATCTTGCGACCAATCATATCAACTGGCAAATAGGCAAGGGGCAAAATGAACAATGTTACCAATGCTAATTGCCAATCCATATAAAGCATCATTCCAACCATAAAGATTAGGGTGAAACTTTCTTTTACAAGGCTGTTTGTGACTTTTAATACCGCCTCGCGGATGGCATTAATGTCGTTTAGAAAGCGTGCCGAAAATGCGCCCGATTGTTCGCGGGTTATGCGCGCATAATCAAGCGTAAGGATTTTAGAAAACAAATCATTTTGCAAATCAGTTGTAGCGCGCATTGAGGCGATATTGGTGGCAATATTTGATGTGTACCAACCAATGCCACGCAATAATGAAATTATAACAACCGCAATCGGGCCATAAAATGCAATTTGCTTGGCTGTAAAGCCAAATTTTATTATTTTATCGGGATTTGTGCCAAGATTTGCCAAGGCATCAATAACAAAACCAACCATAAAGCTTTGTGCAGAAACCGCAAATGCCACAATTATCATCATAATTGCGGCAAATGCTAATATAGCTTTTTGCTTACCAAGCCAATTACGCCAAAAGCGCAATAATGGTTTATTTTGTTTGGCGTCAGCCATTAATTAATGATCTTCATCACATTTTTGCGCGCCAGCAACATCCAAAAGACGGTGCGCGTGAATCACAAAATAACGCATGTGGGCATTATCGACGCTGCGTTGTGCCGCAGATTTCCATGCTTCTTTGGCATCTGCATAATTTGGATATGCGCCAACAAAATCTAAATTAGCCAAATCACGAAAACGAATATCAGCAACGTCATCAAGTTCGCCACCGATTACTAAATGAAGCAATTGTTTTGCCATATTTTTACCCTTAAAAATTTTTTTCCAAATAACCCAGTTTTATGAATAAATCCAATATTCAACCTGCTTTTTACACAATATGCGATAAATGCCCCAATATATCGTTAAAAATATTGGAATTACTTACCACAAGTGAACGTTGTAGCGGGCTTTCTTGATTGAATATAAAATCTTTCCCCAAATGATCGGTGAATTTTGCATTGGCTTCTTTGGCAATTATTGCGCCCGCCGCAATATCCCAATCATTTTTAGGTGTGGTGGCAATTGCCCCGTCAAATTCACCACTTGCAACAAGGGCGATGCGATAGGCAATTGAATTTCTTTGTTCAACTTTAAAGTCAGGCCATTTAATAGGCCATTTTTTTGACTGGAACATATGCCTATCACCAAGCATTTTGGCGCTTTCAAGTGCTTTTGTATCGCTTGCAAAAATTTGGTTTTGATTTTTAAATGCACCAATTTGGTCTTGGGCGTAAAACATTTCATTTGTCGCGGGATTATAAACCACACCCAAAATTGCTTGACCGTTTTTTACCAATGCGATTGAAATTGAAAAATGTGGCAAGCCTTTGATAAAGGCGCGAGTTCCATCAATTGGGTCAACCATCCAAACCAAATCGCTATTTTTACGGCTATTATCGTCCACTGTTTCTTCCGATAGCCAGCCATAATTAGGCCGCGCTTCTTTAAGGAGTTTTTTTATTAGTTCGTCGGATTTATAATCAGCTTCGGTAACAGGATTATTTGGTGATTTTTCAATTACTTCTATGGGTTTGTTAAAATATTGCATTACCAATTCGCCTGCTTTGAAGGCAGCGTCTTTGGCAAGTTCTAATTCGGCACTAAACCCCATTATTCACCCGCAATAATCATGTTTGGAACCAAAATACTTGGGCAATCAATTGTTCCCTTATGCTCAAGATCATTGGCTATAATGATGTTTTTATAAAGTTCGAACAAATTGCACGCGATTGTAATTTCTGAAATTGGGAAAGTTAGAATTCCATTTTCAATCATAAAGCCCGAAATCCCAACTGAATAATCACCATTATTGGGGTTGAAAGATGGCGCCATTGCTTCGGCAACAAAAATGCCATTATTCGCCATTTTTATTAAATCAGCTTGCGATTTATCAGATGGTTCAACAATAAGGTTGGAAATTGTAATGCCATGCGGGCCACCTTGGGCAAATGATGCATTGCCTGTTGATTTTAAACCCAATTGCTTTGCCGCACTTGTATTCAATAGCCATTGATTAAGAACACCATTTTTAATGATGCTTTGCTTTGAAACATTCAAACCCTCACCATCGAAGGGGCGTGAACCATGACCGCCAATTATTGTTGGATCATCAACAATATTTATACTTGACGCAAAAATCTCTTTGCCAAGACTATCTTTCAAAAATGAAATACCGCGTGCAACACTTGAACCTGAAATTGCGCCAATCATCATACCGATAATTGATTTCGCAACACGTGGTTCAATCACAACGGGGGCATTAGTTGACGCAATTTTACGTGGGTTAAGGCGTTTTGCGGCGCGTTCGCCCGCTTTTTTTCCAATCTCGCTTGCAGGTTTTAGTTTTGATAAAAACCTTTCCGCGCTCATATCATAATCGCGTTCACGGCAATCGCCATCTTGCGCCATTGGGGCAACATATAGGCCCCAATCAGTACTGCCATAGCCGCCAATAAAACCATTGGTCGCGCCATAGACTTTATAATGATAATCCCACGACGCGCCGCAACCCGCAATATTGGTGATTTTATCAATTGCCATAGCGGCGTTTTCAGCCGCCAATGCCTGTTGTTCAAGCCATGTAATGTCGGGTTGGGTGGCGTCATAAAGCCCTAAATCTTGTGTATTTTTGCAAATTTCACTACTATCGGCAAGGCCGCAATATGGGTCATCAGTGGCAAGGCGCGCCATTTTAACAACCCTGTCTGCAAGCTCATCTAATGCTTCTTTTGAAAATGATGATGTTGTTGCACCCGCTTGGCGTTTGCCTATCATTACCCTAAGGCCGGCACCAAGATTTTCGGCGCGCGCCACATTTTCCAATGCGCCCATACGAACCGAAACTTCTAGATTTTGGCCTAAGTCACATGTGCAATCGGCGGCGTCAGCGCCCAATTCTTTTGCCTTCTTTAGCAAATATTCGGTTGCATCATAAAGTTTTTTAGAATCACTTTTTATTTTTTCATCATTTTCAATAGTCATAATTTCTTTTGAAACTAACCAAAGGGAATGTGAAGAAGCAAAAGTGAAATTTCTTATAAATTTATGCAAAAATGCTTAGGATACATAATATCGCGATGACAAACATTGAAAGCGTGCTTAAAACCGTGCCAATGAAGCGCCCATATGAAATGCCGCCATTTGTACTTAAGCCATAGGCATGGAGGCAGCGCCCAATTGTAAAGCTTGCGCCAAGTGTGTGCGCAACAATTGGATTTGTACCAGTCTGCATCAATGCCAAAAGCCCAATCATTGCCAATGGCATATATTCAGTTGCATTAGCATGGGCACGGATTGCGCGTTGTAATTTGGTATTACCGCCATCGCCCATGCCGGTTTTCATATTTCTACGCATAAAAATAACACGGTAAGCCAAGGCCAATTTCAAAATAATATTAATACCAATATATAGTGCCGCAATCGAAAAATAATTCATCACCCGTCTCCCAAAGTGCAAATCCAAAAGTTTTTTTTATTTTTTATCAAAAATAACAATTCAATAAAATTTTATCTATTGGATAAATTATTTCTACGCCCTTGTCATGTAGAATATATAAAAAGCCATTAGAGCTTATTATCAAGGGGAATGGAAAATGTTTGTATATGCAGTGTTTGGTGCAGTCGCAATTGGATTTGTATTTGGCGCTTATTTGCTTGTAAGTTCGATTTTAAATGTGATGAGTGAAAAATTCGAAGAATTAATGCCTGAACGTATGGTGGATTTTTCAGGTTTTGTTGATTTAAAATTCGACAAATAGAATTGCATAATCTGTAACTTATATTAAAGAAAAGGAATGAAAAACACATTCCTATCTAAAAAACTTGTAAGTACACTTCTTACAATTTTCGCACTCACCCCCTTGGTTGCGAATGCGTCTAATGACGAAGCATATAAAGTGAATAATATAAAAATACTTGATAGCGAAGGGCTTAAAGAATTTGATTCTTACCTTGATGCTTGTGCAAAGGGTTCAAAACTTCAAGGCGTGCGAAAAACCCGCGAAATAATTGTTTCTGGTGTTTCGCAAATGAATGATGTTGAAAAAACCTATTATTATTTTTTACCAGGGACAACATATTTAGGTGCAAATGTATATCGCGCCGAATTTATGCCGGGTGACGGCACTGGAATGCTTACTTTCTCACTTATAAATCCGCCATCTGATTTTATTTCAAAATATCAAAAAGCCGTTGGCAAAACCAAATGGAAAAAATTACCTGAATTTCCTTATGATTTAGAGCTTGGTCAATTAACCGATGCCGACCCGTCGCGCGAAAATCTTTTTGTTGAAGACAAAGGCGTCGATGAAGATTTCTTTGCCCGCAAAATCATGGAAGTGAACACAACCGACCTAACAGGCAATAAATACGTTATATTACATTGCGCGGTGCCGTTTTGATTATATGGTCATCTTTTTAACTGGGTAGGTGTTTATAATTAGATGGTTTTGATTTTTCAAAGAATTTGGCAATTTCTATGAAGTACAGCCTTAAGTATTTCAATAAAATATTTTGATATGCAATTGCAGCACTTATAAAAATGAAAAACAAAATAATGTTTTCAGGATAATTGCTAATTGTTAACATTGGAATGAATGCTGCAATATAAAAAATTGCTACGCTTGCTTTTTCAATAAATATTGCCTTGGATTCGGTCTTTAACCTTTTAAATAATAACAATGACTTGAATTGTTTTAATATTTCAGGCCAGTAAACAAGTGCAAAATTATAAAAGAAAGGCAAATCTGGGTGAGTATCGCCACTTAATATTTGTTTCTGAACAGATGTAACCGCCATTTTAAAAATCAAAATTAGAATTAAAAGGCCGAAAATATTTTTATACAATAAAATTTTTGAATATTTTTTAAAAACCACTTTAATGATCGAAATTAATGTCCAAACTATATAGCAAGCATTAAAGCCAAGAAAAATACATGCTAAATTTCCATAAGATTTTTTGTAATAAAAAGACCAAATGTAAAATAAGAGAGCAGAAAAAATTAATACTCCAACAATTGAACTAGCAGTTTTTTTTAACTCGTAATTATTACACTTGCCTGTAACTCCGACTGGAAAAATTTTTCTATAATTATTTATGCATATACAAATAATAATAAACAATATCGATAATGTTGAAATTCGAAATGTACTCCAATAATCTTGTTGACTAGAAGAGCTAGTAAATATAATTACAGCAATTAATAACAATATATTTGAAATTGTTTTCATGTATTAAATTTTTAAACATTTCTGCCTATAATTCAATAGGCTCGATTTATTTATTATTTCAATCCCAAATCGGCTTACCGCTTCCACCAAGTCCAAGGCTTGCCCATTTTTCTGTAACTTTATCGACAATTTCTTTATCCATAAAGATTTTTTCGCCCCATTCGCGTGTGGTTTCATTGCCGATTTTATTGGTGGCATCAAGGCCGATTTTGCCGCCTAAGCCTGAAACAGGGGATGCAAAATCAAGATAATCAATTGGCGTATTTTCAATTTGAACAGTATCACGCACAGGGTCCATACGGGTTGAAACCGCCCACATTACATCTTTCCAATCACGCGCATTAATATCATCATCGACCACAATTATCCATTTTGTGTACATGAATTGGCGTAAATATGACCATGCACCCATCATGACGCGCTTGGCATGTCCTGCATAGGCTTTTTTCATCGAAATCACCGCAATTCGGTAAGAGCAGCCTTCGGGCGGAAGCCAAAAATCAACAATTTCAGGGAATTGGTTTTTCAGAAGCGGAATGAAAACCTCATTCAATGCCTCGCCCAAAACACTTGGTTCATCGGGCGGGCGGCCTGTATGGGTTGAAAGATAAATTGGGTCTTTGCGCATTGTAATCGCGGAGACTGTGAAAACAGGGAATTTATCAACCGAATTATAATAGCCAGTATGGTCACCATATGGCCCTTCATCGGCGGTTTCGGTAAGGCTTACATGGCCTTCAATAATGATTTCAGCATGGGCAGGGACATGAATTGGAATGGTTTTACATTCCACCAAATCAACCTTATTGCCGCGCAAAAGCCCTGCAAACTGGTATTCTGATAAAGTATCGGGAACAGGTGTAACTGCCGCCAAAATTGTGCCAGGGTCAGCGCCCAAGACAATTGCCACAGGGAAGGGGGCGTTATTCTTTTCTTTATAGCGCCTAAATTGCTGTGCCCCACCACGATGGTGTAGCCAGCGCATAATCAATTGGTTTTTCGATAGCTGCTGCATACGATAAATGCCAAGATTATAGCTATCAACGCGTTCCGCGCTTGGCCCTTTTGTAACCACAAGCGGCCATGTTACCAATGGCGCAGGCTCGTTCGGCCAACAGGTTTGAATAGGAAGCATATTAAGGTCAATATCATCGCCCTTAATCACAATTTCTTGGCATGGCGCATTATTTTTTACAATTTTCGGGCGCATTGACATTACGGTTTTTGCAAGTGGCAAAAGTGACAAAGCGTCTTTTAAATTGGCGGGCGGGGTTGGTTCGCGCAAAAATGCCAATAATTCACCAACTTCGCGCAAATCTTGACCTGTTTTGCGTTGTTTCTTGCCCATTGTAACGCCCATTGCCACGCGTTCAACAGTGCCAAATAAATTGTTTAAAACCGGGATTTTCGAAATTGTACCATCGGCCTTTATTGGCTTTTCATATAAAACCGCAGGGCCACTTTCATTCAAAAGCCTTGTTGAAATTTCGGTCATTTCCAAGACAGTTGAAACAGGTTCTTTAACGCGCACAAGTTTGCCATCACGTTCAAGAATTTCGATAAATTCACGCATTGATTTATAAGACATGTCACCTCAATATGTGAAATACGAATTTTAAACAAGAATAGATGTTATTCAAATGCATAAAGTGAAAAACATAAAATCAATTATCGCGCTTTTTTTTCAAAATGATTTTTTGCTATCGAGCAATTTAAAATAATTTAATATCGTGATTGGTTGTTATTAATTTTATATTCAGTATGTATATTTTATTGATGGATTATATAGGAGTTTGGAATGAAAAAATTTGGCTTGATTTTATGTGCTGTTGCAAGTGTCACTTTGGTTTCGTCTATGGCCTTTGCTTGTTCAGACCCCGCGAAATGTAAAAAACATCATCACTCTAAGAAGCATAAATGCAAAGACCATAAACATCATGCAAATATGCCACCTGCGCAATTGCCAAAGCCTGATCCTATGCTTGTAACTTGCAAAGCTGAAGGTTTGCAGCATTTAGTTGGCAAAAACAAAAGCGTTCTTGCCACTATGAAATTTGCAAAGCCAATTCGCATTGAAGAACCAGGAATGATGTACACAATGGAATATAGCGCCGAGCGTACACGCATTATTACCGATGAAAAAGGAATTATTACAAGTGTGATTTGCGGCTAAATCTTTTCCCAAACCCCAATTCTATTTCCTGAAGGATCAAGGAATTCAAACCTTTTTCCACCTGGAAATTCGAAAATTTCAACGATAATATCACCACCCGCGAGTCTTACGTTTTGATAGGCTTCGTCAAGGTTTTCAACACAAATTACCCCCATTGGCGGGGTGATTTGTGGCTGTTCATGAAAGCCAATATCGGTATCATTAGTTGTGGTTGCGGAATATTCAGGGCCAAAATCTGTGAATTTAAAACCAAGTGCCAATGAATAAAATTCCTTGGCAACATTAATGTCTTTTACGGCTAATTCTAAATAATCAAGACGTGCCATTTAATTTGCCTTCAATCTATTTTGTTGTTTTAACTTTGCAATTGCATAGTGTTCTAACGAATTGCTAATATAAAAATTGCTTTCATGATCGGGTGATTTTTCAATTGCTTTGAACATTATTTCAATCATTTCATCGGCGGTTTTCATATCATAAATTTTCGCATATTCGGCGGCTTGAATAGCGCTTATTATAATGAGCCCTGCTGCAGAATTATTATATGGTGGCGGATTATGTGGTGCATCATTTATAAATGACAATTCTTCATCGGAGAATTGTCGATTTAATGAATATTTGGCGTGTTGCCGAACACAATCTGCCCTATTTTCGATATAATCATAATTTGGGTATGCGCATCTTGCGCTTGCCATTTCTAAATCTTCTGTGAAATTTGCATATTTTGCATATTTATCAATATTTTTAAAACCGTACCCATGGGTTAAATCCCAATAAATGGCTGTTAAAGGTTGCATTTGATAATTTTCAATCGCCTCGATTGGCTTATCAGCAATGAGAAGCATTTTATGATAAATTCCAAAATAAGCTCCGTCAGGTGTGAAATCAGTATGTAAGAGGTTTTGCGGCGGAGGTGAGCCAATAAATTGCCAATTTTTTAAAATGGTTTCATTCAAGCTATTATCATTTATTGCTTTATGCCCAATCATAGAGATAAAAATATCATTGAAATCTATTGGCTTGCCATTTGCGCTTGACGCTATGAATTGCTCACCTTCTTTAAGCTTTGGGTGATTGGCATATTTTGAAATTAATGCAATTTGGTCAAATGGCTTTATGGTTTCTAAAAACTCATTTTTATCCATAAGGTCTGAAAGGGCAATGATTGCTTTTTCGCCGTAACCAATCCTATATTTTTCACTTAATAAATGTTTTCCAATTTCAATTGCTTGGGCTTTATAGTCATTTTTAGCAAGCAATTGAATTGCTATGGGCTTTAAATTATTGAAATTATACTCATAAGTATCTTCTTCTAAATTTCTAATACCTTCATATTCAGAAAGTGCGAATTTTGAAATTTGCGAAAATTCCTTGTTTTTTATGGCTAGTGCAAATTGTGTATACTGAATATAGCCTTTGGTTTTTGGCTGCTCTTTTGCCATGCGTTCAATTGATTGTTTATCACCAAGTTCATTGTAAAAATCTACTAATTCAGTCCATCGCACCCAATAATGAATATAATTATCCTCTATATATTTGTGCTCATTTTCCCATTCGAGCATTGCAGCTTTGGTAAGTGCAAGGCTTGGGCGGGCTTTTGCTTTCTTCCTAAAATATAATTCCGTAATATTTTGATATGCCATTGCCCGAATTTCATGACCATTTGGAAATCCATAACCAATGAATGGCAGTGGTTTGCTTTTATGGCCTTTTGCATAATTTTTTAATCTGACTAAAGAATTTTCAGGAGCGATGCCATTGGCATCATCAACCAATACCTGTGATAATATTTCCCTTGATTTTAAAAGTTTTGAAATATTTGGGTCGTCAGGGAATAAGTTATAATCTATTTTTTTTTCACTTTTTTTAAAACCAAGCAATGCCAATATTGTTTCATCAGTTTCAATTTCGACTGGAATGAAATAATTTGGTTCCGTTGTTGAAATAGTGTATTTTAACAAGCAAAGTGGCAAATCTTGCGAATTTTTGCATTCACCTAATTTTTTGGTAGAATTAGTTATATTGGCTTGTGCATATGCATTGAAAGGGAGTAAAAATATGCATACAATTATTTCAAGGCATATAAAAACTATTTTCATAACACATTTACACCAAATAAAATTGGATGAAGTTTATAGCCAATGGCAATCCATAAAAGAATTCCGAATGCAATTGATGCCTCATCATTGCGCCCCCATTTCACAGCCAATTTTTCGGTCTTTGGCTGTAAGATTCGTGAAATAATTGCAAAGCCAAGGAATGAAACGAATAGAATAAAGCTTGCCAAATCGCCATTTGCAATCAAATGACCGAAGGCCCAAAATTTAATCGCATTAAGCATTGGATGTTTTAAAATTGCCGCGATTTTGCCCTTCAAATATCCCGATACAAGCATTATCATCGAAACAAGCGTAAAAAGATAATTCAAATGTTTGCCCCATTTGGGCGCTATATATAATTCGGGCGCTATTGGGCGAAATTGGGAATATCCTACAATAATCAAAATTAAGCCGACCAGAGAAATTATCGAGAAAATCCCTTTAAACGGCATTTGGCCAATTTTTACCTTGAAATCTTGAATGAATTTAGCCCTTAAAGCTAAATGTGAACCAAGAAAAATTATTAGGCCGGTAATTAATGTTGTCATTATTTTTCACCCTTTGCTTTTGGTGGTCCTTTTGGCGCTTTTTGGGGTTTTAATTCATCACATACGCGCCAACAATACCATGCGGCATAAGAGCGAAACGGTTTTAAATGATCTGCCATAGTCATTATTTCCTTTGGCTTTGGCATTTCTTCAAGGCCGTAGACATGCTGAAAACCTTTTCGAACCCCTAAATCATCAATAGGCCAAATATCTTCGCGGCCCAAAGTGAAAATAAGGTACATTTCAACTGTCCAACGCCCAATTCCACGAACCGAACTTAGGCGCTCAACAATTTCATCATCACTTAAATGCCCAATTTCATGATTGTCAGGAACAATTCCATCAATTTTCTTTTGTGATAAATCATTTATCGCCGCAATTTTATTCCATGAAAGACCCGCGCCGCGCAAAGCCTCGTCATCCATTGCAATAAAGGCCTGAGGGCTAGGGAAAGTAACAATATCCCCCAATATTTCCAAATCAAAAAGTTTTAAAACACGCCCCAAAATTGTGCTTGCGGCTTTACCTGATAATTGTTGAAAAACAATTGCGCGAAACAATGCCTCATAGGCGGAATATCCACGTTCTGAAGGTATAGGGCAGGGGCCAAATTTTTCATATAATTGGTTGAATTTGGGGTCAAGTTTTAAAAAGTCTTTGTTCATGGTTTGTTTTATTGTATGTTTTGGGAATTATGTCAATCAATTTGAAATCTATAAAATTTTACAATATATTTTAAAATTTATTTTGCTTGCCTGTGCTATCTTTGGTTGTGTTTAGGTGGGGTTGAAATGCATGACGCATTCAAAAAAACTTTAAATTCAAATGATAGAAATATTGAAGATTTTGGTAATAAAAATATCGAACGTGAAGATGAAAAAAAAGCATATTTGATAAATTACCGAGAGACAATGTATGCGCAACAAGAGGTGGAAAATTATATTGCGATTATGATTATCGCACTAATTATCTGTTTTTGTTTTTATGTGATAAAGGTATTATAATAATGATAAGAAAAATACTTCTAAAAAATTCGCTTTGGCATAAATTTACAAAGCAGAATATTGAATTTGGTCATAAGCATGAAAATGCGCCAATAAATATAATTCAAAACCAATTTGAAGTACCAGATGGTGACATATTGGATGATAAAATTATTTATGATGCTGAAAATGAATTTGAAGCTTCAAAAATTGATGGTTTTGTAAAATATGCGCTTGCAGTTTTAGTTGCGATAACAATTTCAACAATAATTGTATTAATTCTTTTGAACTAAATACTATTTATCAATGCAAATGCAGATTTTAAATCGTCAAATTTGGCATTTGCCTTTGACAAATCTTCATCATCATAACCCCAAATATTGGCATTATGATCCTCTTCAATTCTTATTGCTTTGAATATTTCTTCGGGTGAAGCAGCCTTTTCAACTAGCTTTAAACCCAAAATTGCCGAACCTGCCAATGCGGTCACAAAGGCAAGAATTGTGAGGCGAATATCATCATATTTTTGCGATATTTCACCGATTTTTTTAATTGTAATATCGGTTTGGAATAATCCAAGGCTGTCAGATTTAGCGATAAATTCAATATCAAACCTATCTTTTACCCATTTTATTTGTTCATTCCAAATTTTGCATTGGGTTTCATATAAAATTTGTGGGGCACTTGTTCTGTAACAGCATAAATCAGAAGATGCATATTTTTGTATTTCTGCAACTAATTCATTGCGCGTAAGATGCGCCCTATCTATTGCAACATTTACAAGGCGCGTAATCGGCATTGTATCAGTATCAATATTATCGCCCTGATTTTCCCATTCGCTTGCAACTAATTGTGCGGCGTTTAAACTTGGTAATATTAAAGGGTTTTTAGCGGGCGTAACAAGACGACGATTATCAAGGAATATTCCAAAACCATCGCCCAATACGTCCGCTTTCACAGATTTATAAAATTTGTGCCCTGAAATTGCCAATGAACAGATTCCTAGAAATGTGTAGTAGTTTTTGAAATCAATTGTTTTGCTATCTCTGCTTCGATGCGTTTTTGAAGGCGAATTTTATATTCATCCTTAAAGCTCAAAAGCAAAGTACGATCATAACGGCGCCAACCAAGATATGGCGATTTATCAATCGATTCATAAGGTAATAATCTATACCATGTCCAGCTTAGGCTATTGATTTGTTTGCCGCTATTTGTTGGTTGACCATATTTATTAATGATTTTTTGCTCAAGTAACTTTTCATCAATTGCTTCATTTGGTGTATAGCCAACATAAACAACCGCCACACCATCGGCATTATCAGCATATGGCATGAATTCAATACGAATACGCTCACCATTTAGGTGGGTTGCTTCGATTGCAGAAATTATTTTTGACGAATCATAGGTAATTAATTTTGAATTATCTTTATTCTTATTAACTTCCATTGAAAGGGCATTTTTCCAATCAGTTCCGCCCATCAAATCATAAGTTTGATATCCATTGCGCCCCAAAGCTGCCCGTGCTTCATTAGGTGACATAAGTAATTTTACACCTGAAATGTCGAAATTAAGCACTTGTTGTTCGCTATAAATAGGCGTTGTTTCAACTATTTCTCTTTCAACTGGTTTAGAAACTGGTGCATTTGGTTTTTTTGGTGCTGGCTTGACATTTGGTTTTTTAACAATTACCTTTGGGTACTCACTTTTGGTGGGTTGCGGCTTTGGATTTGTTGGATTTGGCGCAGCTTCTTTAGTCGCTGTTTTGACAGTTGTTTTTTGCGTTGCGCCCGTTTGCGCAATGCCTGTGTTGGTGTAAATCGCAGTTGCTAAAACTGCTAACGCTGTTGCTTTAACTATATTATGGGTTTTCATGAATCGCCTATATAAGCGATTATAAAATTTGCGCAATACTATTTAAATCGTTTGTATAGGTTCTAATGGCAAATGTGTTTTTATACTGCGAAAATGGCATATTTTGAGAGCCGAAGCACACAAATAGCCATTCCTTGACCTTAAAAACATATTGTCAAAAGAGCTTATTTAAATGGTTTAAATGGGTCTTTACCTTCATATTCTTCAAATCCCAAAAGCTCGAAGGCATCTTTCATGTGTTTTGGTAATTCAGCTTTTAATTCAAGCATCCCGCCTTTTGGGTGCGGAATTTTCAATGCACGTGCATGAAGATGAAGCTGCTCTGACAGACCACCAATATCAGGGCGGTCACAGCGATATTTAGGGTCGCCAGCAATCGAAGTTCCCATTTCGGCCATATGAAAGCGTAATTGGTGGGTGCGCCCTGTTACTGGTTTCATTGCAACCCATGATGCACGTGTTCCAGCATTGGAAATAACTTCATAATCAGTAATTGCAAATAAAGCGTCAGGATCGCCATGCGCGGCACGACGTACAAGTTCAAGTTCAGGGTTTTTTGCGCTACCTTGCTTTTTCATCCATCCACGAATTTCGCCGCTCATCGGATGCGGAACACCCAAAACGACGGCCCAATATACTTTTTGGGTTGTGCGGCTTGCAAAGGCCTTGTTTAGTTTGGCGATTGCATCGGGTGTGCGACCAAAAACAATAACGCCCGATGTATCCTTATCAAGGCGGTGGGCAAGTTTTGGTTTGCCAAATTCCTCGGTGGCAAAAACCGCCATCAAATCGTCAAGGTGACGCGTTGTTTTAGAGCCGCCCTGAACCGCAAGGCCAGCAGGCTTATTAAGCGCGATAACTTCATCATCTTCATGGATTATAAGGGCGCGTAAAAAACGTTCATCATCTTTTGAAATTACGCTTTTATTGGCTTTGGATTCAGCGATGGTTTGGAAAATATCAGCAGGGACAATAACATCTTGCCCAGGTTGTAATCTGTCAGATGATTTTTTTGCGCGAACGCCATCAACGCGGATTATGCCTTTGCGGATGAATTGTTCTATGCGGCCTTGATTAAGGCCTTCAAATTTGCGGCGCAAAAATCTATCAAGGCGAACTTCGCCGTCTTCTTCGCGCACAGGAATTGTAATTGGTGATGTCATGCGCGCTCTTTATACGAACTTTTGTGAAATTACCATGCCAAGCAACACCGCACCAATTGAAAGCACAACAGATGCAATAATATAGGTGAATGCTTCAATCATTCTTTGGTGTTCAAACATACGAACCACATCAAGTGAAAAGCTTGAAAAAGTGGTGAAACCGCCTAAAATTCCGACCATGATAAAATATTGAATGAAATGCTGATGCTGTGAATGTTTTGCTAAAAGGCCAGCGGCTACACCAATTACAAGGCCGCCAATTATATTAACGCCAAATGTACCATAGGGAAGGGCATCGCCAAAAGTTTGTATGGTGAATTTACCAAACAAAAAGCGCAAAACGCCGCCAATCCCAGCGCCAATAAAAACTAAAACTAAATTATTCACATAATCATCCAAAAATAAAGGAAGGTATTACCCTTCCTTTAAAATCATTATAAAAAAATGCAATGTTTGTTTTTAATTGTTTTTGGAAACAAATTTGAAAATTTGCGCGCCAATTATTGCGCCCAAAATTGGTGCAACCCAAAATAACCACAATTGCGATAAAGCCCCATTTTGCGCAAACAAAGCAACACCAGTTGAACGCGCAGGGTTTACCGAAGTATTGGTAATAGGAATTGAAATCAAATGTATCAAAGTTAGACCAAGGCCAATGGCAATTGGTGCAAATCCATTTGGCGCATTTTCATGGGTTGAACCAAGAATGATAATCAAGAAGAATGCGGTTAAAACCACCTCTGCAACTAAGGCTGAGCCTAGTGAATATTTTCCGGGGGAAAGTTCGCCATAACCATTGCTTGCAAATCCGCCAACTGAAACAAAATCACCTTTGCCGCTAATGATAAAATATAAAACCAATGAAGCGGCAATTGCGCCTAGAACTTGTGAAATAATATATGGTAATATGTCTTTAGTAGGTAATTTCCCCACTGACCAAAGCCCGACAGATACAGCAGGGTTAAAATGACCGCCAGAAATTGGCCCAACAGCATAAGCCATAGTCAAAACAGTTAGGCCGAAAGCTAATGAGACGCCAGTAAAACCAATTCCTAATTCAGGATAGGCCGCCGAAAAAACCGCACTGCCGCAACCGCCAAATACCAGCCAAAAAGTTCCAAAAAATTCTGCAAATAGTTTCTTCAATCTTGCCTCCATATTTATTTAGGAACATGGTAGGGCTGTAAAGTTTTTTGTCAAATTGAAGTTAAAATTTCCTATTATTTATAATTACTTATTGGTTAGAAGTAATTTATTCCATTAAGTTTGAAAAATCTTCTGGAAGGGTTGTTTTATGTTCAATTTCGCTACCCTCTGGTAGTTTTATCTGTAGTGTTAATGCATGAAGCATTAGGCGCTTTATCGATTTATTATTGGCAAATAATAAGCCGCCATATTTATTATCACCCAAAATTGGATGACCAATATGGGATAAATGGGCGCGTAATTGGTGCATACGCCCTGTAATGGGCGATAATTTCAATAAAGTGGCATTACCATTGGTTTTGACGCTTTCATAATGCGTGATTGCATTTTGGGCATCTTTATCATTTGGTTTGGCAATCAAAGCTAAATCAATACCTTGAACTTTGCCGCGTTTAAGCGGGATATCAATTATTCCATTTGGTGGATTTGGCACGCCCGAAACAATTGCATAATATATTTTTTTTGCATGTTTTTGGGCAAATTGTTCGCTATAAAATGCCGCATTGGTTTTATTTTTGGCAACCAAAACAATGCCCGATGTTTCGCGGTCAATGCGATGAACCAATTTAGGTTTTTTTTTCGGATTTTTGCAAAATGCGTTTAATAAATTATCCAAATCACGCGAAACACCTGAACCACCTTGCACGGCAAGGCCAGAGGGTTTGTTGAAAACTATACAGGTTTCATCCTCATAGATTACCAATGATTTTATATAATCTATATCATCTTGGGATAATTGATTTTTGATTTGGGCTGGCTTGAATGCGGGTTTGCGCATTATTCACTATCCAAACCAATATCAAAATTGGGCGCTGAATGCGTAAGTGCGCCAACTGAAATCACATCAACACCAGTTTGAGCAATTTCGCGCACGGTTTTTAGGTTAACCCCGCCAGAGGCCTCAATAATAATTCTATTACCCGCAAAATCACGCAGTATTTTAACCGCCTGCGCCATTCTAATCGTGTCAAAATTATCAAGCATTATAACACTTGGAAAATGCACCATTGCGATTTTCATTTGTTCGATTGAATCAACTTCAATTTCAATTGGAACCAAATGCCCAACATTGGCTTTGGCAGCTAATAATGCAGCCTCAACGCCACCAGCCGCCGCAATATGGTTATCTTTTATAAGGATTGCATCATCAAGGCCAAAGCGGTGATTGGTCCCACCGCCATTTCTTACGGCCTGTTTTTCAAGGGCGCGAAGGCCAGGGGTGGTTTTGCGTGTATCGGTAATTTTGGCATTTGTGCCATATATTTCAGAAACGAATTTGGCGGTCAAAGTTGCAATGCCCGACATACGCCCAATGAAATTAAGCATTGTACGCTCTGCCATTAAAAGGCTTCTGGCATTGCCCGAAACTTTGGCAACAATATCACCCTTTTTTACGCGCTCACCATCATCAAGAAGTATTTCTAAACGTGCATTCTTATCAATCAATTCAAGTGCCAAAAGCGCAGGTTGCAGGCCTGAAATCACACCTTCATCACGCGCGCGCATCACCCATGTGGCAGTGTTTTTAGGTGGAATGCATGCCATGGCACTAATATCACCCGCCCGCCCAAAATCTTCATTTAGGGCGATTTTTACGATATTCTCGAAGGTGGAAATTGGAAGTTTGCTCATAATTTTAAAAACGTATGTTGGGGTGTTTCATTGGTTTGGGTGAAATCAGTGCGGCAATGTCCGCCACGGCTTTCATGGCGATTAATTGCGCCCAATGTGATTAATTTGGCGCTTACTAATTCATTGCAATTTTTTTCGCTTTTTTCAAGTTCTTCAATTAATTCAAGATTTTTATTAAGGCCATTTGCATCACGCAAAACCCCGATGTTTTCACTCATAGAAAGGCGCAATTTTTGCAAATTATCATGCGAAAGCGGGGCATAGGTTTTGGCATCGCAATTTTCCTTGGCCTTAATTTCACGATTTGAAAGATTAATTGCCACACGTTCGGCAAAAACCACAGCCTCTAATAATGAATTAGATGCAAGGCGGTTCGCACCATGAACACCCGTTGAAGCGCATTCACCAATCGCACAAAGTCCATCAAGTGTGGTATTGCCCCATAAATCCGTAAGAATACCGCCCATGTGATAATGTTCAGCAGGAGCAACAGGTATCATTTGGGTGCGCGGGTCAATCCCCGAATCCATACAGCTTGCAAAAATGGTTGGGAAATGTTCGGGGAAATGATTTCCAATTGCCTTGGTCGCGTCAAGATATGCACCACGCCCAGATTGATTTTCCGCAAAAACCGCGCGCGCAACAATATCACGTGGTGCAAGGTCTTTTAATTCATGGTATTTTTCCATGAAAGGTGTGCCATCTTGATTACGCAAAATCGCGCCATCGCCACGTAAAGCCTCACTGGCCAAAGGGGCGGGGTCTTTGCCAATATTTATTGAAGTTGGGTGAAATTGAACAAATTCAGGGTCACGGATTAATGCCCCCGCTTTTGCCGCCATTCCCAAACCTTGCCCGCGCGCTTCAATTGGGTTGGTGGTAACCTTATAAAGCCCGCCAATCCCACCAGTTGCAAGAATTGTATAGGCCGCATCAATGCGAACGGGGCCGTTTGAATTGGCGCATAATGCCCCGCCAATTTGCCCATTTGCATTTTGTAAAAGTGCCAAAGCCCAATGATTTTCAAGAATTTCAATATGCTCTGCCGCTTGCGCCTTGGCGATTAATGAGCGCATAATTTCGCGCCCCGCCAAATCACCCGCTACCCGTGCAACGCGTGCTTTTGAATGGGCAGCTTCTAGTGATAATTCTAAATTACCATTTTCATCCTTATCGAATGGAACGCCATATTCAAGTAAATCACGAATTCTATCGGGGCCATGTTTGGCAATTAAAAGCGCGGCGGTTTCGTCAACCAAACCCGCGCCCGCCGCAATTGTATCTTGGGCATGAAGTTCGGATGTGTCAGACTTTGATAAAGCCGCAGCCATACCACCTTGCGCCCATGCGGATGATGCGCCTTTGCCAATTGGTGATTGTGATAAAACCAAAACTTTTCGCGGCGCAAGTTTTAGTGCCAAAAAAAGCCCCGCAAGACCTGCGCCAATGATTAAAACTCTATCATTAGCCATTAGGCGCTAACCAATTCAAATGTATCGGGAACAATGGCTTTTACATCATAAACATTTGCATTACGTGGTGGCAGCGCGAGCATGGCATCAACCGCTGCGCGTGCTTTAACAATCATGTCAGGGTCAACATCAACTTCGTATTTTTCATCGCGCAAGCATTCATAGATTGCTTTTAGTGATATACGTTTCATGTGCGGGCAAAGATTACATGGGCGGATAAATTCAACTTCTGGGTTTTCAATCGCCACATTATCGGACATCGAGCATTCAGTTATCAAAACCACTTGTTTTGGTTTTTGTGTGAATACAAAATCATTCATAGCGCCTGTTGAACCTGCAAAATCCGCCTCACGAACTACATCATTCGGGCATTCAGGGTGGGCAAGAACCACGATGCCAGGGTAGGCGGCACGCAATTCTTTGACATCATCGCCAGTGAATAATTCATGCACCTCACACGCGCCTTTCCATGCAATGATTTTGATTTCGGTTTGCGCAGAAACATTGCGCGCCAAATATTCATCGGGTACCATAATAACACGATCAACGCCCCATTGTTTGGCGATTTCCTCAACCACTTGCACGGCATTTGATGAAGTACAGCAAATATCAGATTCCGCCTTAACATCGGCGGTGGTGTTAACATAAGTTACCACAGGAAGCCCCGGATATTTTTGCTTAATAAGCGCCACATCACGTCCAGTAATTCCAGACGCCAATGAACAGCCAGCGCGTAAATCAGGGATAAGAACCTTCTTATCAGGGCATAATATTTTTGAAGTTTCAGCCATAAAATGCACGCCGCATTGAACAATCAGGCTTTGCGGTACTTTTTGTGCTTGGCGCGCTAGATAAAGTGAATCACCGCGAAAATCAGAGATGCAATGGAAAATATCGGCGGTCATATAATTATGCGCCAAAATTACCGCATCTTTTTCCTTCTTTAATCGGTTAATTGCGGCAATATAAGGCGCATGAATTACAAATTCATCATAAGGCATAACATGCTTTACGCCTTCATATAAATGGTCAGTTTCCGCCTTTACTTGCGGGTCAATTTTCAAAAGCTCAGCATCTTTTTTATTAGCTGAAATATCAATTTCACATGCTTCAAATTTCATTTCGCTGCTCCTTTGAAAGGCGTGGTTTATATATCGCGATTAAGAGCGATTATTTCAAGTTATTATATTTCTTTTTGCAGGATATTGTATCTATCCACCATAGCAATTTGCGCTTCTTTCGCGCTTAAAGGTTTAATATCTATTTCCAAACCTTCGGGTGGGGGGATGAAAAGATTGTCGGCTTCTTCGATGGAAAATCCTGCTAAATTAACGGCTTCGAACCATGCGCAGATTCTGTCGGCTTTTTTGATTAGTTTTTTTAATGCTGGCGGGGTTTTGGGTAAAAGGCCAAAGCGCAAATGGATTGCACGTTCTAATTTATCTTCGAAAATTCGATAATCAATGCCAAGGGCGTTTTTAAACGGGCTTATCATATCGCCGATAACAAATTCGGGGGCATCATGCAAAAGCGCCATCATACGCTCTTGTGGTGTCAGATTGGGTTTTAAAAATGATGCAATTTGTTCAACAATTATTGAATGTTGGGCAACCGAAAATGCATTATCGCCAATGGTTTGCCCATTCCAACGCGCAACCCGCGCAAGGCCATGTGCAATATCCTCAATTTCAATGTCAAGCGGTGAGGGGTCGATTAAATCAAGCCTTCTGCCTGATAACATTCTTTGCCATGCGCGTGGCGATTGCGCTGTTTTAATTGTTTTTTTCATTTATTTTTTGTCCTGCGACCAATTGTCTGAAACATTTTTTATGTGAAGTGTTATAATGTGCGCAAAATCAAATTCCATAGCTTTATAGATTTAAAGCTGTTGATAAGTGAGGGTGCAATGACATATGGAGAATTTTTAGTACCGATAAGTGGTGGCGTGGATGACGCAAAAATTTTGCCACGTGTAGCAGCTTTTCATAAGGTTTTTCCAAATCCTGTAACTCTTTTTTATGCTGAACCTGACCCATCCGATATGTTGGTTTGGTCGGCTGATGGAATGGTTTCAGGAATGAATGCAAACCTTGTTGAAACAATGAAAAAATCCACCCAAGAAGTTTGGGAAAAAATTGTTCAAGAAGCAGGGAAATATAGTGATTTTGCATTAGAGCGCGAGATAGGATTAATGGATTCTATTTTGCCAGAGCGTGCAGCATTATGCGATTTGATGGTTGTTTCTGATTATTGTGCATGTGGAAAATCAACAATCTCGCCGGCATTTGAAGAAGCATTAATGCATAATGGAATTCCTGCCTTGGTTTTGCATGACCGTGAGAAATTTGATTTTTCAAATATTGCAATCGCATGGGATGGTTCGCCCCAATCAGCGCGCGCAGTAAAGGCGGCAATGCCATTTTTAAAAGCGGCAAAATACGTGACTATATTGCATGTTTTGGGTGGGCCAACACAATCAAAAACTTTGATAAAAGACCCAAATAAACTTAAAACGAAACTTGCAAATCATGGCATAGCGGCCGAAGTTTTGGTTCAAGATGTAATCGGTAAAAGCGTTGGCGATACCCTTTTATCACTTGTAAACAAACTTGATGTCGAGCTTATGGTCGCGGGTGCTTATGGGCATTCAAGGGCGCGCGAATTTGTCTTTGGCGGTGTAACAAGATGTATGTTACGCTGTGAAGATGGGCCGCATTTAGTGATTTCACATTAATAGTAATTTCAAATTAATCATACAAGAAGGAAAAATAATATGAGCGCTTTAACACGTGTAGTTCTTCAACTTGGGCGTAACCCTGATGCGGGCTTCCCTGATGGTGACCGTCATCAAGGCTATATTTTAAATGCCCCAATTGGCGCTGATGGCAAATTGGATGTTGAACTTTGGAAAAAATACAAAAATGATTGCAAAGTTATTCGCTATGGCAATGAAGATGACACAGCCGATGGCCTTTTGGCGCATCGCGGCGACAAATGGTATTTTGAATATGATGAAGCCAAAGAAGGCCCAGATGAAAACCTATATCACCTTGGCGATCACCGCCTTTGGGTTGCAGATTATGTTACAATCCATTCAAAAGATGGCAAATCACTTATTTATGTAGTTTCTGAAACTAATTAAATAAAATCAGGTGCGTAGGAGTCAATTTTTGCGCTATTATAATTCATATTTATAATAGCGCACAATTTTGCCTTCGCTTATTTGCCTGTCTTTGATTTCTTCGAAACCAAGGGCAAGGTGGAATTCGTGTGAAATATCATTAGGTGGTTCCACATTCACTTCGCATAGGATTGATTGCACACCTGCTTCTTCGGCAAGTTCGAAAAGGCATTCATAAAGCGAAGTGCCAATTCCCATTCCTTGTTCGGCTTTTTTTACAATAATTCTATCAAGATATATAAAGTTTTCGAAATTTTCTTTTAGATAGGTGAAGTGCACACCATCATATTTTGAATCTTCATCATAGGCCAAAAAGAATGCAATATCTGGCGAAATTGCAATTGCTGCAAAAGCCTCTGAAATCATGAATTCAAGGCGTTCTATATCAAGTTTAGAGCATTCTTTGGCAAATTGATTATTCAAATGCAGAATTTTTTTAATTTGCGAATTTGAAGTATCTTGTAAATCTATTAAATCAATTGGCGCATCAGTGCGCTTAATTTTTGCCATTTTTAGCCCTTTTATTTTTGCTTATCTGCTTTTGCTAACGGGTTGTAAATCGATAATATCAGACCAATTAACAAAAGTGCAATTAGTGATAGGTTTATAATTGCCGCAGTTGATAATGGTGTTCCTGTTATAAACTTTTCAAAAATTCGCATTAATGCGGGTGCTTCGCGAATAAAATTTTCACAAAGATAAATAACGAACATTATTGGTATGGCGGCACGGTATTTTAACATGATTAAAATGCTTAAACAGCTAAGAATAAGCATATCAAGACCCCAAGATTGCGCCATTGAAATTATGGTTTTGCTTGCTTCAATTGGGTAAGTGTCAAGTGGAATACCGTCTATATGGGATAAAATATATTCGGTTTTTACAAAGGGGTTGAAGCCGCCAATATTTATTCCCATCAATAATTTTACAATTGTGATTATTGCAAGTATCGCAATTGCGATTTTTGAACCATTGTAATTATTGTCTATATTTTTGGGCAAAATAGGGTTTATCATCATGCAATCCTTATTAATGCATGGTGTATTATCACACTAACACATCTAGTGTCAATTATAAGCTAACCGCGCCCGCGATAGGTTGGAACACCTTGTTCAGGTATCCATGTTCCTTCTGGTGCATTTCCAGTTTGCCAGAATACATCAATCGGAATTCCGCCGCGTGGATACCAATAACCACCAATCCTAAGCCAAACAGGTTCAAGCAATTCTACAAGGCGCTTTGCGATGTAAATTGTGCAATCTTCATGGAATGCACCATGGTTACGAAATGATGTTAAGAAAAGTTTCAAAGATTTTGATTCAACAAGATATTTACCCGGCACATAATCAATAACAATATGCGCAAAATCAGGCTGTCCAGTTACAGGGCAAAGGGAAGTGAATTCAGGTGCAGTAAAGCGCGCAACATAATTTGTGCCGTCATGCGGGTTGGAAACACGTTCCAAAATCGCGGTTTCAGGTGAATCATAACCCGAAACCATTTTTCCAAGGCTTTCAAGGTTTGAATATATATTTTTATTATCAGTCATTTTTTGTAAATAACAAATTTCGCGCAAAAAAGCAGCATGTTTCGCACTATTTATGCAATATTCATACAGTTTACCGCAAATTTGTAATGCAAAGACAGTTGCAGAATTGAAATTTTGCCCTTAGCGTGTGCTTCAATGGAATGGTGCTATTTTGGCCCCATTGCGGATAATAATAGACTCTAATTGTCATAACCAACCATTAAGAGGCTGGAGGGATTATAATGAAAAACTGGCGGATTAAGCCATTAGATGCAATTCTTGCAACGGCGCAAAAGAAATCTTTGCATCGTTCACTTGGCGCGTTTCAATTAACAATGTTGGGTATCGGTGCGGTAATTGGCACGGGTATTTTCGTACTAACTGCAGAAGCAGCGCAAAAAGCAGGGCCAGGCATGATCTGGTCTTTTGTTATTGCAGGTGTTGTTTGTGCGGTTGCTGCACTTTGCTATTCAGAGCTTGCGGCAATGGTTCCAGTTTCTGGGTCGGCATATACTTATACTTATGCTGTTTTGGGCGAATTACTTGCTTGGATGGTTGGCTGGGCGCTTGTGCTTGAATATGCGGTTGCAGCGGGCGCGGTGTCAGTTGGGTGGTCAGGCTATTTTGTTGGCCTTTTAGAACATCAATTGCATATTACAATTCCACATGCATTGGCTGTTGGGCCAAATGATGGCGGTATTATCAATTTACCCGCAATGATTATTGCCGGCCTTGTAACTTGGCTTTTGGTAATTGGTACAACTGAAAGTGCGACTGTAAATGCTATTTTGGTTGCAGTTAAAGTTTCTGCTTTGACGCTTTTCATCTTCTTATCTTATAAAGTTATTTTGGCGGATCCTGCGACTGCATCAATGAATTTTAATCCTATGTATCCTTTGGGTATTGGTGGGGTTTCTGCGGCAGCAGCGTCAATATTCTTTGCCTATGTAGGCTTTGATGCGGTTTCAACTGCGGCAGAGGAAACAAAAAATCCACAAGTTAATATGCCAATCGGCCTTATTGGTTCGCTTGCAATCTGTACCGTTTTCTACATGCTTGTTGCTGGTGGCGTTATTGGTACAGTTGGCGCGCAACCAATGATGATTGATGCAACCCATGGCTATGCCCCTGGCTCAAAAGAATTGGCGGCGGCTTGCGCAAATATCGGCGATAATGCGGTTGTTTGTTCAAAAGAAGCATTGGCTTGGACGCTTCGCAAAGTTAATTTTGCAACAGCGGGTAATTTGGTTGGCCTAGCGGCAGGTATTGCATTGCCATCGGTTATTTTGATGATGATGTTCGGTCAAACCCGTATCTTCTTTGTTATGAGCCGTGACGGTCTTTTGCCTGAAGTGTTTTCAAAAATTCACCCTAAATTTAAAACCCCTTATGTTATTACTATCTTAACTGGTTTTTTTGTTGCGATTTTTGCGGCCTTCTTCCCTGTTGGTGCATTGGCGGATATTTCAAATGCGGGAACATTGTTTGCATTCGCGATGGTTTCACTGGCTGTTATGATCCTTCGTAAAACTGATCCTAATCGCAAACGTCCTTTCAAAACTCCTTGGGTTTATATTGTTGCGCCGATTTCGATTATTGGTTGCGTATATTTATTCTTTAAATTGTCATTCTACACATTAATGTTGTTTGTAGTTTGGGCAACGATTGGGCTTTTGGTTTATTTCCTTTATTCGAAAAATCATTCACACGTTGGTAAAGGCCGTGTTGAAGTTCATGAAGAAGATGATGATGCGCCGCCAACATCTGTTCCACCGATTGAGTAGGATTTAAAACATTTTACAAGATTTGGCGGGCATTGTGCCCGCCATTTTTTTGCCCTAAACCTTTATTATGAATGCGAATAAAGAGGCTTGTAATGAAAAAATCAAATAAATTGATAATAATTCCTATCGCAGTAATTTTTGGTGCAATTGGATATTTCGCTTATTCAAAAGTGTCTTCAAAAAGTATGAATATGGATTTGCAAACCACTGGTGTACAAGAACAATCACTAATAACAAATGCAATTACCAACCAAGTAGCGATACAAGAAAATAATGCGTTTAAGGTTGAACTTTCAAAAGATAAAGCTTTTATGATGGCGTGGAAATTAAAAGCGCCGGCGGTTAAAACCCAAATTGATGGTATTGAATTTGAAGCTCAAAACCTTGTTGATATTGGCAATAATAAGAAAGCGCTTATCAGCGTTGGTGGTGCAATTGACCCATATCCAATAAATCCAGGATATGTCAAAATTCATTATTTTGATGTGAAAAATGGCGAATATCAATTAGTGAATTTAAAAGATTTTACGCTTGAATCAGGCTCGATGGGGCATATTGCCGATATTGGTCTTAATGATGAAATCACATCTAATATTGTTATTTTTATTGAAGGTTCAAGTTCGTCGCAAGGTGTGGCCTGTTCAACAACTGATTTGGTAGAACTTGCGCCAGAAGGGCCAAGGACAATCTATTCTGATTTAACCTTCCAAAGCGATGATATGGGGCAAACCAAAGGTTTAATTGGTAATATTAAGAAAAATGTTTCATTTGATGTAACTTATAAAGGCGCAAATAGTGGCGTAAAACATTATGTCAAAAACGGGCAGACATATTCAACAAATTCAAAGCTTAAATTAGAATGCTAAATAAAATTCGAACATTAGAAACCGAACGCTTAAATCTTGTGCCATTATGTGTTGAACACGCGCCGCAAATACAAAAGACATTTCCGCAATGGGAAATTGTGAAATATTTATCGGATCGTGTGCCTTGGCCATATCCTGAAAATGGGGCAATTGATTTTATTGAAAATATTGTTTTACCAAGTATGGCGCGACATAAGGCATGGTATTGGGCAATATTTTTAAAATCATCACCTGATGAATTAATTGGAATAGTCAATCTTGGGCTTGAAGAAGGGCGGCATCGTGGTTTTTGGCTTGACCCTAAATGGCACGGGCAGGGTCTTATGAGCGAGGCGTCAGCTATTGTAACTGATTTTTGGTTTGATGATTTGGATATGGAAAAAATGCAAATCCATAAAGCCATAGATAATGTTTCATCACGTAATATCTCAATTAAGCAAGGTATGCGGGTTATAAAAACCGAAACAAGAAATTATGTCGCTGGCGAAAAACTAAGCGAGACATGGGAAATCACGCGCGATGAATGGCGCGCGCGGCAAAAATAAATTTTTAGGATTTTTGTGATATTTCAAAATATGGAAAAATTTAAAATAACCAAAAAACACCTTTTTATTTTTATCATCGTGGACACCATAATAATGCTTGGTGTTGGTGCATTCATATTTTTTAAATATGCATTTTAGCCTTTATATTTTCGCAATATTCCAAATTAATTCGTGAACCATTTGGTGCAATCACCTGACCTTGGATTTCGAAACCATCGGCTTTTATGGGGTCGGCACTTGCGCAAGTGGCGCAAAAACTTAAAAACGAAAGTAAAAATATTGTTATAGATTTATAATTTTTTTATTTTATTCAGCCCAAATTTGTGGTTTGCGGTTTATCCATGGATTTGCTTTTTCAAGTTCGAAACCTAATTCTAAAAGCGCACGTTCATTACCAATATCACTTGCCAATTGTATTGCAATCGGAAGCCCTGATTTGCTTTGCCCCATTGGCAAGGAAATCGCGGGTGCACCCGATGCATTCATAATTGCGGTAAAGAAAGGGGCGAATTCAACAATTCGTGCATAGTGTAATTCTGGATCTATCGCAGTTGAAAGGTAGCCAATTTTTGGCGCCGTTGTTGCAACAACTGGTGATAATAATATATCAAAATTTGGTAAAAATTGCGGTTTGAAATTCTTTTGAAGATTGCCTAATACTTCCAAGGCTTTTGGAAATTCTTCGCGCCTTTTAGCATAGGTTTGGGCAAGATAAAGCGTCCAAGGTTCAAAATATTCGGGGTTTGGTTTTTTGCCGCTTGCTTTGGCCCATTCATCAACACCAGAAGCAGCACCTGCGGCCCATAAAAGCATAAAAGCATTTTCTATTGATTTTGCATCAATTTTTGGCGTGAATGGAATTATTTCATGCCCTAAAGATTTTAAAATATCAGCAGTTTTTATAACCTCTGCTTTGATTTCATCATCAATATGGCTGCCATTGAAACTTTCGATACAATAGCCAATTTTAAGGCGCTTTTTATTGGCGTCTGTTACAAGCTCCATTATTGGAAGCACACTATTTGGATCTTCTGTTACAGCCAAGAAAATTGCCGTATCTCGCATTGTATGGGTTAAGACCCCTTGAACCGAAATATCGGTTCTTGGGTCGCGCTCCATATGTGGGCGAATTAAGCGACCGCGTGTGGTTTTTAGACCAACTAATCCACAACATGCCGCAGGAATTCTTATAGAGCCACCTCCATCACTTGCATGTGCCATTTTTAAAACACCAGATGCAACCAATGCCGCCGCACCACCAGATGAGCCACCAGTTGAATGATTTGTATTCCATGGATTGCGCGCAGGGCCTGTAAGTAATGGTTCGGTTGTCCCCGTAAGGCCAAATTCAGGGGTTTGGGTTTTCCCAATTGATATAATGCCCAATTTATCAACTTGGTTTAAAAATTGTGATTGTGTCAAACTCGGCGCGTCTTTATAAGCACGCGAACCATGCATGGTTGGGGTTTTGTGATAATCATTTAAATCTTTAATGGCAAAGGGAAGGCCACCAAAAATCCCCTGTGGCTTGGTTTTGGCAATTGCGCGCGCTTCATCAAAAGTTGTGGTTACAAAGGCATTTAATTTTGGATTTATTTTTTGCGCATTTTCAATTGTTGCTTCAAGATTTTTTTCAACATCCAATTCGCCGCTTTTAAGGCGTCTTGCGGTTTCGACTGCATCGGCAAATCGAGGTTCAAGTTGGCTATTATTGGCTTTAGCGCATGCGGTTTGCGCACCAAGTGTTATTGATAATGCCGCGCTATATTTTACAGCCGCACGCCGTGTTAAATCCATATTTCCCTCCCAAGGATGGGAATGAAGCTATTACATTATTGAAAAAGCGCAAGGTAATTATACTCGATTAGATGATTACGCCGATACGGAAACTGCCCCAATGCGTGCCATTAACAAAAATCGGGTAGGAAATATCTTTCATCATTGCAAAATTGCCATTTCCCATATCGCGGCGGTAAGCCTGTACTAATGCGCCATTAGAATTTCGCCCTGATTTTAGGCCCACTCGGTCATTAAAAATGCGACGATTTCTGCAATTTGCCGTATTCCATGCAACATCATTTGCCCTTTGTGCTTGGGAAAATTTATTATTATGTGTTGGCAGATAACCATTTTTATCAACTGCGGCGCAAAACGCTATTTTATTAGATTTTTGTAATATCGGCTCTTGGATAATTGGTAATATTTCGTCGCAAAGACTAATATTTTTTGTTATATATTGCACAGGGTTAGTATTGGCAATTTCAACATAATTTGTATCGAACAAATCATATTTTTGAATCTTTTGTGATAATATCGCTTTTGAAAACTCTTCGCCAATTTGTATGGCTGCCGTTTTTGCTGTTTCAATAAATTGGGAATCGCTCGAATCTATACCGATATTGGAAGTGGCCTGCATTATATTTTCGCCTTTGATAGCGATTTGTTCAAGTTTCTTCCCACCATCTTTCAAAACTTCATCTAAATAGTATACTTCATTTGTCATTTCGTTGATTTGATTATATAAATCGCCAGACTTTAGTTCAATTTCTTTTGTGTTATCAACTACTTGGGCAATTCTATTTTGGATGTTTATAAAGCCCTCTTTTAGTGCGCCCAATGACTGGCTTTGGTCATCCATGTCGCCTGCCATTGATGTTGCTTGTTGAAGGTCTTCTGAGCTTGCGTTTTTTAGGGCACAAATTTCAGTTGTAAGCGCGCTTAATGTTTGCTGAATATTAATTGTAGCAGAGCGCGTTTGGATTGATAATGCCTTTACTTCGCCAGCGACAACGGCGAAGCCGCGTCCAAATTCCCCAGCGCGTGCTGCTTCAATTGTTGCATTAAGCGCAAGCATATTGATGTTAGATGCAATGTCTTCAATAGATTTTGCAATTACTTGAACTTGGTCAATTGTGTTTGCTAATGCATTGATACGAACCGATGATTGTGACGCTGAACTTGCCCAGTTACGAATGGCAACCATCGCATGGCTTATCCTAGTATCAGTATCCGCAGCCGAGCTTATTGTAATTTCAAGTGCATCATTTGCATTTTGTGTAACTTCATGGTTACGATTAGCTAAATCTTTTGCAATCTGAGCAAGCAGAGCGAATTTTTCGGTTTGAATCGAATGTGATTTTATAACATCATCAATCGCACCATGTGCTGAAACTAAATCAAGTCCCAGTGTCGAACTTATATTTGATATTTCTTGTAAAACTTTTTTGAAATCTGTGTTTGATTTTTGGTCATTAATTATTTCACATTGCTTGTTTCTATCTAGGATAAATTGACTCATATTTTCACCTTATGATAGAAGTTTTAAGGAGGTTTGTTAACATATTTATAAAAAAATCACTAAAAATAGTGAGTTACAATGGGTTTTTATAGATATCATTGCACCAGGTAAAAAAAAATAGTTATTAAAAACACAAAATCCATTCAAGCATAACGCTTGAATGGATAAATTGAGTTTTGAAAAATATTAAAAATTACAAGATTTGCAACTAGTGGCAAACCCAAGTTCCGCATGGTGCAGGTTGTGGCATAGGTTGAACCGGTGGAACATATTGAACCGGTGGTGCATATTGAACTGGTGCAGGAACATATTGCCAGCCAGTTGAATATTCTTGAACTTGAACTTGTGATTGATAATATTGCTGTGAATTAGAAACTTGAACGCCAGAGCCATAATATCCATAAGGTGACGGCTGATACCAACCAACATTTTGGTTATTATAATAAGTTTGCGGTGCCGGTGCATAAGAAACTGGTGGCGTATTATAATATACAACATGGCTAGGTGCAGATGGGCGGTGTCCATCATAATAATGATCGCCATGTGAACGGCCATGATTTTGTGTATAATTGTGATCCGCACAAGCAACAGTATCTTTGCCAATATTTGCGCCTACAACTGCGCCAACTAATGCACCCAATACAATGCCTTCAGGGCGAACTTGTGTTGCAGCAACTGCTTTACCGATTGCTGCGCCTGCGCCTGCGCCTAAAAACCCGCCAGTAACGGCTGCATTATTTCTATCTTGACGGCATTCAGTATTGCGGCCTTCATGCGCCATTGCTGAGGTTGCAGACGCAATAATAAAAGCGCTTATACCAAATCCTAAAACTAATTTTTTCATACCCATTTCTCCTTATTCCTCAGGTTTTTATGAGGTTATTATCTTGGTAATTGCCAGCCGTCTGTACAATGGCATACATAAGCCTGTTGTTGTAAGTAACGACCATCAGACATGATTGGATTTCCCCAACCACAATTCCTGCCATTTACATTTTGAATAATCACTGGCGTTGAATAGCGAACAATACGAATATGGCTTGATTGCCAGCTTTCACCGCGGCCCATCATTTCTAACGCGCTTACTGATTGACCATTTTGCGCATGATATGTGGCGGCACGGTCACGCATTGGTGTTGGATTATATGAATAATTTGAACGCGCCGAAGTGCTAGCATAAGTTTTATGGGTGCGCACTTTGGTAGATTTATAATGAACAGGTTTTGCAACGGGTTTTTTATTGCTATTTTTATAAATTACTTTTGTAATTACACGTGTTTTCGAATTAGTTTTCGCTGCGCGTAATCCATCACTATAACCTTGTTTGTAATTATCATCATCATATCGGCTTGTATCAATGCTTGAATATGAATTTTGATGATATTCTTGCGCCGCTGGTGGGGCAGGGTTAGGGCAAGCAACATAATGGCAGCCCGCAAAACTTGGACTAAATGAAAAAGCAATTATACTAAAGCCTGCGCCAAAAACTAATTTACTTAAATTTGATTTTGCCAATAAAGACATATTTATTCCATTTCTTGGATTTTTATTCGAATGCACTTTCTGCGCATTATATTAATGATTAAAATTTTATCTATACTTTTCCCTAATTTAGGGAAGATTTGTAATCCATTGCCCCTATTTGAAAAAGCCCGCCTTTTTTCAAAGGCGGGCTATAAGTTTGACGTGATTATTAGCGGTTAGTTACAACCCAACTTCCGTCATAGCGGCGGCACATATAAACGCTTTCGCGTGTCCATCTGCCATCTGGGGTTTGGTAATTTGCACTACCCCAACCACAATTGTCGCGACCGTAAGATGTTGGAATGCTATAGCTTGCTTGGTAAGAAGGATAGCGATTTCCATAAGATTGGTATGATGAATTATCATAATAATCATCGCGGTTACGGTCACGGTCACGATGGTGATGTTCGCGATTATTATAGCTGTAATTGCGATTATCATAACGTCCGCGCTCATATTGATATCTATCATCACAAGCAGCGTTATTTTTACCGATTTGCGAACCTGCAACCGCGCCAACAACTGCACCTAATACTGCGCCTTCTGTGCGAACACCGCGACCTGCAACATTTGAACCGATTGCAGCGCCAGCCAAAGCGCCGATAATACCACCAGCTGTGCGTTGATTATTAACTTTTTGTTGGCATTGAGTATCAGGGTTATAACCACGATAATCATAAGCAGCGGCATTTTGCGCCGAAGCAAAAGATGGTGCCGCCAAAACTGCAGCGGCCAATGAAACTAACATAAACTTTTTGGCCATTTGAAAACTCCTTTAAATCACTTTCTCGTGACTTGCCATTGTTGTTGCCTTAACAACATACGCATTATGTCATATCGATTCTGAACGAAATCTGAAGTTGATATTAATCTTCGTTCATCTTACTAAGTAATTGTAATTAAATATTTTTAATGCAAAAAAGCCCCCAAATTTCTTCGGGGGCTTTGAATATTTTTGCTTAATATTAACGGTTTGCTACTACCCAGTCACCACGTGGGGTTTGGCACATATAAACATTATCATACATCATACGACCGTTTGGCAAGCGATACGATACGGTTCCAAATCCGCAACGGTTACGACCCCAATTGCGCGGCGCATTATAATAGCCGTGACGAACACGATAGAAATCATGTTTGCGATAATCAAAATGACGGTCATCATATCTACGGTCGTCCCAGCGACGGTCATTATTACGACGGTCATCATAGCGATAATAATCACGGCGCTCATCATCACGAACATTGATTACAATATCAGGGCGTGAATTACGGTCTGGACCGTCAATCAAAATTGTATCAGGGCGTTTATTACGATCTGGACCGTCAATAATTTTAACGCTAGAATGCCCATTAACATTTGAATTGTAAGCTTGTGCAGAAGCAAGACTTGGCATTGCAATTGTTAAAGCGGCCAAGGCAATTAAAGTAACTTTTTTCATTTTCATATCTCCTTGCCCTTTTGGGCGTTGATTTGTCTTTGACCCGGGGCTTTGGGGAGGAGGGGGGAGGATGTAACCCCGTGTCATCGACGCCCTAATATTTGCATATTCAAAATGAACGACCTCTTGAATAATGTTTTATGTTACGTTCAGGTTACAGAAAGATATTTTAATTAAAATTTTTAAAAATGTAACAAAAACAAAAACTTATTATGTGGTATCGTTTTCACATTTTTTGAGTAATTACATTAAAAAATCGCAAGGATTGATTTTTTTTATTAATTTTTCTATTGGGTGCACAAGAGAAATTAATTGAAAATCATAAAAAACATTCCCGAACTTTTAGCGCACAATTTAATTGAAGCTAGCGAAATTGCGCAAATTGAAGCGGTCGCACATGAGCATTCAATTGCGATAACGCCTGAAATTATGAATTCGATTAAAGTTTTTGATAATTCAGACCCAATCTTTGCCCAATATGTTCCTCAAAAAGAAGAATTAGAAACTTCGCAATATGAATTTTTCGACCCGATTGCCGATGTTGCGCATTCGCCTTTAAACGGCTTGGTTCATAGGTATAAATCGCGCGCCTTATTGAAACTTACTAATGCATGCCCTGCTTATTGCCGCTTTTGTTTTAGGCGTGAAATGGTGGGGCGTGAAAATGCCAAAATCCTATCGGACTTAGAGATTGATGCGATAATTCAATATTTAAAAGAGCATAAGGAAATTAACGAAGTAATTTTCTCGGGTGGTGATTCTTTGGCGATTGGTCATTTGCGCCTTGGGAAAATTGCAAAAGCAATCGGGCAGATTGCGAATGTTAAAATTCTACGTATCCATTCACGCGTTCCAATTATAATGCCGCAAATTATTGATAATGAATTGGTTAGCGCACTTAAAGAAGCAAATTTGCCAATTTTTATGGTGCTACATATCAATCACTATAATGAATTTACGCAAAATGTTAAAAATGCAATCAACATATTAAAGCAAAATGGTATCACTCTTTTATCACAAAGCGTGCTTTTGCGTGGTGTGAATGATGATGCACAAATCCTTGCCGATACTTTTAATGCGTTGCTAGAAAATGGTATCAAGCCATATTATCTCCATCATCCTGACCTTGCGCGTGGTACAGGGCATTTTCAATTGAACCCGATTGAAGGCATGGAAATTTTTAGCCAATTGCGCACACTTATAAGCGGCCTTGGCCTTCCAAAATATGTTTTGGATATACCGGGTGGATTTGGCAAAGTTGAATTGAATAATGAAAATCTACGCCAAAAGCCTGATGGGCATTTTGAAATTAAAGATGTTAATTTTAATTGGCACCAATACCCAAATATCAGACTTTAAGCGCTTCAAACCCGCGCTCTAAATCGGCAATCAAATCATCAATATTTTCAAGGCCGATTGCATAACGAACTAATGCACCTTTTTGTTCCTTATTTGGGAAGTTACGGCGTAATTGTGGTGTGCAATCAATCACAAGGCTTTCAAATCCGCCCCATGAAAAGCCCATTGAAAAAATCTGATAGGAATTAAGCATTGTATTCACTTTATCGCTTAATTCAGGTTTTAAATAAACAGAGAATAAGCCGCCTGCGCCAGTAAAATCACGCGACCAAATCGCATAATCTTCACTATCTTCAAGGGCAGGGTGAATTACTTGCGTGATTTCTGGGCGGGTTTGCATATATTGCGCCATTTTACGTGCCGCCATATCTTGATGTTTTATCCGTAACATCATGCTTCTTATGCCGCGCAAGCAAAGCCATACTTCCTCAGGAGAAACACCAAGGCCAAGATTTTTATGCATCGCCACCATTTTATTATGAAGCGTAATATCTTTACAGACCACACTTCCAAGCAGAACATCAGAATGACCGCCTTGATATTTAGTTAGTGCCTGAATTGAAATATCAACCCCAATCTTAAGCGGCTGCATGAAAACGCCCGCCGACCATGTATCATCAATCGCGGTAATAATATTATGTTTTTGCGCAACTTTAACAATCGCCGGAACATCTTGAATTTCAAGGGTTAAAGAACCTGGGCTTTCAAGGAATATAAGTTTGGTATTTGGTTTGATAAATTCTTCAATTTTATCACTAATTCGGGGCGGGTAATAAGTAGTTTCAACGCCAAAGCCCTTTAATACCAAATCACAAAAACGACGATTTGGGCCATAAATTGAATCAGAAACTAAAATATGATCGCCCGATTTTAATGTCGCCAGTAAAACTAATGTAATGGCATTCAAACCAGAAGGCGTTAAAACACAACCTGCGCCGCCCATTGTTTGGCTTAAAAGGTCGGTTAGATTATCATGTGTAACACTGCCTTCAAGGCCATAAGACCTTAAATCATCATTATATAAATCCTCAGCGCGTTCAAAAAGAATTGTTGAACCACGTTGAACCGGCGGGTTTACATAACCATCTTGGTTTTTTGGGTTTTTGCCGCCTTGGATAAATTGGGTTTCAATTTTTGTATTTTCAGATTGCTTCAAAATTCACACTTTCAATTGGTGCATCATCGCGTGAGCCCCATTCAGCCCACGAACCGTCATAGATTGCAACATTATTATTGCCAACAACACTTAGCGCAAGTGCCAAAATACATGCAGTAATGCCCGAGCCACAGCTTGTGATAATTGGTTTTGAAACATCAACGCCGCTATCTTTGAAAATTATAGCCAATTCATCTTTTGATTTTAAAGTACCATTTTCATTGATTAATTTGGCATAATGAACATTGATTGAATTTGGTATATGTCCTGAATTAAGCCCTTGGCGTGGCTCTGCTTCTTCACCTGAAAAACGTGTTGGGGAGCGCGCGTCAAGAATTTGTGGCTTTAAATTTTGCGAGGCCGACAAAACCTGATTGAAATCTTTGATTAAATCATGACGCATTCTTATTGAATAATGGCGATCGCGTTTAAATGGTTTCATATCTTCGGTTGGTTTACCTTCAGCAAGCCATTTTTTAAGGCCGCCATCAAGAACAACCACATCCTCATGCCCCATAAGGCGGAACATCCACCAAACGCGGGGCGCAGAAAAAATCCCAACAGAATCATAAATCACAATTTTAACGCCATCACCAAGGCCAAGATTTCGCGCGCGGCTGGCAAATTTTTCAGGGCTTGGAATCATATGCGGCAAAGAAGTGTTTAATTCGCTTATTTCATCAATATCAAAGAATACAGCGCCTTCAATATGGCAATCTTCATATTCTTGTTTGGCATTGCGCCCCGCATTTGGCATGTGCCATGAAGCGTCAATAATATGGACATCGGGGCTATTTATATGCTCCAAAAGCCAATCAGTTGTTACAAGCGGAATTTGCGGCTCTGACCAAGAAGTCATTATATTTTATCCTCCCCAGAATAAAATTTATAATCTAATGATATTATTCACATAAAACTCTAATTCAAATGTGACGCATGGTAAAGGGGATATCCCAATGCAATATCGATATACTGATATGTATTTGCGCCTATGCGCTCGCTTTGGGTTTGTATTATTGGCGGATTTTCATAGTTTGCAAATTCCAGCAAAGCATCAAAACTTTGCATTTTTGCCAATAAATGAAGGTTTATAATGGTCGGAAAAAAGGTTTTGATTTCGCCTGATTTGTATTTTTCAATTGCATTTGTAACATTAAGCCAGTTTGCATCAACAATTTCATTGCCATCAACATTTGGAATTATGCGTTCTATTATTTTTGTGAAAAAGAAATATGTATCAAATTTGAGTGGAATTTCGGGTGGCGGGCGCCAACGTGATAATGGCTTTGCCTTATCAAAATCAAAAGCCTTTTCGTTTTCCCGAACATAATCATAAAAATTATTTTTGATATTTGGGTTTGCAATAAGTTTTGTGTTTTTGTCGAAAATAATGCTTGTTTCTTCGTGCATCTCGCGGAATGCAGCGACTTTGGCGGCTAATAATTCATTGCCATTTGCAAATTCATAATCCTTGGCATCAATTTTCCCACCTGCAAAAGCATGCTGCCCACCTGCAAAGCGTAAATTCTCATTACGCTTTACCATAAGCACTTCAAGGCCATTTTTGCCTTCATAGATTGGAATAATTGTTGCAGCAGGAATAAATTTTTGCGCGCTCATATTCGAAGTTTAAGCGCGCTTTTTTCCAAAAAAGCCAGTTTTATTTTCCGAAGACCTCGGGCGTTTTGCAATCTCAAGAATTTTATCGAGTGCTGAAACTGCCTTATCTGTTGCTGTTTCAACAATTTCCACATCAAGATATAAATCACCAGATTTGCGACCTTGGGTTTGTGGCAGACCTTTGCCTTCAACGCGTAATCTTGCGCCATCAGGTGTGTTTTGTGGAAGTTTTACGCGTAACTTGCCCATAGGTGTTTCAATATCGGCAAAACTTCCAAGTCTTGCCTGTGAAGTTGATACACGTAAAATTGCACTTATATCACCGCCATCGGCACGGAAGCCATCGCTTTCCATAATTCTAACAACACATGCAATTGTTTTGCCGCCAATTTGTGCAAGAATTCTATCACCTTGTCTTGCGCCAGCTGGCACTTTAATTGTTGCTTTGCCTAATGGGCATGAACCTTTAACAGAACCACCAATTGCCGCCGTCCAAATAGATATTGGCAAATCGATTTCAGTATTTCGCTGCATTCTTGACCTCGGCTCTAGTCGCATGTCTGCGCTTGAAACTGCGCCAGTGATTTGGCGATAGGCATCTTGTGCCGCAATAAAAACTTCCTGTGCCTTTGGGTCAGGGTTTATATCGGGGTGGCAAGTTTTTGCAATCGCGCGAAATGCACGCCTTGCTTCGTTTGCGTCGGCATTATTCGGGATTCCAAGAATGTAATATGGTGATGACATAATATGATATTGCTTAATCTTGGTTAGCATCAGGTAAATTTTATATTTATAAATGGTAAAAATTTGCATTTATTGCATTATTTTTATGGCAATTTTCACCCCGCAAGATTATAAGAAATTATGGAAAACCAAAATATAATTGCAAATACGCCAAGTGAAAACGAATATCAAAATAACGCAAACCCCGAAGAAAATTTGATTAATGAAAATCAAAATCCCTTTGCGCTTTTTGGTGAATGGCTACAGGATGCTAATCACAAAGAAATAAATGATCCAAACGCATTTTCTTTGGCAACCACTGATGAAGATGGAATGCCAGATGTTCGTATGGTTTTGCTAAAAGATTTTGATGAAAACGGATTTGTTTTCTACACAAATTTTGAAAGTTCAAAAGGTAAGCAGATATTGGGCGCAAAAAAAGCCGCAATCTGTTTCCATTGGAAGTCTTTACGCCGTCAAGTTCGAATTCGTGGCAATGTTGAAATCGTTAGCGATAAAGAAGCAGATGAATATTTTGCATCACGCGCACGACAAAGCCAAATTGGCGCATGGGCATCGCATCAATCACAAACCATGAATGGCCTTGGTGAGCTTGTAAAAAATGTTGCGCAATTTGGTTTGAAGTTTGGAATTGGCAAAGTTCCAAGGCCGCCGCATTGGTCAGGTTTTAGAATCATTCCTACCCGAATTGAATTTTGGCGCGACCGTGCATTCAGACTTCATGAACGTGTTGAATATTCACGCGCTAAGAATAATGAAAGTTGGAAAATTAGACGCCAGTTTCCCTAAGTTGGGATAATTTATCGCAGTTAAATCAACATAAATTAGACTATTAACACCCATTTTATACTTGACCAAAAGTAAAACCCTTATAGTCTGAAATAATATAAATAGGGGAAACCAATGTTAGGCTTAATGCAAGACTGGGCGCTTACCGTCGATAAAATAATAGACCATGCAAATTTAAATTATTCGAATCGTGAAATCGTTTCACGAAGTGTTGAAGGCCCAATTTTAAGAAGCAATTATGGACAGGTGCATTCACGTTCTAAAAAGCTATCAAACTGGCTAAAATCGCAAAATCTACGCTTTGGTTCGCGCGTTGCAAGTCTTGCTTGGAATAGTGGTCGGCATATGGAATGTTGGTATGGGGCGATGGGGATTGGCCTTGTGTTGCATACGTTAAATCCGCGCCTTTTTGCCGACCAATTGATATATATTATCAAACATGCTGAAGATGAAATTATCTTCTCCGATATTAGTTTTGCGCCTTTGCTTGAACAAATCATTCCGCTTTGCCCAAGTGTTAAATCGGTGGTTTATTTAACCGATAAGGCCAATATGCCACAAACAAAACTTGCCAATGTTCATTGTTATGAAGAAATTCTTGAACATGAAAATGATGAATGCCAGTGGGGCGGATTTGATGAAAATACCGCCTGTGGCCTTTGTTATACATCGGGAACAACGGGAAACCCAAAAGGGGTTTTATATTCGCATCGTTCGAATATTTTGCATTCATATATGTCGCTTACTGCCGATGTTATGGGCATTAGTTCAAGTGATGTGGTTTTACCTGTTGTGCCAATGTTTCATGCCAATACTTGGGGCGTGATTTTCTCTGCGCCAATGGTTGGGGCAAAAATTGTTATGCCCGGCGCGAAAATGGATGGCGCATCTATTTATGAATTATTGGAAACTGAAAAAGTTAATTTCACGGCTGCGGTTCCAACAGTTTGGCTTATGCTTTTGCAATATCTTGAAAGCACAAATCAAAGACTAAATAGTCTTAAACGTGTGTTAATTGGCGGCGCTGCATTGCCAGAACGTATATTACGCACTTTTGAAGATAAATATGGCGTTGAAGTTCGCCACGCATGGGGTATGACCGAAACTTCGCCTTTGGGTACTGTTTGCACTCTCACCCCTGAAGCGATGGAAATGTCCAAGGACGAACAAATTGCAATCAAACTTAAGCAAGGGCGTGCGCCATTTGGTGTTGAACTTAAGATTAAGCGCGATGATGAAGCTGCACCTCGCGATGGCACAACTTTTGGCAATTTAATGATACGTGGCCCTGCTATTGCAAAATCATATTTCAAATCCGAGGGGGGTGAAATCCTTGATGAAGAAGGCTATTTTGATACTGGTGACGTGGCCAATATTGACCCGCAAGGTTATATGCAAATAACTGATAGATCAAAAGATGTTATTAAATCTGGCGGTGAATGGATTTCTTCAATTGATATTGAAAATATCGCAATTGGTGTTGATGGCGTGGCAATTGCCGCCGTTATTGGACATTATCACCCTAAGTGGGATGAGCGCCCACTTTTAGTAATCCAAACCAAGGAAAACTTTGAAGTTTCAAAAGAAGAAATTCTTGGATATCTAAATGGCAAAATCGCAAAATGGTGGATGCCTGATGATGTTCAATTCATTGATGCAATTCCACTTGGGGCAACTGGTAAAATTAACAAAGTTGCCTTGCGCGAAATGTTCAAGGATTATGAATTTCCAAAATAGGTAAAAATGGCAAAGCACCACAAAGAAATTGATGCAAAACTGGCAAAATTCATTAAAGCACAGCCAATGTTTTTTGTTGCAACAGCTGCCGCAGAGGGGCGGGTAAATCTTAGCCCCAAAGGCCTTGATGGTACTTTTGCAATAATTTCGCCAAATAAAGTTGCATTTTTAAACCTTACTGGAAGTGGCAATGAAACTGCGGCACATTTATTAAAGAATGATAGAATTACAATTATGTTCTGTTCCTTTGATAAAGTGCCAATGATTTTGCGCCTTTATGGCAATGCCAAGGCCATTCATGCAAATGATGAAGAATGGGGGGATTATATCGGCCTTTTTAATGATGTTCCCGGAAAGCGGCAAATTATTATTATTAATGTCTTTGATATAATCACATCATGCGGCTATGCCGTCCCACAAATGGAATTAGTTGAACAGCGCGACATTCTAGTTGATTGGGCCGATAAAAAAGGTGAAGAAGGTGTAAAAAACTATTGGAAAGAGAAAAATCAAAAAAGTTTTGATGGCTTTGAAACCAAGATTCCAATTGATTAATTAATTCAATTCAAAATGCGCGCTTAAATTATTTGCATCATTTGATTGCACAATTTTATTCTCAACCAATCTAATCAAGTGCGCATGAATAGAACGTGCCGCAGCGGGCCATAGGCGTTTGTCAACATTTGCATATAGAATTGGAACCATATCACTAATTTTTGAAATATGGTTTTTAAGACATTCAATTATTTGACTTTCACGTTCAAGGCGGTGGGAAATATATGAATTAATAAATTCATGTGGGTTTGGAATTGGTGCGCCATGCGTTGGATAAAGGGTTTTAAAATCGCGCGCCTTAATTTTTTCAAGGCTTGAGATATATTGGTTCATATTACCATCAGGTGGCAAAATAACCGATGTTGACCATCCCATTATATGATCACCAGAAAAAAGGGCGTTTTCTTGCGCTAATCCAAAGCAAAAATGCCCCGAAGTGTGCCCTGGTGTTGCTATGCATTCAATTTCAAATTCATTTGCTTGAATTATTTGCCCATCATTAATTTCATAATCAGGTATAAAACCAAAATCATCACCTTCTTCGGTTTCGTTTGCCATTGGTTTATGTGGCTTTAAATCAGATTTTCCCCATATTTTTGCCCCTGTAATTCCCGATAATTTAGTTGCCAAAGGGGAATGGTCGGCATGGGGATGGGTAATTAAAATATGGGAAACATTTAGCCCATCAATTGCGATAATAAGGGAATTTAAATGTGATTCATTAATGGGGCCGGGGTCAATAATAATTAAATCACTTTGTCCAATTAAATAAGTTCCCGTGCCATAGAATGTAAATGGGGATGGATTATTGCAAACAACACGCGAAATTAATGGCGAAAGTTTCGAGACCTTACCATATTCAAATTCAAGATTTTTAATAAAAGAAATGGACAAATCTACACACAAAATCCGTAATATTTAAAAATGTAAAAGTTAATTGCTTTACCGTTGAGTTTGATTAACTGTTTTATAAAAATAAATCAATTAATTGGGGATTTTATGAGAGCATATATTTTTGAAGAATATGGCCCGCCAGAAGTACTAAGAATAAAGGAAATTGAAAAGCCTATTCCAAAAGCTGATGAGGTTTTGATAAAAAATTTTGCAACAAGTGTATGTGCCGCCGATTGGCGCGTAAGAAGCCTTACAGTTCCAAAGGGTTTCACGCCAATGTTTAAGGCGCAATTTGGTTATCCCAAGCCGAAAGTTCAAATTCTAGGAACAGAATTATCAGGAATTGTTGAAGAAGTTGGCGAAAATGTAACCAAATTTAAAATAGGCGACAGGGTATTTGCATGTTCAGACATGAAATTTGGCTGTTATGCGGAATATAAAACATTCAACCAAGACGATTTGATTTGCATCTTACCAGATAATCTTGGTTTTGTAGAAGGCGGCGCAATGTGTTTTGGCGCCATAACAGCCTTGGGATATTTGCGCAAAACCAAAATAAAAGAAGGCCAGAAAATTCTTATAAATGGTGCGTCGGGCGCCGTTGGTACGGCGGCAATTCAATTGGCGAAATATTATGGCGCACATATAAGCGCGATATGTAGCGAAAAAAACGCAAATTTGGTCAAATCCTTGGGCGCACACCAAGTTTTTGATTATGAATCCCAAAAAATTGAAGAGATTGACGATGTTTTTGATATTATCATGGATAATGTTGGAAATTTCCCATTTAAAAATTCGCAACATTTTTTGAAAAAGAATGGCTATTTTTTGGCGGTGCTTACAAATTTACCGCAAATGCTTTATTCAATTTATACAAATCTTACAAATTCAAAAAAGACCATAACAGGTTCATTTGCCCCCAAAGTCGAAGATTTAAAATTCCTCGCTGACCTTGCGCAAAATGGACATTATAGACCCGTAATTTCACAAACTTACAATTTCCAAGAAATGATACAAGCCCACCACTATCTCGACAGCGGTCACAAAATAGGAAATGCGGTGGTGAAGGTTTTTGAATAGAATTACGAGTTACGAATTTAAAAAGCCTTGAAACCATGTTTCAAGGCTTTTCCAAGTTTAAAGTCTACAAAAATCAAAAACCACGCTTTTTGATTTTTGTTGTCATATCCTACTAGATTGCTAAGTGAGCGAAGCGAGGGCGGCAATCTAATTCGCGAAGCGAAAGTGCATTACATCGCCGTCTTTTACGATATATTCTTTGCCCTCAAGGCGCATTTTGCCGTTTTCTTTAGCGCCAGATTCGCCATTGAATTTTACAAAATCCTCATAGCCAATGGTTTCGGCGCGAATAAAGCCTTTTTCAAAATCACCGTGAATAACGCCCGCCGCTTTTGGCGCGGTCCAGCCTTTTTCAATCGTCCACGCACGTGCTTCTTTTGGGCCAACGGTGAAATAAGTTGCAAGGCCAAGTAAATCATAGCCTTTATGAATAAGGCGATTAAGCCCTGGTTCTTCCATGCCAACCGCTTCAAGATATTCTGCGGCCTCTTCATCGGAAAGCGCGGCTAAATCAGCTTCCATTTGTGCGCAGATTACAACGCTTTCGGCATTGTGCGATTTTGCATATTCTTCGACTTTGCGCGAATAATCATTGCCATTTGCAACTGCATCTTCATCAACATTGCAAACGAATAATACTTTTTTTGCGGTCAAAAGCATCATCATTTTCCATGCTTTTTCATCTTCGGCATCAGGTGTGAAAAGGCGCGCAGGCTTTCCATCATCAAGAAGTTTTTTGGCCTCTAAACATAGTGACAAAGTTTGCTTGGCCTCTTTATCGCCTGTTTTTGCCTTTTTCTCCAATGCAGGAATACGTTTTTCAACGCTTTCAAGATCAGCAAGCATTAATTCGGTTTCAACAACTTCCAAATCATCCAATGGGTCAATTTTGTTGGAAACATGGGTGATGTCATCATTATCAAAACAACGCAAAACGTAGGCAATGGCATCGCATTCACGAATATTTGCCAAAAATTGATTGCCCAAACCTTCACCTTTTGACGCGCCTTTTACAAGGCCGGCAATATCAACAAAATTCATGCGGGTTGGGATAATTTCTTTTGAACCAACAATTTTTGCAAGCTCATTAAGGCGCGGCTCTGGCATTGCAACTTCGCCAACATTCGGTTCTATTGTACAGAACGGATAATTTGCCGCCTGCGCTGATGCCGTTTTTGTCAAAGCGTTGAAAAGTGTCGATTTACCCACATTAGGCAAACCAACAATGCCACATTTAAAACCCATAATAAAAATCCTTTTAAGTGCGCCGTCTTTAGCCTGCATTGTGATATTTTTGAAGGGGGGCAGGTGTGCAATATTTTTTGCTTTTAAAGGACATAAAAAAATCATAATTGAGGTAGAGTGTGATACATATAATCATTGGGGGTTTTATGCGCTTTATTTTATCGTTTTCTGTTTTATTGGTCGTTATTCTATCCGCACCATTTTCATTCGCACAAAGCCCAAGCAATGTTTCGCCAAGTTTTGATTGTGCCAAGGCGACAAGCGCAATTGAAAAGAAAATATGTAGCAATAAAAATTTCGCTAAATACGATGTCATTATAAATACGCTTTATCAAAAAGCGAAAATAAGTGCGTTTGCAACGGGGCCTTCAAATCAATTAAAGCAGCAGCGCGAATGGGTCAAAGATCGTGATACTTGCCTTAAATCAATTGGCGATGTGGATAATTGTTTAGAATATAGTTTTAAAGAACGTATTATTGAACTTTCTGTGGCAGATTTATTCACTGATTTTGATTATTCAATCGCGCAAATAGAAAAACTTCAACCAAATAGCGCGCCTTTTTATCGTGCGATACATGAATATATAAGCCAAGAACAAAGCCAAAATCGTGACGCTAAAATCATGAATTGGCTACAGCCTTATTATGAAAAACTTCAAAAAGAATATGAATATCCAGCGTCAATTTTAGCTGATTTAGAAATCAATAAAATAAGTGATACAATAAGTTCTGATAAATCATTTGGCACTTCGATTGCAATTCTTGGAATTGCTTTGGAAGAGCAATTAATAATGCCATGCACCGCGCTTTTCAAAAAGCCAGAACTTATTTCTTCCATGAGCGCATATTTTGGAAGTTCTTATGACGGTCAATTAATACGAAATGATTGTTATGCAACTTTACCGCCATTGCCAAATCTAAGCAATTTAAACAGTAAAATAATGAAGGCAATGCCACAATGTGAAGGGACAATAAGGTTTGCGATTTATCGTGATAATTCCAAAACATTAGATGAAATCATGCTTGCGCAATTTGAAGAATTATTGGGAAAAAATTCAAAAGATACAAAAATATCGGCAAATAGTTTGAAACTTATAAAATCAAATAATGCATTATATAAGGCGACAATTGATGAATTGAGCAATTATTATTTGCAATATTTCCCATTTTCAGAAATCACAAAATCGCAAATCGATTTAATTTTGAAAAACTATGCGGAAGATAATATAAATGGGTGTTAAAATATCGGTTTGTTTTCAAAATCTCAAATCGAAGCAATTTTAAAGCCCCTTTAGATGGCGGAAAGTTTGAATGTTTATTGTTGATATTAAACAATAATATGGGGGACAAATCGTGCCGAGTTTGAGGTAATCATTCCATCTTCGCGTATGCCCATACCGCATGGTTGACCATCTACAATCCATGCACCTATAATTGGATAATTGCCATCAAATTCAGGAATATCTGCAAGTTCCTGATAAATGCAGTTACTGTGGTAAGGGCCATTGCTTTTTGCAATTCGCATATTGTTTTTATATATTTCAATATTTGCGCCCTCACGTGCAAGGATGGGCTTTTTCACGTAATTTGAACAATTTAGTGGTGAAAATGCTGATTTTAATATGTAAGGACTATCGGGGAAAAGGTCAGATAAAATTGGCAAAATCGCCTTATTATTCCATATCATCTTCCAAATTGGCTCGATAAAGATTGTATAATTTTCAAGTTTTAATATATTTTTCCCAAATTCTTCATTTAACATCCACTCCCATGGATATAATTTATATAATGAATTTATTGGATTATTTTCCAAATCAATAAATTGACCATTTAACCATCCAATATCGTCAATTTTAAGTAATTTTGTTTCAATTCCAGCATCTTTCGCAATATCAAGCATATAAGCGGTATTTATAACATCTTCACCACTTGGCTCGTCAAAATAAGCAAAATGAACATTTTGGTTTGGAAGCAATGGTTTTATGTCGCGCCATTTTGACAATAATGTTTCATGAATTGAGTTGAATTGATCTTTTTGTGGGAATAATTCTTCTTTCCAAAACCATTGAATAATTGATGCTTCTAAAAGTGAAGTTGGCGTTTCGCAATTGAATTCAAGCAATTTTAATTGATTTCCATCAAATGCGAAGTCAAAGCGCCCATAATTTAAACATGGCGGTTCATCATTCCATGTGTTTATTATTGTTTCAATCGCCCATTCAGGGATTAATAATTTGGAAAACTGGTGATTTTTGATAATATATTCACCAGCTTCAAGAAGCATTTCGTATATTTTTGACGATGCTCTTTCAATTTGATTTATCTGACTTAATTCAAAAGAATAATAAGCAGCTTCATTCCAATAAGGCTGTTTATCAATAGTGTGCCATACAAGCCCATATTCTTGAACTTTTTCTTGCCAGTTTTTCCTTGGGACAATGCTATGCCTTTGCATTATGATATTCCGCCATGGCTTGAATATGAATGTCCACTTGCGCCGAAGCCGCCACGCATGCCATGGGTTGGAATTGTTGCTATAGCGGCATCCCCAACAGGTGAAGAACTTGCCCCCGAGACTTTTTGACCGATCCCTGGGTAATAATTTGAACTATTAGAGAAGAATACATAATGTGAACCTGCGTGCTTATTTTTACTAGGATTATCACATTCTTCGTCGTCAATACGCCAGTCATTAGCATCTGCGCAAGCGCGATATTGATATTGTGTTTCTTCATATGGTTCGCCACATGATGATAATATAAAACTAGAAATCCCAACTACAGTGGCTATTTTCAACTTATTAAAATTTTTCATAACATAATGATAATTATGATTTATTCAAAATCAATAGTTGTTAATACTAAAAATGTAATATTTACATTATAATAGATAATAATAATTGTTGTTTTTATTTGAAGAATGCAATTGTAAGTTATGGGGTTTTTAAAAGTAACGGAAAATCAGATTTTAAAAATAGTTTTGTGAAAATTAATGAAATCTTGCCATAATTTTAACCACATATTCACCTTAATGCTTCATCAATTTTAAGCTTGGGGCAGTTTATGCCAAAAATTATAAGGCGGGTAAGGTGCAAGGTAAAAGAATTGCGGTTTTAATGGGTGGTTGGGCAAGTGAGCGCCCGGTATCTTTGGTTTCAGGGGCGGAATGCGCAAAAGCTATTCGTGAACTTGGGGCAGAGGTGATTGAAATTGATGTAAATCGCGATATTGCCAATCAATTAAAAGCTGCAAATCCTGATATTGCGTTCAATGCATTGCATGGGCAATGGGGCGAAGATGGCCGTATTCAATCGGTTCTTGAGATTTTAAATATTCCTTATACCCATTCTGGTGTTCTTGCTTCATCTTTGGCTATGGATAAAACCAAGGCAAAAATGGTCTTTAAAGCCGCAGGTCTTGATGTTGCGAACGGCAAATTAATGAGCAGGTTTGAAGCTGCGGAAGAGCATCCGATGGCGGCGCCTTATGTGGTTAAACCTAATGCTGATGGTTCATCTTTTGGCGTATTTATCGTGCGTGAAGGTGAAAATCGACCTCCGCAAAAATTATTAGACGCAGACTGGTCCTGTGGGGACGAGGTTTTGGTCGAAGAATTCATCAAAGGTCGCGAATTAACTTGTGCTGTAATGGGTGGGAAAGCCCTTGCGGTTACAGAAATCAAAACTGGACATGAATTTTATGATTATGATGCAAAATATTCTGCCGGCGGCTCAATCCATGTTATCAATCCTTCAGATTTACCTATCGACGTTAAAGATCGTATAATGAAAGAAGCGGTAATTGCCCATGAAGTAATGGGTTGCCGCGGTGTTACACGTACAGATTTTAGATATGATCCAACAAATGGTCGCCTTGTAGTTTTGGAAATTAATACCCAACCAGGGATGACGCCAACATCACTTGCGCCAGAGCAGGCGGCGCATAATGGCATTGAATTCAAAGACTTTGTAAAATGGATGTTAGAGGATGCATCATGTCCAAGATGAGATATCATGCACAGCCACAAAGAAGTAATTCGCGTCGCCCGCGTCAGCATAAACCTGTTCCAAGGCGTAAAACCACATCTGGATGGTCAATGAAACTTGGCGCTTGGGCACATGCAAGATGGCGTGAAGTTCAATATGATAGTGTATCGCGCCGTTTTTTCCAATTCTTATCGGCGGCGGTATTATTTGCCATTTTTACCGCAATTTTTGTTGCAACCGGTGTGTTTACATCACTTGGGCAAGCCGTTTCGCAAAAAACTGCACAAGTAACGCGCGCCTTTGGCCTTGCAAGCCGTAATGTTAATGTGATTGCTAATCCTGGCATGGTTTTAACCAAGCCGCAAATTGCCGAAGTAACTGCTATTGCGGGCATTCCTGATGATGAAATTATGTTCAATGTTGAACCAAAAACCATTCGTGAAAGAATTATGGTTCTTCCTTGGGTGCAAGATGTTATTGTTCGTAGGCTTTGGCCGCAAAGTGTTCAAATCATTGTAACACCACGCAAAGCCAATGCGCTTTGGCAAGATAATGGCACTTTGGAATTAATAGATCCAGAAGGCAAAAAACTTGGCCCTGCTGATCCTGAAAGTGCAAAAAATCTTCCTTTAGTGATTGGTGAAAATGCAGGAATAGCGGCGCCAGAAATTTTTGAAGAAATCGCAAAACGCCCACAAGTTGCAAGCCATACACATGCCCTTATTCGGGTAGAGCAAAGACGCTGGAATATAAGATTAAAAACTGGTGGCGTGATTTTATTGCCGCAAGATAATTATACTAACTCACTTGATAATTTAGAACAATTACAAGCCCAATATAAATTATTGGATAGAGATTTCGCCCGCCTTGATGTTAGAAAACCAGGGCAATTAATATTACGACCTAAAGAAATAGTAACAAGAGCAGAAGCTCCTGACGCAACCAAAACAAACACATAATTGGCAGGCAACAGGAATAAAATGTCTTCATTAGAACAAAAACTAAAAGCGCAATCGCGTGAACAAGTGAACATTTCGCCAATGGTGGCAGCCCTTGATATTGGTGCATCTAAAATAACGTGTTTTATTGGTCGTGCATCTAATGGGCCAGGGCCAATGCGTGTTTATGGCGTGGGTGCAAGGCCATCACGCGGTGTTCGTAATGGCGCAATTGTTGACCTTGAATCTGTTGAACGCTCGGTTTCTGAGGCTTTTCATCAAGCTGAAGAAATGGCAGGTGCCGCAGTTTCAGAAGCCGTGGTTTCAATTTCAGGTTTTGGCCTTAAAACTGAACAGGCAAGGGGTGGGATTTCTCTTCCACTTGGTGAAATTGGCGTTAAGGAAAAACGCCGTGTTGTCGCTGCTGCGCTAGCTAATAAAAGATTTGAAGGTCGTACGATTTTACACTCAACCCCATCTTGGTTCAAAATTGATGGCAATATTGTCAAAGAACCACTTGGCATGGTTGGGCGCAAATTAGAGGTTTCGGTGACAATTGTTACCGCACCAACCCCAATTTGGCGCAATATTGTTTTGTGCGTAGAGCGCACAAACCGCCATATTGCAGGGGTTATTGCCGCACCATTCGCGTCATCATTGGCATCATTGGCAGAAGATGAATTAGAAAGCGGTGCGCTTTTGATTGAAATGGGTGCGCGCTCTACAACTGCGGCCCTTTTTAGAAATGGCGCACTTGCCCATGTTGACGCTGTGCCAATTGGTTCAGATCATGTAACCCAAGATATTGCCCATTGCTTTGGAACTTCGGCCTCTGCGGCTGAAAAGCTTAAAATCGTTCATGGTTCGGCAATCGCCAATATTAATGAAGACGAGCAAATGATTGATGCCCCGCGCTTTAATGAAGAAGGCAAATTGGTGGCTTCATTGACGCCAAAATCATTGCTTACTGGCATTGTTCGTCCGCGTGTTGAAGAAACACTTGAATTATTGCGTGATAGATTAATTGCCAATGGAATTGAAAATGGTGGCTTTGGCCGCCGTATCATCCTTACAGGTGGCGGCGCACAATTAAATGGTGTGCGTGAACTAGCAGCACGGGTTTTTGAAAGCCATGTCCGCGTTGGTCGCCCACAAAGATTTGTTGGTCTTGGCGATGCCGTTTCAGGCCCAGGTTTTGCGGTTTGTGCAGGTCTTTTAAGATGGGGCATTGATAGACCAACTGATTTAACGCGTATTGCACGCCAAAACGAAAATGAACTTTTCAATCACCCACTAACTAAAGCAGTTACATGGTTGAAGGAAATATTTTGGTGATTTTAAATCATTTTGACTTTTTGGATAATATTAAAATCACACATTTTCTAATAATACATTATTTTTTTTATTGAATAATTTATCGGCCAAAATCCGTGATTTTAAACGAAGTGGTTGTTCGATATAATGATATACTAAGCCTGCCAAAATTATTGTGACCGCATAAGCAACAAAAACTAAAGATAATGTTTCAAAAACCCCTAATGATGGAACTAAAAACCCATTGTTTGGGTCAATATGTTCAATTGGATGAAACAATTTACGTACAATTTGATTAATAACCCATTCAACCGCCGGATGCGCCATATAAATTGAATAAGAAATTTGCCCAAGGTAAATTAGTACTGGTGTACGTAATATTGCTTTAAAGCCATCATCCGAAGACTTTGAAATCGCAATAATTAATGCGGCACTAAAACAATATACGATAAAACTTGTGAATAATGTGTGATTAAATGTTAGATATATTGCTAGTGATGAGAAAATTATAAGTGAAGAGTATCTTGGAAATTTAAACTCATATTTTTCGCAAACAAAAGCAATGATACATCCAATAAAAAAGCCACCAAAACAATCAAGCAATTGTTTAAAGTCTGAATCATTACCCGATATATTTGCTAATATTGATAAAAAAGCAATGATGATGAAACTAAAAATCTTATGCTTAGGAATTAATAAAATTAAGAGCGCAAAGACAAAATAGGCTATGAATTCTACACTTATTGACCATGAAACATAATTAAAAGTTAGTAATGTATTTTTAGAACCAATCCCTTGAATAAGAAAAAGATTTTTAAAAAAAACTGACCAATTATTTTCTCTGAATGGAAGTGAATTTCCACTTGATATATTATATTTGTGATATGCAATATATTTAATAATTTCAAAACTTAAAAAGACAATTAAAAAAAGAAAATGTACGGGGTAAATTCGCCCAAGCCTTAAGAATTGAAAGCGCGCAACATCATTTATATTTTTTATTCTATCATTATATGCTTTATAAATAACAAAACCAGACAAAACAAAAAATAATTCAACCATATAGCCAGAATTATTTATAAATACGCCATCAACAATTGGGTTGAATTTAGGAAAATGCAAAAGCACAATAAAAAGTGCCGCAATTGCGCGTATACTTTCTAATTCTTCAACCCGCACATCAGTATTAGTTTTATTTTTTAACATTCACAATTCTTTATTCATTCTTCCCTAAAATATATAGGATAGAATAGCTAAATATTAGTGAATTTTTATCTTATTAGTGATTATTATTTACATAGTTTTCATCAGTGTACCTTTAGTGTGAGTGCTCAGCTTTATTATTGCCATCTTTTTTCATTCCATCAATTTCTATGTTTGGATTGGCAACAAGTTTGGCATCGACTATTAGGTCTGGATTGTCTTTGATTTTTAGGGTGATTTTTGCGGCATCGCCTTCTTTAAGATTGGGTTTGACGCCAAAAATCATTAAATGTGCGCCATTTGGTGCAAGTTCAAAATTACCTTTTGCTGGCACATCAAACTTTTCAACTTGCTGCATAGACATCATTCCATCATTGGTTTTGATATGTGTATGAAGTTCGATATGGTCGGCAATATCAGTTGAAGCGCCAATGATTTCAATTGGTTTGTCGCTATTATTTTTAACCGTCAAATAACCAGCCGTCATATCCATGCCATTCGGGGCAAGGCGAACACGTGCATCAGTATATTCAATTGGCTTTGTAGCCTGCATTGCTTGCGGGGTTTGTGACACAGTTTTTGGGGCTTGGTCACAACTTGCAAGACCTAATGCGATTAGTGATATAAGAATTCTTTTCATTTCTTCCTCCTTAAGCAATGCCAAGCCAGTTTTTAACTGGTGCAATGCGCTTTAAAATAAGTGTTTCAATCAATGCCACGATTACAAGACTTATACCTAATACTGGCAAAAATAGCGCGAAAAATAAAATCAAAAATGCAATTCCAAAACCAATCTTTTGATCTTTGATTGGTGGCGGTGCACCTAATATTCCATTTGGTTTACGTGATAGCCACATCTTAAATGCACTTACCGACATTAATGATAAAGCAAGTGCGGTCAAAACCCCAAGCAATTGATTAATCGGCCCAAATAATTGCCCTTCATGCGCCGCAACCGCCACGCCAACGACTTTATCGATAATATGACGTTTTGCAAAAGGCGTACGTTTTAATTCTTGGCCTGTTTTGGCATCATATTCAATTTCAATTCTTTGGGTTCGGTTTTGTGATTGCGAACGCAAAACCCAATTTTTGGTTTTCTTATTTGGCGGCGCAATTTCAATAGGATATTTAAGATTTTCCAATTTTGCATGTGCCACCAAATCATCAACACTAAGATTATAATATGGAGCATTCAATTCATGGCCTTCATGCCCCATTTCTTCCATAAGGCGATTATGTTCTTCTTTGCGGCTTGTGGTCCAATCTTGTCTCTCTGGCATTGTGTGGGTTGCGCGGCGAACAGCTTTAAAACCTTCACCCCAAACATCCGTCCATGGAAGTCCAGATAATAAAAAGAACATTGCAAAAACTGAAACATATATACCCGTTACAGAATGTAAATCACGCCATAGATTTTTTCCGCCACGCACATATAAAATGCCACCAAGTCCTTTTTGATTGCGCGGCCACCATAAATAAAGCCCACTTACAACCATAATAATTGCCCAAGAAGCCGCCGCCTCAACAATATAAGAGCCTTTTTTGCCAATTAATAATTCACCATGAATATTGCGTGCAATTTGCATAAAGCGCCCTTCTTTTGGCACTTTTTTCAAAATTTGTAATGTTACAGGGTGAACATAAACGACATATTCTTTGCCTTTTGAAAATATATAGATGCGCGGTGCATCATTTTTAAATTCAGGCATTTCATAATGGCGTAATTGCGCATTTGGTTCGGTTTTTAAAGCCGCCGCGACCTGCGCACTTGGCGGGGCGATTGCCCCGCTAAGTTGTAAATTGTGATATGGCTTATCAATTGCACGTTCTATTTGTGGCTTGAACAAATAAACCATGCCAGTAAGTGATAAGATAATTATGAAAGGCAATAATATAATGCCTGCATAAAAATGCCAACGCCATAGCATTCTATAGAGGCGGCCTTGTTTTTCGACTTTGTCCATAATTCCCCCCTTAGAATGTGTATTTAATGTCGGTTACGAATGTACGCTGTGGCATCGGGTGTGAAACATAGCCATGGTCATTATTGATATTATCAACACCAAAACCCCATTTTATATGTTTATTAACATCCCAAACAATACGCGCATCAACATAGAAATATTCAGATTGGAAACCATAAGCATCGCCACGAACAAGACCAAACAGGTCTGAATTTGGACGCGAAGCATAGCGCCATCCAAGACTTCCCTTAAGGTTTGGTGCAAATTTATATCTAAAATTACCATTTGCGCGCCAAGCAGGAATGCGTGGTAACATCACACCTTCGGCTGAAGGATTGGCTGTATTGCGAATTGTGCGCGCCTCCATACGTGAAACTGAGAGTTCGGCATCAAGGCCAGAATTAAAGATATTTTTTGCATCAGCAATTACTTCAATACCGTATTGAGTGGTCAAATCAATATTTTTATAACTTGAAACAACGTTGCCATATTGGTTTAAACCTTGGAATGAAACGATTGCATCCTTAATATCTTGGTAAAATACACTTGAAGTAAGTCGAACTGGCCCAAATGAATGACGCATCAAGAAGCTTATATCAGTTGAAACTTCTGGGCGTAGATTTGGGTCAAATGATTGTGGGTCAATTTCTTTAGTTACATCATCAATTTTCGCTTGGAATAACTCACCAACTGTTGGGAAGCGGGTTGCAGAACCAAGCGATAATTGCGCAAGCCAACCATCGGCAATCTCACCTTGGATTGATGCTTTTGGATTGAATGAATGATTGGTTCTTTCAGGATAGAAATCGGTAATTTTGTTTGTACCCGATTGTTTTGAAATTGAACCATCAAAGGCTTTCCATGATTCATATCTTGCGCCAAGGGTAAGGGTAGCTTTATCCTTTAGATTGATTTCATCTTCAATATATACGCCAAGTGTTCTGGTTTTTCCGCCACTTGCCGCACTAAAAGATTGCCCAGCGGCAGTTCGCCAATTCGTTACATTATAAGTGTCTGAATAAGTTTCATATAAATTGCCGTTTACGCCAAATGCAATTTTATGATTACCAAATGTTTTTACAGCACCACTATCTAATGCCCACCATGACGGATTGTCAGTTTCTGTATAGGTTCCAGCGCCATCTGTCTTGCCTTTTAAGTAATCACCAGCTGAATGAGTTTCCCAAACTGGTATGGAATATTTGGATAAATTAGTGGAGGTTTTCCAACCATTAATAGTTCCGCTTAATTTAGCGCCAACAAGAAATTCATCGCGGTTAAAATTGGAAATTCCAAGACCAGTGGCATTATATGTTTTGCCATTAAATGTAACTTTCCCTTGTCCAACAATATTGCCGCTTGCATCTTTTAAGAATGGATAAGGGTTTTCTTGGCGTTGTTCTGTACGCCAGCCCATAGCCAAAATGTCAAATGCCCAATCGCCACCTAATTCAACGCCAATGCGCCCACGTATTTGGTCTTGTAAAACATCACCATATGAAGCGCCACCAAAAACAGGATTGGCAAGGCGATTATCTACATAAGCTCCCGTTACAATTGTGCCACTTCCTGTAGTTGGGGTAAGGAGTGAATAAGACATTGGTTGCCCAATGCTATCAAAATGGCGGAATGAAAAACGTGCACTTAATGGGCCATTTTTTTGTTTCCAATTTGCGCCACCTTCAATATTATATCCTGTGAAAGTTTCATCAACACCATATTCTTTATAAGAATGCGAAGTATATTGCGCGGATATAAAGCCTGAATTTTCTTTTGGAACTTCGGTAGTTACCGAAACAATACCACCCATTGAATTGCCGCCATAGCGTGCAGAATATGGGCCATATACTATATCAAATTGTTTTACTTCATTTGGCCCCACAACATTCCATTTTGGCGATGTTGAAAATGTATTACCAAGAAAGTTTGAAACCAAGAAGCCATCAACCATTACAATTACGCGCGCCGATTGTGTTGTGTTTGCGCCGCGCAGAGCAACAACGGCATTATCATCACCCGCAAATCTTTTGCGAACGTAAAAGTTAGGTGCATATTTCATCAAATCTTCTACGTTAATTGCGTTTACGGCTTCGAAATCCGCTCTGTTTAATGAAACTGAAAGGCCGCGTGGAACAACGGTGATCGGACTGTTTCTTTGACCGACTACGAAAACAGTTTCGCTTTTTTTTGCATCTTCTTGTTTTTGTGTTTCTTGTGCAATTGCGCCGCTTGCGCAGAGGGCTAAAATTGAAACAAAGCTATTCACATATATTTTGCGCGCATTAAGACGCGTCTTTTTTGATTGATTGTACATTATATATCCTACAAAAGCATAAAATTGCGCATGAAAGCGCTTTCAAGGGTTTTATTTCCCAGTTAGTTTTGCTTATGCGTTTGTAGGTGGGCCGGTAGCTGGCGGCGGCGGCGCGGCAAGACCATTACCAATATAAATATTTATTTTGTCACTTATATCGGTTGTTTTTTCGAAAAAAGGCTTGTTAAATGTTAAATCGGCAGTTTGCACATCAATTGCGGCATTGAAGCCAACAAAGTTGCAATGTTCCATATTTTGATTTGAATTGTTTTTTCCGTGTTCGTTGTTTTCATGATTTTGAATTTTTGGATTTGACAAATCCAAAGTTGTAAATTCATTACCTTGGGATTTGCAAAGAACAATTCTTATATGATTGTCACCATTTGCTTTATCATCAATCATAAAGCCTTGCGGTATTAGAAAGCGCAGCACCAATGACACGAATAATAACATTCGTGCGCAATAAAAAATCGCGTTTTTTTTACTGCCTTTGACTTTCATGCTTCATTATTAAAGTGTGATTCAAAACTATGCAACATGCAAAATGACACACATAATTTTTTTGTTTATGATTCTTGAGGTTTTTTTTGCAAATCTTTTCAAGAAATATCACTTTTTCGTGCATTATAAATGCGATTGATTTGCAATTAGGGTGGGGTTTTTAATGGGTTTGGCGCTTCTTGATGTGTATTGCAAAAATGCATAGCGGCTATGAATGGTAAAAATTTGCGAAAAAATATGAAATCTGGTTCATATTTGCATACCAAGCGGTTATTATTATTGGAATATTTAGTGCAAAAATGAAAGAAAATGCCATATCTATTTAGTTTTAATGGGATTTTTGGAATATTTTACTTGTCAAGTAGCGCGAAAGCGTTTGCGCAATGTTTTTTTTAATTAAAAAAAAAATTTTTTTTTTGCTTGCATTTTTTTGCAATATGCAGTTAAAGGCGCCCATTGAATTGCCGCCGATGCCGTGCGGCAATTTTTTTCGACAATTTACTATTATATAGAATTTTTTAAGAGGATAAAATGGAAGGCGATTTCTGCACAAGTGAAGGCGCGCGTCGTTTAAAGACAAAGATTCAAGAATATTGGCGCGATCGCGGTTATGATGTAACCGTTGACCTTGTGGATGAAGGCTTTGTGCCTGCTATGCGTTCTGGCCGTACTGATGTTCGTTCGGACATGATAAATGGCTTACCACGCCGTCGTGCACCACAAGAATCATAATAAAGATTTATTATGTCGGTTTTATGAAGCTGACTAATAATTCAAACAGCTGATCATAATGATCAAAAAAAGCATCAGCCCCAAGGTCTGATGCTTTTTTAGTTGTATAGCCAAAAGAAGTTACGATTACAGGAATATTGGCTTCTTGTGCGGCAATTACGTCATTTTCACTGTCGCCGACTAAAATTGCATTGTTTCTATCACCATTAACACCATTGATTGCGGTCAAAAGATGAAGTGGATCTGGCTTTATTTTTGGTGTTGATTCAGGGCCATATACGCCTAAAAAATCATGCAAAATTCCAAGCTCTTCCAAAACCTTATTGGCAAGGTGGGTTGGCTTATTGGTGCATATTACCAATTTTGCGCCTTCTTCCTTGAGGAGTTTAAGGCATTGATGCGCGCCATCATAAACCTTACTGCGAAGTGAAATACCTTTTTCATAGGTCTGCAAAAATATAGGCAAAAGAACTTGTAATTCTTCATCGCTTAATGTGCGATCATGAAGGCCCGCAGCACTAACAACTGCTGCACGTGCACCGCGACCAACGATTTTGCGCATATCATCAAGATCGCAATGTGGAAGCTCCAAAAGATCCATAATTTCATTAGTTGCGCGCACTAAATCTGGTGCTGTATCAACTAAAGTACCGTCAAGGTCGAACGCGATTGTATAATTTTCGAATAAAAGTGCCATTGCATCTCGCTGTGTTGGCAAATCTGATAATTAGCTTGCGCCAAAAGTGCAAAGGCTTGTTACATTTTTATTGTAAATAACACATTGTATTTTTGACCCAAGAACCTTAACAAGAAGCCCATATATTTGTATAAATTCATTCAGGAGGGGATATGCCAAATTCCAAAAAGCGTGCAGCCATAATTTTAGCGGCTGGGCATGGCACAAGAATGAAATCAAGCCTTTCAAAAGTTCTACACAAAGTTGCAGGGCGCGCAATGATGGATTGGGTAATTGCCCTTGCCAAAGATTTAGAATGTGAAAAAATCATTGTGGTAACTGGCGCGCATAATCAGGATGCAACAAATAAAGCCATTGAACAATTGGGCGAGGGTTCAACTGCATTGCAAGATCCGCCAATGGGAACTGGTCATGCTGTTAATTGCGCCAAAGACGCAATGGCAGGGTTTGATGGCAATGTTATTGTTCTTTATGCTGATACACCATTAATCACCAAAGAAACCGCAATTAAGGCGTTTGAAGCGATTGAAAATGGCGCGGCAGTTTCAATTTTAGGCTTTGAATCTGTTGATCCAACACCTTATGGTCGCCTTATTGAAAATGAAAAAGGTGATTTACTAGAAATTGTTGAAGCCAAAGAAGCAACCCCCGAACAATTCAAAATCAATTTCTGCAATTCCGGTGTTATGGCGGCATCTGCAAAAGATTTATTCACGCATTTAGCTAATGTTACAAATAATAATTCAAAGGGCGAATATTATTTAACTGATGTTGTTGGTTTGGCGGTTGCGGCAGGGCAAAGATGTGTAGCGGTTCGTGGTTCAGAAGATGAGGTTTTGGGTGTTAATTCACGTATCGATTTGGCAGCTGCCGAAAGTTCATTCCAAACCAAAAAACGCAATGAATTAATGGCAAAAGGCGTAACTTTAACCGCGCCCGAAACCGTTTTCTTTAGTCATGATACACAAATTGAAAATGACGTTATTATCGAACCCCATGTGGTTTTTGGTGAGGGTGTTACAATCAAAACTGGCGCGCATATTAAATCATTCACGCATATCGAAGGTGGTCAGATTGAAAAGGGCGCAATAATTGGCCCATATTCGCGCATCCGCCCTGGATCAGTAATTGGTGAAGATGCACATATTGGCAATTTCGTTGAAACCAAAAATGCCAAACTGTCAAAAGGCGTTAAGGCCAATCATCTTACTTATTTGGGCGATGTTACTATTGGTGAAAAAACCAATATTGGCGCGGGCACGATTACTTGTAATTATGATGGCTATTTCAAATATAAAACCGAAATTGGGGCCGGGGTGTTAATCGGTTCCGATACAATGTTGGTTGCGCCTGTTAAAGTTGGTGATAAGGCAATGACAGGTTCAGGTTCAACAATCACCAAAGATATTCCAGAAGGAAGCCTTGCGGTGGGGCGCGCACAACAAAGAAATATTGATGGCTGGGCCAATAATTTCCACGCCGAATCCCAAGCGAAAAAGGCAAAAAAATGATTAGTGCAGACGAGCAAAAGGCGCAGGCCGCAAGTGAAGCCTTGAAATTCGTTCAAGAAGGCATGCTTCTTGGCCTTGGAACTGGTTCAACTGCGGCGCATTTTGTGCGCCAATTGGGCGCTAAAGTTGCACAAGGCTTTAAGATTGCTGGTGTGCCAACCTCTATTGCAACAGAGGAACTTGCCAAAGAAGTTGGGGTTCCGCTTTTGAATATTGATGAAATCACCACACTTGATTTGGTGATTGATGGCGCGGATGAAAGCGACAATAAATTAAACCTTATCAAAGGTGGCGGCGCGGCGCTTTTACGCGAAAAGGTAATTGCGCAAGCATCAAAGCACATGATTGTTATCGCCGATGAAAGCAAATTGGTTTCAAAACTTGGTAAATTTCCTTTGCCGATTGAAATTATTCAATTTGCAACCACAATAACAATTAACCAAATCAAATTGGTTTTGGAACAATGCGGCGTTAAAGGCCTTGTAATGGCAATTCGCCAAAAAGATGGCAAAAGCCTCATAACCGATAATGGAAATTATATTTTAGATTGCCAATGTCTTGAAATACCTGACCCCGAAACCCTATGTATAGAATTGAATAAAATTCCGGGTGTGGTTGAAAATGGCATTTTTCCAAATTTTAAGGGCGCAAAACGCACGCTTATTTTAGGTTCACCAAATGGCGCGCGTGTGATTGAAATTTAATTCCTTCCCCTTGAGGGAAGGTGGCACGCCAAAGGCGTGACGGATGGGTGGCGCGGCATTGGTGGCTTGTGGCGTCATTTGTAAAATCTGAAACAGCCACCCTTTAGTCGCCTCTGGCGACAGCTTCCCTCAAGTGAAGCAGTTAGCGGGTGTTATGGAATACGATTTTGACTTATTCGTAATTGGTGCAGGTTCTGGCGGGGTGCGGGCATCGCGCATGGCGGCAAGCTATGGCGCGAAGGTTGCGATTGCAGAGGAATATCGCATTGGTGGAACTTGCGTTATTCGTGGCTGCGTTCCAAAAAAACTATTGGTTTATGCAAGCCAATTTGCCCATGAAATTGAACATATCGCCCCTGCCTATGGTTGGTCTTTTGATGGTGGCAAATTTGATTGGGTCAAATTACGCAATAATGTTGCCGCCGAAGTTGATAGATTATCGGCGATTTACCAACGAAATATCAATAATTCAGGCGTCACAATATTTGAAACCCGCGCAGAAATTGCAGGTAAAAACCTTGTTAGGCTTTCTGATGGCCGTGAAATAAGCGCAAAATATATTTTAATTGCAACGGGTGGCGCGCCATTTGTTCCAAGTGATTTGGTGGGCGCGGATTTTGCGATAACTTCAAATGAAATCTTCCATTTGGATAAATTGCCAAAAAATATTCTAATAGCGGGCGGTGGTTTTATTGCGGTTGAATTTGCCTTTTTGCTTAAAGGTTTGGGGGTTGATGTAAGCCTTATTTATCGCGGTGACACTGTGTTGCGCGGTTTTGACGATGATATACGCCTTGATGTTCATAATGAACTTAAGCGCAAAGGAATTCGCGTTATAACCCATGCCACAATCCAAAAACTTGAGAAAAGTGATAATGGCGTGATTGCCACATGTTCAAATGGCGAAATTTGCGAATTTGGGCAGGTGATGTTGGCATTGGGGCGCGACCCTTATATTAATTGCCTTGGCCTTGAAAATGCAGGTGTTGAAACTAAAAATGGCGCGATTGTGGTCAATACATATTCGCAAACCAATGTTGAGAATATCTATGCGGTGGGTGATGTTACAAATCGTGTAAACCTTACACCAGTTGCAATTCGTGAGGGCGCGGCCTTTGCCAGCACTGTTTTCAATAATAATCCAATTGCAATGGACCACACAAATATCGCAAGCGCGGTCTTTAGCGACCCGCCTGTTGGAACGGTCGGCCTATCCGAACATGATGCACGCGAAAAATTTGGGCAAATTGATATATACAAAACCCGCTTTCGCCCAATGCGTTACGCCCTAAGCGGCGATGAAACCCGCGTTATGATGAAACTTGTTGTTCGCGCATCCGACCAAGTGGTACTCGGCGTTCACATCGTCGGTCCTGATGCCCCAGAGATTATCCAAGCTATCGCAATCGCGGTCAAACACGGCCTTACCAAACAAGAATTCGACGCAACCTGTGCAGTCCACCCAACAATGGCGGAAGAATTAGTGACCTTGAAGGAAAAATATGTGGCGAAGGATTTGAAATAGGCGACTATTATAATCAATCATTTGGCAGCCACCAACCTGCGCAAGCGCTTAAGAAAAATGGCAAAAATAGAAGCGGTAAAATCACAAATTTTTTGAATTTCATTTTATTCTCCATTAATTTAAATATATTGAAACTCGATTTCTAATTTCATGCAAGTTTAAATATTCCCACTTGCGGAAAAACTAATTTTCCCCCAATCTATTACAAAGATTATCAGGGAGAGAAAAAGTGATTCAAACGCGCGCGGCAATTGCATGGGAAGCAAAAAAGCCTTTAACAATTGAAACTGTAAACCTTGAAGAACCAAAAGAAGGCGAGGTTTTGGTGGAAATTATGGCGACGGGTATTTGCCATACTGATGCATACACGCTTGATGGTTTGGATTCAGAAGGGAAATTCCCCGCAATTCTTGGGCATGAAGGTGCGGGCATTGTTCGCGCGGTCGGCAAAGGCGTTACAAGCGTTAAAGAAGGTGATCACGTAATCCCACTTTACACGCCCGAATGTCGTGGTTGTAAAACTTGTTTGTCCCAACGTTCGAACCTTTGCACCGCAATTCGTTCAACCCAAGGGCAGGGGTTAATGCCCGATGGCACAAGTCGTTTTTCATGCCAAGGGCAAGAAGTTTTCCATTATATGGGCTGTTCAACCTTTTCTAATTTCACGGTTTTGCCAGAAATTGCGGTTGCCAAAGTTCGTGAAGATGCGCCATTTGACAAAATCTGCTATATTGGTTGCGGTGTGACCACTGGTATTGGCGCGGTTATTTATACCGCCAAAGTTTGGCCTGGGGCGAATGTTGTTGTGTTTGGTCTTGGCGGCATTGGTTTGAATGTTATTCAGGGCGCGCGCATGGTTGGCGCCGATAAAATTATTGGCGTTGATATTAACCCTGCCAAGCAAGAAATGGCAAAAAAATTCGGCATGACGCATTTCATCAACCCAAAAGAAATTGGCAATGACAAAGTTGTTCAAGCTATCCAAGACCTAACAGGCGGCGGCGCAGATTTTAGCTTTGACGCAACAGGAAACACCGATGTTATGCGCCAAGCGCTTGAATGCTGCCATCGCGGATGGGGCGAAAGCATTATAATTGGCGTTGCCGAAGCAGGCAAAGAAATCGCCACCCGCCCATTCCAACTAGTAACAGGCCGCGTCTGGAAAGGCTCCGCCTTCGGCGGCGCACGCGGGCGCACAGATGTGCCAAAAATTGTTGATTGGTATATGGAAGGCAAGATTAATATCGATGATTTAATAACGCACGTAATGCCATTGGACGATATCAATAAAGCCTTTGATTTGATGCATGAGGGGAAGAGTATAAGGAGCGTTGTGACGTTTTAGGTTGTAAATAGCCTATAATTAGCGACATCTTGTATTGAAATAATACAAAATATCACGGCGGAATAGGAGATAAATTGTTACTGTTTGTAAGTAGAGAGATCTGCCATTTTTCTAAGCGTTATAGCGAAATCAACTGCAACGCCTTGTTTTGAGAATTCTAATAATTCATTCAAACCTGAATTGCTATATAACATTAAGCTTTCATATAAACAGATGGGGATTTGCCTATTGTTTGAAAAACGCCTGTCTGGTGAGCCGTTTTTATTGACAAATCTCCAAGTGTAATCAACAATTTTTGCATCATGGGGTACTATTCCGTCCTCTATGAATCTTGAGTTGCCAACTTCAAAAAGTAGCTCATTATATGATATAGCCCCATATTTATTTCCTTCTTCTACCAGTATAACATCAGGAAAAAAATAAAGATTTTGTTTTCCAACACCAATCCTAGGTGGGTTTATATTTGATTTAATTATACTTGGTAGTGAAAAGGTAAGCAGAGTAACATTTTTCTTTACAAGTACTGCTGCACCAGCATTACGTTTCATTGCATCAAGACTAACAATGTCACCTTTTTCTGAAATATGCCATTTGCCACCACAACTAGATAAATCTTCAAATTTTGAGACAAGTGCTAGGTAGGCAGTATTAAAATTCTCATCGATTTCAAAAAATAGTACAGACGTACGTCGGTATGAATCTAACCATTTGCCAAAATAATACCCAGGAAAACATAAAATAAAACCCAAAATTATTGAGTTTTGAAAAAATGTAGATGCAATGAATACACCAATTATTGCGCTTAGTATTGAAATCATAAATGACATTTTTTGTTTCAAAGAATTTGTATTTAGTTCTTTTAAAAGATCATTGTGAGTTTCTGTTTTCATTGACATTACATCACTAGACTCAATTTCTCGCATATCAGCGTCTTCAAATATGCGGTAACTAACTTCCTCTAATGGTATTTTTTGACTGGTTTTCATGCCCGCTCTTCCAATTGAAGCGCGGTAATAAAGTCCTCCACGGCCCGCATGGATGTAATGTCCACGTGGACCAGTACCAATTCTTAATCCTTTTATCCCAACTGAAAGTCCAATTCCGCTTTTTGAGAAATTAAAACGAAAAGGTCCAGCAGAAACTGATTTTCTAAAATAAAATGGCATTTGCTTTATACCTAAAGTGATTTATTTGGCGCGAATCTAGAAAATATAATAAAATATTTATTATAAATAATTTTGCAATGTTTAAAATTATTCGGTGTCTATTTTTCGTAAGTAAATTTTATTTGTTGATATTTGGATTGTAATTCTCACATTATATTTATATATGACTACGAAATTATAATTCGCCCATTAAGCCCTGAAGATGGCGGTGGGTTTGTTGCGATTGTGCCTGATTTAAAAGGCTGTATTTCGGATGGCGAAACCCGTGCCGAGGCTGCGTCAAATATAGAAGATGCAATTGATGCATGGATTAAAGTACAAGTTTCAATGGGACGGGAAGTTCCGTTGGCGTCTAAATCTGCTCATGCCGCATAATAATTTGTAGGACGTTTGAGTTTCTGCCGTCAGATTTATCGGGAGACATATTAGGGGCTTTGGGAAACCAAAGATATTTACCCTTTTGAATATTTTAAAATATACCCAATCCCCATTGAAAATTATTATGGTATTTATAGCAAGAAATTTCGAAAATAAAATATCAACAAATATCAACTTTTTAACATAGTAAATTGCTAACAAATGCTAACATTTTTTGGTTGATTGCCTTGTTTTTATTTGACTTTTTTGGGGCAACTTTTTAAGTTTGATTCTTAATATCGGGGGCGGTGATTTATGGCAATTGAAATAGTTTCGCAAAATAAAACATTTGGTGGCACGCAATTTGTCTATGCCCATGAAAGCGTTGAAACCAAAACCAAAATGCGCTTTTCGGCCTTTATTCCTGATGGCGTGAAAAATGCCCCTGTTATTATTTATCTTTCTGGCCTTACAAGTACTGAAGAAAATGTAACGGTAAAAGCGGGGGCACAGCGTGTGTGTGCCGAACTTGGTTTGGTTTTTATTGCGCCCGATACTTCACCGCGTGGTGATGATGTTCCTGATGATGTCGAAAAAGCCTATGATTTTGGGCTTGGTGCGGGGTTTTATGTGGATGCAACCCAAGAGCCTTGGGTAAAAAATTATCGTATGGAATCTTATATTGGAAAAGAATTGATGGAAGTAATTGGCGCCAATTTACCTGTTGATATGACGCGCGTTGCCATTACGGGGCATTCAATGGGCGGGCATGGCGCGCTTACGATTGCGCTTAAAAACCCTGATTTGTTTAAATCGGTTTCGGCATTTGCGCCAATTGTTTCGCCAATCAATTGCCCTTGGGGGCAAAAGGCATTGTCGGGTTATTTGGGTTCTAATCAAATTCTTTGGCGTGAATATGATGCCTGTGCCTTGCTTGAAGATGGCGCCGAATTAATTCCATGTTTGATTGATCAAGGAAGTTCGGATAATTTCCTTGAAAGTCAGTTGAAAACCCAATTATTCGAAAATGCCTTGCTTATTAGCGGCCAAAAGGCCGAAATAAGAATGCAAGATGGCTATGATCATTCATATTATTTTATTGCAACTTTTATCGAAGATCATTTGCGTTTTCATGCCAAGTATTTGAAATAGATTAACCCTTATGTGCTACAAGCCCCAAAAAATAACGGGGTTAGATGACAAAGCGGGTCGTATTAAATCTTGCAAAGATAAATGATAAATTGCAATGGGGTGGAAGGCTAACCCGCTCTGAGGCGCATGAAATAAAGCTTCGCCTTATTTCGCCAAGTGCGAAAGATGATATTCACGCATTGGCGATTGCATTTTCAAATGGTGTACGGCCTTACCGCAGCAATCTTGTATTGCTAGAGCGTTTGTTAAATTCGGATATTGATGATTATGAATTATCGGGTGTGTTAATTGGGCTTTGTAATAATTGGCGCCGCGCGCATAAATATTGCGAGTTTTTGCTTAATATAACCCATCACAGACGCTTTATGCGTAATTATGATGCCGCCAAAACCGCATTTGTGATTTTGGAAAAGAATATCGGCAAACCAAATTTTGTTGATGCCTTTGAAACACTATTTTGGCGCTGGCAAGAATTATTAAAGCCACAAGAAAACCCGATTGATGGCGATTATATTCGCTGTTTAAACCGCGTTATGGAAGTTGCCCTATTGGGTGATAAGGTTTTGGAGCCATTATATAATCGCGTTGGCAAACATATTGAACCCCAATGGGAAGATGAATTGGCAAATATTTTGGTGCAAAGAAAACAAAAAAAGCAAAAAAATATATTCAAATTTGGAATGTTTGATAAAATTTTTGCCAATGCTTAATTTATAAATAATCTGGAACCGGAAGCCCTTTTTCAATTAAAAATTCTTTGTTGAAAATCTTGCTTGCATATCTGTGACCGTAATCACAAAGGATAGTAACAATCTTATGCCCAGGGCCTAATTCGCGTGCTAATTTCATTGCGCCAACAATATTTACACCAGTTGAGCCACCCATTACCAAACCTTCATTCTTAACCAAATCAAATATTATAGGGAGCCATTCTTCATCAGACACTTGAAACGCATAATCAGGTTTGAAATTTTCAATATTTTTGGTAACGCGACCTTGACCAATTCCTTCGGTGATTGATGTTCCTTCGGATTTTAATTCGCCATTTTTATAATATTCATAAAGCGCAGCACCCATTGGGTCGGCAAGGCCAATTGCTATATTTGGATTTTTTGATTTCAAATATTGTGAAATTCCTCCCAACGTCCCGCCTGAACCAATTGCGCAAATAAAGCCATCAATTTTGCCTTCTGTTTGTTCCCAAATCTCAGGGCCAGTAGATTCAATATGTGCGCGCGCATTGGCAATATTATCAAATTGATTTGCCCAAAATGCACCTGTTTCTTCGGCAAGGCGCCCAGAATAACGAACATAATTATTGGGGTTTGAATAAGGGGCGGCATCAACCTCAATAAGTTCAGCGCCCATTAAACGAATTGCCTGTTTCTTTTCTTCGGATTGGGTGCGCGGGATTACAATTTTGCATTTATAGCCAAGCGCATTGGCAACCATTGCAAGACCAATTCCAGTATTGCCCGCTGTTCCTTCAACAATTGTGCCGCCGGGTTTTAATACACCAGATTTTTCGCCATCACGAATAATCCATAAAGCAGCGCGGTCTTTTACCGATTGCCCAGGGTTCAAAAATTCGCATTTGCCATAAATCTCGCAACCAGTTGCATCGCTTGCTGCATTAAGGCGGATAAGGGGCGTGTTGCCAATAAGTTCGATAATGTTTTTAGAAAATTTCATTCACAAAAAATACGCGAAAAAATTCTAATTGGAAACAAGAAATATGAAAGAAAATTCTTTATTGTTGTTATTTCTTAGTTGTATATTTCTTTAATGGCTTAAAGCTCATGCGGTGAATAGGGCAGGGGCCATGTTTTATAATTGCTTGATGATGCGCTGTAACGCCATATCCTTTATGCTTTGCAAAACCATATTGGGGAAATTCTTTGTCTATTTCTTCCATAAATCTATCACGCGAAACTTTGGCAAGGATTGATGCGGCAGCAATTGAAAATGATTTACTATCGCCCTTTATTATTGTTTGGGTTTCAATTCCAATTTTTGGGTCACGATTGCCGTCTATAAGAAGGAATTGAGGCTTGGTTTTAAGTCCCAAGGCTGCTTGCGACATTGCTTTAAATGTTGCCTGTAATATATTGATACTATCAATTATTTCACTATCAATAAATGATATATTATAGTCAATGGCAACGTTTTTTATTTCTTCAAATAATTGGTTTCTTTTGGCTTCGCTTAGTTTTTTGGAATCATTTAAACCATTTGGAATTTTATCTGGGTTTAAAATTACGGCAGCTGCCACAACTGGCCCTGCCCATGGGCCGCGACCTGCTTCATCTATGCCGCAAATATATTTTAGGTCTTTTGATTTTATTAATTGTGTTTCTAATTCAAAATCAGCCATTTTATTCCCAAAACTATTGAACAAACTTTGCAATGGGTATAGTATTTTGACTTACTAATCAAAGAGGCAAAACATGAATAATAAACTAGAGCCAAGTGAATTTGACGCCTATCAAAAAGCCCAAAGTGATGAGCCGTTTTTTACGCTTTTGGCACGTGATCCAATGTCACCTTCTTTGATTGAGGCATGGGCTTACTTACGTTCTGGACAGATTGGTGCAGCGGAAATTGCATTTAAACAGGCAATTGATGCGGCAACACATATTGAACCACAAATGCCAGGTGAGGCGCAAATTCGCTCTGCCTTTGAAGTTGCACAAAATTCACGTGATTGGCTGCGTGCGAAGTTAAATATATAATTTCGGCGCGAAATTTGCGTAATCTGTTGCAGGTTTCCATTTTGGAACAATGTAGCCAATCTATTGGTGAGGATGCGCAATATGAATATTAATCGCCCAATTATAAGGCATTTAGGCGCGCTTGGTTTTTTATCCATGCTTGGCCTTACCGTTGCAATGATTCCTATTGCTCTATATGCAATTGTAAGCGGAAGAGTGCCGCAAAATGATTTGGTATATTTGATTGCGGCTATTTTTGCGGGCGCAATTATTGGCTGGGTCACAAAAAGATAAATTTTTAAGAAGATTAAACCATTAAATCTGTTAAATATTAATGCAAAAGTAATAATTGGTTAACCCTATTTCGTCACCATGTTAAGCTAAAGGAATCAGTATATTTGGCTTACATAGTTTGAGAAAACTTATTAAGCCTTGGGGGCTTTTATGGGTGTAACAACACTTAGGGTTAATCTTACCGACGAAGACATTAGATCACTTATCAGGGGTGAATCTGATGAAGACAAAGCTATGGCTTGTTTTAGGCTTTGCAGACGTATTGAAACCGCAGATTTAGACGATAAAGAACGTCGTTTTGCAGAAGAAATATTAAGGCTTGTTGTTAGTGGGGCTGCGGAACGTGTAAGACGTGCGCTTGCGGTTACTTTAAAATCATCACCAAATTTGCCATCTGATGTGGCGTCTAAACTTGCGCGCGATATTGACGCGATTGCAATGCCAATTTTGGAAAATTCACCAAGCCTTACTGATGAAGATTTAATTGAGATTATTGAAGCTGCGGAACCTGCACGTCAATTGGCTGTTGCGCGCCGATCTAATCTTTCTGTTGGTGTCACTGATGCGATGTGTGAACATTCAATTTCAGAAGTGATTACTACAGCGCTTAGAAATATAACCAACCAATTTTCCGAAGATGGTCTTACAACTGCCATTGAGCGCTATCCAAGTGCGCAAGACATGGCAATTGCAATGGTGGAGCGCCCAATTCTACCTATCAATGTTGCTGAGAAAATTGCATCCAAATTCTCTGGTATTGTCTTTGATAAATTGGTTGAGCTTCATCAATTGCCGCCACAAATGGCAATTGATATTGCAACTGCAACCCGCGAACGTGCGTCAATTGATTTGGTAGCTCAAGCAGGTCTTCAAAGTGATTTGCGTCGTTTCGTGCAACAACTTAACCTTAATGGCAAGCTTACGCCATCATTTGTATTACGTGCGCTTTGCCAAGGTGAGGTGAGGCTTGTCGAATTTGCTATGGCTGAACTTGCCGGAATTCCGCATGAAAAAGCATGGCTTTTGGTGCATGATGGTGGGCATTTGGGGCTTAAGGCAATATTTGAACGTGCACAATTGCCATCTAATTTATATCCGGCATTCAGATCCGCAATTGATGTTCTTCATGAAACTGAATTTGATGGCAGTTTTGAGGATAGAAACCGCTTCAAAAAACGTATGATTGAGCGTGTATTAACTCGCTTCCAATCAATACCTGATTCTGATTTAAATTATCTGCTTGAAAAATTGGATTATAAGAATTCAAGCGATGATGAAGGTCAAAAAGTTGCATAAAAAAGACCCCCAAATTTTTGGGGGTCTTTTTATTTAGAATTTAATTCAATCAATCAACAGGGCCGTATTTTGCAACTTGATTTACCAATTCAGTAAGAAGCGCCGCACCAATTGGGTGTGTGCTATCTTTGATTTTTTGGTGAACCGCAGCAACAATTGCATTCACATGCGCTGTAAGCAATGCTTTTGGCGCTTTCGCGCGACCATTTGGGCTATCGATTAGGCGGCACAATGACCCTGCAAATTGTGATACAATTGGGAAGCCATAAGTTGTTCCAAGACCTTTTAAATCGTGTGCGCGGCGATAGAATTCTTCAACTTCCTTGTCGCCAGCACCAGGTTGAAGCATAAGTTTATGTGCTTCTTCAAGTTTGCGTAATTCATCATCAAGCCATGCACCAAATTGGCTTGACATACCTTCAAGGGCAGCCTCAGCACGTTTAATTGCCTCTGCGTCAAAGCTTTTGAAGCGGTTGCCTAATTTATTTTTTAAAGTATTTGGCGGCGAAAATACCTCAGCTTTTGCGCTGTCTGCACTCATTAGTTTGCTCCCTCGGCAGGTTTAATAATGAACAATATTACAAACAAGCTAAATTTTCGTTACTATTACGGAAAATTTAATTAAAATGCGAACTGTTCGGCTAAAACCCTATCATCAAGAGATCTATCTTTATCAAATAAAATGACCATGGACTTTGATAATTCCAAACATATTGTAACTTTAACAATATTTCGAATTTCTTGATTGTCCGCACTTGCTGCTACGGGGCGTAATTTGGGATCGATAATTTCAATCTCAACATTGCAAGTTTCGCGCAATAATGCGCCGCGCCAGCGCCTTGGTCTGAACACACTTATTGGCGTTAATGCTAATAAACCACAACCGATTGGCAAAATCGGGCCATGCGCAGAAAGATTATATGCGGTTGATCCAGCTGAAGTTGCAATGATTAATCCATCGCATATCATGCGGGTCATTTGCTCTTTGCCATCGACCTTAATTGAAATTTTTGCTGCTTGATGGGTTTGGCGCAAAAGTGAAACTTCATTGATGGCATATTCTTCAAAACACTTGCCCTCAGTGGTTTCGACACGCATTTTAAGCGGATGTATAATTGTTGGCTTTGCTTCTGAAATTCGTTCAATAAGATTGTCTTCGGAATAATCATTCATCAAAAAGCCAATGGTTCCTTGATTTAATCCAAATACAGGAAGCCCATCATTCATATGGCGCCTTAAAACTTCAAGCATCAAGCCATCGCCACCCAAAGCTACAACTATATTTGCATTAGCTTCAGGGAAAGCGCCATATTTATGGCGAAGTTTAACCAATGCATCTTGCGCTTCGTCGCGCGGACTTGCCACAAAGGCTATTTTTTCATAATGTGACAAATCTTGCATAAGAACCAAGTGCTACAAATTTGAAATCTTTTCAAGCGTTTTTGCAAATATTATAAATTTACTATTGGGTTATTTTTCTTTGCTTTGTGCTTTGAATTGTTTGTATAATTGTTCCAAGGCAGAATGATTATCATATTTTGACCATAAGGATTCAATTGCCAACCTAAATTCAGGTCGATATACATGGCCATGCCCAAGGGCTTTTATCATTGGCGATACTTGGTCTAATTCAAAATCAATTGCGCGCGCTAAAAGAACGAAAGTTTCAACTTTTTCTTTACCTAATGATATTTCAAGTTGTTCTTTGTTAATTTCAAAACGTTTGCAAATCACATCAAGGAAATCTTCTTTATTTCCGCTTTCAAGCTGATTGAAAGCCTCAAGCGCATTATAAGTATCGGCTGGACGCTTAGTGATTGTGAATTCATGTTCTATTTTTTCAATACTTGCACGTAAAGGATAAACTTTTTTCTCTTGAATATGGTCTTGGGCGATTTTAGAACCCAGCGCACTGGCTATTTCACGTAATTTATTTGAAACATCACGGCGCACCATGAAATTATCAATTATTGTTGTGTCAGACTTCGCAATTTCGATTGCGCGGCGCATGGTTTCTTCGTTGATTGATGCGGTGTGGTTCTTGCTTAAAACTTCTACAACACGAATTTCATTTACATCTACTAATGCGCTAGAAACAATTTCACCAATGTTGCTTCGTTCTGCAACACGTAAATGATGGTCAATAGTACCGTTTTTAACGATTTTTGCTAAATCGGCATCTTCAAACTTTTGCGAAAAACTTATTACAGGTGCCGCAATATCTGCATCATCATGAGCGATTGATTGAACTAATGATTTTGGTGCCCAGTCTGCTAAAGAAACAGCGTTTGCAATTTTCTTTTTTAAAGTTGGTTCGATGTAATTATATAAATGTGAAAAAATCTCGCCAAAATATTGTAATTCTGCATCGTTAAAATCCCTTGTATGGGACAATAATTCATTTGCTGTTACGTCGGCTAGAGCGCGTCTACCCGAATCTGTTTTATCTTTCGCAAGTGCAATTAAATCAATTTTGGCATTTAACATATTTGTTACCCTATGTTATTTAGGTAAATTCCGCGTAAACATAGTCTATATGGAATATTTTATAAATATTATTGTAACTTATCTTTCGCTTGGGGGGATTAATCTAATTGATTGCTAATAATATCAAATATATTTCAATAATATTTTTCTTGGTTTTTTCTTGTGATATATCCAATGCAGGTGCATGGCTTCCGTCTAAACATGAAAATCAAATTATCATAAGTGCAATACAAAATAATGATAATAATCAAAATATTGAAATTTATTTTGAACATGGAATAAATAATCACTTTGCTTTTGTTTATGAACAAGGAATTGCAATTGAAAATGGCGCTAATGAAATTGGCGAAGCGCTTATAGCAACTAGATATAAATTATATGAAAAAGATAATTGGGTTGGGGCAGCACAATTTGGAATTGTTGCCAATGAGTTTTCAACACTAAAAGACACAAAAATAAATTATGAAATAAGAGCCTTGGTAGGAAAAGGTTTTTCCAATGGATGGGCAAATGTTGAAATAGGGTCACGCCAATGTTTAGGTTCAAACTCATTAAGGTGGGAAAGTACAATAGGCTTTAATGCATTCAAAAGCGACAAATTTATTTTAAAAGCCTTTGGTGAAAATGATGGATGCGCAAAAGGTATAAGCCGCGCGCAAATTTCATATGTTAAATCAATAGATTTAAAACCTATAGATAAAGAAATTGCAATTGAATTTGGTTATCGTGAAGGTATAGGTAATGACAAATTATATGCGCCAGGGCGCATTATTATTGGTCTTTGGGCAAGGTTTTAAGGGGGCAAATTATATTGCTTCTATTTTGAATTCCTTTTGCCCTGTCTCTCTTTGTGTTTCAAAAGTGTTTCCTTCAAATATATTCCAGTATGCGAGCCTTCGATTTGTGCCACATCTTCGGGCGTGCCTTGACCAACAATTTGACCTCCGCCATCGCCGCCTTCAGGGCCTAAATCTATCACCCAATCGGCGGTTTTAATAACATCAAGATTATGTTCGATGATTACAATTGTATTTCCACCTTCGGCAAGTTCTTGGAGTACTTCCATTAATTTGCGCGTATCTTCAAAATGAAGACCAGTTGTTGGTTCATCAAGAATGTAGAATGTGCGCCCAGTTGAGCGTTTTGAAAGCTCTTTGGATAATTTAACCCTTTGGGCTTCGCCGCCCGATAAAGTTGTTGCGGGTTGGCCGATTTTTACATAACCAAGGCCAACACGGCTTAGGGTTTGTAATTTATCGCGTATACTTGGAACGGCGGTAAAAAATTCAGCGCCTTCATCAACGGTCATTTCAAGTACATCGGAAATTGATTTATTGCGATATTTTACTTCTAAAGTTTCGCGATTATATCTTTGCCCGTGACACGTATCGCAGGTAACATAAACATCGGGCAGAAAGTGCATTTCAATTTTTTGAACGCCATCGCCCTGACATGCCTCACAGCGCCCACCCTTAACATTGAACGAAAAACGCCCAGGGCCAAAGCCGCGCGCTTTTGATTCAGGTAATCCAGCAAACCAATCACGTATTGGCCCGAAAGCGCCAGTATAGGTCGCGGGGTTAGAGCGCGGGGTGCGCCCAATTGGACTTTGGTCAATATCAATGACTTTGTCTAAATGATGCAGCCCTTCAATTTCCTTATATGGTGCAGGGTGTTCAGCAGCACCATTTAATTTACGCGCCAAAACCTTGTATAAAGTCTCAATAATAAGGGTTGATTTACCGCCACCAGAAACACCAGTGATACAGGTCATCACACCAAGCGGCAAATCAAGCGTAACATTTTTAAGGTTATTACCTGTGGCGCCAGTTAGGGTAAGCATTTTCTTTTTATTGATTTTGCGGCGTTTATCAGGGATTGGAATTTCGCGCTCGCCACGTAAATATTGCCCTGTTATACTTTCTTTTGAATTTTCAATATCAATTGGCGCGCCTTGTGCAATCACTTGCCCACCATGAACACCCGCCATTGGCCCCATGTCAATTACATGATCGGCGGTTAGGATTGCTTCTTCATCATGTTCAACCACCAAAATTGAATTACCCAAATCCCTAAGGCCGCGCAAAGAATGTAAAAGCCGCGTATTATCCCTTTGATGAAGACCAATTGACGGCTCATCCAAAACATAAAGCACACCAGTAAGGCCAGAGCCAATCTGACTTGCAAGGCGTATCCTTTGGCTTTCGCCACCCGATAATGTGGCGCTAGAGCGTTGTAAGGTAAGGTAATTAAGGCCAACATTGACCAAGAAATTCAAGCGTTCACGGATTTCTTTTAATACTCGCGCGCCAATTTCTTTATGCCTATCGCTTAAAACATCATCTAATTCGCCAAACCATTTATGGGCATTTGAAATTGAAAAAGTTGATGCATCGGCAATATCAAGACCCGCGACTTTAACTGCCAATGCCTCTGGCTTAAGGCGTTTACCGCCGCATGATGGGCAGGTTTGGGCGGATTGATATTTTTCCATATCTTCACGCACCCAAGAGCTATCAGTTTCGCGCCAGCGCCTTTCAAGATTTGGCAAAACACCTTCAAATGTCTTTTTCGTTTCATAACGTCGCGAACCATCTTCATAGACAAATTGAATTTCTTCTTTGCCAGAGCCGTAAATAATTGTCTTTTGGGTTTCAGCTTTTAATTTTGACCATGCTGTCGTGGAATTTTCGCCAAAATGATGGCAAATCGCCATTAATGTTTGAAAATAAAGCGGTGAATTACCCTTTGACCAAGGCGCAACAGCGCCATCTTGAATTGATTTTTCCTTATCAGGAACCAATAATTCAGGGTCAAATTTCAATTGCAAACCCAAACCATCACAGGTTGGGCATGCACCCGCTGGATTATTGAATGAAAATAATCGTGGTTCAATTTCTGAAATCGTAAAGCCCGAAACAGGGCATGCGAATTTTTGCGAAAATAATATTGGTTCTTTTTTATTATCCTTATCGGCATATTCAATAATTGCCAATCCATCGGATAATTTACATGCGGTTTCAAAACTTTGCGAAAGGCGGGTTTCCAAACCTTCCTTAATAACAATCCTATCAACCACAATCTCGATTGAATGTTTGAACTTTTTATCAAGCTCTGGTGCATCTTCGAGGGCGTAAAATTCGCCATCAATGCGGGCGCGATTAAAGCCCTGTTTTATCCATGATTTGATCTCGGTTTTAAATTCACCCTTGCGGTCGCGAACAACAGGGGCAAGAAGATATAATTTTGCACCTTCTTCAAGTGCCATTGTTCTATCAACCATTTGCGAAATGCTTTGTGATTGAATTGGCTCACCGGTTGCGGGGGAATAGGGAATACCGATACGCGCCCATAAAAGACGCATATAATCGTGAATTTCGGTAACCGTTCCAACCGTAGAGCGCGGATTTTTTGATGTTGTCTTTTGCTCAATTGAAATCGCGGGCGACAATCCTTCAATTGCATCGACATCGGGCTTTTGCATCATTTCCAAGAATTGACGCGCATAGGCCGAAAGGCTTTCAACATAACGTCTTTGCCCTTCTGCATAGATTGTATCAAAGGCAAGCGATGATTTACCGGAGCCAGACATGCCAGTAAGCACAACCAATTGACCGCGCGGTATTTCAACATTGATATTCTTTAAATTATGTTCACGCGCCCCGCGCACTCTTATAAAAGGTAATTCTGACATTTTGCCCCGATTTGCGACTCGAATTTATATCTAAAAATAGAACGTAATAAGAACAATTCAAGTCATTTGCTGATATATAATTTTAAAATGCAAAACTATTATGGCTTTCAAGATTATATAGGCATTTTTTAGGGATTTAAAAATATAATCTGAAAACAAGATAAATAAGTGACTCTTATGCGAATTATTGCCTTTTCTATTATTATGATTTTATGCATTTGCGCCCAAAATGCAATCGCACAAGATTTTAAAGGCACGATGTTGAAAATCCATAATAATGAACGCGCCATACTTAATATCGCACCATTAGAATGGGATGAGGATTTATCTAAAGAAGCGGGGGCATGGGCAGCCCATATGGCGCAAACGGGTGAATTTAAACATGCAAATGAGCACCAAAATAATGGTCATGGCGAAAATCTTTGGATGGGAAGTAAGGATTATTATTCCTTTGAATATATGGCGCAAATGTGGGCAGATGAAAGAAAATATTTCAAATATGGCAAATTTCCAAACCTTATCAAAGAAGGCCATTTGTCAAAAGTTGGGCATTACACGCAAATGATTTGGAAAAATACCAAGAAATTTGGTTGTGCCTATGCAACAAATGCAAACTTTACCTATCTTGTATGTCGTTATGATCCTGCGGGAAATTATATTGATCAAGTTCCATATTGACAAATATTATAAAGCGAACATATAGTGAACAAATAAAAATACAAAACTAAAAGTCATACGCACTTGCAAATTTGCGCTTGCGTGATGTAATGGATTATTAATTTTGAATATTTGTGAACGGATATGGTATGGCAAACATTAAACGCAAAGCAATATTGGCGGGAGTTATGATATTGGGTCTTGCACTTACTGGCTGTACTTATTCAGATGGTTCGCGCGCAGGTGTGGTTTCAAAATTTTCGCACAAAGGCTTTATTTGCAAGTCTTGGGAAGGTGAATTGGTTATGGGCGGTATGCGCAATCAGCTTGACCAATCTAATATTAATTCGTCCGTTCCAAATGTTTTCCAATTTAGTGTTACTGATTCAAAAATCGTACCACTTGTTCAGGCAAAACTTGATTCTGGTGAGCGTGCTGTCCTGCATTATAATCAAGAGATTTTACCGCCATTTTGCAACCGCAGGACGGCTTATGTTATTAAAGATGTTAAATAGGGAATTTGGATATGGCGGGTTCGGTTAATAAAGTTATTTTGATTGGAAATTTGGGGCGCGATCCCGAGATTAAATCTTTCCCATCTGGTGATAAAATTGCCAATTTCTCGGTTGCAACTTCTGAAAGCTGGCGTGATCGCCAATCTGGCGAGCGTAAGGAACGCACCGAGTGGCACAATATTGTTGTGCGCGGTGAAGGCTTGGTTAAAGTTGTTGAAAATTACGTAAAAAAAGGCAGCAAACTTTATCTTGAAGGTCAATTACAAACCCGCAAATGGCAAGATAAAGACGGCAATGATAGATATACAACCGAAGTTGTTGTTGGTGGCTTTAACGGCCAATTGACACTTCTTGATGGACGTAATGGCGGCGGCGCATCTGGTGGTGGTTCTGATTATGAATCAGCAGGCTTTGGCGGAAGCCCACGTGAGGTTTCTGGCACGAAACAGAATTTCTCTAATAATGATTTGGATGATGAAATCCCGTTTTAGTGCAAGATTAATTGTAATATAGTTTTATCTATGGGCAGTTTCAAAAATCATAATGGTGGTTGCCATTGCGGCGCGGTTCGTTTTGAAGTGCAAATTACAGGGCATGAAGAAATTCGTGAATGCACTTGTTCAATTTGCACCAAAACCGCGCTTATTCATTTAATTGTTCCAAAAAGTCGCTTTAAAATCCTACAAGGCGAAGATGCGCTTACGCATTATAAATTTAACAAGGGAATCGCCGACCATATGTTCTGCAAACATTGTGGTGTTAAGGCGTTTTATATCCCACGTTCAAACCCTGATGGCTATTCGGTTAATGCACGCTGTCTTGATGAATGGGGGGATTTGCCCTTTAAAATCGTTGAACCTTTTGATGGCAAAAATTGGGAACAGGCCAAATCAATTGCCCATCTAAGCAAAGAATAGACTATTTAAAATCAACACCTTTAAAACATTGAGCATAAAAATTATCATTTTCATCAAGGCTTAGGTCATTTTTATCGATTTTTTTGGTGTTGTTTTCTCTTTTATAGGTTTGATAGTCTTTTAGATTGCCATTTTTATCAATTTGCAAAATTGTGTTTTCATATTTTTGATTGGGGAATTTTGGTGTGCTTTCATTTATATTTTCACCAAATTTTCCAATGATTTTATTCCCCTTTTGATTGGCAACAATATAGCCCATTTGCACCTGACCAAATGAACAGCCTTCGGCCCATACACCGCAAACGCGGCTGCCAATCTGTTTTAAAGTAAAGCTCCTGCCGCAAACCGGCATATTGGGCCATTTTAAAGCGGGGGTTTGCTTTCTTTCATCTTCAAACTCAATGCGTGCTTCTTTAATTTGTTGCGCGGTGCATGGTTGGCTGCCCCATTCGGCTTCGCACATATAAGTATCATGCGACCAAAAACCTGAATAATTTGGTCTATCCAGCGCGCAAATCATTACAAATGATAATAATATAAAACCTTTTGAAATTTGAGCTTTTAGTTTTTGCATGATTTATTTTTTCGAATAGTCCCGTGCCAAAGTTTCGCCACTATTATCTGCAAATTAAGTGCATATTATGGCATAGAGGTTAGAAGATGAAAATTATAAATAAAATAATCCTGAGTTTTTCGTGCGTTTTTCTTTTATCTTCACCTGTTATGGCTTCAAGAATAATAATTGAAGGCAAAGCAGAAGGCACGCAAATCGACGTATCCTCTAGCTTAAATGCATTTGAAGCATTGGGTAGCGAAAATATTGCGATACGCGATAATGCCATTGCAACAATAATTAGAAATCCCGAACTTTATAATCCAACAGTTTTTTACAAATTAGCAGAAATATTATTTCTGCAAGGCAAAAAAGATGATGCCATGTTTTGGTTTTATTCAGGACAATTGCGCGCAAGATATGATGCAAATCGATGTGCAGATGAAACGGCACGTTCGGCAGTTTCGGTTTTAAACGAAAATTACGGCCAACAAATTAATAAATATGCTTTCGAAGATTTAGATAAATTTGAAAAGATAATGACTAAAGTTATCGAATTCGATAAAAATACCAAGCATTTGTACGATCAAAGATGGATAAACCTTCATGGAATGGGCGCAATGATGGATGAATTGGGGGATAAGAAGGCGCAAAGTCGTATTCGAAGCCTGCCAATTGATGAATGGGCCAAAATCTCCGAAAAAACCCGCAATGAATATTTTGAAGGCTTTAAAGATGCCATGAAGCAAATTCGTGGAGATAAAAAGTAAAAACCGTTTATACCCATATATTTCAGTAAGATATTTTGCGCATTTTTATAAATACTGCTAGGCTGATTTTTCGATTCTGTGGCGCTTAAAAGCGGTCGTAAATCAACAAATATGATGGGTAAAACAATTGTCAGAAGATAATAGTGATAACGAACAAACAATTGAAAATGAAAATTTGCCACCAAATGATGGCGGGGGGCGTCCACCAATAGAAGAAGATGGTATCGAGCCGGTTTCTATCGAAGATGAATTAAAATCATCCTATCTTGATTACGCCATGAGTGTGATTGTTTCGCGCGCGCTTCCTGATGCGCGTGACGGCTTGAAACCTGTGCATCGTCGTATTTTGTATGCGATGTATGATGTTGGCTTCACGCCTGATAAAAAATACGTCAAATCTGCGCAATCTGTTGGCGAAGTAATGGGTAAATATCACCCACATGGTGATAGTGCGATTTATGACGCTTTGGTTCGTATGGCGCAACCATTTTCAATGTCTTTGCCACTTATTGACGGGCAGGGGAATTTTGGTTCGGTTGATGGCGATCCGCCTGCGGCAATGCGTTATACGGAATCAAAACTTGCCAAAACGGCAATTCCTTTACTTGACGAATTGCACGAAAATACCGTTGATTTTGTTGACAATTATGATGGTTCATATTCCGAACCATCGGTATTACCTGCAAAATATCCAAACCTTTTAGTGAATGGTGCAGGTGGTATTGCGGTTGGTATGGCAACCAATATCCCGCCACATAATTTGGGCGAAGTTTGTAATGCCGCACTTTTATTACTTGAACAACCAGAGGCAACAGACCAGGAAATTCTTGAAATAATCCCTGGCCCTGATTTTCCAACTGGTGCACAAATTGTTGGGCGTGCTGGCGCGCGTAAAGGCTTGCTTGAAGGTCGTGGTTCGGTTGTTATGCGTGCAAAAACCGATGTTGAAAAAATCCGCGGCGACCGCGAGGCGATAATTGTTCACGAAATCCCATACCAAGTTAATAAAGCATCGATGATTGAAAAAATCGCCGAATTGGTGCGCGATAAAAGGGTTGAAGGCATTTCTGCGATACGCGATGAATCTGATCGCCGTGGTATGCGTGTTGTTATCGAAATTAAGCGCGATGCAACTGCTGATGTGGTTTTAAATCAATTATATCGCTTAACACCGCTTCAAACTTCTTTTGGCGTGAATATGTTGGCATTGGTTGATAGATTGCCAATCCAAATGAATGTTCGCAGCATGTTGCAAGTATTCTTGCGCTTCCGCGAAACTGTAATCACAAATCGCACACGCTATAGATTGTCTAAAGCGCGCGATAGGGGGCATGATTTGGTTGGTTTGGCGATTGCTGTTGCCAATATTGATGAAGTTGTAAAACTTATTCGCGAGGCGCCCGATCCTGCGGCTGCGCGCCATGCTTTAACTAATCGTGATTGGCCTGCCAAAGATTTGGCTCCATTGATTGCGCTTATTGCAGACCCACGTTCTCATCTTAGCGAAAGCAATACGGTTCGCTTGTCAGAGGATCAGGCACGTGCGATTTTGGATTTGCGCTTGCAACGTCTAACAGGTTTGGGTCGTGATGAATTATCAAATGAAGTAAATACTTTGGCGGAAAAAATCGCCGATTTATTGGATATTTTACGTTCACGTGCACGCATTATTGCAATTATCAAAGAGGATTTAATCCAAATTCGCGATAGTTTTGCCGTTCCACGCCGCAGCCAATTTATAGAGGCTGACCTTGAATTAGGTGATGAAGATTTCATCGAACGCGAAGAAATGGTGGTTACGCTTTCGCATCAAGGCTATATTAAACGTACCGCCTTAAGCGAATATCGCACCCAAAATCGCGGCGGTCGTGGTCGCGCGGGTATGAGTACGAAGGATGAAGATTGGGTAGTTGGCCTATTTGCGGCATCAACCCATACGCCAATATTATTCTTCACTGATAAGGGCTTGGTATATCGTGAAAAAGTTTGGCGCTTGCCACAAGGTGACCCGCGCACTAAAGGCCGCTCAGTTGCCAATATTTTGGCACTTGATAAGGATGAACGTATTTCAAGCGTTCTTGCACTCCCTGAGGATGAAAGCACATGGGGCGAATTGGAATTGATGTTCGCCACCAAAAAAGGGACAGTGCGCCGCAATTCATTGACAGATTTCCAACGTATTTCACGCGGCGGAAAAATTGCGATGAAATTACAAGAGGATGAAGACCAAATCATAAATGTTGCGATTTGTTCGCCTTCTGATGATGTTCTTTTGACAACTAAAATGGGGCAATGTATCCGCTTTAGTGCAACAGATGTTCGCGTCTTTAAAGGGCGTGATTCAACTGGGGTTCGTGGTATAAATCTTGCCAATGGCGATGAAGTTATTTCAATGTCTATCCTTAAAGGTGTTGAAGCTGATTCAAGTGAACGTAATGCCTATATCAAACGCTCACGTGCGGAACGTGGTGAAGAAGCATCAGATGAAGTTGAAACAATCGAAACTGACGAAACTGCAAATGTAATTGGTGCATTATCTGATGAAAGATATGCCCAATTAAAAGCCAGTGAGCAATTCATTCTTGCGGTTACGGATGATGGTTTTGGTAAACGCTCTTCTTCATTTGAATATCGCCTAACTGGTCGTGGCGGAAAAGGTATTGTGGCGCATAAATTAGTTCGTAAAGGTACTTCTTTGGTTGCTGCATTTGCGGTTGAGGATAGTGATGATTTAATGATGGTTACTGATGGCGGTCAATTAATTAGAACCCAAGTTAGTCAAATCGGAATTAAAGGCCGTGCAACACAAGGTGTGAAACTTATCCGCGTTGGCGATGACGAAAAAGTCGTTTCCGTAGAGCGTTTAAGCGAAACTGGTGATGATGAGGCGGCTGAAGTAGTTCAGGAAACTAACCAAAATTCGGATGTTTAATATTTTTGCACTGCAACAATGAAAAAATGCGTGTCATAAGCTCTTTATTGCTTTATTCTTGTAAAAAAGACCAAAAGCTTTGCTAACAGGGGAGTAAAAGCAATGCAGACGACACATGAACCAAGAATTGGCCTGTATCCGGGGACTTTTGACCCTATTACTTTTGGCCATTTAGACATCATTAGGCGTGCCGTAAAATTATTTGATGTCTTAATCGTTGGTGTTGCAGTGTTTTCTGGCAAGAATCCAATGTTCACGCTTGAAGAGCGTGTTAAAATGGTTGAGGCAGAGGTTGCAAAAATAAACACAAAAACAATAATCAAAGCCGTACCAATGGATGGTCTTTTGATGCATTTTGCAGAAGAAAATAATGCAAATTGTATTGTTCGTGGTCTGCGCGCGGTTTCTGACTTTGAATATGAATTCCAAATGGTTGGTATGAACCAACGTTTAAATTCGGAAATTGAAACTGTGTTTTTTATGGCTGCACCGCAATATCAGGCAATCGCTTCGCGTTTAGTGAAAGAAATTGCGATGTTAAATGGTGAAGTATCAATGTTTGTGCCAGAGGGCGTAAAAACTGCTTTAGTGGAGAAAATAAGTGGTAAATAAAGGTTTGCTTTCAAAGGTTTTAAGTGGTGTATTGATTGGTGTTTGCGGTTTTTCACTTGCGCCAAATATCGTAAATGCCAAACCTGCAAAAGGTGAAAAAACTTTAGATTATCACAAAATAAAAGCCGAAACGGTGGTTGCGAAACCAAAAGCTACGGTGGTAAAACCTGCAAGTTTGAAAGATTATGTGCAAATTCCGCCAAATGAATTAATGGTCGTTGATACTACCAAGGGGCGCATAATTGTTGCACTTGCGCCCAAAATTGCCCCTATTCATGTTAAAAGAATAACCGAACTTACACGTGAAAAATTTTATAATGGAATTGTTTTTCACCGTGTAATTGATGGCTTTATGGATCAAACTGGTGATCCAACTGGAACTGGTACTGGTGGTTCATCAAAACCTGATATTAAAGGCGAATTCGAATTTAGAAGAAGCGGCGAAATGCCATTTGTAAAAGGCAAAGATGAAGGCGCTAATCAATTTGGTTGGATTGGCCTTATGCCAATTACAACACAGCAAGATGCTGTTATGGATGTAACATCGGATGGCAAAACCAAAGCATGGATTAATCATTGCCCAGGCATTACATCTATGGCCCGTTCTGAGGATCCAAATTCAGCAAATTCGCAATTTTTCTTTATGCGCGATAAATCTTCACAATTGGATAGAAAATATTCGGCATGGGGATATGTAGTTTCTGGGCTTGAAGTTGTTAAAAGTATCAAATTGGTAAACCCTGAAAAATCGCCCCCAAATGCACCTGGCCTTGATAAAATGCTTAAGGTTACAATGATGGATGATTTACCGGCAAAAGATCAGGTTAAAGTTTTTTATGCCCAAAGTGGTACGGAAACTTTTAACAAAGGTCTTGCCGCTGCTATGGATAAAAAGGGTGCAATTTTTGGTGTTTGCGACTTTGTTCCTGATGTGCAAATAATTACCAACTAATTTTATCAAGATTTTACATTAAATAACCAGATTTGCATTGAAAAATTGCTTTCACTGCCCTATTTAAACATGGAATAATTAATCATAGATTGGATTGAAAATGGCTTTTGAATTACCTGCTTTGCCTTATGCTAATGACGCTTTAGAACCGCATTATTCAGCGCAAACTTTTAGCTTTCACCATGCTAAACACCATAATGCATATGTTGTAAACCTAAATAACCTTATCAAAGATACTGAATTTGAAGGCAAAACTTTGGTTGAAATTATCAAAGCATCTGCAGGAAAAAATGCGGGTGTTTTCAATAATTCGGCGCAAGTTTGGAACCATACATTCTTTTGGCATTCAATGAAGCCAAATGGTGGCGGTGCGCCAACTGGTGCGATTGCTGATAAAATCATTGCTGATTTCGGTTCTTATGATGCATTTGCCGATGCTTTCAAACAAGCTGGCGCAACCCAATTTGGTTCTGGCTGGGCGTGGCTTGTGGTTGGCGCTGATGGCAAATTGAAAGTAACAAAAACTGCAAATGCTGAAACCCCAATTACTGGCGAAGATAAACCATTGATTTGTGTGGATGTTTGGGAACATGCTTATTATCTTGATTACCAAAATCTTCGCCCTAAATTCTTGGAAACCTTCCTTTCAAATCTTGTAAATTGGGATTTTGCCAATGCAAATTTGGCTGGCGCTGAATTTAGCGGTCTTTAATTCTTGCATAAATAAATAGTAATGCGCCGCTTATTATGTTAAGCGGCGCAAAATTTTTTTAAAGGTTATGAAAATGTCTGAAGGCAACACATTAGTATTAGAATTATCAACTGGCACAGTTACAATTCAATTGCGCCCTGATTTAGCGCCAAACCACGTTGAGCGTATCAAAGAATTAGCTTCAGAAGGCTTTTATGACGGTATTATTTTCCACCGTATTATTGATGGCTTCATGGCGCAAGCGGGTTGCCCTAAGGGCACTGGAACTGGTGGTTCTTCAAAACCTGATTTGAAAGCTGAATTTAATAATGAGCCGCACGTTCGTGGCGTTTGTTCAATGGCGCGCACAAATCAACCGCACACTGCAAATTCGCAATTCTTCATCTGTCTTGATGATGCAACTTTCCTTGACCGCCAATATACAGTTTGGGGTGTTGTTACAGATGGTATGGAAGCGGTTGACGCCCTTCCAAAAGGTGAGCCACCACGTAACCCTGGTAAAATTGTGAGCGCAAAAATCGTTTAAGGCGAATGAAACTATCTGATTTCGATTTTGAGCTACCTGAAGAATTAATCGCGCTTAGGCCCGCAAGCCAGCGCGATTTTTCGCGTTTATTAATTGCAAATCCAAATGATAATTCTTTACAAGATTTGCAATTTTTTGATTTACCAAAATTGCTTAAAAAAGGTGATGTTTTGGTTTTTAATAATTCCAAAACAATTCGCGCCCAATTAAATGCTATTCGTAAAAAGCGTGATGAAAATTCACCTGATGTTACAATAAATATAAACCTTCATAAATTTAAAAACCAAAATTCTTGGTATGCGTTTATAAAGCCTGCAAAGCGTGTGAATATTGGCGACATTCTTTATTTCAATAATAATCTTGAAGCCAAGGTTTTGGAGAAAAATGATGGGGAAATTTTGCTTGAATTTAATTCATATGGCGATGAATTAATAAAAGAAATTGACGCCCAAGGGCAAATGCCAATTCCCCCCTATATTGGCCAAAAACGTAAAGTGGACGATAAAGATAATCAAGATTATCAAACAATTTATGCCAAAGATGAAGGGTCGGTTGCAACCCCAACAGCAGGGCTTCATTTTACAGAATCAATTTTCAATGAATTGGAAAAAATCGGTGTTGAAACCTGTTTTGTAACGCTTCATGTTGGTGCGGGAACATTTTTACCTGTAAAAACAGATGAAATAATTGAGCATAAAATGCATTCTGAATATTTCGAAATCCCACATGAGGTCGCCCAAATTATCAATAAAGCAAAAGGTGAGGGGCGGCGTATAATTTGCGTAGGCACAACTTCATTGCGAACTTTAGAATCATCAATTGATGAAAATGGAAAAATCATCGCGCAGAATAAAGAAACTGATATTTTCCTTTATCCTGGAAAAAAAATAAAAAGTGCCGATGGTTTGATTTCTAACTTTCATTTACCAAAATCAACGCTTTTAATGTTGTTAGGCGCATTTTGCGGTCAAGAATTTGTGTCAAAAGCATATAGGCACGCAATAGAACAAAAATACCGCTTTTTCTCTTATGGTGATTGCGGTTTGTGGTGGAAAAATAATGAATTTTGAATTTGAAATTAAAGCAAAAGATGGCAAAGCACGCCTTGGTGTGTTGAAAACACCGCGCGGGGAAATAAGGACACCTGCCTTTATGCCTGTTGGAACTGCTGCTACGGTTAAATCACTTACTGTGCCGCAGGTTAAAGCGACGGGTGCGGATATTATCCTTGCAAATACATACCATCTTATGCTTCGCCCAACCGGTGAGCGCCTAAAACGCCTTGGCGGGGTTCATGAATTTATGCGCTGGGATAAGCCAATTCTTACTGATTCTGGTGGTTTTCAGGTTTGGTCATTATCATCACTTCGCAAAATGACAGAAGAAGGTGTTACCTTTGCAAGTCATATTGATGGTTCGCGCCATTTGCTCACACCTGAAATTTGCATGGAATTACAGGCTGATCAAATTCAATCTGATATTATTATGCAGCTTGATGAATGCACCAAATTTGGCGCCAATGAGAATCAGGCACGCGAATCGATGGAATTATCTTTGCGCTGGGCAAAGCGCTGCAAAACTGCATTTGGTAATCGTAAATCACAGGCATTATTCGGCATTGTTCAAGGTTCAGTTTTTGCTAACTTGCGTGAACAAAGTGCCAAATCACTTGTTGATATGGGGTGTGATGGTTATGCTATCGGTGGCCTTGCGGTTGGTGAGGGGCATGAATTAATGTGTCAGACAATTGATGTAACCATTCCGCATCTTCCTGAAACGCATCCGCGCTATTTAATGGGTGTTGGCAAGCCAATTGATATTTTAGAATCGGTTTTACGTGGCGTTGACATGTTTGATTGTGTTTTGCCAACACGCGCAGGCCGCCATGGTCAAGCATGGACATGGGACGGGCCAATAAATATCAAAAATGCAAAATTTATTGAGGATTTAACGCCTTTAGAATCATCAATTGATTGCGAAGCATCAAATAATTATTCCAAAGCCTATCTTAATCACTTGTTCAAATGCAATGAAATTTTGGGTCAGGTTCTTTTGAGTTGGCATAATATCGCATTTTACCAAGACATGATGTCAAAGATTCGTGCACACATTGGCAATGGAAGTCTAAACGAATTCGCCAATGAAATGCGCGCTAGATGGGCGAAAAATTAAAGCTGACACTTCTTGCCAATAGCAAGACCATGTAAGAAGCCACGGCGTATTTTGCCAAGGTTTGTTGCCTTATTAAGCTCATTATCTGCTTTTTCGGCGCCCGTAAGTTTTCTTACTAATGAGCGCGCGGGAATGATTCCTTTTGCAGCAGATTTAACGGCATCACTTGCGGCTGCAGAAGCGAATTCACCACTTTTTTGTGCCATGCTTCTGTCGTCAAAATTTGAACTTTTCATTTCGTCAGGGCCAAGAACCGCGTCAAGCTGGCTGATTTGGTATGAAATAAATGCGCAATCATAGCCTTCTGTATAAGCGTATGGGTTGGTAATTTGCGCAAGGGCAGGTGGAACACCTTTTTTAACAAGGCCAATGTCTGACAAAGGCTCATCCATAATATTATCTTTGTTTTTGTTTGATGATGCACAAGAAGCAAACACAAGGCATAAAGCGCTAGATAGCAATAAAGTAACAGGTTTTTGAACTTTGGCCTTATAATTAAAAGCAATTTTCGCGTTCATTAGTTTTCCTTATCATAATTTATGCATAATTTTTCCGTGAAAAATTTAATTTAACAACGTGGCTAAAAAATGTCTGCATTGAAATTTTGTATCATTGCAAGTTTTCTATAGCGGAATGTTTGTCATTAAAAGCCATTTTGGGCGTAATTTAACTAAAAAAAGTGTTCTTATCTGAATTAATTTATAAAAAAGCAGGAATTTGTGCTGTTTTGGAATTGACCTTTGCGAAACAATCGCTAAATCGCACTCCTCACTTATGCAAACTTTGCGAATGTGAATGGGCCGGTAGCTCAGAGGTAGAGCACCCGACTTTTAATCGAGTGGCCGTGGGTTCGATCCCCACCCGGCCCACCACTCAAACTATATTGTAAAAACTCTCAAAAACTAATATTCAATTTCAAAATTGGTTCAATGTCAATTGAACTAATCGCTTTTTTATTTGTGTATTTTTTTGCCAAACTTTATGCACTTGTTATATAAAATTCATATTCCATTCAGATACTTGCAATTGAATCTTTTTCACGTATCTATTTACTTATTAGTTAAGTGGCGTAAATGCAACAATATGTGTTTAATGCAACGATTTTATGCCAAATAGACGCTGTTATCGCAGATAAATAGTTGACCAATATTTACTTTCCGCTAATCTATATCGGCGACGACCTTTTTGGGTCGTTCGGGTTGCGCGGATTCGCGCGATTAATTGTATAGAGAGGGAAATTAACCCATGAAAAATTTTTGGCTTAGTGCTACTGCATTAGTAGCTCTTGCTGCTGCTCCTGGCCTTGCATCTGCGCAAGGTTGGTATGGTAGCGCGACTGCTGGTTACAACACTAACGGCGGTATTGATTTTGACGCTGTTGCAAATCCTACTGGCGCTGGCGCATCACCTTACAATATCGGTTCTGGTGCTGTTGGTGACGGCGGCTGGGGCGGTGCTCTAGCTCTTGGTTATGCTTTTGAGAATGGCTTCCGTACAGAAGCTGAGCTTGGTAAAACTTCTGCTGATTTCGCAAACAAAGGCAATGGTGCAACTCTTGGTAGCCAATCTACTTGGACTGCTATGTTGAATGGTCTTTATGACTTTAACCGTGACGGTAGAGTAAATCCATTCGTTGGTGCTGGTGTTGGTATGGCACGCGTTAAAGTTAATGCTTCTTCTTATGATCAAGCAAATGCTTCAAATCCATTGACTGCACTTTCTCGTCAGTCTGCTGTTCACATTTCAGATACTGATTCTAGCTTTGCTTGGCAATTGATTGCTGGTCTTGGCTTGAAACTTACTGACCAGTTGAGCGCTGACCTTTCTTATAAATGGTTGAACGTTCCTGATCTTACTTTTGCTGGTACTGGTCGTTACCGTACTAACCAATATGGCAATTCTGCTACTCAAGCATTGACTGTTGGTGGTTCTGAAGGTGCTGGTCTTGGTTCTGGTGGTGTTGTTGGTCTTGGCTTCCGCTATGCGTTTGCTAAACCTGCTGCACCGGTTGTTGAGCCTCCTCCGCCACCACCGCCACCGCCACCACCGCCTCCTCCTCCTGAAGAGCCGCCACCACCACCGCCACCACCGCCACCACCAGTTCATGTGGCATGTGACGGACAATCAATGATTGTTTACTTCGAGCATGACAAATCATTCTTGACTGATGAAGCGACTGCTAAAATCGACAATACTGTAAACCAAATCAAAGCTAATGAGTGTGTTTACAAATCTGTATTGATTGAAGGTCACGCTGATACTTCTGGTAATGCACGTTATAACGTTGGCTTGTCTCAAAAACGCGTAACTGTTGTTCATGATGCATTGGTTGCACGTGACGTTCCATCTGATTTGATGGAAGGCCAAGCGTTCGGCGAAACTAAACCAGCTGTTGCAACTGCTGATGGCGTTAAAGAGCCTATGAACCGTCGTACTGAAGTTACTTTCACTTTCCAATAAGCGATAAGTAACATCATAATAAGAAGGCCCATCATTGATGGGCCTTTTTTATTGTTCAAAAAAAAATGAAATCTTAAATCTGATATATATTATCAGTCGGTAAAATCACTTTTGGCGCATGAATTGGCATTGGTTTCAAGGTTTCATATATTTTTGCAAAATCTTGTAAGGTTGCATCAAACAAATCTTGAAAGCTTTGAATGATAAAATAATTTTCTTGTAATCTATCAATTTGATATTCAGTTTTCATAAGCCTCAAAAGATCAAAATTAATCCTTATTGGCTCATTACTTTTAACCGAATAAACGCTTTCAAGTGGGGAAGATAAAATTCCTGCGCCATATATTTTCAATTGATTATTTTGTGAAATTAAACCAAATTCGACGCTATACCAATAAAGCCTTGCAAGTTCTTTTAAACTATCAAACTCAATAGCGCGCATACCGCCTTTGCCATAGGCTTCCATATAATCAGCAAAAATTGGATTTGTTAAAAGTGGAACATGTCCAAATACATCATGGAAAATATCAGGCTCTGAAATATAATCAAATTGCTCTGGCTTTCTTATAAATTGACCTGCGGGAAAAATTCGATTTGCCAATAATTCAAAGAAATCTTCATCTTCTACAAGCCCTTCTACGGCAATGATTTTCCAGCCTGTTTTTTCAAACAATAAAGGGTTTATCTTATCAAAATCAGGTATGCCACCGTCATTTAGATTTAAAATATTAATTCCATCAAGAAATTCTTGGCATGCAATGTCATTTAGGATTTCAATCTGGCGATTATATAATTTAGCCCAAGTTTCATGTTCAATTGGCGTATATGACTTCCAATTTTGATTGATTTGAACGCGAGAAATAACATTATTAATAGACATAAGAACCACATTAGTTACTTTTGTAACTAATTTAGTCTAAGACATAATTTAGTCAATCAATTATAATTTAATTGGCGCGCAAATTTGCGTTATATTTATGTTTCTTAGGGTCAAACTTACCAAAAACCTCACTCACACTTGGATGAGATACGGGGTCGCCACTATCATCAAATGTAAGGTTCTGTTCTGAAACATAGGCTACATAATGGGTTTCATCATTTTCAGCGAATAAATGATAATATGGTTGGTCGCGTGACGGGCGCATATTTTCAGGAATGGAATCATACCATTCTTCAGAACTTGAAAATTCCGAATCCACATCAAAAACTACGCCACGGAAAGGAAAATGGCGATGTTTTACAATTTGACCAATTGCGAATTTTGCTAATTTAGCTTCCATTTTTTATCTCCAATCATGAGATAATGTGCGCCACAATTTAATTCAATGGTTTAAAACAAAATGTTGCATAATATTGGCGTTTTGAACATTTATGTATTATGAAGCATTTAGAGAATTAAATGACAGAACCAACAAAACCAGACAATAAACGCCGCCGTGTAAATTTTTCAAAAGAAAAAATTGAAATACGCGATACACATGAAAAAGTGCGCACTGCAAAAAAGCGAACCGAACAATCAGCACGATGGCTAGAACGCCAATTAAATGACCCATATGTTAAACGTGCACGCGCCGAAGGTTGGCGTTCACGCGCAGCGTTTAAATTAATTGAGATTGATGATGCTTATAAATTAATAAAACGCGATTCTTATGTATTGGATTTAGGTGTAGCACCGGGTGGCTGGGCACAGGTTGCAATTAAACGTGGCGCAAAAAAAGTTATTGGTGTTGACTTGCTACATGTTAATCCTATCGAAGGTGTTGATTTGATCGTTGGCGACTTCACTGAGCAAGAAATTCAAAATCAAATGTTGGAAATGCTAGGGCGAAAACCAGATTTAATAATGTCTGATATGGCTGCAAACACTGTTGGGCACCGCGAAACCGATCATATAAGAACCATTGCATTGGCGGAAGCGGCGGCATATTTTGCTATTGAATTTCTTGAAACCGGCGGTTCATTCATTACCAAGGTTTTCCAAGGTGGCGGGGTTGGCGAAATGCTTGATGCATTGAAGAAAAACTTCAAAAAAGTTTATCACTTCAAACCAAAATCAAGCCGTTCAGAAAGTGTTGAATTGTTTTTGGTTGCAACTGGGCGAAAATAAAAAAGTCACAATTTTGGTGCATTGGGATTGACAAAACCTCTAAACCTAAACTATTAGCCGCCATGTTTGACCATAAAATACAAATTCGTGACGCCCTTACTTTCGATGATGTTCTTCTCGAACCATGCGCGTCAAATATCCTTCCTGCTAATGTTGATGTTAAAACCCGCCTTGCTGGTGATATCACATTAAATATTCCACTTATATCTTCGGCAATGGATACAGTTACCGAAGCAAAACTTGCAATTGCTATGGCGCAATATGGCGGCATGGGCATTATCCACCGTAATCTTGATATTGAAATTCAAGCCGAGCATGTTCGCCAAGTAAAGCGCTTTGAAAGTGGCATGGTAATCAACCCAATGGTTGTTTATCCTGAAACTACTGTTGGACAAGTTCGCGCAATACGTGAACAACGTGGTATCTCGGGCTTTCCAGTAGTTGAACCTTCGCCGGAGGGTGTAACTGGCAAATTAATCGGTATTGTTACCAATCGTGACATTCGCTTTGCCGAAGATTATCAATTGGTCAAAGATTTAATGACCAAAGAAAATCTAATTACTGTCAATGAAGGCGTTGATTTAAACACTGCCAAAAAACTTCTGCAACGTCATAAAATTGAACGTATTATAGTTGTTAATGATGATTATCATTGCGTTGGTTTGGTGACCGTAAAAGATATGGAGAAATCCCAAGCTTTCCCATTATCTTGCAAAGATGAAGATGGTCATTTGCGCGTTGGCGCAGCTTCAACAGTTGGTGATGATGGCTTTAAACGTACAGAAGCTTTGATTGATGCGGGCGCTGATGTTGTGGTTATTGATACTGCGCACGGGCATTCGCAATTGGTTTTGGATAGTGTGACAAAAGCCAAAAAACTATCAAATAAAGCCAAAATTATCGCAGGTAATGTTGCAACTTATGATGGCGCAAAGGCATTGATTGATGCGGGCGCTGATGCAATAAAAATCGGTATTGGTCCTGGTTCAATATGTACCACACGCATTGTTGCAGGTGTTGGCGTTCCTCAATTAACGGCAATTATGGATGCGGTTCAGGCAGCTGCTGGGACAAATATACCTGTAATCGCAGATGGTGGAATTAAATATTCAGGTGATCTTGCCAAAGCAATGGCGGCGGGCGCATCGGTTGCAATGCTTGGCTCATTATTAGCTGGCACTGATGAAGCACCGGGGGAAGTTTTCCTTTATCAAGGGCGTTCATATAAATCATATCGTGGCATGGGTTCATTGGGTGCAATGGCGCGCGGTTCAGCCGATAGATATTTTCAAAAAGAAGTTACCGATAGCATGAAATTAGTGCCAGAAGGTATTGAGGGTAGGGTTCCTTATAAAGGCCCAGTTGGCCCAATTTTGCACCAATTAATCGGCGGTTTGCGTGCTGCTATGGGTTATACAGGTTCAGAATCTTTGGCGGATTTCCATAAACGTGCAAAATTTGTTCGACTTACTTCGGCGGGGCTTCGTGAAAGCCATGTTCATGATGTGGCGATAACGCGTGAAGCGCCCAATTACCCAGTAGGCGGATAATATGAGAGATGGTGCACGGGCGCAGGCCGCAATAGAAGTTTTAGAAGATTCGGTTGATACAAAGCGTCCACCCGCTTTATGTTTGAAAGATTGGGCAAATAAGCACAGGTTCGCAGGTTCAAAAGATAGATCCGCGATTGGTGATATTGTTTTCATGGCAATGCGCCTAAGGGCGCAATCATCATATGCTTTTGGGCAAGAAAACCCGCGCGCGTGGGTTTTGGGGGCTTTGAAATTCGGCTTTGGAATGTCAAATGATGAAATCATTGCATGGTCGCATGATAATGAGCATTCATTTGCCACCCCAAATGAAGAAGAATTAAAATGCTTTGAAAAATCATTTGAGAATTGTGATCCTTGGGTGATTGGTAATTATCCAAAATGGCTTGATGGCGAATTGCAAAAAGCCTTTGGCGATAATCGTGGGACGGAATTGGCTGCATTGTCAAAACCTGCGCCGCTTGATTTTCGGGTTAATAGTATAAAGTCAAATATTGATAATTTAATCAAAGAATTATCATCTTCACCTAAATTGCAATCTGAAATTTTAAAAACACCTTTATCAAAAATTGGTGCACGCCTTGCATGGTCAAATGGGCGGGCATTTCCATTCGCCGTTGAGCCAGCATTTTTACGCGGTGAATTTGAAGTTCAAGACGAAGCAAGCCAATTATGCGCCCAGTTAACTGGTGCAAAAGAAGGGCAGAAAATTGCCGATGTTTGCGCAGGTGGTGGTGGCAAAACCCTTGCACTTGGCGCATTGACCAATAATAAAGCCAATATAATCGCTTATGACACTGACCCAAATCGTATTGCGCCAATTTATGAAAGATTACGCCGTGCAGGTGTGGATGCCGATGTGCGCACTGATAGGCGTGGAATTGATACATTCAAAGACATAAATGGCAAATGCGATGTGGTTTTGGTTGATGCACCATGCACAGGGGCGGGAACATGGCGCCGTGCACCTGATACAAAATGGAAATTAACTGACCAAAATATTGAAAAACGTCAAAATGATCAGCAATCTGCCTTAAAAATGGCGGCGCCTTTAGTTAAAAAGGGCGGCCTATTGGCTTATGTTACATGTTCAATTTTACCATGTGAAAATGATGAAAGCGTTGAAAAATTCCTTAATGCCTATCCACAATATGAGGCCAAACCAATCATGCAACATTTGCAAGAATTGGGCATGGAATATTTGGCGGATCATGTTCATTTCACAAAATATGGCATTCAATTCACACCATTAAAATCAAATACTGATGGCTTTTATTTCGCGCCATTAATTTTATCGGAGCAATAGATGACAAACCCAAATCACGAAATTGTTTTAATTATTGATTTTGGTTCACAAGTTACCCAATTAATCGCCCGCCGCGTTCGTGAAGCAGGGGTTTATTGCGAAGTTCACCCATATAATCGCGCCGATGAGTTTTTGAAAAATAACCAACCGAAAGCGATTATTTTCTCTGGTGGTCCAGATAGTGTTTTGCGCGAAAATTCACCACGAGCGCCACAATCTGCGTTTGATGCGGGCGTTCCAATACTTGGTATTTGTTACGGTCAACAAACTTTGGTTACGCAATTGGGTGGTAAGGTTGAAGGTGGTCATGCCGCTGAATTTGGCCGCGCCGATGTTGAAATTGTAAAACCAAGCCCGCTTTATGACGGAATTTGGGATGTTGGCGGCAAATATAATGTTTGGATGTCACATGGCGACCGCGTAACCCAATTGCCAGATGGTTTTGAGGTTTTGGCCTATTCAGAAAACGCCCCATTTGCGATTGCCGCCAATGAGGCTGCAAAACAATATACATTCATGTTCCACCCTGAAGTTGTTCACACACCTGATGGCGCGGCATTAATAAAAAACTTCCTTACCAAAATTGCGGGCTGCCACAATGATTGGACAATGGCATCATTCCGCACAGAGGCAATCGCCAAAATTCGCGAACAAGTAGGCACTTCAAAAGTTATTTGTGGTCTTTCTGGCGGTGTTGATTCATCGGTTGCCGCGGTTTTAATCCATGAAGCAATTGGCGATCAATTAACCTGCGTATTCGTTGATCACGGACTAATGCGCGCAGGTGAGGCCGAGCAAGTGGTCGATTTATTCCGTAATCATTATAATATCCCACTTATTCACGCCGATGAAAGTGAGCGTTTCTTGGGTGCTTTGGCGGGGGTTACAGATCCTGAAGTTAAACGCAAAACCATTGGCAAGCTTTTCATTGATGTTTTTGAAGATAAGGCAAAAACTATTGGCGGCGCTGAATTTTTGGCGCAGGGCACATTATATCCCGATGTTATCGAAAGCGTTTCATTCGACGGCGGCCCATCGGTTACAATTAAAAGCCACCATAATGTCGGCGGCCTGCCTGAGCGTATGAATATGAAACTTCTTGAGCCTTTACGTGATTTGTTTAAAGACGAAGTGCGCGCATTGGGCGAAGAACTTGGCCTTAATCACCAATTTGTTAGCCGCCACCCATTCCCAGGGCCAGGTTTGGCAATTCGTATCCCTGGTGAAGTTACGCGCGAAAAATGCGAAATCTTACGTAAAGCGGATGTGATTTATCTTGAAGAAATTCGTAATGCTGGCCTTTATGATAAAATCTGGCAAGCCTTCACCGTTCTTTTGCCTGTTAAAACAGTAGGCGTAATGGGCGATGGGCGCACTTATGATTATGTTTGCGCATTACGCGCGGTCAATTCCACAGATGGAATGACCGCCGATTTCTACCCCTTTGAAATGAGCTTCTTGGGCAGGGTTTCAACCCGCATTGTCAATGAAGTTAAGGGCATAAATCGCGTTACTTATGATATAACAAGCAAACCGCCAGGGACGATTGAGTGGGAGTAAGAAGTGGCAAATCAATTTACATGTAGCAAATGCGGCAATCATGATTATGAAAAAGAAGAAATTTCAACAAATGGTGGTGCTTGGTCAAGGTTTTTTGATGTTTCAAACAAAAGATTTGTCGCTTTCTCATGCACAAATTGTGGCTATACCGAATTATTCAAGCGCAATTCTACTGGCTTAAGTAATTTTATCGACTTTATTGGTTCAAATTAGGCTTTCTCTTTGCGATTAATCTTATTGCAAGCGCCATTAGTATCGGTGCAATTGCGATTAAGTACATTGGATTATGCGGCACACGTTTTCCAAAGTTAATCAAGAAAAATGCCCAAATAAGCCAAATACCAAAAGTATGTATCTTTACCCATGTTTGCGGTTTTATAAGCCTTCTTACAGGGTAAAGTGACGTTATTGCCAACATAATAATAACAAAATAGCATGAGCCACCGGCGACATATGAAACAATATTTGTAAGTTGTTTGAATAGTGCAAGGTCAATGCTTGCCAATCTATAAATGGCAATTGCGTGAATTAAGTGCGAAAAAGCAAATGAAAGCCCGAAAGAACGGCGGTTTTTCAATATCCATTTTGTGAAATCACTTGGGAATAATTTTACTAGGCTTGATGCCATAAAAGCAAGCAAGAATAATGTTAAAGATGTTCGCGCCGTAAGACGTATTGTTGCGCGCACGCCATCAATTTCAATTGGACTATGCAAATAAGTTATCGCACATAATCCAAATAAAATTAAAGCGATAATGGATGTTAAACCCCAATCATTCGAAACTTGATTTTTACTATTCATGCCTATTTCCTATAATGTAATCACTGTTTACATTTATGGCGCATTAAGTGTCAAGTGCTATAATTGTGTGTTACAAAATATTTATATGTGCTAAGGTTTATAATGAATTTAGATGCCAAACCTGACAAAACTGCCTATCATCATGGTAATCTTATCGAGGCCTTGCTTGAGGTTGCGGTATCATTAATTGAAGAGAAGGGCGTTGAACAGCTTTCAGTGCGCGAACTTGCAAAGCGTGCGAATGTTTCGCCAGGGGCGCCATTTCGTCATTTTAAAAACAAAACTGCGCTTTTAACCGCGGTTGCCGAACAGGCAATGGCAAGGCTTACAATTGCAATTCAAAATGAAATTAAAAATGAGGGTATAGAAGATCCGATTGAAACTTTTCATTCACTTGGGCGCGCCTATTTGAATTGGGCATTAAATAACCCAACCCATTTTCAAATTATAAGTTCACGTAATTTGATTGATTTTAATTCATCAAAACAATTAGTTGAGCAAAATGAAAACATAAGAATAATAATGATACGCCTTATTAATAAGGCAAAAGAGCAGGGGATATTAAACAAGAAATTAGACCCAAATGATTTGATATTTGCCGCTCGTGCTTTTGTTTATGGTGTTGCGCGAATGTGGGTTGATAGGCATTTCAACGAATGGAATATCAAAGATGATGCACAAATTGCAATGCAAAAAGCGCTAAATCTATTCATATCATCAATTAGAAATTGAATTATTTGCACCCCATTTCCCTGCCAATAAGCTACAGGCTATTAATTGGCTTTGGTGATATATCATAATTGGAATTAATATAATTCCCAAATATGGGCTTGAAGCGAATAAAATGGCCGCAATTGGTGCACCATTTGCAAGGCTTTTTGTAACGCCGCAAAACACACCGGCAACCTTATCTTGATGTGAAAAGCCAAATAATTTTGCAACCTCTATTGTTGAAAATAAAACAAAGGCCAGCAAAGTGATTATTGAAATTAAAATGATTATAATTTCAAAAGGCGCAATTTTATTCCAAATTTTGTCGTAATTTGCATTACAAAACGCCACAAAAACAATTAGAACTAAAACGCTTTTATCAACGAACCCAATTATTTTTTTATGTTTATTTATTGTATTTATAATTATTGGTCGGAAGAATTGCCCTAATATGAATGGTAATAAAAGGGTTTTTGCAATATCAAAAATTGCCTTTTTAATATCAAAATGGCCAAGATTGGCATCATGCATTATTATTGAAACTAAGAATGGGGTTATAAAAATCCCTAAAATCCCTGAAATTGTAGCATCAAAAACCGCACCAGCGACATTGCCTTTACCAATTCCCGTTAGGGTGACGGACGATGAAATAGTCGAAGAAAGGGCGCATAAATAGAAAAAGCCCAATCTTACAGGAAATGATATAAAATCTTTTGCAAAAAAGAAAAACGCAAAGCCAATTAATGGGTAAAATATAAACGTGCAGCTTTGGATGAATAAATGAAGCCGCCAATTTGATGCACCTAGTTTAATTGCATCAAAAGATAAATTTGCCCCATGCAAAAAAAATACAAGTGCAACGCCCCATTTGCTTATTGTTTCCAAATGCAAAGGTGAATTTTTGGCGCCTATCCAAGGCGCTAAAAAAGATAATAAAACCGCCACAAGCATAGATAAAACGAATTTATCAATCCGCATGGCGATAGAATTACTATTTAGAGATTATTTGGCAAACACCGCCATTACGTGTGACAATGCCACAGGCTTTATTTGCTGCACCAATTGCCATTCCCGAAAAGCGAACGCGAAACCAAGTTCCACTATCTGTTTTGGTGGATGAAACTTCTTTTTTAGCAAATGAAGGGAAGTTTTTTGCAAATTTCGTAAGTGCAAATTGTGCGTCATCTTTTTCTTTAAATGCGCCAACTTGAACAACAACATTGCCACGTTTATTTAAAAGCGCCAATTGACGTTCATCTTCTTCTTTTGCGGCAAGTGCACGTTCTTGTTTGGCTTTGGCATCGGCAAGTTTTTTAGCCTCAATTTCTTTGGCCTTTTTAAGGGCAAGTTGTTTTTGATGCTCTATTTTTGCAAGGTGAATTTTTTCTTCTGCAAGATGTTTTTGTTCGGCTTTTTGCGCTTCTTCATCGGCAATTATTTTTTTCAAATCAGCAGGAAGGTCTTCAAAATTTACTTTAACCGCGCTTGCTTGTGATGTTGTAATTGCATAAATCTCAGTTTGATTTTCAGCAAGTTGAATGCTGTTTTCCTTTGGCGCGCCATTAACTTCAGGTATTGTAAATTCAGGAAGGTTTGCAGTTTGAATTACTTCTTGTGGCGCAGGCGGCGGGGTAATTTTTTCAATTGGCTCTTGAACGCTTAGATTAGTTTTTCCAAAATCAACTTTTATACTTTGTTGGTTAGTGGCCAATTTTAGATTGTTTGTTGTTTCAACGCGCGTAACTTCTTCGTCTTCTTCGTTATCATTAAGGTTTTGCGCGCCATCAAATTGCATTTCCAGTGGCAAGGCATATGCTTTTTTTGTGTTTTCTAATTGTGCGAAATTTACATTAAGCTGAACATTTGCTGATTGTGATTTGCCAAAATTATTTTCAGTAATTTGCGATTGTGTTTCGTTATTATCGCGTGAATTATAATATTGTTCTTCATAGGCATCTTGATATGCCATTTGCGTTTTACCGACACCAATTTGATTATAAGCAGTTTCAATCAATTGTTCGACGCGCTCATCGCGCGCTTTCCATGTGTTTCCACCAAGAACAACCGTAACAATATGATGCCCATTTCGTGTCGTTGTTGCCGCCAAATTATAACCTGAAGCACGGGTTAGTCCTGTTTTTAAGCCATCTACACCGGCAACTTTGCCAACTAAATGATTGTGATTGCGGTATAAACGCCCATTATAGCTAAAAGTTTCACGCGCAAACCAATGATATTGGCGTGGGAAATCGCGGCGAATGGCAATTGCAAGTTTTGCCAAGTCTTCGGCGGTTGAAATATTATTTGGGTTTGGAAGACCCGAAGCATTGGCAAAATTGGTGTTAGTCATACCAATTTCAAGCGCTTTTGCATTCATTTTAACGGTAAAATCTTTTTCAGTACCGCCAAGTTTTTCAGAAATTGCAACCGCAGTATCGTTCGATGAATTAATAACCAAAGAAAGAATTGCGGTTTCAACATCAATCGAATCACCTGCGCGAATACCAAGTTTTGTAGGGCTTTGAATTGATGCATATTTAGAAAAAACAACCCTATCATCAAGGCTTATTTGACCATTTTCAATCGCTTCAAACAAAAGATAAAGTGTCATAACCTTTGTAATGGATGCAGGATGACGTTTTTCATTCGCCATATCTTCATACAAAACACGACCCGTATCCGCATCAACAACTATTTCCGCTTTTTTAGGTGCAGCAATAGCACTACTTGCCATAAGACTAAGGCATAATGCGAATGCACTAATAGTTGTAAGGCTATTTTTATTAATAGCAGAAGTTGTCAATGAAAGATCTTTTTTGGTCAATTTGGCACTCCAACATTCATTTGAACATCAATAAAGCAATAAATCAATAGGGCACTTAAACAAGCATTTTGCGTTTACGTGATGCACATTTTCATATGTGCCAAAAAAATAGTCAATTAAAACAAACTATAATCACATTATACACCATTTTCTCCCATATATGATTAATAAATGTTTTCTAACTGCATTAATTTTTATCAATATTTTTTGTGCAGTGCACAAAAAATATCTTGACAACGCATGTGCGGGATATTATATTGCACCTGCGAACAAGATAATTTTGCCAATAAAAATATTCTAGGAGTTAGACATGATTGAGAATTTCGAAACTGTAAAAGAAGCTACTTTGAAAAATTTCAAAGAAGGCGTTGAAAAATTGACTACCAATTTATCAGAAGCTTCAAGCCAAAGCCAAGCAAATGTAGAAGCAGTTGTTCAATCAACTCAAATCCTTGGTAAAGCAATGAATGAAGTTGCAGCGATTGCTTCTCAACATTCAAAAGCTGCTTTTGAAAAAGGTCTTGAAGTTGCAAAAACTTTGGGTTCAGTAACAACTTTAAAAGATGCAGCTGAAATTCAATCTGAATATGCAAAAACTGCAATTGCAAATTGGGTTGCTGATTTCAACAAAATCTCTGAAATCCTTACTTCAACTTCAAAAGAAGCAGTGAAACCAGTTTCTGAGCGTGCGAATGAATTGATGAGCAAATTCAAAGCTGCAGCTGAATAATAGTCTCTCCCTTGGGAATATATCCCATAATGGCCCATGGCGATGCTATGGGCCTTTTTTATTGGAATTTTATTTTCATTGAATAATTTTAATTAAAAAATAATGTTATATGTGAAAAATTATGCGCAAGCTCTATTCAAAATCAAATCGAATTCCTATCTAATATAAAAATGATGAATTGGTTGAATATAATTACTGCCCAAAAAAATGGCTCGTCTGATAATGGCGGCGCCAAATCCACAATTGTGGCAGCAACCAAGCCTGTCACAAAAACCAAAAAGCCATCAAATTATAAAGTTTTGCTTTTAAATGACGATTATACGCCAATGGAATTCGTGGTTTATGTTCTTGAGCAATATTTTAATAAATCGCTTGAGGATGCAACACGTATAATGCTTAATGTGCATCAATCTGGCGTTGGTGTGTGTGGGATATTTACATATGAAGTCGCCGAAACCAAGGTTGCATTAGTTGCAGATTTGGCAAGGCGAAACGAACATCCGTTACAATGTGTGATGGAGAAAGAATGATTTTTTAAAGTAGCAATTACTACCTTGCGTAACAAAGGAATTTTAAAGTGCCAACATTTTCACGAAACCTTGAACAAACTTTGGAGCGCGCGGTCGGTTATGCCAATGAAAGGCAACATGAATTCGCAACTTTAGAGCATTTGTTACTTGCCATCCTTGATGATGAGGATGCAATCGAAGTTCTTACCGCGTGCGGTGCCGAATTTGAGCGTTTACGCGCCGATTTGGTTTCCTACATTGACCATCAATTGCGCGATATTGTTAATGATCGCGTTCAAAATGCCCGCCCAACCGCAGGGTTTCAGCGTGTAATTCAACGCGCGGTCTCCCATGTTGACAGTTCAGGGCGCAAAAAAGTTACTTCGGCAAATGTTTTGGTGGCAATGTTTTCAGAACGTGAAAGCAATGCAGTTTTCTTTTTGCAAGAGCAAGATATTACACGTTATGACGTTGTAAATTTCATGTCACACGGCATTTCAAAGCGTGCAGGTTTTACTGAACAAAGACGCATTCGTGGCACCGATGAGGAGCAAGAAGAAGATTTGTTCCGCGCCGATGATGCCAATAAAGAAAAATCAAATCCTGATTCACTTACTAATTATTGCGTTGATTTAAACGAAAAAGCCATGACTGGCGAGGTTGACCCATTAATTGGCCGCGAGGCAGAGGTTGAACGCGCAATTCAAATTCTTTGCCGTCGCCAAAAAAACAACCCTTTATTGGTTGGCGACCCTGGTGTTGGTAAAACCGCAATTGCCGAGGGTTTGGCACGCAAAATTGTTGAAGGCGATGTTCCGCAAATCTTACTTGATGCAACCATTTTCTCGCTTGATATGGGTGCTTTATTGGCGGGTACACGTTATCGCGGCGATTTTGAGGAGAGATTGAAGCAAGTCCTAAAAGATTTGGCGGCAATCCCACATGCAGTTTTGTTCATTGATGAAATTCATACCATTATTGGCGCGGGCGCAACATCTGGCGGTGCTATGGATGCTTCAAATCTTTTGAAACCTGCATTGCAAAATGGCTCTTTGCGCTGCATGGGATCAACTACTTTTAAAGAATATAAACAGCATTTTGAAAAAGACCGCGCTTTGGTTCGTCGTTTCCAAAAAATTGATGTGAATGAACCATCTATTGAGGATGCGATTAAAATTCTTAATGGCCTTAAACCATCTTATGAAAATCACCATAGTGTGAAATATACTAATGATGCCATCAAATCAGCGGTTGAACTTTCAAGCCGTTATATTGGCGATAGAAAGTTACCAGATAAAGCAATTGACGTCATTGACGAGGCTGGGGCGGCGCAAATGCTGCTTCCCGAAGGCAAACGCAAAAAAGTCATTGGTGTTAAAGAAATAGAGGCGGTGGTTGCCAAAATCGCACGCATCCCTGCTAAATCTGTATCTAAAGACGACCTTGAAGGTCTGCGCACTTTGCAATCTGATTTAAACCGCGTTGTATTTGGTCAAGAGCCGGCAATTGAAGCTTTGTCATCGGCGGTTAAATTGGCGCGTGCTGGGCTTCGTGATTATCGCAAACCTGTTGGTTCATATTTATTTGCGGGCCCAACCGGTGTCGGTAAAACTGAGGCGGCAAAGCAGCTTGCCGATACTTTGGGCGTTGAAATGATACGTTTTGACATGTCCGAATATATGGAACGCCACACTGTTTCACGCCTTATTGGTGCACCGCCAGGATATGTTGGTTTTGATCAAGGTGGCTTGCTAACCGATGCAATTGATCAACACCCACATTGCGTATTGCTTTTGGATGAAATCGAAAAAGCGCACCCTGATTTGTACAATATACTTTTGCAAATCATGGATAATGGCATGTTGACCGACACTAATGGCAAAAAAATTGATTTCTGCAACGTGATTTTGATTATGACCACAAATGCTGGCTCTGCGGATGCGGCGCGTGAAAGCATTGGTTTCGGTCGTGGTAAACGAGAAGGTGAGGAGGATGAGGCAATGAAACGCCTATTCACACCTGAATTTAGAAATCGCCTTGATTCAATAATTCAATTTGCGCCATTATCACCTGAAACTGTTGGTAATATTGTTGATAAATTCATTGTTCAAATGGAAGCCCAATTAACAGAACGTCAGGTTGAAATCGAACTTTCTGAAAAAGCGCGTTCATGGCTTGCGATACGTGGTTATGATAGTGCGATGGGCGCAAGACCATTGGCAAGGCTTATTCAAGAAAAAATCAAAAAACCACTTTCCGAAGAATTGCTATTTGGCAAACTTAAAAATGGCGGTTTGGTTCGTATTGATATTGACGAAAAAGATGCCGAAAAACTGGCATTCTTCTTTGAGCCGCCTTTGCCAAAAGTGGTGAAAAACAAAAAGGATGCAAAGGCGTAAAAAAAGCCCCTTACGGGGCTTTTTTATTATTCAATCGCTGCGCCAATCTCTTTGGCAAGCTGTGCCAATTCATCGGTATTTGCGGCATCAAATGTTCCGTGACCTTTAAGAAGTGCGCCTTCTACGCGCGGGACAATATGGAAATGGATGTGGAAAACTGATTGTCCACCTGCTGCGCCTGAAAATTGGAAAAGTGAAATTCCATCAGGGCTTAAAGCTTTTGTTACGCCTTTGGCGATTTTTTGAACGCGTGTGATAAGATTTGCCAAATCATCGGGCGCAATGTCCAAAATATTGCGTGCTTCTACTTTCGGAACAACCAAAACATGACCGCGCGCCTGTGGGAATGCATCCATGAAGGATAGAACATATTCATCTTCATAGACTTTATGGCAATTAAACTCGCCGCGAACCATTTTTGCAAAAATATTTTCGCGGTCATACGAACCGCTTAAACCCATATCCATCTTATTTTACCTCAATAATTGCATCAACTTCAACGGCAAAGCCAAGTGGAAGATTGGCAACCCCAACCGCAGAACGTGCGTGTTTGCCAACATCACCAAACACTTCAACCATTAAATCAGAACAGCCATTAATAACAGCAGGAATTGGGTCAAAATCAGGCGTTACATTCACAAAGCCGCCAAGTTTTACAATACGCACCACACGGTCCAAATCCCCGCCACATGCCGCTTTCATTTGTGCCAAAAGATTAAGCCCGCAAAGGCGCGCCGCTTTTTGACCTTCTTCAAGTGATAATTCACCAACTTTACCTTTTATTCCGCCATCAGGTGCAATTGAAATTTGGCCAGAGATTAAAACTTGATTGCCAGTTTGAACATAAGGAACATAAGAAGCCACAGGAAGCGGCGGATTTGGCAGTTCGATATTCAATTCTTTTAAACGTTCGTCAATTTTCGACATTCTATTCTCCAGTATTTGGGAAAGCGATTCCAACAGTTGTGGCAACACAAGCAGGGCGGCTTTCACCTTCTATTTCAATTGTGGTTTCAAGGGTGATTTGATACATATTCACGCGTTTTCGCGCCTCGATAATTTTTGTTATGGCGCGAATGCGTTTGCCAACTTTTATAGGCTTTGTGAAGCGAACTTTTTCGACACCATAATTCATACCGCGCGAACTATCGGTGATTTCCAAAAATCCGTGTGATAAATATGGGATAAGGGCAAGGGTTAAAAAACCATGCGCAATTGTGCCATCTAATTCTTGATTGGCGCGTTCAACATCAACATGAATCCATTGGAAATCATTGGTGGCTTCGGCAAATTTATTTACACGCTCTTGGGTAATTTCAAGCCATTCAGATGGCCCAATTATTTCCCCTTCATGGTTTGGTAAATTGGCAAGTGTTGTAGTAATTTTATTCATTATGGTTTGTATATGTTATATGGCGCAAAAATTAAAGAGATTCGCAGTTAAAGAGACATAGTTTTGAATATATTTTACCTTGATAGCAATCCCAAACTTTGTGCACAAATGCATTGCGATGTTCATTGCAACAAAATGGTTGGCGAATATTGCCAGATCCTTTCAACTACACACAGGATTATAGATGGGCAGGAGAGGGTAAAAACCGATAATAAAGGCCGCGAAACCTTGATTTGGGAATTGCCAGATGAGCTTGATGAAATTTTGATGCAAGTTAGCGAACCAAACCAGCCCATAAATGAATGGGTACGTCAAAGCATTGGAAATTATCAATGGGCTTTTTCGCTTTTGAATGAAATATGCAATGAATTTGAAATTCGTAATGGCAAAACCCATATTTTAGTTCGCGAAGGATTGGTTGGTGCTTTGGCTAATCCACCAAAAAATATCCCCATGGGCGATTTTTCCGAACCACCACAGGCAATATCCGATAAATATAAAATCGAAGGCGATACAATCACAGCATATCGCAATTTCTACAAAAGCAAAGGCGAGAAATTGCTTAAATGGCGTAAAACCAAGGCGCCAGATTGGTTATGACAAAATTTCTCCTCCCTTGCAAAGCAAAGCTTTGCGGGGGAGGTGGCTCGCAAAGCGAGACGGAGGGGGCGGCGCGCGAAGCAAGCCTCTGTCTTTGCTGAAGTGGCTGTAGCTCGCTGCGCTCGCGCCCCTTCCGTCACCCTATGGGTGACACCTTCCCCGTTTTACGGGGAAGGAGAATTAAAGCACCAATAATTCCTTGGTTGCCGCGCTCACATCATCTTGTCGCATAAGGCTTTCGCCAACCAAAAATGCGTTTGCGCCACATTCGCGCATTCTTATCATGTCTTGATTGGTGAAAATCCCGCTTTCGGCGACCAATAAGGCATTATCAGGAAGCATTTTAGCAAGGCGTTCGGTAGTTGATAAATCAACCTCAAATGTGCGTAAATTGCGGTTATTCACTCCAATTAAGCGCCCACCAAGTTTAAGGGCGCGTTCCATTTCAAACTCATCATGGGTTTCGATTAAGGCATCCATGCCCAATTGGGTGGCAATATCGAAAATCTCTTTGGCTTTATCATCATCAAGGCAGGCCATTATGATAAGAATACAATCGGCGCCAATTGCGCGGCTTTCAAGAACTTGGATTGGATCAATTACAAAATCCTTGCGAATACACGGCAATTTTACTGACGAACGGGCGGCAATGAAATAATCATTTGAACCCTGAAAACTTGGCCCATCGGTTAGAATTGATAGACAGGCAGCACCACCATCTTGATAGGCGCGCGCCAATGATGGCGGGTCAAAATCAGGACGAATAAGGCCTTTTGATGGGCTGGCTTTTTTGATTTCAGCAATAAGGGCAAAGCCTTTTTTTGCCTTTTCCTCAAGCGCTTTTAAAAAGCCACGTGGCGGGGTTTGCGCCATTGCCATATTTTGAAGTTCACTCAAATCACGCGCACGTAATGATGCAATTTCATCTTCTTTATAGGCGCAAATTTTCGCCAAAACGTCAGGCACATCCATTATATTGCCTCATTTGTAATAGATTTTAAAGTCTCATAAGAATTCATGGCACAGCCCGTATCAATAATGGCTTCACCAATTTCAACACCTTGGCGTAAATCATCGGCAAGCCCTGCCATAACAAGGGCGCATGATGCATTAAGCAAAACCGCATCACGATATGGTGATTTCTCGCCCTTTAATAAATTCATCAATGCATTAGCATTAAAACTTGCATCTCCGCCTTTTAAATCTTGAAGCGGGGCATCTTTTAATCCCGCGATTTGTGGGGAGATTGAAAATTCTTTGAAATCCTTGCCATTATAGGCAACAATTTGGGTTTCGCCATGCAATATCGCTTCATCAATGCCGCCATCGCCATGAATTACCCAACATGATTTAGAGCCTAATTTTGCCAAAGCCTGTGCAACTGCATGTAATAATTCGGGGCGATAAACCCCAATTAATTGGCGCTGTGCCCCGACTGGATTACATAATGGCCCCATAATGTTAAAGGCCGTGCCAAAACCCAATTCACGGCGCAAAGGGCCAACATAGGCCATTTTGGGGTGATAATTTGGGGCAAAAAAGAATGCAAGATTGGCATCTTCAAGTGCTTTAGTTTGGATTTTAGGGTTGGATGTTAATTTAATCCCCATTGCCTCTAAAACGTCTGCCGCACCGCAAATCGAAGACATAGAGCGATTGCCATGTTTTGCAACTTTATGACCGCCACCTGCCAAAACAAATGAGGTTGTGGTGGAAATGTTTAAAGAATGTGCGCCATCGCCACCTGTGCCGCAAACATCCATTGTTTCAAATGGCACTTCAAGCCTAATCATTTGTGCGCGCATTGCCGATGCACCCGCAATTAATGTTTCGGCGGCATCAATTTTAGAACATTCAAGCCCCATTAAAAAGGCGCCAATTTGTGCAGGCGTGGCATCTGCCGCCAAAATTGCGTCAAAAACTTCACGCATTTGGTCACCATTTAATGGGCGACCTGCGGCAAGTTCGGTTAGAAGTGGTTTAATATTAATTGGTGCCATTTTTATATTTTGCCGCAATTTTCAAAAAGTTTTCAAGCATTTCATGCCCATATTCGGTCGCAATTGATTCAGGGTGAAATTGAACGCCATATATTGGGCGGTTTTTATGCGAAACCGCCATTATTTCCCCATCTTTAGTAAAGGCATCGGCCTGTAAATCATTGGGAAGGCTTTGTGGCTCAATCGCCAATGAATGATAACGCGTAACATCAAAGCATTTTGGTAGGCCTTCAAAAAGCCCTGTATTATTAGTTTCAATATTGGAAACCTTGCCATGAATAATGGCACGTGCGCCCAAAACCTTGCCGCCAAAAACTTGGCCGATGGTTTGATGACCAAGGCAAACACCCAAAATCGGTAAATCAAGTGGCGCTTTTTCAACTAATTCAAGACAAACACCCGCTTCATTTGGTGATTTGGGCCCTGGCGATAAGACAATTGCATCAAATCCCATATCAAGAAATTCTTGCGCGGTTTTGGCATCATTGCGCATTACTGTAACTTTGGCGCCCAATTCTTCAAAATAATGCACCAAATTATAGGTGAAACTGTCGTAATTATCGATAAGTAATAGGTTTATCATTATTTACCGCCTTCATATTTTTGCGCTTCGCGGGCGGCATATATAAGCGCCTTGGCCTTGTTTACACATTCATTATGCTCACTTAAAGGAACGCTATCTAAAACAACACCTGCACCTGCTTGTACATATAATTTTTCATCTTTTAGAACACCAGTTCGAAGGGCGATACACATATCCATATCACCACCTGATGAGAAATAACCAACGCCACCCGCGTAAATCCCACGCTCATGTGGTTCAAGTTCGGATATAATTTCCATTGCCCGAATTTTTGGCGCGCCAGATACAGTACCCGCAGGAAAGCCCGCCAATAAAGCATCCAATGCATCATATTCAGGTTTTAAAGTGCCTTCAACATTTGAAACAATGTGCATTACATGTGAATAGCGTTCAACAACGAATTTTTGGGTAACACGAATTCCACCATTCAATTGCCCCGGTTCGCCATTACCGCGTGGCTTAGAAATTGAAACCCGACCCACATCATTACGCCCCAAATCAAGAAGCATTAAATGTTCGGCAATCTCTTTGGGGTCGTTCAATAATTCTTCTTCTAATGCTTTATCCAATGCAGGGGTTTCGCCGCGTGGCCTTGTTCCTGCTATGGGTCTAAGGGTAATATTGCCATCACGAAGGCGAACCAAAATTTCAGGGCTTGAACCAATTATCGAAAAGCCATTCATTTGAAGCATGAATAAAAATGGCGATGGATTGGTGCGGCGCAATGCACGATAAAGCGCAAGTGAACTGCCTTTATAATCAATTGAAAATCTTTGACTTGGCACAACTTGGAAAATATCACCCGCCACAATATATTCTTGGGCCTTTTTCACGGCATCCATATAGCTTTCAGGGCTTTGATGGGCGTGAATATGTGGTAATTCATCCGAATGATTATCAAGGCGCGGCGCATGAAGTGGGCAGGGCGCATCAAGGATTTCCCAAACCTTCCTTAATCTTGCTATACCTTTTTGATAGGTTTCATCATGGCTTTCGTTTTTATTTGTGCGAATTGTTGTCGCGATTAATAATTCTTGTTTTACGCCATCAAAAACAATAATGATGCGCGGGCGTGTCATTACGGCCTCTGGCAAACCTAAAGGTTCATCAGCATTTTTTGGAAGTTTTTCGAAATAGCGCACCATTTCATAAGATAAGTAACCATAAATTCCCGCAATTGGTGGCGGTAAATTATTTGGTATTTTTAATTCGCTTTGTTTGATGAATTGGCGAAGTGCATCAAGTGGCTTGGCATCAATAGTTTTCGCGGTTTGCCGATTACCATTTTCGTCAATTTCACAAATACTGGCAATGCCTTTATTGATTTCAAAAACCACATCAGGGTCGGTTGCAACAATTGAATAACGCCCGCGTGTTTCGCCGCCTTCAACCGATTCAAAAAGGCACGCCCCAAACTTATCAGCCCCCAATTTGGCAAGTGCCGAAATCGGGGTTTCAATATCGTCAATTCTTCTAATCCATAAAAGGGAAGCACCGCGTTCATTAAATTCTTTTTCGACATTTTCAAAATTTGGCGAAATGGATTTTATAAACGCGCTCACTTCATTACCTTTTATTTTTTAGCTGGTTTTGCACTTTCGGCTTCATCACCAAAAAGTGCCTTCATACGATCTGGGAAAGTTTTTGCTTTGGCACGTTTGCGCGCCATAAGGTCAATTGCATCGGCAAGATCTTGTTGAACTGAACCGCGAACGCTGTTTTCAGCTTTTGCAAGGCGTTCAGGGGATTTATTTTCATCATCGCGAACAATGCCATCAACTCGAATGATTGCATATTCAACGCCATTGCCCATTGGTGCATTTACAATCGCGCCCTTTTTGGCAGTGAATACAGCCGCACCTAATTCTTGACCGCCTTGACCACGTAATAATGGTTTTGGTGGTTTAACAATTGTTAGGTTGAATTTTTTCGCGGCAGCTTCAAGGCCAGAAGCACTTGCTTCTTTTGAAATAGCATCAGCTTTTTCTTTAAGGCGTTTTGCAATTTCGCGCGATGTCCATTCTTTTGCCAATTGGCTTTTTATTTCTGCCAAAGGAACAGGGGATGAAACATTAATTTTATCAGCGCGAATGGCGATATATGATTCATCTTTTGCACTTAAAAGGTCGGTCGCATCGCCTTGGGCTAATTGGAATGCTTGTGCTAATACATCTGGATTTTGTGCGAAGATTGCAAGTGGTTGATTAGTTTTTGGATCGATTGCTTGTGCAGTTACACCCGCCATTTTTACAAACTCAAAGCCAACTTTTGTGGCGGCTTTTTCAACATCATCACCTTGCGCAATTGCATCATCAAATGCAGCCGCTGCATCGCTTAATGCTTGTGCGCCAAGTTCTTTTGATAATTGTTTGATAATTTCAGGTGATGCTTTTGCAAAATCAGCAGGGATTTCAGCTTTTGCACCACTAACTTTAAACGCACTAAATGAAAGCGCGCCTTTAACAGAGCCAACATCACCAACTTTTGCCGCAAATACTGCATTGGCAACATCTTTATCTGGGATTTGGTCGGTTGCGCTATCGGTGAAATTAAGTGGTGCTTGAAGTCCCAACGCCTTTGCAATTGCTTCTGGCGCTTCGCCAGCTTTAAGGCGGTTCGCTGCCTCATCTGCTTTTGCTTTATCTTGTGCAACGATTTGAACAAAAGTGCGTTTAGCTGGTGTTCCCAATTTTGCTTTTTGGGTTTCAAAAATTTGTTTAACCTGATTTGGGTCTACTTTTGCATTGGCGATAAATTTATCAGGTTTTGCCAAAACAATTGTTAAATCACGAGTTTCAGGGCGCATAATACGCGGCTTTACTTCTTCATAAAGCGTGTTGATTTGTGCATCAGTTGGTATTGGCGCGCTACCTGCAAGGCTTGCAGGGACAGGTATCATGCTAATAAGGCGACGCTCTGTACCGAATGCTAAAGTTTGAACCGCATAATATTTTGGCGCTCTAAATCCCGAAGTTGCCGCAAGCGATAAAAGTCTTTTACCCATATCATAACGAACATTTTGCTCGAATGATGTAGGGTCCATACCATTTTGGGCAAGTAATTGTTGATAATTATAATCAGAGAAAGTGTGGGTCGCAGGATCTTCAAATGCAGAGATTTTTTTGATTTCACCCTGAACAACCGCAGTTGCGACTTTTAGTCCCAGTTTATCAAAGAACCAACTAAAGGCACGTTCACCAACCATACGTTCTAAAGTTGAAGTATCGCCACCTTGTTCGCGTGCTTCTTTAATGGAGATTTGCTTGCCAGCATCCTTGCTTGCACGTTTTAGGATTTTATCAAATTCTGCCCTAAATTCGGCAGAAGTGATAGGTTTGCCTGCAACCAATGCGACATTATCCTTGCTATTACCTTTGAAAACATCATTGATGCCCCAAATAGTAAAAGATACAACCAAAAGACCAATTAGTACTGCTGCAACCCAAGAGCGCGCAGCTTTACGAACAAACGAAAGCATTTATTTCTTTCCTCAAATCACCAGATTGATTATTCCATAGTTGCCGAAAGCATATCAAGCAAGCTAAGGAGTGCATGAAGTTTTCGTAACATACAAAAAAATACACATATTTCTTCTTTTAGGGGGTTAAAATGGCAAATCAGAAATACATTATTGGAAATTGGAAAATGAATGGCTCGCTAAACTCTAAGGGTTTGGTTAGTGAAATTGATGATTTTTGCCGTTCAAAATTAGGCGATAAAGTTGCCGTTGGAATTTGCCCACCATTTCCACTTATTGGTCTTGTAAATGAATGGTCTTGGGAAAGCCCAATTAATATTGGTGCGCAAGATTGCCATTTTAAAGAAAGCGGTGCGCATACTGGTGATGTTTCTGCGGTTTTATTGAAAGAAATTGGCGCTAAAATTGTTATTATTGGGCATTCTGAACGCCGTTCAAATCATGGCGAAACTTCGCAATTAGTATGTGATAAAGCCAAAGCAGCATTATTGGCGGGTCTTAAACCTGTTATTTGTGTTGGCGAAACCGATGAAGAGCGTAAATCAGGAAATGCAATTAAAGTTGTTTTAAACCAAATTGAACAATCATGTCCTGCCGAAAATGCGAATATAATTGTTGCTTATGAACCTGTTTGGGCAATTGGTACTGGTAATGTTGCTAGCCCACAAGATATTTTGGAAATGCATAATGAAATTCGCGCCAAATTAATTGAAATTTATGGTCATGATGGCAAAAAAATCCAAATCCTATATGGCGGTTCTGTAAATGCCAAAAATGCCGAAGAAATATTGCAAACGCAAAATGTTGATGGCGCGCTAGTTGGCGGTGCTTCGCTTAAGGCACCAGACTTCATCGCAATCATTGATGCAGCAATAAACGTTAGTAATTGATAAACTGAATTTATTGCTGCAATTTTTCGCAGCTTGGTAAGAAACTTTCAATGAAGATGCCATAAATATATCCTTCAAGTAAGGAAATGCTTAGATAATGGCATCATTAAATGATAAAGACCTGACTGAAGTTTTGGCGATAGTGTATGATCCCATACGCGGGAATATGCTTACTACGCGCGGGTTACTTCACGGTATGGGTTTGCGCCGAATTGAAGGTGTCACAAGTTTTGCTGCGCTAGAACGCAGAATCAAGGATGTTGAAGTTTCGCTTTTATTTTTAGAAGCAAGTGATGAAATTAGTAAAATTTCTAAACTAGTTAAATCAATTCGTCTTGCAGAAACTAAAGCAAATCCATTTTTGCCAATTATTGGGACATTATGGTCAGGTTCTACTAATTCAGTCGCAGAATTAATGAATTGCGGTTGCGATGATGTTTTACTGCGCCCATTTTCGGTTACAAAAGTTACTGAGCGTATCCAAAATTTAATTGAATGCCGCAAAAATTTTGTTGTTACTTCTGATTATGTTGGGCCAGATCGTGGTACGCCAAGTAGCGGTCATGAAAAAACTGATGCTTTTGAAGTTCCCAATCCATTGCGTGATGTTGCTATGGGAATAAAAATGGACCTTGTAAGTCATAATGAAATGATTGAAGGCGCCAAGAATCGCATGAATAAAGAGCGTTTGGCAAAACTTGCGCGCCGAATTGCAATGGCCGCAGAAGTAACAATTCAGGCAAAACACAATAATTCAGATGAAAGTGGTTTTGTCATAGATTTAATCGAAACCTCAAGCGAGCTTGTGAAAACTGCACGTCGTATGGGGCAAGATGAAATTCATGATATTGCAATTGTTCTTGAAAATGTAGTTGAAAAAACTGCGATTAGTAGCGAGCGTGCCGAAAGTGCGGAGCTTGCGCGTCAATTAGCATTGGCAATTTATATTGCTTATGCTGTTGATGAGGGCGAAGAATTCAAAAAAGAACTTGATAAAACGCTGAACCTTGTAAGATTGCGCCTTAATAAAGCAACAGAGCGTGAAAAACGCCGTCGTGCATTGGCAAAATCGATTGATTATTCAGGGTTTGAAAATTCAAGCAATGATACAGCCAAGGCAAATGATTCTTTTTTTGAAGTATCACAAAAAATATATGAAGAAGAAAAAAATCACGTTTCAAAATATAGTCTTTTGAAATAATGCCGCATTAATTCGTTCGCATTGCAGTATGCCCCTTGAAAATTGCCGATAAAAGCGGCAAATAGCGTTTTTTATCCATATAGTCTGGTGTGTAATGTTAGAAACCATTTTGATAATCCATATTATTATCTGTATCGCTTTGATTGGCTCTATTTTAATGCAAAGATCTGAAGGTGGCGGTGCATTGGGTATCGGTGGCGGCCCTGGCTCACTTATGAGTGGGCGTTCTGCGGCTAATTTCATGACAAAAACCACTGGCTTCTTGGCTTTATTGTTTTTTGTGACTTCTGCAACGCTTACAATTTTGAGTGGAACTGCCAATAAAAATGCTGGCTCCGTAATGAAGCAAGATACAAATATTCCTGCTAAAATTGATTTATCAACTAAACCTGCAACTAATTCTGTTGCAAATTCAGTTGGTGCAATTCCATCATCGCAAGCGGCGCCAAGTGCATTCGATACTTCAACAATCGATACACAAAAAGCGCAAGAAGCTGCTAAAAATGCGGTTTCTAATCAAGTTACTGCAACAAATTCTGTTAAACCTTCAAAATAAGGCTTTCATTCAATAGCAAATCTTTGCTATTGTAATCTCCCATGACCCGATATGTATTTATAACTGGGGGCGTGGTATCCTCCCTTGGCAAAGGTATTGCGGCGGCGGCACTTGGTGCGCTCTTGCAATCTCGTGGCTATAAAATCCGCCTAAGAAAACTTGATCCTTATTTGAATGTTGATCCTGGCACTATGTCGCCATATCAACATGGTGAGGTGTTTGTAACCGATGATGGTGCAGAGACTGACCTTGATTTAGGGCATTATGAGCGTTTCTCTGGCGTTTCTGCTACGCGTGCCGATAATGTGACCGCAGGGCGCATCTATCAAGATATTATTCAAAAAGAACGTAAAGGCGGCTATCTTGGTGCAACTATCCAAGTTATCCCACATGTAACCAACGCGATTAAAGAATTTATTCTTTCTGATGCAGGTGATGCAGATTTTGTTTTATGCGAAATTGGTGGCACAGTTGGCGATATTGAAGGCTTGCCATTCTTTGAAGCAATCCGCCAATTAGGCCAAGAATTAGAGCGCGATCAAGCGATTTATATCCATCTTACTTTGATGCCATATATTTCGACTGCGGGTGAAATGAAAACTAAACCAACGCAACATAGCGTTAAAGAGCTACGCTCTATTGGTATTCAGCCAAATATTTTACTTTGTCGTTGTGACCGCGAAATCCCAGAGGAGGAGAGGCGTAAACTCGCGCTTTTCTGTAATGTGCGCCCTTCATCTGTAATTGAGGCGCAAGACAGTACCCATATTTATGAAGTGCCGCTTGATTATCATAAAAACGGTTTTGATAAGGAAGTGTTGGCGTGCTTTGGTATTAAAGACGCCCCAGAGCCTGATTTAACGCGATGGAGAGAAGTGTCACGCCGCCTTAATAATCCTGATGGTGAGGTTAATATCGCCATTGTGGGTAAATATACGGCGATGAAAGATAGCTATAAATCACTTATCGAGGCTTTGCATCATGGCGGACTTGCAAATGGTGTTAAAGTTAATCTGAATTGGATTGATGCACGCGCTTTTGATGGTGATGATGATTCTATTGTTTCGGAATTATCAGAAGTGAATGCAATTTTGGTTCCGGGTGCTTTTGGTGATTCTGGTGCCGAAGGAAAAATCAAGGCAATTAAATTTGCCCGCGAACATAAAATTCCATATTTTGGCATTTGTTTTGGTATGCAAATGGCATGTGTAGAAGCTGCGCGAAATCTTGCAAAACTTGAAGATGCTTCATCAACCGAATTTGGCCCATGTAAAAACGAAATCGTTGGTATCATGACCGAATGGGTTAAAGGAAATGAAAAAGTTGAGCGTGGTAATGATGATGATATGGGCGGTACAATGCGCCTTGGTGCTTATGAAGCCATTTTAAAGGAAGGCACACGTGCCAAAGAGATTTATGGTAATTCGCATATTCAAGAACGCCATCGCCATAGATATGAAGTTAATATTGCCTATAAAGACCAATTGGAAGCATGCGGTCTTAAATTCTCTGGCCTATCACCTGATGGGCGCTTGCCAGAGATTGTGGAATATGAAGATCATCCATGGTTTGTGGCGGTTCAATTCCATCCAGAATTGAAATCAAGACCGTTTGAACCGCATCCTTTGTTCAAAGATTTTGTTCGCGCTGCAATAGTGCAATCAAGATTGGTTTAAAATCATTGGATGCTGTTGATTTTTTGTAAAACTGTGTCTAAAGACGCGGTTCGAAATTTATTTTTGTGAAATGGAACTAGAAAATGGCTGTGCCTAAACGCAAAACCTCCCCATCACGCCGTGGCATGCGCCGCGCTCATGATGCTTTGGGTGTAAACTCTTACGTTGAAGATAAAAACTCTGGCGAGCTTCGCCGTCCTCACCACATTGACTTGAAAACTGGTCAATATCGCGGTCGTCAAGTTCTTACCGTAAAAGAAGATTAGTTTTTTTTGATTATCTTGGCGAATTGGGGCGTCGAAAATTTTTTAAATATGTTTAATATTTAAAAAATTTGTCTCCTGCTACTTAACTCAAGCTAATCAAAAATTTTTAGTTAAACAAGGTCGCTTTTGGGCGGCCTTTTTTATTAGATAAAATTTTAATTAAAATATTAAATTCAAATTATCTGCTTTGCCCTATGTTGCCTTAACGGGGGCAAAAGTGGAAATTGTAAATTCTTTTAACGAGCCGCAAAAACAAGAAAGAAATAATAAGCTCTTTTCAAGGTTAGGGTGGTGGATTGGCACACCACAATGTTTAAGCGGAATAAGTGCTTTTCTTTTGATTTTAGGGTTTGATTATATCAAAAAACATTATGGGTTTGATTTAATGTCAATATTCGGCCCAAATGCAAAAAATATTATCTTGCTTAGCGGGTTTGCAACATTGTTATCAGGTTTGGTTCTAATGCCGCCCACATTAAAACTATTGCGTGCAAATTACCCCTTTATGAATAATCTATATGCCGCACCAGCGCTTGGTTTAGTTTTTGGCTTAGTTGGTATTTTCGCAATAAAATCACCTGATTTTATGGTGCAAAACAAACAAGATGCAACCCAAATTGCACAAAAAATAAATTCAATAAATACAGATGCTTCAGTCGCTAAAACTGAAGAAATGCCAAAAATACAAGAAGTTAAACAAGAAGAAAAAATTCAATTGCGTGGAACATATTACGCAAGATAATTATATAAAGGGAAGAGGCCAATGCAAAAACCAATATTGATAAAATTTATAATGCTATTTCAGGTAATATTAGGTGCAAGCTTGATTATGGTTGCAAACCATTTTTGGAATTTCTTGAAAATTAAACCAAAAAATATTCATTCACACGCTTAATTCTTAAGCGCAATCGAAAATACATTTTCAAACATTGGTGTCGTTAAACGGTTGGTTTGCGTATTATAACGACTGCAATGGTATGAATCGACAATGCGATAATTACCAATAATATGTTCTGCGGCATGGGCGAATTTATATTGACTTGGTTTTGCGCCCAAAGTTCGAATAATTGAATCATGTGAAATTTTGCCAAGGCAAATAATTGTATGTAATTTTGGTAAAGCCGCCAAGCGTGCTTTTAAAAAGCCACTACAAATACTTATCTCTTGCGGGGTCGGCTTATTTTCAGGTGGTGCACAACGTACAACATTTGAAATAATTACATTTTTTAATTCAATTCCGTCCAAAGGGTCGGCCTTATATTCGCCAAACATAAGGCCAAACTTTTTCAATGTTTGATATAATAATTCACCCGCATAATCACCCGTAAATGGCCTTCCTGTTCGGTTTGCACCCATTCGCCCAGGTGCAAGCCCTGCAACCAAAATATTTGCATTTTCGTCGCCAAATGAAGGGGCGGGGCCATTAAACCAATCAGGGTTTTCAGCAGCATTTTTATTACGATATTCAACCAAACGTGGGCATAAATTGCAATTTTTTGGTGCTTCTTTTGCGAATGTCATTTAATAGCCTTAATAATTATCAATCCCTATAAAGGCAAAAAACAAATTGGAAAATAGTAAAAACATCTATATTGGCCTTGGTTCAAATCTTGAATTTGAAAATATGCAAAGTTTGGATGTTTTAAAAAGCGCAATTGATGAAATTGCAAAAAAATACAAAGTTTTGAAAATTTCATCTTTTTATGAATCACCTGCATGGCCTGTTGGAAGTGATGCACCTGATTATATAAATTGCGTAATAGAGGTTGAAAATAATAATAATGACCCTTTTGATTTGATGCAAAACCTATTGGAAATTGAAAAAAAATATGGGCGTGTACGTGACAAAGAAAATCAATGGGCTGCAAGAACTTTGGACATAGATATTGTTGATTTTGGCGGAATTATTTTAGATGAAATAAAAAATAATATTCACCTTAATCTGCCACACCCAAGAATGCATTTACGCGATTTCGTAATATTACCACTTAAAGAAATTGCGCCAAATTGGTTTAATCAATCCAAACAAATAGAAATTACAAAGATAAAAGCACAATATTTGCAGCTAAATCATCAATTTACTGCAAAGCGCATTCAAGCCTATTGAGAAATTTTAACATTTAAACTATAGGCAAATCATATTTAATACCCTGCAGGAAATATAAATGGCACGTGTAACAGTAGAGGATTGCGTAGAACGCGTCCAAAACAGATTTTCTTTGGTTCTTTATGCGGCACATCGTGCACGTCAAATTTCTGGCGGTGCACCTTTGGCGGTTGATCGCGATCGCGATAAAGACCCTGTGGTTGCGCTTCGTGAAATCGCTGAAACTGCGGTTGAATCTTTCGATTTGCGCGATGGTTTGATTGCTTCACTTCGTGAATATCGCCCACAAGCAGTTCGTGAAGAAGAAGAATCTGATTTGCTTGCTCTTGAAGCACCAGTTATTGTTTCTGAAGATGACGTTATGCGCGCATTGCAACAGGAACAAGAAGCTGCAAGAGATAATGATTATTAATTCTTAAATTGCCGCCTTCGGCGCTTTGCGCCTCACTTAGCAATTTAGATTTAAGCGGACAATAAATTATAAAAAGCGTGGTTTTTATAATTTATTGACTTATTAATTTAGAAAAATCCGAAACAGTGTTTCGGATTTTTTTGTTTTATTATTAATATTCATTACATATTTGTAGTTGCATATATTTTTCAATCTATGCACAATATAAATAATGACTGAAACACAAACCATTGCACAGCCAAAGGCGCGGATTTTGCGGCAATATGAATTGCTAGAGCTTATTCGCGCTTATAATCCCGAATTAAACGAGGATATGATTAACCGTGCCTATGTTTATGCCACCAAAATGCATGGTTCGCAGCTTAGGGCATCGGGTGATCCATATTATGCGCATCCTGTTGAGGTTGCAGGGATTTTAACGCAATTAAAACTTGATGAGGCGTCAATTGTAACGGGGCTTTTGCATGATACTGTTGAAGATACAGATGCAACTTATGACGATATTGCGCGCCTTTTTGGTGAAGAAGTTGCGGGGCTTGTGCAAGGGGTTACCAAACTAACGCAATTAGAGGTAACGGCGGAAAGAACAACCCAAGCTGAAAACCTTCAAAAATTTGTTTTAGCCTTGTCAAAGGATATTCGGGTTTTATTGGTTAAATTGGCGGATCGTTTGCATAATATGCGAACTTTACATTTTATCAAAAAACACGAAAAGCGCGTGCGTATTGCGCGTGAAACCCTTGATATTTATGCACCTTTGGCGCGCCGTATTGGCGTGAATAAATTTGCATCCGAACTTGAAGATTTGGCATTTTCATTTTTATATCCTGATGCTTGCGCTGCTATAAATCAACAACTTGCGCAAAATCGTGAACGTTTCCACAAAGCTAATGATAATGTCGAAGATAGGCTTATCAAAGTTCTTAAAGAAGCAAATATTGATGCACGGGTTTCAGGGCGCGAAAAAAAATCATATTCAATTTGGCGCAAATTAGACCGCAAAGCCGTATCTTTTGGTGAGATTTCCGATATTTATGGCTTCCGGGTTTTGGTGAATAGTCCTGAACAATGCTATCTTGCGCTTGCTGCGATACATTCGGCATGGTCATATGTTCCGGGGCGTTTTAAAGATTATATTTCAGTTCCAAAACCTAATGGTTATCGCTCTTTACATACTGCGGTGGTTGGGCCTGCTGGCATGCGCGCTGAAATTCAAATTCGTACCGATGATATGGATAGGATTGCCGAATATGGCGTTGCGGCGCATTGGAAATATAAAAACCATTCTTATGGTTATTTCCCTGATAATGGCATTTCAACCGACCCAATGGCGGCGTTACGTGGTATTTTCTCAATCCTCGAAGATGGCGGCGATGCCGAGGATTTTTTTGAAAATGCCAAACTTGAAATGTTTCAAGACCAAGTTTTCATTTTCACGCCAAAAGGTGACTTACACGCCCTTCCACGCGGTGCAACTTCGGTTGATTTTGCTTATGCGGTTCATACAAAAATTGGTGATACAATTGTTGGCGCGAAAATTAATGGTGTAAATGCCCCATTAAGAACACCATTGCGTAATGGCGATATTGTTGAAGTTTTACGCTCTGATAAACGCAAACCGCCGCCAAATTGGGAAAGCTTGGCTATAACGGGTAAGGCACGCTCTGGCATTCGCCGCCTTTTACGTGAAACCGAGCGGGAGGAGTTTGTGATTCTTGGCAAACGCCTTGCGGGCCATGCTTTAAGACGCTTTGGTATTAATCCCGAAGAAGTAGATTTAAAGAATGCAATTGAAGCATTGAAATTTAAGTCAGCCGATGAATTATATTTTTCAATCGGTCGTGGCAAACTTACGGGAACCCAACTTGCCGAGGCGGTGGTACCGGGTTTTGTAACCAAAACTGCACTTGGGCATTCGCGCGTTTCAATTGATGATGAACATGGTTCAGATTTCTTGAAGGGTGAGGGGCTAACCGAAGGTGTTGCAATTCATTTCATGCCATGTTGTTCGCCATTACCAGGGGAACGCATCGTTGGGATTATTACCCAAGGAAGCGGAATTGAAGTTCATACGATTGATTGTGAAAACCTTGCCAATCATGATGATGATGAGGCATGGGTTGATTTAAGTTGGAATGAAGAAGCCAATAAACACGGGCTTGCGGTTGCACGCCTTTTGGTATCTTGCGAGAATTCCAAAGGTGTTTTTGCCGAAGTTGGGCGAATTATTGCCAATTCAGATGGTAATATCATAAATTTAAAAACCGAAAATCGCCGTGAAGACTTTATAGATTTAGCAATCGATATTGAAGTTGCATCAACCAAGCATTTAAATTCAATCGCGGCATCACTGCGTTCTTTGCCTGTCGTGGTTGATGTTGAACGTATTAGAGGTTAAAGCGTTTTGCAAAGGTGTGAATTATGAAAACGCAAAAAGTTCTTAAAATTTTCGAAGAAGCAGGCGCATTATTAAATGGCCATTTCATTCTTTCTTCTGGTCGTCATAGTCGCCAATTTTTGCAAAAAGCATTTGTGTTTATGAACCCAAAGGCCACTGAAAAATTGTGCAAGGCATTGGCAAAAAAAATCAAAAAAGAATTTGGCGAAGTTGAATATATTGTTTCGCCTGCGGTTGGTGCAATTATCCCTGGCTATGAAACTGCGCGTCATTTGGGTGCAAAGGCAATGTTTGTAGAACGTGAAGATGGGGTTTTTAAACTTCGCCGTGGTTTTGAAATTCCAAAAGATGCCAAAGTTGTTGTGGTTGAAGATATTATTTCAACTGGCCTTTCGGTTCGTGAAACTTTGGATGCAATCAAAGATTTGCCAATTAATCTTCTTGGGGCGGCGGTTTTAATTGATAGATCTGCGGGCAAATCAGATGTCGGCGCGCCTTTGGTTGCATTGGCATCTTTTGAAGTTGAAAGTTTTGCGCCAGACGAAATTCCAGATGATTTAAAAGATATTACAGCAGTAAAACCTGGAAGCCGCGCTTTATCACAAAAGAAAAAGTAAAATGAATAGACTACGCCTTGGCATAAATATTGACCATGTCGCAACCATAAGAAATGCACGTGGCGGCAATCATCCCGATACTATGCGTGCCGCAGAACTTGTAAAGAAAATTGGTGCTGATTCAATCACGGTTCATTTACGTGAAGATAGACGCCATATTCGTGATTTGGACGTGATTACACTCGCGGGTTCGATTGATTTGCCGATAAATCTTGAAATGGCGGCAACCCAAGAAATGCATGATATTGCGCTTAAACTTGCGCCCCATGCAATCTGTCTTGTTCCCGAAAAGCGTGAAGAAAGAACAACAGAAGGTGGCCTTGATGCCAAATCTGGCGCTAATTATTTGCGCCCTTATGTTGCGCGCTTGCAGGAAAATGGTTCGCGCGTAAGCCTATTTATTGAACCAAATCTTGCACAGGTGCAGGCGGCGCATGATATTGGTGCGCGCGCTATTGAACTTCATACTGGTAAATATTGTGATGCAATTACAGATGGTAACATTGACCTTGCCAATGAAGTTTTGGAAAATATTAAAGCGGCGGCAAAACTTGGCTCCGACCTTGGTTTAGAAGTTCATGCAGGCCATGGCATAACTTATGAAAGTGTCATAGAAATTGCAAAAATCCCACATATTATCGAGCTTAATATCGGGCATTTCTTAATCGGCGAGGCGATTTTTGTTGGCCTTGAAGCTGCGATTGAAAAGATGCGAAACATAATGGATGAAGTTCGCGAGATTGCGCAAACATGATTTATGGGATTGGTTCTGATATTTGTGTGATTTCAAGAATTGAAAAAACACTTGAACGTTTTGGGACGCGCTTTGAAAATCGTTGTTTCACAACAATCGAACAGGCCAAGGCAAATAGAACCCCAAAATTGCGCGCTTCATCTTATGCAAAAAGATTTGCCGCAAAAGAAGCATTCTCAAAAGCAATGGGTACAGGAATTAAATTTGGTGTCGCATGGCGCGAAATTGGCGTTGAAAATGATATATCAGGTAAACCAACAATAAAATTAACAGGCAAAACCAAAGAGAAATTTGACAAAATAATTCCCCAAGGTAACAAAGCCAACATTTTTTTAACTATGAGTGATGATTATCCTTATGCTATTGCATATGTAATAATTGAATTTTTGCAAATTTAGGAAAAGAACAAATAATTATGAGCGACACTGTAAGTGACAATAAAGAGGCAAAACCAGATTCTTCTAAGCCAGTTAAAGAGCAGGAATCTTTTGGTGAAATTGTAAAGACATTACTTTTTGCGCTTCTTATAGCGCTTGCACTTCGAATTTTTATTTTCCAACCATTTAATATTCCATCTGAATCAATGCGCCCTGGGCTTATTGTCGGTGACTATTTGTTTGTTTCTAAATGGGATTATGGTATTTCAAAAGCATCAATTCCTTTTGAACCTGAATTATTCAAAGGCCGTATTGGCGGCGGTAAAATTCATCGTGGTGATGTGGTTGTGTTCAAACATCCAGTGCATGAACATGTTGACTATATCAAACGCGTAATTGGCCTTCCAGGTGATAGAATTCAAGTTGTTGGTGGTCAGGTTATCATTAATGGAACACCGGTTGAAAGAAAGCCGCTTGCCCCTGAAATGATTACCGATTCTAATAATGATTATAAAAGTACAAATCGTTGGGAAGAAACCCTTCCTGAAGGTAAAAAATACACTGTTTATGATTTTTATGAAGCTGGCCCATTTGATAATACCAAAATTTTTGAGGTTCCAGCAGGTCATTATTTCATGATGGGCGATAATCGTGATAATTCAACTGATAGCCGCGCCGACCCAATTGCAGAGCAAGGCGTTGGTTATGTTCCTGAAGAAAATATTGTCGGTAAAGCGCGTATCGTAATGTTTTCATGGGATGAAGGTGTAAGCCTTATCAAACCATGGACATGGTTTACTGATTTACGCTATAATCGTATGGCAAAACCGATTAATTAATATGTCAAAAAATTATAGAAAAGCACCAAAGAATATTGAAATTGCGTCAAATCCAAATGATTTGGCGCAATTTGAGCAAGAAATAGGCTATAAATTCCAAAATCAAGAAAACTTGCAACTTGCGCTTATTCATAAAAGCGCGGGCGAGGGTATGTCAGGCTTTAAATCTAATGAGCGCCTAGAATGGCTTGGTGATAGGGTTTTGGGGCTTATGAGTGCGCGCTTTATCTATAATAATTACCCAAGTATTGAAGAAGGTGGTTTAACGCGCCTTTTCAACAATGTTGTAAATGGCACAAATTGCGCAGAAGCGGCGCGTAAAATTGGCCTTCACAAATATATGAAAGTTTCAAAATCAATTGAAAATGTGCATGGCAATGACAATGTTCTTGGCGACGCCTACGAAGCATTGATTGGCGCTATTTATCTTGATGGCGGTATGGATGCATGTCAAAAATTGATTGATTTAGCTATTGAATGCGCCAAAACAGGCGGAAATAGTGCCAAAAACTATAAAAGCGCGCTTCAAGAATGGGCACAAAAAAGAAAGTTTCCATCACCATCCTATGAAATTATAAGCCGCGAAGGCCCAGATCATGCCCCGAATTTTTTGATAAAAGTTTGTGTCGAGGGGAAATGTGCCGAAGCAAATGGAAGTTCAAAACAAGCCGCAGAACAAATTGCGGCGCAAATATTATATGAAAGATTAAGTCAAAATGGCCGATAATAAGAACACTAAATGCGGCTATGTTGCCATTATTGGTGCGCCAAATGCAGGTAAATCAACGCTTACCAATCAAATGGTTGGGCAAAAAGTTTCAATCATTACACACAAAGTACAAACCACACGCTTCCCTGTAAAAGGGATTGTAATGAATGGTGATACGCAAATTATCGTTGTAGACACACCAGGGATTTTTGCGCCCAAAAAACGCCTTGACAGGGCAATGGTGGCATCTGCTTGGGAAGGCACAAAGGATGCCGATTGCATTGTCTTTATGCTTGATGCGCCTTCAATAAATCGTGCCTTTGCGCGCGAAAATCAGGGTGATAATAAGGTTTTAGAGGATTATGAGCGTATTATTGCATCGCTTCAAGATGTAAAAACCCCAATAATATTGGCGCTTAATAAAATTGATGAAATTGAAAAATCTGCCCTTTTAGATTTGGCAAAAAGATGTTCTGATGATGTAAATTACAAACATATAATGATGATTTCTGCGCTTAGAAACAAAGGTGTAGGTGATTTAGTTAATGCAATATCTAAAGAAATGCCGGACGGCCCATTTCTTTATCCAGAAGATCAAGCATCTGATTTGCCATTAAGATTAATGGCCGCCGAAATTACACGCGAAAAGGTGTTTGAGCGCCTACATGATGAATTACCATATCAGTCAACAGTTGAAACCGACCAATGGCAAGAGCGCCGTGATGGATCAGTTAGGATTGATCAAACTTTATATGTAACGCGTGAAAATCACAAAAGAATGGTAATTGGCAAAGGCGGCGAAACCTTAAAACAAATTAGCCGTGCCGCACGCGAAGATATTATAAAAGAACTTGAAAGAGTGGTTCATTTATTCGTCCATGTAAAAGTTAAAGAAAATTGGACAGATGATAAATCCCATTATACTGAGCGTGGTCTTGATTTTGATGCCGAATAGGCCAATTTCAAAAACATGAACCAATGGGAAAGCGATGCAATTTGCCTCAATGCAACCAAATATGGCGAAAATGACGCCATATTAGAGGTTTTTTGTCGGCAAATTGGGCGTACCAAGGCCTATGTTTATGGCGGCGCTTCAAAACGCAAACGCGCATTATTAGAACCATGTCAAAAACTTCATCTTGCATGGACTACGCGACAAGAGGGGCAATTGGGTTATTTCGAGCGTCTTGAACCAATTGGTTCAATCGCACCTATTTTTTCCGATAATGCCGCTTTATGTGCTTTAGGCTCTATTAGCGCCTTATTACATCATGCAATCCCAGAGCAGCAAAAATATGAAAGCCTGTTTGACGCAACTTCTGTATTGATTGATTTATTGGGTTCTTCAAATGATTGGCCTGCTGCCTATATTGCATGGGAAGTTGGGCTTTTGCAACATACAGGCTTTGGACTTGATTTAAGCCAGTGTGCACTAACTAATTCGACAGATAATCTTGCATGGATAAGCCCGAAAACCGGACGTGCCGCAACATATGAGGCAGGACTACCATTTGCGGATAAATTATTGGCGCTACCCAAATTTTTATTAGACCCAGACGCGCAAATTAATAAAGGCGATATAGCAGACGGCTTCGCGCTTTGCGGTTGGTTCATAGAACGTGATTTATTACGCCAAAACTTTCAAACAATGCCAGAGGCAAGGGCGCGCCTAATATATGCATTAGGGCGCAAAAACCTTTTGTAATATTATGCAGCTTTTGAAATTGCTGCTACAGCCATTGTTGTGCGATTGCGACCTTCATTTTTCGACGTATATAATGCCTGATCGGCGCGGTCGATTAAGTCGGCAACTGCTTCATTGGTTTCTAGTTGTGCCACGCCATTTGAAATTGTAATTTGGCCCAAATCTTCTTTTGAGTTACGGCGTATAAGCTTTTTCTTTTCAACTTGCTTACGAATTCGTTCTGCAATCTCATGTGCCTTTTCCGAAGCAATATTAGGTGCAACGATTGCAAATTCTTCACCACCAAGGCGCGCAACAAGGCCGCCGATTGGGGTTTCGCGTGAAAGAACGCCCGCGACATAGCATATAACTTGATCGCCTGTTTGATGTCCCCAACGATCATTTATTTTTTTGAAATAATCAATATCGGCCATGATTATTGATAAAGGCTGTGAGTTTTTATCACATCTATAGGCATTGTCTTTGATGAAGTTGTTAAATGTCTTACGGTTCGCAACGCCAGTTAAAGCATCTTTTGACGCTTCCATACGTGCTTCTTCAAGTTCAAGTTTTAATGCCGCAATCTCATCACGTGATTGTGCAATGCGTTTTTCTAATGTTGATGAAGACACTACCATTTGATCGGTTGCATCAGATAAATCACCAACAACATTTTTTACATTTTCGATTTCAGGGTTTCTTACTAATTCTTCTTTGGCGCTTGTTAATTTTACTTTGAAAGATTTAGCATCATCGCGAACATTTTCGATATCTTTTAAAACACCGTGCATTTTTGATTCAAAACTTCCGCCCGCATTTATTAGGCGATCAGAAATAATCCCGCTTTCAATATGGATTTCAAAAAGGCTATCGCAAAGATAATCATCAATTTCTTTGCCTTGCATAAGTGCGGCATCAATATCTTCACACAATACAGGGTAATCTTTGGCATGATATGCAAGCCAAACAGCAAAAGCATTTGCAGAAGGCTTTAAACAATGCCTTTCCATAGATGAAAATGCAAGTCTGGCGAATTCCCAAGATTTGTTTGTATCAGTAGCTTTAGTCACGATGTCTTCCCGTTTTTTTCATATCATTACACAAGGAGTGTAGATAATAAGTAAATTTATGTGTAATTTGTGTATAAATTTTGAAAAATTGGAAAAAATATCATCATGCAACAATGCTTTACTGTGCAAAAAAGCGAATTTACAACCAAAGGTAACCTCTCGGTAGTAAGGCGAAAAGAGATTTTAAGAACACTGGTTGAATTATTGGTTGATAATAGTTCCGCAATTTGTGATGCATTAAACGATGATTTTTCTAATCGCGCGCCGCAAGTAAGTTTGCTTACTGATATTGGCGCTGCTGTATCAACTTTAAAGCATGCGCTTTCCAATATTGATAAATGGGTGAAGCCTGAAAATCATTTCACAAGCCCTGCGATTTTGGGTCTATTTGGTGCACGTGCGCAAATTCAATTTCAAGCCAAAGGAGTGGTTGGTATAATTGTACCATGGAATTTTCCGATTAATTTGAGTTTTGGCCCACTTGCAAGCGCTATTGCTGCTGGTAATCGTGCAATGGTTAAATTATCAGAATTTACACCACAAACTTCAAAACTGATTGAAGAATTAATTGGCGAAAAAATTGATAAAAGTGAAATTGCAATAATAAATGGTGGCATTGATGTTGCTCAAGAATTTTCAGCTTTGCCATTTGACCATTTATTATTCACTGGTGCAACCGAAGTTGGCAAAATTATAATGGGGCAGGCGGCAAAAAACCTTGTTCCCGTTACATTGGAATTAGGTGGGAAAAGCCCTGTTATTGTTACACGTAATTTTGACAAAAGCCTTGCGGCGGCGCGCATCATGGGCGGCAAATTAATGAATGCAGGGCAGGTGTGCCTTGCACCTGATTATTTATTAGTTGAAGAAAATTATCTTGATGAATTTGTCGATGAATTAATGAAACAGGTTAAAATTCAATATCCGAAAATTTATTCCAACCCTGAATATACGGCAATAATTAATGATCGCCATTATGGACGATTAATGTCTTATATTGATGAGGCAAAGGCAAGCGGTGTGAAAGTTATTAAAATTGATGGTGATGAGACGCCAATTAATTCACGCAAAATTGCGCCATATCTGGTTATTAATCCTGATGATAATCTAAAAATCATGCAAGATGAAATCTTTGGCCCGCTCTTGCCGATTAAAACATATAAAAATATTGACGAAGCAATTGCATATGTAAATTCGCGCCCACGCCCATTGGCATTATATTATTTTGATAATGATAAAAATGCACAAGATAGGATTTTAAACCAAACAATTTCGGGCGGCGTTACAATAAATGATGTAATATTACATATTGCGATGGAAGAATTGCCATTTGGCGGTGTTGGCGCATCTGGTATTGGCGCATATCACGGCAAGCGTGGATTTTTAGAATTTTCACATCAAAAGGCGATATTTAAACAATCGCCTTTTGATAATTTCCTTTTGAAAGCAACCCGCGCCCCTTACGGAAAAGTTTTGGAAAAATATTTAGAATTCACTATTCGGAAATAGCAACTTCAACTGTTTTCTCAACTTTTTTGCGGCGTGTGCGTGGTTTCTTAACTGGCTTTTCAGCTTCTACAGTTTTCGTTTCCTCAACAATTGGTGCTTCTTTGTTAGGGAATGGGATAATGCGCATAAAGGCAGGCATATCATCGCCAAAGCCAACAAAGCTTGGTTCATTGTCGTGGTTTTTATAAACACGTCTATTTTCATTAATTTGTGGACGGCGTGTTTCATTATATGAACGTTCGCGTGGTTCGTGATTACGTACACGCTCTTTTGGTTGTTCTTGGGGTTCGGCCTCAACCTTTACGTTTCTATTATTCGGGCGTGCAGGGCGCGCAGGTTTTTCACCATTCCTTTTATCAAAACGTGGTTTTGCAAATTCGTGTGATGGTTCATCATTTTGACCAACATCACTTTCCAAAACTGGAATTGTTTTTTTGATTAAATCAACCACACCCGCCAAATGCTTATTATCAATAGGGCATGAAATCATATAAGTTTTGCCCAAGCGGCCTGCGCGGCCTGTTCGACCAATACGGTGCACATAATCTTCGGCATGACTTGGAACATCATAATTGAAAACATGCGAAACATCAGGCACATCAAGGCCACGTGCGGCAACATCGGATGCCACCAATAATTTCAAATCACCATTTCTAAATCTATCAAGGGTGGCGGTACGAACGCTTTGTTGCAAATCACCATGAATTGGCGCGGCCTCATAGCCATGTTTGTTCAAAGATTTTGCAACAATATCAACATCGCGTTTGCGGTTGCAAAAGATGATGCCATTTTTTAATTCAGCAATTTCTTGATTGATTATATTACGCAAAATAAGGCGTTTTTGTTTGTGGTCATTGGTTTTCGCATTGACCAAAAATTGTTCAATCGTGCTTGCGGTTTGGTTTGGGCGCGCAACTTCAATACGTGTTGGATTATGAAGGAATTGATTTGCCAAATTCTCAATTTCAGGGGCCATAGTTGCCGAAAAGAAAAGTGTTTGGCGGGTAAATGGCGTGATTTTAACAATCTTCTCAATATCGGGGATAAAACCCATATCAAGCATTCTATCAGCTTCGTCAATAACCAATAATTGAACGCCATTCATAAGAATTTTGCCACGTTCAAATTGATCAAGTAAGCGCCCAGGGGTGGCAATAAGAATATCAACACCCTTCATCAAAAGTGCATCTTGATCACCAAAACTTACGCCGCCAATCAAAAGCGCCATAGTAAGTTTATTATTTTTGCCATATTTTTCAAAATTTTCAGCAACTTGTGCCGCAAGTTCGCGGGTTGGCTCAAGAATGATTGTGCGTGGCATACGTGCTTTCGCGCGGCCTTGCGAAAGAATTTCAATCATTGGCAAAACGAAAGAAGCGGTTTTGCCAGTTCCTGTTTGGGCAATGCCCAAAACATCATTGCCTTTTAAAACTTCGGGTATTGCGCGCCATTGAATTGGCGTTGGTGTGTTATAGCCGGAATCATTTACCGCGCTTAAAATTGTTGGGCTAAGACCCAAATCTTGGAAAGTTGTACCCTCTGGAGTTTCACTTAGGGCGTCATATTTTTTTTCGGAATTTTCCGACATATTATCTCACATCTAGTTGTTTTGTTTGCAGTGCGTCAAAACCTTTAAAAAGTCAAGAAAATTGGGGCACATGTGCAGGTTAGCATATTAAAGTGTGGTATTTATGTCAGTTTATCTATGGTTCTAATCACATTTGTATCAAGCGAGAATAAAGACCAAAAACCATGATTTTGCTCACGTAACTACAATATTACAGTATGTCACCGCGATGAGCCCCAAAAAGTTGCAGACTTTTTGGATAAGGCGAAGAGCCAAAATTTGCTATGGCAAATTTTCAATAAAAAGCTATGGTGGGCTTTTGATTAATTAAACATCCAATTCCTCAACATATTTCGCATTTGCCGTAATCCAGTGATATCTTAATTCGGCTTTCTTGCCCATCAATGTCTCAACTAAATCGGCAATAGTTGTTTCTTCATCCTCAGGTATATAAAGCCTTGCAAGGGTGCGGGTTTCGGGGTTCATTGTGGTTTCTTTAAGCTGCGCGGGCATCATTTCGCCCAAGCCTTTGAAACGGCCAATTTCCACTTTTGCATTGGCTTTGAATGCGGTTTTTAGCAATTCTTCTTTATGGGCATCATCGCGCGCATAAACGCTTTTTGTACCATGTGACAAACGATAAAGCGGCGGCATCGCCAAATAAAGCCGCCCATTTTCAACCAATTTTGGCATAGAACGGTAAAAGAATGTAGCAAGCAAGGCGGCAATATGCGCCCCATCCACATCCGCATCGGTCATAATAATGATTTTTTCATAACGCAAATCATCAAGAACAAATTTACTTCCCATGCCAACGCCAAGCGCAAGCGCCAAATCATTCAATTCAACATTGCCCGCCAGTTTTTCAACACCCGCAGAGGCAATGTTCAAAATTTTCCCACGTAATGGCAATACAGCTTGGGTTTGGCGATTGCGCGCTTGTTTCGCGCTTCCACCTGCCGAATCGCCTTCTACGATGAATAATTCGGTGCCTTCGGCATCTTGGCGCGAACAATCGGCAAGTTTACCCGGAAGGCGTAATTTGCGGGTTGCAGATGCGCGTTGAACTTCTTTTTCTTTGCGGCGTTTTAAACGTTCTTCGGCGCGTGCAATTGACCAATCAAGCAGTGCGCGCGCTTCTTTGGCTGAACCTGCAAGCCAGTGATCGAACTTATCACGAACCGCATTTTCAACAATTCTTGCCGCCTCTGTAGTTGCCAATCTATCCTTGGTTTGACCGACAAATTCAGGCTCTTTGATGAAAACTGAAATAAGGGATGCAGCAGAATCAAAAACATCATCGGCAGTTATTAAAGCGGCCTTTTTATCATTCAAAAGCTCACCATAGGCTTTAAGCCCTTTGGTAATTGCGGCGCGAAGACCCGCCTCATGGGTTCCGCCCTCAGGGGTTGGAACGGTGTTACAATAGCTTCGCATAAAACTATCATGGTCACCAAAACCACGAAGCCCCCATGCAACCGCCCATTCAACTGAGCCATGACCTTGGGTTTTATCGGTTTTGCCACAAAATGGCGCAGCGGTTACGGTTGGTGAGTTTTCAACCACAATTTTCAAATAATCTGCCAAACCATTGGGGAAACAGAATGTATCTTCAAGTGGGGTATTTGTGCCGGGTTTTATGCGTTCGGGTGCGCATTTAAAGCGAATTTCAACCCCTGCAAACAAATATGCCTTAGAGCGCGCCATTGAATAAATGCGCCCTGCATCGAATTGCAAATGTTCGCCAAAAATTTCGGCATCGGGATGGAATTTAACCAAAGTGCCACGGCGGTTTTGGGTTGCACCCAATTCTTGTAGCTCACCAACAGGTTTGCCACGCGAAAAATCCATTGCATAAAGTTTTCTATCGCGTGCTACTTCTACGCGTAATGCATCCGATAATGCGTTTACAACCGAAACACCAACACCATGCAAACCGCCAGATGTTTGATATGCCTTGTCCGAAAACTTACCACCCGCATGAAGGACAGTTAAAACTACTTCAAGCGCGGATTTGCCATGATATTTTGGGTGCGGATCAATCGGAATACCGCGCCCATTATCAATAACCACTAATGAGCCATCGGCTTCTAATGAAACTTCGATACGTGTTGCGTGACCTGCAACTGCTTCGTCCATTGAATTATCAAGAACTTCGGCGAAAAGATGGTGAAGTGCGCGTGAATCTGTGCCGCCAATATACATGCCGGGGCGTTTACGAACAGGTTCTAGACCTTCAAGAACTTCGATTGATGAAGCAGAATAATCAGAGCTTGTAGTATCGGGCGGCGTGTAAGTACTTGCAGCGGGTTTTACCGACTTAATTTCACTACCAAAAAGATTTTCCGCACTTTGCGTCATTTTTCACCCAAGCCTTTTAACAACCTCGAACCAAAAAGCCAATTCGCCCTTTGGGTCAAGTGTTTGCATCATGTGTAATGAATTGCAAAGTTTAAAAAAGCAATTTATGTATTCATAATATTGATTTTATTGGAGAATGTTGTGGAAGATTTGAATTTGCAAAGCGGTGGTTATTTTTTTACAACTGACAAGAATAAAATAGATGTAATAGCCGCCCATGATTTTCTATCAAATCATGCATATTGGTGCAAAAACATTCCATTTGATGTATTTAAAAAATCATTTGATAATTCGCTTTGCTTTGCGGTTTTTGAAGATGAAAAGCAAATTGGTTTTGGGCGCGTGATTTCAGATTATGCAACTATTGCATATTTGGGCGATGTTTATGTGCTTCCAGAGTTTCGTGGCAAGGGTGTTTCCAAACTACTTATGACCCAAATTATGAACCATAAAGAATTGCAAGGCCTAAGGCGTTGGATATTGCTTACGGGTGATGCACATGGACTTTATAAGCAATTTGGCTGGGAAGAAATAAAAAGCCCAGATAAGTGGATGGAAATTGCAAAGCCGAATATATATTCGCAAGATTGATGCTAGGGTCAGGACTTATTAATTAACAAAGTATGACTTGATTTAAAGGCTAAAGCCTGTGGGTAATTGCATTAGTTCAATCGCCAAATCCCTTAAAATCGTTATTATCGCGTCTGATTCGGATAATATATAGAAAAATGACAAAAACTATCGACGACGAAAACGAAAAAATTATTGATGAACCTTTTGATCGCGCGCTTGAAAGTCGATATTTGGTTTATGCTTTATCGACTATTACAAGCCGTGCATTGCCCGATGTGCGCGATGGTTTAAAACCTGTGCAGCGCCGCATCATTCATGCAATGGGTGAATTAGGTCTTGATTCAAGTGCGCGCTTTAAGAAATGCGCGAAAATCGTTGGCGATGTTATGGGTAAATTCCACCCGCATGGCGATAGTGCAATTTACGACACAATGGTTCGCCTTGCGCAGGATTTTTCGGTTCGTTACCCACTTGTTGATGGTCAAGGGAATTTTGGCAATATAGATGGCGATAGTGCCGCCGCCTATCGTTATACAGAGGCGCGTTTAACCAATACTGGTTCAATGCTGCTTGAAGGCATTGATGAGGATTGCGTAAATTTCCGCGAAACCTATTCGGGGGAAGATATGGAACCTGTGGTTCTGCCTGCTTCATTTCCGAATTTATTGGCAAATGGGGCGATGGGTATTGCCGTTGGTATGGCAACCAATATCCCGCCACATAATGCAATTGAATTAATTGATGCGTGTTTGGCGCTTATTGATGATGCCGATTTATCGCTTGATGCCATTATGGATTATATTCCAGGGCCAGATTTTCCAACGGGCGGCATTATTGTTGAACCAAAGGAAAGCATTAAAAACGCTTATGAAACAGGTAAGGGCGCAATTCGCACACGTGCGCGCTGGTCGGTTGAAGATATGGGGCGTGGGACATGGCAAATCATTGTCACCGAAACCCCTTATATGGTGCAAAAATCAAAATTGGTTGAGAAACTTGCCGAATTAATCGAAACCAAGCGCGCACCATTGCTTGCCGATGTTCGTGATGAATCCGCTGAGGATATGCGCATTGTTTTAGAGCCAAAATCTAAAACTGTTGAACCTGCACAATTGATGGAAAGCCTTTTCCATTTAACCGATTTGGAAAATCGTTTTTCAATGAATTTAAATGTTCTTGATAAAAATGGTATTCCGCGCATCATGGGTTTGATTGAATGTTTGAAATCATTCCTTGATTATAAAAAAGAATTGGTGGTCAAACGCGCTTCATGGCGCAAGGGAAAAATTGAAAAACGCCTTGAAATTTTGGCGGCATTATTAATTGCCTATCTAAATCTTGATGAAATTATCCGCATCATTCGTGAAGAAGATGAACCAAAACCAGTTTTGATGGCAGCATTTAACATAAATGAAGTGCAGGCCAATGCAATTTTGGATACACGTCTTAGAAATCTGCGTAAATTAGAAGAAGAAGCAATCATAAAAGAAGATTTAGCCCTCAAAAAAGAACTTGAGGAATTAAACAAACTTCTTGAGAGCGATAAATTGCAATGGAAAAAAGTTGGCAAAGAATTATCTGCAACGCGCGATATATTTGCCAAACAAGGCGATAGCGCAAAACGTAGAACCACATTCGACACTGCCCCTGAAAAAGGTGCTGCCCTTGCGATTGAAAGTTTGGTGGTCAAAGAACCGATTACTGTTGTGCTTTCAAAACGTGGTTGGATACGCGCACTTAAAGGTAAGATTGATGATTTATCCAGCGTTAAATTCAAAGATGATGATGAATTGGCTTTATCACTTCAATGTATGACAACTGATAAGATTGTTTTATTCGCAACCGATGGTCGCGCCTTTACACTTATGGGCGATAAATTGCCATCGGGCAGGGGATTGGGCGAGCCAATTCGTCTTTCAATCGAATTGCCAGAAGAGCATGATATTTTGGATATGTTCATTCCAAAAGATGGCGAAAAACGCATTATTGCATCTTCCAAAGGCTATGGATTTGTAATGGACGAAACGGAATTCCTAAGCCAAAAGCGCGGTGGGAGAAATGTTTTAACCCTTGATGCTAAGCAAAAAGCACGAATTTGCGCCCCTGTTTTGGGTAATTTTGTGGCAATCGTTGGTGAAAATCGCAAACTTTTGATTTTCAATATTGAAGAATTGCCGACAATGTCACGCGGTAAAGGCGTTAAATTACAATCTTATAAGGATGGCGGCACTTTGGACGTATTATCATTCAAGGGTGAAGATGGCCTTGTTTGGGTTGATAGTTCGGGGCGTAACCGTGAAATGCCTGAATGGCGTGATTATGTTCTGCGCCGTGCGTCAATTGGTCGAATGGTTCCGCGTGGTTTTTCTAAATCAGGCAAATTCAAATAGATAATTTGCAATAAAAAAGCCCCCAAATTGGGGGCTTTCTTTTATATTATTGAATTTCTTAAAACGAAGATTGGAAGCGAAGGTTCACAGGAACACTAAGAATGCTTGCATCATCATTAATTGCACCAAGGCCAGCAAGATCAAAGTTTGTGCTTGTTGCGCCTTTAAGTTTTGAAGTATAGCGAATACCAATTTCAGCAGCAAATTCAGCAGAGCTTCCGATGCGTTTTGAAACGCCCAATTCACCGCCTACAGTATATGAATTTGTTGCTTCATAATAGCAGCAATTATAAAGGCTGTTCGCGCCAGCATTCATATTAAGGTGGATTTTATCGGTATGAACAATGCCGCCATGAACCGCATAATATGGCATGAAGCCAGCAAAGCCATCAACTACAAACCATTGGCGATATCCAAGTTCAAATGCATATTGTTTCAAATCTGTTGCATCGCCACGTAGTTCGGATGCACAAGTTCCAACGGCGGTTTGTAATTCATAGCAACCGAATAGAACATTGGTTTTTGCTTGGGCTTTTAAGTATGAAATATTGGCGAAATATTCGCTATATTCACCCGCAGCATGGCGAATTTCAATTGCAGTACGCAATGCAGGTTTGTACATATCGCCAAAATTGCGACCCTTTAAATACATTTTCGCATTGCCAGGCATTGAAGCATTGAAAATTGTTCCGGCGAAAACTGCGCTATTTGCGGCTTGTACAAAATTACCACCAACAAAGCTTTCAACACCTGCTGAAACTGCAAAGCCCCAAGGCGAAGATTGTTTTTGCGCGCTATTTTGTGTTGCGCCATATGCAACCGCAGGTGCCGCATAAGCAACAGGTGGCGGTGGCGGCGCAACATAGGTTTGCTGCGAATATGAGCGCATAGATGAATTTGCGTCACTATAATTTTGTACAGGCGGTTGATAAGTCTGAACAGGTGGTGGAGGTGGCGGTTGATATGTTTGAACCGGTGGCTGATATTGTGGCGCTGGTGGTTGATATTGCGGTGCAGGTTCATAAGTTTGTGAAACTGGCGGGTTGTAATCAACAACTTTCTTTTGTTTTGGTGCAACATAAGCAGGTTTTGCAACTGGTTTTTTAGCCGGTGCTTTTTTTACTTTTTTTGCTGTGCGATCACCACTCCAATGCCAAGATGGGTTATCGCCATCGGCCATTGCCATTGATGCTATACTTATGCTGCCAATAAGGCCGATTACTAAACTTGAACGAATACGCATATCCCTACCTCTTAAAGTCAGGTGTTTATATTGGTTTTTTGGTTAATTTCGGATTAATTTTATATGATTGGGCAATAAAAAAGCCCCCAAATGGGGGCTTTTGAATAGTATTTGCGTAAATTTAGAAAGTAGTATGGAAACGAAGATTAACTGGAATGCTAATTGCGTGCGAATCATCAAGCGCAGCAGCAAGACCAAGTGCATTCAAATCACCCGATTGTTTTTTAAGATTACCAGTATAACGAACGCCAACTTCTGCCGCTAATTCGGCAGTATCTGAAATTGTGTATGATGCGCCTAAATCTGCGCCAATCGTAGCTGAATAGCCTTTATCATATAATTTCCAATGCCCAAGACCGTTTGTCCCTGCATAGAATGCACCATGAATTGCGCCAGTTTGCACAAGTCCACCATGAACTGCCCAATATGGTCTTACTGCTTCTGACAAAAGGCCAGTTCCAAACCATTGGCGATAGCCAGCTTCTACGCTAATTTGGGTTAAATCTTTTAAATGGCCTTGCAATTGAAGCGCGCATGTATTTGCCCCTTGTTCCAAACAGCCAAGGTCACGCATATAACGGCTTTGTGCTTTTAAATAACCAATTGAACCATAAATTTCAGATAGATCTGAAAGTGCATAACGAACCTCAACAGATGCCTTCATCGAAGGGTAATACATATCAGAGAATTTACGACCTTTAAGGTGCATTATACCCTGACCAGTAAGGTTTGAATTAATTGTGTTCATATTAAGCGATGAAGAATTTGCAGCGCCTAAAATATTGCCTGATGTTTGAACTTCAGTGCCAAAATTAGCAGAAAAAATCCAAGGTGATGAATAGCCTTCTGCCAAAACCGGCGAAGATAAAACTGCCAATAAAGCTGCTGCCATATAATATTTTGCGCGCATCTTAAAAAACTCCCTAAAGCCGAAATGGAATCAATGTGGCCTACAAAGGAAAGTCATGGCTTAATTTGGTTAACGAATCTTAACCAAAAATTATGAAGGGTTTTAATTGGTGCTACTTTGCAACATTGTCTTGGCGTTCCCATCCGCGTGGGCCAAGGTGTTCATAAGGTGTGAAGCGTGATTTATAGGCCATTTTACGGCAATCTTTTATTAAATAACCAAGATATAAATAATCACGTTCGCTTTGACGAGTGTCATTTATTTGGTGCAAAATTATATACGTTCCGATTGAATGTTTTTGTAAATCTGGATCATAAAATGAATATACAAGTGATTTTCCATCATTTAATTCATCAAGTAATAAACAGGCAATTAATTGCCCTTTCTTACCATATTCACAATCTTGATTTAGGCGATAATCGATAATTCTTGTATAGCTAGTACATTCCTCAAGCATGGCGATAAAATCTTCGCCATCCATATCGCTCATGCCTTCATTAAGGTGACGCGTATTGAGGTATTTCTTAATTAATGCGTATCTTTCTTCATTGGCATCAGGGAAGTTTGATTGGGCATCAATATATTTGCCAATTTTTAAAACACGGCGCCAATTTTTATTGAATTTAAAATCCTTTACTAAAACCCTTATTGAAACACATTCTGTGCACATGTCACATGCAGGGCGGTAAGCGATATTTTGAGATCTACGAAATCCTGCCCGTGTAAGGGTTTCATTCAAATAATGTGCGTCCAAATCATTTAAAGTCGTAAATAATTTACGTTCATATCTATCTGGAAGGTAAGGGCATTCAAGCGGACTTGTTAGATAAAAGCGAAGCTTTTTATCGGCAAAAAGGTCATCAGCTTTTGGAAACATATCGCTAGACATGTTTATGCTTTATCAAAAAATCTATCCAATGCAAGCTAAAGGCTAGAATTAACCGGCAATGGTGGTGCTGCACGCTTAAGAATAATTGCAATGCGGCGATTTGCGGGCTGGTATGGGTCGTCGGCAAATAATGGGTCAGAGCCTGCCTTTCCCGTAATTTGTGAAATGCGCGCCTCAGGAAGGCCAGCTTGCATAAGTACTTTACGCGCAGAATTTGCACGTGCTGCCGATAATTCCCAATTTGAATTTGCGCCATCAGGATTGGGCGCGGCATCTGTATGCCCTGAAATTATAATCTGATTTGGTAATTGCAAAGTAATGCGCGCCGCAGCCCTTAAAAGGGTTTTTGCATTTTCATTTGGTTCAGCAGAACCAGGGGCAAACATTGGCTTACCTTCTTGGTCAACTAATTGGATTCTTAAACCCTCTGGGGTTTGGTCAACAATAATATTATGTGATAATTCTGAAAGTTCTGGTAAATCTTGTAGAGCTTGGCGGATAGACATTTCGGCCATTTGAAATTCATTAGCTTCTTCTTGCGCTTTGGCTTGTGCTTCGGCTTCTTTTTGTGCGTCTGCAGATGATTTTTCTTGCGGTGTAGATGGCGCATCAAGCATTGGCGCAGAGCCTTTTTGCATTGCGCCGCTTTCACCTAATGCAGTACCTGCTAAAATTCCGCCAGCCCCTGATGTTGATGCGGATAAAGAAGCAGGGGCAAAATAATCGGCAATACCGCGTTTTTGCTCTGGCGATGTTGTATTGATAAGCCACATCAAAAGGAAAAATGCCATCATAGCTGTCACAAAGTCTGCATAAGCAACTTTCCATGCGCCACCATGATGTCCACCAGCGATCTTCTTGACTTTTTTTACAATAATCGGTCGATTTGCGGCCATAAACCAATTTTCCCTTAACAGATTAAGATAAAATGCACCAAATTAGTTAAGGCTTGGTTTTTATTTGATATATTTAATTATGTATAAGCACAATTGCCTGACCAATTGGTTTTGGTTTTGCACCGTTCACAATTTTCCAAATTTTTATAGTTTTACGAATGTTTTTTGGAATATTATTATTTGCCGCATTATTTTGCGCAATTGTTTTGGCATCATAATCAACAAGTTTTGCAATAATTGTTTTATCTTCACTAATCCATTTATGCGAACCATTTGGTTTAAGGATTATATTTTTATAATCCGCGCCCACTAATTCAGCGGGGCGATTTTTGCCTTGGAAAATTATAATATTATTTTGATAATCATATGGGGCATTAAAATTTTGAAGGTGAGCACCAACCTCCCAAACCCTAACACAACGATTTAAAACCTTTGACCAAGACGCGCCAGTTGAAGGTTTACAACCATTTGCATCAATATCGCCACCAACAATCGGCGGGTTTGTAATTGCAATTTGCGCAATAGAATTTGAAGGAATTTGAAATGATGCAAATGCAATTAATGTAAGAAAAGAATATTTCAAATTATTTTTCATTTTCCATCCCTCAAAATTTTTGCAGCCTCGTTTGCCCAATAAGTTATTATACCATCAGCGCCAGCGCGAACAAAGCATTGCAACGCTTCTAAACGCGCCCGATTGCCATCAAGCCATCCATTGGCAATCGCAGCTTCCATCATTGCATATTCGCCCGAAACTTGGAATGCATAGGTTGGCATTTTAAATTCAGATTTTATTCTACTTAAAATGTCTAAATATGGCATTCCAGGTTTTACCATTACCATATCCGCACCCTCGGCAATATCTAATGCAACTTCATGCAAAGCTTCATCAGTGTTTAATGGATCCATTTGATAGGTTTTCTTATCACCCTTTAATGCACCTTTTGAACCAATGGCATCACGATAAGGGCCATAGAATGCTGATGCATATTTAGCGGCATAAGACATGATTTGTGTGTTTATGAGACCATTTTCTTCTAAGGCGTCACGAATTTCACCAATTCTTCCATCGCACATATCCGATGGCGCGACGACATCGGCGCCACAGCTTGCCTGCAATAATGCCTGTTTAACAAGCATTTGCGTGGTTTCATCATTAAGCATATAGCCATCATCATCAATAATGCCATCGTGCCCATGAATTGTATATGGATCTAAAGCAACATCACACATTATCCCAATATTTGGTGCGTGTTTTTTTACTTCGCAAACAAATGTTGGAATTATCCCCTCTGGATTTAGGGCTTCATTTCCATGTTCATCTTTTTTATCTGCGCTTATATGTGGGAAAACGGCAATCATTGGAATGCCAAGATTTTGCGCCTCAATCGCAGTTTTAATTGCGCTTTCAAGATTATGCCTAAAAATACCTGGCATTGATTGTATTGGTTCAGGTGCTTCATCACGGTCATGAATGACCATTGAAAGAATTAAATTATTGATTGATAATTCTTTTTCACGAACAAGACGGCGCGACCAATCTGCCTTGCGATTACGTCTTGGGCGCGAAAACGGGAATAAACGGTTTGCTGAAATTTCACTCATGATACATTATAAAAGAATTGAATTTATTTTCCATTTGCTAAAACATTAATTAGCATAATGTTTGCCACAATTGATTTCACATTATTGGGTTTATCAATTTCAATATATTCATTTAATGAATGTGCACCATCGCCATTAATGCCAGAACCTATTGTTAGTGCTTCTATACCCATGCTCATCGGCATATTAGAATCAGTAGAACTTGCACTTGTTTCAATTGACAGACCATAAGCTTTATAAATTTCAGTAATTGATTTTTGAATAAAACTATCCTTGGTTGTAAAACCACTTGCACGTTCGCCAATTTTTGTAACCTTATATGAAATCTTGCCGCGATTTAAAGCGCGCTTTGAATTTTCAGCTTCAACCGCAATTGGCAATTGCGCAAGGAAATATTCCGAAACTTTATTAAGTTCAGAATTGGAAGCCGAACGCATATCAACAGTCATTGCAACAGAATGTGGAATTGAATTAACCGAAGTTCCGCCCTCTATTATTCCGACATTGAATGTTGTTTGATCTTTGGTTGGAACTGGATAATTTGAAAATCTTGTTATTGCATCTGCCATTGCATAGGCAGGGTTTACAATTCCGAAATCACTAAAAGAATGCCCACCTGGGCCATCAAATTCAACTTTATATCTTTTTGAACCTATTGCCCTATCAACATAGCCGCCGCCTGAACCGGGCTCGAGGCTTAGGAAATATTTGATTCTATCTTTATATTTTCCTTTTTGGAAAAGGTAACGTACGCCACGAAGGTTTCCTGGGCCTTCTTCACCAACATCGCCAACGAATAAAATATCATAATTAGTTTGAATTTTGGCATTATTCATTGCTTTAATGATTTCAAGCATTATCGCCAATGAAACCGTATCATCACCAATTCCGGGTGCATAAAGTCGATTGCCATCTCTCTTTACTTTAACATCAGTATCAATACCAAAAACTGTATCAAGGTGCGCGGCAACCACCAATAAAGGGCCTTTATTTTTGCCTGCCCTTATACCCATCACATTGCCTTCTTCGTCCATTTCAACGTCATTAAGGCCAGATTGGCGCAATAATTCCATGAATTTCTTTGCACGGTTAGTTTCGTTAAATGGGGGCGCAGCAGTTTGGGTAAGGTCGATTGTAGTGTTTATTATATTTTCAAAATTATCATTGATAGTTTGATTTAAACTGCTGATTTGTGTTTTGTTTAGTCCAAATTCCAAAGGTTTTGCATAAGCTGTTGTTTGTATAAAACATGTACAAAAACCGATATAGCCAATGCGTTTAATTACTTTTGCAATCATTTTTTTCCCCATAAAAACAAACAACAATAAGCTGACTTGCACCTATTTCAATAGTTAATTGTCAAAATTATGTCATTGACGCATGGTTTAAAGCCGAATAATTTAGCCCATGGAGAAAAAATGAAAATACATAGACGCCAAATTATGGGTGGCTTTGCTGCATTAAGTTTTAGTGCTTGTGCCAATTTGCCAATTGAAAAAAATAAATTAGGGCAGGGGAAAAATAATATGAAAAAGCCAATAATAATAGCGCATCGCGGTGCATCTGGTTATCGCCCTGAACATACTTTGGCTTCATATGAATTAGCAATTGCGCAGAATTGCGATTTTATTGAACCTGATTTGGTAATAACAAAAGATGGTCATTTAATTTGTCGTCATGAAAATAATATTTCCGAAACCACTAATGTTGCAATGCATCCTGAATTTGCAGGCCGAAAAACTACCAAAATAGTTGATGGCGAAAGCATGACTGGTTGGTTTACCGAAGATTTTACTTTGGCAGAAATAAAGACTTTGCGCGCCAAAGAAAGGCTTCCGCAATTACGCCATGATAATACAAATTATGATAATCAGTTTGAAGTTCCAACTTTTGAAGAAGTTTTACAATTGCGTGAAAAAAAATCAAAAGAATTGGGGCGTGAAATTGGTGTCTATCCTGAAACAAAGCATCCATCATATTTTGCAAAAAATGGCCTATATTATGATGATGCTTTATTGGCGCATCTTGATAAATATGGCTTAAATTCGAATGATGCGCCTGTTTTTATTCAAAGTTTTGAAACACAAAATCTAAAAAAACTATCACAAAAAACCAAAGTAAAATTAATACAATTAATGCAAGAAGATGATGGACCTTGGGATAGTCAGGAAAAATGGGTTGTTACGTATAAATCCATGACAAGCAAAGAGGGTCTTAAGGAAATTGCGAAATATGCCTATGGAATCGGTCCGCAAAAAACAATGATTTTGCCGCGCGATGCCAATAATAAATCAACATTGCCAACCAACCTTGTGAAAGACGCACATGAAAGCGGCCTAAAACTTCATCCATGGACATTCAGGGCGGAAAACTATTTCTTACCGCTTGAATATCAAAATGGTGATAAGAATGATACAAAATTCATGGCGTTACATGGCGATTTAGCTTCCGAAATTAGGCTTTTTATTGAATTAGGTGTTGATGGGGTGTTTTGTGATTTCCCTGATATTGCCTTTAACGCAATCAATGCTGCATAAAATTTAAAATATTAATTATTAAGCGTGTTTCATTATGGGATTTGATAATTGCAAAATAAAATTTGAATAAAATTTTATCTATTTTGTTAATAGTATTAAAATTGATAAAATATTCAAATTGAATTGTTTTTATGATTTCCAAATGGTTAATGTGTTAAGTATATGATTATCAACGACTTATTGAACATGCTTAAGCAAAATTAAACAACACCTTAAGCAGTTTTTAGAAGTTTTATAGTATCATTCCCGAATGAACCAAAGTCGAAGAACTTGGCATGGGGTATGAATATGGTTGCGATTAAAAAAGAGATTGGCGAGAAAGCCAATATTAAAATCGGCGCAATCCCTGATTATATCGGGGGTAGCTTTGGCGAAACAGTCGATAATGACACACAAATTTCGGTGTATAAAAACGCACTTTCACTTGTTGAGCGTTTACATCGTCAATTATTGGATGTTGTTAAAGACGATCTTGATAAATGCGGCCATGAAGAACTTACACCTGTGCAAGCACTATTAATCTATAATATTGGCGAACATGAATGGTCGGCTGGCGAATTGCGTGCCAAAGGCTGTTACCTTGGTTCAAATGTTTCTTATAATCTTAAGAAACTACATGAGCTTGAATATGTTGAAAGCAAAAAATCACCATTTGATAAACGTCAGATAAAATTACGTTTAACAGCAAATGGTCGTGCGGTGCGTGATCAATTAGATATTATGTTTGAACGTCATGCAAAAACTGTTCATCCTGTTGGCGGCGTTGATTGCAACGCACTTGAAGGGGCAAATAAAACCTTGTCACGTCTTGAGCGCTTCTGGAGCGATCAAATTAAGTATCGTCTTTAATTTATAATTCATACCCAAGCAGATGCGCCCACAGAATTGTTGGGCGCTATTTGTTTTGTATATTCTTTGGTTGTAAATATGCCCCTTTTTATTGCAATTCAAAATCAACACATTTAAGGAATGTATAGTGCGACATTTTGCGTTAGGTGAAATCAAAATACGTTCGTGTATAGGTTCTAATTCGTAAATGTGTGGCAATCAGGGAGGGGGAAAAATCCCCAATATCGCATGAATTATGATAGGGCTTTTAAAACCGCGATTGATGACATCAAAAAAGAAGGTCGCTATCGTGTTTTCACAACCTTGCGCCGCTATCAAGGCGATTTCCCAAATGCACGTTGGAATAAAGAGGATGGCGATAAAGAAGTTGTTGTTTGGTGTTCCAACGACTATCTTTGCCAAGGCCAAAATCAACAAGTAATTGATGCAATGAAAACCGCACTTGATGATGTTGGCGCGGGTGCGGGTGGTACACGCAATATTTCTGGTACAACTTATTATCATGTTGAATTAGAACGTGAACTTGCTGATTTACATAAAAAAGAAGCCGCGCTTTTATTTACGTCTGGCTATGTTTCAAATGATGCAACTTTGGCAACATTGGCGCGTATTTTACCAGGTTGTATCATTTTCTCTGATGAATCAAATCATGCATCTATGATTGAAGGTATTCGTCGTTCTGGTTGTGAAAAACGCATTTTCCGTCATAATGATGTTGCACATTTGCGCGCCCTATTAGAGGCTGCGCCACAAGATGCACCAAAAGTAATTGCTTTTGAAAGCGTGTATTCAATGGATGGCGATATTTCGCCAATGGAAGAGTTTTTGGATCTTGCCGATGAATTTAATGCCATGACCTATCTTGATGAAGTTCATGCCGTTGGTCTTTATGGTGATCATGGGGCAGGGGTTGCCGAGCGTGAAGGATTGATGCACCGTTTTGATATTATTGAAGGAACTTTGGGTAAAGCCTTTGGTATTATGGGTGGTTATATTACTGCGACTTCTGATATTATTGATGCTATTCGTTCCTTTGCACCGGGTTTTATCTTTACAACTTCTCTTGCGCCAGTTTTGGCGGCAGGGGCTTTGCAAAGTGTGAAAATGCTTAAAACCCAGTATGGCCGTGATTTACGAGCAAAACACCAAGAACAAGCGCAATATCTAAAAGATGCATTTGCAAAAGCTGGCTTACCAGTGATGGATACTTCTACTAGCCATATTGTTCCATTAATGGTTGGTGATGCGGCGAAGTGTAAGCAATTGTCTGATTTGTTGCTTGATGAATTTGGCATTTATGTTCAGCCAATTAATTTCCCAACTGTCCCACGTGGTACGGAGCGTTTACGCTTTACTCCAAGCCCATTACATACAAATGAAATGTGTGATGAGTTGGTTGATAAATTACTTGGTGCGTTCAAATTATTGCAATTGCCACTTGCTGCATAAGATTGTGCTTTAATTGAATTCGCGCGAAATAATTTACGAATTCATTCAAATTGGTAATCAAACGAAAGTTTCCGCAATCGATGTTATTAGTGGAACCGAAGTTTCGGTGATAACGCCAACTAACGCGCCACGTTCTTCGCAAACCTTGGTTGCAAAAAACAAATTGATAATGATTCTAAAGAAAAATGGAATAATCCAATAAAAAAGGGTGGCGAAAGCCACCCTTTGTATTTGAATTGTTGCTTCAAATTAGCCGCGGACGCCGCGACCCAAGCCAATTTGTTTTGCAAAATCAGAACGACGTTTTGCATAGTTAGGCGCAACCATTGGATAATCAGCAGGCAAAGCCCAACGCTTACGATAATCTTCAGGTGAAAGACCGTAATTAGAACGTAAATAACGTTTCAACATTTTAAGTCTTTTGCCATCTTCAAGACAAACGATATAATCATCAGTAATTGATTTTGCAATTGAAACCGCAGGTTTTGGTTTTTCGCCAGCTTTGTCAATTGTGCTTCCTGCTTCACCTGCTAGTGCGCGTTGAACTGATGAAATAAGCCCAGGAATTGCGTCAGGATTAATCTGGTTTGCACCAACAAATGCAGCAACAATTCTTGTTGTCATTTCTAGCAAGTCAGATTTGGATTCAGATTTAAGTTCGCTCATTAGTTCTTACCTTTATTTTATAATTAAGTTTTTGTGACGTGACTTTTTATATTTGGGAATATAGTTATTTATCAACCCAAGTTTACGTTACTACCCCAGAAATTCAAAATCAACCATGAATTTCAAAAGTTTCAGCAATTAATATTATTATTATTTATTGTTGGTAATTTAAAAAAATTAACGACTTAAATCTTGTACCAAAATCTAATGTATAAGTCTATAAAAAAATAGTGAATTTTATAATTTATATATCAAGCTTTCACGCATTACTTGAAAGTATATGTTAATCTATATTTTAAATATATTTCAAATACTTTGATACGGCTATAATAAGCATTATTATATGTAAAAATGTAATTTTGCGCTTTCATTTTTATAAAAATTCGGGCAGTTAGCGCCACATAATTCCATTAATCCCTTGCACATTGCCAAATAGGGAAGCTTTTTGAAAGGTTGAGTTTTATGTATAGTAATTCGTATCTTGCGAACTTTTTCACTGGCGCACTAGAAGCTACTGACAAGGAAATATTTGATGCAATTGGTCATGAAGCTATTCGTCAAGCAAACGGAATTGAATTAATCGCTTCTGAAAACATTGTTTCAAAAGCTGTTATGGCAGCACAAGGTTCAGTTCTTACAAATAAATATGCGGAAGGTTACCCTGGTAAGCGTTATTATGGTGGCTGTGAATGCGTTGATGTTGTTGAAGAATTGGCACGTGAGCGTGCAAAAAAGCTTTTTAACTGTAAATATGTGAACGTACAACCACATTCAGGTTCTCAAGCTAATCAAGCGGTTTTTAACGCGCTTTTACAGCCCGGTGATACTTTCATGGGGCTTGATTTAGCTGCTGGCGGTCATTTAACACACGGCTCTAAAGTTAATCAGTCGGGTAAATGGTTTAATGTTGTACCTTACACAGTAAATGAAGACGATCATCAGATTAATTTTGATAAAGTTCTTGAAATTGCCAAAGCGAATAAACCAAAATTAATTATTGCTGGTGGTTCGGCTTATCCGCGTGCAATTGATTTTGCAAAATTCCGAGCGATTGCAGATGAAGTTGGTGCTTATTTAATGGTTGATATGGCGCATTTTGCAGGTCTTGTTGCGGGCGGCGCACATTCAAATCCACTTGATCATGCGCATGTTGTGACTACTACTACTCACAAAACTTTGCGCGGCCCACGCGGCGGTATGATTCTTTCAAATGATGAGGAATTGGGTAAAAAGTTTAATTCGGCTATTTTCCCTGGTATTCAAGGGGGTCCATTAATGCATGTAATTGCCGCAAAGGCAGTTGCATTTGGTGAAGCATTACAACCTGAATTTAAAACTTATGCGCAAAATGTTGTTAAAAATGCGCAGGTTTTAGCCGCCAAAATTAAAGAAGGCGGCCTTGATTTAGTTTCAGGTGGCACTGATACACATGTTGTATTGGTTGATTTACGTCCTAAAGGCTTAACTGGCCGCGATGCGGAAAAAGCACTTGAGCGTGTTGGCTTAACATGCAACAAAAACGGTGTTCCATTTGATACTGCTTCACCAATGGTAACGTCTGGAATTCGTCTTGGTTCGCCTGCGGGAACAACGCGTGGGTTTGGCACCCTAGAATTTGAATTCATTGGTGAAAAAATCATTGAAGTTCTTGATGGCTTGGTCAAATCAGCTGATGGTGATAAAGAGATTGAAGCCAAAGTAAAACAAGAAGTTGAGGAAGTTTGTAAAAAATTCCCAATCTATTAATGGATATTATAATTGCACTGCCCGTTTTGTTCATGTGAAGACACAATTGTAAAAGATAGCCGCCCCGCCGAAGATGGTGCATCAATTCGGCGCAGGCGACTATGTCCTGATTGTGGCGGTCGTTTTACAACGTTTGAACGGGTTCAAATGCGCGAGCTTAAAGTCATAAAACGTGATGGCACTAAAGAACATTTTATGCATGAAAAGCTTCACCGCTCAATTTCAATCGCCCTTAGAAAGCGTGAAATAAGCGATGAACAAATTGATCAGATGATAAATACAATCGTAAAAGAGCTTGAGCGAACTGGTGAAAATGAATTTGCAACTGCGCAATTGGGGGAGGTTGTAATGCGTACATTGGCGCAAACTGACCCTGTTGGCTATGTTCGCTATGCATCGGTTTACCGCGAATTTGAAAAGGCCGAGGATTTTAGTAAGTTCGTTGAAAACGAATTAGGGTCGATGAAGAAAAAGAAAGATTAATGGCAAATGGAATTTTTTGCCAAAATTGCAACTTCTTTAGATGGAAAAATTGCCCTTGAAGATGGGCAAAGCAAATGGATAAGTTGCGAAGAATCACGAAAATTTGTTCATCAATTGCGCTCAAAAGCCGATATAATCGCTACTGGTATTGGGACAATATTAGCAGATGACGCGCAATTAAGCGCACGTGATGGTGAAACTCTATACCCCAATCAGCCACAACGCGTAGTTTTTGATTCGAATGCACGAACGCCAATTAATTCAAAAATTTTGCAAAATACAAAAAAGCCAACAATAATATTTCACGGTGAAAATGCATCAGAATTTAGGTTGGAAAAATTAAATAATGCAGGTGCAATTACGAAAAATATTGATATTAACCAAGATGGTGAAATCAATATTATTGAAGCTTATAAAGCATTGTCATTTTTGGGTGCAAAATCAATAATGCTTGAAGCAGGTTCAATTTTACTTTCAAATTGTATCGCTTCTGGTGTTATAAATCGACTATATTGGTTTCGTGCGCCAATAATAATGGGTAATAAAGCAAAAGACGTATTCAACGGTCTAAATCCTGAGAGTTTGGATAAAGCAAAGAAATTACGTCTTATTGAAATCAAGAAAATCGGTACAGATATTCTTGAAATATATGAGGTTTAAATTGTTCACAGGTATAATTAATCACATTGGGCGTGTTAGTAATATTGAAAATAATGACCAAGATGCGATATTTGAAATAATTGCCCCTCTGGATGTTGATAATCACTTAATTGGTGCTTCTATCGCGCATAATGGTGTATGCCTTACATTGATTGAAAAGCAAAAAATCGATCAAACAGAATCAAAATGGAAAGTTCAAGCATCTACACACACGCTTGAATTAACCAATTTATCAGATTGGAAAATTGGAACCCAAATTAATATCGAACCTTCACTAAAATTTGGTGACGAACTAGGCGGACATTTGGTTTCTGGCCATGTAGATGGAATTGGGATTGTTGCTGAAATTGAAAAAATCTTTGAAAGTACAAAAATCACAATAAAAGCGCCAAATGAATTGATGAAATTCATTGCCCAAAAAGGTTCTATTGCAATAGAGGGTATATCACTTACGGTTAATGAGGTAAGTGTAAATTCATTTTGTGTGAATATAATCGAGCATACAATAAAAAATACAACAATTGGTTCATTCTTTATTGGTATGAAAGTTAATTTAGAAATTGATCCAATCGCACGTTATGTTGCGCGCTATTTAGAAGTTAATAATTAGGGAATTAAATATGTCTATTGCTGCCGATCCGTTGAATATATTAATTGTTGTCGCAGATTATTACCGCCATATTTGCGATGAACTGGTTGCCGGTGCAATCGAGACTTTGGATTCTGCAAAGGCAACGCATTCATTGGTTCGTGTTCCTGGCGTTCTTGAGATTCCAGCAACTATTGCTGCTGCTGAACGTTCAAGCCATCGCCCTGCTGGTCGTTCTTATGATGGTTTTATTGCATTGGGTGCGGTAATTCGCGGTGAGACAACGCACCATATACATGTTGGCGGAGAAAGCGCGCGGGCAATTATGGATATGACTGTGCAAGGCCTTGCAATCGGTAATGGTATTTTGACTTGTGAAAATGAAGATCAGGCGATAATCCGTGCATCACGCAAGGGCAAGAATAAAGGTCGTGAGGCGGCAATTGCGTGTCTTACCTTGATTGAAGTCAAAAAAAGGCTTAACCTTGGCGGGGTTTAAACGGAATTTTTATGAATAGCGCAAAAACAAAAACTAATACTCAAAAATTACGCGGTGCAAGATTATGTGCTGTTCAGGCTTTGTATCAAATTGATTTAACAGGCAAAGCAGGAAAAAAAGTTGTTAGTGAATTCATTGATCACAGAATAACTGATAATGCCCAAAGCGAAGATAAAATCTATGCCGATGGTGAATTCTTTCAAGAGCTTGTAAAAGAAGCCGTTGAAAATCACATTATGGTTGATGCACAGATTTCAAGTCGCCTTGTTAAAGGTTGGACGCTTGAACGTATTGACCCTATTGTTCGTGCTGCGCTTCGTCTTGCCACTTATGAGTTAATGAATAAATTACAGACACCTATCGCGGTCATTATTGACGAATATGTTGGTGTTGTGGCTGCCTTCCATGAGGGCAAAGAACCAAATTTCGTTAATGGCATATTGGAGCGTATCGCCAAAGAAACCAAAGCAGATTTAGCGCGCGTTGCACCCGAATAAATGAATGAATTTGACGCAATAGAAAGTCTTTTCCTTCCATTGTCATTTAATCACGAAGGTGCAATGGGGTTAAAAGATGATGTTGCGCAATTTAATGATATTATAATTAGTACTGACACTTTGGTTGAAAATACGCATTTTCGTAAGGAAGACTCTTCGTATTCCATTGGTCAAAAACTTATTCGTGTAAATGTTTCCGATATTATTGCAAAAGGCGCATTTCCGATTGCGGGCTTTTTGAATATTTCATGGAATAATGAACGCGGCGATAAAGGCCTTGTTGAATTTGCCAATGGATTAAAAGATGCATTAATTGAGTGCGCGAATAAGATGCCAATTATTGGCGGCGATACAACAAAAATTGATGGCCCAATCGTCATTAGCCTTACAATCTTTGGGAAACCCATTAATAAGCTTGTTAAAAGACATAATGCAAAAACCAACGATTTAATTTGTTTAAGCGGTAATATTGGCGATGCAAAAATTGGCCTCGAGGCTCTAAATAATGCTGAAAATATTGAATTTGCAAATGCAATTTCGCATTATCAAACACCAAAAATACCCAAATTACAAATTGCAAACATCATAAGCAAATATGCAAATTCATCGCTTGATATTTCAGATGGGCTATTGGGTGACGCGATGAAATTAATGCCAGATAGTTTTCATAATTACGAAATTGATTTTGAAAAAATACCATTATCTGATGAAGTAAAAAAATATCTTGAAAAAAATGGGTATGATTTTGATAATATTTTAAAAACTCTAAGTTTTGGTGATGATTATCAATCACTTTTTACAATTGATGAAGTCAATAAAAATGATCTCATAGAGATGGCTAATTCAATCAGTCAAAAAATATATTTTATAGGTAAGGTTAGAAAAAGCGATAAACCAATTTTAAAAATTGCAAACGTTAAACATGACATTGGGGATTTACCAAAATCCTATTCCCACAATTTTACTGCATAGAAACAATTTATAGCTTTCAAATTGACGCCTTTTTAAGAATTTTATTCGATAATATAAGAATGAAATTTCCAAAATTTACCCCGATTTTATTCGCACTTCTTATTTCTATTTCTGCACCGCTTTTTTCAAATGATGCATTTGCCTCTTCAAAACCAAAAGAAGGAACAATGTCTAACCCATTAACGGTTGAAATACCGGGGATAGTTGTTCCGATTGTAAATGGAAAAAGGCTTGTAAATTATTGCTTTATGACAATTGTTGTGCATGGCGCAGATGATAAAAGCGCAACCAACATAAGAAACAATCAATTCTTGGTGAAAGATGCCATTTCACGCGCCACATCAAAAAGCCCAATACCTGTATTACCACAAGCAAGTATTTTTGATGCGAACACTTTTGTTAGAACCGTGATGCCAGCAATCGCGCAGGCATTTCCGGGAACTAGAATTAATAAAATCGAAGTTCAAAATGCACAAATGATGAAGCGCTAATAAAATTTATTCCTGCGACAATCTTAACATTCCCCAATCAGTGGATTGTGATTGCGTAATTAGAGAATCCATGCCAATCTCAAGCCCATAATAATAGCCCAAAATAATTGGGCAATAACAGGGAGAAACCGGTGAAATTATCACCGAAAGACAGAGAGGGGAAAAATGGATCCTAGTATTACAGGTGTGTTGGCTGCTATTGTTGCCGGCCTAATAGCATTGATTTATGGGGCGATAACCATACAATCAGTTTTAAAATCAAGTGCAGGTAATGCACGAATGCAAGAGATTGCGGCGGCAATTCAAGAAGGCGCCAATGCTTATCTAAATCGTCAATATACAACAATTGGTATTGTGGGTGTTGTTTTGGCGGTTGCATTATTAGTTGTATTCAAAAATTTATTAATTCCAATTGGCTTTATTTTAGGTGCGGTTTTATCAGGTGCCGCCGGTTATATTGGAATGCTTGTATCGGTTCGCGCAAACGTAAGAACTGCTGAAGCTGCAAGAAATAGCCTTGCGGGTGGCCTTGATATGGCGTTCCGTTCTGGTGCGGTAACTGGTATGCTTGTTGCTGGTCTCGCGCTTTTGGGGGTTTCGGTTTATTTTTATATTCTAACCCAAGTGCTTGGTCACAAAGTTACGGATCGTGTTGTAATTGATTCATTGGTTGCGCTTTCTTTTGGCGCATCACTTATTTCGATTTTTGCCCGTCTTGGCGGTGGTATCTTTACAAAAGGTGCAGACGTTGGTGGCGATATGGTTGGTAAAGTTGAAGCGGGCATTCCGGAAGATGACCCACGCAACCCTGCAACTATTGCGGATAATGTTGGTGATAATGTTGGCGATTGCGCAGGTATGGCAGCGGATTTATTCGAAACATATGCTGTTACATTAGTTGCAACAATGGTTTTGGCATCAATTTTCTTCCGCGAAAATGGTGCCGCCGTTATGATGGCATTACCATTGGCAATTGGCGCGATGGCAATCATAACCTCAATCATTGGAACATTCTTTGTTAAATTAGGCAAAGACAACAATATCATGGGTGCTTTATATAAAGGCCTTATTGCTGCTGGCGTATTGTCTGCGGCTGGCCTTTATTTAGTAGCTAACCTATTTGTTCCAAATGCATTTACTACTACTGCTGAAACTGGTGGAATGGCGATTGGTGCGAATTCAATTTTTGCATCTGGTGTTGTTGGCCTTATTGTTACTGCGGCAATCGTTTGGATTACCGAATATTATACAGGAACAGAATATGCACCTGTTAAATCGGTTGCTCAGGCATCTGTTTCTGGTCACGGTACAAATGTTATCCAAGGTTTGGCTGTTTCGATGGAATCAACTGCATTGCCTGCTTTGGTGATTGTGTTTGGTATCATTGCTACTTATAAAATTGCGGGCCTTTTTGGTATTGCAATCGCAACAACTACAATGCTTTCAGTTGCTGGTATTATCGTTGCATTGGACGCTTTTGGTCCTGTTACTGATAATGCGGGCGGCATTGCAGAAATGGCAGAATTACCACCAGAAGTTCGTAAAACTACTGACGCATTGGATGCTGTTGGAAATACAACCAAAGCAGTTACCAAAGGCTATGCAATCGGTTCTGCTGGTCTTGGTGCACTTGTATTATTCGCTGCATATACAGAGGATTTGAAGCATTTTGCCGCTAATCCGCTTGAATTCCCTTTCTTTGCTAATATCGAAGTTAAGGGCATGTTTGACCTTTCAAATCCATATGTTGTTGCTGGCCTATTATTCGGTGGCTTGTTGCCATATTTATTTGGTGGTTGGTCAATGACTGCGGTTGGTCGTGCAGCTGGCGCGGTGGTTGAAGAAGTTCGCCGCCAATTCAGAGAAATCCCTGGCATTATGGAATATAAGGCAAAACCTGATTATGGTCGTGCAGTTGATATTCTTACCAAAGCAGCAATCAAGGAAATGATTGTTCCGTCATTGCTTCCTGTATTGTCACCAATCGTACTTTTCTTTGCTATCTTGATTGTTGGCGGTAAAGTGAACGCATTGGCGGCAGTTGGCGCAATGCTTTTGGGCGTTATCGTAACTGGCCTTTATGTGGCTATTTCAATGACATCTGGCGGCGGCGCATGGGATAATGCTAAAAAATCTTTCGAAGATGGTTTCACCGACAAAGATGGCGTTAAACACATGAAAGGTTCAGAAGCACACAAAGCATCTGTAACTGGTGACACTGTTGGCGACCCATACAAAGATACAGCAGGCCCTGCGGTAAATCCAATGATTAAGATTACAAATATCGTTGCATTATTGCTTTTGGCGGTATTGGCGCATTCTTAATTAACTGCAAATTTAATCATTTAAACCCCGCATTCGTGCGGGGTTTTTTGCTTTTTTTTGTGGCTTTTTTGTCCAAATTAAAACACAATCAGTTTGTAAATCACCAATTGGCTCGTAAATAGGGGAAAATAATGATTAAACGTGGTCAATGTTCTAATAGCCCGTCTAAATGTTCAAACGCGGCAAATGGCACTCTTTTGGCTTATGCAGGTACAAATTCAATTTGTCCTGAATGCGGCGCACCACTTGCACTAGTTGCAGGTGAGGGGAATGCATCGGCGCAGCCGTCAACCCCGCCGCCAGTAAATACACAAAGACAGGCACCACCACCCGTCCAAGATTATGATGACGATTATGAAGATGAAAAACCTAACCAAGCGCTTGAATTTGCCAAAATGGCGGCAATGTTTGTAGTTGTGGCGGGTATTGTTTTCTTTGGCCTAAGGTATTTTACATCGCGTGGTGATAATACAGATATTGGCAATGAAACCACTAATCAGATTAGTGTTGGTCAAATGTCTGTTACTGATATTAATCCGAATCTTATTGCCAATAGTGTTTCCATTATTGATGTAAAAGCGTCCCCTGCTGAAAGTGCGCAAAGCCTTGGAAAAATTGGCGCAGGTGTTGGCGTTGAAATTAATGGCAAAGTGAATGTTGATGGAATTGATTGGTATCGCATTTTAGTTCCGAATCAATCTGGTCAAACTGGCTATGTTAAAGTTACAGATGTTATGCCGCTTGATGGTGGTTCACTATTAACCAATCAAGTTACCACTACCCCTGTTGTTTCAGAAGTAAGCGAAATTCCAGAGACTATTTTCTATATATCGGGCGATAAGGCAAATATACGCGATCAAGCAGGCTTAAACGGCAAAAAAGTTGCAGAAATGCTTAGAGGTGATACATTAAGCGCAAGTGCAACAAGAACAGTTGATGGTAAAACTTGGTATCGCGTAAATCTTCCGTCAGGTGGTCAAGGTTGGATAAGTTCAAGCCTATTATCAATTACGCCAGTTGCTGCAACGCCAGAAAGTGCCGCCCCTAAATCAAGCACAATAAGCGAAGGAAGCAATGTGGTTTTCACTTTCGATAAAGTGAAAGTTCGCCAATCGCCTGACGCTGCTGCTACAATTGATACTGACGAAACACAAAAAGGTATGGTTGTTTTGGTTGATGAAGTTCAATCTTCAGGTGGCAGCACTTGGTATCATGTTCATTCAAACCGTTTCAATATTGACGGCTGGGTCGATGCAAAATCTGTAAAACAAGTTGAAAACTAGGTTTTGCTTGCATAGCAAACTATAAATTTTGCTTGGAAACGATTGCGGCTTCATTTAGACAATCTTGTAATTACGCCCGTTTGGGATTTGAAACTGGAAGCATGGTTTAATGAACGAAGAAATTGATAAATCAATTGGAAAAAAACGGGCAAATTTTGGCAATAATAGCTCTAATATAGCTATTATTGCCTTTGGCATTTTGGTGCTTGCGGGGGGTGTTTTTGCGGGTTTGAAATTTGCGGGAACTTTTGACCACGCAAATAGAAATTCTAATGCGCATTATATTACCTATCGCACCCAAGGTAAGGTTGAATTATTCGAATCAAAATCAACCGGCTCAAATGTTCGCGCAAATTTAAAGGAAGGCTCTATAGTTTCTGGTAAATCTGTCGGAAGCGTTGATGGTGTTGAATGGGCCGAGGTTACGTCGGTTGATGGCGTTCATGGCTTTACCCCAATGGGTGGGTTACAAAAAGTTGGTGAAGGCGCTGATTTATCACAAGTGCAAGATAGTATCAGGCGCGTTGTTACTTCAACTTCAATTAATTTACGTTCAACGCCATCTTTATCTGGAAATTTAATTGGCTATTTGGATGGCGGAACGCGAATTACAACTGATGGCTATGTTTCATCACAGGGTGAAGATTGGCTACGCCTAAGATTTGGGGATAAGGTTGGCTTTATTATGGCGCGCTTTACCACGCCAGATGATGATAGAGCAGGAAATAACGAAGGTTTTGCAGCTTCAAAAATTGGTGTTTCTGGCACAGTTAAGATTGTGTCGAATATACAGGCAACACCCTATCCTGATGGTCGTGTTTTGCGCTCTGTCATGGAGGGGGATAGTGTTGGGGTTTTGGGGCAGACCAAGACAGATGATTGGTGGTATATTGTGCGCCTTGATGATGGCACTCAAGGATTTATTCCAAAAACCTCAATTATTGTTTCTGAAAAGCAGGGGAAATGGGTCTATCCTGATGGCACTGAAGCCCCTGGCCCAAATGTTCCACAAGGGCAAAAGACACCAATAAATCCTGATACACTACAGGGTAAAAAAGATGTTAGTTCTGACAATCCTGTTAAAATTGATTTTAACGAGGTGCCAAAACCTGTTGAAGCCCCGTCACCATCTAATCAAAGCGAACCACCAAAATAAAAAAAGGCGCCTTAAAAGGCGCCATTTTTGTATGATGTAAGAACTTATTGTGTTCTTGGTCCACCCGCAGCTGTTGGCAGATTTGGATCTTGACCAGGAAGGGCAACAGGCGAACGACCAACGGCACCAAATACCTGCTCTAAGAATGTAACTTCACGACCACGTGTTGGCGTTTTATCTTTGTCATAATTAATAATACGACCATCAACCAAAGTGTATTTTTTTACAGATGCAACATTTTCTGCATCATCAAACGAAATCGCAGTAATGTTACGCTCAGTAGTTTTAAGTTTCAAAAAGGCTTTTTGCGACTGGATAGATGAAATATAATACCAAACTTCTTCGTCAAAAGCGCCTATTTGTGAAGGGTTTCCAAGGCGTGTTAATATTGTGGTTTTATTATCAGTACCATTTTCAATTTTCATCATATCAGGTGAATCAACAACAAAACCATGATGTGTTACAATTGGGGCGCATCCAGTAATAGAAACCCCAGAAATCAAAATTGACCCAATAATTCCAGCAAATATCAGTTTGCGCATTTAACTTTCCAATTCAAAACGATATACCCTACTATACGTCATTGCCACAAGGTTCAAGCGTCGCCAACAACTAGCACCAGTAAATGAAGAATGTTTAATTATTTTAAAAATCGCAAATTAATAAAAAATGCAAGTGACACTTTATTCATTAAAATGAATGAATATGCACGAAACCCTAATTTCTTCGGTGAAAACCGCGTTGAAGATGACCCTGATGGGCGTTTTGAATTAGTTGCTTTATTTGCAACCGCAATTTTTTGTGGCCTAGGAAAGCGCGGCGAATTGGAAACTAAAATCGCACAAAATTTATTTGATAAAATTTTTAAAAGCTTTGATCAGGCATTGCGTGAATTTGGAATAAGCGATTTAAAAGTTGGTTCACGTGTTAAAATTATGGCCGAAAGTTTTTATGGGCGGCAAACATCATATATAAAAGCTTTTGACAGTGGTGATATGGAAGCATTAAGCAAGAAAATCGCGCTTAATGTTTTAAGTATTGAAAATGGAACTAATGATTTTAGCCATGAATTATCCAATAATTTTATTAAATTGGCTGGCGAAATACGTGAATTGAATTTTGCAAGTTGACGTTACTGTAATAATTTTTGTAAAACCACAAAGATTTTACTAATATGTCATCAAGGTCACATAAGCCAACCATTGGCAGCTCCATATAAAATAGGAATAATATTTAATGAGCGATAATGAAACTACAGCGCAAATAACGCTTTCAATTGACGCAATGGGTGGCGATTTTGCACCGAAAGAGATTGTTGAAGGTTGCGCAATTTTCGCGAAAAAACATCCAGAAGTTGCGCTTATTTTGCATGGTGATAGTGATAAAATAAATTCAATAATATCGCATAATCCTGCTTTGAAAAATGCCAAAGTTGTGCATGCAGATGAAGTTGTTGGAATGGATGCTAAGCCATCACAAGCAATGCGCCGTAAAAACACGTCAATGTGGTCGGCGGTCGCTTCGGTTAAAGAAGGCGTCGCCAATGCGGCGGTTTCGGCTGGTAATACTGGTGCATTGATGGCGGTTTCAAATTTGCAATTACGAACTGTTCCTGGGATACATCGTCCTGCAATTGCTGCGCCATGGCCTAATCCAAAAGGTGCATCTGTTGTTCTTGATATTGGTGCAAATGTTGATTCTGACCCTGATCAATTAGTTGATTTCGCAATATTAGGTGAGGCTTATGCCAAGGCCTTATTTGGCAAAGAAAGACCAAGCATCGGCCTTCTCAATGTTGGATCTGAAGAAGTTAAAGGGCATGAAGACATAAAAGAAGCCATGCGCCTATTACGCCTTCATGGTTCAAGCCTTGGCATGGATGTTTATGGCTTTGTTGAAGGCAATGATTTGTCGTTAGGCACAACCGATGTAGTTGTAACAGACGGTTTTACAGGTAATATCGCACTTAAAGCCGCAGAAGGTGCTGCAAAATTATTTGCAACCTTTCTAAAAGAATCACTGACATCAAATTTAATTTCTAAAATTGGTGCATTTATCGCAACAAGTGGGTTTAATAAGCTTAAATCTAAAATGGATCCACGCGCTTTTAATGGCGGAATGTTACTTGGTTTAAACGGCCTTGTGGTTAAATCACATGGTGGAACAGATGCACATGGTTTTTCCAATGCTTTGCTTGTTGCGCTTCGCCTTGCCTCATCTGATTATCAGTCTACAATAGTTGAGAATGTTGCAAGATTAAATCAATTACGCCAAGTGCAACAAAAAACACCTGCTGAAGCTTAAAATCGATTGGGAATAATATGACTATTTCATCTATTGTTAGTTCACTATGCGCAATTACGCCCGATAGATTAGTAACAAACAATGAATTGGCAAATATCGTTGATACATCGGATGCATGGATTAAGGAAAGAACTGGAATTGAGCAGCGTTATTTTTGTTCAGACCTTGAAACAAGTTCAACACTTGCAACGCGCGCCGCAAAGCTTGCAATTGAAAAAGCAAATATTGATGCCAATGATATTGATTTAATCGTTTGCGCAACATCAACGCCAGATAGAACATTTCCTGCCACTGCAACCTTGATACAAGAAGCCTTGGGAATACCTGTTTGTATTGCGTTTGATATTCAAGCTGTATGTTCAGGCTTTGTATATGGATTTGGTGTTGTTGATGCGATGATAAAAGCAGGTCAAGCTAAAAATGCCCTTTTAATTGGTGTTGATAGCTTTTCAAGAATTATGGATTGGGCAGATCGCACAACATGCGTTTTATTTGGTGACGGCGCTGGGGCAGCGGTGATACGGGCGTCTGATGAACAGAATAAAGGCATTCTTGCAAATATTTTACGTGCTGATGGTCGTTACAATTCAATATTAAATGTTTCAAGTGGTGCATCTTTAGGCTCTAAAGTCGGTAAATTGCATATGGAAGGGCAGGCAGTATTTCGCCATGCCGTTACAAATATATCCGAAGCTATTGTTCTTTGCTGCGAAAAAGCTGGCGTTAATATTAATGAGATTGATTGGTTTGTTCCGCATCAAGCCAATAAAAGAATATTAGATGGCGTTGCAAAAAAACTAAAAATTCCAGAAGAAAAAGTAATAATTACTGTCGATATACATGGTAATACTTCAGCAGCTTCCGTTGCGTTAGCTTTTGACCATGCGCAAAAAGAAGGTAAAATTAAAAAAGGTGATTTAGTTTTATTTGAAGCAATGGGTGGTGGTTTAACTTGGGGTGCAACATTGGTACGCCTTTAAATTAAATAATTATAAAACACTTTTATTTGTTGACACATGCGTCATTTATTGAATTTTTGTAGTTTTTCATTCAAAAAACGAAAATAAATTCAAAAAAAAGCTTAAAAAACCTCAAAAAAGCCTAAATTATGTGTATTTTCCATGGATAATCACTTTACCTAAATGGAATTTGTTGGTTAATTGGTATTATGAGTCTTATTCAAACAAGGTAACAAAGGGCAGAGGGTATTTAAGTACCTTTTGAGGGGCAGAATGGGAAAAACACTTACGAGAGCTGATTTGGTTGATGTTTTAAGCCGTGAGCTTGGACTTTCAAAAACTGATGGTTCGGATCTATTAGAAAAAATGCTTGAACATTTGGTTATTGCTTTGGAAAAAGGGCAATTGGTAAAGCTTGCGCGTTTTGGTAATTTCGCTGTAAGGCAAAAAAAACCACGTGTTGGACGTAATCCAAAAACAGGTGTTGAGGCTAAAATATCCGCAAGACGTGTTGTAAGTTTCAAGCCATCGCAAATTCTTAGAACGCGTGTGGAGCGCAATTAATTGTCCGACGAACTTGAGCAAGTAAAATCACCAGATGCATTTCGCACCATTTCAGAAGCAAGCGATGAAATAGGTGTGCCGCCACATGTTTTACGTTTTTGGGAAGGTAAATTCAATCATTTGCGTCCATTAAAACGGGCAGGTGGTCGGCGTTTTTATCGGCCGCAAGATATGGCCGTTTTACGCGGTTTAAAGGCATTATTGCAAGATGATGGTTATACTATTCGCGGTGTTCAAAAACTAATCAAAGATTCTGGTATTCAATCTGTTCGTAATCGCGCGATGAATATTGAAACGCATTCTATTGAAATTGAAGATGATACAAAAACATTTGGTTCATCAATTGAAAATAATATTGATAAATCAGGATTGCCGGCATTAAATCAATTACTTTTACGCCTTACCCAAACACGCAATATTTTGGACAAAGCATTAGGGTCGTAATTTGTCTATTAGTTTTGTAATTAGGGATGCGCAATCAAAAGATATAAGTGCAATAGAAAACCTTATTGAAGCAGGTTATAGAAAAGACGAAGCTCGTCTTGGTTGGACACATGAAACCGATATTTTATCAGGCGATAGGCTGTCAGAAGGTGAAATTGCAAAAACATTAGATGACGTAAACTCTAAAATGTTTGTTGCAATAGATAATTCAAACGAAAATCTGATAGGTGTAATCTGTGTTTCAAAGGATAATGATTGGATAGAGTTTGGAAAGTTTTCGGTAAAACCAAATCTACAAGGTGGTGGAATTGGTCGAAGATTAATCAATCATGTTGAAAATTTTGTATCTAAAGTTTGGGGTGAAAAAAAACTCAAATTATCAGTTATATCAAAGCGTAAAGAACTTGTAGAATTTTATTTACGCTGCGGCTTTAAAGACACTGGGCAAAGAATTGATTTTGTTAAAGTACACCCATACGTAATTCTAAAAGATGGCGTTGAAAATTTAGAAGTCATCATAATGGAAAAAAATCTATAAAATATGCATTAGTTCATATTCCGAAAATTATTTGATAACCTTCGGCACAATTTCGGGCAATATTAATTAGCAAAATTTATTTGCGTTTTCTTTTCATCATTGCAACTTTGGGCGGCCTCTCACCTTGTGGGATCTCTTCGGGCTTGGCGCGCATCCAATTAAAAAGTGGTTTTAGCGGAAAAATCCATATTATTCCGGCAATTATAAAAAATGTTATCGTGATAATTGGTGGCTGTTTAACAAAGAAATTTCCAATTTGTCCTGCTAGAATTAGGTAAAGAACAATATATAAAAGAACCACCAAAAGGCCAATCATTCGCCTATTTTGAACTTGCATATTAAACCTCTTGATTTCCAATAGCTTTAATTTTTTTAAATGACAAACATATTTGTTTTTGAATGAAATTATGCAATATTCATATTAAGGTGCACTTTGAGAAGAATTACAAAAAAACTAAGCGGTAAATTGGTTGCAAATTGGCTGATACTAATGGCAATTCTCGTGATTGCCATGATTGTTGTTGGCGGCGCTACACGACTAACAGATTCTGGCCTTTCAATCGCCCATTGGTCACCTATTCATGGAATTATCCCTCCCTTAAGTGAAAAAGATTGGAATGATGAGTTTGCGCTTTATAAAACCATTCCGCAATTTAAACTTATAAATAGCCAAATGGTTCTGTCTGACTTTAAATTTATTTTTTGGTGGGAATGGTCGCACAGGCTTTTGGGACGTATTGTTGGAATATTATATCTATTACCTCTAATTTATTTTTGGGTGCGCGGTTATTTAAGCCGTAAAGATATACCTATGCTAGTTTCTATAGTTTTGCTCATTGGTGTGCAAGGGTTTTTAGGCTGGTGGATGGTCAGTTCAGGTCTAAAAGGTAATCGAATTTATGTTGAAGCAATAAGGCTTGCGACGCATTTGGGAATGGCATTTTTCCTATTAGGATTATTGATTAATGCTGCCCATTATAGATTATCAGGTGAGAAGGCGCATTTCACCAAAAACCCTTGGAGTATTATTGTTATAATCGCCTTCTTGCAAATTCTTTTGGGGGCAATGGTTGCTGGAACACGTGCTGGATTAATGCATAATGATTGGCCTTTAATCGATGGCAAAATAATTCCTGATGCATATTTTCAATTAAAACCTATTTTGCTTAATTTCATAGAAAACACGCAAAATATACAATTTAATCACCGAATGATTGGCTATTTGCTTGCAATAGTAATTTTATTGCAATTTAGAACGCGACGCAAAATTAAGAAGCCAGACCATAATGCATGGCGTTTGCGTGCAGCTTTTATGATTTTGGTTCAAATAGGTCTTGGTATATTTACTTTGCACATGTTCACTATATCACCACCACCTACAATTACAGGTGTCATGGTTGGTGTTTTGCATCAATTAAGTGGTGCCATTACTTTTTGTATGATTGTTCTTGCGTGGAAAACCTATCCAAATTATCGCAGCTAAGAAACAAAAACGTCTTTTAATATTCATTTCAACTTGCTAACAGGTGCTTGCTTGCAAGGAGTTAGAAATATGACCGCAATTATCGATATTATTGGCCGTGAAGTGCTTGATAGCCGTGGGAACCCAACTGTTGAAGTTGATGTTTTGCTTGAATCTGGCGCACATGGGCGCGCGATGGTTCCATCTGGTGCGTCAACTGGTGCACATGAAGCAGTTGAAAAGCGCGATGGTGATAAATCACGTTATCTTGGCAAGGGTGTTTTAAACGCTGTTGAAGCTGTAAACGGTGAGATTTTCCAAACTCTATCTGGTTTTGATGCATTGGATCAACGTCAGATTGACGATATTTTGATTGAGCTTGATGGCACGCCAAATAAATCACGCCTTGGTGCAAATGCGATTTTGGGTGTTTCATTGGCTGTTGCCCGTGCGGCATCTGAGGCTGTTGATTTACCTTTGTTCAATTATATCGGTGGCATTAATGCCCGTGTTCTTCCTGTCCCAATGATGAATATTATCAATGGTGGCGCGCATGCCGATAATCCAATTGATATTCAAGAATTTATGGTTATGCCGCTTGCTGCACCATCATTGGCAGAAGGTGTGCGCTGGGGTGCTGAAGTTTTCCATTCATTAAAATCAATCCTAAAAGCCAAAGGCCACAATACAAATGTTGGTGACGAGGGTGGTTTTGCACCAAATATCTCTTCTGCTGATGAGGCTTTGGGAACTATCGTTGAAGCAATAACAAAAGCAGGCTTTAAAGTTGGTGATGAAATTGGATTGGCGCTTGATTGTGCATCAACTGAATTCTTCAAAAATGGTAAATATGAAATGGAAGGTGAGAAAAAATCACTAACCAGTTCACAAATGGTCGATTATTTGGCTGACCTTGCAAATAAATACCCAATCTATTCAATTGAAGATGGCATGGGTGAAGATGACATGGAAGGTTGGGCGCAACTTACTGCTGCACTTGGCAAAAAAATCCAATTGGTTGGCGATGATTTATTCGTAACTAATCCAAAACGCCTTGCACAGGGCATTAATGACGGCCTTGCCAATTCAATTTTGGTTAAAGTAAATCAAATCGGAACCCTTTCTGAAACTTTGGATGCCGTGGATTTGGCGCATCGCAATGGCTATACTGCGGTTATGAGCCATCGTTCTGGTGAAACAGAAGATTCAACAATTGCCGATTTGGCGGTTGCAACTAATTGCGGACAAATCAAAACTGGTTCTTTGTCACGCTCTGATAGGATTGCAAAATATAACCAACTTATTCGCATCGAAGAAATGTTGGGCAATCAAGCGGTTTATGCTGGATTTGGCGCTTTAAGACAAAAAAGATAATAAAATTTTTAATAATAATCTTGAAAGGCCCAAAATATTTTGTTTTGGGCCTTTTCAATTTTTAACGTGCCGTAAACCATATTTTACGATAAAGAGGTATGATAAAAAAAATCCCCACTTCCCCTGCTAAAGTTATATTTTTACTTTTGCTAATAATGCTTGGTGCACAGGCATTTACAGGACAGCAGGGTATTTTGATGTGGCGTCAATATGCAATTGAATCAGATGCCCTTGCACGGCAAAAACAAGAGCTTGTGTTGAAAAAAACGCAATTAGAGAATCAAATCAAGCTTTTAAAATCTCAAGCCCCAAATCAAGATTTCATCGAAGAGCAGGCATTGCAAAAACTTGATATGGTAGCTGCGCAAGATAAAATAATAAAATTGCCTAATTAATATATGTTTTGGTGAAGTTTCACCTATTTTTCCCCTATTACAGCATTTATCGCTTGCCCTAACGTTGCTTTCTAGCATACCTTCCTTACGTTTTTGTCACTTGTCGCAAGGTAAGTTGATATCTAGTGGTATTAAAAATATAAAACTTTAGTATGAGGAAGGGCTTGTTGATGGCTGCAAAAAAAGGCGCATCAGGCAAAGACGCAAAGATAATCGATAATTCGCTATCAAATATTGCATCCCGTGAGGAATTGCTTGAATATTATCGCCAAATGTTGCTTATCCGCCGCTTTGAAGAAAAGGCGGGGCAATTATATGGCATGGGTCTTATTGCGGGCTTCTGTCACCTTTATATTGGTCAGGAAGCAGTTGTTGTTGGTGTAACTGCTGCGCAAAATGAAACCGATTCTATTATTACTGGCTATCGTGATCATGGTCATATGTTGGTTGCTGGAATTTCTGCGCGTGAAATCATGGCAGAGCTTACAGGTCGTGCAACTGGCTGTTCACGCGGTAAAGGTGGTTCGATGCACATGTTTAGCCAAGAGAAGAAATTCTATGGCGGGCACGGTATTGTGGGCGCACAGGTTGCGTTAGGAACTGGCCTTGCATTCGCACATCAATATAATAATGACAATGGTGTTTCATTGGCATATTTTGGTGATGGCGCAGCAAACCAAGGCCAAGTTTACGAAAGCTTCAATATGGCGAGCCTTTGGAAACTTCCTGTAGTTTATATTATTGAAAATAATCAATATGCGATGGGTACTGCGATTGATCGCCATTCATCAGAGGTTGAATTATTCAAACGTGGTATCAGCTTTGAAATCATTGGTGAGGCTGTTGATGGTATGGATGTAGTGGCAGTTAAAGAAGCCGCAAGCCGTGCGATTGACCATGCAAGAAGCGGCAAAGGCCCTTATTTGCTTGAAATGAAAACATACCGTTATCGCGGGCATTCAATGTCTGACCCTGCTAAATACCGCCCAAAAGATGAGCCAAAGCACATGCGTGAAACCCGTGATCCTATTGATCATATCCGCAATATTGGCCTTGAAAAAGGCATATTTACCGAAGATGATTTGAAAATCATTGATAAAGAAGTAAAAGAAATTGTGGCTGATGCAGCAGAGTTTGCGCAAACTAGCCCTGAACCTGATGCTTCACAATTAATGACAGACATTTATTTATAGTATTTGCCAGCTTTGGAGAGAATTATGAAATTTAAACGCAGCACTTTCATCAAAGGCGGGGTTTGCGGTTTGGCTTATGCAATTGCATCATTTGGTATGGCAAATGCACAAACAACTGAAACAAAACCTGACCCAAATGCCGATGTGCCACGTTATATGGGTGTTTATACGGCGGGCCCAATTGATAAAATTCAATATACGCCAACTTGCCCTGAATATGTTATTGAATTTGATACTGCAAAAGTTCAGGTATCTGAAGATAAAGCCTATGTTGAAGCGCAGGCTGCAAGACTTCCTGAAATTGAAAAAGGTATTGAAAAATACCAAAATTGTATGGTTGTGAATTTTGGTCGTGACCGCGAAGATTTTATTTCACGTTTACGTGATTATAATGTTGGTGCGGCAACTAATGAGGCACGCATAAGCGCGGATACTACTGCCGCGGCTGATAAAGCATTTACCCAAATTGTTGCAGATATTAAAAAAGGTAAACCTGCCCCACCTGCTGAGCCTACATTTTTTAGTAAATGGAAAGCCCCTGAAGGTCGTTATATTGGAATAATTACTGCTGGAACCGTTGATAAGATAACATATAAAGGTAGTTGCCCTGATTATTATGTTGAAATTACGGCAGATGATTTCAATAAAACCCGCACTAAAGAAAGATATACTGCTTTAAGTGATTACGTAAATTCAGAGCCGACGCGTCGTAAAGCGCATGAACAATGCCGCGTTGATAATGCAATGAAGGATTATGAGGCTTTACAAGTTTCAATGAAGGCAAGCTTTGATAAATCATGGGCAGCTTCTGTCGATAAATACGATAAAAAACTAGGTATTATTGAATCAGTAATTGAAACTGCACGTAAATACACAAGTGGCAAACCAGCCGCAAAAACTGGTGTAAAGCCTAAAGCGCCTGCACCAAAAAAGAAAAAATAGGGATGGAGTGAGAAATTGGCGATTGAGATTTTAATGCCCGCACTTTCCCCAACCATGGAAGAGGGAACACTTGCAAAATGGTTGGTAAAGGTCGGTGATGAAGTCAAGTCGGGTGACGTTTTGGCTGAAATCGAGACTGATAAAGCTACTATGGAAGTCGAAACTATAGATGAAGGCACAATTGAAGCGCTTTTATTTGATGCTGGCACTGCGGGCATTAAAGTAAATACGCCTATCGCGCTAATTTCTGGTGAGGGTAGTGTTTCTGCACCTCCGCCAAAAGTTGAAGCTGCTTCCGTTGCTATTGCAAATATTTCAACGCCAGTTTCAGTGGTTTCAAATCTTGTTGAACCTGATTGGGATGCAAATACACCAACAATTAAAATTACTGTTCGTGACGCACTTCGTGACGCTATGGCTGAAGAATTACGTCGTGATGAAAAAGTATTTCTTATGGGTGAAGAAGTTGCGCAATATCAAGGTGCATACAAAGTATCACGCGGTTTGTTGGATGAATTTGGTCCTAAACGCGTAATCGATACACCAATCACCGAACATGGTTTTGCAGGTCTTGCAACTGGTGCGGCAATGGCGGGTTTAAAGCCAATTGTTGAATTTATGACTTTCAACTTTGCGATGCAGGCAATTGATCATATTATCAATTCGGCTGCTAAGGCGCTTTATATGTCTGGCGGTCAAATTTCGACTTCTATCGTTTTCCGCGGCCCAAATGGTGCTGCATCACGTGTTGGTGCACAGCATAGCCATGATTATTCTTCATGGTATTCAAATGTTCCAGGGCTTAAGGTTATTGCTCCTTATGATGCTGCTGACGCAAAAGGTCTTTTGAAAGCTGCAATTCGTGATCCAAATCCAATTGTATTTCTTGAACATGAAATGCTCTATGGCATTGAATTCGATATTCCAGATGTTGAAGATTATGTTTTGCCAATCGGTAAAGCAAAAATCCGCCGTGAGGGTACAGATGTTACAATCACTGCGCATTCACGAATGGTTGGTCATGCTTTAAAGGCCGCAGAAGAACTAGAAGGTTTGGGTATTAGCGCTGAAGTTATTGACTTAAGAACACTTCGCCCACTTGATACTGAAACTATTATTAATTCAGTTAAAAAAACTAATCGTCTTGTTGCTGCCGAAGAAGGCTGGGGCCCGATGGGTGTTGGCGCAGAAGTGATTGCAGTAGTTGTTGATCAGGCTTTTGATTGGCTTGATGCACAGCCAGTTCGCGTTCACCAAAAAGATTGCCCGCTTCCATATGCTGCTAATCTTGAGGCTTTATCTTTGCCGCAACCATCAGATATTGTCGCCGCTGTGCGCAAAATTTGTAATAAATAAGGGGTGTTGAAATGCCAATTGATATTTTAATGCCTGCCCTTAGCCCGACAATGGAAGAAGGCGTGCTTGCAAAATGGCACGTTAAAGTTGGGGATGAAATTAAATCAGGTGATATACTTGCTGAAATCGAAACCGATAAAGCAACTATGGAAGTTGAGGCTGTTGACGAAGGTAAATTGCTTGAAATACTTGTTCCTGATGGCACTTCGGGTGTGAAAATTAATACTGTAATCGCACGTATTGAAGGTGATGGTGGCCTTGCTGCACCTGCGCCTACTGTTGCGCCCGCACCAGCAGCAGTAACGCCTGCGCCAGCGGTTTCGGCTGCACCTGTTTCAGTCAATGCTGCGCCATCAAATAATTCTGGTGAGCGTGTATTTGCATCGCCATTGGCGCGCCGTATTGCGCAACAAAATGGTGTAGATTTAGCATCAATCAAAGGTACTGGACCTAATGGACGCATTGTAAAGGCCGATGTTGAAGGTGTTAAGGGTGGTGCAAAACCTTCTGTTGCATCGTCGAATGCGCCACAAGCTGCCGCAAAAGCGCCTGCTACTATTGCAAATATGCCTTATAAAGAAGGTTCATATGATATTGTGCCGCTTGATGGTATGCGCCGTACAATTGCAAAACGTTTGTCGGAATCTTTCCGCGATGTTCCGCATTTCCCGCTTAATGTTGATATTGAAATCGACAAATTACTTGAGGTTCGTAAACAATTAAATGCCCAAGCTGAAACAATGGGTGGCAAAATATCGGTGAATGACCTTATCATCAAAGCAACTGCTTTGGCGTTAAAGGCTGTTCCAGAAGCCAATGCAAGTTTCAGTGATGAAGGTATATTAATGCATCACCATGCCGATGTTGCGGTTGCGGTCGCAATTGATGGTGGTTTAATAACCCCAATTGTGCGCAATGCAGAACTTAAGGGCATTTTACAAATTTCAAATGAAATTAAAGAATTAGCGTCAAAAGCTAAGAATAGAAAACTACTTCCTGAAGAATATTCTGGCGGCACTTTTAGTGTTTCAAATCTTGGTATGTTTGGCATTAAATCATTCTCTAGCATCATTAATGAGCCGCAAGGTTGCATTCTATCAGTTGGTGCGGGTGAACAACGCCCAGTTGTGAAAAATGGCGCACTTGCAATTGCAACTGTAATGTCTGTTACTTTGACTTGTGACCATCGTGTTGTTGATGGCGCAATTGGTGCAAAATGGGTTCAATCATTCAAAGGCTTCTTGGAAAACCCAATAAGTTTAATGTTGTAAATCTTGATACATTATAAATTCAAGCCCAAAGTTATTGCTTTGGGCTTTTTTATTGTTTAACGATAATTTTTGTTGCAATCATAATTTACATTTGATAAGCAAATATAGAAATGAGATTGTAAAAAAATGAGCAAAAAACTTTTTGAATATAATGCCCCAGTTCAAATTAAAATCGCCGCTTTATGGGCAAGTTTAATGTCATGCTTTATATATTGTGATTATTTTGGCCTTTATGAAAAAGGCGCTATTATGAAGATGAATGAAGGTTTTATGGGGCCTTTAGGTCAGGTTACGCCACAAATTATGCTTGGTGTTTCTTCTATGATGGCAATTCCAAGTGTAATGATTTGTCTTAGTGTGATTTTAAAACCATCATTCAATAGAATTTTGAATATTATTTTTCCAATATGTTACATTGCAATTATGGTCGCAAGTTCGATTGGCGCGGCACAATTCTATATGTTTTTCGCCACAATTGAGATTTTTATCCTTTTAGGGGTTTTGTATCACGCAGTTAGATGGCCAAGACAAGAGGCCTAATAATATAGTTAACGCCAAATTACCCCAAAAATCACTTAATTTAAACCATTATCATTTATACTAACCCAATAATAAACGGAACAAGGATTTCGTAATGGGTTGGTGGAATGATAATACACGTGAAGAGCGTGTATCAAAAAAGCGTGGTTTTTTTAGCCGTGATGAACGCGAGTATGTAGAGGCGCGCTTAGTAGATAGACGTGGTCCACGTTCTGAATTGCGTGAACCGCGTCAAAGGCGTGTTGATAATAGCGGACGCTATATCTACAGATAATCAATATCAGCATTGCGTAAATTCACACATATAAGGGGGTGACGTTTCGACTTAGGTCGTATAATAAATCCCTATGTTTGAAATATTTGTTGCCGCCTTTGTAACTTTCTTTGTCATAATTGACCCGCCAGGGGTTGCACCTATGTTCGCAACCTTAACGGAAAATACATCACGTGAATGGCAGAAGAAAATGGCTTATAAGTCCATTTTTGTTGCCGCTTTCGTGATTATTGGTTTTGCCTTTGGCGGCGAATGGTTATTGGGCAAATTACACGTTTCGCTTGATAGTTTCCGTATTGCTGGCGGTTTATTATTATTCCTAATCGCGGTTGATATGCTTTTTGAAAAGCGAACTGAACGCCGTGACGAACGCAATGAAAAAGTTTTGACCGAGGCGAAAAAGCACCGCGAACGTTTTGAAGATGTTTCGGTTTTTCCTTTAGCAATTCCATTATTGGCGGGGCCAGGGGCAATTGCATCAATAATGCTTCATTTTGCTGCATATAAAGATTTTATGGCAAAAATGGCGGTTCTTGGCGGTGCAATGGCAAATTTATTGATTTGTCTTGTCGTATTTTTACTTGCAGGCCGCATTACCAAGGCAATGGGGCCGACCATTGCTGCAATGCTAGAGCGTATTTTGGGAATCATTCTTGCGGCACTTGCGGCACAATTTGTTATAGACGGCCTTAAAGGCGCATTTCACTTATAAGGGTTAGGAATATGGCTGAAAATTTTGATTTAGTAGTAATTGGCGGCGGCCCTGGTGGTTATGTTGCCGCAATTCGTGCAGCACAATTAGGTATGAAAACTGCCCTTGTCGAACGTGAACATTTGGGCGGTATTTGCCTAAATTGGGGATGCATTCCAACCAAAGCACTTCTTGCATCGGCTGATATTTATGAAAAAATGAACCATGCGGCGGCTTTTGGCCTTTCGGTTCAAGGTGCTTCATTTGATTTAGGCAAGATTGTTGAACGTTCACGCGGCGTATCAAAACAATTATCAACTGGTGTTGGTTTTCTTCTTAAAAAGAATAAGGTTACAGTTTTTGATGCTACGGCAAAACTTGTAAAAGGAATTGATGCGCCAAAGGTTATTGCGATTGCAAAAGATGGCAAGCAAACTGAAATTATTGCCAAAAATGTAATCCTTGCAACTGGTGCGCGTGCGCGCACAATTCCACAGGCTGGTCTTGAACCTGATGGCAATTTAATCTGGACCTACAAAGAAGCATTAGTTCCAAATACAATGCCAAAACGCCTATTGGTTATTGGTTCTGGTGCAATCGGTATTGAATTTGCATCTTTCTTTAAAGCATTGGGTGCAGAGGTTACAGTCGTCGAAGCGCTTGATCGCGTTATGCCAGTTGAAGATAAAGAAATTTCTGATTTTGCGGCAAAGCAATTCAAAAAACGTGGCATGAATATTCTTACTTCTGCCAATGTTAAAGGTTTAAAGAAAACCGCTAATGAGGTTACCGCAACAATTGAAATTGGTGGCAAAGCCCAAGAAATAACTGCCGATAGGGTGATTTTGGCGGTTGGCATTGTTGGAAATGTTGAAAATCTTGGCCTTGAAGAATTGGGTGTTAAAATTGACCGCACACATATTGTAACCGATGGGATGGGGACAACAAATGTAAAAGGCCTTCATGCAATTGGCGATGTCGCCGGTGCACCTTGGCTTGCACATAAAGCCTCACATGAGGGTATTTCATGTGTAGAGAAAATTGCGGGCAAACACGCGCATCCAATTGATCCACGCAAAGTTCCTGGTTGTACCTATGCTACGCCGCAGGTTGCATCAGTTGGTCTAACCGAAGCAAAAGCAAAAGAATTAGGTTATGAAATTCGCGTTGGTCGCTTCCCATTTGTTGGAAATGGAAAAGCTATTGCACTTGGTGAACCTGAAGGCCTTGTAAAGACTGTTTTTGATGCGAAGACTGGCGAACTTTTGGGTGCACATATGGTTGGCGCCGAGGTAACCGAAATGATTCAAGGTTATGTAGTGGCTATGGGCCTTGAAACCACAGAAGTGCAATTAATGGATACAATATTCCCTCATCCAACATTATCAGAAATGATGCATGAATCAGTTCTTGATGCCTATGGTCGCGCGGTTCATATATAATTGTAAATTAAATTCAATTTAATCTTACGCCGCTTGGCTTGTTTGATAAAATCTGCCAATAGAACAATGTGATTTGTGTGCGCAAAATGTTGTGTTTTGCGCATAGCTGGATTGATGCATGGCTTGGTTTAGTCTAAGCCATTGCAAACAACATTTTGGAGCTTTTGTTTTGACTGATTTATTGCGTGAGGCCGAAGAAGAAATTCGCCGCGAAACTATTGAAGGGACTGCTAAGAAAGCAGCGCCATTCTTTATTGGTGCTATTATTCTTGCGCTTATTACGGGTGGCGCATTCCAAGTATGGCGCAATAATCAAGATAAAGCACGTGAGCAGGCTTCATTAGATTATTATGCTGCTATGGAAAAACTTAAATCAGGTGATTTGGATGGCGGCATAAAAGCTTTGGATGAATTATCTAAACACGCGCCAAAAGGTTTTGCCACATTGGCGGCAATCCAAAAAGCAGATGTGATTCAAGAAAAAGGTGATGCCGCAAACGCACTCGCTGCTTTTGATGCTGCGGCGAATATGGCGTCTGACGCTGATTTAAAGGCGATGGCGCAAATGCGTGCTGCTTATATTGCTGCTGATCTTGAAACACGTGAAAAATTAAATGCACGTCTTGACCCTATTATTAAAGCTAATAATTCGCTTACGCCTTTGGCACGTGAATTAAAGGCGGCGGCTGCATGGTATGCAAAAGATTATAAAGCAGCCAAGGATGAATATAGCCTTTTGCAAATTGATCCAAATGCCCCAGAAGGTGTTCGTCAACGGGCAGGGCAAGCATCGGCAATTATCGATGCACAAGCTGAAATCGCACCTGATTTAATGGAGATTCCAAATCAAAATGGTCAAGAAGGCGCACAACCTTCTGTTGAAGGTGCTGCCAATGCGCAAGCTGGCGCGCCACCAAAGGGTGTGGAAATTGGCCCTGATGGTAAGCGTATTGTTCGCCTTCCACCTGGTGTTAAATTACCCCCTGGAACAAAAATTCCGCCTGATGTTCGCGTAATCGAAACGCCATTGCCACCAGAGCAAGCAGCTAAAATGCAAGCGCAACAAAATGCGGCCAAAGCTGGTTTACAAAAACAAATTGAAGAGCAGCGCAAAAAAGCAATGGAACAAGAAAAAGCTGTTACCAAGGCTCAACAAGATAAAGTTGATGAAATTGCCAATGCGTCAAGCGGTACAAAACAATAATTGATTGGGTGTTTAATATGAAAAAAATCAAAATTTCACCTTTTATTTTGGCAATTGCTGCGACATTTGCATTATCTTCATGCGCAAGTGTTCGTGAAAAAATCCCCTTCATGCGCGATAAAGATGAAGGTGGCTCAAAAGCGCCAAAAGATGGTCGTATTGCAGTTTTGGGCATTGATAATGAAATTAAAGTTGACGAAGTAACAAAAGATTTAAAAGTTACAATTCCTGATGCTGTTGATGTTTCTGATTGGCATCTTTCGGGCGGAAATGGCGCGAATGACATTCAAAATCTTAAAGGCGATGGTAAAATTGGTCTTTTATGGACACGTAAAATTGGCGCTTCCTCTACAGCAGCAAATGGTATTATTGCGCCGCCAATTATTGATAATAACGTAATTTATACAATCGATGGTAATTTCAGTGTTCATGCAAGTGATATAACAAATGGCAAAAGCATATGGTCACGTCATTTTGCAAAATCTGGTAAAAAAGGTTGGTTCTCTCATTCATTCCAAGCAATGGGTGGCGGTCTTGCGTTTAATAATGGTAAATTATTTTTAGCGTCTGGCTTTGGTGAAATAATTGCACTTGATGCAAAGAATGGGCAGACAATTTGGACTTTGGGCACTAATTCACCTGTCCATTCTGCACCAATTGTTTCTGGCGGAAAAGTTTATGCGGTTTCTGTTGATAGTGTTTTATGGGCAGTAGATGAAAATACAGGCGAAAGCGCTTGGACACAAAGTTCGCTTCCTGAAAGTGCGCGCGTTCTTTCAAGCCCATCATCAGCCATTAGTGGTGAAACAATTGTAACACCTTTCGCGTCTGGCGAAATTATTGCAAGCCTTGTTTCAAATGGCCGCAAACTTTGGAGTGAGGGTTTAACACGTGCAGGTTCTGGCACTTCTTTAAGTTCAATTAATGATATTGCAGGTCGCCCAGTTATTCATTCAGGCGTTGTATATGCAGGTTCGCAATCAGGTATTGTTGCCGCAATTGATTTGCGTACTGGCGTTAAAATTTGGGATAAAGAAATTCCAACAATTCAAACCCCTTGGATAGCAGGTGATTTTATTTTCGTAGTTTCTACAGATTCAAAAGTATATTGTATGAAACGTGAAGATGGCGCAGTTGTTTGGATTAAACAACTTGATGCTTATAAAAACGAAAAGAAACGTAAAAACCGCATCATGTGGACAGGTCCAGTAATCATTGCTGGCAATTTAGTTCTTGGCTCTACTGAGGGGACAATTTTGGAATTAAATCCGCAAGATGGTAATATTATAAACAGCTTTAAAACTAGAGCTAACTTCACAATTACACCTGCTTACAAAGATGGTGTTTTATATTATATGTCAACCGATGGCGTTTTAGTTGCGGTAAAATAGGCTTATTAAATGGCAATTAAAACTGCAATCGTTGGAAGACCAAATGTAGGTAAATCTACTTTATTTAATCGCCTTGCGGGCAGGAAGCTTGCGATTGTCGATGACATGCCAGGTGTAACGCGCGACAGGCGTGAAGCAAAAGGTCGTCTTGGCGATTTAGATTTATTATTAATAGATACCGCAGGCTTTGAAGAAATTGATGATGAAAGCCTTGAAGCGCGTATGCGCGAACAAACGATTGCGGCAGTTGAAGAAGCTGAAATATGCTTATTTGTTGTTGATGCAAGGTCTGGTGTTACGCCATTGGATGAAACCTTTGCAACAATTTTAAGAAAATCAACCAAACCTGTTATCCTTCTTGCAAATAAAGCTGAGGGAAAAGCCACTGAAAATGGCGTTTTAGAGGCCTATTCACTTGGTTTTGGGGAGCCGATTGGAATTTCTGCCGAACATGGTGAAGGGATGGGGGATGTCTATTCCGAATTCCTAAAAATCCTTGGTGAGCGCGCAGCACCTGATTTGGGTTTTGGTGAAGATGAAGATAACCCGCCATTAAGACTTGCGATAATTGGGCGCCCTAATGCGGGCAAATCCACTTTAATCAATGCTCTTATTGGCGAAGATAGGCTTATTACAGGCGCAGAAGCGGGGATTACACGCGATTCAATCGGTATTGATTGGGAAGATAATGGAACACGTATTCGCCTTGTTGATACTGCGGGTATGCGCAAAAAATCGCGTGTTCAAGAAAAATTAGAGGTTTTATCGGTTGCCGATACAATTCGTGCAATTCGTTTTGCTGAAATCTGCTTTGTTGTTATGGGTGCGGATGAGGCGTTTGAAAAACAAGATTTACAAATTGCGGATCTTGTTGCCCGTGAAGGCCGTGGCCTTGTTTATGTAATTACAAAATGGGATGCGGTTGAAAATCCTGAAGCGCGAATGAAGGAATTGGTGGCAAAATCTGAAAAAGCATTGCCAGAACTTCGTGGTGCGCCAATGATTGTTGTTTCTTCTTTGACTGGTATGGGGCTTGAACGATTAATCCCTGCGGCAAAAGAAGTCCATGAAGATTGGAATGCGCGCATTAAAACCCGCGACTTAAATGATTGGCTGCGTGAGGCAATTGCCAAACAACCGCCACCTGCGGTCGAAGGTAAGCGCATTAAGCCAAAATATATTTCGCAAATTAAAGCGCGCCCGCCAACTTTTGTTTTATTGGCAAATCGTGCAGCAGCTTTACCTGAAACTTATGTTCGTTATTTGACGAATGGTATTCGCGTGGCATTTGATATGCCTGCTGTGCCTTTACGTTTCTTTGTGCGTGCGCCGAAAAATCCATTTGTTGATGGTGTAGAAGAAAAGCCAAAATATCAAAGCAACACAAAAGCGCCAATGATTCCAAAACTGGAGAAACCAAAGCAAGAGCGAACAAGGAAGATTTCAAATCCTAAAAAAGCACTTGCGGCGAAAAAATTGGCGACCGGTAAGAATAAAAAATATTCAAATAATCCAGGCAAAAGACCTTTCAAATAAAATTATTATTCTGCTTTTGGTTTTAAAGTCCAAGTGCTTTAAAATGTTCTGTTTCGCGGAAGCTTATGATTTTGCCATTTAGGGCTTTATCGCGTGTGGGTGACATTAATTCCAAAATCATTGTTCCCAAATCTGCTGGTTTTGGTAGGTTCGAAAAATCTTCACCAGGGAATGCTTTTCGGCGCATACCAGTTGCAACACCGCCAGGGTCAAGGATTGTGGCAACTATATTAGTGCTGGCGTTTTCCAATGCCCATGCCTGAACCATTGCGTTTACACCTGCTTTTGATGCACCATAAATCCCCCAATTTGCGCGTGGATTAGTGCCAACCGATGAGGTCAAAAAAATTGCACGCCCATTTGGTGCCATTTGCAATAAAGGCGACATTGAAGCGATAAGGCGATAGGTTGCAACAAGGTTCACATCAATAATCCCTTGCGCTTCACGTGGTGTTACGTGTGCAATTGGGGTTAAATCGCCCAAAGTTGCGCCACAATGGATAAGACCATCAAGCTTTTTATAACGTTCAAATAAAGCGCCGCCAAGCCTATCAATACCTGCGCCATCTTTTAAATCAAGCGGAACAATTGTTGCATTCTCTCCTGTTAATTTGACGATTTCATCGTCTAATTCTTCAAGTTTTTCTTGGCGTCTTGCGGTTGCAATAACATGATAGCCAGCGCGCGCCATAATCAAACATGCAGCACGTCCGATACCTTGGGTTGCACCAGTTACTAAAACAATTGGTTTATCGCTCATTTATGCCTCTACAAGGAAGGATAATTGCGTCATTTTATCTGATTGCGAATTATCTTGGTCTACAAGGCGGGTTGGATATTCGCCAGTGAAACAATGATCCGTGAATTGTGGGTTTGTATTGTTACGTGCTTCTTCACCCAATGCCCAATAAAGCCCTTCAACTGATAAGAAACCAAGGGAATCAACCCCAAGCTCCTTAGTCATCTCCTCTAGGCTCATGCGGGCAGCCATTAATGAATCTCTATCTGGCATATCAATGCCATAAAAATCAGGCCATTCAATACGTGGGCTTGCAGATCTAAAATGAACTTCGGTTGCGCCTGCTTCACGAACTAATTGAACAATTTTCTTGGATGTAGTGCCGCGAACAATTGAATCATCAACCAAAATAACGCGTTTCCCAGCAAGCACGGCCTTATTGCCCGCATGCTTACGTTTTACACCTAATGATCTTGTAAGTTGGGTTGGTTCAATGAATGTGCGCCCAACATAATGATTGCGAATAATTCCTAAATCATAAGGAATGCCAGAGCTTTCGGCATATCCAAGTGCCGCAGGGACGCCAGAATCAGGAACGGGAACAACAATATCAGCCTCAACGGCAGTATCTTTTGCAAGGCGCATACCCATGCGTTTACGAACGTCATAAACCGATTTGCCGCCAAGAATTGAATCAGGGCGCGCAAAATATACAAATTCAAAAGCGCATGGTCTTGCTTTGCGTTTGCCAAACGGGAAATGGCTTTCAATCTTGCCGCCTGAAATTACAACGATTTCACCGGCTTCAACTTCACGAATATATTCGGCACCAATCATATCAAGGGCACAGGTTTCAGATGCAAGTACATAAGAACCTTTTAAATCACCCAAAACTAAAGGACGAATACCATTTGGGTCACGTGCACCAATAAGTTTGTTTTTGGTTAGGCATACAAGTGCATAAGCACCCTCAACTTGAGTAAGTGCATCAATTAATCTTGCTACAACTTTTGGCGCTTTTGAGCGGGCAATTAATTGTAAAAAAACCTCGGAATCCGAGGTTGATTGGAAGATAGCGCCAGATTGTACACAATGTTCACGTAGCGCACGTGCATTGGTTAAATTGCCATTATGGGCGATTGCAATTCCACCATGAGATAGGTCGGCAAAAAGTGGCTGCACATTTCTTAAAATCGTTCCGCCTTGGGTTGCGTAGCGGACATGGCCGATTGCATTGCATCCAGGTAGGCGTTGTGGCAAATCTGCCTGTGTGAAATGATCACCAACAAGGCCAAGGTGGCGCTCATTATAAAATAATTGCCCGTCAAAAGTTGCGATGCCACAACCCTCTTGACCACGATGTTGTAAGGCATGAAGCCCAAGTGCAGTGATTACAGCGGCTTCTTCATTTCCTGCAATGCCAAAAACGCCGCATTCTTCGCGTAATTTATCGGCATCGGGGTCGAACCAATCAATGTCGTCATGGCTTACAATATTGGCATTATTTGTCATTAGTTTTCTCAATTTTAAGGGCGTTTTTGGAAACAGGTTTTTTTTCAGTCTTTGAAGTTTCTTTTTGCGTTGAAACTTCATTTTCAGGCGCGTCAAAAGTTGGTGCTTGACCTGAACTTATGGCATTGGTTGCATCTTGTAACATTTGGGCATTGTCGTGCCATTTTGCAACTTCTTCGCCTGCTGTTGCGGCATTTTTGGCAAGGTCTGTCGCGCTTTTTGTTGCGCTTGGGGTAAAGGCTTTGATGCCTTCAGCAGTTATTGCAAGGAAAGGGTATAAATGCGCCTCGGTAATAAATTTTGGGCGCATTTCTTTTTTTGCAACGGAATTTAATAATAAAACAGGAATGGCAGCAATTATAAAACCACGTGCAACACCAAATAAAATGCCTGCACTTCTATCTAAAATGCCAAGAGGTTCAGAATCATGAACCCATTCATGGATACGCCCAGTTAGAACACGAACCGCAATATAAACCAAAAGGAAAATACCAACAACAGTAGTAGTATCAGCAACCCAATTTGGTTGTAACATGCCACGCACTGCCTCACGAAATGCAGGTAATCCCCAAACGGCGGCTAAAACACCAACAACTAAAGCTGCCATCGAAAGTAATTCACGCACAAAACCACGCGCAAAAGCAAGTAATGCAGATATGCCAACTATTATTAAGACCAGAATGTCAAAGCCATTCATTAATTTTGCCCGTTTCTAATCAGTTTGCACGGTTTCACCCGTAATAATTTGAACCAAATCCTGAATTCGCGAAATCTCTTTTGCCTTTAGCTCTAAACTGTTTTGGTTTCTAGTGGCATTAGCGATAAGTGGTGGAATTATACCACTTATAAACCCAAGTTTTTCAGCTTCTTTTAAACGCGCATCAGCACGCGGAACATTTCTTACATCCCCAGATAAAGCAATTTCACCAAAAAGCACCGTTTCATCGGGAATTGCACAATCTGAAATTGCCGATATTAATGCCGCTGCAAATGCCAAATCAGCCGCTGGTTCGGTTATTTTCATACCGCCCGCAACATTAAGATAAATATCATGCCCGCCAAAGGCGATGCCGCAACGCGTTTCAATAACTGCCAATATCATTGCAAGGCGCGCACTATCCCAACCAACAACGGCGCGCCTTGGGCTGCCAAAGGCGGTTTTGGCGGCAAGCGCCTGTATTTCAACTAAAATCGGGCGTGTGCCTTCAAGGCCTGCGAAAACGCAAGAACCTGATTGGCCTTTTGTGCGTTCATTAATGAATAATGCCGAAGGGTTTGGAACTTCTTGAAGGCCGGCCCCAACCATTTCAAAAACGCCAATTTCATCGGTTGCGCCAAAGCGATTCTTTAAACCGCGAAGAATTCTAAAATGATGCCCTCGTTCGCCTTCAAATTGTAAAACAGCATCCACCAAATGTTCAACCACTCTTGGGCCCGCGATTTGGCCATCTTTGGTTACGTGGCCAACCAAAATCAATGCAGTATTGTGGGTTTTGCAATAACGCACCAATTCATGTGCGCATGTTCGAACTTGGCTTACAGTGCCTGGGGCGGCGGGGATTGTATCAGTCCATAGTGTTTGGATTGAATCAATTATTGCAATATCGGGCTTTTTTTCTTTTAATGCGGCAAGAATATTTGATAATTCGGTTTCAATTGCCAAATCAACTTTGGCATCAGATATTCCAAGCCTTTGGGCGCGGCCTTGAATTTGTGCGGCGCTTTCCTCACCGGAAATATATAATGCTTTTACGCCATTTTTGGCGGCGCTTGCAGTGATTTGAAGTAATAGAGTTGATTTGCCAATTCCGGGGTCGCCGCCCAAAAGAATCGCACTAGCAGGTACAAGGCCACCACCACATACCCTATCAAATTCATTATTATTGGTTTTAATCCGACTGGGGACGTCACTTACATGTGATAAATCGGTGAATTCAATTTTGCTTTTATGCCCCTTTTTGTTTCCAATTGCATGAGAAGTTGGGGAAAGGGCGGCTTCTTCGCTTAAAGTGTTCCAACTTCCGCAATCATCACAGCGCCCTTGCCATTTTTTATAAATGGCGCCGCAAGATTGGCATGTAAATTGAACTTCAGATTTAGCCATTAATCACTCTTAAATCACTCGTAAAAATAATTACGCTTAAAGCGATTTCCAAGGCGCGTCAAAAATTCGTATGATATTGTATTTGCACAATTTGCTTGGTCATCAATTAGTGCATTTTTTCCAAGGAATTCAACTGTATCGCCAAATTTTACGCTTTCGACATTTGAAATGTCAATTGCGATTAAATCCATCGAAACGCGACCCAAGATTTTACATTTTGTATTTTTGATTATCGCAAAACCGCTATTTGATGCGCTTCTTAAAAAGCCATCTGCATATCCCAATGCCACCGTTGCGATATTCATATCTTTCTTGGCAATAAAGCTTGCGCCATAGCCAATGCTTTCGCCTTTTTTTACAATTCTGGTTTGTAATATCGGCGATTTTAAAGTTACAACAGCTTCACTAAAATTATCACCAAAATCATGCGGATTTCCGCCATAAAGGCCAATGCCTGGACGTATTAAATCAAATAAATAATCATCACTAAGTAATGCGCCGCCAGATGCCGAAAGTGATTTTTCGCATTCAAAATATTCACACGCATCTTTGAATAATGATAATTGAGTGATATTTTTTGACGAATTAGGATCAGAACCACAAGCAAGATGACTTAGAACAAGTTTAAGATTCGCATTCTTACTTATTTTTTCAAAATTATTATATTCATCAAATCTAAGCCCTAATCTATTCATTCCCGTATCAATATGAAGGGCAAATGGAAGATTTTGATTTTCCCAGATTTCATATTGTTCAATTGAATTTATTATTGGGATTAAATCAAATTCAGCCATAATTTCGCTTTGATTTGAAAAAACGCCATTTAGGACAAAAATTCTTGAAGTTGCCGAAATAAAACTTCTAGCTTTTACGGCTTCATCAAAATGGGCAACGAAAAAATCTTTGCAACCGACATCTTGGAATGCGCGCGCTGCTTCTTTTGCACCAAGACCATATGCATCAGCTTTTATAACTGCAGCAGTTGTTTTTGCGCCTAATTTAGAAAATTTAGACCAATTTCGTGCCATCGCACTAAGATTTATATCTAACACGGATTGTGTATGGTCACTCATTATATTCTTTCATCATTCTTCTAATGATATTAGGCCGCCATTATGATCAAGATTGGTGAATTTAGTAAGCTCGGCTTGGAAGCCAAGTTTAATTTTACCAATCGCGCCATGACGTTGTTTGGCTATAATAACTTCTGCGGTATTTTCACAGGCCGCAACTTTTTCTTGCCATTCAAAATGCTTATCTGTTCCGGGTTCTGGCTCGGTACGTAAAAGATAATAAGATTCACGAAATACGAACATTACAACGTCGGCATCTTGCTCAATTGAGCCTGATTCACGAAGGTCAGCAAGTTGTGGGCGTTTATCATCGCGGTTTTCAACTTGTCTTGAAAGCTGTGATAATGCAATAATTGGAACGTTTAATTCCTTAGCGAGTGCTTTAAGCCCCTGCGTGATTGCCGAAACCTCTTGCACACGGTTTTCACCAGCTTTGCCACCAGTTGCGGTTACTAATTGCAAATAGTCAACCACAATCAGATGCAAATCATGGCGTCTTTGAAGCCTTCTTGCACGCGCCGCTAAAGCCGCAATTGAAAGGCCACCAGTATCATCAATATATAAAGGTAATTGACCAATTTCACGTGTCGCTTCTTCAAGATGTTTGAATTCCGCCTTACTCATCTCACCTTTGCGAATTTTATCAGAGCCGATACCTGTCCAGTCGGCTAAAATCCTTAGGGTTAATTGTTCGGCGCTCATCTCAAGGGAATAGAAGGCAACAACACCGCCATCTTTACGAACTCGATTGCCAAAATCATCTGTTTCAAAGCGATATTTTCGTGCCGCATTAAATGCAATATTGGTTGCAAGGGAGGTTTTTCCCATTGATGGACGACCAGCCAATATCAATAGATCCGATGGATGAAGACCGCCAAGCCATCTATCCAAATCGGAAAAACCTGTTGTAACGCCAACTAATTGCGTGTCACGATTAAGTGCCTTGAATGCATTATCAATTGTTGTTGCAAGGCTTTCAGAAAATGGAATAAAACCTGTTGATGTTGCGCCAGTTTCGGCAAGTTTATATAGTTTTTCTTCTGATTCTTCGATGATTTTTTCGGCTGAATAAATATCATCATTAACAATCTTGGCTTCGTAACCAATTTCAGCACCAATTCTTATAAGGTCACGTCTTAGGGCCAAATCAAAAATCAGTTTTGCATAATCTTGCGCAGCTGCAGGGTCAGCAGCCGCATTAACTAAAAGTGCAAGATAGGTCGCGCCGCCAATATCAGAAAGCGTTCCATCTTGTGAAAAACGCGCATGAAGCGTCACGCCATCTGCAATATGACCTTTGGCATTAAGATTACGAATGGTTTCAAAGATTTTACCGTGAACTGGGTCGTAAAAATGCTCTGGCGCGAATTTGTCACCAACTTTTATCAAAACCTGGTTATCAAGCAGAATTGCACCCAATAGGGCTTGTTCAGCTTCCAAATTATGGGGCAGGGTTTTGATATCTTCTTCTTTTTCAGCCATAGCCTAACTTACACAAGTTTGGGGAAAGAAAGATACCTGTATTGAATTTACCCACAATATGAAAGTTCTATCCACAGTTATTAAGGCGTAAATCCAAGGCCAACGCCCAATCTATTCCATGCATTGATATTTGCAATTGCACTTATCAAAACAATCAATTCATTTTTGGTAAAATGCTTGCGGGTTTCATGCATGATTTCCATATTTGGAAAGTTTGCATTTATACGCGTTAATTCTTCACATAAAGCAAGCGCGGCTTTTTCTTTGACGGTGAATTGGGGTGAATCACGCCATACCGCAATTAAATCAATTTTGCTTTGTTCAAGGCCAACTTGTTTGCCAACATTAATATGAACTTTAACGCAATAGGCACAGCCATTTAATTGTGAAGCGCGAATTTTCACAAGCTCAGTCAATTGTTTGTCATTATCCAAGGCCTTGGTCGCGCCATTCATGTCCGCTAAACCTTTGAAAATTTCGGGATATTCTTTTGCAAAATCTGGATTTGAGATCAAAGCTGCATGGTCAAACATATTAAACTCCTATATTTAAACATTAGCATAAGCTAATGTATAGTGTAAAGAATAAAAAAGCCCCGCAAAATAAATTGCGGGGCTTTTAAATTTTAATTGTCGAAAAACTATTCGCGGCCGTCTAATTCAACCGCATTTTCAGCGATTTCAGCAGCTTGTTCAGCAGCAGCAGCGCGCTCTTCTGCCAATTTAGCTTGAACAACGTCTTCACCTTTAGCTTGACGTTCAGCTTCTTCAGTTGTGCGTGCAACATTCGCTTGAATTTGCACTTCAACTTCAGGGTGAAGTTTAACATTCACACTGTGGAAGCCGATTGTTTTGATTGGTGCGTTCAAAAGAACTTGGTGACGTTCAACTTTAAAGCCAGCAGCAATAGCAGCTTCAGCAATATCGCGTGAGCTTACTGAACCATATAATTGGCCAGATTCACCCGCAGAACGGATAAGAACGAATGCTTGACCTGCAAGATTCTCACCATTTGCGATAGCAGCTTCTTTAGCTTTTTGGTTATTAGCTTCGATTTGTGCGCGCTGCGCTTCAAACAAAGATTTGTTTGCAGCAGTTGCACGAAGAGCTTTTTTCTGTGGCAAAAGGAAGTTACGTGCAAAACCAGGTTTTACTTTAACAACATCGCCGATTGAACCAAGTTTGCCAACGCGTTCAAGAAGGATTACTTCAACCATAATTACCCCCTTAAGCTACAGCATATGGCAACAAAGCAAGGAAGCGTGCGCGTTTGATTGCGCGTGCCAACTCACGTTGTTTCTTTTGTGAAACCACAGTGATGCGTGAAGGAACGATTTTGCCTTTTTCAGACAAGAAGCGTTGCAACAATTTAACATCTTTGTGATCAATTTTTGGCGCAGCATCACCCGAAAAAGGGCATACTTTACGACGGCGTTGGAAAGGACGACGTGTCGGAAGATTTGAAATGGTAAATTTAGTAGCCATTGATTATGCCTCCTCTGCTTCGTCTTCAACTTCAAATTCAGAAGCTGCAAATTCAGCGCGTGCTTTAGCTTTCTTTTCTTCTTTCTCACGACGAGCAAGAATAACAGAAGGCTCATTGTCCAATTCTTCAACTTTAATAGTCAAATAACGCAAAACATCTTCATTGATTTTCAATTGACGTTCAACTTCTGTCATTGCAGCAGCCGAAACTTCAATGTTCAACAAAGAATAATGTGCTTTGCGGTGTTTTTTGATGCGGTAAGCAAGATTACGAAGACCCCAATATTCAGTCTTTGCAACTTTACCACCAGCAGCATTGATTTGATTTGTTACTTCTTCAACAAGTGTATCAACTTGTTGCGGCGAAATATCAGGCCGCGTGATTAAAACATGCTCATAAAAAGGCATTGTTCATTTCCCATATTGCGATTGCGGCAGGAGAATTGTTGGGCAATTTCCCGATGGATCAGACACTTTCGCAAGATTTCACCATGAAACCAATACCAAGGCTGACCGCAATCATTCGATTAGAGGGGGCGTATGGCATAAAAGGTTCGAAAAATAAAGGGGCAAACTGTAATCGCCCCTTATTTCATTGCGTTTTTACTATTTAAGCGCAGCAATTTCATTCGAAAGTCGATACTGTCTTAATGTAATTGAGCGCCAGTCGCCAGTGTTAAGCGCAAGTTCTTCCTTAAATTTGGTGGCAATTTCATTAAGTGAAGTTTTCAATTCCAATTCATTTGGATTATTTGAAATTTGCGATATTGCCCACAAAGTGGCCGGTAATGCTTCAACACCGATGCTTGATAAATAATTAGTATCCAATTTATAATTACTTTTCGAAATTTCTTGGCAATGTTTCACATTATGCCATGAAATTATGCTTCCGAAATTTATAAAATTACAAATCAAAATTGTTGCGACCAATGAGCAGAAATTTGTATTTATCAGCCATAAATTATCTTTATTAAATTGTATTTTGACGATGATTAAAAATAGCCCAAATGCAACAAGTCCCATCCAAATCAAAGCCGCAACCCTTAAATATGTTAGAGAGTAAGCATCAATATAATTTAAAGTGCGCAAAATGGATGATGTAACAAGAAATATGTTTTGTACGATCCAAAAATAAACCAGATATTTTGATTTATTATTCCCTTGTGAATTTTTCAAACCGAATAAGACAAACCACGCGGCAAGAAAAGTTGTGAAGATTAAAGGATATGCACCCCTATGTGCATATTGTGCATGCGTAAGGCCATCAGGAAGCGGGTTGCCGCTCCATAGAAAAGTTAAATCTAATAAATTTTGTATTGCAAAAATTGCATTGAACAAAAGAAGTGAAATGAACACCGATTGTGGGTTAAAAATATAATTATAGAATGAGTTATTCTGTTCATTTTTTTCTTCAACTTTGATGGTTGAAAGAATTTTTAATTTGATTTGTGGACGAATAAAATACCATATTGCCGATAATGTGAATGCGGTGAAAATAATTCTTTCAATTGATATAGCTTTAAAAATTACGCTTAAGTCAATCTTATCTAATGCATTTTCTAGAATTGGGTTTGCATTATAAAACATTGCAATAAAAACAATTCCAAAAAATACTGGTGCTATTGATAATTGGATAATTTTTCCAAAACCAAATTTCTTATTTGTATTGTTATTAGAAATTTTTAAAATTCGTTTTGTGTCGATTATTATTCGTGTCCAAAACGACAAAGCCTGACCAAGGAAAATTACTATAATTTTCGGTAGAGCAATGTTTTTACGTATTTTCGGCATTAAAACTAAGGAAAAGCTTAGAAACATAAAAAAAGCAAATTGAAATAAGTTTGGTGCTTCAACCATAGATGCAGCGCTAATCAAGCATGAAAGTGCCAATAATCGGGCATTTGATAAACTGTGCAATTTAGGTTGAAAATACCAAATTGAACCAAGTAATAAGATACTAAAAAGCCCAATTGTGGAACCAATTGGGCTATTAAAAAATAGAAAATTTGCAATCGTTACTAGTAATAATGAAACTAAGATTTTTATATCTGTTCTATTATTAAATTTAATAATTCTAGTATTTGACATGATTTTACCTTTCATACTTTGTGTGAAATGTAAACATGTTCAAAAATGGGCGCAAAATTGGCTATACTTTGGTAATATTATGATTAACTCGTACTGGTCATTTTTCTTTTAGTTGACATGTTTTGTTGTTATTTATGCTCAAACAAGCGAATGGTGATTCGTAAATAAGGAATATATTATGACTGATGCCCCAAATTTTTACTCCCAAGAAGATATTGAATTGATTAATGAAATCGCTTCTGATGGTTCGGATATGTCGCAGCCAATGATTATTGAAATCGATATTGCGGTAAAAGATGAAGAAACAGCCCAAAAGATTTGTGATAAATTAGAAGCCGCAGAATATGATTTTGACATGTTCCAAGATGAAGAAACTGATGAGCTTGGAATTTGTGTTAATGTATCAATGCTTTTGACAGCGCAAAATGTTGGCGATGCACAAACTAAACTTCAAGAAATCGCATCTGAATTTGGCGGTGAAGTTGCAGGTTGGGGAACATTCGGCAATAATTATGACGAATTACCAGAAGACTAAATCTTTTAAAATCCAATTTATAAGGCGGTTATTTTGAATAACCGCCTTTTTTATTCCATAAAATTTTGATCTTTTAATTTTTTGTTGAAAGAAAAATCAGACTTTATAACAATAATCAAACCGGTTATTGCGAATAAAACCCCCAATGTGACCAATGCTTTTATAAAAACATCAATAGCAAAGATTGAAGTCCAAATTTGATCTAGAACAAGCAATCCTGCCAATTCTACGTATGGGACTAACAAATATGCTTTATATCTTGAACCATTTTCTAAAAATGTAATCATAAGAAAACAAATCGCCAGAAAAATCACACCAATTGTTGCAAGTAATTTAATAAAAATCACTTCGCTGGCAATTTTCAACCATAATTGTCCAATTAGTAGTGCGGCCGCGAACAAAACGCATAATATCAATAGCGTTAGAAGTATTTTTTGTAATTGACTACTGTTTTTCACTTATACCAATTCTCTTTGCATAATAACCAAAAAAGCCTCGCGTGAGAAAAATAATAACATACGGCGAGATTCTTTTTCCATTGATTTAACTTCCCAGCCTTCTGCTCCATTTCTATTTAAAAAATCAGTAAATTTAACAGGGTCAACTTTTGATCCCCCTAAAAATAATGAGCCAATCATGCTTTCACGGTAAATTACTACTTTATATTCATATTTTTTTGCCATTCGTGCCTCAACTAATTAAGCCTTAAATAAATAACATTTTTGTTTATATTTTAAATTTCAAGTTTTGTTCTTAAAGTCAACAATTCATTCTTGATTATTTATGATATTTCTTTCGTTTTATTCTGTTTGAGAAAGCCTTGCAACAAATCCTTGTCCAGAGGTAGGAAATATAATATAGCCCGCGCATGACAAAATTAAAACGCCCTGAATTATTATCGCCTGCGGGTACTGTGAAATCTATGCGCCATGCTTTTGCTTATGGTGCTGATGCTGTTTATGCGGGGGTTCCGCGCTATTCTTTGCGTGTGCGCAATAATACAATGTCGAAAGACGATAATCTTGCAAACTCAATTCATGAGGCGCATTCGATTGGTAAAAAACTTTACGTTGCCGCCAATCTTTTCCCGCACAATAATAAGGTTGGAACCTTTATTGAGGATATGGAACCAGTAATAGAGGCAAAGCCTGATGCTTTAATCATGGCAGACCCTGGTTTAATAATGCTTGTGCGTGAAAAATGGCCCGATATGCCAATTCATTTATCGGTTCAGATGAATACAATGAATTATCAGGCAGTTAGGTTTTGGAAATCAATTGGCGTTGAACGTGTGATTTTATCGCGCGAATTATCACTTGATGATGTTGAACGCATTCGCCAAGAATGCCCTGATACTGAACTTGAAGTTTTTGTTCATGGCGCGCTTTGTATTGCATATTCTGGGCGTTGTTTATTATCTGGCTATTTTAGTCACCGCGATGCAAACCAAGGTACATGCACGAACACATGCCGCTGGAAATATAACACACATGAGGCGGAGGAAACCGAAACTGGTGATATTCTCCCTATCAAGGCATTCGAACGCCCACAATTATTTTCAAACGCAGGGCATGAACGCCATCCAGAAGCCGATAAAGTTTACTTCCTTGAAGAAGAAAACCGCAAAGGCGAATTAATGCCCGTCTATGAAGATGAAAATGGCACATATATAATGAATTCCAAAGACCTTCGCGCCATTGAGCATGTCGAAAGATTGGTAAAAATGGGTATTGATTGTCTTAAAATCGAAGGCCGTACAAAATCCCATTATTATGTGGCGCGCACCGCGCAGGCCTATTCAAAAGCTATTGATTTGGCGGTCGAAGGAAAGCCATTTGATCCAAAACTTATCGGCGTTCTCGAAAATCTTGCAAATCGTGGATACACTGATGGCTTTTATAAACGCCATGATACTTCTGAATATCAAAAATATATTGAAAATGCATCGCGCAGCCAACTTCAAATGTTTGTTGGTGAAGCAATTGGGCGTGATGGCGATGATTTGATTGTTCAGGTTAAAAATCGCTTTGAAAAAGGTGATAAGGTTGAAATGGTTCTGCCAAATGGTCAAAACCGCGATATAGTGATTGATGATATGCGTAATGCAGAAACCAATGAACCAATGGATGTTGCATTAGGCAGCCACTATCAAATCCGCATTCCCGCAAAAGGAATTGATAGTGATTTGGTGTTGATTTCTAAATATCTAAGCGTTTGATTTATAAACAATATGCATTTAAAGCTCTTAATATATGGAGTTTAAAATGCATATTACTAACAGGCGCAGCTTTAATGTTAATTCAATTGCCTTGCTATCAAGCCTTTTAGCAAGCCCTGTTTTTGCAAAAGATGTTCAATTAAGCGATGCATTACTTAAAGATATCGACAATGGAATTATGGATGCCATTACAAATGGCGCAAGCCCAAGTGTTCAAATAAGCATTTTTAAACAGGGCCTACCAATTTACAAAAAAGCAATTGGATTTTCAAATTTAGAAAATAAAATTTCGCTTAAGCAAAATGATGTATTTCGTACAGGCTCATTAACCAAGCAATTTACCGCAGCAGCGATATTATTATTGGCGCAAAAAAAGAAATTAGATTTATCAGATAATGCGTCAAAACATCTTCCTGAATTTTCGAAACATGCGCCCTTTAGCATTTCAGAACTTTTATGGCACACAGCAGGAATTCATAGTGATGAAACTGATACTTCTATCCTTGGCAAACCAAGAAGCCATATTGTACTTGCAAAAGAAATAGCCACACAAAAGCAAGTCTTTGATTTTTCATCTGGTACGTCATGGCTGTATAGCAATGCAAATTATATAATTTTAGGTGCTATTATCGAAAAAATCATGGGCGTATCTTATGATAAAGCGATTAATATGCTTATAATTAAGCCGCTTAAGTTAAATAATACTTATGTTGAAAACGGGCATAGTAAAAACAAAAATCTTGTAAATGGCTATACGCCATTAGAGGCAGAAACCCCAAGATTTGAAAAAGCGCAAGCAATTGAATATGCAGAAGCGGGCGCGGCGGGCGCATTAATTTCGAACACTGATGATTTGTGTAAGTGGCATCATGCATTATTTTTTGGCAATTTTTTAAACAATGAAAGCCGCAATAAAATGGTAAAAGCTGGTCTTTTGCGTGATAGTCGAATAAGTGGTGCAAATAGGTTTTCAGAACAAGATGCAAATTATGGCGATGTTCAATATGGAATGGGTTTGCTTATTGATAAAAATTCCAATCCAGAAGAATTGATTTTCCATTATGGTTTTATAAGTGGGTTTTCTTCTTATTTAGCAAGTTTTGTAAAATCAAAGATAACAATTGCAATATTATGCAATGCAGATAATAATCCCGCTATGCCATTTAGGGCGGTTAGAAAAGCCATTTCAAAATCGCTTTAATTTGGTTTAAAAAATAAAATTTGGGGGTTTTTATGGCGTCAAATATCTTGGTTTTATTGGTTGCGCTTCTTCATTTATATTTCCTTATTCTCGAAATGTTTCTTTGGGATAAGCCAAAGGGCATGAAAACCTTCGGCACAACACAAGAATATGCAAACGCAAGTAAAGCATTGGCAGCAAATCAAGGTCTTTATAATGGATTTTTAAGTGCGGGTTTGATTTGGGGATTGCTGGCAAAAAATAATAGCCATGATATAAAGATTTTCTTTTTATCATGTGTGATTGTTGCTGGCCTTTATGGCGCGAAAACCGTGAATAAAAGAATATTTTTTGTTCAAGCGCTTCCTGCAATAATTGCAATATTACTTTTGCTTTTAAAACTATAGGTGGCAAATGGCGCAAGATTTTGATAAATTAAAAGTTAAAAGTGGCAAAGAAATTAAACTCTCAAATATTGATACCGAGGCAAAAGAATTCAAATTATCAAAAGAAGAAGCCGCGCCTATTTTAGAAAAAAATATTGAAAAATTAAAAGAGCTACAAGAAAAATTATATGCCGAGCATAAACAATCTATTTTAGTGGTTCTTCAAGCGATTGATGGCGGTGGTAAAGATGGAACAATTGAACATGTCTTTGGCCCGTTAAATTCTGCGGGTTGCCGTGTTGCATCATTTAAAGTTCCAACACCAATAGAAGCTGACCATGATTTCCTTTGGCGCGTGCATGCGCAAACACCTGCAAAGGGCGAGATTGTTGTTTTTAACCGCAGCCATTATGAACAAGTTTTGGTGGTTCGCGTCCATGATTTAGAGACGAAAGAAATTAATAAAACCCGATATGATCAAATCAATGATTTCGAAAAATTATTGGCGTCAAATAATACCCACATCCTTAAATTCTTTTTGCACATTTCAAAAGATACGCAATTACAGCGCTTTAAAGACCGTATCGATGACCCTCTAAAACATTGGAAAGTTGCCGCTGGTGACTTTAAAGAGCGCGCGCTATGGGATGATTATATGGCAGCATTCGAAGATATGGTGAATAAATGTTCGAAAGAAAATGCGCCCTGGTTTGTTATACCCGCTGATAAAAAATGGTTCCGCGATTTGGCGATTTCGCAGATTCTTGTTGACTATATGGAGGGGATGAATATTCAATTGCCACAGACAGATGAAGATATAGAAGCCATAAAAAAACTATATGAAGCCGAGTGTAAAGTTTTATCTTGAATACAGTAATTAACTTAGTTTAATTTCTTGTATTTTTCAAAATTTTAGTTTGTAGAAATATCAAAATTATGTATATTTGATATTCGCAACTATAATTTAATTAATATGTTTGAAAAAAATGAGAAATATCCTTACTTCGCATTGGGATGATAATGCAAAATTAAGTCTTTTAAAATTTTTTGTAGAAATAATGAGTGAGTTAACTTTTGACTATACTTTAATTTATTTCAAACCAAGCACATCAACAATATTTACTTTAGCTAATGAATGTAAAGCGGCTATTTTATTATCAAGAAACCGGGAAGATAAAAAAAAATCTGCGTTACATCTTCTGAAGGAGCTTAGATTAAAAATATCAAAAAGCTCAGTTTTTAGCTACGTAAGTAAAATTGAAAAATCAAATTACTTAGACGGGTTAAATTCTGTAGATAGTGATGACACTCTTAGCATGCTTAACATTCTGCTGGTGGAATTTTCACCTTTTAAAACAATTGAAATCTGTATTCTGGTTTTAAAAAATCTTTTGTTAGATGTTACATGTAAAGAAAAGAAATTAATCTATAATTTGACATGTGAGTTAGTTTCTATGTTGTTAAGTTATGGGATGGGAAAGGCACACATTTATAAACAAATTGACAGAATTTTCAAATCACCAAAATTTGCCGTAACAATACCTAATTCATTAGATGAATTCTTTAAAGAGATTTTGCCGCTACAACATAATTTCACAATATGCTTTAGGCTAAAAACTCCCATAACTGAGAACATAGAAGAATCAAGAGAAAAACTTAGCGTTAAATTATATGATACTTTTCCCTCAGATGAATTTATAGGAGTAAATAATTATGCATTAGAAAAAAAGTCAGACGATTTACCAATGTATGCTTTGGTAGAAGATGTAAAAGCATTTGACCCCATTTCAGCGCTAAAAGAGGCGAGGAAAAAAGTAAAATTATTGCATGATGTATTTAAATTATTTCATCATAAATCAGATTATGTGATTTCTGAAGATGCTCTAATAAAACAGTGCTGTAAAAAAGGCTCGGTTTTGATTAGACTTGATACCAAGTCTTCAAAAAACATTGCTGATACTAGGCCAAAATTTGCTGCTAACAATTGCAGTTCGGTGCTTTCAGGTTCTCATTTGGCAGTTGGTAAAGATAAGCTTAAGTTTTTTTCAGCATTGGAATTTCATGGGATAAGCACAAGATCTGAAGTAATTGAGAGTCAAATAACCGGTCTATGGACCGCGCTGGAATCATTTAGTCCAAAAAATATAACAGCTACTAATATTAGCAATGTTTCAAAATGTGTGGTTCCAGTTATTGTTCTTAGTCACGTTGAAGCGATAATAAGAAATTTATATAAGGATCTAAAGTTATGGAATTCAAAAATTCTAAACTCAGCGCTTAAAAAGTTTGAAGGTCTTGATAGAGTTACTAAAAATCAAGCATTAATTAGGCTTTTAGTCGATAGTGAAGCTGGAGGTTCTCTTCAAAATTTATTAGCTGCATTAGATGGAAATGATTTATTAAGGTTTCGACTTTTTGAAATTAGTAAAATGTTTTTATCGCCAAAGAAACTAGTATCGTTCTTAAGGGAAATAGAAGAAGCTACTAACAATGAGTTGAGACGTATTTACAGGGCGCGTAATGATTTAATTCATTCTGGATTTCATCCAATTAATATTGAAAGTATTTATGAGATAAGCCATTACTATTTCGATGAAGTTTTCAATTTTTGTATAGAAATGTCATTTGACGGTTTTAGTCGTTTCGATGATATTTTTAAATTTGCAGAAATTCATTGTGTCGAAATGTTAAAGCAATTGTCAAATGCTGAAAGTTTTGAAAGCTATGGATATTCTAGACTTTTGTGGAAAGAGGATATGGATTTGGATGTGTTGTGAATTCCTCTTGCCCAAATCGTTGCAAAAAGCTAACGCAAAGGAATGTTTATTATTCAGTTTCCGGGTCAAGGCTCCCAGTCGGTGGGAATGGGCGCTTCCCTTGCGCAAGAATTTGAAGTTGCAAAACGTGTTTTTCAAGAAGTTGATGATGCTTTGGGTCAAAATCTTTCAGGCTTGATGTTTGAAGGGCCAATCGAAACCCTAACGCTTACTGAAAATGCACAACCCGCAATTATGGCGGCTTCTATTGCATTATTGAGAGTTTTTGAAGCCGAATTTGGCTTTGATTTATCAAAAGCAGAATTTGTGGCTGGTCATTCACTTGGTGAATATAGCGCATTAACGGCAGCAGGTGCTTTCAAACTTGCTGATGCCGCAAAATTGCTTAAATTACGTGGTCAGGCAATGCAGCGCGCGACACCTGCGGGCATTGGTGCTATGGCTTCATTAATTGGACCAAAAACCGATTTGGCACTTGCGCAGGCCGCGGCCGATGAAGGTTCGAAAATTGGCGTTTGTACTGTTGCCAATGACAATAATGCCGGAAACATTGTTATTTCAGGTGAGGCGGCGGCGGTCGCAAAAGCCATAGAAAAAGCGAAAGAATTGGGCGCACGCGCAATTCCGTTAAATGTTTCTGCACCATTCCATTGCCCACTTATGGCACCTGCGGCTGAAGAAATGAAGGCTGCGTTGGAAAATGTTGAAATTCAAAATCCAATTGTAAAACTTGTACCAAATGTTTCACTTGAACCAACCCAAGATGCACAATTAATAAAAAAACTTCTTGTAGAGCAGGTGACTGGCCGTGTTCGTTGGCGCGAAACCATTGAATTCTTCGGTGCGCAAAAAATTGATACTTTCCTTGAAATTGGTGCAGGATCAGTTTTAACAGGAATGTCAAAACGTACTGCGCCAGAAGCAAAACATTTTGCGCTTTCAAGTGTTGAAGAATTCAAAAAATATCAAGAAACAATTTAATATTATAATTTAACGGAGTGTCCGTAATGTTTGATTTAACTGGTAAAAAAGCACTTATAACTGGCGCAACTGGCGGCCTTGGAAGTCAGATTGCAAAATCGCTTGCTGCGCAAGGCGCAATAGTTGCAATTTCAGGCACACGTGAAAATATTTTAAGCGAATTATCTAAAGAAATTCCAAATTCAATTGTTTTGACGGCAAACCTTTCAGAGGATGGCGCAGCTGAAAACCTTATTGCACGTGCCGAAGAGGCTTTGGGCGGTTTAGATATTCTTGTTGCAAATGCAGGTGTTACACGCGATGGCCTTTTGATGCGTATGAAAGAAGAAGATTTCGATACTGTTCTAAAAGTCAATCTTTATTCGTATTTTGCAATGGCAAAAGCGGCAATGCGCGGCATGATGAAGCGTAAACATGGTCGAATCATTGGTATTTCATCCGTTGTCGGTGTTACTGGTAATGCAGGGCAGGCAAATTATGCGGCATCAAAAGCAGGTATGATTGGTTTTACCAAATCACTAGCCCAAGAAGTTGCAACACGTGGGATTACCGCAAATTGTATTGCCCCTGGCTTTATTGTTTCGCCTATGACTGATGTTTTAAATGATGCCCAAAAACAAGGTATTTTGTCTTCAATTCCAGCTGGAAGAATGGGGCAGGCAGAAGAAATTGCGGCAGGTGTTGTTTATCTTTCTTCAGATGAGGCGGCATATGTTACGGGTCAAACCTTGCATATTAATGGCGGCATGGCTATGATTTAAAAGATTTCACCAATAAAAATGCATAATTTAGGCTTTGTAACTGATAAATATTTCGTCAAGGGCTTTAAATTTAGTTATAAAGATGACATTGGGGAAACGAGTATGATTTTCTGATTTGAAAATCACGGTTTAACAAGGACGGGTGTTGAGTTACAAACACACCACAACAAAAGGTCGAGGGCAATATGTCTGAAGTTTTGGAAAAAGTAAAAGCAATCGTTATTGAGCATTTGGGCGTTGAAGCAGATAAAGTTGTAGAAAACGCAAACTTTATCGACGATCTTGGTGCGGACAGCCTTGATACAGTTGAACTTGTAATGGCGTTTGAAGAAGCGTTTGAAGTAGAAATTCCAGATGATGCAGCGGAAAAAATCCAAACTGTTGGTGACGCTGTGAAATTCATCTCTGAGAAAACTGGCGCGTAAGCGAGGAAAATTCCAGAGTGCGTCGTGTTGTAATAACAGGTATCGGCCTCGTTACTCCTTTGGGGGTCGGGGCCGATTTCGTTTGGGGTCAGCTAATTAATGGTGTTTCGGGTTGTGGCCCTGTAACACGTTTTGATGCTTCTGACCTTGCGGTTCGCTATGCTTGCGAAGTGCCACAAGTAAACGGCCTTGGCGGCGGCGGTGCAGATATTGAGGGATCTTTTGACCCTGATCAATATATGGCACCACGCGATAGAAAACGCGTTGACGATTTCATTCTATATGGTCTTGCTGCTGCTACACAGGCGGTTGAAGATTCTGGTTGGGTTGCTCAAACTGACGAAGATAAAGAACGCACTGGCGTTATGATTGGTGCCGGTATTGGTGGCCTATCTGCGATTGCAGATACTGCGTTACAACTTGAAAAAGAAGGCCCACGCAGAATTTCACCATTCTTTGTGCCTTCTGCTTTGATAAATTTAATATCGGGCCATGTTTCTATAAAATACCAATTTAAAGGGCCGAACCACGCGGTTGTAACCGCTTGCGCAACTGGCGCCCATGCAATTGGCGATGCATCACGAATGATTAAATATGGCGATGCAGATGTTATGATTGCAGGCGGTGCAGAAGCTGCGGTTTGTCGCCTTGGTATGGTTGGCTTTGCTGCTGCACGTGCTTTATCTACTGGCTTTAATGATGACCCAACGCAAGCGTCACGCCCATATGACAAAGACCGCGATGGCTTTGTTTTGGGTGAGGGTGCTGGCGTTGTTGTTCTTGAAGAATATGAACATGCCAAAGCGCGTGGTGCTAAAATTTATGCCGAAGTTGTCGGTTATGGTATGTCAGGTGACGCATACCACATAACTGCACCTGCTTCTGATGGTGATGGCGGTTTCCGCGCTATGCGTAATGCATTAAAAGATGCAAATCTTACAACCAAAGACATTCAATATGTAAACTCACACGGCACGTCGACCCCATTGGGTGATGAAATTGAATTGCGTGCAATTGAGCGTTTGTTCGGCGATGAATGTGATGGTTTGACAGTTTCATCAACAAAATCTGCAATTGGGCATTTGCTTGGCGCTGCGGGTTCTGTTGAGGCCATTTTTAGTGTTCTAGCAATTAAAAATTCAATTGCACCGCCAACTTTAAATCTTCACAACCCAAGCATTGAAACCAAAATTGACCTTGTTCCTTTGAAAGCGAAACCAATGGAAATTAATGCCGTATTATCAAATTCATTTGGATTTGGTGGTACAAATGCTGCTTTAGTTTTCAAAAAAGTTTAGGTTGAAAATGGCTGACGCTGCCAAGGAATTTAGGGAAAAGAAAAACGCAAAAAAGCGCGAAAAATATCAATTGCTTGAAAGATTCGGCATTGGTGTTGGCGCTTTTCTTGCGCTTTTATGTGTGATTTTGGTTGGCTGGCTTTTCTTTGGTGCAGGCCCAAAGGCACAGCATGGAAAGCAAACAATATTCTATGTTGAAAATGGAAAAGGCGCGGGAAGTATTGCGTCTAAATTGGGTAAGGAACATCTTATCCGTTCCCCTTTTGCATTTCGTGTTTTAACTATTCTTACTGGTGCGGGCAAAAATATTAAACCCGGCGAATATGAAATTCCATCACGCGCAACACCGCTTAAAATTTTAAATATTATCGCACATGGTGACATAATCAATCGTAAAGTAACAATGCCTGAAGGCTTCACTGTTGCTATGACTTATGAACGCCTTAAGCAAAATGAAAATTTAAGCGGCGAATTACCGCCAATGCCGCCTGAAGGTTATATGGCGCCTGATACATATCAAATCAAACGTGGTGATACACGCGAAATGATTGTCAAGCAAATGGTAAATGAGCAATCAAAAATCATTGATGAATTATGGCTTTCGCGGGCCGCCAATTCGCCTTTAAAAAGCAAAGAAGAAGCGGTTATTTTGGCATCAATAGTTGAAAAAGAAACCGCCCTTGCCGAGGAGCGTCCGATTGTTGCCGCTGTATTCCTTAATCGCCTTCGTGAAGGCATGAGATTACAATCTGACCCAACAATTATATATGGAATTACCAAAGGTCTTCCACTTGGTCGTAAAATTCTTAAAAGTGAAATTGAGGCCAAAACACCATGGAATACTTATGCTATTGAAGGCCTACCAAAAACGGCAATTTGTAATCCTGGCAAAGAGGCAATCAAAGCGGTTCTAAACCCTGCAAATAGCAAGGCAATATTCTTTGTTGCAGATGGTAGCGGCGGGCACGTGTTTGCTAATACTTATGAAGAGCATGAAAAAAATGTTGCTAAATGGCGTCAATTTAGGGCACAGCAAGAAGAAAAAGAACAAGAATTGCAATTAAGGGGCGCACAATAATGCTTAGCAATGATGATATTATAAAACGCCGCCGTGGTTTGATGTTGGTACTTTCAAGCCCATCTGGCGCAGGAAAAACCACTTTATCGCGCCGTCTTGTTGAAGAAGATGGTGGAATATCACTATCAATTTCGTGGACAACACGCCAAAAACGTGAAGGCGAAGAAGATAGCGAACATTATGTATTCGTTTCTAAAGATGATTTTAGAAAAATGCGCGCCCAAGATGGCTTCCTTGAATGGGCAGAGGTTCATGACAATTATTATGGATCACCGCGTGAGCCAATTATGTCATCGCTTGCGAATGGTCGCGATGTAATGTTTGATATTGATTGGCAAGGTGCGCAACAATTAAGCCTTGCGGCGCCTTCGGATGTTGTCAAAGTATTTATTTTGCCGCCTTCAATGGCTGAATTAAAAAATCGCCTTATCGGGCGCGGTCAAGATAGTGATGCAATAATTAAAAAGCGTATGACAAATGCTTATGGTGAAATTGCGCGCGCCGATACTTATGATTATGTTTTGGTGAATGAAGATCTTGAATGGACTTATGAAAAATTAAAATCCATTATAATTGCAGAACGTATGCGCCGTTATCGTCAACCTTGGATTGGTGGATTTATTCAAAATCTTTTACGTGAAGACGTTTAATTACCAGATATTATATCCGCAATTTTAAAGAAGCCTTCGGGATCAAGATTTTCAGGTCTGATGGTCGGATCTATATTTGCTTTTTCTAAGATCTGCGCTGCATTTCCGATTGAATTTAGACTAGAGCGTAGCATCTTGCGCCTTTGATTAAAGGCCGCCGCAGTTGCTTTTGATAAAGCGTCTAAATTTGTATAAATTTGAGTTTTAGGGCGTAAATTTACAATTGCGCTTTCAACCTTTGGCGGCGGTGTGAAGGCAAGGCGTGGGACATGCATTGCGATTTGTGCGTCCATACAGGCATATGTCAAAATTGCAAGGCGTCCATAATGCTGCATGTTGGTTTTAGCGCTAATGCGCATCGCAACTTCGGTTTGGAACATTAATGTCATTGGCCATGCTTTTTCAGGCCCTAAAAGCCAATTAATAAGCATTTGTGTACCGACATTGTATGGAAGGTTTGCGATAATTGTTGGTTTTGCATCAGGAATATTTAATTCATTTAAGATTTCATGTGGTTTTATTTTTAAGGCATCGCCTTCTATAATTTGAAATCTATCACCAAATCCATTGAAATATTCACGCAAATGGGCGGCAAATCTTTCATCTTTTTCAATAACAATTACTTTTTTTGCAGGTGAATTAAGTAATGCCTGTGTAAGGCCGCCAGGCCCTGGGCCAATTTCAAAAATGATTGAATTTTCATCAATATCGGCAAGTTTAGCAATCTTAGTAGTAAGATTTATATCAAGCAAGAAATGTTGACCAAGGCTTTTTTTTGCAAAAAGCCCATTTTCATGTAATATTTGTGAGAGTGAATTATCCATACATATGCCGATTTTGTGCCATTAAGTGCGCAGTTTTCAATGCATTAATAAAACTTTGTGGATTGGCAATGTTTTTACCTGCAATTTCATAGCCAGTTCCATGATCAGGTGAAGTTCTAATGATTGGCAAACCTAATGTAACATTTACACCGCCCCAAAAATCCAGTGCTTTAATTGGAATAAGGCCTTGATCGTGATACATTGCAATATATGCATCATATTTTGTGCGATTAAATGATGAAAACGCGCTATCTGCTGGCAGGGCATCAGTACAATCAATCCCATTTTGCCGTAATTTATTACATATTGGGTTTATGATTTCTTGTTCTTCTTTACCAATCATTCCACTTTCACCAGCGTGTGGATTTAAACCTAATATGGCAATTTTTGGATTATTTATTGCAAAATCACGTTTTAAAGATTCATAAGTCGCAATTATAATTTTTTCAATTAAATCATGGGTTAATATTTTTGAAACATTGGATAATGGCGTGTGAATAGTGGCTAATGCAACTTTTAACCCATCAATCATAAGCATCATAACAGGGCCACGTACTCCATTATAATTTACATTTTCGCATATTGACGCAACAAATTCAGTATGCCCTGGATGCTTAAAACCGGCTTCATAAAGTGGTGCTTTTGATATTGGTAAAGTGCAAATTGCGCTACATTCACCATTAGTCACGCTATTTGTAGCGCTTTCGATAAAATTTATTATTGCGCTTGCATTAGCTGAATTTGGAATGCCAAATATTGGCGACGATTTAAGTTTTATAGGCTCGTAAATTCCGATAGATTTTGAATAATCAAAGCGTTGAAGCGGGCTTTCTAGGCGTAATAATGGCGTTTCAATATTAATTGCTTTTGCGCAATCAATCATTGCATCATAATCACCAAAAATTATAAAATCGGCATAATCTTCATTCTTGATTTCATGCCATGCCTTAATTGCGATTTCGCAGCCAATACCCGAAGGGTCACCCATTGAAACCGCAATTGGCATATTATCTTTTCACAATCGCGGCATCGCGGCGAATATCACGCAAGTAACGGCGCGCAATAAGATTTAATTCTTGATCATGCAAATTATCTTCAATCTGTTCGGCAGTTGGGATGTCTTCACCTGAAATTACTTTTTCGCACATGAAAGTTATGTTTAAGCCATTTTTAGTGCGCATTATTTCAGTGCTTCCACCTTGCGGAAGGTTTGATATTGCCGCCAAAAGTTCTGGATTAAGGTCTTTATCTTCAATTGAACCAAGATTATTTGCGCTTAGACCATTCGCTTTGGCAACACGTTCAATATTCGCACAATTGCCTTTTACTTGGCTTTTTGATGCAAGTAATTGTGACTGAACTTTGCGTGTATTTGCATCGTCACTATTAGCCGCTAGATTTTTAGAAATCTGTTTCAATGTGTAAGTGGTTGTAAGATCTTTTGCTTCATGTTTACCGGCAACGCCAATAATCATATATCCACCTTGCACTTTAATTGGGTCAGAAACTTGACCAGTTTCAACTTTATCAACAACGGCGGCAACTTCAGGGCGTAATTCACCAGCAAGAACCCAACCAATATTTCCACCCGTCGCAGCTGATGGCGCATAAGAATAAATTTCCGCAGTAGTTTTGAAACTATCACCAGCGCGAAGTTTTTGAACAAGTGTTTGTGCGCCTTTTAAAGTTTGCGCATCTTCTTCTGGTGTTGGGCTTTCAATGAAAATTTCTGAGACGGAATATTGTGTTTTATTCGCAGATGCCTGAATGCGTGATACGGCTTCTTTAACCCTATCTGGTGAAACTTTTACACGGCTTCCAAAGCGACCAACAACAATTCTTTGCCATGCAACTTCAGCACGTACAGTATCACGATATGACGCAACAGAAAGACCAGATGAATTAAGGTCAGAATATAATTGCTGAAGGGTACCACCATTTGCTTTAACGCGCCCATCGATTATACGATCAACTTCGGCATCGCTTATATTTAATTTAAATCTTTTAGCTTCTTGCAATTGTAAGCGCTCATTTATTAGTGCGTCCAATGCTTGCGTTGCGGCCTGTGCGATAATTTCATCAGTTGGTTGCGTAATGTTTTGACGTGCAAATAAATATCTAACGCGCTGGCGAACATCAAATGAAGTAATTGGCACGTCATTCACAATTGCTGATACGCCTTCATTGAATTGGAATGATTGAGCAATCGCCACATTGGATGTGCCATTGCACAATGTTGCAAGACCTACGCCGCAAGTGACAATTTTCGCTAAAAAGCCAGTTTTGCTTTTTGAAATTTTCATGCCTAAACTATCGCCATTTCTTATCTAAATAACTTTATAAGCCTCAATAAGGCTAAAATATAAATTTCTCAATCTAAACTCTATGCTATTAATGATTTTTAATCATAAATTATACAGAATTAATATGGTTTAAACGGACTATCATCAAGCACACCGAGCGATTTGAAAGCGATTTGAACCTTAAAGCTCTTTGACGGCTCAACAAAGCGATTGGTTGTATTGGTCTCCTGATAGAAAAGACGCAAAGTTGTGCAATCGTCGGTCAAGTCAATACCTGCACGTGTGTACCAGTGGCGCTTAGCGTTTAAATCATACCAATCATCGGCAAATAATTTTATGTTTTTGGTCAATTGATATGAACCGCCATATGTAATCTCATCATTTGGTAAATGAGAAGTTCCAAGGCCGCTAGCCAATTTTTGATAGCGTGCATTAAATTGCGCAGGGCCATAGGTTGCACTTGCCGTAACAGAAGTGCGCACCAATTTTCCCTTATCATTTAATCTTACATCACCGGCAATATTAAGGTTGGATTTGATTTTTAAATTAGTTTGTATTGCCCAATCACTTTTTTTAGAATCAAAATTGCTTATGCGGTCAAGATATGGGTTTGCATCGCTTCTATATTGTTTGGCTATAAATAGGTTAGCAGAAATATCTTTTTTGGTCGCTATGCCAAAATTTGCACCAATGGTAATTTTTGAGCCACCATCCCAATAATCATAAATGCTTGAATGATTGGAATGGAAATAGCTTTGAGTATCATTTTCTAGGCCAATAGCATCTTCGAGTGTGATTTTGCCTTGTTTCTTGTCGATTGTAGCGGTCGCTATATTAACTCTTGGCTCTATTGTAAAAGTTGTCTTGTCATTAAATTTTGCCAGAGGCCAACGAAAATCTATATCAGCAGAAGCATTTGCGCGACTTAAGCTATTATTTCCAATATTAACACCCAAATTATTGCGTTGATTTTTATAATTATAATAATCACTGCGTGCATATATATTTGGCGTTATTATGATGCCGTTATTTAATATTTTTTGGCCAGTCCAATTCAATGCGACACTGCCACGCGCAGTCTTTTGACCGTCATCCTTGCGGTCAAGATATAGCATTGATGATTTAGCATTAAGATTGCCAGCCATAGGGCCAAAATGCCATGATTTTTCAATATCAATCGCAGGCATTACAATAGGTGTATTTAAGCGTCTTTGTGCTGAAACTAAATCTTGAAAATGAACGCCCAAAATACGTGAATAAAAGTTTTTTCTTTTTCCTTCAACGTAAATTTGGTTTAACAATCTTGAGCCAGTAGAAAATATTGGCCCGCGATGATCATCGTGCCCTGAAATTCCATATCTAAAAAGATATAGGTCATCAGACGCATTTTCAGCGCCAAAACCCCAAGTCCAAGTATCATTTATTTTGAAAGCGCCCGTTCCAAACAAGTGACCACGCCAAGTACTATCACCAAATTTTTCACCATCTTTTTTAAAGAATTTTTCCTTGGTTAGTGAGCCTTCAAGTAAAACCTTACCAGAGTAAAAATTGCGTTTATAATCGGCAAATAAAATTGAATTTACATATTGATTATATTGTGGCGCCAAAATCAATTCTGATGATGGGTCAATAACCCATAAATATGGCTGCTTATAAGTTGTGCCCAATCGGCCAGAATGTCCAGGTGTTCCCATTAATAGACCAGAATGACGCCCAGCGGTTGGGTCGCCATGTCTAAAATATGGAATATATAGAATTGGCACGCCCTTAACTTCAAATACAACATCATTGTAACTTAAAGTACGTTCTTTTGGATTTTGTACCGCAGTTCGCGCCCGTATTTGCCATGTTGGCCGCGGGTGTTTTGCGCAGACAGGGCAGGCAGAATATACGGTTTTTGATAGAATATTGCGTCCATTCTGATTGCGCAATGCAACCTTAGCGGCGACTGTACTGCCATCGCCAAGGCGCGCCGCAAAATTTGTTACAATGCCAGATGCCAAAGTGTCATCAACGGTTATTTCGTCAGCATAGGTTGTGGTTCCATCCTTCTCAATGATGGTAACATTGCCGTATGCTTTAACTATACCGGTATTCTGGTCATAGGTAAGTTTATCAGAAATAAGTCTTTTACCCTGATGACGTGCTTCTACATGACCGGTTGCAACAATTGTGAAATCATCTTCTGAACGTGAAACATTATCTGCATTTAATAATACATTATCGTTTTCGTTCGGACCATTTGTTGAAAGTGTATCGCTTTTTGAGCTTAAGTTGCTATTTTGTGCATGTGCAACGCCATGGCAACTTGCGGCAATAAAAATACCGGCAAAGAAAATTGCATTTTTATGTTGGTTGCGTTTTGAGCTCATTTTATTTGTCTAAACTTGTTCGCTTTGATTTGGCAATAATACTAATCATTAAAATTTACTTCGCCATCTTCACGCATGGAGAAGAAGGCAAGGGTTGCAGCTAAAATAAAAATTGGCGGACAAAATGCAGCAATAAATGGCGGTAATATTCCGCTTGTCGCCAAAAGCCCTGTCATGTCGCCAAGAAAGAACATTAAAAAGCCAACGAAAATTGCAATCGCAACTGATTGTATTTTGCCACCACTTCTATCAAGGCTAATTGACATAAGACCTGCAAACAATGCCATTGATAGCATGGTAATGGGAAGTGCCAACAATTTATAAAATTGAAGCCAGAATTTATTTGGTGACCCACCCGACGCTTTTGCTTTTTTCGCTGCATCAGGAATTTCCCAAATCGGCAATGATTTAACGTCCATATTTGTCGAATCGCGGCTATCTTTATTTAATTCAATTTTGATATTTGCATTTTCAACATTAGCAATTCCAGTTGCCGAGACCATTGCATTATTAGCGGTAATATTAGTTGCGCTAATTAAAATATCATTGGCATCAATGCGCCTTATAAAATTGATACCATCTTTTTGATATTCAAAAATTGCACCATTTTTATATATTTTTGTTCCATTATTTTGATTTTCCAAAGTGCCATATATAATAACCTGCCCATTTTTTGTTGGCATAGTTGTCCAATTGCGACTTGTAGAATTTGGAAGAGTCGTGACAATGTTTGAATTAAGGTTGCTTTTTATATTTTCGTATTTTTGATTTAATTGTGCCGCAACGGGACCTATAATCAATACAATCACCAATCCCAAGCCAACCGCAAGCGCCCCTAATGGTGCAAGAAAGCGCCATGCAGAAATACCCGCTGCGCGCATCGCAATGATTTCAGAGCGTCTTGATAAACCTGTAAAGGTCAAGATAGAGGCAATTAAGACAGTTAATGGGGTGGTTTGCTGCACAAGACCTGGCAATCTTAAGCCTGTAAAATAAAGTGCGGTTCCAAATCCTGCGCCTTTTATACCGGAAATTGCGCGTAATTGTTCAACAAGATCAACCAATATAATGGCAACACAAATTGCACTTAGTGCAATCAAAAGACCATATAAAGCCTGTGTGAATATATATTTATCAAGGCGATTAAATAGCATTTAAACCAACCTTTCCCGCTTTAAAATCTGCATTAAGGCCAAATGCACTAGCTGATTTTAACATACCCATTTTGCGAGCAAGAAAAATTATTGTTCCAATTGGAATTAAATATTGAAGAAAATTAAGGCCTGAATTATCGGTATAGACACCTTGCAAACCCGATTGCGCAAGTAATAACATTAGCATACCAATAGAAGCATTTAAGATTTGCCGACCAAAACCACGACGCGAAAACTCCCCGCCTAAAATTGCCCATAAAGCAAGCATTGCACAAGCAATTGAATTTAGTGGCGAAGAAAACCTTCTATGCGCCTCTGCAAGTAATTCACCCTTATGCGACCTGTCCCAATAATTTGTTTTGTCAGGAAAGAATAAATCTTGGGTATATCTATCGGGCGGTTTGAAGAAAAGTTCGCGCTCTTCCATTTGAAAGCCGGATAATTCCATTACATATTGGGTAAAACCAATAATTTCTGGTTGGCCTTTCGAATTTAAACGATGAACCGCACCATCTTTCATTGATATAGCGGGAATACCTTGAATTTTCACAACTGATCCAGATTGGGCAACATAAGAAACAGGTGAATTTGGGTTCCTATTATCAGAGATTACAAGGCCACCCATATCACCACCTGGATCAATTTTACGTGTGTAAATTGTAAGACCTTTTATTGGTTCACGAAATTGCGCCTCCCGAACCAAGGTTGTGGCAACATCAGAACGTATTGCAAATAATTTTGCACGCATTGCTTGATAAGAAAGCGGCTGGATGAATAAATTGATAAATAAAGTAATCAAAGCAACAATTGTTGCAAGGCGAATCATTGGTTGGCAAACTTGCCAAATACTTAGGCCGCCCGAATAGCCAACAACAATTTCATTCTCCGAATAAAGTCGCCCATAAACCATAACAATAGTTGCAAAAATTGCGATGGGCGCAACAACTGCCATGAATTGAGGTGTCGCAAGTGCCGATATTGAAAGGATTGTTAATGGGTTTTGACCGCGTTCAATCAACAAATCCAATTGGGTTAAGGATTGGGTGAATAGTGCAAGTAATGCAAGACCTGTGGTAATTGCAAGAAACGGCCCCAAGGAAACCATTAATATATATTTTTGTATTTTTAGCATTCTGAATACTTATATAGTCCGTATAAATTGCAATTCAATTAACTTACATTAATGATGTCAAACCCTAGCTAATTGAAAAAACATACCTTATTATCCCTATATATAGTTTCGCTAAGAATTTAAGCGAATTTGGAGTTAAAATATGAAAATAAGTTTCAAGAGCGACGAAAATGCATCAATTCAAATAATTTTTGGCGGTTCTAAGAATGATGAATTTGCTTTTAGCGCGCCTGCGGCAAAATTTGATGACAATTGTGGCAACAAAATTAGCCAAGCTGCGAAAGCTGCAAATTATAAAGGTGGGGCGAATTCTGTTCTTACAATTCATGCACCAATAGATGGCTTTGCAACATGTGTTTTAGTTGGCCTTGGCGATTTGGATAAAGTCAATGCAGAGGCAATTGAAAAAGCAAGTGCTGCAGCAGTAAAATCTGTTTTAACGCATGGCGCAAAAAGCGCGGCAATCTTGGTTCAAGGTTTTGGTGAAAATGACGTTCAATTTGCCGCAAGTGCGGGATTGGGCGCAAAACTTGCAAGCTATCGCTTTGATAAATATCGCACTAAATTGAAAGATAGCCAAAAAGTTGCATTAGAAGAGGTTTCAATTGATGTTGCAGAGGCGGCAAGCCTTTATTCGCAATATGATGCGATTGCAGATGGTGTTTATCTTGCACGCGATTTGATGAATGAGCCGCCAAATGTGCTTACAACAAATGAATTTGCAAACCGTCTTAAAGAATTATCATCTTTGGGTGTTGAAGTTGAAATTATTGATGCCGCAAAAATGGCCGAACTTAAAATGTTTTCATTTTTAGGTGTTGGTCAAGGTTCGGTTAACCCGCCACAAATCGCAGTAATGAAATATAATGGCGGTGGTGATGAAGCGCCTGTTGCATTGGTTGGTAAAGGGCTTTGCTTTGATTCTGGCGGCATATCTTTGAAACCATCTGGCGGTATGGAAGATATGAAAGGTGATATGGGCGGCGCTGCAGCAGTTGCGGGCGCAATGAAAGCAATAGCAGGGCGCAAAGCCAAAGCAAATGTGGTTGCCCTTGTTGGCCTTGCCGAAAATATGCCTGATGCGGGTGCACAGCGTCCGGGCGATATTGTGACCTCTATGTCTGGTCAAACCATTGAAGTATTGAATACAGATGCCGAAGGGCGTTTGGTTTTGTGTGATGTTCTTACTTATGCACAAGAAAAGTTTTCTCCAAAATATATTATTGATGCGGCAACATTAACGGGTGCAATTGTAATATCATTGGGTTCAGAATTTGCGGGTCTTTTCACAAATTCAGATGAAATGGCAAATGGCCTTTCAAAAGCGGGTTATGATAGTGGTGAAAAAGTATGGCGTTTCCCACTTTCGCCTGCTTATGACAAATTACTTGATTCAAATATTGCCGATATGAAAAATGTTCAACGCTCTGGCCCTGGCGCAGGTGCGGGTTCAATTACAGCGGCGCAATTCTTACAACGCTTTATCAAAGATGGCACAAATTGGGCGCATTTGGATATTGCTGGAACTGCATGGCAATCAGGAAGTGACGATGCGCGTTGCCCATCATGGGGAACAGGTTTTGGCGTTCGCTTGATTGACACTTATATCGCAGATAATTTTGAAAAATAATGCAATATTGGTTTTATCATCTTGAAAGATCATCAATAGAAGCGGCAATTGTGCCGCTTCTTGAAAAATGTTTGCAAAATGATTGGGCGTGTTTAATTCGCGCCCAAAATGCAAATACATTAAATGAATTGGATAAAAAAATCTGGTCCTTCAAACCCGATTCATGGCTTCCACACGCCATTGAAGGTGAGGGGGTGGAGGCTTCGGAACAACCCATTTTACTTACTACTTCGGAGGAAAATAGCAATTTTTCACAAGCCTTTTTTATTTTGGAAAATGCGCCATTAGGTGATATAGATGGCGTTGAACGCATTTTCTATCTAATTGATGGCAATAATGAAGATTTGGTCAAAGCGGCACGAATTGAATATAAACGCGCCAAAGATGAAGGCTTCGAACTTGCCTATTGGCAACAAAATGAAAATGGCAAGTGGGAGAAGAAGGCGTGAAATTATTTTTCTTACTTGGTTTATTTATCGGTCAGGGCGAAACGCTGCCGCAAATTACCAATCAAGTGAGTAATCAGGTTGCGCCAATTGTTGAACCATACAAATGCAATGCCAAGCCTTATAAATACCTAAAAGGGCACATGCTTTCAGAGGTTTTGTCGCTTAAATTACCGCCAAACACACGTATCTATCGTTATGATGACGAGGCGGCTCAATATGATAAAACTAAAAACCGCCTAAATATCGAACTTGATGACAAGACATTTGTCAGAAGGGTTTATTGTTCTTGAGATTTAAACCCGCTATAGAGCCGCGCAACTAAAATATTTCCCCGAGGAGTTTATATAATGGCTTTAGAGCGTACTTTTTCTATTTTAAAACCTGATTGCACACGCCGTAATTTAACTGGTGCAGTTAATGCAATGATTGAAGCGGCTGGCCTTCGCATTGTTGCGCAAAAACGCGTTCACATGACACAAGCACAAGCAGAAACATTCTATGCAGTTCATAGCGAGCGCCCATTCTTTGGTGAATTGGTTGAATTTATGACTTCTGCACCTGTTGTTGTTCAAGTTCTTGAAGGTGACAATGCAGTTTTGGCTTATCGTACAGTAATGGGCGCAACAAATCCTGCAAATGCTGATGAAGGCACAATCCGTAAAGTTCATGCCGTTTCAATGGGTGAAAATACTGTTCATGGTTCTGACAGTGTTGAAAATGCAGCAATCGAAATTGCACAATTCTTTAGCGGTAATGAAATTGTTGGCTAATTAAATTTTTGACATATTATAATATTATAAGCGCAACTATTTAGTTGCGCTTATTTTTTTCTCTATATATCTAATCATCAGAGGGTTATATTTATGTCTGAAATTATTATTTTTGTTGGGGTATTATTGCTTGCTGCTATTTTTGCAATTATTAATCCAATAAAAGAAAAAAAGCGAAATGAAGGCTATAGTGATGGAGAGCCTAATTTCATTTCTTCTGACGGTAACAATGATATTAGTTCAAATTGTAGTGGCGATTTTGGGGGCGATTGTGGCGGTGATGGCGGCGGCGGTGATTAAAAATTTAATCGTTCATAATTTTATTAAGCTTTAATACATTTTCACGAACTTGATTGCGTAATTTTATAATTCGATATTTCACGCGCCAATTAAGGAATTTTGAATAATTGGCATCATCAACACATGATTTTATTACATCTTCAAGCAATGCCCAATCTTTATCGGTTCCGCATCCGAATTTCATAAGGCTATTGGGAAGGTCGTGTTTTATATGGTAAAATGCCATTTCACGTTGTGCTAAGAAAAGCTTTAAAGCGTAAAAGATTTTACGATTATTGCATTTATCAATTAAATTTTGCCAATCATCATTTTTATCAAGATATGCATTTACAAAATCAACCATCACGTGACGGAACCAATCGGGATTTTCAAATTCATCAATTCGCGCCATACCTTTGATTGCAATGTTGGTTTGATTGCGATGAAATGCGAAAATTGGTGAATTTTCAGGTGGCATTTCGCTTTGTAATCTAGAAATCGCAATTTCACATTGTTGATTTAATGTTATTTCTTGCGACATTTTGTATGCCTATAGCGAAATTATTTTTTCAGAGCCGTCAATTAAGCACTTGCCATTTTCCAATTTTGCCTGATTGCTTGCCACCATTTCAAGGCAAAATGGGAATAATTTATGTTCTTTTTCCAAAACTCGTTTTGCAAGGTCTTGTTCATTATCATTTTCGAAAATTGGAACTTGTGCCTGACCAATAATTGCGCCTTCATCAACGCCAGAATTGACGAAATGAACCGTGCAGCCACCTTCTTTATCACCCGCTTCAATTGCGCGCTTATGTGTATGAAGGCCTTTGTATTTTGGCAATAATGATGGATGGATATTAATCATTTTACCATCCCAATTATCAACAAAATCAGCGCCCAAAATTCGCATGAAGCCCGCACAAACGACAATTTGTGCGCCCATTTCAATCAAAGCATCATGTAAAGCTATTTCAAAATCAGCGCGGCTTTCATAGCTTTTATGACTAATTATTTTAAAAGGGATATTGGCAAGTTTTGCACGTTCAATTGCATAGATATCGGGAATATTTACAATCAGGCCACAAATCTCATAAGAAATATCATTATTCTTTGCATAATCAATCAAGGCCTGAAAATTGGAGCCAGAGCCAGAGGCAAGAACAATAACGCGCTTTTTCTGCATTATTTTGCAACCAATTGCCCGATTACGAACGCATCTTCACCCGCATCAATTAAGCGTTCGAGAACAATTTCAATATCATTCGGTGCAACGCATAAAACAATACCAATCCCACAATTAAATGTGCGATGCATTTCTTCGGTAGCAACATTGCCAGTTTCCTGAAGCCATTTGAAAACTGGTGGAAATTCGATTGCTGAATAATCAATTTGCGCATCAAGATTATCTGGCAACATGCGCGGCGTATTTTCTGTAAGGCCACCACCAGTAATGTGCGCCAAACCTTTGATAAGGCCATCTTTAATCAATGGCATGATTTGTTTCACATAAATTTTTGTTGGGGTCAAAAGTGCCTGCGAAAGTGTTTGTCCTTTTGCAAATGGCGCTTCATCATTCCATGAAAGGCCAGATACAGAAACAATTTTACGAACAAGCGAATAACCATTTGAATGCGGCCCAGATGATGAAAGGCCAATTAGAATGTCGCCAACCTGCATTTTATCATGTATTGGCAATAAAGCGTCACGCTCTGCGGCGGCAACACAAAAACCTGCCAAATCATATTTATTATTATCATACATACCCGGCATTTCGGCGGTTTCCCCGCCAATAAGCGCGCAATCAGATAATTTGCATCCTTCGGCAATTCCAGCAACAACTTTGGTTGCAGTTTCAATATCAAGTTTTGAACATGCAAAATAATCAAGGAAGAATAAAGGCTGTGCACCTTGTGCCAAAACATCATTAACGCACATTGCAACCAAATCTTGACCAATTGTGTCATGATTATTGGTTTCGATTGCAATTTCCAGTTTTGTGCCAACGCCATCAGTACCAGAAACAAGAATTGGATCTTTAAAACCTGCGGCTTTTAGATCAAATAATCCACCAAAACCGCCAAGGCTTCCCATTGAACCTGCGCGATTTGTTGCTTTTGCTAATGGGGCAATGCGTTTAACTAATTCATTGCCTGCATCAATATCGACACCTGCATCTTTATAGGAAAGGCCGTTTGTTTGTTTTGTGCTGTCATTTTTCATGCGCCGCAACTAATATGTTTATTGCTTTTTTACAAGTATAAGTGCCATATTAAGGCGTAAAAAAACGAAAAAATAATGACAAATCACCCAACCCAACTGAACCTTGATATTATACCGCCTATAAAACCGCAAATTGGGGAAATTTGCGCGCAATTAGACGTTAAGTGCAATCAATTACTTGATAATCCAAATGATTGGCCAAATCCAATTTTATGCCTTCGCCAATTTTGGGGGAATGGCGATGAAAAAATCTTTGAAAAATGGAATGAAAAACAAAATCACTTATTCATTATAAATGATAAAAATTTCGATGAAGATGGGCTTTTTGCAAAATTCACAATGGCGGAACGTGGTGAAATAAGTCTTTTGATTCTATCATTCATTGATAAAAATGAATTAGAAATAAAATCACCTGATTTAAAATCACGGTTTGATAATGTTACTTATATTGAAACAATGCGCCCAACAAAAGCTAAACTTGGTGAAGTTTTGGCCATTGCACTTAAAAAGTCTGGCATAAATATAAGCTCAAAGAACCAAGAAAAAATAATTACTGATTTAAATCTTGATTTCGTCATAATTTCTCAACTCATTTCATATATAATGCAAAAATATCCGATGGGGCTTCAATCTAAATCAGATAAAATTGAAGATTTGATTGTAGGTTTTGAAAGCAAGATAATGGGAAATGGATTGTTTGAACGTGATTGATGCAAAGCTAATAACAAAATCAGAAGAAACAAAACTTACGCATTCGCTATCTAACAAAGAGCGTTATATTAACCGCGAATTATCGTGGCTATATTTTAATTCAAGGGTTTTAGAAGAAGCAGAGCACATGTCGCATCCATTAATGGAAAGATTACGCTTTCTTTCTATTTGCGGTAATAATCTTGACGAATTTTATATGGTTCGCGTTTCGGGTCTTCGTGAGCTTGTAAAAAACCGCACAAAAGTTGTCTCACAAGATGGGCTTTCACCGACTGAACAATTGGCAAAAATAAATGAATATGCTGGTAGCCTAATGGCTAATCAGCAAAAAATTTGGCGTAATATTCAAAAAGATCTGGAAAAGGCGGGTTTTAAAGTTTTATCTTTCCATGAAGCATTGGAAATGGATACTTCAAATCTTCGTGCCAGATTTATGGAAGAAGTCTATCCATTATTAACCCCACTTGCGGTTGATCCTGCGCACCCATTTCCTTTTATTCCTAACCTTGGTTTTGCGGTTGCATTTCAATTATCAAGGGTTGAAGATGGCAAGCAATTAAACGCACTTGTTCCAATTCCGCCAATGATACCGCGCTTTATGGAATTAAAACGCGATAAAAATACACGTTATTTTGTTCCACTTGAAACGATTATTGAATTGTTTCCCGAAACACTTTTTCCAGGTTTTGAAGTAACAGCTGCCGGTGCATTCCGAATAATCCGTGACAGTGACATTGAGCTAGAAGAAGAAGCCGAAGATTTAATCCTTCAGGCTGAGGCTGCATTACGTGAGCGTCGCCGTGGTGAAGTTGTTCGCTTGAAAGTTGATGTGAATATGCCGCAATTTTTGCGCGAATTTATCCGTGAAGAAATGGATGTTGCGCCAAATGATGTTGTAGTTGTTAATGGAATTTTGGGTGTCGCCCAATTATCGCAATTAATACCCGATGATAGGCCTGAGTTAAAATTTAAACCATTCACCCCACGTTTCCCAGAACGTATCAAAGATTTTGGCGGTGATTGTTTTGCGGCAATACGGGCAAAAGATATTTTGGTTCACCACCCATTTGAAAGCTTTGATGTGGTTGTCGGTTTTATTCGACAAGCTGCAAAAGATCCAAATGTTCTTGCCATTAAACAAACGCTTTATAGAACATCAGACAATTCCCCAATCGTTGCCGCCCTTATTGAAGCGGCAGAAAAAGGTAAGCAAGTTACTGCGCTTGTTGAAATCAAGGCAAGGTTTGATGAAGAGGCCAATCTTAAATGGGCGCGCGATTTAGAACGCGCGGGTGTGCATGTTGTTTTTGGATTTGTATCATTAAAAACCCATGCCAAAGTTTCGCTTGTGATACGTCGTGAAGGTAAATCACTTCGAACTTATGCGCATTTTGGGACGGGCAATTATCACCCAATTACCGCGAAAATTTATACTGACTTATCATTATTTACCGCTGATAAGGCTTTAGGCTCTGACGCGGGTAAATTATTTAATTATGTAACGGGATATGCTGTTCCAAACGATATGGAAAAATTATTCATGAGCCCGATTTCATTGAAATCATCGCTTTTGGGTATGATTACAAATGAAATTGAAAACGCTAAAAAAGGCCTACCAGCTGGGATTTGGGCGAAATTAAATGCTTTAATTGATCGTGACGTAATTGATAAATTATACGAAGCCTCTAGTGCGGGTGTAAAAATTGATTTGATAGTTCGCGGTGTTTGCGGTTTGCGCGCTGGTGTTCCTGGCTTGTCTGAAAATATAAGCGTAAAATCAATTATAGGACGCTTTTTGGAACATTCGCGTATTGTTTGTTTTGCAAATGGAAAACCATTACCAAGTAAAGAGGCAAAAGTATTTATTTCATCCGCCGATTGGATGACAAGAAATCTTGAACGCCGTGTTGAGGCAATGGTGCCGATTGAAAACCCAACTGTACACCGCCAAATTCTTGAAGAAATCATGGTAACTAATTTTGCAGATGAAGCACAATCTTGGTATATGCAACAAGATGGCACTTATTTGAAAAAGGCACCGAAAGAAGAAAAAAATCCTTTCTGTGCACATGATTATTTCATTGCTAATCCTAGCTTGTCAGGACGTGGTCGCGCTACTAAAGATAGCCAAACACGTTCAAGACAGATAATTCGGTGATTGATTCTAACGAAACCATAAATTTCAAACATGCAGTTATTGACGTTGGGTCAAATTCTGTTCGCCTTGTGATTTACCAAATCACGGGTCAATCATTCGTTCCAATTCATAATGAAAAGGTATTGGCGGGGCTTGGGCGCGGGATTGATGAAACTGGCAATCTTTCACCTATTGGTGTTGAGCTTGCACTAAATGCAATAAGACGATTTAAATTACTTATTGATGCGCTTGATATTAAATCTTATGATGCAATTGCTACTGCTGCTGCACGTGATGCAAAAAATGGCGGCGAGTTTGTCAGAATTATTAATGAAGATATCGGCCTTAAACTTCGCCTAATAAGTGGTGAAGAAGAGGGGCGCTTATCGGCAATTGGTGTTAAATACGGTGCCCCAAATGCGAAAGGTATTATGGGTGATTTAGGTGGTTCAAGCCTTGAACTTGTTTCCCTTGATAATATTGAAAAGCGTGAATCATGGCACCTTGGACCTTTGGCAATTGGTGAACGTGCGCAATCAAGAAATTTTACACGCAACATAAATAATATTGAAAAATCTATTGATAGTGAATTGGATATTTCCCAAGTCCTAAGACTTCCAAATATCGAAGAGTTTCACGCAGTTGGTGGTGGTTGGCGTAATCTTGCACAGATTGCCATGTGGCGAAATAATTACAATTTGCATGTGCTTCAAAATTTTTCATTAAATCAAATACAGGCAATTGAATTATGTGAATGGGTGATGTTGCAACCCAAAAGATTAATTGAAAAGATACAAGGTATTTCACAAAGGCGTGCTGATACATTGCAATATGCCGCATTATTGCTTTTGAAGATTATAAAATCAACAAATTGCAAAGAAATTCTGATTTCATCATATGGTCTTCGTGAAGGCATATTAAGTGAAAGATTTTTGCAAAATAATAATCGTGATCCATTGATTGAAAGCGCATGGGGAATTTGCAAATCGCGCCCAGAGGATGTTGATTTTGCATATGCATTAAATGATTGGATTAGGCCATTATTGCAATCGAAAGACTTCAAAATTAGTAATGAGCGGATTGAGGTTTTATGCCTTGCGGCCTGTTTGCTTGCAAATATTGGTATTGGATTGCACCCTGACCATCGTGCTTTTTTGACGTATCAATTAGTTTTACGTGCGCCATATCCTGCGGTTACGCATAATGAGCGCGTATTTTTGGCGCGAACAATTGCAAGGCGATATGGCGCGAAAAATGATGAAATTAATGGCTTTGAATGCGCAAATCTAATCTCTAATGAATATGCGGCTTTGGCGGATGTTATTGGCGCTTCTATGCGGCTTGGTGCAAACTTAACTTCAAATAGTTCGAAAATTATCAAGCAAACAAAATTGAATATTGCCAATGTTGATATTGAATTAATCTTGCCGCAAGAAATGAAAAACCTAGTTTCCGAATCGGTTCGCAAACGCCTTGATCAATTGGTAAATACTTATAGAAAAGCAGTGGTGTGACAAAACGCATTATTCCCCAAATTTAAGAATGCAATACAATAGCATCACCAAATATAGGGAGTATAAAATGGTAAATGAAGCAACCCACCTTGACCACGCTTTAGAACAAGAATTTCAAGGTCATGCACAAACCATTCATTCATTAAAAGTTTCGAATGCGCATTTCCATAAATTAATGGAAAAAAACCATGAATTATGGTTACAAATTAAGAATATTCAAGCTGATGTAACGCCAACAGACGATAAAACTCTTCATGATTTAGAAAAACAACGCCTTGCAATTTTGGATGAAATTGCCGTTATGATTAAAGCAGAAGAAGCAAAATAATTTATTGATTATCTTCAGAAGTGGCCATGATTTCAATCATGGTCACTTTTCTTTTTTGAATTGAAAGCCCCATTTCGCCATGTTTAAGTTTTATGGCTTTTTCGCCAAAAACCTCACGGCGCCATCCTTTCAAAGCTTCACAATCAGCTTCATCATTAATTGCAATTGCTTCAAGGTCTGAAACCGTTGCAATAAGGCGCGGTGCAACTTCTAATTCCTCGGAAACTGCGCGCAATAATACTTTTAAAAGTTCAACAATCGCGCCAATACCATTAGGGTTTGGTTTTGGTTTGTGAACTTTTGGTGCGAATTCTTCAGGGCTTTCAAGTGCCTCATTTAAAGCTTCTAACAAAGCCTCCCCACCTTTGGAGCGTGCAAAACCTTTTGGGACAGCGCGTAATTTTTCCATTGCATCCAAAGTTTTTGGTCTTTGTTCGGCAATTTCAAATATTGCATCATCTTTTAGGGCGCGGCTTCTTGGAATGTCTTTTTCTTGTGCAAACCATTCACGCCATGTTGTAACCGCAAAAAACGCCGCCAAATAATCGGTTGAAAATTTACGTGGCTTCATACGTTTCCATGCGTTTGTTGGGGTTTGGTCGTATGATTCAAGCAAACTTAATGCTTCCATTTCTTGCAAAACCCAAGATTTGCGGCCTAATTCATCAAGCTTTTTTATCATTAATGGAAATAAATCACGCAAATAGGTTACATCATGTATTGCATATCTAATTTGTGCTTCGGTAAGTGGACGGCGTGCCCAATCTGTGAAACGTGACGATTTGTCAACATGATGGCCAAGCATTGCCATAACTAAATTATCATATGCGGCTTGCTCACCTAAGCCTAATGCCATTGCCGCTATTTGTGTATCAAAAATCGGGCTTGGTAATTTATTATTCATTAGACGATAAAGAATTTCCAAATCTTGGCGCGGCGCATGAAAAACTTTCAAAATCTTTTCATCACGCATCAAATCTAGCATAGGTTTCAAGTCTAACCCATCTGCAAGTGGGTCAAGTGCAAACTCGATTCCTTGGCCTGCGATTTGAATAAGGCATAATTTGGGCCAATATGTAGTTTCACGCATGAATTCAGTGTCAACAGCGATGAATTCATTATTCTTTAGCGCTTCACACGCTTCAATTAGTGCGTCATTGGTTGTAATAAGGTTCATAAAAAAGATTCTATGGCGTATTTATTCAAAATGTGCGAGGTTTTATTTGTCACACTTGACGAAACTTTGCAGTCGAAACCTTGACGAAACCCTTTTGTTTTAGTCTATCGCCATAAAATTAGTTCATAAAATGTGTATTCACACACTAAAGGTTTGAAATGAGTTTATATCGTACCCACACTTGTGCCCAATTAAGAAAAGAAAACATTGGTGAAACTGTAAAAATCGCAGGTTGGATTCATCGTCGCCGTGACCATGGCGGTGTTGCATTCATCGATTTGCGTGACCATTATGGCATTACACAGGTTGTATGTGGCCCAACAAATCCACATTTCGAAAAACTAACCCATTTACGTGCTGAATCAGTAATTTCAATCGAGGGTGAGGTTATTGCCCGTGAAGCTGGTACTGAAAATTCAGAATTGGGAACTGGTGAAATTGAATTACGCGTTGTGAATTTTGAAGTGCTTTCAGAAGTTACCCAAGATTTGCCAGTGCCTATTTTTGGTGAATTGGAATATCCAGAAGATGTTCGTTTGCGTTATCGCTTCTTGGACTTACGCCGTGAGACTTTGCATAAAAATATTATGCTTCGTTCGAATATTATTTCATCATTGCGCCGCCGCATGAATGAAGCGGGCTTTTTTGAGTTTCAAACACCAATTTTGACAGCATCTTCACCAGAAGGCGCGCGTGACTTTTTGGTTCCGTCGCGTTTGCACCCTGGTAAATTCTATGCACTGCCGCAAGCGCCACAACAATTTAAGCAATTGATTATGGTTGCAGGTTTTGACCGCTATTTCCAAATAGCCCCATGTTTCCGCGATGAAGATGCGCGCGCTGACCGTTCACCTGGTGAATTCTATCAACTTGATATTGAAATGTCCTTTGTATCTCAAGATGATGTTTTCGCAGCTATTGAACCTGTATTATCGGGCGTATTTAGCGAATTCTCAACTTGGGAAGCAGATGCAGCGCCATTTGTTCGTATTCCATATAAAGAAGCAATGCTTAAATATGGTTCGGACAAACCTGATTTGCGTAATCCATTGATTATTTCTGATGTTACAGAAGTGTTTAAACGCGATGACGTTACTTTCAATGCATTTAAAGGCACAATTGCAAATGGCGGTGTTGTTCGCGCCATTCCTGCGCCAAATACTGCTGATAAGCCACGTTCATTCTTTGACAAATTGAATGAATGGGCGCGCAAAGATATGCAAGCCGCTGGCCTTGGTTATATCACATTTGCAGCGGGTGAAGCAAAAGGGCCAATTGCAAAATTCTTTACGCCAGAAGCTCTAGAATTGCTTAAATCACTTTCTGGTGTTGGCGAGAATGATACTGTATTCTTTGCCTGTGACACTGAAGATAAAGCTGCAAAACTTGCAGGCCAAGCACGTAATCGTATTGGTGATGAATTAGGTATATGTGAGAAGAATGTTTATCGCTTCTGCTGGATTGTGGATTTCCCAATGTTTGAATGGAATGAAGATGAGAAGAAGGTTGATTTCTCTCATAACCCATTCTCTATGCCGCAAGGTGGTATGGATGCGTTGCTTAACCAAGATCCACTTACTATCAATGCATATCAATATGACATCGTATGTAATGGTGTTGAATTATCATCTGGTGCAATTCGTAACCATCGCCCTGAAATCATGCTTAAGGCATTTGAAATCGCGGGCTATGGTGCCGAAGTGGTCGAAGAAAAATTCGGCGGCATGTTAAATGCATTCCGTTATGGCGCACCGCCGCATGGTGGCTTGGCACCTGGTGTTGATCGTATGGTTATGCTTTTGGCAGATACGCCAAACATCCGCGAAGTAACAATGTTCCCAATGAACCAAAACGCACAAGATTTGATGATGCAAGCGCCATCAAATGTAAGTAATAAACAATTACGTGAATTAAGTTTACGGGTTGCGGTACAGGATTAGAAAAAAGGCCACCGATTGGTGGCCTTTTTTATATTTATCTCGTAGTATCTATTTTTCTTGCATTATCTTTTCTTGCAGGGCGGAACGCTTAAACCATCGGGAAGGCGGGTTTTATCATCGCCACATGCGCCATCTAATTGGCTTCTATTTAGGCCAATAGAGCCAGATAAATCGGCGCCAGATAGATTAGCGCCAGTGAAATCTACTTGGCTAAAGCGCGTACGATTAGCTTTTACACCGCGCATATTGGCATTAGAAAAATCAGCACCATTTATCTCAGCAGAATCAAAACGTGCGCCCATTAGATTAGAGCCATTAAACTCAGTAGAGCGCGCGCGTGATGCGGTAAAATTAGAATAGGCAAGATTGGCACCAATAAATTCGGCATTATCCAAAATAGCACCAGTGAAATTGCCATGTGACAATGTTGCCCCGGATGCTTCAGTATTATTCAAAGTTGCGCCAACAAAATTACCGTTGAAAATATGTGCAGATTCTAATGAAGCAAATCCAAGATCGGCGCGGCTAAAATCAGAATTTGAAAAATTGCCGCCATCTAATTCAGCACGTCGCATTTGTGCGCCCGCAAATTGTGCGCCAACAAAATTACCATTATTAAGCCTTGCACCACCAAGATTACGCCCCGCAAGATCACAATTTATGCAAGAGCCAGAGAAACCGCGTGAAAAAGTAACCGAATTTGGGCGACCAACTTTACCCCAAGCGCTAACACCATCACCCCAATTAAAGGCCATAACATCAGTTGATATCATTGCCCCAAGGATAGTAATCGCCTGCAATAAATAATGGTTCAATTTGGACATTCTAAATTATAGCCATAATTTAAATATTTTACCAATTAAATGACTGTTAGAATTGGTAATTTAACTGAATTATTGCACACAAGAACGGACATGAAGACCGCGTGGTAACTCTGTTGCCTCATCACCGCATGCGCCATTTAATTGTGCTTGTGTAAGGCCACGTGCGCGCCCTAATTCAGCACCAGAAATATTGGCGCCATTTAGGTTTGCGCGTGCAAAATTTGCACCGCTGAAATATGCACCAACAAGTGAAGCGCGTTCTAAATTAGCGCGTGAAAAATTAGCGCCAGTAGCGCGAACGCCATATAGATTAGCGATTGATAAATCTACACCAGCAAGATTAGAATAATCAAGTGTTGCAAGTGATAAATCAGATTGGCGAAGACGAGCACCTGAAAAGTTTTTACGCGATAAATCTTGGTTCATCAAAGCCGCTTGAAATAGATTGCAGCCTGCACAAGATTTTTTACCCGCCATAACGCCATCAATTTGTGATTGATTTTGTGCAAAAGCAGGAAAAGCGATTGTGCTTAGAGCTAAAGTGATTGCAACCAATTGTTTCATTTTCGGACACTCCGGTAATAAATGCTTTAAATGCCATTATCTATGCATTAAATATGCCGTTCAATTTGAGTAGCTAACTAGCGTTAATACAAAGTGAATTTATCAATTTCACCTAATTATTACTTTGGCCTTTGATGTTGGTAATATCATTTATTGTTTTTATTTGACCACAAGCATCACATATAGTGCCATCAAGTGTTTTCTTAACCGTAAAGTGTCCGCAAGTATCACATGGATCACCTTGATAATTAACTTCTTCTTTTACCAAGCGACCAGGTTCGACCAGTTTATCAATTGAAACTTCACGTTTTCTTCCAAATTGTGGCTGAATTAAATTGTTTGGAATATTCCCACGTGAAAAACCCTTTGAGATAAATTTTGAGGCATCAAAATCTTCTTCATTGTCTTTTTCATTATATGTAAAATCAGTTGGCGAAGGATCAGATGTTAAATCATATCTATCAAGGTATGAAACTGCAAGTTCACGGAAAAGGTAGTCCAGTATAGAACTTGCATTTTTAATTTTGTCATTTCCGTCAACACGCCCTGATGGTTCAAATTTTGTGCCTATAAAGGCATCAACATATTCATCAAGTGGTACGCCATATTGCAAACCAATTGATATTGCGATTGCAAAATTATTCATAAGGCTTCTAAAGGCGGCACCTTCTTTATGCATGTCGATAAAGATTTCACCTAATTCGCCATTTTCAAATTCGCCAGTATGTAAATATACTTTGTGACCGGCGACTTTTGCTTTTTGGATATAGCCTTTTCGCCTTTGCGGAAGTTTCTTTCTATTTACTGGTGTTTCAATTGTTCTTTCGACAATTTTCTCAACTTCTATTTTTTCGATGCGTGGCTCTGGTTCGTAATTGCGATATTGATAGTGTTCTTCGCTTATATCGCTAATACCTTTGCCAGAGTTTTTAATATCAATACCAGGCCATTTTTTTTCTTTGGCAATTTCAATATATTTTGCCAAATTTTTTGCGCCATTTAAGTCGTTTGATGTTATGATGTTATATGCAGAAATATTATTAATATATGGCGCTATAGCATTGTAAATTATACCTAAATCGTTATTATAAGTTTGGGTTAAAATTGGTGATAAATTATTTTTTTTGCTATCGCCGAAAACCCATTTATTTGCCTCTTGAATTTGGAAATCATCAAATCCAATTTCTTTTAAAAGGCAAAATTCAGGGGCAATAATTCGATTTATATCATTTCCAGTTAGGGTTTGGCAAAAATCTATTCCCAAAACCCAAGGATTGATTACGTCATATAAATCACGTTTTTTTGGTATCTCATCGGCAATCGCAGCGATTGCATCATTATCAAAGCCAAGCACACTTAAGTTATTATAGTTTATAGTAGGGCAATTTGACAGGCTTTGACGACCTAAAAGATTATCATATAATTCCTCAAGATCTTGACCAATGAGTTCGCAAGAGTTGATAACGCAATTTCTGATGCCAATTCTGGTTTCTGTTGCATTAATTGAGGTTTCAATTCGTAAATTTTCAACAGGCTTTATTCCTAAAGAATCTGTCCCTAAAATTGCGCAAATTATTTCATCTTCTTCCGTTTGCAGATATGTTTTTTTATCTAATTGAAGGCCATGAATTGTATTTTTTAGGTCAGATAGAATTAGTTCGATACTATTGGCATCATATGTTTTACCAATTGACATGATAGCCGCGCCAATACCAGTAATCCCAATTGAGATTTCATCGCCTTCAGTTTTTATAGCCTCATTGCATGCAAAAACATCAAGTGCAATTTGGCTATAGTCCAAGTTGCCATTGGTAACATATTCTTGAAGATTTAAACAAAAGCTATTTTCAATAATTTTTGAGTTAAAAAATATTTGTGTTTGGGCGTCTATCAAATCGCATAGGAATTTATCTTCAAGTGAATTTTTTATAGCTTCAAATTGAACCTTCGGTCTTTTTGTATCATTTTCAACGAAACTAATTGGGAAATTAGTTTGTTGTTGCTGCATAGAATTTTCAATTGCGCGCTTAATAATCGCAGCTGGAACGCCGCGGCCAAATGATTTAGCGATTACTTTTGCAAGTGCAGGGTTAGATTTTGGGTCAAATTTACCTTCACCCATTGCCCGACCAATTGCATCATCAATGTCTTCAATTGCTTCATTGATAATATTGTTTCCTGTGTATGAACAAGCAATTCGATATTGGCGTGCAATTTCATCATGAATTGCAAATTTTGCTTTTTCTGCATCCTTGATTGGCAAATCATTATTAAATGATGATGGGCCAAGAATTTTATTAATGAAAACCCGACGGCGTAATGTTGCAACAAGTATAATATTATTTATTTTATTATTATAATTTGCATCAAAATCGGGCGATAAATAATTGTTGAAAATATTATGAAGATGTATCGATAAATCTTCATTGTCATTCATTTTAAGCGCGAAAAAGGCCTGTTTTACGCAATCAAGTGGCCAATTTATTGGGGCAAAACATGTGATTAGATTGCCAAAATCGTCAACAGTAATTTCACGCTTTGCCTGTGCCGGTAAATCTGAAGTGACATCAAATGCTTTGTGCGAAATCATTTGTTTTAAATCATCAGCGCGCAGTGGATTTATACTATTTTGCGTCATGTTTTTACCAAATTCGAATCAATTATTAATTTGCTCATAATTCGGGTAAAACTACAATCTTTTTCAGCTTTTTGTTTTTCCTATTTTGCGCAAATAATACTAATTTATTAAGGCTTTTGGGGTGATTTGTTATTTTAAATTGCACAAAATTAAATTTTGTGTGGCTTTTAAGATTGAGTTTATTTTGATATGCTCTAATAACTTCTAAAATTAAGATTTAAGGTGTTTAATGCTTAAGAAAATTTTCACATGGTGGAATGGTGCTACAATTGGTGCATTGTTTGATATTGGTCGTCGTGCAAAAAAAGTTGGCGAAGACGAATATGGCAATTCATATTTTGAAGAACCACATGCAACTGTGGAAGGGCGTAAACGCCGTTATGTGATTTATAAAGGTTATGCAGAACCATCAAAAATCCCTGTGGATTGGCATGGTTGGATGCATTACACTTTCGATGAGCCGCCAACCAAAACGCCTTTCAAACTTAAAAGCTGGGAATTGCCACATAGACCAAATCTAACTGGCACTTTGTTTGCTTATAAACCTGATAATAGTTTGGCGAATGCTGGCAAAAAACTCGAAGAAAAGAATTCTTACGAATCTTGGAGGCCATAAATGGCAGCCAAAAAAGTGCTTAAATGGATTATTCCAAGTGCGCTAATTATTTCTATTGTTGGCTTTGTATCAATCCGATATTCTTATGCACAAAAAGCAGGAAATGACGCGCAGCCCAATATTCCGCTTGCACCTGAAAATAATAAAAAAAGCGAGCCGCCAAATACAGGTGTTGACCCTGAATTAGTTCAGGTTAACGAACCAGATAGCGTTGATCTTGACCCGTCATTGGCAAATGCGAATGATGATAATAAAACAAAAACAAAAATTGACCCTGATAATGTTAATGAATTAAAGCAAGCATTTGGTGGTGATGATAAGAAATCTGAAAATTCAGGTCTCGTAATGCCGCATTTAGTTGGCGCAAATATTCCAACAATTCCGGTTAATTTACTTTTCCCACAAGGCCAAACGCAGCAGGTTGCTAATACTAAAATTGAAGAATTATCAGGAACAAGTGTTCTTATGCTTGGAATTGATCGTTCAACTGGTCAGTCACTAAAATTTAGGATTCCTGTTGGTTCTGCGGTAAAATATCAAAATATAAATATCGCTGTTAGCGCGTGTTATAAATCGCGCCCTGATGCTTTACCTGAGTCATGGGCTTATGTTGATGTTGTTGATATGGGCGAACCACCTTTGCCACAAGTGGCGGTTCTTGCACAAAGAAACCGCGCTAAAATGCGCGAGGCTGAAGGACCGCATCGTTTGCGCAAGGGTTGGATTATTGCCTCTAGTCCTTATGTAACTGCAATTGATCACCCAATATATAATATTTCCCTTCTTGCTTGCGAAGGCGGGCAGACTGTGGCGCCTGTTACAACTACTGATTCAGTAAAGCCAGACAATAAGGACCAGAACAAAGGTTAGCGCCTTGATTTTCTTCGGCTAAAAAATTTACTTCAGGAAATTTGCATTCACTTAAAAGCGCAGAATTTAATAATTTTCTAAATTCTATTCGTGGTATTTCCAATATTCCAAATTGTTCAAGATGATCATTATGAAATTGTGCGTCTAATAATTTGTAATTTGCAAATTTTAAAGCGGCTGCAAGGTGAACCAATGCAATCTTACTTGCGTTTGTCATTGTACTAAACATGCTTTCGCCGAAAAATACGCTTCCTATAGAAACGCCGTAAAGGCCGCCAACTAATTCATCATTATGCCAAACTTCTATCGAATGTGCTTTGCCAATACGATTTAATGCGTCATAGAGTTGGATTATTTTATCATTTATCCAAGTTTGTTGGCGTGTTACACGTGTTAGTGCACATGCTTCTATAACGGCCCGAAAATTCTTATTCGCGCTTATTTTAAATGGTGTTTTTCTAATTTCACGCTTTAATCGTTTTGGAATATGGAAATTATCTAAATCAAATATTCCACGAAATTCAGGATCAATAAGCATGATGCGCGGATCATCTCGCCCATCAGCCATTGGAAAAATACCTTGTTTATATAATTCGATTACTTCATTAGGGCCAAAATATTCAAACAAATTTCACCCCTTATAATTTTTTATTCTGGCTTATTGCTATCCATCCATTTTTCTAACCAATGGATATTATAATTTCCATCAATAATATCACGCTCTTGTAATAGGCGTTGGAATAATGGTGTTGTGGTTTTAGTTCCACCAATTACCATTTCACCTAATGAGCGCTTAAGGCGCATTAAGCATTCTGCGCGATTTTTACCATGAACAATAAGCTTACCAAGCAAACTGTCATAATATGGCGGAATTTTATATCCTGCATAAATTGCCGAATCCATACGCACGCCAAGACCGCCCGGCGGGTGATAATCAGTGATAGTGCCAGGTGATGGTGCAAATGTTACAGGGTCTTCTGCATTTATACGACATTCAATTGCAACGCCATTAAATACAATATCATCCTGTGTGAATGATAATGGTAAACCAGCCGCAATACGAATTTGTTCACGTACTAAATCAATACCAGTGATTGCTTCTGTAACAGGGTGTTCAACTTGAAGGCGGGTATTCATTTCAATGAAATAGAATTTGCCATTTTCGTATAGGAATTCAATTGTGCCGACACCTAAATAACCAAGTGATTTAATCGCTTTAACTACAATCTCACCAATCTCATCACGCTCATGTGAATTTAGTGCAGGTGAGGGTGCTTCTTCCCATACTTTTTGGTGGCGACGTTGTAATGAACAATCACGTTCGCCTAAATGAACCACATTACCATGAGAATCAGCAATAATCTGAATTTCAATATGGCGCGGTAGTGTAAGATATTTTTCAAGATAAACAGTATCATCGCCAAATGCGCCTTTGGCTTCTTGGCGCGCTTGCGCAAGTGAATTTGCCAAATCAGCCTCAGTTTGGGCGATTTTCATACCGCGACCACCGCCACCTGCTGATGCTTTTACTAAAACAGGGAAGCCAATTTCTTTGGCGATTTTCATTGCCATTTCATCAGAGCCAACCGCACCATCTGACCCCGGAACGACAGGAATCCCTGCCGCCATTACCGCAGCCTTAGCAGCAATTTTATCGCCCATCATTTTAATATGATCTGATTTTGGGCCAATAAAAGTAATACCATGCGCTTCAACAATTTCAGCAAAGCGCGCATTTTCAGATAGAAAACCATAACCAGGGTGAATTGCCTGTGCGCCAGTGATTTCACATGCGCTTATAATCGCAGGTATATTCAAATAAGATTGTGATGTTGGCGGCGGGCCGATACATACGCTTTCATCGGCAAGGCGAACATGCATTGCATCGGCATCAGCGGTTGAATGGACTGCAACTGTAGCAATACCCATTTCCTTACATGCACGATGTACACGTAAAGCAATTTCGCCGCGATTAGCTATTAGAACTTTTTCAAACACGCAAATATTCCAATTAATCTATTGTGCACAATGGTTCACCAAATTCAACTGGCTGACCATCTTTTACGAAAATAGCGGAAACAACACCTGAACGCGTTGCAGTAACGGCGTTTAATGTTTTCATGGCTTCAACAATAAATAATTGTTGGCCTTCTTTGACGGTGTCACCAACATTTATAAAAGGTTTTGCGCCAGGTTCAGATGCAAGATAAGCAGTCCCGACCATTGGTGATGTAACATTGTTTGCACTGTTGCTAGAAGTTGCTTTTGGTGCTTCTACATTAGCGACAGGTGAACTATTTGAAACTTCTGGCGCATAATTTTGTACAGGTGCAACCTGCGGGGCAGCAACGTAAGATGTAACATTTAATTGACGTGTTACCCTTATTTTTGTGCCCTGATTATCGATTTCAATTTCACTTAATTCGCTATCACGTAGGATTTTCGCGAGGTCTTTTACAAGTTTTGTATCAAAACCATTAGTGGACATTTCTTACTCCAAACACAAAAATTATAGAACCAATTTATAATTGGCAAATTGATATTAAAGCGCTTTAAACGCAATTTTCAACAATAACAACCTGTTAAACTGCCTGTAATATACGCACTATTCCAAGAATCGCCAAATCATATGAATTTATTCCAAATCCTGCTACTACAGAAGTTGACGCTGGGGCAACAAAAGAAGTGTGTCGAAAGGATTCGCGTGTTGCCGGGTTTGAAATATGTACTTCAATCTTAGGTACGCTTACAGATTTTAATGCATCATGGATTGCAACAGATGTGTGTGTAAATGCCGCAGCATTAATTATTATACCTGATGCTTTTTCACGCGCTTCTTGAATCCAATCAACTAATTCACCTTCATGATTTGATTGCCTGAAATCAATTTCATAATTAAATTCAGAAGCACGCTTTCTACACATATTTTCAACATCAGATAATGTTGCGCTTCCGTAGATTTCAGGTTCACGTGTTCCAAGTAGGTTTAAGTTCGGCCCATTAAGCACATAAAGTGGTTTGTTCATTTTAAAAAATCTGATAAATCTTTATTGTTGAGTTTATAGAAAATAAGATTAAAGCAAAATCATGCCGATGCAAGAAAATATATCTATAGTTTTAAATGGTGAAGCCATTCAATGCCCAATCAATTTAAATTTTTTGGAATTGTTAAATCATTTAGAACTTGAACCAAGAAGCCTTGCAATCGAACTTAATCGTGAAATTTTACCCAAATCTGAATGGGAAAATCGCCAAGTTGAAAATGGCGATAAAATTGAAATTGTGCAATTTGTTGGTGGTGGATTATAGGAATAATAATGACAAAAGATAATTGGGTTGTTGCAGGTCGCGAATTTTCATCACGTTTGATAATTGGCACTGGCAAATATGCGTCATATGAACAAAATGCACAGGCAGCGATTGCTGCGAATGCGCAAATTGTTACGGTTGCGGTTCGCCGCGTTAATCTTACGGATAAATCAAAACCACTTTTGACTGATTATCTTAATCCAAAAGAATATACATATTTACCAAATACTGCGGGCTGTTTTACCGCCGATGATGCTTTAAGGACTTTAAGGCTTGCGCGCGAAGCAGGTGGTTGGAATTTGGTGAAATTAGAAGTTCTATCGGATCAAAAAACCCTTTTTCCTGATATGCTTGAAACATTAGAAGCCACAAAAATTCTTGTAAAAGAAGGTTTTGATGTAATGGCATATTGCACAGATGACCCTGTTTTTGCACGCAAAATAGAAGATGCAGGTGCATGTGCAATTATGCCTTTAGGGGCGCCAATTGGATCAGGTCTTGGAATTCAAAATCGCGTTAATATCCGCCTTATTGTCGAACAATCACGTGTTCCTGTATTGGTGGATGCAGGTGTTGGCACTGCATCAGATGCCGCAATTGCAATGGAACTTGGGTGCGATGGTGTTTTAATGAATACTGCAATAGCAGAAGCCAAAGATCCAGTTTTAATGGCAAGTGCAATGAAGCATGCCGTTATTGCGGGCCGTGAAGCATATCTTGCGGGTCGCATGGGGAAAAAATCCTATGCGGACCCGTCAAGCCCTTTGGCAGGTCTAATATAATTATTGACGCGCTGCACCAATCGCAGCTTCAATTTCTTGCTGATTAAAGCCTGAAACCAACTTACCATTTATGATAAAGCCAGGTGTGCCATTTATACCGACTGCTTGCGCCTGTTCTTTAACTTTTTCAATATGTTGAAGAACTTTTGGGCTTTCCATTTCGGTTTTAAGTTTAGCCGTATCAATTCCAACTGATTGGGCAATGCCCATTATTTGGTCAAGGTTTAAATCGCCCTTTGCCGCCATTAAAGCCTGATGGAATGCAAGATATTTACCTTGCGACTTTGATGCAATTGCAGCTTTTGCAGCAAGTAATGAATTTGGCGAAAGTATTGGCAATTCTTTGAAAATATAACGAATATCTTTATTTTCTGAAATTGTTTTCATAACAAATGGACTTGCAGCATGGCAATAACCGCAGCGATAATCAAAAAATTCAACAAATGTGATTTTTGCATTATTAGGGCCAAAACTTAATTCATTTGCCTCAGAAACTATTTTATCGAATTGTTTTGAAACAGATTCGTTTTGCTCCCGTGCCATTTTAGCTTCATAGGCTTCTTGGGCTTCTAAAAGAATTTCAGGATTACTAACCAAAGTATCGCGAATTAATAATTTTACGGCCTCTTGTTGTTCTTTTGTTAGGCTTGATAAAATTGCAGTTTTTTCACCGCTATTTTGTGTTTTTTGGGCAGTATCATTTTTTGTTTGTGAAACTGCTTTATTGCACGAAGCAAACGCCATACTTACGCATATTGCGCTTACTATTAATGACTTTTTCATTAAAAACTCCCGAATCAAATTCTTTGATTGTTCATAGTAGCAATTGAATTGTTAATTTTATGATTAATTATAATTACCTTTACGCACCATTTTGGCAACGATTGGGTCAGTTATAACCCGAATATCACTTGCGCGTTGCCATTCGGGGGTTTTGCGTTCTAAATTCTTCATTGCAACTTGAGAAAAGCGATTTGCGCGCGCAAAATCACCCAAAGTGAAGGCTTCTTCAGCAGTTGCAAGACGCGCAAGACCTGCTTTTCCTTGGCGATCCGCAACAATTGCCAATTGATTCCATGCAAATGAATTTTCAGGTTCGAATCTTATCGCGCTTTTTAATGCAATATCGGCTTTTTCATAGTAAATTTTATCATTTTGCGCGATATAGGCACGCGCAAGGCCGACATATAATAATGATTCTTTTGGCGCCAATTGTGTTGCTTTTTCATAATAAGAAATTGCATCTTTTGATTTACTATTTTCAAATAGAATTTGCCCCATTAATTCATTAAAATAAGGATTATTCGGCTCTTGAACTAGTAATTTATTCAAAGTTGAAACCGCCATTTGTAAATCTGGCGCACGATAAAAAGCGATAGAGCGTGCATATAATGATGGCTTTGAATTATCGCGATAATTATATTTTAAATATGTTTGTTCTGAGGTAGAAACGAAACCAAAAATTTTGGCTTGTATCATTTTAAATTGGTCAATTTCATCTTGTGTGTCTTTTGTATTTGCATAATCAGATTTTGATAATTTGGATTGTAGCGCTAAAATCCTATCCCCAGATAATGGGTGGGAGCGAAAATAAGGCTCTTTACGGGCATCGCTCATTACTTCATTATAACGAAATTTTTCAAAAAAATCGACCAAACCTTGACCAGATTGGTGGGTCTTTTCAAGATATTGAAGTGCTGCTTGGTCTGCGCTTGCTTCTTGAATTCTTGTATAGGTAAAGAAAGATAATAAGGCAAATTGTTGCGAACTTGCTAATAATGCTGCCCCCGCATCTGGTGCGCCAGCTGCAATTGCGGCAATCCCAAGCGCAATACTAATATAAGCAGGCACCATTGCCGCGCGCTCGGCCTGAGTTGAGCGGGCAAGGTGACCGCCAGCAATATGACCAGTTTCGTGTGCGATAACACCTTTTAATTGGTTCGGGGCTTTTGCTTCTAGTATAATGCCTGTGTTCAAAAACATTTTTTGACCATCGGTCACAAAGGCGTTTAAACTTTTGTCATTCACAATATAAATTTGAACATCTTTGGGGTTTAGGCCTGCTGCTGTAAAAATAGGATCGCTATATCCCCGAATAGTGTTTTCAATTTCAGCATCACGAATTAGTGACTGCGCCATTGCGGGCGCATTTAATATATTTGACAGGATAATAATAAAAAATGCCAAAAAAAGGCGCATAGAAAACTCTATATAGAAAAATGTTATCTCAACTTAGCTAAGTTATTTTTAAATTGACACTAAAAATTTGGCAATATTAAGTCTTATTGTGCAACTTTTTCTAAAAAATCTGTATTATAAGAATTTTCACGGGCAACTTTTAACATCTTATCATAAGTTGCTTCATCAATTGTTGGTGTGCGCGATAAAAACCACAAATATTTGCCACTTGGTTCACCAACTACTGCATAAGTATGATTATCATCAACACTTAAAATATAATAATTTCCTTTACCTGCAGGAAGTGGAATTGGCGCAAAATTTACAGATAAAATATTATTAGCACTAACAAATTTAGCAACGCCTTTTGCAACATTTAGCTTGTTATTAGTTGAATTAATACAAGAGTTTAAAACCTCAATATTACCATCTTTTCTGATGCTATATTGCGCCGTAACTTTGATACAATTTTTTTCAAAACTATTTGGGTAGCGGGCAATTTCATACCATTTACCCAAATATTTTTCGCTAATAACATTAGTTGCGGGTGAAAGTGGTGGGGCATCTTTGGGACGCCCACTCACGGAAGAACATGAAACTAAAAGTAAAAGCGAAAAAACTAATGTTTTATTCTTCATCATTTGCACCAAAAAGTTTAGAGGCATTACGTGCCCACCAACCAGTTTTACGTTTAGTTGGTGCTTTTGGTTCACTATTATCTTCTTCTTTTGGTGTTTCTATAGTTTTTGACTCAGCCTGAGCTTTTGGCTTTTGTCTTGGCTGTTTTACAACAACTTCTTCTGAAACAGTCTCACTAAAAGATGGTGATTCTTCAGAAGTTTTTGGTTTTGCAGCTTTGCGTGGCTTACGCACAGGTTTTTTCTTTGGCTCAACTGAAACTTCATCAGAAATTACATTTTCACTTGCAACTTCAACAACTTCAACAGGAACAACTTCTTGTTCAACAGTTTCGCTTACTTGGTTTTGGTTTTCAGATTTTTGCCCATCAACACGATTTTGTTTATCGCGGCGGTTGCGGCCAAATAATCTTGAACGTTTACGACCACGTCTTTGATTGTTTTGTTCAGAATTTTCGGAAGAAGCATTTTCGTCATCGGTTTCAGAACTATCATCAGAAGTATTTTCTTTAACTTCATTCTGATTTTCAGTTGAAACCATTTCGATTTCTTTTGTTTCACCGCGACGGCCACGACGTCTTTGACGGCGGCGTTTGTTACGGCTTGGTACGCTTGTTTCTTGAACTTCTTTTTCTTCTTGAGAATCTGCTTCATCATCAAATTCATTGATGATTTCATCTTCTTCATCTTCATGAGAAGACGCTTCGATTTCTTTTAGATATGCAAAACTTGCATCTGATTCTTCAATTTCATCACCATGATTAATGATTTCCATTTCATAATGTGAATGTGCAATTTCAGAAGATGTTATTATGCGAACATATATATGGCGCGCAATTTCCATAGACGCCAAATGTTTGCGTTTTTCATTCAAAAGATAAAGCGCGGTATCACTATCTGTGCGAACTTCAATTTCACAATTTTTGCGACCACCACAAGTTGCCTCTATTTCACGAATGATTGATGTTGCAACTGATGAAGGAGAGCGCACACGTCCAAAACCCTCGCAATGTGGGCATACATGGCTTGAACCTTCAAGAACGCCAGTTCTACGGCGTTGACGCGAAATTTCCATAAGGCCAAAGCTTGAAATCTTACCCATTTGAACACGCGCACGATCAAGACGCAATGCATCTTTCATTTTACGTTCAACGGCACGATCATTTCTTGGCTCATCCATATCAATAAAGTCGATAACAATAAGACCCGCAAGGTCACGAAGGCGCATTTGACGTGCAACTTCTTCAGCAGCTTCAAGATTAGTTTTTAACGCTGTTTGTTCAATTGAACGTTCACGCGTTGATTTGCCAGAGTTAACATCGATTGCTACCAATGCTTCGGTTTGATTGATAACGATATAGCCACCAGATTTTAGCTGAACCACACCTGAGTGTATGTTAGACAACATGCTTTCCACGCCCATGCGTGAAAATAAAGGGTGTGAATTTTTATATTGGTGAACTTTGCGTGCATGGCTTGGAATAAGCATTTTTACAAAGTCTTTAGCCTCGCGGTAAGCAGATTCGCCCTCAATAACGATTGAACCAACATCTTTATTATAAAGATCGCGAATTGCACGCTTTACCAAGCTCTCTTCTTCATGAATAAGGGCAGGGGCAACTGATTCCAAAGTGCGTGTACGAATATCGTCCCAAAGGCGCAATAAATATTCATAATCGCGTTTAATTTCTGTTTTATTGCGCTTTGCGCCAGCGGTACGGATGATTAAACCCATGCCTTTTGGTACTTCAAGGCTGGAAACAATTGATTTCAAGCGCTTTCTATCACCAACCGCAGAAATTTTACGTGATATGCCACCGCCACGTGGCGTGTTCGGCATTAATACACAATAGCGCCCAGCAAGTGACAAATATGTTGTCAAAGCTGCGCCTTTATTGCCGCGAACCTCTTTAACAGGTTGCACAAGCATGATTTGGCGGCGCTTTAGAACGTCTTGGATTTTATATTTACGATTTTGGGCGCGGCGTGCACGGCCTGCCTCGTCATCATCTTCGCCGATTTCCTCAACCGAATGTTGTGCCTCTTCGGCAATCAAAGCCTCGCGGTCAGCGATTGGAATTTGGTAATAATCAGGATGAACCTCAGAAAAGGCCAAGAAGCCGTGACGAATATTGCCAAAATCAACGAAACAAGCCTGCAAAGACGGTTCTACGCGCGTTACTTTTGCAAGATATATATTTCCCCTAATTTGTTGTTTTGCTTTGGTTTCTACGTCAAATTCTTCTAAACTTTGGCCAGAAAGAACTACTACCCGGGTCTCCTCCGCATGGGCAGCATCGATTAACATTGTCTTTGTCATTAATGGAAACTCCTAGGGCGCGCACAATCGCATTTTGAAAACCCTTATAGGTTCTTGCAAGGCGGCAACCCAAAATCTCATGAAAATTATAATTACGGGAACAATCTAAGCGTGATTTTATTGACGCGTTATTATTTGCAATGCCAAAGCCATGCATGATTGATAGGTCGTTTGACCATTTTATATAATCAGCATCTAAAACTGCATCGCGCACCATTGATTGTGCCCCAAAAAACTTTGCCGTAAAACACGGCCTTTGTTTACTTTGATATATTATGCAAAGTAACAAATATGAATTAGGACTAAAATCTTAAAATATCAATAGCGGTTACAACATTTGATTGTAATGCCATTTTTATGCCTTTCTTATGAGATATTACAAATTATATATTTGCCGTTAAATTAAGGTTTTGGTTATAATTATAATGGATTTTGTTTGTCATTCATTAACCATTTTTATGCGTAGTTTTTTTCAAATAAAATGAAGAGAAATAATATAATAACATTGATTGTTTTTATTGCCCTGTTCTTGGGGGCAATTGGGATTAGTGTTACTTTTTTAGGCAAGGCACAGGCACAAGCTGTTTCTGGCGGTGTGCCGCGTATATTTCAATTGAGCGTTGAAAATAATGAAAATAACAGTGCTTTTTTGAATATAAAATTAGATAAAAATCTAAATTATAAAATTTTTTCGCTACCAAACCCCACGCCGCGTATTGTTATTGATATGGCGCGCGTACAATGGTCAATGGGACGTGGTGAAAGTGGCGTTATTTCTTCTAATGGTTTAATTAAACAAGTACGCTATGCGCACAAATCTTCAACCGAATCGCGAATTGTTGTTGATTTGGCAGGGCCTGCAAAGGTTGTTTCACAAAATCTTACAAATAATATGGGGGGCAAAATTCTTCATATTGAGCTTGCGCCTACTAATAATGCGGTCTTTGCAGCTAATGTTCCAAAACCTGCGCAACAGGATGCGATTAATTCACTTCCGTCACCTATATCACCAAAATTTTCTTCAAAAAAATATACAATTGTAATTGATGCGGGACATGGTGGGCATGATCCTGGTGCAATTGGTTTTTATCCAAATACTTTTGAGAAAAGCGTTACACTAGCAAGTGCATTATATTTGCGTGATCAGTTAAAGCGTGACCCGCGATTTAATATTGTTATGACCCGCGATTCGGATGTTTTCTTACCGCTTGAGCAACGCATTATTATAGCGCGCGATATTCGTGCAGATCTTTTTATATCGCTTCATGCTGACGCCGCCGCAGTTGGCACAAATGCCGAAGGTGCAACTGTTTATACTTTAAGTGAAGAAGGTGGGGAACGTTCACGACGCCTTTTAAATCGTGACAATTGGACGGTTGTTCCACCAAATCGTTCGCGTGATAATAATGTTACTGAAATTTTACGTGATTTGACACAAAGGGACACAAAAAACCAATCCGCAGTTTTTGCCGAAAATATTGTTCGCAATATACGTAGTGCAGGGCCTTTAACATCATCATCACATAGACGTGCAGGTTTTTTTGTTCTTTTATCGCCTACAACACCAGCAGTTCTACTTGAAATGGGTTTTATAACAGATAAAGAAGACCAAGATAGGCTATTAAATAATGGATTTAGGGCAAAACAAATGGGTGGTGTTGCCCGCGCAATATCTGAATATTTTGATGGTGTTGATTTGAAAAATAGAGGCAATCATTAAAATCCGCACATAAATAAGAAAATATGCGAATTTTGCTTTATTGACGAAAAGAACCTTGGCATAAGCAATTTGAAATTACTAACGATTGACTGCGGGAATTAAATGCGCACTTTTATGAAATTGATGGCGGTCATGGTTTTGGGCTTCATAGCTTTTGGCATAATTATGCTTGCTATTATGATGTCTATGGCTATGAAAACGCTTCCTGACCATAATAAATTGGCATCATATCAACCTGCGGTTTCTAGTAAGGTCTATTCATCAGATGGTAAGCAAATTGGCCTTTTTGCACGCGAAAACCGCAATTATGTTCCACTTGAAAAAATTCCAAATCATGTGATTGCCGCCTTTATGGCTGCTGAGGATAAGGATTTTTATTCGCACAAAGGCGTTGACCCAATGGGTATTGCGCGTGCAATTATAAATAATATTGCAAGTGTTGGTGAAGGGCGTCGTATGCAGGGCGCGTCAACAATTACGCAACAGGTTGCCGAAAACGTTCTTCTAACCTCACAGGCAAATTTGCATGGCCTTGAAAAATTTGTATCAAAACTTCAAGAAGCATTAGTTTCATTACGTATTGAAGATATTTTGACAAAAGATCAAATTATGGAAATCTATTTGAATCAGATTTTCCTTGGTTTTAGGTCATATGGTGTTGGTTCTGCTGCGCAAACTTATTTTGCAAGGCCGGTTTCAGAATTAACAATTGGGCAGGCAGCATATCTTGCGACACTTCCGAAAGCGCCAAATAATTATAATTTAGTTTCACATAAAGATCGCGCAATTGAACGCCGTAATTGGGTTTTGGGGCGTATGTTTGCCAATGGCTTTATTACGAAGCAGCAGCGCGATACTGCTATGGCTGAAACACTTGATTATACGCCGCAACCGCAAGGCTCATGGACTGATCCACAAGCTGGGGAATTTGTTGAAGAAGTAAGACGCGACTTAATTCGCCGCTTTGGTAAAGATGCGCCATATTCTCGTGGTTTTTTGATAAGCACAACTGTTGACCTATCTGCACAACAAGCTGCGCGGTCTGCATTACAAAAAGGTTTGGATGCCGTAAACCCAAGTCGCCAACGCGGTTTTAGCGGTGCGGTTGGCATGATAAATGCCGATGCAAATTGGCAAGGCAAAATTGCCAATGCAAAATATTGGCGCCCAAATCCACGCGCTGTATTTGCCGTTGTTCTTGATAATGGTCAAAATTATGGCCTTCAAAATGGTAAAAAAGCACCAATTCCGCAGGCTGATAAGGACTGGACCACGCGTTCTGGAAAACCATTATCAGACGGTCAATTAGTTTGGCTTGGAAATCGTGACGATAAAACATATCAATTATTACGTCACGAAAATATTCAAGGTGCAATTGTAAGTATGAATGCGCATAATGGGTCTGTTATTGCTATGGCTGGTGGCTATGATGCGGAGGATTCAGGCTTTAACCGTGCAACGCAAGCAAAAAGACAACCTGGTTCATCTTTCAAACCAATTATTTATGCCGCAGCACTTGAACAGGGCATGACACCTGAAACCAAAGTTTCTGATAGTAAAATTAGTGGCGGCGGTTGGGGGCCTGAAAACTCTGATAAACGCTATTTTGGTGTTATGACATTAAAACAAGCGCTAGTATTGTCACGCAACACGGTGACTGTTCGTATTGCACGTAGAATTGGAATGCGCCGCGTTGCTGATTATGCGCGTAGGTTTGGCGTTTATGATGATTTGCCGAATGATTTAACAATGGCACTAGGTGCGGGCGAGACCACAGTTTTAAGGATAACCGCTGGCTTTGCTGTATTCCCTAATGGTGGACGTTACATAAGCCCTGTTTTCTTTGATAGATTGCAAGATGCACGTGGTAATACTGTTTGGCGTGCAGATAGACGATCTTGCGCGGGTTGTGATGGAAATTTTGACCCAACAATTCCACCGCCACATCTAGAGCCATGGGGTAAACAAGTTATAAGCCCGCGTACAGCATGGGAAATGACGGGTATTTTACGTGAGGTTGTTACCAATGGTACTGGTCGTTCTGCACAATTCTCACACCCTGTTGGTGGTAAAACTGGTACAACCAATGATTATAAAGATGCATGGTTTGTTGGCTTTACGCCATCTTATGCAACAGGTGTTTTTGTTGGTTATGATCAACCGCGCACAATTTATAGTGGTGCAGCTGGTGGTAAGGTTTCTGCGCCTATATTCCGCAATTTTATGATGTCTATGCTTGCAGATAAACCAGTTGAACAATTTGCACCTTCACCAGAGGTTCTACGTGAAATTGGCGCGCAAGAAAGGCTTAATATCCTTGCTTCTTTGCAATCAGGTGGCACAACTACGCCAAAGGCCGCTAAACCGATGGCTGATAATGCCAAAACGCCTGAAGCAGATACTAAAATCACAATTGATGCAAATGAAGTTATTGGTGATGCGCCGCCGCCGAAACCAAAAGACTAAAGCATTTTCAGGAGCATTTATTTTATGAAAGCCGAAATTGAGGCTTTAAACCTCGATATACAAAAGTCATTGAAACTATTAAGACGACGTCTTGATTGGGATGCTTCAGAGCGTAGATTTGATGAATTAGAAGCTATGTCGCACGACCAAAATTTTTGGGATGATGCGGCGCGCGCGCAAGAATTAATGCGTGAAAAAAATAAGCTTGAAAGTTCAATGGCGCTTATAAAAGAAATTGAGCGTGATTTAAAAGATAATATTGAATTAGTTGAACTAGCAGAAATAGAAAATGATGATGACCTTATAAATGAGGTGCAATCAAATCTTGAAAAAGCAAAAGAACGTGCCGCAATCGCAGAGACAAATGCACTTTTATCAGGTGAGGCGGATGCAAATGATTGCTACATCGAGATTAATGCGGGTGCAGGTGGAACAGAATCGCAAGATTGGGCGGCAATGTTGCGCCGTATGTATATGCGTTGGGCCAATGCAAATGGCTATGGTTGTGAAGAAATTGATGAAAATCAAGGCGAGGAAGCGGGAATTAAATCTTGTACTTTGCTTATTAAGGGTGAAAATGCTTATGGTTGGCTAAAAACCGAAGCTGGGGTTCATCGCTTGGTGCGTATTTCGCCATTTGATTCTAATGCGCGTCGCCATACAAGTTTTGCAAGTGTTTGGACTTATCCTGTTATTGATGACAATATAGAAGTTGATGTGCAAGAAAAAGATGTGCGTATTGATACATATCGTGCATCAGGTGCGGGTGGTCAGCATATTAATAAAACCGATTCTGCCGTGCGTATTACGCACATACCAACTGGCATTGCTGTTGCATCACAACAAGAAAGATCGCAACATAAAAACCGCGATATTGCGTGGAAAATGCTTAGGGCAAGGCTTTATGAACTTGAGCTAAAAAAACGTGAGGCACAATCACAAGCACTTGAAGATAGTAAAACTGATATTGGTTGGGGGCATCAGATTCGCTCATATGTTTTGCAACCATATCAATTGGTCAAAGATTTAAGAACAGAAGTTGAAACTTCAAACACATCGGGTGTTTTGGATGGTGATTTGAATGCCTTTATGGCGGCAGCTTTGGCGCAAAGGGTTGAAATCATTGGTGATGAATAAAAAGCCCCGCTAGAAAACGGGGCTTATAAACTCACTATTCTGTTGGCGCCTGCAATGCCTTGGTTTCATTTGCGAGCGGGTCGGCAACACGTTTTGAGCGACCATCAAAATAGCCACCCTCTTCGATTATTAAGACTGAATGTGTTAAGTCGCCTTCAATTGAACCAGATCCAGCAAGCAAAATTGTGCGCGCAGTTACATTTCCTGTAACCTTGCCGCGTATTGTGGCGGTTTCAGCAATAATATTACCGTTCACACTGCCGTGATTACCAATTGTCAAAAGTGAACAATTAACATCGCCATTAACAATACCATCAATTGAAATATCGCCACTTGAAGAAATGCTGCCCATAATTGTCATTTGCGCCGCTATAGTTGATGCGGCTGCCTTTGGCGCACTCGCAACTTCACGAACAACAGGTTCACTATGGGTTGCTTCAACAATTGTTGGTTCGTCTTCAAATATTTTTGGCTTTTTGCCCCACATGATAACCTCTTTTTTAATTTAATAATTAATTGCGCCTATTTTCTTATATCGCAACTAAAATCACTGAAATGTAGAATCTAATTACAGTTTATATAGACTTAATTACGTCATCAATATGACCAGGTATTTTAACCTTGCGACATATTTTTTTGATTTTTCCGTCGGCATCAATCAGAAATGTTGACCTATCCATACCCATATATTTGCGACCATACATAGATTTTTCAACCCAAGTGCCATAGGCATTGGCAGCATCAAGCTCTTCATCGCTTAATAAATCTATTTTCAAATCATATTTTGCTTTGAATTTATCATGGCTTTTGATGCTATCTTTTGAAACACCGATGATTATTGCATTTTTATCCTCAAATTCGTCTTTCTTTTCAGAAAATTGAATCGCCTGATTTGTGCAACCAGAAGTGTCATCTTTTGGATAGAAATAAAGAACAACAGTTTTTCCGCGCAATGCAGCAAGACTTACTTCTCCACCACCATCTTTTGGAAGTGTGAAATTTGGCGCTAAATCACCGATATTCAATTCTGCCATGTTATATCCCTATTTAAAATTCACTTTAATGTGACGTTTCTTGCCAAGTGACAATTTAACACTACCACCATTTATAGTTTCATTATCAAGGTTTTGCGAAACATCGGCAACACTTTTATCATCAATTTTAATTCCATTACCTTTTGCAAGGCGTTTTGCTTCGCCGTTAGATTCACAAAGCCCAGCGATTACAAAAAGCCCTGCGATAGAATTAAATTCAGATGTTGAAATTGTGATTTCTGGTAATCCTGCGCCATCGCCATCGCCACCAAATTGATTTGAAGCGGCTGCATTGGCAAGATTTGCATCTTCCTCGCCATGTAATAATTTTGTAATTTCATTGGCAAGAATGATTTTGGCATCATTAATTTCAGCGCCTTGCAATGATTCAAGACGTTTTACTTCTTCAATTGGTAATTCAGTTAGAAGGCGAAGTAGTTTACCAACATCTGCGTCATCAACATTTCGCCAATATTGCCAGAAATCAAAAACAGGCAATAAATCCTTATCAAGCCATATAGCGCCAGATACCGATTTACCCATTTTTTGTCCTGCCGCATTCATCAATAAAGGCTGTGTAAGCGCAAAAACTTCACGCCCATCAACGCGGCGGCATAGTTCAACCCCTTGTATAATATTACCCCATTGATCCGAACCGCCCATTTGCAAATTACAATCATAGCGGCGCGAAAGTTCAAGGAAATCATAGGCTTGAAGAAGCATATAATTAAATTCAAGGAATGTGATTGGTAATTCTTGATCAAGCCTGCGTTTAACAATATCAAGGGCAATCATTTTGTTAACAGTAAAATGACGCCCAATCGTTGCAAGCATTTCAAGCCATGAAACATTTTCAAGCCATTCAATATTATCAACCATTTTGGCTTTTGAAAAATCAATATAATTATCAAAAACTTTTTGAATGCCAGCTTTGTTTTGCGCAATTTTTTCCAAAGTTAAAATTGGGCGTGCTTCATTTTTATCACTTGGGTCGCCAATACGTGTTGTTCCAGAACCCATAAGTGCGATTGGCGTGCCGCCTGTCTGCTGAAAGCGGCGCAAAAGCATTATTTGGGTTAGTGAGCCAACATGAAGGCTTGGGGCAGTACAATCAAAACCAATATAAGCGGTTAAAGGTTTTCCGCCCTTTTGGCACTCAAGTGCGGCTTTATCCAAGCCTTCCAAATCACTTGCTTGATAATAATGACCACGTTCAATAACTAAATTGAGGAAATCGGATTTAACCGCGCCAAGATTTAGATTGGGTGCTTCAACTGACAAAGAACTATACCTTTTTTGATGATTGGTTGTATTGTTATGCCTTTATATTAGCACAGATATTTTTTAAAGGACTAATTCATAATGCACGCAGTATGGGCAATTGGTTTAATGACCGGCACAGCTTTGGATGGTTTTGTTGATGCCGCCTTTATAAAAACTGATGGTGTTGAAATCTATGAATTAGGCGAATTTATTCTTCATCCATATAATAACCAAGACCGCGAAATTTTAGCTGAAGCTGTGCAAATAGCCCTTAAATGGAATTTTGAGGGCGAAAAACCCGCTATTTTTGAAGACGCGAAAAAAATAGTAACAAAAATATATTCAGAGGCTGTTTTTGCACTTCTAGAAAAAACCAATATGAAGCCTGATGAAATTGCTTATATTGGCGGACATGGTTTAACATTAGTCCATCGCCCACCTATGGATGGACAAAATGGTCAAACACTACAAATTCTTGATGGTGAATTGCTTGCAAAAATAACTAATATAAAAACTGTATATGATTTTAGAACCAATGATATGGTAAATGCTGGGCAGGGCGCACCACTTGCACCAATCTATCATGCTGCTTTATTACGTTATGCAAATTTAAAACCACCATGCGCAATTTTAAACTTAGGTGGGGTCGCAAATATCACTTATTGGGGCGGGGCAGATGATGTTATCGCATTTGACTGTGGCCCAGCAAATGGGCCATTGAACGAATTAATCGAAAAGAATGGCCTTGGAACCTATGATAAAGACGGCCTTATTGCAGCGCGCGGTAAAGTTTCAGAAGAAACAATCGCAAAAATCGTTTCAAATCCATGGTTTAAACAAAAATATCCAAAATCACTTGATAGATATGATTTTGATGCGAATTTAGTGTCGCATTTAAGCGTAGAAGATGGTGCGGCAACACTTTGTGCATTAATTGGTGAATGTGTAGATAAAGCATTATCATTATTACCAAAAAAACCAAAAACCTTGGTATTGGCAGGCGGCGGGCGAAAAAACCCGATAATTATAAATGCCATAGAATCACGCGCACAAATTGTTACAATTGATGCGGATGAAATAGGTCTTCGTGGTGACGCAGTAGAAGCAGAATGCTTTGGTTATTTGGCAATTCGTTCCGCAAAAAAATTGCCAATCTCTTTTCCCAATACAACTGGCGTAAAATCACCAATTAGCGGCGGAATTATTAGTAATTTTTAGATTAATATAGATAATATTAAATAAATGTGTAAAATTGATTCAAACCATTTCAATCTTATTAAAACAATATTGTTTATCATTGGTTTGGAGAAAATTTATGCAAAATGCATTGCCGCAATTTAACAATGATAAAAAGCATCCTTTTGCGCAACGCGTCGTTAGTAATGGCGAAGAAATTTTCTATGATTTTGTATCTCCAAAAATTGCCGAACGCCTAAGGGGTACTGAATTTGACACCAATGGTCAGGTTTTTCTTGTAAGTTTCGAAGATATAAAACGAATTTTAGGTAACAAATGGGAAGGCAAAAAAAAGCAAATTTGCGAATATATTAAATCTTCATTTGAGCGTGTACATGAAAATCCAAATTGGTGCTCACAAGTTAATGAGGAAAGTTTTATTTTTGTTTTACCAACACTTTTACCAAGGCAAGGCGCGAAAGAAAGCGCAAACATACTTCAAGCTACAACAAAGTTTTTTGTAGGCGATGTAGAAAGCACAAGTTTACCAATTTACTATGTTTTTGTCGAAACAGTAACTAAACTTACCCTAAAACGCATTAATGCAGAGGTTTATTCGGACGTAATACCGCCAAAAAAAACAAAAACTGAAACACCTGAAAAGGTAAGTGATAGTTTCAGTGATACGCAAAAAATCACTTTGATGTCTAAAAGTGGGCAAGAAGTTAATTATGGTATCAAAGTATCGTTTGAAAAATTTTATCAATTAAAAAATATGGGTATTATTGGTCATAGGTTACGTTACAATCTTTATGATATTACAAATATTAATTCGCCATTATTGAAAAGTATTGAAACACTAACGCAAACCGAGCGTGAGCAAATTGATATAATTGGTTTAGAAATTGGCATTAGAATTTATAATAATATTTCAAATGAAAGCCGTAAAATATTATTTATTGCCCCCGTGGCTTTTAACACGCTAACCGCAATAAGTGCGCGAACAAAGATTATTGATACTATAACAGATTTTTCAAATGAAAATGGCATCAAGGCCATTATCGAAATACATGGTGTAAACAATGTTCCACAATACCGTGTCATTGAGCAAGTATCTTATTTGAAATCAAAGAATATCGCTGTTGTTTGTGAAAACATAACTGATATTAACATAATGCACGAATATAAAAACGCAAAAATAGATGGTTTTTCTTTGGAATATATAAATGCAAATCGAAGCAAAGAAGAGACTATAAATTATATCAAAACCCTGCAACACATAACAAAATCATGTCATGGTTTCATATATGTTCATGGCTTTAATGAACAAAAGGAAAGTGAAATTGCCCGAATTGCTGGCTTCGGGCATGTCACAATTGCCAATTAATTATGGCTTTTTAAATCTTAACAAGAATTGATCTGTCTTGCCACGAATTGCGGGGTCAAAAACATTTAAGCTTAAATCATCGGCTGGATTTTTTAAAACGTCAGAACTTGCGTCAAGCACAAAGCCTGCTGCAGTAACTTCTTTGATAACTGTATTAATATCAATTCTATGAAGGTTTTTAATCCCATCTTCTGATAGATTCGGTGTTCCAGAATGGTCAAGGATGATGTAATAGCCGCCAGATTTTAATGCTGCAAATACGGCCTGATTAAGTTTTTGTGTTGTGTCATCACCTAAATATAATCTTACATCATGATAATTTTGTGATGTCCAAAAAACATCAATATTTTGTGGAATATTTAAATTATCATTATTAGAGGCAAGGCCAATATTATTTTCATGACCTTTTTCAGATGAAATATTTGGAATTACACCTTTTGAAAATTTATCGATAAATAATTGTGGCGTAAGCGAATATACTTTACCATTTTTGCCTGCAACATTACTAAAGATACGCGTGAAATATCCACTTCCTGGTATATAATCGACAATTATTTGACCCGATTTAATATTAGCAAATTCAAGAATTTCTTTTGGTTTGCGATTTGAATCACGTGCAACATCTGCCGCTGGACGATTTATGTTCAAGGATTGCGAATAATCGTTTCTAGTGGAATTTTTAATTTCTGTTGATGCACAACCAGCAAATAAAAATGATAATGCGATAAGGGAAGTGAATTGCTTTTTCATGATGACCTCATAAATTAATATGCGCACCTAATTGCAATTCACTCTCAAAAGCAAGCCTTATCTTCTTCCTGTAGGTTGTGGTTTGCGCGGTTGCGCCATAATTCTATCAACATATTCAGAAGTTTTATCACGCAAAATGCCCAATTGGTCTTTGAAGAAGTGATCCGCACCAGGGATTTCTTGCCATTCTACTTCTTCGCCTTTTTGTGTACGAATTTTTGAAACTGCGCGTTCAACTTCAATTGGCGGTGAAACCAAATCATTTGAACCATAAAACATCATGCCAGATGAAGGGCATGGCGCAAGGAATGATAAATCATAATGATTACAAGGTGTGCCAACTGCAACAAAGGCGTCAATTTCTGGGCGGCGCATCAATAATTGTAGTGCGATATATGCACCAAATGAATAACCCGCAACCCAAGTAAATTTTGTATTTGGATTTATGCTTTGCAGCCAATCAAGCATTGCCGCTGCATCGGCAAGTTCACCAATGCCATTATCAAATGAACCTTGTGATTTGCCAACGCCACGGAAGTTAAAGCGCAAAGTTGAATAACCGCGTTCAACAAATAATTTATGCATCATAACTGCAACACGGTCTTGCATAGAAGAGGCGGCGCGTGGATGCCCATGCAATATAAGCGCAATTGGCGAGCCTTCAACCTCGGATTGATTATATCTTGCTTCAATTCTACCCGCAGGGCCCGACAAAATAAGTTCAGCCATTATGTATCCTATTCTTGACTAATTAACTCGGAAATACTAAATATCTAGTTGTTAAAATTGCTCTAGCATATTCACTTTGCAAAACGCCAATTTTTTTACACTTCATGTTTTTCTTTCTTATAGATTGGGTTTGAAATGGAATTATCAACTAAAGGCCGCTATGCTGTTATGGCTTTAATTGATCTTGCGATGTATTCAAAAGATGAAAATGCTATTTCCCTATCTGAAATTGCGACACGCCAAACAATTTCTTTATCATATCTTGAGCAATTGTTCGCAAAATTACGCAAAAAAGGCCTTGTAAAAGCTAAGCGTGGCCCAAATGGTGGCTATAAGCTTGCAAAACCAATGGCAAATATTGATATGGCAAGTGTGATTTTCGCCGTCGATGAGCCAATGAAGGCAACTGCGTGTGATAAATCAAAAACTGGTGGTTGTAATGGGCGTACGTCAAAATGTGTTGCCCATGATTTATGGGCTGCTTTAACAATTCATATCCAAGATTATATGCGTGATGTAACGCTTGAAGATATTGTGAACGGCAAATTTGAAAACGCCCACATGATTAAATATGACGCAGCATAATGACACAAAATTCAATATATACAGATTATAATGCCAATGTGCCTATGCGCAATTGTGCAAAAGAAATTTTAATAGAAACTATTGAAATTGCTGGTAATCCAAGCTCTATTCATAAAAATGGCCAAAAACTTCGCCGTATAATTGAAAATGCGCGTAAAGAAATCAATCAATCGATTGGCAATATTTCTGGTGAGTTAATTTTTACATCAGGTGCAACAGAAAGCGCGCAATTAGCAATTGAAAGTGCAACCTCAATGGGCTTTAAAAATGTATTTTTAAATGCATCTGAACATGATGCAGTTTACAAATATGCACTATCAAAATACCCAAATGCTAAATTGATACCTAATGATGAAAATGGCATTGCAGATATAAATTGGCTTTCGGGTGAAATTGAAGGCATCGATAGACCACTTGTTATTTTAATGGCGGTTAATAATGAAACTGGCGTAATTCAAGATATTGCAAAAGCCTCTACAATCGCGCGTCAAAAAGGTGGTGCAATTTTAGTTGATGCGGTTCAGGCTTTTGGCAAAATTGATGCTTCTGGCTTTATTGGCTATTGCGATTGGGCGATTTTATCGGGCCATAAAATTGGCGCATGTGTTGGCGTTGGCGCAATAATTTATGCCGCAGGAATTGAACCATCCTTTAACCGCCCCGGCGGCGGTCAAGAAAAATCAATCCGCAGCGGAACAATGAATGCACCCGCTATCGCAAGTTTTGGCAAGGCTGCGATTGAAATTGCCAATAATATTGATGAAAATGAAAAAATAAAATCAATCCGCGATGATTTTGAAAATAAATTACAGGTGCTTTTTCGTGATGTAATTATCATTGGTAAAAACGCAAAACGAATTGGCAATACTTCATGTTTTGCAATCCCAAATATGTTTGCCGAGCATTTAGTGATTTCACTTGATTTAGATGGCATTTGCATCTCCGCAGGTTCTGCATGTTCAAGTGGTTCTACCAAAGTTTCACGCGCGATAGCGGCATTGAATTTAGATGAAAAACTTTCAAAATGTTTTGTTCGTGTAAGTTTTGGTTATCAATCCGATGAAAGCCATGCTGATATAATTATTGACGCAATTCAAAAAGCCGTTATTCGCGCTGGGAAAGTTGCCGCATAATGGAAAATATCAAAGAAAATATCGACAAAGAAACTGTCAAAGCCGTTGCCGAATTAGAAGGCGATAAATATAAATATGGCTTTTCAACCGATATTGAATCCGAAACCGCACCAATTGGCCTTTCAGAGGACACAATTCGCTTTATTTCTGCGAAGAAAAATGAACCGCAATGGATGCTTGATTGGCGTTTAAAGGCCTATGAACGTTGGTTGCAAATGGATGAACCACATTGGGCAAATGTTCATTATCCTGAACCAAAATTCAATGAAATTTATTATTATTCTGCACCAAAACAAAAGCCGGAATTAAATTCACTTGATGAAGTTGATCCCAAGCTTCTTGAAACCTATAAAAAACTTGGAATTCCAATCCGTGAGCAAGAGGTTTTGGCGGGTGTAAAAGGCGCACCAAAAGTTGCCGTCGATGCGGTTTTTGATAGTGTATCAGTTGCCACAACATTCCGTAAAGAATTATCCGAAGCGGGCGTAATTTTTTGCTCAATCTCGGAGGCAATACGCGAATATCCCGAACTTGTTCAAAAATATTTGGGCACAGTTGTTCCGCAATCTGATAATTTTTATGCCACATTAAATTGCGCAGTTTTTTCAGATGGCACTTTTGTTTATATCCCAAAAGGCGTGCGTTGCCCGATGGAATTATCAACCTATTTTCGTATTAATGCCGAAAATACAGGGCAATTCGAACGCACATTAATTATCGCCGATGAAGATAGCTATGTTTCCTATCTTGAAGGCTGTACTGCGCCAATGCGTGATGAAAACCAACTTCATGCAGCGGTTGTTGAATTGGTGGCTTTGGACAATGCCGAAATTCGTTATTCAACTGTGCAAAATTGGTATCCAGGTGATGAAAATGGCAAGGGTGGGATTTATAATTTTGTTACCAAACGCGCCGATTGCCGTGGCAAAAAATCCAAAGTTTCATGGACGCAGGTTGAAACAGGTTCTGCCGTAACATGGAAATATCCAAGCTGTATTTTGCGCGGCGATGAAAGCGTTGGCGAATTTTATTCAATCGCGGTCACAAACAATCTGCAACAGGCCGATACAGGCACAAAAATGATACATTTGGGCAAAAATACTTCGTCGCGTATCATTTCAAAAGGTATATCTGCGGGTCGCTCTAACCAAACTTATCGTGGACTTGTTTCGGCGCATGCAAAGGCTTTAAATGCGCGTAATTTTACCCAATGTGATAGTTTGCTTATTGGTTCAAAATGCGGCGCCCATACTGTGCCCTATATTGAAAATAATTGCATGAGCGCGGTTTTCGAACACGAAGCCACAACAACCAAACTGGGCGAAGATCAATTATTCTATTGCCGCCAACGCGGCCTGTCAGAAGAAAGCGCAACCGCACTTTTGGTAAATGGCTTTGTACGCGATGTAATGCAAAAACTACCAATGGAATTTGCGGTTGAGGCGCAGAAATTGGTTGCAATAAGTTTAGAAGGTAGCGTTGGCTAATGTTAGAAATTAAAAACCTTAAAGTTGAAATTGATGGAAAACTTATAACCAATGGCCTGTCTTTGACTGTGCCTGATGGTGAGGTTCATGCGATTATGGGGCCGAATGGGGCGGGGAAGTCAACGCTTTCTTATGCGCTTTCTGGGCGTCCGAATTATGAAATTACTGGCGGTTCTGCATTGCTTAATGGCAAAGATATTTTGGCACTTGAACCTGAAGAGCGCGCGGCCGAGGGCCTGTTTTTATCATTCCAATATCCATTGGAAATTCCAGGTGTTCCAACCCTTACATTCATTCGCACTGCGCTAAATGAGCAACGTAAATATCGCGGTGAAGATGAAATTTCCGCCCCTGCCTTTATGAAATTGGCACGTGAAGCGGCAAGTCGTTTGAAAATTGACAATGAAATGCTTAAACGCCCCCTTAATGTTGGTTTTTCAGGTGGTGAGAAAAAGCGCATGGAAATATTCCAAATGGAACTTTTACAACCTAATTTCATGATTTTGGATGAAACCGATTCAGGTCTTGATATTGATGCATTGCGCGTGGTTGCTGATGGTGTGAATTATATGCGCGCGCCAAATCGTTCCATGCTTGTAATCACACATTATCAAAGGCTTTTGGACTATATAAAGCCCGACAAAGTTCATGTTTTGGCAAATGGCAAAATCGTTGATACAGGCGGGCCAGAATTGGCACTAGAGCTTGAAAAATCAGGTTATGATAAATATGAGGTTGCGGCATAATGGCAATTTTCCACGCCATTTTAAAAGAATTTTCCGACACATTGGTGGGGAATGATGCGCGCGAATATTTTGCTGTACATGGCATTCCAACGCGCCGTAATGAAGCCTACCATTTCACTGATTTGGCACGTGGTTTGGAAAAAATTGAAAAGCCAAATGGCGAAATCCCACTTGCCAATATTGATGCCGATATAATTATTCATTCAACCCAATTTGGTGAAATCATCTCGGGTGAAAAGGATGGGATTTCAATAATTCCAAATGGTCAAATTGAAATTTCAGATGAAATTGGCGCAAAATTATGCGTTGGTCTTTCAAAATCAAATTCAAAAATAAACATTGCCCCAAATACAAAGGCGCGAATTGCAATTCAGCGCGGCGCAGGCTCGCGAAGCGCAGTTGAAATTGATATTGGCGAAAACGCACAAATTGAAATTATTGAAGAACAAGCAGCTGATGGCGGGCTTTCATCAAATTTGGTTAATGTAAATATTGGCGCGGGCGCATCATTACGCCGTATTATGATTATGCAAACCATTGGCGCACAGGATTTGCGTTATAGCACAATCAATCTTCAAGCTAATGCGCGCCTTGATTTATTTGCGCTTTGTTTTGGCGGCAAATTGGTGCGCATTGATACGAATGTGAATTTATTTGGTGAGGGTGCAATTGCCAATATAAATGGCGCTTATATTCTTTCAAATTCGCAAAATGATTTGACCACTATAATCAACCATCACGCCCCAAATTGCCAAAGCAATGAAATTGTTCGCGGAATTTGCACTAAGGGTGCACGCAATGTTTTTCAAGGTCTTATAAAGGTTGAAAAAGGCGCACAAAGAACCATTGGTAAAATGGAACATCGCGGCATTATGCTTGAAGAAGGGGCACAGATTTTTGCAAAACCATGCCTTGAAATCTATGCCGATGATGTTGAATGTTCACATGCCAATACGATTGGCGCATTGGATGATAAAGCCCTATTTTATATGCAAGCGCGCGGTATTTCGCGCGCAAAAGCCAAAATGCTTTTGGTAAATGCGTTTTTGGCACAGGTTTTTGACGATATTCAAGATGAAAAAATCCATAGTGATATAATGGCGCGTATTGAAGATAAATTAGGGGCAATATTATGACCCTTGATGTTAATTATATTCGCCAACAATTTCCGATTTTAGAACGAAAAATCAATAATGCCCGCCTTGCATATCTTGACAGCGGGGCAAGTGCGCAAAAACCAAATATGGTTATTGATGGTATGGCAGATTTCGCCAAAACTTCTTATGCCAATGTTCATCGCGGTATTCATACTTTAAGTAATGAAGCAACAAATGCATATGAAAATGCACGCAAGAAAGTTGCAAATTTTATAAATGCTGATGAAGGTGAAATTGTATTTACAAAAAGTGCCACCGAGAGCCTTAATTTAATTGCAAATACATTGGGCGCATCGCTTAAAGCTGGTGATGAGATTTTAATTACCGAACTAGAGCATCATGCCAATATTGTTCCTTGGCATATGATTTGCGCGAAAACTGGTGCGGTTTTGAAATGGGCGCGCATTAATGATGATGGTTCGCTTGATATTGATGATTTCAAAGCCAATTTAAGTGATAAAACTAAAATTACATCATTCGCCCATATTTCAAATGTTTTGGGAACAAAATTACCAATCAATGAACTAACACAATTGGTGCATAATTTTGGCGCGAAAGTTATTATTGATGGCTCGCAAGGTATTGTGCATGAAAAAGTTGATGTGAAATCAATTGATTGTGATTTCTATATATTTTCATCGCATAAATTATATGGGCCAACTGGTATTGGCGTGCTTTATGGGAAAAGTGTTTTATTGAATGAATTACCGCCATTTTTGGGTGGCGGTGAAATGATTGAAACAGTTACAAAAACTAATGTAACGTTCAATGAAGCCCCTTTTAGGTTTGAAGCAGGGACACCGCCAATCATTGAGGCGCATGGTTTAGGGCTTGCGATTGATTGGATAAATAAATTTGACCGCAATGAAATTAATGCCCACGAACAATCATTATTAGATGCCGCAACCAATGGATTACGCGGCAAAAACAAAGTCAAAATTCATGGCAATACAAAAGATAAAGCCGCGATTTTGACCTTTTCAATAGATAATATTCACCCACATGATATTTCGCAAATCCTTGATAAATATGGGGTTGCGATACGCGCAGGGCATCATTGTGCACAGCCATTAATGGCAAGACTTGGCGTAAGCGCAACCGCACGCGCAAGTTTTGGTATTTATAATAATATGGATGATGTTGAACAATTTTTAAATGCAATTGATAAAGCGATTGAGTTTTTAGGATAATGGAAAATAATATTATAGAGCCAGTTTTAACCGATGATCAAAAACGTATCACTGATGAATTAGTGGCGGCGTTTAAAACTGTTTATGACCCTGAAATTCCAGTTGATGTCTATGAACTAGGCCTGATTTATAAAGTCGATTTAAATGATGAAGGTCATGTTGATATAACAATGACATTAACCGCGCCCGCATGCCCCGCCGCAGAAATTATACCTGCGCAAATAGAGGAGGCGGCATTGACGGTTGAAGGCGTTACATCGGCTAAAGCAATCGTAACTTTTGACCCACCTTGGACCAAGGACAATATGTCTGATGAGGCAAGGTTGGTGTTGAATATGTTTTAAGGCAAAATCATGGAAACCCGCCAAAGACCAAGACCAAAAATTGTTACCCTAAGCGATGCCGCAGCAGCGCGTATCAAGGAAATAATGGAAAAATCAAATAAGCCATATTTGCGCGTTGGTGTTAAAAATGGCGGCTGTGCGGGTATGGAATATGTTTTGGAATATGCCGATACACCTGAAAAATATGATGAATTGGTTGAAGATAATGGCGTACAAATCCTTATTGCCGCCAATGCAGTTTTGTTTTTAATCGGTACCCAAATTGATATTGAAACCACAAAATTCCATTCCAAATTCACCTTCAAAAACCCAAATCAAACCGATGCATGCGGGTGTGGCGAAAGCGTTACGATTGTTCCTGCCAAAATTTAATATTGTTTAGGTTAAACAATTTTTAAATTATAATGCTGTATAATTAAAATATAGCATAGGTATTTACATGAATTATTTACTAGACCCAATAAAAAACTGCTTTAATTTTGGCGGTATTTCTAATCGAAAAGAATTTTGGTTATATTTTTTATTTTCTAATGTAATTATAATTGCACTATCGATTTTTAGTTTTTTCCAGTTCTTTAGTAGCTTTAGAATATTAATTATTGTAAATCTTGCAATTATTATTGCCTTATGTTTATCATCTTGGTCGTTATGCTTTCGAAGGGTGCGCGATACTGGATTATCAATATGGTGGATGTCTTTAATTTTGCCATCTTTATTTGTCTCAATAATTGGACAATATGTTAATAATTTAGTGATGGGCGCATATTTTGGTAATGCTAAGGCTTCTATGGCAAAAATATATGAAATGGCAAGTAATCCAACAATGGTAAATTTATTATATTTTACAGGCTTTGTTAAATGGATTGCTTTGATATGCATAATAATTTTATTTATAATATTTTTATTACCAAGTAAAAAAACAAATTTTAAATTTTAATCATTTACCATTTTCATGCTTCAATAACCATTCCTTACGCCATATTTTACCGCCATAGCCTGTCATTGAGCCATCAAGCCCAATAACTCTATGACATGGAACTAATATTGAAACTTTATTTGCACCATTTGCACGTGCAACTGCGCGAATTGCATTTGGGTTTCCTATTGCAATTGCTTGGGCAGAATAAGAACGGGTTTGGCCGATTGGGATTTTTTGTAATTCATCCCAAACAGTTTTTTCAAATTTTGTTCCAAATTGTGCGATTGGAATTGTGAAATCCACAAATTCACCTGAAAAATATTTTGATAATTCATCTTCTAATTTATCAAACCAAAAATGATTGCGAAAACAGATTGGGCCTGTTTTTTTCTTTGTGTCCTCTATCTCTGTGGGAAGTCCTTTTCGTTCGGCAAATTCAAGAAGATGCAAGCCATCATCGCCAACTATCCCAAGCATTGCGCCAATTGGTGTATTTATCCATTTGGCACTTAGGATTCTTTGCGACTTTAAGTTTGTAGGTATTGTTCCAATTTGCTTTTTAACTGCATCAACAAAGCCACTTGATGATGAAAAACCTGCATCTAATTGGGTGTTTATGATGTTTGCGCCATTTTCAATTTCTGTAACAATTGCGCCCAATCTATGTTCGCGGGCATATTTTAGGAATGTTGTTCCAAAATCTTTTAAAAATGCACGGCGCAATGTGCTTTCATCAATGCCAATTTTTTTTATTTCTTCGCCATCCCATTTCTTGCTTGGGTTATTTTTTAATATTGCGACCATTTTTTCGGTAATTGGTGAAAGAGATTTTGAAATATTTTCAGGGCGACAACGCAAACATGCACGATAATTCTTTGCTTTGGCTTCTTCTATAGAGTTTACAAATTCAATATTTTGCTCAAGTGGTTTTCTTGCCGCACATGACAAAAGGCAAAATATTTTGGTGGTTTTTACGCATACAAATATTTTGCCATCAAACGCCCTATCGCGCCTTAAAAGTGCATTATAATAATTTACCGAATTATCCATACAACCTAAATTATATTATATCACAAAATAGTGATACCGATTTTCAGGCATTAATTTTATTTATCTGCAATCCGTGTGAATTTTTTCATTTTACTTTTTTCACAATCAAATAATTGGTCATCATACATATTGGCATTATTTGCGACTTTATCGGCAACATTTATTAGCCATGCTTTGTTTTGATAGGTGCCGCGTTTGTAGCCTGTCGGCCCTTCATGGAAGGCAAGATAAATAGATTTTGTATCGCTTTTTCTTATGCTTGTTTGTTTTGAAATAACGTCACTATACCAGCCGATAAAATCGGCGGAATCGTCAAAACGATTTCTTTTGCCTTGGCCACGTGCTTTTTCATAACTAGCCCATGTGCCGTCAAGTGCTTGTGAAAAACCGTGTGCGCTTGATAATTTATTGCCGTTTTTATCAACGGGCCTTGCATCACGTCTAAAGCCACTTTCTTGGCGCATAATGGCAAGGATTGAACCAGGGCTTATGCCCCATTCATAAGAAGATTGGAAAATTGGCTTTTTCCATTTGTCTTTTTCATCAAGTATTAGGCAGGCATTCTTAACCTGCTTGGGCGGCGTTTTATCAATTGTTGCGCACGCACCCAAAGATAATAGACAAGTTATCAAAACAATTTTTTTCACTTTACCCACCATTTTTTGATAATAATAACAAAAAATGGTGGATATTTGGTGAATTATATATTTTGTTCTTCTTTTTGGTTTTTAATAATTGATGCCAAAATTCCAAGACCTAAGATTAATCCAGTTATTGAAAGTGAAATTACTGGCGGGAATTTTTCAAGCCCAATTAAATCAGCCACAAAAACTTTTGAACCAATAAATATCAATAACACCGCCAACGATATTTTTAGATATTTAAATTTCTCAACCATTGAAGCCAATGCAAAATACAATGCACGAAGACCAAGAATTGCAAATATATTTGAGGTAAAAACAATATATGGATCTTTAGTGATTGCAAAAATTGCAGGAATTGAATCAATTGCAAAAATTAAATCTGAAATTTCAACAATTATAAGCGCAAGAAAAAGCGGCGTTGCAATTTTACGAATTTTGCCATTTTCATCTTTTGATGTTGTAAAAAACTTATCACCGTCCAAATTTGGGCTGACATTAATGATTTTTTGCGACCATTTAACAATTTTATTGTCTTCTAATTTATGTCCGCCATCTCCTTGGAAAAGCATTTTAACACCAGTAATTACAAGGAAAGCTGCGAATAAATATAAAACCCATTCAAATTGTTCGACAATTACTGCGCCAAGTGCAATCATAATTGCACGCAGGACCAATACGCCAATTATGCCATATAATAATACACGGTGTTGTAATTGTTGTGGGATTGCAAAATAGCTAAAAATCATTGCAATTACAAAGACATTATCAATTGCAAGGCTTTTTTCAACAACAAAACCTGTTACGTAATTTAAAGCTGCATCTTTTCCAAATTGCTGACCAACAAAAATTGCAAATAAAAGCCCAAGCCCAATATAAAAACCTGAAAGAATGAAACTACGTTTCATCGTCATAGTTTTTTCTTTTGTATTTATTATTCCAAGGTCAAAAACAATTAAGCCAAGCACAATCATCACAAAAGATAGCCAAAGCCATATTTCGGTACCAAAAAATTCTTTTGTTAGAAATTCCATTTTATCACAAGCTGGATAAGGATTGCACTAAGCAGCACCGACATCGTGGAAGTCCAGCTCTTCCACCAGAGGGGCCCGGCTCTGCAATCATTATGGATGATATAAGAAGGCGTTTTTATATTTCAAGGGTTTGTCTGAAAAAAAATAAGGCAGGTGATTTTCATCACCTGCCCGGCTCATATTCATCAAACGGGAGAGAAAGAGAGCCAAAGTTTCCAGCGGTTTACCTGTTACAAAGATTAACTATGTAACGGAGGCGAATCTATCATACACTACTTAACGTAGTATTACCACGTTTTACACCACTGCAAAAAATAAAAAAGCCCGACAATTATGTCGGGCTTAATAGAAAAATGTAATTATGATTACATTTTGTAGTACATATCAAATTCAACTGGATGCGGATGAAGCGCCAAACGGTCAACTTCTTCTTTTTTAAGCTCGATGAAAGAATCGATGAAATCATCATCCATAACACCGCCAGCTTTTAAGAATTCACGATCTTTATCCAAATTGTCCAAAGCTTCAGCAAGAGAAGCAGAAACAGTTGGAACGCCTGCTAATTCTTCTGGTGGCAATGAATAAAGGTCTTTGTCAAAAGAACCACCTGGATCGATTTTATTGATGATACCATCAAGGCCAGCCATCAACAAAGCAACAAATGTTAGATACATATTGCCAATCGCATCAGGGAAACGCGCTTCAAGACGTTTTGCTTTAGGCGAAGTTGAATATGGAATGCGAATTGATGCAGAGCGGTTACGTGCAGAATAAGCAAGCAATACAGGTGCTTCATACCCTGGAACCAAGCGTTTGTATGAATTGGTTGATGAATTTGCAAATGCGTTAATTGCTTTTGCATGTTTGATAATACCGCCAATATAATACAAGCATTCTTGTGATAAATCGGCATATTTATCGCCAGCAAACAATGGTTTACCGTCTTTCCAAATTGATTGGTGAACGTGCATACCATTACCATTTTCTTTAAAGAAAGGTTTCGGCATGAAAGTAGCAGTTTTACCAAAAGCTGCTGCAACGTTTTGAACAACATATTTATAAAGATTTGTGTTGTCCGCCATTTTTACCAAAGTTTGGAATTTCAAACCTAATTCGTGTTGTGCAGGCGAAACTTCATGGTGATGTTTTTCAGGATCAAGGTTCAATTCTTTCATAACTGCAAGCATTTCGCCGCGTAAATCTTGGCATGAATCGATTGGCGGAAGTGGGAAATAACCACCTTTAGGGCCAGGGCGATGCCCCATATTGCCACCTTCATAGGTTTTGTTTGAATTTTGTGGCAATTCAGTTGAATCAAATGAGAATGAAGTGTTAGTTGCATCAGTTGACCATTTAACATCATCAAAGATGAAGAATTCTGGTTCTGGTCCAAAATAAACTGTATCGCCGATACCAACAGCTTTAATATATTGCTCCGCTTTTTTAGCCATACCACGTGGGCAACGATTATATGGTTTTAATGTGCCTGGTTCTAATACGTCGCACATAATGCCCAAAGTTGTTTGTTGGAAGAATGGGTCGATAATAACACTATCAGGGTCAGGCATCATTACCATGTCTGATTCATTGATAGCTTTCCAACCAGAAATTGAAGAACCATCAAACATGATACCATCTTCAAGCATATCAGCATCAACCATACCAACGTCATAAGTGATGTGGTGAATTTTTCCACGTACATCCGAAAAACGGAAATCTACGTATTGAACGTCTTCATCCTTAATTAGTTGCATTACTTTGTCAAATTTGGACATTATCTTCTCCGTAATTATAGGGTTTCCCCAAAATCCATAAAAATACTAAATTGCAATTGCGCCAGTTTCACCAGTTCTTATGCGAATAACTTGTGCAATATCTGAAACAAAAATTTTACCGTCACCAATACGCCCTGTTCGTGCAGCTTGAAGGATTGCTTCTACGGCCGCATCAACTTGGTCATCGTTAACAACCAATTCCAGTTTAAGTTTTGGAAGAAAATCAACAACATATTCTGCGCCGCGATATAATTCGGTATGGCCTTTTTGACGACCAAAACCTTTGGCCTCAACAATAGTCATGCCCTGTATGCCAAGTTCTTGAAGCGCTTCTTTAACGTCATCAAGTTTAAATGGTTTTATTACCGCTTCAATTTTTTTCATTCGCAGTCTCCACCCAATTTGGGATTCAAAGTGATATTGACCACCTAGAGAAATTAAGCTCTCTTTGCGAGTGGAAAATATATATATTTTACGCTCAATCACATTATGCACAAAATATAAGCAGTGCCTGCTTAATAATTACGCTGTATTATTCGCAAGAATGCGTCAATCTGTCCATTTTTTGTGCAATGCGCAATTATACATTCAGCTATAGTTCAGAAAAGTTAAACTATATAGCTTGGATAGAGTAGGGGATACCCGTCCCAATCGCCCTTACTCTATGATCCTTTATTGTGAGTCTGCCTTGCCTTCGGGCAAGGCTTTTTTTTGATTTGTAATGTTGTTTTATCACAAGTATGACTGGTAATTGCAAACCAAACATAATATGAACCATCATTCATGTTTGGCGACACTGAATTTGGGGAGGATGTTTTGTCAAAAATATACAAAGACGCAAAAAGCGCATTGGAGGGAATACCAAAAGATAATATGACCATTATGGCTGGTGGTTTTGGTCTTTGCGGCTTGCCCGAAAATTTAATCATTGCTCTACGTGATAGCGGAGTAAAGGGACTTACGGCAATATCAAATAATGCCGGTGTTGATGGTTTTGGGCTTGGGCTTTTACTTGAAACACGTCAGATAAAAAAAATGGTGTCATCTTATGTTGGTGAGAATAAAGAATTTGAGCGTCAATATTTATCTGGCGAATTAGAACTTGAATTTAATCCGCAAGGCACTTTAGCCGAGCGTATAAGGGCAGGTGGCGCAGGTATTCCGGGTTTTTACACTAAAACTGGTGTTGGCACATTGGTTGCTGAGGGTAAAGAACATAAAGAATTTAATGGCGAAACCTATATTCTTGAAACTGGTCTTAAGGCTGATATTTCATTGGTTAAAGCATGGAAAGCTGATGAAGAAGGCAATCTAATTTTCCGCAAAACTGCGCGTAATTTTAACCCAATGATGGCAACTGCTGGCGCAATTACTATTGTTGAAGTTGAGGAAATTGTCCCATGCGGCACTTTAGACCCTGACCAAATTCACACACCTGGCATATATGTTGACCGAATCGTACAATCGACATTTGAAAAACGAATTGAAAATCGCACTGTGACAAAACGGGAGAATGCGTAATGCCTTGGAATAGAGATCAGTTGGCTGCGCGTGCAGCAAAAGAATTGCAAGATGGTTTTTACGTGAACCTTGGTATTGGTATTCCAACCTTGGTGGCAAACCATATTCCAGAAGGTATGCATGTAACATTGCAGTCTGAAAATGGAATGTTAGGTATGGGGCCGTTCCCTTACGAAGATGAAGTTGATGCAGATTTGATCAATGCCGGTAAACAAACTATTTCACAATTGCCACATTCATCATTCTTTTCTTCATCAGATAGTTTCGCAATGATTCGCGGCGGACACATCAATTTATCTGTTTTGGGCGCTATGGAAGTGTCACAACACGGTGATTTAGCCAATTGGATGGTGCCTGGTAAAATGGTAAAAGGCATGGGCGGCGCAATGGATTTGGTCGCAGGTGTTCGCAAATGCGTGGTTGTAATGGATCATTGTGCAAAGGACGGAAGCTCTAAACTGCTTAAAAAATGCACATTACCGCTTACAGGTGTAAATGTTGTTGACTTAGTTATTACAGATTTAGGTGTTTTTGAAATTGATAAAAAGGGGACAATACCAATGAAGCTTATCGAGCTTGCAGATGGCGTCACCTTAGACGAAATCAAGGCAAAAACAGAGGCTGAATTCGAAGTTGCCATTTAATTAATTGCGTAAATACCAATTTAAAACTACCGCCATTTTTAGAGTGAAAATGGCGGTAGTTTCTTTTTAAATCTATATAATTACAAGCACTTATTGGTTGGTAATGGTTAATTTAAAACCTATATTTAGGCTTGACAAAAAATCAACGAGTGGCAGTTTGTAAAAATGTCACATTTTAATGCCTGCTATTTTGGCGTTAAAAAAATTTCTTAAATTGCCTTAAATAGATATTGGGGGAAAATATGATATCTAATGGACTTAAAAATCGCGCGCACCTTGCAGCTTCCGTAAGCATGGGTGTGATGGCATTATTTGCTTACAGTACGAATGCATTCGCTCAAGACGCAAAAAAAACTAATACTGAAACTGTAATCATTACTGGCTCGCGTCTTCAAGGTAAAATTGAACGTGCGGTTTCGCCCGTTGCAATCATTGATAAAGATAAATTACTTGAAAATGCGGTTGTTGATATTGATGATCAGCTTAAAAAAGAAAATCAATTTGCTGCATCAATTGGTTCAACTGCAACACCTGCTAGTACAGATGCGCAAGGCGCATCTACGCTTGATATGCGTGGTATGGGGCAAAATAGAACTTTGGTTCTAATCAATGGAACACGTGCAACACCATTTGGTTTCCGTAATTCTGTTGACATTAATACAATTCCCTCGACACTTATTAAACGTATTGAATATCTAACAGGTGGTGCATCTGCGGTTTATGGTGCTGACGCGGTTGCTGGCGTGGCAAACTTTATCCTTGAAGATAAATATAATGGAATGGAAGTAACAGCTTCTGGCGGCATGGCAGAAGAAGGCGATGCAACACAATTTGCGGTTGGTTTGACAGCTGGTAAAAACTTCAACGAAGGTCGTGGAAATCTAACTGCTTATGTTGGTTATGCAGAACGTGGAAGATTGTTGCGTATTGACCGTGATTGGGCGGCTACTGAGTATGTTGATAATAGCGCAACTGGTAAAATTGACTTGGTTCGAGGAACAACTACATCACGCGGCGGTAACTTCACAAGGTCAGATTTTAAATCCGTAAATGGTGTATGTACTGTAGGTTGCGTATTCAATATGAGTTCTATTGGTGGTGTAGCTTCTAATGGTTCCTTCAATTTCAACAATAACGGACAATTAGTAACCTCTGCATTTACAGATTCACAAACTTCATTTGAATCATTTATTAATCCGCAAGATAGAACTAATGGCGCTCTATTCTTTACATATGATTTGAGTGATAAACTTAAATTTTGGTCGCGTGCTACGGTATCAAAAATCAATAATTCCGGAAGCTTCACATTCTCAAACCCAGCTGGCACTGTCGGCTCGCCAATTTTGATTAGACGCGATAATCCATATATTACAACACAATTAGCGCAGGTTTTTGCGGGTGCTTATAATCGCAATTTCACTAATACTGCCGCTGGTACTGATGCATTCCTTGCTGTTCCAAGCCGTTCGTTCACTGAATTTGGGCCACGTACAGATGAAAATGAACGTACGTCTTATCAATTTGCGGTAGGGTTCAAAGGTGAAATCACTGATCATCTTCGTTGGGATTTCAGCATTCTATCAGGACATTCAGATGAGGACACCATGAGATATGGTGAAGGCTCACCTGCGCGCTTAGCACAAGCTGCAAATGCACGTCTTGTTAATGGTGTAGCGCAATGTACTGATACTTCTAATGGTTGTGTACCTGTAAATTTATTTGGTCCAAATAGTATTTCAAAAGAAGCAGCTGCTTGGATTATGGGCGCACCCCTAGCTTATGGTCGAAATCGCGACCAAAATGTCGTTTCTACAAACTTCTATGGCGATACAGAAGAATTCTTCAAATTCAAAGGTGGCCCAGTTCAATGGTCTCTAGGTTTTGAATATCGTTATGAATATGGCGATATGTATTGGGATCCAAGAATTCTTGCAGGTGATTATTTTGGTGGAACAAAACGCCAAAATGGTTTTGCAAAATTTGACCTTGGAGAAATTTACGCAGAAATGCGTGCGCCTGTGCTTTCTGATTTGCCATTCATTAAACGTTTGGACATTGAGGGCGCATACCGCGTATCACAACATTCGCAAGCGGGTACTTATAATAATTCAAAAATTGGCTTTAACTGGCAAGTTGATGACAATATTCGTTTAAGAGGATCGAAACAAACTGTATTCCGTGCGCCAAACATTGGTGAATTATGGGGTGAAGTTGGTGCAAGCGTTCTTTCAAATACTGGTGTAATTGATAGATGCCGTGATGTAACTCTTTATAGTGCCGACGCCGCTACTTGTGCTGCAACTGGTGCGCCAGGCTCTCCTTATACACAGGCTATTGTTAATGGAACTACACCATTTGGTGGCGATCCAAATATGAAGCCTGAAACAGGTGATACATATACATTAGGTTTTGTTGCAACCCCTACATTCCTGCCTGGATTTACTTTTATGGCAGATTATTGGAATATTAAACTTGAGGATGCAATTGGCGGACTTACTGCACAGGCCACAGTAGACCTATGCTATATAGTAACCAAAGATGTAAATTCAACATATTGCCAACGCGTTAAACGCGCATCAAATGGACAAATTTCTTCTGTAAGTTTGGTTGATATCAATGTTGCAAATTTTGAAACATCTGGCGTTGACTTCTCTGCACGTTATAGCATGAATACGCCATCATTCATGCCTGGTCAAAAGTTGAACTTTGCTTTGACTGGTGGCTGGCTTGAAAACTTTGTTAAACAAGCAACTCCACTAGAAGCAAAAGTAAATTGCGTAGGCAAATTTGGTGTTGCTGGCTCATGCTCTGATTCTGGTGTTGGCAGTCGTCCAATGCCAAAATGGCGTGGTAGCTTCTCTACTTCATGGGTAATAAATGATTTCACATTGCGTGGAACATGGCGTTATTTCGGTGAAGTTGACGAAGGTAGATCAGCTACAGGTGCATTAACAACAAACTTCATCAAACATATTGATGCGCAAAATTATTTTGACCTTGGTGCAACATGGCGCATTAATCCTAAATTGCGTGCATCACTTAGTGTAACAAATGTTGGCGATGTAGAGCCGCCAATGTTAGGAAGCGCACAATTCGATGCCAACACAATACCGTCTGTTTATGACGTTGTTGGTCGTCGCTATGGTTTAAGCTTGGTTTGGAAGTATTAAAAATATTTTCCTATAAATGTAAAAACGGCGCTCTAAAGGGCGCCGTTTTCTATTTACGCCTAAATTTATAACATTTTTGTTACATAATTTGACAAAGCGCCATAATTTGGCGGCAATAATGAATAGCAGGCTTGACAAAAAACATACTACTGGCACTTTGCTAAGTGTCTTTAATTAAATTTTTTTAAGCAAATATGTTTTGCTATAAATTAAATTAAAAAGGTCATTTGGGGGATATAATGATATCAAAATTAAATAAGAATCGTGCATTATTGTCATCATCAGTTAGCATGGGCGTGATTGCTCTTTTTGCAATTAGTGGCAATGCATATGCACAAGAAACAAAAACTAAAGCTAATGAAACAGTTATCGTTACAGGTTCAAGCATAAAACGAAAAGTTTTAGATAATGCTTTGCCTTTACAAATTGTAACGCAGGCCGACTTACAAAAAGAAGGTATCGTAAGCGCTGAGCAATTGTCTATGTACCTTACCGCAAGCTCTACTGGACCTGACAATCTGGCATCAAACGCGGATGTAGTTTCTGGTTCGCAACGCGGTTTAAATGGTGTTTCCGCTGCTAATTTACGTGGCCAAGGTTCAAGTGGAACATTGGTTTTGTTCAATGGTCGCCGTATTGCATCAAATGGTTTAAGCGGCTCTGTTGTTGACCTTAACCAAATCCCTCTTTCTGCTATCGAAAGAGTTGATGTTCTTAAAGATGGTGCTTCTGCGATTTATGGTACTGATGCAATTGGTGGTGTTATTAACTACATTACTAAAAAAGATTATAAAGGTCTTACTGCGCAAGCGTTCACAGATATTACTGAACAAGGTGGTGGTAATATTTTCCGCTATTCCTTAACGGGCGGCTTCGGTGATTTAGACACTCAACATTTTAATATAATGGCAAGTGCTTCATATAGTGATAATAAGATTTTAAATGGTACAGATAGGGATTGGGTTAACGGATTCCAGCCAAATCGTGGTCTTTCAATTGACACGCGAGGAACACCATTTGCGACAATTTTCCCTTTTAATGCTAATACTGCGGCCCCAAGCGGGACATTGTTCGGAAATCGTACAGGTAGTACAAATCTATCACCTTTTCTTCCTGGGTCGACAACTGTTCGCGCGAACGGCGGTGTAAATTTATTAGATATTCCTGGCGGTGCGGGTTGTGACAGTATTGATGGTATGCAGGCTTATGATGAATTGCTTTGGAATACTCCAAGCGCTGCATATGCTTGCGCATGGGACACAGGTCGCGCAGTAGTTATACAACAACCAATTACAAAAAAGAATTTCCTTACAAAAGGTATCTATAGAATTGGCGAGCATGAAATTTCAGCTGAACTAATGCTTTCTGAATCGGTGGCTGCAAAGAAATTTTCTAACCCGCAATTGACATCATCTGATTTAGGAACAAGTGAGTCAAATTCACGTTTCTTTTATCCATTGAACCCTACTACCAAAGCTACATATGATAATGTTTTTAATACATTATCTGGGGTTTCATCGGCTTGGGCTTCATTTCTTGCGCCAAGATACGGTCTTCCAATTGGTTTCCGTTGGCGTTGTGATGTATGCGGACAAAGGGAAATTGAAACAACTTCAAAAACAGGCCGTTATTTCCTAGGTGCTGATGGTCCATTAGGCGCTGGTTGGAATTATCGCACAGGCGCATCTTACGCATGGAGTGAGACTTCTTCACTATTAGGTAGCGGTTATTATTATAGGCATACAACGACACCAAGTGGAAATGGTGCTGATAAAGTAGGAAAAGTTGGTATCGTTGACGTTCTAAATTCTGGTATTGTCAATGTATTCTTACCTGCAGGACAAACACAATCCGCTGCTGCTTTAGCGGCACTTGAAAGTGCTTCTGCTAAAGGTGTTACACTTTATGGCGGTAAATATTCTGTAACTTCTATTGATGGGTCTGCATCTGGTCCATTATTTGAATTACCTGGTGGTCGTGTTTATGGGGCGGTTGGATTTGATCTTCGTAAAGAGGAATATAATTTCAATGGTGACTCGCGCGCTATTCAGCCTGAAATTTTCTTAGCACCATTCGATAACCAAAATGCTTTGACACCTAAAAGCAGAACTGTGAATGCACTTTATGCTGAGTTGGCACTTCCAATTATCAAAAATGCAGAACTGACATTAGCTGCTCGCCGTGACGAGTATTCAGGTTTTGGTTCTACAACAAATCCAAAAATTTCATTCAAATATCGTCCTTTTGATAAACTATTATTCAGAAGTTCTTACAATACTGGTTTTAGAGTTCCATCATTCAACCAAATTTTTAATGGAAATGCTATATCAACATTTGTTGGTAATACGCTTGCTGATCCTGCAAAATGTCCTGGTGGTGTTCAAAATCCTGCTGTTTCAGGTTGTGAGGCTATTCACCCTGAAGTTGTTTCTGGTGGTAATGTTAATTTGCAACCGGAAAAAGCAAAACAATATTCATATGGTTTTGTTATTGAGCCAACAAACAATTATTCATTAACGCTTGATTGGTGGCATATTGAAAGAAGCAACTCAATCTTCAATTTCTTATCTGATTTTGGGGTTGCAAAAATGGCGGCAAATTATGAACTTTTTAAAGATCGTTTCTATAGAGATGGTACTGGTGCAATTGTCTTAATTGATGGACGTTACGGAAATGCCGGGGGTTCAATTACCGAAGGTCTTGAAGTCGGTGCCAAAGGTCGTGGTGAAATGTGGGGCGGTAAATGGTCAGTTTCAATGGACGGCACTTATTTATTGACTAAAAAATCACGTGCACTTGATACAGCGCCTTGGGGTGCAAGTGAAATTGGCGTGTTTACACTTGCTGGCGACCTTGGGATTAAGTGGAAACATAATATTTCTGCAACCTACTCAAAGGGTAATTGGACAGGTACATTGTCGCAAATTTTCCGTAAAGGTTATACAAATGGTAGACTTCCTGGTGTTGCCGCTGGAACAGTTACACCACCAGATTTAGTTACAACTGTTGATGATTATTCATTGTTAAATGCCTCTTTAACCTATCGAGGGTTTAAAAATACAAAAATCGTAGCAGGTGTTCGTAATATTCTTGATCAAGACCCGCCATTTGCAATCACTTATGATTCTAATGGTGGTTCAGGTGGTAATTGGGAACCACGTGTTGCCGACCCACGTGGCCGATCATTCACATTATTGTTAGAATACAAATTCTAATAAATATTTGCATAAAACCCGCCAAGAAATTGGCGGGTTTTTTGTCGCATTGGATTTAAAATAAACAGATATAATAAGACTTTATAAATAATGGAAACGTTAAGAAGGGCCCAAAATAAGGGTCAATAGATTGTCAAAAATATATAATTGTGCGCAAGAAGCACTTAGAGATATTATACATGATGGAATTTCAATTATGGTTGGTGGGTTTGGCCTTTGTGGCATTCCTGAAAACCTGATTGCTGAAATTGATAGGTTAAATACTCAAAAAATTAACTTAATTGCTATGGATGCAGGTGGTGATGGTTTTGGCCTTGAAACATGGTTTGAAGACCATCAAGTTTCGCATTTCATAACTTCTTATGTCGGAACTAATAAACTTGCATCGGCGCAAATGGTTGCGGGAACTTTAGAAGTTGAATTGCGACCACAAGGCACATTAGCGGAGGCAATAAGATGTGGTGGGGCAGGTATTCCCGCATTTTATACGCGAACTGGTTATCAAACTATTGTCGCCGAAGGTAAGCCAATCAAATCATTTGATGGTCGCGAATATATAGAAGAGACATCTTTAACCGCCGATATTGCATTAGTAAAAGCATATAAGGCAGATGAAGAAGGCAATTTAATCTATCGAAAAACTGCAAGAAATTCTAATCCTGATATTGCGACAGCGGGCAAAATCACAATTGTTGAAGTTGAAGAAATCGTTCCAAATGGCACTTTAGATCCTGATTTTATCCATACACCAGGAATTTATGTTGACAGAATTGTCAAAGGCAAATTTACAAAACCAATTGAGCATCTATGCTTTAAGGCAAGAAAATAGGGCGCGAAATTCGCGCCCTTTATCCATTTAACCCTTTAATCCACGATATTCAATCAGCGCATCAACTTTAGGTGCGCGGCCTCTAAAGGCAATATATAAATCCATTGGATCTTTAGTTCCACCAGATGAGAATATATATTTTTTCAAACGCTCGGCTGTTTTAACATCATATACATTGCCAGTTTCTTTAAAGGCATTGAACGCATCTGTTTCCAAAACAGCAGCCCAAATATATGAATAATAGCCAGCTGAATAACCGCCAGAGAATGTATGTTTGAAATAACCAGGGCGATAACGAACAACAATCTCAGGAATTGCACCAATGCCGTCAAGGATTTCTTTTTCCCATGCATCAATATCAGACGGTGCCGTGCCTTCAATCATGTGCATTTTCATGTCCATAATTGCCGCCATCATATATTCAGATGTACGCCATCCTTCATTGAAGTTTTTCGCCGCAAGGATTTTATCAACTAATGGTTGAGGTATTGGTTTTTTAGTTTCATAATGAAGAGCGAAACGACCCAATATTTCTTGGGTTGGTAACCAATGTTCCATAATTTGGCTTGGGAATTCAACAAAATCGCGAAGAACATTTGTTCCCGATTGGCTTGGGTAATATACATTTGAAAGCATACCATGAAGCGCATGACCAAATTCGTGGAACAAAGTTTCCGCATCATCCCAACTTAATAATGTTGGTTTGCCTTTTGATGGTTTAGTATAATTACATACGTTGAATACGATTGCTTTTACATCGCCAATCAATTTTTGTTGATCACGCAATGATGACATCCAAGCACCTGATTGTTTCGAAGGACGTGTGTAAAAATCGCCATACCAAATCGCAACTGATTTACCTGCTTTGTCAAAAACTTCGTATGAAACAACATCAGGGTGCCAAATAGGTAAATCTTTACGTGGCACAAATTTTAAACCAAATAAACGGCCCGCATTATAATGAATTGCCTTAATCATATTTGATAATTCAAAATATGGCTTAGTTTCGCTTTCATCAATGTCATATTTTGCTTTGCGGACTTTTTCCGCATAATGCCACCAATCCCAAGATTTCAATTCACCTTGAAGCCCTTCTTTTTGGGCCATTTCCTGAAGCATAGCGCGCTCTTTTTTAGCGGTTGCAAGTGATGCTGCCCAAACCGCATTCATAGTCGCCATTGCATTTTCAGGATTTTTTGCCATTTTGCTATCAAGTTCATAATGGGCAAATGATTTAAAGCCCATTATTTTTGCGCGTTGCGTACGTAAGTCAACTATTTCTTTGATTAAACCTCTATTATCTGGGCCAAAAGTTGAACCAACTGACATCCAACCTTTTTGAACTTTTTCGCGCAAATCACGACGTGTTGAATTTGTAAGGAAAGGTTCGAATGAAGAGCGCGAAAGCGTTATTGCGCCAATTGCATCTTTAATATTACGCTCTTTGATAGCAGCTTTTGCGGCGTCAATTTGACTATCATTTAAACCTGCAAAATCTTCTTCTTTTGTAAGTGGTACATAAAAAGTTGACTGACCAGCAAGAACATTTTGGTCAAATTTAACTTGTTTCTCGGCAAGTTGTGAATCAATTTTTGCAATTGCTTCCTTATCAGCTTGAGAGAGTAATGCACCGCCACGAACAAATGATTTATATTGTGTTTCTACAAGACGGATTTGGTCAGAATTCAATTTAAGTGAGTTACGTTTATCATAAATTGCCTTAACCTTATTGAATAAGGCGGCGTCTTGGCTAATAGAGCTGAAATGTGCTGATAATTTTGATGAAATATCGCCTTCGATTTTTTGTATTTCATCATTGGTATTCGCGCTAGCAAGATGGCTAAAAACGTATGAAACGCGGGTAAGGTCTGCACCTGACTTTTCCATTGCTGTAAATACATTATCAAATGTTGGAACTGCCTTATTATTTGCAATTGCGGCCAATTCTTTTTTATGTGCTTTGAAAGAGGCGTCAAAGGCAGGAACAAAATGCTGCGGTTTAATTTGTGCAAAGGGTGGCGTTCCATATGGTGTTTTCCACTGTTGTAATAATGGATTATCGCTCATAACTTTACCTTTAGTTGTTGCAGCAAGCGCATTGGTAACAAAACCAAATCCCGCACTTGCAGATGTAAGACCGACTATTGCCGCTCCGCCTAAAAAACTACGACGACGCATATTTCACTCCTGTAAAAATTTTGGCAAAGAATTCCACATTTCATATCGAAAGTCGATGAAATTTACTGTATTATTGCTAAAGATTAAGCATAATTACCAAGATTATGTGGAAATCTATGTGTTTGGTTTTTGCTTATTGTAATGCTACAAGAACATATGAATCTTAATCAATATCAATTCAATGAAGATGCGCCGATGCGTATCAATAAATATCTTGCCCAAATTGGGGTTTGTTCACGTCGAAAAGCTGAAGAATTAATTAAAGATAGGCAAGTTGAAGTCGATGGAATAATCATTGAAGAGCTTGGTTATAAGCTTCAAAACAAACAAATCATAAAAATTCTTGAAAAAGCAAATAATAATCTACAGACGCAATTTTCAATAATTTATCATAAGCCTGTTGGTATTGTTTCAGGGCAAGCACAAGAAAATGAAACACCTGCAATTGCATTGATTAAGGATAATAATAAAAGCGGGGAAGGGCCAGATTTTCCAAGTGGAAAAACTATTCCCCCAGTCGGAAGGCTTGATAAAGATAGTCGTGGACTTTTGATTTTATCGGAAGATGGAATTTTAGCGCGAAACTTAATTGGTCCAGAATCTAAAATTGAAAAAGAATATTTTGTTAAAGTGCATGGCACTATTAATGATAAGAAAATTGCAAAATTACAATTTGGTCTAAGTCTTGATGGTCGCCAATTAAAACGCGCAATTGTTAGGCAAATTGATGATGATTGTTTGAACTTCATTCTAAAAGAAGGCCGTAATCGCCAGATAAGACGCATGTGTGCAAAAGTTGGGCTTGAAGTTTACGATTTATATCGTGTTCGAATTGGTAATATCGAAATTGGCGATTTAAAAGAAGGATTTTGGCGGAATTTGAACCAACAAGAAGTGAATAAAATCAAATCATAAATTGCCAAAACCCAAAATGTGCGCTATACGCACATATACGAGGTTGTTATGATTGATAGAGAATGGTTTAAGCAAAAAATGCGCGACAATAATTTAACCCAAGATGATATGGGGCGAATTATTGGAAAAGATAGATCAACTTTTAGTCGTTTAATCTCTGGTGAGTTTGAATTTAAATTTTCATATTTAGAAGCAATTGCAAAGGCATTTAAAACCAATAAAATGGAAATAATGCAACGTGTTGGGCTTTTAGATGATGGTGATTTTATCGATAATAATCAACAATTTCGCCATATTGAAAGCGCAATTAATGCTTTTAAAAATGGTGAAATTCTAATTGTTACAGATGATTATGATCGTGAGAATGAGGGGGACTTAATTGTAAGTGGCCGCCATTGCACACCTGAAAAAATGGCTTTTATTGTTCGTCATACATCAGGGATAGTTTGCGCACCGATTTCATCACAAATTGCAAAACGTTTAAATTTAACGCCAATGGTTGCAGATAATGATGCGCCACATTCAACGGCATTTACAATTTCAATTGATGCAAAATATGGAACAACGACTGGAATTTCTGCGCAAGAAAGAAATGTAACAATTCATGCCCTGGTAAATAATAATAATGGCCCAGATGAATTTGTGCGTCCAGGTCACATTTTCCCACTTGTAGCACGCGAAGGTGGTGTTCTAGTAAGGTCTGGCCATACTGAGGCAGCGGTTGATTTATGTAAATTAGCTGGTCATGAAGAAGTTGGTGTGATTTGCGAAATGGTAAATGATGACGGAAGCGTAATGCGCGGCCCCCAAATTTCCGATTTTGCAAAAACACATAATTTAAAACATATTACTATTGCCGAATTAATTGCTTATAGACAATCTAAAGAGAAGCTTGTTGAACGCGTTTCATCATTCATAATTCCAAGCATTATTGGCGATTTAAAAGCAATAAGTTACACAACGCGGTTTGATACATTACAGCATTTAGCATTAGTTTATGGTGATATTGAGGGCAAAAAAAATATTACAACACGTTTGCATCGCGCTGATATTATTGACGATGTTTTTGGTGGTTCGACACAAGTTAATCAATGCCTTGAAAAAATCAAAAATGCTGGGTGCGGGGTTTTAATATATTTACGTGATGGTGCACTTGGTGTTCCAAATGCACCTTTAAAATCAAAAAATATTGAACAAGAAGATAGTCAAACGCGCCAAGCAATATGGCGCGAAGTAGGTATTGGCGCGCAAATTTTACGCGATATGGGCGTTGATTCTATAAATCTAATCACACGTTCAAATCCCAAATTTGCCGCGCTCCAAGGTTTTGGCATTGCAATTGACGGTATTACAAGACTTTAAGAATTATTACCCTCAATAATTTTTTGCGAGGCGACATAATCAATTTTTCCAGTTCCTAAAACTGGTACTTCGTCAACAAATACAATGCGTTTTGGAAGCGCAAGTTCGTTTACGTGATGATCTTTGTACCATGCCTGTATAACGTTTCTATTTGCTTCTTTGCAATTAGTAAGCAATACAATTTGTTCGCCTTTTTTTGGATCATTGACAGATAGCGCAACATGTAGATTTTCTGGCCATATATTGGTTGCATAACCTTCAACCGCACCAAGTGAAACCATTTCACCGCCAACTTTTGCAAAACGCTTTAGACGGCCTTTGATGCTTACATAACCTTCATCATCAATTGAAACGATATCACCCGTGTCATGCCAGCCACCTGGCATTGTTTGCAACTCTCCTGGTGCATCAACGCGCATATAACCAAGCATAACATTCGGGCCGCGAACATAAAGGCGACCACCACCAGTAATTCCCGGAACTGATTCTAATTTCCATTCTAAGTTTGGCATTAGACGACCAACGGTTCCAGGGCGGTTTTTTTCACGCAACTGGTTAACTGCTACAACTGGTGCAGCCTCAGTTGCGCCATAGCCTTCAATTATTGAAATATTAAATTTAGACATAAGCGAATCACGTGTTTCAGGTTTCACACGCTCTGCGCCGCAAACAATATATCTTAAACTAGCAAGGTCACCATCTTCGGCAACGCGAGCATATTGGTTTACAAAAGTATCGGTTGCAAACAATATTGTTGATTTTGTTTCACGAATTAATTTCACAATATTCTTCGCTTGTAATGGCGAAGGGAATAAGAAGGTTTTCATACCTTTAATGAGCGGAAGTAAAACCCCGCCTGTTAAGCCAAAAGAATGGAAAATTGGAAGCGGGTTGAACCAAACAAAAGTTGAATCAAATTCACCAATATGTGCGTCAATCTGTTCGACATTTGAAAGTAGGTTTGCATGACTAAGCGCAACGCCTTTTGGCGCACCTTCTGTGCCTGACGTGAAAAGCATGATGGCAATTTCATCAGGGTCAGCTTTTGGAATAAAAGCCTTTGGCATTCTGGCTTCTAATAATCCACGAACCTTATCAAGGCCAGAAATTTTTGATCTTATATCTTCTAGATATATAAAAGTTATGTTGTTTGATAATTCTTCAACCAATGGTTCAAGGTTTGCAAGCGTTATAAAGCGCTGCGATGTAATGATTGTTTTAATTCGTCCTGCATCACATGCACTTCTTATGTTGCGTGCCCCTGATGTGAAATTAATCATTGAAACTTTGCGACCAAAGGCATTCAAACCAAATAATGCCGCAACACCACCAATAGAGCTGGCAATCATTAAACCGACATTTTCACCGCTTTGGGTAACATTAGCTAATTTACGCCCCAAAATCATGGCGCTTAATATAAGGCGATCATAATCAATTGGATTTCTTTCAATATCTTCAATTATTTTTGTAGAACCACCATATTTATGGCGGGCATCGACTAATGCCTCAAATAAAGATTTTCTTGATTTTTCTATTTTAAACCGCGAATTAGCCATATCGCTTTGCATTTCCTATATTGTGTTAGTTTCTGTTAATTTTAGCCATATCACTTATTTTTGCAAATTGTTTCAACAATTGAAGGCTTGTATTGATATAAAAATCACAGATTATATTATAATTTCTAGCAATTTATTTGCTTTATTGCCTTGATAATTACTGATAAAAATTACATATAGGCCAAAACAAATTGGAAATTTTATGGTCAATTTAATCGACAATCAAAAATCAGCGCGCCCAAGGCATCCAGAAAAAGTTAATCGCCCTGACAATCCTATTCAACGAAAACCAGATTGGATAAGGGTAAAAGCACCAGGTGGCGGCGAATATCAAAAGACCGCTGATTTGGTTAAAAATGGCAAATTACATACTGTCTGCGAAGAAGCGGCATGTCCAAATCTTGGCGAATGTTGGTCAAAAAAACATGCAACCATGATGATTCTTGGCGATACATGCACGCGTGCTTGTGCATTCTGTAACGTAAAAACTGGTAAACCCGCGCCAGTTGATAGCGATGAGCCGCGCCGTGTTGCTGATGCAGTTGCACAAATGGGCTTGGCGCATGTTGTGATTACATCTGTTGACCGGGATGATTTAGATGATGGCGGCGCACAGCAATTTGTTGATACAATAAATGAAATAAGAAAATCAGCACCACAAACTACAATTGAAATTTTGACACCTGATTTCCTTCGTAAAAAAGGTGCGGTTGAAAAAGTAATTGATGCGCATCCTGATGTTTTCAATCATAATCTTGAAACTGTTCCACGTCTTTATTTATCAATTAGACCAGGGGCACGCTATTATGCATCATTAAGATTGCTCGATTTTGTAAAAGAGCGCGATGCAAGCATATTTACTAAATCTGGCCTTATGGTTGGCCTTGGTGAAGCTAAAGAAGAAGTCATGCAGGTTATGGATGACATGGTAAATGCAAATATCGACTTCCTAACCATCGGCCAATATCTTCAACCAACTGTTAAGCATGCAAAAATAGATCGCTTTGTAACACCTGATGAATTTAAAAATTACGAAACAATTGCCTATTCAAAAGGGTTCTTAATGGTTTCAGCATCACCACTAACACGCTCTAGCCATCATGCAGGTGATGATTTTGCAAAATTGCGCGAAAACCGTAACAAGCAATTGGCAAGGACAAATGCATAGAGTTAATACAAAGCGCATTTTGCCATATTCTCAGGGTGACTTATTATCCCTTGCATGTGATGTTGCAAATTATCCAAAGTTTCTTCCATGGGTTAAGGCTGTAAGAATTTGGAATAAGTTAGATAAAAGTTTTGATGCGGAATTAATGATTGGTTATAAAAATTTTCGAATTCCATTTTCAACCCATGTAATGATTGATAATGAAAATCATACTATTCATACCCAAAATATTGAAGATAAAAAGGGCGGATTTTTAGGGTTCAAAAGCCCAATAAAAAGCCTTGATTGCGTTTGGTCTTTTCAGGAGCAAAACAATCAAACGCAAATAAATATTTTAATCAATCTTGAGTTTCGTGACATGATAATCGGTGCGCTTGTTGGCGCAAATTTAGATCGCGCAACACAAAAATTAATTGATAATTTCACTCAAGAAGCCAATAAAAGATTTGGTGAAAATAAATTATTGCATAGCACGTAAAAATAAAGAAAGTGCGGTTTTAGCAGCTTCTTGTCGCACATTATCACGGCCGATATCCCCGAATTTATATTCAAAATTACGGCCAATATGCCCTGTTTTTGCCAAGCCAAAATAAACAAGGCCAACAGGCTTTTCATCACTTCCACCTCCAGGGCCTGCGATACCTGTTATTGAAACCGCGATTTTTGCACTTGAATTTTTTAACGCCCCAATTGCCATTGCATTTGCCACTTGTGAAGAAACAGCACCATAATCACGAAGCATATCTAAAGAAACACCAAGCATTTCATGCTTTGCAGGGTTGGAATAAGTAACGAAACCACGGTCAAACACATTCGAAGAACCCGCAACAGACGTCAATAAAGCCGCAACAAGACCACCAGTACAGCTTTCAGCAATCGTAAGCATTGTATTATTGCGCAATGCTGTTTCAATTACATTTTTCGCAAGAATATAGGTTTCATCATCAAACATTTTTTATCCATTCATCAAAATACATATACTTGCCATTGCAGCTATGCCTTCTTTGCGACCCGTGAATCCCATTTTTTCGGTTGTGGTTGCTTTGATATTAATCAAATCAATTGGAATATTCAAAATATCAGCTGTGTTTTGGGCTAATTTTTGTGAATGCGGGCCTATTTTTGGCGCTTCACATATTATTGTAAGGTCAATGTTGGAAATCTTTGCATTTCTTAGCGCCAATCTATCGCGGGCATATTCTAAGAAAATACTTGATGGGGCGCCTTTCCATTTTTCTTCACTTGGTGGAAATGCTTTACCTATATCACCTTCGGCTAGTGCACCTAATATTGCATCGACCAATGCATGCCACGCAACGTCGGCATCTGAATGCCCCAATAAGCCGTATTCGTGTGGAATTTTTTCGCCACAAATGGTTACAAAAACACCATCACAAAATCTATGCGCATCAAAACCATTACCAATTCTTGGAACAGAATGTGTGGCATTTTCCAAAATAACCCCCAAGCGTTGAAAATCTTCATTATTAGTAATTTTATCAAGTCTATGGTTACCTGCTACATAGCCAATCTTCAAGCCATGATTAACGGCAATTTGTGCATCATCAAATGAATTATTAATATTAGTATTTGCAAAAAAAGCATTGTAATATTTTTTAAAATCAAAAGCTTGTGGCGTCTGTGCCCTTAAATAATTATCACGGTTTTGATTTTTAGTAAGAATGTCATCATCTTTAATCCATAATGCGTCAGATATATTTAAAGCGGGTAATGCGCCGTCAAATTTATCAATTATTTTACCTTGAAGTAAATTAAGCATATCCAAATCAATGCCTGGGCGCGCAGCATCGTGAATGAAAACAGTAAAATAATCATTTTCTTTTTCATGCTTCAAAGCGTTTCCCACACTTTTAGCGCGGGTTTCGCCACCATGTATAAATTCAATTTTATTATGGTTAGAAAATTTTAGCTTTTTATGGAATTCATCGCCTTGCGGAATAACAATAATTATTTTCCCAATAAAGTCGCATTTTATAAAGCTTTCCACCGAATGACTAATCAAGGTTTTTCCCAAAAAAGGCATAAATTGCTTTGGTATTTGCGTATTGGCTCTTGTCCCGCTTCCGGCGGCAACAATAATTGCAAGCGATTTTTTAAAGTTTAAATCCATATCTATTAATAAACATGGCTAATAAAAAATAGAAGCGATTTTTCTTGTGCATATTGCCTAAATATTAGGCACATTACCGCGCGGTCTCAAATATGAATTGTATTTCATGTTTGAATAGTTTACACATATACTTTATTTGCCTAGCAATTAGGCACACTATTTGGAAAAATACCAAAATATATGTCAGGTGATTTATCATATCTAGAAACAATACATCTACCGCTTCTTGTCGTTGGAACAGAAGGTGATGTTCGTTATGCAAATGCGGCCGCACAGGATTTGTTTTCTGTATCACTAAAATTCATGAAGCGTAATGGCCTTTTTGAAATCATAAAACCTAGCCTAACTATTAAGTCATTAATTGAAAAAGTTTTTAAAACTGGTCTTGGCGTAAGCGCAGGTGACGTAAGTTTTATAACACCCGCTGTTCAAGAAATTGTTGCTGATATTTCGGTTGGAAAAAATTGGCAATCTGATGAATGCGTTATAATTTTATGGCCAAGAAGCCATGCCGCCGAAGTTATGGAGCGCAAATCAGCGAAAGAAAAAGATAAATCATTCGGTCAAATTGGGCGCGCCCTTGCACATGAAGTCAAAAATCCTTTGGCGGGAATAAGGGGTGCAGCGCAATTATTAATGCTTGATGCGCCAAATTCACAAAAACCATTGGCAAAATTAATTATTGAAGAAACTGACCGTGTACATAGACTTATTGATAGGGTTGAAAGCCTTGGATCTGATGATGAAGTACCGCTACGTGCATTAAATATACATTCGATAATCGATCGGGTTATTCAACTTGCACAAAATGGCTTTGCATCAGGATTAAACATTTCGCGTGAATATGATGTTTCATTGCCGCCCGTCTTAGGCGAGCCAGATAGGCTTACGCAAATATTCTTAAACCTTGCAAAAAATGCCGCAGAGGCAGCAAATGAAAAAGGAAGCGCAGGGAGAATAATATTTTCAACCCGCTATCGTCATGGGCAAAAAATTATAAATGGCGATAATTCGTCATTAAGTCTCCCGATTGAAATATCGGTTGCAGATAATGGTTACGGAATTGCCGCAGAACTTCGCAACCAAGTTTTTGACCCTTTTGTAACAACAAAAAGTGAAGGTTCTGGGCTAGGTTTGTCATTAGTTCGTAAAATGGTTGCGGCACATGGTGGCGTTGTTGAGCTTGAATGTCAGCCTGGAAAAACAATTTTTAAAGTTCGCCTTATGGTTGCGCAAGAAGCGTTTGGAGAAGAAATATAATGATTGGCACGAATAATAAAAACTTTTCGGCAAATGGTAAAAGCGGAAAACCTACTGGAAATACCGTTTTAATTGCTGATGATGATGCATCAATCAGAACAGTTTTGTCACAAGCTTTAGCGCGTGCAGGTTTTCAGGTTCGTTCAACATCTAATGCTTCTACGCTTTGGAAATGGGTTAAAGATAATGAAGGTGATTTGGTTCTAACTGACGTAATGATGCCAGATGGAAGTGTTTTTGACTTTTTGCCACGCATCAGACAAGAGCGCCCCAAATTGCCAATAATTGTTATGAGTGCGCAAAACACACTCCTGACCGCGATTTCTGCGGCGGAGCAAGGGGCATATGAATATTTACCTAAACCATTTGATTTGGATAAATTGATTGACCTTGTGAAACGCGCATTATCACCAATTGCAGAACATAGGGCGGTTGTTCAAAAACGCCGTGCACAAAGTGATGAAAGCCTTCCTTTACTTGGTCGCTCAAATGCGATGCAGGAAGTTTATCGAACCCTATCACGTGTTGCGCCTTCTGATTTAACTGTTTTAATTGAAGGTGAAGTTGGGGTTGGAAAAACATTAGTTGCCAAAACTATTTGTGATTTTTCACAAAGAAAGAATGCCCCCGTTCGTACGCTTAATCTTGCAGGTTTTTCTGATGCCTATGCTTTTGAACAAATTTTATTGGGTCAAAATTTACAAGGCGGCGGTATAATTGATGAATGTCTTGATGGAACAATCATTTTAGATGGCATAAGTGATGCACCACTACAAACACAAGCACGCGTTGCAAGCATAATTGGCAATTTTGGAGAAAATGCACCGCGCATAATAGCAATTGCAAATGAAAATATTCGTGAAATGCTTATTGATGGTCGTTTTAGAAAAGATTTATATCATCTTTTAAATGTTGTAAGCATTAAGGTTCCACCATTAAGGGAACGTATTGGCGACATTGGTGATTTAGCACGTTTATTCCTAAGCCGCGCAGCAAAAGAAGGTTTAACCGAAAAAATCCTTGAAAAAGGTGCAATTGATGAACTTGAAACTTGGACTTGGCCGGGAAATGTGCGCGAACTTGAAAATTTGATGAAACGTATTTGTGCATTAACATCAGAAGCAACAATAAATTCAGGTGTGATTTCATCTGCAATGGTTGAAACAATAACTGCACCTGTTTCTAGCAATACAAATGGCGATGAAGATTTAACATCTGCGGCAAGAAATGCCTTTATAAACTTATTTGCATTGGCAAAAAGTGAGGGACAGCCAATTATTGATTTATATTCTTATGCTATAAGATCTGTCGAAAAGCCGTTATTTGAACTGACCTTAAAGGAAACGCGGGGCAATCAAATCCGTGCAGCCGAATTATTAGGCTTAAACCGTAATACCTTACGCAAAAGACTTAGTGAATTGAATATACAATAATAAATTATTCTTAAGGCTTGAAGTGTTGCGTACGTGTAACATTTGTGCCATATTTACAACATGCAAAGTTCAAAGCCCAAAAAGCTTAATGAAAATAACAAAGATAAAGAAATAGCGTTTACTTTTTTCGCAGACAGTTTGTCGTCAAATATTGACTATTTTGGAACAAATTTGGCAACGCGTGGCGTAATTTTTCTATATTTCTTTAGTCTGTTTAGCGCGTTTTTCGCGCTATATCTTGCTGTATCTGAAAGCCAATTAATCGGCGCAGCAAATCTTTGGATTTTAGGGCTTTTGGTTATAGTCTTACTTTTGATTTGCTTGTTTTGTTATATGCTTTGGAATAAATTTTCCCAAAGCATTCCGCGTGGAAAACTTGATGGCGCAGGCACAAAAATACATGTTAGATATGTTCGTCTTTTCATGCTTGCGGCTGCAATACCATCAGTTATTATCGCGGCATTTTCAGGCCTTACAATTGGGCGCGGTGTTCAAGCATGGTTATCAGGGCAGGTTAAAACTGCAATAGGTGCAACACGTGAATTAGGCACACAACAAGTTTCGCAAATTTCAAATGACGTTAAGGTTGAAATTCTTGCGATGGCAGCAGATTTGAACGCCGCATCATCGCAATTTAATGCCAATAATCCAATGTTCGAAAAATACCTTGCCGAACAAGCTGATAGGCGCGGCTTTGTTGCAGTATATTTGATTGATAGAAAAAACAATATAATTGCAAAAGCCGAAAGACCAAATGGCGCACCAAAACGAACACAAGAAGAAAATGATGATTTTATAACTGCGGATGCAGGTGATATTAGCTTTAATTTAGATGAAAAGGGTGTCGCTAATGCCTTATTCAGGCTTTCGGCATTTAATGATCTTTATATTCAGGCAATAAAACTTGCCCCAGATAATGTGATACAATTATTGCGACAAGCAAAACAAGTCTCTGATTCTTATAGAATAATTGAACAAAGGCAGACGCAAATACAAACTGTATTCGCGCTTGGTTTCCTTGAGACTGCGATTTTAGTAATAATTGGGGCAGGTTGGATTGGTCTTAATTCTGCGACCAGAATTTCAATGCCAATTGCGCAATTAGCGGTTGCTGCACAAAGCATTAGGGAAGGGGATTATTCGGTTCGAATTAATCCAGAAACCAAAGTTGAAGAATTATCAACCCTTACCAATACTTTCAATGACATGACACAAGATCTTGAAAGTCAAAAAATTGCGCTTGAGCAATCAAAAGAAGAAGCTTTATCCCGTTCTGCCTTTATTCAAGCGGTTCTAGAGGGGGTTTCGGCAGGCGTAATCAGTTTGGACAAAGATTTTAATGTCAAAACTGCAAATGTTTCAGCCGCAAAATTACTTGGTGTAAGTCAAGAGGATTTAATAAAAAATGGACTTTTTGAAATTGCACCTGAATTTATGGAAATCGCAAAAACAACACGCACAGCAAATATTTCCAAAGGCCATGTAGAGCGTGACCTTGGGAACAATATACTGGTTTTTGATGTAAAATCTGCATTCGCAGGTGATGATATCGTTTTAACTTTTGATGAAGTTTCAAGCCAAATCGCAAGTCAAAGGCAGGCTGCATGGCGCGATGTTGCAAGACGTATTGCCCATGAAATTAAAAATCCACTTACGCCAATTCAATTATCCGCTGAACGACTTTCGAGAAAATTTGGGAAGCAAATTAGTTCTGAAAATGAATTGTTCAACAATCTTACCCAGACAATTGTAAGACAGGTTACTGATATTGGGCGAATGGTTGATGAATTTTCTTCCTTTGCAAGAATGCCAACGCCAAAATTCCAAATTGATGATATTTGTGAAATTATAAGGCAAACAGTTTTCAGTCAAAAAATCGCATTTCCAAATGTGGAATATTCAGTAAGCGCACCGCCAGAACAAATACCAGTTTCAATGGATTCACGCCTTATTTCTCAGGCAATATTGAATATTTTAAAAAATGCAGCTGAATCAGTAACCCATTATGCAACACAGACTACGGAAAGCTTCACACCATTAATCAATGTTATTGGGCAAATTGAAAATAATAATGTTATTATCATAATTGAAGATAATGGCGCAGGCTTTCCCAAGCAAGATAGATCTAAATTACTAGAACCATATGTAACAACGCGCGCAAAAGGAACTGGCCTTGGGCTTGCGATTGTTGCGCGTATTTTTGAAGAACATAAAGGTTCAATAAAACTAAAAGATAGAAATGACGGACAAAGGGGTGCGTCAGTTATTCTAACCCTTCCAGTAGCAGATATAAAATCACAAGTGGAGTAGAAAATGGCATTTGAAGTCCTTGTAGTAGATGACGAAGCCGATATTCGTGAATTAGTTGGCGGTGTATTAGAAGATGAGGGCTATGTTGTTCGCTATGCCGCAAATTCAGATGCCGCCCTTGAAGCGTTTAAGCAAAGGCGCCCTGATATGGTTTTGCTTGATGTCTGGCTTCAAGGTTCAAAGCTTGACGGTTTAGAGATTTTATCAATTATATCGGGTATTGATTCAAACATACCTGTGGTTTTGATTTCTGGTCATGGAACTATTGAAACTGCTGTCACTGCGCTTAAACGCGGTGCATATGATTTTATTGAAAAACCATTCAAGACCGAAAGATTGTTGATAATTGTTCAAAGGGCACTTGAAACCGCGCAATTAAGAACCGAAAATATTGCTTTGAAAAGTAGAACTTTTGAAAGCGATGATTTATTGGGTAAAAGCATTTCAATGCACCATTTGCGCACCTCAATTGATAAAGTTGCGCCTATGAATTCGCGTATCCTTATTTCTGGCCCATCAGGCTCTGGTAAGGAAATTGTTGCCCGCCAAATTCATCAAAAATCACAGCGTGGAAAAGGTCCTTTCATTGTTATTAGCGCATCATCAATCGCGCCTGAAAGCATGGAAAGTGAATTGTTCGGTGAAGAAAATTCAGATGGGAGACCAACTAAAATTGGTGTTTTTGAACGCGCGCATAATGGAACTTTACTTCTTGACGAAATTGCCGATATGCCATTTGAAACTCAAACAAAGATTTTAAGGGTATTGGTTGAGCAAAAGTTTAAACGTGTTGGCGGAAGCACTAATATTGATGTTGATGTACGCGTATTAAGTTCAACAGCACGCGATTTACGTGGCCTTATTGAATTTGGAAAATTCCGTGAAGATTTATATCATCGCTTGAATGTTGTTCCTATAAAAGTTCCAAGCCTTGCAGAAAGGCGCGAAGATTTGCCGCTTTTAATTGAATATTTCATCGAAAGAATTTCAAAAGCAAATGGCGTTGCAATTCGTAAATTTTCAGATGAAGCAATTGCAGCATTACAGGCGGCATCTTGGCCAGGTAATGTTCGTGAATTAAGAAACCTTATCGAACGTATTTTAATTCTTGCGCCTCCAAATGAAAATGAGATGATTGGCGTTGAGCAATTATCGATTGAGGGTGCTGGCCTTGGCGAACTTGCAGATAAAACAGGACTTCATCACCTTGTTTCACTGCCATTACGTGAAGCGCGTGAAACTTTTGAACGTGAATATCTTGCGGCGCAAATTTCGCGCTTTGGCGGCAATATTTCACGTACCGCCTCTTTCATTGGAATGGAAAGATCGGCACTTCACCGCAAATTAAAATCACTTTCAGTAGAAGATTTGAAATCAGAGGATTTTGAATAATGCCAAATATTGCATATGTTAATGGCGAATTTATCCCAACGGAATACGCAAGTATTTCAATTAATGACAGGGGGCTTCAGTTTGGTGATGCAATTTATGAAGTTTGGGCAGTAATAAACGGTAAATTATTGGATGAAGAAGGCCATTTTACAAGGCTAAATCGTTCAATGAATGAATTGGCAATTAATAATATTTTTAATAAAGCCTCTTTAAAAATAATATTTAGAGAATTAATAGCTCGTAATCGTGTTAAAAATGGCATAATTTATTTGCAAATCAGCCGTGGAACGGCGCCACGTGATCATGCTTTTGCTAATGATTTAGTGCCAAACATAATTATCACTGCGCGCCCTAAAAACTTTTCACAATTAGAAGCAAAGGCGCAAAAAGGTTTCCATATTAAAACCACAAAAGATAATAGATGGGGAAGGGTTGATATTAAAACCACCAACCTTTTACCGAACGTTTTAGCCAAGCAAAATGCATTAGATAATAATTTTGATGATGTATGGTTTGTTGATGATAATAATTTTATCACCGAAGGTTCGGCACAAAATGCGTGGATTGTTAAAGATAAAACTATAATTACACGACCGCTATCAAATGAAATTCTTGCAGGAATTACACGTCAATCAGTTTTGAAATTAATACAAAGCCTAAATTTAAAAATTGTTGAACGTGCATTTAGTATTGACGAATTATATAATTGCGACGAGGCATTTGTAACATCGGCAACATCATTTGTTACGCCAATTATAAAAGTTAATGGCAATAATATTAATGACGGCAAGGTTGGCGAAGTTGTTAAAATGCTCAGAAAAGAATATTTGAGCGTTTGATTTTATAAATTTAATTAATATTGTAATTCTATATGCAACTTTAGCTTGATTATGTGAACAAATTTTACAATTGGTCACCTTGTCTCATTGAAATATTTTAAAAACTAGCTAATCATAAAAAAGGCCACAAAAAGGCAAATAAAGATAAACGGGTATAAAATGTCAAACGATAAAAAACAAAATCTTCAAGATGCCTTCTTAAATGCAGTTCGCAAATCGCGCACACCACTTATGATTTATTTGATTAATGGTGTAAAACTTCAAGGTGTTGTAACTTGGTTTGATAATTTCTGCCTTCTTTTGCGCCGTGAAGGTCAAATTCAATTAGTATATAAACACGCAATTTCAACGATTGCACCTGGTGGCCCTGTTGCCTTATTCGACAATGATGGCCCCGAATCAGAGGATTAAATTTGTTTGAAACCAAGCCGCCCGAAGAATGGGCACTTGTAATCCATCCAGTTCGTGACGATGATTCTAGCGAGCGTATACCTGAACTGCGCCTCGAGGAAGCAATTGGGCTTACACTTGCGCTTGGGATTAAGATTGGACATTCCACAATTGAAAATATGCGTGAAATTAAGCCATCAACCTATTTTGGAAGTGGCAAAATTGAAGCCTTTGATAAAATTATAGAAGAAAAAGGCATTACAATTGTTGTTGTCGATGATTCAATTTCCCCGGTTCAACAACGTAATCTTGAAAAAAAATTAAACGTAAAAGTAATTGACCGAACTGGTCTTATACTTGAAATTTTCTCATTACGGGCGCGCACCAAAGAAGGTAAGCTGCAAGTAGAACTAGCGCGACTTTCATATGAAAAGTCACGTCTTGTAAGAACTTGGACCCACCTTGAACGCCAAAGAGGCGGTACAGGAAAAACCGGCGGCCCAGGTGAGCGACAAATCGAACTTGATAGGCGTTTGATAAATAACCGAATTCTGAAACTCAAAAAAGAATTAGATGAGGTAAGAAGAACACGAAGCCTCCAACGTGGTGGGCGCGAACGTGTTCCTTACCCTGTAATCGCACTTGTCGGTTATACAAATGCCGGTAAATCAACCCTATTCAATAGGGCCACAAATGCCGATGTTTTAGCAAAAGATATGCTATTTGCGACACTTGATACAACATCGCGCGGCCTTAAAACCCCGTCGGGACGCGAAATAATTCTTTCTGATACTGTTGGTTTCATCACTGATTTGCCGCATGAATTGATTGCGGCTTTCCGTGCAACCTTAGAAGAGGTTGCCGAAGCAGATATTCTTCTTCATGTTCGTGATATTTCATCAAACGAAACTATGGCACAAAAGAAAGACGTTGATGATATTTTGGAAAATATCCTTGCAGATAAGGAATTAATTCCTGCAATAATTGAAGTATGGAACAAAAGCGACCTTTTATCACCAGAAGAATTAGAAAATGAACGCAAGCTTGCCAATGAATATCACAAACAGCATGGCGTTAAATGCGTTCTTTTAAGCGCGGAACAAAAAACAGGATTTGACGAATTATTTGGTGAAATAGATAAAGAATTACAAATCGGTTCAAAAACAGGGTATATAGAGATTGAGCCCAAGGATTTTGCCGCAAGATCTTGGTTATTTAAGCGTGGGGCAATATTAAATGAATATCCACGCGATAATGGAAATCAAATTGTACATGTGGCTTTAAATCGTATGGAACAAGCGCAATTTTTACGCAACTTTCCAAATATTCAACAAATTGAATTAGATACGCTCACTCAACTTGGCATCAAGCCATAGCTTTTCCATTTCTTCAAGGCTTGCATCTTTTGGGTTTTTGCCTTGTTTTTCAAGCGCAATTTCGATTGCACGAAAGCGGCGTTCGAATTTTAAATTAGTATTTCTAAGGCTTGCCTCTGGGTCAATATCGAATTTACGTGCAAGATTTGCTAAAACAAAAAGGCAATCACCAATTTCCTCGCTTATGTGCGCAATATCATTTTCTTCTATTGCTTCTTTGGTTTCAATTACTTCTTCATCAAGTTTTTTAAAAATTTCATCTGCATTCGGCCAGTCAAAACCAACACGTGCGGCACGTTTCGATAATTTCCAAGCACGCGATAATGCGGGAAGGGTGATTGCAACATCGGCCAAAATACTTTTATCGTTTTTTATTTTTTCTTGGCGCTCTTTTGCCTTTAGATTTTCCCAATTTTCAATTACTTCTTTGGGATTTGTAAACTCATTTTTACCAAAAACATGTGGGTGGCGTGAAATCATTTTGTCATTTAAATCATTCACTACATCCGCGAAATTAAACATTTTGGCTTCTTGAGCCATACGTGCGTGGAAGGCAACTTGAAAAACCAGGTCGCCTAATTCTTCTTTTAATGCCTTATAATCGCGCTTTTGAATTGCATCATGAACTTCATATGCTTCTTCAATAGTGTAGGGGGCGATAGTATCAAAATCTTGAACAATATCCCAAGGACAGCCAGTATCAGGATGACGCAGAGCCGACATTATTTCAATTTGCCTTTTTATTGCGGCAAAAAGCTTTTCATCATCATTTTGCATAATTCTAACTTTGTTTTTCGGCTAATTGACGTTGAACATCCTCAACACGTGCGCGCGTTAGCGGATAGTTTTTCATAAGCAAAATAATTATCACATAAGCAATCGCAGGGAAGCCCATGAAAATCATTTGCAAACCATTTAATGCGAAACTAGTATTTATTGCATCTTTTGCGCTTTTAAAGTCAATCATATCAAGCAACAAATATGAAACACCAACTGAAACCGCATAGCCTGCCTTTGATGTAAGCGTCATGCTTGCAAATAATAATCCAGTTCTATCATGACCAGATTTTAATTTATCTTCGTCACCAACATCACCAACCATTGCCCTTAAAAGTAAGATAGGGGCAGCATAGACAATGCCCGAAAGGGCAATCATGAGCGCTGCAATAGGAAAATTACCATTTGGCATGAAATATAAAAACGATTGCGAAATTATTGTATAAATTGCGGCAATACCGAATGCTATATGCTTTCCAAATTTTGTAGAGATGAATGTCCATAATGGCGTAAATAAAAGACCGATTACGAAATATATCAACATTAGTGCATGGGATTGTGTATGGAACCCTTTAATGGCGCTTAAAAAGAATAAAAACATGCCACCAGTAACACCCATAGCGAATGAAACCGTAAAATCGGATAATAAAAGGCGCCTAAAAGCACTAATTCCTAATAAAAGTTTTATGTCTTTTAAATCAGAATGTTTTGCAGCAACATCAGGCGCGCCTTCTTTGGCAAAAATGAATGATATAATTGCAGTAAGGGGCATCATAATCATAATGAAAACACCCATTGACTGCGTACCAACCGCAGTAGAGCCACCCATTTTTTCAACAATAACTGGAATGGCCAATACCATTAGCATCCCAATTATATTTCCAACCTGCCATAATGAGAAAATACGCGATCTTTCATTATAATCATGGGATAAAGAATTTCCAACGCCAAGCTGCGCCAACATACAAATCGAAAACGCAAAATAAGAACCAATAAGTGAGAAAACCAAATAATAAGGTGATGCCCCTGGCTTTGCCATAAATAACATATAGACAAAAAAGGCCATTATTGGCGACCCAACAAGCAAATATGGCGTAAAACGGCCTATTTTAGTGCTTGTCTTATCCATTAAAATGCCAAGACCAAAATCTATAAAGACATCTAAAATTCGTGCCGCCATAAAAATAGTGCCTGCAACACCAAGGCTTAGGCCAACATATTCAACATAATAAGGCGGTAATTGAACAACAATTGGTAAACCAAATGCAGCCAAAGGAAGGGAGGGGGCGGAAAACGCCAATATGCGACCAAATGAAACTTTTGGCTTTTTTGTTGCTGGATTATTCAAATCATTCTCTCAATTTTATTTTTAAAACTTATAAAACGTATATAGATTAGATTCTAATTCGTTTCTACAGAATATTTATTTAGATTTCTCTTGAAAAAAATATTTTAATGCATGTGTAAAACCACGTGGCGCAATTGTATTGTGATCTTCATCATTTAAAACTTCAGATTTAATTTTTAGTGACGGGTATTTTCGCTCTAATAGAATTTTCTCAAAATCATTCGTATCAGTAACCATATTATATCGATTTGGATCTTTTGGGTCGCCAAGGCCAGCTTGTTCATATTCGCCAATGAACATAAAAACATCTGCTTTTAAGTCCGTATTATTTTTTGAATATTCTTCTTCATGTTTAAAAGTATAGCGATTATCATACCAAAGCGATGGGCTTCCAAGAATATAACCACTAAATAGACTTGGATCATTCAACAATACATTTGCACCAAATAAGCCGCCATAAGAATGACCAGCATAGATACGTCTTGATGCGTCTGATCTATATTTTTTTTCGACAAATGGAATTACTTGGGATTTAATATATTCCATATAATGATTTGCGCCGCCGTAAACTGCCTTTGGTGGTGCGCCAATTGCTCCTGCTGCAGTAGGCGTATAATCACGACGGCGGCTTAAACCACCATCTTCACCCTTATTATAAGATAGGCCAATAAGTATAAAATCTTCAAGTCCATTAACCCGGCGCCTTAATTGATTTATTATTGGAAACGCATAGTTTGCATCGGTAACATATAAAGTTGGATATTTTCTTTCAGTATCGCGCGCGTATGAAGATGGAAGGCTAACATAAATTTGATATGTGCGTTCGGATAAGGGGTCTTTTACATCCCAAACTTGTGAACCAATAACTTCAAATGGAAGACCTTGGCCACGTTGTACATTTATAATTGTTGGCTTGGTTTCTTCATTGGAAATAGTTTCGCATCCTGTTAAAATCAACATAGATGAACTTAATAGAAAGAATTTTTTATACATATTTCAAACCTTTAGGAAGCATCCTATAATTTACAAATATACAAGGGGTGTCAACAGGTTAAATATAAGTGCTTCGCATAAGGTATATTATGGGACATATCCCATAATATGCGAGTTATAATATGCGAGTTATAATAATATGCGAAATTAATATGTTTGGTTTTGTTGACGAAAGATTGGTGGGCGGTAAAGTGTTTTTATGACTAATGTTCCTAATAATGTCGATTTGCAGGCTTTAAATGCTTATAGAAAAATGAAATCGCTTGCGACTGCTTTGTTTATATTGATGGTTTTTGTTTTTTTAATTGCAAAAACATTTGAAACAAAATTTTTATGGGTTTCATATATTCGTGCATTTGGCGAAGCTGCGATGGTTGGTGCATTGGCTGATTGGTTTGCCGTTACCGCTTTATTCCGCCATCCATTAGGTTTACCTATTCCACATACGGCGATTATACCAAATTCAAAAGATAGGATTGGGTCTGGCCTTGGTAATTTCATATCGCGCAACTTCCTTCAACCTGATCAGGTAAAACGACGTCTCGAAAATATAGACCTTGGAAAAGGAATTTCAGATTTCCTTGTTGATGATGAAAAAAGAATAAAATTCAGCGAAGCATTTGCAAAAGCCCTGCCAAGAATTTTTAGCCTATTAAAAGATGGACCAATAATGGATTGGTTACAATCATCTATTAAGTCACGATTACAAGTATCGGATTTTCCTACTTTATTTGCAGATGGATTAAAACTACTGACCGTGCAAAAAAGACACGTGAAGATAATTGACTTAATAATCTTCCATGCCGACCTTGCTCTTACAAATTATGAACCAAAATTTCGTGAAAAAGTTAGTGAAAACACAAATTGGCTTCCAAAACTATTTTCGGTTGATGACACGGCATCTAATGCATTAATAAGCGCACTTAAAAACTCATTGCATGAAGCATCAAACGATCCAAATCACGAATTAAGAAATTCAATTAATGACGCAATAAGTCATCTTGAACAAAATCTACGAAATGATGATGAATTACGTTCACAAATTAAAGCGTGGCAAGAAGAAATCATTAATCATCCGCAAATAAACGAATATATTAATGGGCTTTGGCAATCTATAAAATCAAATCTAAGCAACATGGGTAATGAGCGTCAAGAAAACCTTATCAAAGCAATCGACAATGCCCTAAAAAATATTGCCAATAGTCTTGCAAATAATGATGAATTACGTTCTGCAATTGATGAAAGGCTTAAAATATGGGCAGTTGAGCTTGCAGCGGCCCAGGGCAATGAAGTTGGACGCATGGTTGCCGATACGATCAAATCATGGGATGCCACAACAGTTGTTACGCAAATTGAAACTGCTGTTGGCCGCGATTTGCAATATATAAGAATAAATGGAACGGTAATTGGTGGCCTCGTTGGCCTTATAATTCACATAATTTCTAATTTGGTTTTTAAATAATTAGGCTTCAATAATCATGCCATCAAAAGCAGGTATAATTCCTTCAGGCAATTGGTTTTTAAGGTCATTATAATCAAGATCAATATGCATATTGGTTAGTATTGATTTCTTGGGTTTAAGTTTTTCAATCCATTCCAATGTTTGTTCAAGATGTGCATGGGTTGGGTGTTTTGAATAACGCAGACAATCGATGATTAATATATCTAAATTCTCAAGATAGTTCATACTATTGTTTGGAATTTCATTTACGTCATTACAATAAGCAATATTATCAAACCTAAAACCTGCGCACTCAATATCACCATGTATTAGTTCAATTGGTACAAATGATAATTGGCCACCCTCCCCATCAATAAAAAACTCTTGACCATAAGGTGGTAAAAGTTTTGGATTTAAAAGTGATGGATAATTTGGTTTTTCATATCCATTAAATATATAGCCAAAACGCTCTAATAATATTCTACGTGTTGGTAGATTAAAATAAGCATCAATCCTTTTCCTACGCCTATAAACAATTGCCCTTAAATCATCGATACCATGTGTTTGATCAGCATGGTCATGAGTAAAAAGGACACCATCCAAATCAGTGATTTTTGCATTTAATAATTGTGCGCGCAAATCTGGTGATGTGTCTATTAAAACCCTTGTATAATCAATTTCATTATCTGTTTTTTCAACTAAAATTGAACAACGTGTACGATAGTTTTTTATCTCACTAGGATCACATGCCCCAAAATCACCATCAATTCGCGGAACGCCACCAGATGAACCACATCCCAATATAGTAATTTTCAAACTCATTGTATTTTCGCTTTTTTAAACAAACTAAAAAAGTTGGAATCAACAATATCAACTAAATCATCATATTCCATATTAAAATATTGTGCCATAAATTGCGCAATATGCTTAATGAACAAAGGTTCATTCCGTTGTCCGCGCATAGGAATTGGTGCAAGATATGGGCAATCTGTTTCTAATAAAAGCTTATCTTTTGGGATAAGAGATGCATTTTCACGAACATCCGTGGCATTTTTAAATGTCGCAATACCCGAAATCGAAACAAATGCCCCAATATCTAACATTGATTTAAGCAAATTTGTTCCAGATGTATAGCAATGCATTAAAAGCGGAAACTCTTTATAACGCATCGCATTTTTAAGCAGCTCCTCAGTAATTTCATCGGCAAGACGCGTATGAACAATTAAAGGTAATTGGCAGTCTTGCGCGGCCTCTATATGGGTTTCAAATACTTTGATTTGATCCTCATGCGGACTTAAATTATAATGAAAATCAAGGCCACATTCGCCAATCCCAATAACTTTTTCTTGTTTTGAATATGAAACTAAATCATTGATTGATAGCTCAAGATGATCTTTTGCCTCATGCGGGTGCGCGCCAATACTCATCCAAAAATTAGATTTATTTTGAATGATATCCATGATTTTATCACGATTTCCAAACCTATCACAAATCGTAAGCATTCCATGAATGCCGCCTTCTTTTGCACGATTTAAAACTTGCTCTAAATCATCTTGATATAAATGATGGTGAAGGTTTACATGTGTATCAATCATCGCGCTATTTGTGCCTTAATTTGATTAAATACTTCAATAATTGCGGTTGATTTGTCTAATTGGTTTGCAACTTGCTGTTTAAGTGTGGCAATATTTTTCCATGCATCATATATTTTTGGCAAATTAGTTTGACCAAATAAACGCGCCATATTCGCGCTTTCACCAGGTGATATTTCCCGAATTTCCAACCCCATAGACGCACTTGCAGCTCGTGAAAGCCAATTTTCTATAATGGCCATAATAATTTCGAATTTTTCAATATCATTTCCAAGTTTACTTGCTTCGATAATTGAAGAAATTGTTGGATTTGGCATTGTTTCAAGTGCACGTGATATAATTTTATAAGTGTTTTCAATGTCAAAATTCTCAAGCACTTTGACACGCCCAACGCATCCTTGTGACAAAACCAAATTTGCATCATCAATTCTTGGAAAATTATTTTTCATTTTCTCATCTGATAATGGTTCAAGTGACAATAAACGACAGCGTGATCGTATGGTTGGCAAAACCCTACCTAAAGAATTTGCGATTAAAATAATAATCGCGCCTTTTGGCGGCTCTTCCAAGGTTTTTAACAATGCATTTGATGATGCTTCGTTCATTTCGTCTGCACAATCAATAATTGCAACACGCCGCCCTAATTGATTATTTGCACGTAAATCAAACATTGAAATTAATTCACGAATTGCATGAATACTAATTACGCTTTTGACTTTTTCATCTTGCGGGCAATATCTTGTTGCGACACGTAAATCAGGGCAGGAATTTTGTGCAGTATTTTGACAAATTGGGTCATCTACAAAAGAAGCAAGAGGGCTTTCTTGTGATGGTTTGGCGCCCAAATAACGCCTTGCAAATCTATAGGCTAAAGTTGCTTTACCAATATTTTTTGCGCCATGAAATAACCATGCATGATGCATACGTTCACCATTAAGCGCTTCAAATAAAGAAATTTCTGCATTTTCATTGCCAATAAATTCAAAATTCTCACGTGGATGTAAAGTTGAATTTGCTTGGTCTGGTAAAGCCTCAACCATTTTTATCACCACGAAGTGATGCTATATGTTTAATTGCTTCATTAAAAACATCATCTTTGGATTGGCTGGCATCAATAACTTTGCATCTTAAAGGTTCTTTTTTGGCGATGTTTAAGAAGTTTTGACGAAGCTTTTCATGAAATTCAATTTTCTTTGCTTCAAACCGCCCTTCATCATCATTACGTGAATTAGCACGTGCAAGGCCAATATTTACATCAATATCCAATATAAGTGTTAAATTGGGCAAACATTGACCAACAATATTTGCCTCAAGACAATTGATAACATTGTTTTCATGAAAACCTAATTCACCTTGATATGCGCGTGTGGAATCAAAAAACCTATCGCTAATAACAATTTTTCCATCCGAAAGTGCAGGCTTAATTACCCTTGTAATGTGATCCTCGCGCGCAGCATAAAATAGGCATATCTCACTCATAGCGTTCCAACGATTTGCACTTCCTTTTACAAGTAAATCACGAATTGCCTCTGCGCCCTCAGTGCCGCCGGGTTCACGGGTAAGGATAACTTGATTACCGTTGGAAACGAAATAATCGTTCAAACTACGAATAAGCGTGGATTTTCCAGTGCCTTCGCCGCCTTCAAGCGTTATGAATAGAGGTGATTTTTGCATAATCTTTGTTTCAGATTATTTTCACCCAAGGTCAAGCAAAAATGTGGCAAAAATTATAGGCTGGCCAAAATTGAATTATAATCAATTTTCTCTTTTTTGACAGGTTTAACGAAATTCACATTTTCAATATTAGCAAGATTATCTGATTGATTTTGGATGATTGATGATTTGTTTTTTGGCTTGCTAGATAGAATATCTTGGTTAGACGCAAATTGTGTCTGTGTATCATTAGATCTTTGATTAATTTTTGGATTAAGTTTATTTATTGCAAATTGCTGTATTGGTTTTTTTGCTGGTGGCGGTGCATAGCCAACATACCTCACGCGAACTTTTGCTTTTGAATTAAAACCTAAAAGGGATGCCGCTTTTTGTGACACGCCAAACATACAATTTTTAGTATATGGCCCGCGATCATTTACGCGCGCAATAATTGAATTATTATTATCAAGATTGGTAATTTCAACCATGCCAGGCATAGGCAATGTCGGGTGCGCAACACTTACAACATTATTGTCAAAGACTTCGCCATCCGCAGTTAGGCGGCCTTGAAAATCTTTCTTGTAAGCACAGGCATTACCGATTTCATTGAAATCATCTTCAATATTTGGAATATACCAAACACCATTAACTTGATAAGGTGCGCCAACTTTTTGCCATGCGGCAACACCTGTTGGTGCGTTGTTTTTTTGAATAAAATTACTATTTCCTGATTTGCCGCTTTCAAGGCCTAATTCTGAATTCATTTGTGCAAGAGAAACAAATTCAGCTTTTTTAATTGGCACTTTAGTTAAGCCATTTTGCTGTGGTAAAGCTTTTTTGACTTCTTTAGTGCTGTTAACCTTTTCACTAATGATTTTAGTGTTATGTGACTTTATAATTACTTTTTTTGAAACAATCGGATCATTTGACGCGGCTTCTGACGAATTATCATTATTCTTTTTGGTTTTTTCGTAAGAAAGCTCAATCTTTGAAGTCGCATTCGCTTTAGTATTAAAACCAAATAACAAAGCAATAACAATCAAAGAAGATAGAATCTTCCCTTTTTCAAATTTCACCATTCTGGTTCCCACCGTTTTAAACCGTTATGCGGCAATTCTATGCCTTAGGGGATACCTTCCCCTTATATTTCAATTTTTATAGAATGAAAAGTTAAAGGCAGGCCTTCAAAAATAGATTGGATTTTATTCAAATTTTCTATTTTGCGTGAAAAATCGATATAATCCATTGAAATAATTGTATTTTTATTATGTGCTTGACTAAATACAAACTTCACATAACATATAAATACCCATTAGAAACGTAAACAAGGGTAAAAGGTTGGAACGCAATATTCATCATAGTGCAATGGTTATAAACACCATTCAATCCCCTAGTAGCGCGGTAAATTCGCCGATTGCTGCTTCATGGTTTCGTTCTGCAATGAAATTTGGATTAAATCCTGAGATAAATCAAAAGCAAGATTTAATGCTTGGTTCTGAACTTGCTGTAGAGCGTGATAGACATGGTGCTTTACTTGCTGTTGCGCGCCCAATTTTGGATAATGTTTTTCGTTCCGTTGGTGGAACTGGGTGTTGTGTAATTCTTACTTCTTGTGATGGCCTTATATTAGAAAGCCGAACCAGCGCTGCTGAGGCAAATGATTTTGAAGATGCACGCCTTACACCTGGCGCAAATTGGAGTGAGGCAAAAGAAGGCACTAATGGTATTGGAACCTGCCTTATTGATGAGCGCCCGGTTACAATTTATCGCGACCAACATTTTTATGAAAAAAACATCGGTATGTCGTGCGTTGATGCGCCTGTTCGTGACCATCGTGGACGTTTGCTTGCCGCACTTGATGTTTCAACTTGCCGCCATGATCATGATAAAGCAATTTTAGGTTTAATATCATCAATCGTTACCGATGCTGCGCGTAAAATTGAAGGTGATTATTTCCGTCAAGCTTTCCCGCGCGCACGAATCGTTCATGCTGGAAATGCAAGCGATCAAGCCCCTGCCCTTTTAGCTGTTGATAATGATGATTTAGTTATTGGCGCAACACGCGCAGCAAGACGTATGTTTGGGCTTGATGACTTGATGATTGCAAGCACTTTGCCAGCACGCGATATTTTGGGCAATACTTCGGTATCACAGGAATTATTGGAAAGTGAGCGTTCGGCATTAAGGCGCGCCCTTGCACGTACCGAAGGAAATGTTTCCGAAGCTGCCAAGCAATTAGGTATTGGACGTGCAACTTTCTATCGTCGAATGAAACGTTGCGGCATTGATTAATGCTTATTCGCATAATGTGGCCGCATTTATGCATAGATTATCAGTTAAAAATCTAACTCTAAGATATTGTTTATATACACGTTTATATATTAGTGTCTCACACTTGAGACACTTTTAAAAATCATAATCTGTACCCTATCTTTAAAACTTAATCACTTTCGATATCCTTTTGTTACGTCACAAGAGACATTGTGACTAAATAATATTTACTAGGGAGTAAATCATGAGTGACCTAAGCAAACCGCCATTTAAGGCGCGTTACGAAAATTTTATTGGTGGCAAATGGACACCACCAAAAGCAGGCAAATATTTCGATAATATTACGCCAATGACAGGCAAAAAAATCTGTGAAGTTCCACGCTCTGATGCCTCTGATATTGAATTAGCATTAGACGCAGCGCATGCAGCAAAAGATGCATGGGGTAAAACTTCTGTTGCAGAACGTGCCAATATTTTGAATAAAATTGCCGATCGCCTTGAAGCAAATTTAGCACTTGTTGCAACTGCTGAAACTTGGGATAATGGTAAGCCAATTCGTGAAACTATGGCGGCGGATATTCCGTTGGCAATCGACCATTTCCGTTATTTCGCGGGCTGTATCCGTGCAGAAGAAGGTTCAATTGGTGAAATTGATCATGACACTGTTGCATATCACTTCCGTGAACCATTGGGCGTTGTTGGCCAAATCATTCCTTGGAATTTCCCAATTTTGATGGCAGCATGGAAAGTTGCCCCTGCACTAGCTGCTGGAAACTGCATCGTTTTGAAACCGGCAGAACAAACACCAGTTGGCATATTGGTTGTTATGGAATTAATCCAAGATTTATTACCACCTGGCGTTCTTAACATCGTTAATGGTTTCGGTCTTGAAGCTGGCAAACCACTTGCAACAAATAAAAGAATTGCGAAAATTGCGTTTACAGGCGAAACCACAACTGGTCGCCTAATCATGCAATATGCATCTGAAAATCTTATTCCTGTTACTTTGGAATTGGGCGGTAAATCACCGAATATATTCTTTAAGGATGTTGCCGAAGCAGATGACGCATTCTTTGATAAAGCGATTGAAGGTTTTGTTTTATTCGCACTTAACCAAGGTGAAGTTTGCACCTGCCCTTCACGTGCTTTAATTCATGAAGATATATATGATAAATTTATGGAACGTGCGTTGAAACGCGTTGAAGCAATCATCCAAGGTAGCCCACTTGATTCATCAACCATGATTGGCGCGCAAGCATCATCAGAGCAAAAAGAAAAAATCATGTCTTACTTTGACATCGCACGTCAAGAAGGCGCTGAAATTCTTATTGGTGGTGAAGCAAATGAACTTGAAGGTGATTTAGCAGGTGGTTTCTATATTAAGCCAACTGTTATCAAAGGTCATAACCGTATGCGTGTTTTCCAAGAAGAAATATTTGGTCCAGTTGTTTCAGTCACGACATTTAAAACTGATGAAGAAGCTTTGGCAATTGCAAATGATACACTTTACGGCCTTGGTGCGGGTGTATGGTCACGCGATGCAAACACTTGCTATCGTTTTGGACGCGCAATTCAAGCTGGCCGCGTATGGACAAATTGCTATCACGCATATCCAGCGGGTGCTTCGTTCGGTGGTTATAAACAATCAGGTATAGGCCGTGAAACCCATAAAATGATGTTGGATCATTATTCGCAAACCAAAAATATGTTGGTTAGCTATAATCCAAACAAATTGGGCTTCTTCTAAAAAGTCGTTTTGCCATTGGCAATTACGAAATGTGAATAAGCAATTGCTTTAGTAATAAACAATTGCAGCGGGCTAATTTTCCGCAACTAAATTAGCCCGTCTTTTCACTTTGTTTAAAATAAATCAGACAGGGGAAAAATATGAAAAAGACTATTATTGCATTAAGTGCAATCGCGAGCGTGTGTGCAATTCCTGCATTTGCGCAAGACATGACGCCTAAATTTTCAGGAAGCATAACTCTTGCAAATGATTATATTTGGCGCGGTGCAACCCAAACCGACAATAAAGCTGCCGTATTCTTAGCTGGTCAAGTAAATATCGGTAATTTTTATGTTGGTGCAGGCACTGAAAATGTTGATTTTGGTGGCATCAATCAAGAATATGATATTTGGGGCGGCTATGTTGCAAAACTTGGCGAAAAAACAAGCCTTGATATTGGTTTTGTTCGCTATGGTTATGTAGATGCGCCATCAAATATTGACACTACTGAATTTAAAGCAGCGCTTACACAAACTATTGGTAAAGGCTCACTTACTGGTTCAGTTTACACAACATCAAATTTCTTTGGTTCAAAAAAATCAGCGACATATTATGAAGTCGCAGGTGTTGCAAATTTAAGCGAAAAAGTTTCGTTAAGTGGCGCATTGGCCCGTCAAAATGTTGAAGGATCTGGTGGCGACTATAACACATGGAATCTTGGCGTTGGTTATACTATCAACAAAAATGTTGGTTTGGATTTCCGATATCATGATGCTGAAGATTTAGACTCTGCTTTCGTAGCATCGGTTAAATTTTCATTCTAACCCTACACTGCCCCGGAGTTATACTTCGGGGCTTTTTTATTGGCTAAATTATTCAATTGGGTTAAAATCTTTTTTCGTGAGGTGCAAATGGATATTGTTCGTGTAAAAGCAACTGATGCTGCATTAGAATTAATAAATGAAATAAAAAAAGATTACCCAAATATTCTTTTTCATCAATCTGGTGGCTGCTGTGATGGTTCTAGCCCTATGTGTTATCCTGCTGATGATTATCGGGTTGGATCTAATGATATAGAGCTTGGCCAAATCGATGGCGTTCCATTTTTCATTTCTGAAAGCCAATTTGACGTATGGAAACATACGCAATTAATTTTGGATGTCGTGCCTGGCCGCGGCGGCATGTTTTCGCTTGATAATGGACGCGAAAAAAGATTTTTAACGCGATCACGAATGTTTGAAGACAGCGAATTGAAACAGCTTGGTATTGAAAAGCCAAGCGGTACTATTATCGCATGCTCAATTTAATTTAGAAGAATATATAAAAAAGCCCCGATAAATCGGGGCTTTTTGATTAATTAGAATTGTTTCTTAATTCCAATTTGTACACTTTGATCTGAACCACTTCCAGAATTTTGATGGTTTTGGTATTCAATCCTTAGTGATAAATCATCACCATAAAGAATTTCAGTTCCAAATCCTAATAAGAATTGTGATCTAGAAATTCCTGTAAGCGAAATTGAATTTTGTGGCCCTGATATTTGATCATAATATACAACGCGTGCATCAGAATTTTGTTCCAAATCATATTGATATTCAAACCTGAACATCGGCAAAACCTGACCCCAATCACGATCAATATGTGTTGTGTATCTTGTACCCAATGTTAATGATGAGAAGTCAATATTTTGGTCATAATATTTTAGATCAAAAATTGAACCGCTTTTTTCAACATATCCATCAAGTTTCGCGCGGGTTAAATCAAGGCGAGTATAAGGCGTAAATTGCCAATTACCTTTATCTATATCCGCGCCAGCCGAAACCGATGCAATATATTGATTACCAGAACGATTTGATTTGATTATCGAACCATTAGAAGTCACATATCTATTGATATCAAAATCTAACATTTGATAACCACCAAGCCAATCAACATAGAACATTTTGCCTAATTTATGGCTTCCATAAAGGGCAATTGTTTTTGCTTCGCCGCGAGTTTTAGAGCCATTACTTCCAATGTCTGTATTATCGTGACCGAAACCGAAACCAATACCAGCTGCAAAATCATTATTAAATCTGCGGTCTACACCGAATGATACACCATCTGATTTAAATTCTTGCTTGTTCGCACCGGCAATACCCAAATCATCACCAAATCTAATATTACCATTTGCCCATGCAGACCAATTTGAAGTTGATCCATTATCAGCATTTTGGTTTTTGCCATTTGATGCGTTTTTAGAATTACTAGCGCCATTCAACATATAAGAATTAGAATTTACTTTCTGACATCCTGAATTGTTCAATACGGCTACTGGAGTAAAGCAATATCTATTTGAAGTTAGACTTACAGAATTATCAAATCCGCCATTGCCAGAATTGTGTAATTTTTCAAGCCTACTAGTAAAGTTATTGATTTGAGCCGCACTAAAGCGTTTTGTTGAGCTTGCTTGCGCCTGAATAATACCACGGACTTGAACATCATTCGCAGGATTTGGCCTTGCTATAATGTCCATATTATAGGTTACACTTGCGCTTGCTGGTGTACCACCTGAGCTATCAGTTACCTTAACAGTAAAGTTTGCAGCACCTGAAGCGGTTGGGTTACCACTTATGACACCTGTTGTAGCATTTAGTGACAATCCACTTGGTAAAGCACCTGCAGATATTGCAAAGCTATATGGGGCAACACCACCAGTGACACTTATGGTTTGAATATAATCAATTCCTTGCGCACCGTTTGGCAATGAAGTTGGTGTAACAACTAAGGTCGCAACACCAATATTGATTGTCAAATTAGCCGTACCGGTTTGACCATTTACATCACGTGCAAGAATTACAAAGTTAAATGTACCCACACGTGTTGGAGTTCCAGCAATCTGACCACTAGAAGATATAGTTAAGCCATTAGGTAAAGCACCGCTTGATAAACTATAGCTATATGGCCCAATACCGCCGATTGCACTAAGGTTTGCTGAATATGCATTACCTGACACACCATCAGCAGGGCTTGTTGGTGTTATTGCAATAGTTGGTGCGGCAACATTCAAAGTATAATTATTTTGAACAGAGAATGGTGCACCGCTTCCAGTAGATCCCGTATCAGTTGACTTAATCGCAAAGCTGAAATTTCCGCTTTGTGTTGCTGAACCTGACAATAAACCACTATTTGCATTTAGGCTTATACCATTCGGCAAAGTTCCAATTACAGAATATTGATATGGTCCAATACCGCCACTTGTTGCAAAAGTCTGTGAATATGCACTTGCATAAGTAGCATTCAAACTACCACCATTAGGTGTCAATGCTAGGTTTGGTGCACCAACAGCTAAAGTGAAGTTTTGTGCGATATTGAATGGACCATTTCCAGTAGAACTGTCGTGTCCACTAACACCAATTGTGAAACTTCCTTGTGCACTTGGTTTGCCGCTAATTGTTACGCTATTACTTGTGGATGCTGTTTGTGTAAGACCAGCAGGCAATCCACTTATTGAATAATTATTATACGGCCCAAATCCACCATCAAATGTGAAAGTTTGCGAATAATTTTGACCAACATTAGTATTCAATCCATTTGTAGCACTTATAGTTAGTGTTGGGTTGGCAACATTAATGCTTATTGTCGCATTATTAGAAGTTCCTGTGTTATTAGAAGCATTATAAGTAAAGCTATCAGAACCAGCGAAACCTGCATTAGGTGTATAATTAATACTAGTTCCACTTACTACTGCATTACCATTTGATGGCGGTGTAACAATTGAAACACTAGTAACAACACCACCACTTAAATTAAGGCTTATGCTATTTGCAGTGCTGCCATAACCTACATTTTGTGTAACATTACCAACTATCGGCGCTTGTTCAAGAACTTGTAGGCTATACACTCTTGATGCTGTGTATGGGCCCGTCCCTGTACTATTATCTCTAGCAGTAATTGTGAAATTGAAATTTCCAAAAACTGTTGGTGTGCCAGATATTGTACCGCTTTTTGATAACAATAGACCACTAGGTAAAGCACCCGCGCTTACAAAATATGAATATGGCGCAGTACCTCCAGTAGCAGGGTTAATTGGTGCGCTATACACTTGGTTTTGTGTTCCAACTGGCAAATTAGTTGTTGGAAGTACAATTGTTGGTGCAGCGATACTTATTGAATAAGCTTGGCTTGCACTAAAATTGCTTGTGTCGGTAGCGCTTATTGTGAAATTGAAATTTCCACCTTCACTTGGCGTACCACTTAATACACCACCACTTGATAATGATAGACCATTTGGTAAAGCGCCAGAAATAATTGTGTAATAATAAGAACCAATACCACCACTTGCACTTATAGTTTGTGAGTAATTACCAGCGACAGCACCGCCTGGAAGTGTTGAAGGCGTTATTACTATTGTTGGCGCACCAACATTAAGTGCAAAGGTTTGGCTAACACTATATGGCCCATTACCTGTTGAAGTGTCTGTAGCAGATACATCTAAATTAAACGTACCAGCTACAGTAGCTATTCCTGAAATAGTTACACTATTTGCGGTTGTGCCTGTTATGCTAAGTCCAGATGGCAGATTTGTAACCTGATAATTTGACCAAGGTTGCGCACCACCTTCGAAAGTGAATGTCAGGCTATAATTTGTACCTGCATCTGTGTTCAAACTACCATTTGGTGAAATAGTAATAACAGGGTCATCAACATTAATATTAATAATAGCAGGCGATGATGTACCACTTGTATTGGTAGCTGTATAAGTAAAGCTATCAGAACCCGCATAACCCGCAACTGGTGTATAGGTTATAGAAGTTCCAGATGCACTTGCAGTACCGTGAGTTGGTGAACTTGCAATTGCAACACTTGCAGGCGTTCCCCCGCTTATGTTTAAAGTTACACTATTATTGCTACTATTATAATTTACGTTTGAGATTACGTTATTTGCAACAGGAACCATATCAATTACTTCTATTGAATATGATTGGTTGCCAATATAAGGGCCGGTTCCTGTGCTGCTATCAGATACAACAACAGAGAAATTAAATATTCCAATTGAACTTGGCGATCCTGTGATTGCGCCAGTTGAACTATTTAATGACATACCAGATGGAAGGCTACCTGAAGAAATCACGTAAGAATAAGGCGAAGTTCCGCCGCTTGCTCCTACAAGACTGTCAGAATACGGGGTACTTAAAGTAGCCTGTGACAATGACTTTGCAGGTAAATTTATTGTTGGTGGGTCAATAACAAGTGAATAAGCTTTGCTTCCAGTGAATGGTCCAGGCGAATTACTATTATCAGTTGCAGATAAAGTGAAATTGAATGTTCCACCCGCACTTGGCGTCCCTGAAAGCACACCAGTTGCCGATAAAGTCATACCAGCAGGAAGTAAACCCGCGGTTACACTATAATTATATGGCGATGTGCCACCCGATGCACTTATAGTTTGATTATAAGAAAGACCAACTGTGCCATTTGGCAAAGAAGAAGGTGAAAGACTAACAGGAATATCATCATTAGTAATTGTTCCAAGGCCACTTGCATCAATGATTGTTGCGTTAGTTGCGCCCGATAAACCAATTGTGAAAGTTTCATCAGCCTCAGGAATTATGTCGCCATTAATTGCAACAACAACAGTTCTTGTTGTTTGGCTTGGTGTAAATGTTAAAGTTCCAGAAGCACTAACATAATCTGTTCCCACTCCTGCACTGCCATCTGCACTAGCATAATTAACACTAACTGTTTGTCCGCTTGCGGCATCAAGTGAAACTGTAAATGTAGCATTGGTTGTGCCACTATCGCCTTCTGAGATGGTTACATCATTGATTGAAAGCATAGGTAATGGGTCATCATTCGTAATTGTTCCAACACCCTGCCCATCAATTACAACTGAATTGATAACATTTGTTACATTAACAAAATAGGTTTCTGTTGGCTCATTTAGAGCGTCACCATTTAATAGAACAGTAAACGAATATGTGCTGCTTCCTGCAGGAATAGTTTGTGAAGTTAAACTATTGGCAACATAATCAGCACCATCTGTTGCAGAACCATTTGCAGTCGCAATATCAAATGTAACACCACCGGCAGGCGCAGGCGCACTTAATGAAACCGTAAAGGTGGCATTAGTTGTTCCAGAATTACCCTCTGTAACAGTCACATCATTTATTGTTAGATTTGGTAAATCATCATTTAAGATATTACCAACAGCAGAATTAGGAGCACCAACTGTGTAACCAGTTCCAGCATTTAATGTAATACTTACGGTTTCATCACTTTCAATACTCGCGTCCGCGGTTGGATTAATTGTGATCGTACCACTTGTATTGCCAGTATTAATTGTAAGTGGCGATGTAACAGTCGCGTAATCAGTACCAGATGTTGCTGTTCCACCAGTTGTGTAGTTTATGCTGATTGGATTAAACGCTGCTTGGTTTAGTGTTACTGTATAAACTAAATTAGGAGCACCGTCTTCTGCAACTGATGCAGGCGAAACACTTATTGTTGCTGTTGGGACGTCATCATTCAAAATTGTTCCAACTGCACTTGAAGGTGCACCAACGATATAACCTGAACCTGCATCAACCACCAAAGTAACAGTTTCATCTGGTTCAACAACGCTATCAACAATAGGATTAATTGTTATTGTAGCAGTCGTAGCATTTGCAGGAATAGTAACGTTTGCAACGTTTCCAGTATAATCAGTACCTGCGGCCGCTGTACCGGCGTTTGATATATTAACAGTTAATGGTGAAGCACTGCTAATTGACCGTGTAACTGTATAAGTTAGATTAATTGCACCGTCTTCACTAACAGAAGAAGGCGATACAGCAATTGAAACTGTCGGAAGACTCGATACTGTTAAAGTATAATTTTCTACCTCAAAATATTGCCCTGGGCCCGTACTCGCATCTGTAACCCTTATTGTTACAGGATATGAACCAAGTGCGGCGCTTGTTGTGCCGCTAATAACACCTGACGAGGAAAGGCTAATCCCGCGGGTAAAGAACCTGTTTCCATCTGATAAGTATAAGGCGCAATACCGCCCGAAGTTGACAATGTTTGCGAGAATGCGACACCCTGCCCCGCCGTACCTGTTGGCGTATCCAAGATTAGCGTAGGATTTTGCATAAAATCGCTATAACCTTTATCGGTATAAGCATTAGTAGAATCCGTAGAACGAATTATAAATGAATATAACGCACGTTCTGATGGGATACCAGATATTACACCTGACGGGCTAAGACTAAGTCCGGCAGTAAGTGCACCACCAGAGACAGAATATGTGTATGGTCCAACGCCGCCTGTTGACGTTAACGTTTGATTAAATGAAGCCCCAGTTTTCAGCGTCGGTAGTGTCGTAGGTGCGATAGCAATAGATGAAGTTGGGGGGGTAATTGTAATATTAATTGTTATACGGTCTTCGTTTTGATCTTCGATTTGAAAAGCATCACTAGTAGCACTATCGCCATTATGAGTATATGTAACAAATTGAGTTCCAGGCCCTGACTGCAAACCAATTATATATGATCCATGCTGCGGGGCAAGGTCATTTGGGTCATAACCGCCCACACCAATATTCCATGGCCCATCACAATTTGTAACATCAATCATTACAGAACCGCCCCTAACAACAGAAGCGTTCAATGTTGGACAGTAAATAGATGTTCCACCAGCTGCATGTGCTTTTAAAGGTGCAATTATTGATAAAGTTACTACCATCAAAAAGACTGAAACCAACCTAATTAAGGTTCGATTGAATATTCCCAAATTCATTTAAATCCCCGACCCGCTGAAACGGCTTTTGAGCCCTACTGGAGGGCTTAATACTTTGTTAACCAATTGCAATATACTAAATACATATTTTAAGCAACTGAATTATATTACTTTTTTGTATAATATATATATTATCTATAATTTTTATATTAAATACAATGTTTTAGCCAGTAAATTTTTTTTACTAAATACCGATAAGTATTTATTTATTGCGAATCTTTATCAAAATTTTATGCTTGCCAATAACAAACAATTTGGGCATAAAAAAAATATGAATAAACATACAAGTATCAGCTTTGAAGAAATGCAAAAAAACGCTAGTGAAGCGACTATATTGCTTAAATCAATGGCAAACGAAACGCGGCTTATGATTTTATGCCAATTAGTTGATGGCGAAAAATCTGTTACTAATCTTATGGAGAAAGTACATTTAAGCCAATCTGCATTATCACAGCATCTTGCAATTTTAAGGCGTGAGCGATTGGTAACAACTAGGCGTGATGCACAATTAGTTTTCTATTCGCTAAACTCATCAAATGCCATGGCAATATTGGTTGCATTGGATAAAATATATTGCAATCCATAAAAAAATTATTGATGTATTTGAAAAAAAACAAGCCCTGAGTTTCAGGGCTTTTTTAATAAAAAAGCCCGCACGAAGCGGGCTTTATGGCGGACAGGGTGGGATTCGAACCCACGGTAGACTTCCACCTACGACGGTTTTCAAGACCGTTGCCTTAAACCGGACTCGGCCACCTGTCCATAAAGGCTGAAATAAAGAAACTTACAAAAGAAGCAAGCCCTTAAAACATATTTTTACTGCATATTGCAGATAAATTACACAATTCATTTACACAAAAAAAGTGGCGGCAACCCAAAGGTCGCCGCCAAAACAGAGGCACTATAGAGACAATTAATCGATATTGCGTTTGTAAGTTTCAGGCAAGAATAACATGCCAAGAACTAATGTTACACCAGCAATAACGATTGGATACCAAAGGCCATAGAAAATATCGCCTTTAGATGCTACCATCGCAAAAGCGATAGTTGGCAAGAATCCGCCGAACCAACCATTACCGATATGATATGGTAATGACATAGAGGTATAGCGAATACGGGTTGGGAACAATTCAACAAGCAATGCCGCGATTGGACCATAAACCATAGTTACAAGAATTACCAAATAAGCAAGGATTGCAATCACTAATGGACCATTAGTAGATGCAGGGTCAGCCTTGTCTGGATAACCAGCAGCTTTAAGACCAGTTTTTACATCTTTTTGGAACTTATCAATTGCTGCTTTTTTGGCATCACCAGTAAGAGCAGGATCTTTTGCATTTGGTGCCGCAATTACTGTTTCACCAATTTTAACAGAGGCAATTGTACCAGGTGCAGCATCAGTTTGCGCATAGCTTACACCACTTTTTGCCAAAAAGTTTTTAGCAATATCGCATGAATTTTTATCAAATTTAGTTTTGCCAACAGGGTCAAACTGAACTGAACATTCTGCTTTATCAACTGACACTGAAACCGGTGAATTAGCCAAAGCTTTTGCCAAAGCAGGGTTAGCTGCGTTTGTTAAAGAATGGAAAACTGGGAAATAAGTGAAAGTTGCAAGTGCAAGGCCAGCCATAATAATTGGCTTACGACCAATTTTATCAGACAACCAACCAAAGAATATAAAGAATGGTGTACCGATAGCAAGTGAAATTGCAATCATATAGTTAGCAGTCAATGATTCAACTTTAAGCATTTTTTCCAAGAAGAATAATGCATAGAATTGACCAGTGTACCAAACCACAGCTTGACCAGCTACTGCACCGAATAAGCAGATGAATACATATTTCAAGTTGCCCCATTTACCGAATGCTTCTGCTAATGGTGCTTTTGAAACTGTACCTTCTTCTTTCATCAACTGATATACTGGGCTTTCGTTTAGTCTTAAACGAATTACCATAGAAACACCAAGCAAAAGAATAGATACTAGGAATGGAATACGCCAGCCCCAAGCCTCAAATGCTTCTTTTGGCATTGCTTGTTTACAAAGAATAACAACCAACAATGCAGCAAACAAACCAAATGTAGCAGTTGTTTGAATCCACGAAGTGTACAAACCACGTTTATTATTTGGCGCGTGTTCAGCAACATAAGTAGCCGCACCACCATATTCACCGCCCAATGCAAGACCTTGAACAAGGCGCATAAGAATAAGTAGAATTGGAGCAGCAATACCAATTGTATTATAGCTTGGCAAAATACCCACACCAAAAGTAGCAAGACCCATAAGCCCCATAGTTACTAAGAATGTATATTTGCGTCCAACCAAATCACCTAAGCGACCAAAAACAACCGCACCAAATGGACGAACAGCAAAGCCAGCTGCAAACGCTGCCAATGCGAAAATGAAACCAGTTCCCGGATCCACTGCTGAGAAGAAATTAGCGGTAATTTGCGAAGCTAGCAAACCATATAGATAAAAATCATACCACTCAAAAACTGTGCCAAGCGAACTTGCACCGATGACCATTTTCTCGTCATGCGTCGCTTTGTGATGCTTTGGCAAACCATCAATATCTGACATTTTACTCTCCCTATTTAATTATTAAAACGAATATTTAGCGGCAAATTCGATACGGTTTAATGAACCATCAAGGCCATTAACCAATTCACGTTTGCCAAGACGATATTCGACCCCCAAATCGATACCTTTTACTGGCGAATAGAAAATATTCGCAGCAACTGATTGTGATTTTTTAGTGTAAGCGCTGAAAGCACCAGTTACAAAACCTGCAGGATAATCAGCTGACTGATATGAACCCATCAAATTCACACGTGTCATCGGATTAATCATGAAACGCACTGAACCAGTTGCCGCAAAATTATTTACTTTGAAAAGGCTGTTATTCGCATAAATCGCGTCTGGAACCATATTCAAACCAACATAACGGCCAATACCATTACCGGCAGTTACCAAAAAGCGAACATCATTTGCTTTCTTTTCACCAAACGGAATTTTACCACCGATACTAATACCTGTTCCTGTATCTTTTGCAGTAACAACGCCATTGTTTACAGCCAATTCACGCACAAGACCTGCAACGGAAAATTCACCAACTTTTGTGTTAAACTGAATGCGCGCTGCTAAATCAGGCAATCTATCATCATCATTTTCAGTTAATGCTGGACTTCCAGAGACTGCAGAAGCTGTTTCAGAATTTTCAAGTGAAATATTAAAGGTTGTAATTGGTGAAATCTTTTTAGTATAACGAACTAAAGGTTGACGTGCGAACACCGTACCTTCTGTTATGCCTACAAAGTCTGTAGATTCAGGTATTGCACCTAAATATTGGAATGTTGTCCAATCTTGACCAATTGTTAGACCATCTAACTGAACATATGCACGACGAACCGCCATATTATAACCGTTCGTTGTACGTTCAGAACCAGCACCTGCAGTAGTTTGGAAATCTGCCTCAATATAACCTTTTACCGTATGACCAGCAACGTCAGTAGTTAGGTTAGTCCAAAGGCGTGTTTGTTTTGCGGATGCATCAAATACACGTGAACCACGACCTGTTCCTGTTGGAATTTGACCTGGTAAATAGAAATCGCGTCCTAAAGCATTTGCAGCTACTTCACCCGACGAAAAATTAGAGAATGTGCCTACAGTTTTAATAAAACCGCCAACTTTAACAGTCGTATTGCCAACCCTAAAACCTTCAGCTGGTGCAGAAGCAGGTGCAGCTGCGGCAGGTGCAGGCGTTGATTTTGCTTTTGCAAGTTCTGCTTTTAATGCATCCATTGATGCTTCAAGTTGTTTCAAACGTGCTTCTAATTGCGCAGTGTCTGCTGATTGCGCCATTGCACTTTGAGGTGCGCAAAGCGGCAATGCAATCGCCATTGCAGTAGTAGCCAAAAGAACAACATTTTTACGTGTCGAAATTTTCATCCTTGTTAATCTCCCCTTGCGTATATCGTTTGCTTCTTTCAAATAAATTTGTAACGCAAATCGACAAAATTTCGCGTTTGGATGTTTGCGGGAAGTTTGACAAATTCGTAAGATAGACCTTGGTATTATGAACTTTTGTATAGCTGCCATGAATTATTGCAATGCACAAATAATTGTGCGGCGCACTAAATAAATATTATTATTTATATATTTCAATAATTTACTATATATTTCATAGTGATTTTCACATTTGGATTTTAGAACTCACTAATGTAATGAGGATAAAGCATTTACATTCTGTTTTTTTTGAACAATAGTTATAGTGTGAGAAAAATATATATCGGGGGTTATTTTGACTAAGCGTATTCTTATTGTTGATGACCACCCATTATTCCGCCAAGCACTTGTAATGGCGACTAATAATGTGGATGCTGACGCGCAAATTACACAAGCAGGAAACTTAGAAGCTGCTGTAAATGCTGTTTCTGAAAATTCTGATTTTTCGCTTATTCTTTTAGACTTAAAGATACCAGGGGCAAATGGCTATTCTGGTGTTGCGCTTATTCATTCTGAAGCGCCAGATTCACCAATTCTTGTTATTTCAAGCGCAGAGCCTGCAAAAGCCGCATCAGAGGCTAAAAGATTTGGTGCTATCGGCTTCATATCAAAAGATAATGACCTTGGTGCAATTGAAATTGCAATTAAAGACGCTTTAGATGGCAAATTCAACCAATCATCATCGGAAAATAATTATTCTATTGATGCTGAAGTTGATGATATGGCACAAAAAGTTGCATCACTTACACCAATGCAATTGCGTGTTCTTTTAGGCGTTTTAAGCGGAAGACTTAATAAGCAAATCGCATATGACCTTGGAATTAGTGAAGCCACTGTAAAGGCGCATTTAACGGCAATTTTCAAAAAACTTGACGTCGGAAATAGAACTCAAGCTGCCCTTGCCGCCCGCGCATTAGGAATTGGTTCTTAGGTTTTTGCTAATCCAATTTAATAATGCTTCTTGCGCAAGTGGTTTGCGTAAAATCTCTATGTCATCGTAATCAAGGCCAGATGTAAATTCATCAATTGTATTTGCCGTGATTATTGCAATTTTTGCGGTTTCATTAACAGATTTAATTGCATGCGCCAAATCAAAACCATTAGGACCAGAACCAAAATCATAGTCTAAAAAATATGCGTCATAATGCGCATTGTCGGCAACTGCATCATGATATTTATGATAGGTTTTTACTATATGCCCTAATTGGCGCATCAAAGTTTCCATTGCTTCGGCAACAATCATATCATCATCAACAATCATAAATGACATTGATTTCATATCATCATGATTTTCATCCAAAATAATATTCTCACTTGAATCATTATATTCTTGTTGGATTGGAATAATTATTTCAGATTTTTGCGTAATGATTTCTTTATAAGGTAAGGAAACGCTAAAACGACTTCCCTTGCCTTCATTGCTTTTTAAATTGATATTTGCGCCTAATAATCTCGCGGTTCGTTCAACGATAGATAGGCCAAGACCAATTCCGCCCTCTTCATTATTTTCCAGACGCTCAAATTCTTGGAAGATTTTTTCTTGCTTTTCAATTGGAATACCGGGGCCGGTATCATAAACCTCAACAATAATTTTCTTATTATGTTTTCTTATGCCGACCAAAACACCACCTTTTTTAGTGTACCGAATGGCATTAGATATTAGATTTTGAACAATTGAACGTAATAAAGTTGGGTCTGTTTCTATAATAGCATCAATACCCGCAAATCGAATTTCCAAACCTTTTTCAAGGGCTTGCGGCCTAAATATTTCTACAACTTCGGCAATTTTCGCTTTAATTGGAAACTCTCTTACTTGTGGAACAACACCCCCTGCATCAAGTTTTGATATATCAAGCAATCTTCTAAGAAGCTTTTCACCTGCTTCAATAGATTGGTCAACTTTGTTCAATAATTGCTTTTTCTCTTCTGGAATTTGTCGTGATAAAGCCGCGGCAAATAATCGTGCCGCGTGAAGTGGTTGCAACAAATCATGGCTTGCCGCAGCTAAAAACCGTGTCTTATCTGCAGTGGCTTGTGCGAGTGCACGATTTGCACGTGATAATTCTGAAGTTCTTTGTCCAACCCGAATTTCAAGCTCAGTACGTGCCTTTTCAAGGCCAATTCGCGCTTTTGCTTCGTTTGTAATATCCGTAAAGCACATTACATAGCCGCCACCAGGCATAGGCCCACCAACAGTTTTGAAAACTCGACCATCTTCGCGAACACGTTCAAATGAGTGGCGGTTTCTTCTACGCATATGATTAAGCCTGCGTTCGACATGATTCTCTACTTCACCTGGGCCACATTCGCCGCGCAAGGCATTATATCTTATTAAATCGGCAACTGGTGCGCCAACTCTTACCATACCTGGGGGATAATTGAATAAATCAAGATATCGGCTATTCCATGCAACTAAATTAAGATTTCTATCGACCACGCTTACACCAGGGTCAATATGCTCAAGGGTTGCGGCCAATAAATCCTTTGAAAATTGAAGGCTTTGGCCAGTATGGTCAAGCATTTGCGTAATATCTGAAATCGTTATGCTTGAACCTGATAATGCAGACGACATAAGCGCACGCGCAGATGGCGCACCAATAACACTTGCAATCATTCTTTCTGCAGAGCGCGCCATAACCCTATCAATTGGAAGGTTAAGTGGGTTTGTCTCATCATCAGTATTTTTTATTAATTTTGTTTGCGCCTGTTCCTTGCCAACAAATCTTCCTACTAAATCGATTAATTCGCCAACACTTGTAACTTGTTGAACTGAAACTTTGCGACCTAATTTGAATGGTAATTTTGCAGGATTGAAACTTCTTGCCGCTACCATTGCGTGAACAGTAAGATTTAATCCAATGCTCCAGATTGTGCCGTGTGAAATTGGGCTTAAACCACCAATGTTCAATAATGCAGATGGGTCTAATAGAGTGCCATTTAATGGCAATAACAAATTATCATCAATTATATTTGGTATAAGTAATGTATATGCCCAAACCAAAAGCCCAGTCAGCAAACCCGCTTTTGCGGCTACGGGGTCGCGGTTTGGACTGTATACACTCATTATTAAAGCAGGCGCAAATTGGGCAACTGCAGCAAAAGCTATAAGGCCAATTGAAGCAAGTCTTTCACCCGCCGGGATTTTTGTTGCATATAGAAATGCCACACTCATAAGTGCGACAATCATAATTCGCCTTACAATTAGCATTACATGACCAAAATTCGTATTTTTTGACCATTTAGTATTTTGCATCAATAATGGGGCAATCAAATCATTTGAAACCATTGTTGAAAGGGCAATTGTTTCAACAATAACCATTCCTGTTGCCGCCGAAAAACCGCCAAGAAAAACAACCAAAGCAAGCAATGTGTGCTGTTTCTGAAGTGCGATATCAATAACTAAAAGATCGGCACGAAAACCATTTGGCAAAATTGCAAAACTTGCAATCGCAATCGGTAGTGCAACAATTGTTGTTGTTAGAAGATATGAAACAAAAGGCCACCTTGCCTTTCTTATATCATCCGCACCACTTGCTTGAATAATTCCCACATAAAATTGGCGCGGCAAACAAATAACGGCAATCGAGGCAAGAAAGCCAAGAACAAAGAAATCTATATTTATTTTGCGCGGGTTAAAATTGGCAATTATACGCTCTATACCATAATTTTGCGCCTCGGTTGGGGCTGAAAAAAATGCAATTATTGCAAATATTCCAATTGCAAGAAATGCAACTAATTTGACAATCGATTCTGCTGCAATCGCAAATAATACGCCATCATTGCGGCTTGCCGCTTCATATGATCTTGTACCGAACAACATTGCAAAAACACCCAAAGTAAGGGCAGTTAACGCCATCGGCCCCGTTGGGTCACTTTCATGGGCAAGCCTTACAAAACTTGAACCAACAGACCTTAATTGAAGTGCAAGATATGGCACAGTCCCCAAAAGTGCCAATAAAGTTACAAGCGCGGCAACACCACGTGAATTAGAATATCTTGAACCGATAAAATGCGATATCGATGTTGCGCCTTCTTGTTTTACAGCCTCGACCAATCTTTCAAGGAAATTAGAACCGAAAACAAAAAGTAATATTGGTCCTAAATATATTGGCAAATATGGCCAACCTTCGGCAAATGCTGTTCCAACTGCGCCAAAAAATGTCCATGATGTACAATATACGGCAAGTGCCAGACTATAGGCATAAGTTCGTGTCTTTGGCTTGAACATAACAGAGCCAAAACCTTTACCGCCATTTTCCTTTGCCCAATTTGCAAGAACGAATAATAAACTTGCGTAAAGACCTGCTACTATAAATACTGTTGCACCCGGCATAATCACCACACTTTTTATTGAATTTTATTTTTGTAGGAAATAAAAATAAAGGCAAGTAAGTTTTACAAATAAGACCTTAGCCTAATATAAGTAGCCTGCCAAATTTGCTATTTAAACACCCAACAAGGGGAAATTTACAATGGCAGACAAATATGACCTAGTATACCAAGAAAGTGTAAGCAATCCTTCGGCTTTCTGGTTGAAGGCTGCGCAAAATATTGATTGGATAAAAGAACCAAAAATTGGACATGATGGTAATGCATGGTTTCCTGATGGCGAGCTTAATACTTGTTACAATGCAATTGATCGCCATGTTGAAGCAGGTCGTGGAAATAGTGTTGCCCTTATCTATGATAGCCCCGTTACAAATACGGTTAAAAAATATAGCTTTTTTGATTTATTAGAGCGCGTTTCTAAAACCGCTGGTATGCTTGCTTCCAATGGCGTTAAAAAAGGTGACCGTGTAATTATTTATATGCCAATGGTGCCTGAAGCAATTTTTGCGATGCTTGCTTGCGCACGCTTAGGTGCAATTCATTCGGTTGTTTTTGGCGGCTTTGCCCCCGCTGAACTTGCAAAGCGTATTGATGATGCAAAACCAACATTAATTCTTACCGCTTCATGTGGTATTGAACCTGGGCGTTTGGTTGAATATAAACCGCTTCTTGATAATGCGCGCCATCTTGCAGTGCATAAAGTTGATAAAGCGATTGTGTTGCAACGCGAAGTTCACCCTGCACATCTTGATGCACAAAATGATTTAAATTGGGCGCATGAATATAATAAAGCTGCGCCACATAATTGCGTTACAGTAAAATCAACTGACCCACTTTATATTCTATATACTTCAGGGACCACTGGTATTCCAAAGGGTGTTGTTCGTGATAATGGTGGTCATGCGGTTGCACTTAATTGGTCGATGGAAAATGTTTATGGTATGCAACCTAATGAAGCATTTTGGGCGGCGTCTGATATTGGTTGGGTTGTTGGACATTCATATATTGTCTATGGACCATTAATTCGTGGTTGCACAACAATTGTGTTTGAAGGTAAGCCAGTTGGAACACCAAATGCAGGCACATTCTGGCGCATTATTCGTGATTATAATGTTGATGTATTCTTTACTGCGCCAACCGCAATTCGCGCTGTTCGCCGTGATGATCCAGAAGGTAGCTTTATAGCGAATGAAGGAATTGGAAAATTACGTGCTTTATTCCTTGCAGGTGAACGCGCTGATCCTGAAACAGTTAAATGGGCGCAGGAAAATCTTAAAAAACCTGTTATTGACCATTGGTGGCAGACTGAAATTGGTTGGCCCGCTATGGCGACATGTTTGGGTCTTGGGCGTACCGAAACCCTTGCGGGTTCTGCTGGTCACCCTGTACCGGGCTTTATTATCAAAGTTCTTGACGAAGACCATAATGAATTAGCGGCGGATGAAATTGGTGAAATCGCAATTAAAATGCCAATGCCGCCGGGATGTTTACCAACCCTATGGCAACGTCATGACCATTTTGTAGCTTCATATCTCGAACGTCATCCTGGTTTTTATACCGCGGGTGATGCGGGGACAATTGACACAAATGGCCGCGTCCATGTCATGAGCCGTATTGACGATATCATCAATGTCGCAGGTCATCGCTTATCCACAGGTCAAATGGAGCAAGTAGTAGCACAACATCCTGCTGTCGCAGAATGCGCAGTAATTGGCGTGCCTGATGAATTAAAAGGTGAGCACCCATTGGCCTTTGTTGTTCTTAAAAACGGTCATTATGTTGAACCGGGCGTATTGGTACACGAATTAATCGCCGCTGTTCGTAAAGAAATTGGCCCTGTTGCGGCATTTAAAGATGCCCATGTGGTTGAAAAACTTCCAAAAACTAGGTCTGGTAAAATTTTACGTGCAACAATGCGCAAAATAGCTTCTGGCGAAAATGTTCCAGTACCTCCGACAATCGAAGACCCCGATGCATTGCGATATATCAAAGAAGCAATGGGGCATGAATATTAGAATTCGTTAGAAACAATTTTTCTGGGGAACTTAGGGGCGCATTTTGCGCCCTTCTTTTTTATTCAATTTAGGCTTTTACAGAGAAAATCGTATCAATTCATCCAAATAATTTTTTGGTTGAGAATAAAAAGCAAAAAATTTATCAGATGGTCTATAAGCCGGGTTCTGTATCCATTGCTGGATGGCGATTATTCATCTTGGATAAGGATTACCCCTTACCTCACGCGACCTACCCGAACATCGGCATGCATTTTGCCATTGGTTACCCAAAACGTGTTCCTATTCGGTCTTGCTCCTGACGGGGTTTACCATGCCTCTATTGTTACCAATAAAGCGGTGGGCTCTTACCCCACCTTTTCACCCTTACCCAATATATTAGGCGGTTTGTTTTCTGTGGCACTTTCCCTAAAGTCACCTTTGGCGGACATTATCCGCCGTCATTAATGCTTGGAGCCCGGACTTTCCTCACCACCTACCTTTTGGCAATTAGTGGTGCAATCGCCCGACCATCTGATAATGATAAAATGGCTTATTTACTTAGTAATATCAAGCAGGCGAAACAATTTTTGCCAGTCTTTCGATTTTACCCAAAGTATCGACATCAAGAAGCCCCATAACATCACTTTGTCTAAAACGTCTTTGGAAGGCGACTAATACAGGCGTAAAATCAAGGTCATAAATACCATTTAAATTAACGCCATAACCAATCATTTTTAGGCCTTTTTGGGCACGTAAAACATAATCATTAGATGTGCCGATAAGACTTGCAAGAATAGTTTTATCATTATCTTCTTTGGAGTGTGGAATATTTAATGAAATTCCCCTGTCCGCAAATTTTTGCCAAGGGAATTTTTCACCAGGGTCAAGTTTTCTTTTTGGCGCCCAATCTGCGTGACCAATAATATGCTGTTTATCAAGGCCGTGGCGTTTTTTTATTTGTTCAACTAACCACATTACAGAATTTATTTGCGCAACTGGAAAATCAGGAATGCCAAAATCATGACCACCATTGGCAATTTCAATACCGATTGAGTGTGAATTCATATCTTTTACACCAGCATAATCGCCGCCACCTGCATGCCACGCACGCTTACTTTCATCAACCAATTGGAAAATACGCCCGTCATCATAAACCAAATAATGCGCTGAAACACGATGTAAATTTGGCGGTGGTGCAACAACACTACCATCAGGGTTTGGTTTAGGAACCTGAACAACATCATTATTATAATTAACGCGCCTTGGATCTTTATCACATAATAATTTTAGCGCCGCCTCTTGGCTTTTCATACCTGTATAATGAAGGATTACAAACCTTATAATACCATTTCTTTCATCAAAATTTGGTGATGGGTTTTGTATTATTTCATACTTTTCTTCGACGCTTTTATGCATTCGCTTTGGCTTTGGTGCATGGGTAGAAAATGGTATCATCAAATTACTTCGTGTTTAGGTGTGTTCATAAATTTTATTGATTTAAAATCAATACTTAGCAGCGTAATTCCAAAAGCACAAATAATTGCCCCTATAAAGATTTTTGGATCAACATGTTCACCAAATACAAACCTTGCAATTAATACAGTCCAAAATGGTGTTGTCGCAGTATAAGGAACAACTTGGCTTAAATCATATTTTTTCAATAATCTAAAATAAGATGTATGCGCAAAAATTGTAACAAAAAAAACAGAAAAAAATAATACAGATACAATCTTAAATTCATTAAGCCAAAGATGATGCTCATCTATCCTCTCGGAGAAATAAGAACCAATGGCAACCGGAAAAAACGAAAAAAGCGATATCCAAGCTTGTAATTTAATTGCGCTAATAGGTTTTACTTTTTTAAGTAAAATATTTCCAAATGCCGTTAATGCAGCCGATGCAAGAACATATAATACCCCAATTCCAGGTTTAAAATGAATTGGTTTATATATACTAAGCCATACGCCAATAAACGCAATTATAATGCCCAAAATCCTATATTTTGATGGGCGCTCACCAAGAAGTATAACACTAAAAACAATACTCATGGGCAAAGACATTTGGCCTAATATAGCCGATATGCTTGATGGTGTAGTTTCAAGGCCATAATATAGAAAAACGAAGTTTAAACCGCCCACTAACATCGCGATTAAAAATATTTTGAATATCTCACGCGGGACTGGAAATGCAAAGGGCAATAAAATTATCGCAACGCTAAAGAAACGACATGCCGCAAAAAACATTGGCGGGGCATCATGCAATGCCCATTGCGTTAATGGAACATTAGCGCCCCAAAACAGGCAACATATTAAAATAAGGCCAATGTCAATTATTTTCATTAAATCAATCTTGCCATATTTTTTTCAATTTACCACTTAGTTAGGTGCTTAAATTATTTCTTTGCGATCTTATTTTTGCATAAGCAGCATTAGCTAAAGCAGTTTGTTCATTAGCAATGCGAAGAAATTCTTTTGGTTCCCCGCGCGCAATAAAATTATCAGGATGATTTTGCGTTACAATTTTAAGCCATGCAGACTTGATTTTAGCATCATCATCTTCTTCATGAACCCCAAGTACGACATAAGGGTTAAGGTTTTCTTCTTTTATAAATAATTGCGATACCCTTGAATAATCACTTTCTGTCAGGCCAAGATTTTGCGAAACAGAAAATAAAAAATCCTTTTCAACTGCCTTAATTTGACCATCGGCAGCCGCAACAAGAAATAAAATTGCTAAAATATCCATTTTTAATACTCGATTTTGTGGGTATTTACGGGCAATTTTTTTCGCATAACTTTCATAACCCAACACACTTGATCCCGCTAATGAGAATAATTTATCAATAATAATTTCATCCTTGGGATTTATAGGAAATGCGGCACGAAATGCCTGGGCTTCTTCTATAGTTGTTATGCCATCTGCTTTCGCCATTTTTGCAGCAAGTGCAACAATTGACGATGCAAAATCAATATCCATCTGTTCTGAATTTATTATTAGTGCCCGACTATCGCTTGGCTTTTTGTTCGTGGGCCAAAATAGCGTTACAGCCTTGGCAAAAATATCTCTCCAGATTGACATGATTTATATTATCCCATTGAGCAGATATAATTCAATAGTAAAATAATAAAAAAATATTCCCTTAATTGGATAATTGGCACACCAATTGCGTGTATAGGGCATGATAATTGAAACTGTCTCAAATTGGATCAATGCAAATTATGGTGAACAAAAGACCATGTTCATGATGATTCCGATTGCTACATTCTTATTTTTATCAATTTTTAGCCGTATTACTAGGCCGCGCGATTACTCATTAACTAGCCGTCAAACAAAACTTGAAGGTCCAGGTGTTGGCGCCTTTGTTATTGGCTTCCTTGTAATTTTTTGTGTAATAGTCTGCCTGAAAAGATATGCAGATGTCGATGTTGTTGAAACTACACAAAATTTTGTAATGCGTTTAATTTGATTAAAAAAACTTTTTATTCACCAGTTTTTGCTAATATGTAAAAAAAGGTGGGGGAAAACATGTTTTTTGCTGAATTATTTCAGAGGATTTCATCAATTGTGGGTGTGCCTGTAAATATTCTTATTATTGTTCCACTTGTATTAGCTTTATCATTTCACATCATAAAAAAGAGTGAAAACACGAAAAATTTTGCCACCTACTCACGTAGCAAAATGGAACGAAAATATTTGCATCAGAAAAATGATTCAGTTGCAATTCTATCTTTGGCACTATTGATAGTTTCTGGTTACGTGTCTTATGTGACCTTTCAGACACGCAATATACCAAAAATTGAAATTGAAAATTTACGCCTCAGAAACTAAGCATCATAATTAAGAATTGGTGCAAGCCAACGTTCACAGGTTTTAATATCCCAATTTTTACGATTGGCATAATCTTCAACTTGGTCTTTTTCAATTCTACCAACGCCAAAATACTCACTTGAATTATGCGCAAAATATAGACCGCTCACAGATGATGGGGGATTCATTGCCATTGAAGTGGTAAGTTCAATGCCTGTATTCTTCGTTGCATCAAGAAGCTTGAAAAGTGTAAGTTTTTCAGTGTGATCAGGTTGGGCAGGATAGCCAGCGGCTGGTCGAATACCTCGGTATTTTTCACCAATTATATCTTTCACAGATAGATTTTCGTCAGGTGCATAAGCCCAAAATTCTTTACGAACCCTGTAATGAATATGCTCTGCCAAAGCCTCCGCAAGTCTATCGCATAAAGACTGAAATAAAATTGCCGAATAATCATCATTATTGGCCTTAAATTCCTCGGCCTTATTTACTTCACCAATGCCAGAAGTAACGGCAAAACCGCCAATATAATCATTCATTCCAATTGGTGCGATATAATCAGAAAGTGCAAAATTAGGTTTTGAGGAATCTTTTTGCATTTGTTGGCGCAAAGTATGGAAAGTTGCGATTTGGTTTTGGCAAGTTTCATCATCAAAGATTGCGACATCGTCACCAATTTGATTAGCAGGCCAAAAGCCGATTACAGCGCGTGCTTTTATCCATTTTTCTGCAACAAGTTTTTCAAGCATTTTTTGCGCATCATTGAATAAATTAGTCGCCGCCTCACCGATTAAATCATCTTGCAAAATTGCTGGGTATGAACCGGCCAACTGCCACGATGAAAAGAATGGCGTCCAATCAATGAAGGGCACTAAATCATTCAGTGGATAATTATCAAAAACCTTGGTTCCAAGAAATTTAGGTTTTACAGGTGAATATTCAAGTTTTGGCGCGTTTGCCCTTGCCTCTGTAAGCGTTGCACGCTTCCTTTTATCTTGGCCGCTTGCATGGGCAATGCGCGATTTTTCTTGATCTTGTTTAATAGATTTAATAAAATCAGCGCGTTCATCACCTAATAATTTTTGTACTACTGGAACGGCGCGACTTGCATCACTTACATATAAAGTTACGCCACTAAAGTTTTGTGCAATCTTGACCGCAGTATGGGTTTTCGATGTGGTCGCACCACCAATTAGCAATGGAATATCTTTTAATCCCGCTTTTTCCATCTCTTGCGCAACATAGCACATTTCATCAAGCGATGGCGTGATAAGACCCGATAGGCCAATTATATCAACTTTATGATTAATTGCTTCTTCAATGATTTTCTCGGTCGGAACCATAACGCCCAAATCGACAACCTCAAAACCATTACATTGTAAAACAACGCCCACAATATTCTTACCAATATCGTGAACATCGCCTTTTACAGTTGCCATAAGGATTTTACCGTTTGACTTACCTACTAGGCCCATTCTTTCTTTTTCTTCTTCAAGATATGGAATTAAATGGGCAACCGCTTCTTTCATTACACGCGCTGATTTAACAACTTGGGGCAAAAACATTTTTCCTGCGCCAAATAAATCGCCAACCACATTCATGCCATCCATTAATGGGCCTTCGATAACATGTAGTGGGCGTTCGCATTCAAGACGGGCTTCTTCTGTATCTTGAACGATAAATTCATTTATGCCTTTAACCATTGCATGGGTTAGGCGTTCACGCACTGGTAATTGGCGCCATGATAAATCAGGGCCAGTATCTTTTTTGCTTGCAGCGCCTGCGTATTTTTGGGCTATATCAAGTAATCTTTCGGTGGCGTCGTCACGACGATTTAGAATTACATCTTCGCACGCATCGCGTAATTCGGGTTCTATTTCATCATAAATTCCCAATTGCCCTGCATTAACAATACCCATATCCATGCCGTTTTTGATTGCATGATAAAGGAATACTGTGTGCATAGCCTCACGAACGATTTCATTACCACGGAAAGAGAATGAAACATTCGAAACGCCACCCGAAATATGACAATGTGGAAGGCTTTCACGTATAATTCGTGTTGCTTCTATGAAATCTACGGCATAATTATTATGTTCTTCTATGCCAGTTGCAACGGCGAAAATATTGGGGTCGAAAATTATATCCTCAGGCGGAAAGCCAATTTTATCTACAAGTAAGTGATAAGCGCGCATACAAATTTCAACTTTGCGCTGTTTTGTATCCGCCTGCCCTTGTTCGTCAAATGCCATTACGACAGTTGCGGCACCATATTTTTTAATTTTTCGTGCAAGTTCAAGGAATTTTTCTTCCCCTTCTTTAAGGGAAATTGAATTTACAATCGCCTTTCCTTGGGTGCATTTCAAACCTTGTTCGATAATTTCCCATTTGGAACTATCAATCATAAGCGGAATTTTGGCAATGTCAGGTTCGGTTGCAACAAGATTTAAAAATGTGCGCATTGCCTTTACGCCATCAATCATGGCAGCATCAACATTCACATCAAGAATATTTGCCCCGCCATCAACTTGTTGCCTTGCAACCGCAAGTGCACCGACATAATCGTCATTCTCAATAAGTTTACGGAATTTTGCTGAACCTGTTACGTTTGTTCTTTCGCCAACAATAACAAAGGCGCGTGGTGATAAAATATTTTCTTGGGTCATAATCTATGCATGTACAAAAGGTTCAAGGCCAGAAAGGCGAAGTGCGGTTTCGTGTTGTGGGATTTGACGCGGTTTCTTACCTTCAACCCCGTGTGCAATATGTTTAATATGATCAGGTGTTGTGCCGCAGCAGCCACCAACAATATTCACCATGCCATCAAGTGCCCAATGCGAAATCACATCACACATATCCTGCGGTGTTTCATCATAGCCGCCAAAGGCATTTGGAAGGCCAGCATTTGGGTGGCACGAAATTTTAGTTTCGGCAACACGCGCCAAATCCGCTAAAAACGCACGCATCTGCTTTGGCCCTAATGCGCAATTAAGGCCAATTGACCATGGATTTGCATGACGCACACTATTATAAAACGCCTCAACGGTTTGCCCCGATAAAGTACGCCCCGACATATCGGTAATTGTTCCAGAAATCATAATTGGCAATTGTTCACCGATTTCGTCAAAAATTTCTTCAGCCGCATAAATTGCCGCTTTGGCATTCAATGTGTCGGTTATAGTTTCAATCAAAAGAACATCGGAACCGCCATCAATAAGACCGCGTATCTGCTCTTTAAAAGCTGCCATCATTGTATCAAAATCAATATCCCTGAATGCAGGATCATCAACTTTTGGTGATAAAGACAATAATTTTGTAGTTGGGCCAATTGAACCAGCAACTAATTTTGGGCTTTCTCTGGTTTCATATTTATCAGCCGCAAGACGCGCGATTTTCGCGGCCTCTCTATTCATTTCATATGAAATATCTTCCATCCCATAATCAGCCTGCGAAACGCGCTGCGCGCCGAAAGTATTGGTTTCAACAATATCAATACCAGCAGCAAAGTAATTTTCGTGAAGTTTTTGGATTGCATCTGGCTGTGTAATAACCAAAAGGTCATTATTGCCTTTTTGCGATATTTTCACATCTTTAAAACGTTCACCGCGAAAATCATCCTCATTAAATCCAAGACCTTGAATAAGCGAACCCATAGCGCCATCAAGCACTAAGATTTTGGTTTTTGCTAATTCCTCAATAGCTATGAAACGTTCTTTTCGTGAATTAAAAATTGCCATTATATTTTCTCTTTTGCCTTTACACCAAGGCGACGGCAGGTTGCCAAACTAAGTGCGGCTTTATTTAAAGTATAAAAATGAAAGTCTTTAACGCCTTCGCCCTGAAGCTTTGTGCATAAATCACTAGCAACTGATGCTGCGACTAAGTCACGAACTTCGGGACTATCATCAAGGCCATTAAAGGCTTCACTAAACCATTGCGGGATTTCAGTATTACATGCTTGCGCCATGCGCATATAACCTTTGACCGAACCAACTGGCATAATCCCTGGTAATAATGGAATATTGATACCAGCCTTGGTTGCTGCATCCCTAAAGCGTAAATATTTATCAGCCTCACAAAAAAATTGTGAAATAGCACGATTTGCTCCTGCATCTATTTTTGCTTTTAAAACATCAATATCGTGATCAAGACTTGGGGATTCAGGGTGTTTTTCAGGGTAAAAACTAACTGAAATGTCAAAGTCCGCAATTCTCTTTGCAGCTTTCACAACTTCGGTGGCATTATTATATCCATTTGGGCGCGGGATAAACTTTGTACCAACACCTGATGGCGGGTCACCGCGTAATGCAACAATGCTTTTTACGCCTGATGCCCAATATTCACGTAAAACCGCATCGACTTCATCGCTACTTGCATCAACACATGTCAGGTGTGCGGCGGGCTTAAGATTGGTTTCTTTAAGAATTCTATTTACTGTTCTATGCGTTCTTTCGCGTGTTGAACCGCCCGCACCGTATGTTACCGATACAAATTCTGGCGATAATGGGGCAAGCAAATTTATGCTTTCCCATAATTTTTCTTCCATAATCTCAGTTTTGGGCGGAAAGAATTCAAAAGATATTCTTAAGTCAGTCATACAAATTCTCTATTATTATTTATTGGTGTATCTATTTTTATAGTTTTTGGTCGCATTTTAAATTTCATGACATGCACGTTCAAAAGTGGCTTGTCAGTATTTTTTGTTGATTGTGTGCCCCCAACTAATTGACCATCGATAAATTCGAAACCACAATCATCACACCATTTTTGAATTTCTTGATTAGTAAAACCAAGGCGCTTATGGCCGTGTTTATCGCGCAATTCTTCAAACTGATGTGGTGCAAAATCGGCAATCAACAATATGCCGTTTGATTTTATTACGCGCGCAGCTTCTTTTAGCGCATCACGTGGATCATCTAAATAATGTAGAACTTGATGAATTGTTATTAAATCTGCGACATTATCTTCATATGGAAGATTAAAAATATCCCCCATACGAATTGAAATATTCGCGCCCTTTATTTCATCAAGGCGCGAACGTGCAAGGGCAAGCATAGAACGGCTTTTATCAATCCCCTCAGAACGTTTGGTTTGCCCCGAAAATAAATCTAATATTTTGCCTGTGCCGGCACCCAAATCAATATGAAATTCGAATTCTGATTTTTTTACTAATGATAATAACGCATCTTCAACCAATTTTTCAGGTTGTTGAAGTTTGCGTAAACTTTCCCATTCGGGCGCAATTGCATCAAAATAGTTTTGTGCCGCAATTTCGCGTGCTTTGCGTATGTCTGCTAATTTATGTGTATCTTTTGAAATAATATAATCGTCAGCGGCAATGGCTTCAATTATTGGATTTATTATCGATAATAGTTTTGGATCAGATGATAATTTTGCAAATACCCATGAGCCTTCGGCACGCTTTTCAATTATACCTGCTTCAGCAAGTAATTTAATATGGCGCGAAACACGTGGTTGACTTTGACCCAACACATTTGAAATCTCTTGCGCGGCAAGTTCACCTTGCGCTAAAAGCGCAATTATGCGAAGTCTTGTATCTTCGCCAGCGGCTTTTAAAATTTCAATTACTTCTTTCAAATCACACCTCGAAAATCATTTCAACATATAAACATATCTTTATATGATTTGGCAAGCGAAAAATACCTGTAAAAACCTAATGCACAATTTACAAAGCATATTATTGCTTCTTTATGTCAAAAAAACTTGTTGAAATTTTTACTGATGGTGCATGTTCTGGTAATCCTGGACCTGGTGGTTGGGGTGCAATATTACGTTATGGCGATAAAGAGCGTGAACTTTCGGGTGGAGAAAAAGATACAACCAATAATCGCATGGAATTAATGGCCGCAATTATTGCACTTGAAACCCTTAAAGAGCCTTGTGAAGTTTCACTAACTACTGACAGTAAATATGTGATGGACGGCATTACAAAATGGATTTTTGGTTGGAAAAAGAAAAATTGGAAAAAAGCCGATAATAAGCCAGTTTTAAACGCCGATTTATGGCAAAGACTTGATGTTGCAAACGCGCGGCATAAAGTTAATTGGAATTGGGTTAAAGGACATGCAGGACATGCTGAAAATGAGCGTTGCGATGAATTGGCAAGAATGGCGATAAAGGCTTTATAATGGGGAAAATTGGAAAAATCCTTGCATTTTCTGGAAGCGTACGCTCACAAAGCACTAATTCATTATTCCTCGAATTTTTAAGCAAATATGCGCCAAATAATTTAAAAATTGAAATTTATGCTTCTGTTAAATCATTACCAATTTTTGACATTGATGATATTGAAAACCCGCCACAAATTATGAAACAATTATTGGATAAAATAAGAGATTGCGATGCAATTCTTATTTCATGCCCTGAATATATTCATTCAATCCCAGGTGGCATTAAAAACCTTATAGACTGGCTTGTTCCAAACGAAGAAATAATTGATAAGCATATTTTCATTGTTCACGCATCACATCGCGGCGAAGATTTGCTTGAACAATTAAGGCTTGTTCTGCGCACGGTTTCAAACAATTTCCATGAAGATATTTTCATCAGATTTGGTTTAATGAACAAAAACCGTGACGAAATTTTTGAAATTCTAAATCAAAATATGACGCAGATTAATGAGTTCTTTGATAAGGTTTTTGAAAAAATATCATAATCTTTCCAAAATCTTACGCCCAATTTCCCATTCGCCAAGCTTTGAATCAGAATTTATATGCCCCTGTGCGCCAATATTTTCAAATTCGGAACCCCAAATTTTCGAATATTCTTCTGCTTTTTCAATATTAATCCATATATCATTTGTGCTTGCGACTATTATTGTTGGGAATTTCAGCTTTTCAAGTGGCATTGGGGCAAAACCTGTTGCATCAATTGGTTGCGCTAATTCGTCAACATTGGTTGGGGCAACTAATAGTGCACCACGTATTTTATGACCATATTGATTTGCCCAATGAATTATTGTGGCAACACCCAATGAATGACCGATTAAGATGACTTGTGATAAATCCTCATGATTTAGAGCATCAACAAGGTGTGAAACCCAATCATCTTTTGTAACATTTGCGCCCCAATTATCTTGATTTACAAGATGGGCATTCGGAATTGATTTAAGCCAATATGATTGCCAATGATTTTCATCACTTCCACGAAACCCAGGAATTAAAAAATATTTTGCCATAACATCTCCAATAGTTTTGGAATGATATCAATATAGCAATTATTATTAAGCATCAAAAATAGAGCTTAATGACTATATTCTTTGTGTGATTAGAATATTATTCTATAAAAATAGTTAATATTAAATCTCAGATAAAGTCTTTAATATGTTGTTATATTGTGTTTTTTCCAATTCATAAGATGCCATACGTTCGCGTTGTTCTTCAATAACTTCGACAGGGGCGCGGGCAACAAAATTTTCATTTGAGAGTTTGCCAGCTACCTTGCCAATTTCCATTTCACAACGTGCAATTTCTTTCTTTAAACGCGCAACTTCTGCATTTACGTCCAGAACACCTTCAAGCGGAAGCGCCAAAATTGCTTCATTATGAACGAAACTTACCGCCCCTTTCGGTGTTTCTTTTGCAGTCGTAGAATATTCAAGGCGCGCAAGACGATCAATCTCGCTTTGATATTTTTCAAGTAATTTGGCGCTTTCATCATTTGCACCAACCAATATAGCAGGGATTTTTGCACCAGCAGAAATATTGGCTTGTGCACGTAAAGAACGAATACCATTTATAAGGTCAATCACCCAATTTATTTCTTTATTAGATGCATCATTTATAAACCCATCACCAAATTTTGGCCATTGCTCACTAATCAATAGGCCATCGCGTTTAAGTGTAAATTCAGCGGTTTTTTCCCACAAGTCTTCGGTTAGGAATGGCATGAAAGGGTGCAATAATTTAAGTGTGTTTTCAATTGCCCAAGCCAAAGTTTGGCGGGTTTCATTTTTTGCAATCTCATCATCACCATTTAATAATGGTTTGATAAGTTCAACATACCAATCACACAAAACGCCCCAAATGAAATTATAAAGTCCAGTTGCCGCTTCATCAAAACGATGAACCGATAATGCGTTTTCAACATTATTGGCAGTTTTTGCGATTTCAGAAACAATCCATTTATTAATTGTATTTTCAACTTTTAAAGGATCAAAATTAGCGCCAAGCACGCATTCATTCATCTGTGCAAATCGTGCGGCATTCCATAATTTTGTGCCAAAATTACGATAACCTTCAACGCGTTTCGCACTCATACGAATATCGCGCCCAGGCCCAGCGGCAATTGCAAGGCAGAAACGTAAGCTATCGGCGCCAAATTCGTCAATCAAAGGAACAGGGTCAATAATATTACCCTTTGATTTTGACATTTTCTTACCTTTTTCATCAACCACGCGACTGTGAATAATGATGTTTTTAAATGGTGGCGAACCTGTGAAATGGCAACCAAACATCATCATACGCGCAACCCAGAAGAAGATAATATCAAACATGGTTACAAGTGTTGAAGTTGGGTAAAAACGCGCAAGTTCCGGTGTTTGTTCAGGCCAACCAAGCGTTGAAAATGGCCAAAGGCCAGATGAGAACCAAGTATCAAGAACGTCATCATCGCGGCGTAATTCAACGTCTTTACCATGTTTTGCTTTTGCGGCGGCAATTGCTTCTTCTTCGGTTTCTTCAACGAAAATATTGCCATCTTGGTCGTACCAAGCAGGAATTCTATGTCCCCACCATAATTGACGCGAAACGCACCAAGGTTCGATATTTTCCATCCATTGATAATAAGTTTCTTTCCATGTGTCAGGAACAAACTTAACTTCACCTGATTTAACCGCTTCAAGCGCGGGAATTGCCAGAGTTTTGGCATCAACATACCATTGATCGGTCAAATATGGTTCGATAACAACCCCTGACCTATCACCAATTGGTTGCATGATTTTTTTATCTTCAACTTTTTCAAGCAAGCCAAGTTCATCAATATCGGCAACAACTTGTTTGCGCGCATCAAATCTATCAAGGCCGCGATATTTTGCAGGCACATAATCGGCATCCATCATGCGTGCTTGTTCATCCATAAGGATATACATTGGCAAATCATGGCGTTTTGCAACTTTATAATCGTTGAAATCATGTGCACCAGTAATTTTCACTCCACCCGAACCAAAATCAGGGTCAGGATATTCGTCGGCAATGATTGGAATATATCTATCAGCAAGCGGAAGTAAAACACGTTTGCCAACAATTGGCGCATAACGTTTATCTGATGGGTGAACCGCAACCGCGCCATCACCTAGCATTGTTTCTGGGCGTGTAGTTGCGATTGCAATATAATTGCGTGTTTCAAATTCGGTTGGATTGCCTTCATCATCATAGGCAATTGGGAATTCATAGGTTTCGCCATTTTCAAGTGGATATTTGAAATGCCAAAAATGCCCGTCTTTTTCCTCATTAATAACTTCAAGGTCTGAAATGGCGGTTTGGAAATGCGGATCCCAATTTACTAGGCGTTTATCGCGGTAAATCAAACCTTCTTTATGTAATTGAACAAAAACTTTGCGAACCGCCGCTGACAAGCCCTCGTCCATTGTGAAGCGTTCGCGTGACCAATCACATGATGCACCTAGCCTTCTAAGCTGGGATACAATTGTTCCACCAGATTCGGCTTTCCATTCCCATACACGTTCTATAAATTTTTCACGACCTAATGATGCACGGCTTTCATTACCACCCGCTTGCGCCAATTGGCGTTCAACCACCATTTGCGTGGCAATACCTGCGTGATCAAGGCCTGGTTGCCACAAAACCGCTTTACCGCGCATACGCTCGAACCGTGCCAATATATCTTGCAAAGTATTATTAAGCGCATGGCCAAGATGCAATGAACCAGTAACATTTGGCGGTGGAATCACCATTGAGAATGTTTGCGCATTCTTATCTTCTATTGGTGAAAATGCGCCTGACTTTTCCCATTTTTCATAAATTTTTGGTTCAGATGAATTTGGCGTGAAATGTTGATCAATCATAATATACCTGTGCGATTTATCGCTTAATAAAATACCCTCGCGCTATTATCACGCGAGGGAATGAAATTTGAAGCCTAAAAAGCCTTAAAACTGAAATAAATAGTGCAATTTAATGCAATATTTAGAACCCACGACGCGCAATACGCGCAAGTTCAGCCTCTACACGCTCTTCAACGATGCGTGGAAGATTATTATCAAGCCATTCTTTAAGCATTGGTTTAAGCAAATAAGCCACCAATTCTTCAACACTTGCACCAGATGCAAAATGACCAGGTAAAGCAGGGCCAAGCTTAGCAAAAGAATCAGAAACGGCGTTCGCAGCACCAGCACCAATCAAACCAATTGATTCTGCAAGATGTGGCGGGATATTAGTTGTACGCGGTGTATAATCCCTTGGCTCTTGATATGTTTGCGGCTCGTCAAAAGAAACAGGCTCAGGGCGTGCGAAAACTGGTTCAGGCTCTGGTTCATAATCAACAGCAATTACTTCATCTTCTTCATCAAACTGATGAATTTCAGGCTCTTCAAAAGCAGGCTCTGGCTCAACACCTAAAGAATCAAAGTCAAAATCCGCCTCAACATGTTGTGGTTCAGGCTCATTAGCTGCCACAGGTTCAGGTGCAGAACTAAGTTCTAGGACATCATCAAAGCCACCTACATCGGAAGAAATTACATCTTCCTGAGGTTTCACATCATCTTCAGATATAATCTTACGAATAGAGGCAAGGATTTCCTCCATGGTCGGTTCTGATTGTGCTTCTGCCGCGCTCATATAGCCCCCTAAACTTGGCTGCATATCAATTTGAAAGGAATCACTTTCAAATTTGGTTTAAACCAAATGATACGATTACCCGATTCAATTAATAAATAAACAAAATTTTCACTAGACTTTTTTCTGGTGCATTCTGCAACTATAGGGTAAATTCCGCCTGACGAATAAATTCAGGCATTTTTGGCGGTTTTGCCTCGAAATAATTTTTTGAAGCTACCACATTATTAGACTTAACATAAATTTGCGCAACGCCAACATTAGTAAGGTAATTAATAACAGCAAGACGCCCGTTGTTTTTTAATTTTGCAAACCAATTTTTTGAAATTGTTTCAACACCACCATCGACAAATATCAAATCAAAAGAATCATCGGCAATGTTCTCAAGCTTATCAAGGTTAGATGATACAAAGTTTTTAAAATCACATTTGATAGAATCAACAATCGTTACATCCGCACCAATTTGGGCAAATACTTCGGCGCTATAACCAGAAGAACCACCAATAATAAGTACTTTTTCGCCAGAATTAACTTTTGCAGCTTGCGCTAGTTTTGAAAAGTCACGAACTTTCATCAATGGGCGCCCAGTTTTAGATTTTACTTCTAATTCTGCATATGCAAATCTTTTATTACCTTCATCAACGAAGTTTTCACGTGCAACGATAGACATAGCGTTTATTAGAGCAAGATCAGAAACGTCATTTGTTCTAACTTGGCTTTCAATCATATTTTTGCGTTGCTCTTCATAAGAAACTGTCACGGTTAAATTCCTGCATAAAATTGCATATTGAATGCGATTAATACCATATATATGTTATAAATCTGCAATATCGCAGACTGGACAAAAGGTCTATACGCCAAATGAACTAATACCACTTATTAGTGCATGACGCAAATCTGAATTTGCTAAAGATTCTCAAAAGCTAGTAGTCAATTATAATTGCAGTTTAATTTTAAAAAATACATTTAAAATTATTGAGTGTTTATATTTCCTCTGATAGATAGCGCCTTGTTGGCCTCGTGGCGGAGTGGTGACGCAGCGGATTGCAAATCCGTGTACCCCGGTTCGATTCCGGGCGAGGCCTCCAACTTTTCCTTTTAAATTATTTAGCGCACATTCAATTTCACAATTATTTGGGAAATTTGCGCAAAGCTGTTCGTTTTTTAACGCTTCATTAAGGTTATTAATCTATTAACCATAATGTCTTCTCTTTTAGACACCCCACCATACCCAACACTTCCAAGCGGGGAACCTCTGGTTCTCCGTTATTTTTTTGTGTTTAAATTAAGTATGTGACATTGTTGTGTTATTTGTATGCAAACAGTACTTGCCAATTCAAATCACATTGCTTAAACACCCCCTCGTTGTTCCTCGATAGCTCAGTCGGTAGAGCAAGCGACTGTTAATCGCTGGGTCGCAGGTTCGAGCCCTGCTCGGGGAGCCACTTTAAATACTACCGACAAAAATTGCCGCAGGTTTATACCTGCGGTTTTTTGTTTTTACATTAGCGTCTGTGCATAGCGAATTTGCCTTTAAGGATTTAGTGCATATATTCATGTTAATGTAATGAAAAAGACCTATTTAAAAACAATAAGAATGTGAGGAAGAATGAAAATAAATTCTATTTGTGTGTATTGCAGCGCTTCTAACAAAGCAGATAAAAAATATATTGATCTTGCGACAAGCCTTGGCAAACTAATTGCCCAATCTGGAAGGCGTTTGGTTTATGGTGGTGGTGATGTTGGCCTTATGGGCGCCTCTAGCCGTGCAGCGCATGAATTGGGCGGAAAAGTTCTAGGTGTAATGCCACATTTCCTTACAAAATGGGAATTGCCACATCCAGAAATCGAAACAATTATGGTTGATACAATGCATGAGCGCAAATGGCTTTTATTCGCCGAATCAGACGCTTTCGCCGTTCTTCCTGGTGGCATTGGAACATTGGAAGAAGTGGTTGAAACTTTATCATGGCACCGCCTTGAACTTCATAAAAAGCCAATTGTTTTTGTTGATAAAAAATTCTGGCAACCACTTATTGATTTAATCGAACAATTTGCAAAACAAAACCTTGTTCCAGAAGCTTTTTTAACTTCTTATCGCGTTGTTGATAGTGCCGAAGAAGTTATTCCGGCGATGGAAGATATGATAAAAAATACTGTAATATAAATTACAATATAAAAGAAAAGCCCCGATATCGGGGCTTTTTTTATGATTTTTGACCTTGTAATCTTGATTTCGATTTTTCCAAACCAATCATCGGAAATAATCGACCCATATCAGGGCCATGTGATTGCCCCGTAAGTGCTTTACGAAGAGGCATAAAAAGGTCCTTACCTTTCGCACCGGTCAATTCTTTAACTTTGTTAGTGAATTGCGACCATGATTCTAAATTTAAACTGTCATTTGGCAAACAAGTAATCGCCTTTTCGCAAAATTGTGCGTCATCAATGATTGGATCAATTGCGCCATTCACAACATCAACCCAAATTTTCGAGTCTTCAATTTTGTGAATATTAGGGCGAATAATTTCCCAAAAATCAGAACCTAAATCAGCATTTAGTACGCTCAATTTTTCTTTTACTTCATTATATGAAGACATATGAAGCAATTGAATATCAAGGCGTGCAACATCGTCGGGCGAAAAGCGTGCTGGTGCACGGCCAATTTTTGTAAAACTAAAGCCAGCAATCAAGTCATCAATTTTTTTAACTGCTTCAACAGGGTCAGAAGTTCCAAGTTTTGCAAGCAGGCTTAGAATTGCCATTGGCGACGTACCATCATGGCGCATACTTTCGATTGAAAGCGAACCAAGGCGTTTTGAAAGCCCCTCGCCGTCTTTTCCAACCAATAATGGGAAGTGGCCAAATTCAGGCCTTGTGCCAGATATTGCCTCAAAAATTTCAATTTGTGCACCAGTATTAGTTACATGGTCTTCACCACGAATCACATGTGTCACCGCCAAATCAACATCATCAACCACACTTGGAAGTGTATATAAATAAGCACCATCCTCGCGGATTAGAACTGGGTCAGACATTGATGAAGTATCAACAGTTTGTTGCCCACGAACCAAATCATTCCAAACAACGCGTTTACCAGATAGCTTAAAGCGATAATGTGGTTTACGCCCACTTGCTTCCAATGCTTTTCTTTCTTCATCACTAAGTTTTAATGCAGCCCTATCATAAATTGGGGGCTTACCCATTGATGTAAGAATTTTGCGCTTTACATCCAATTCTTCGGCATCTTCATAGCAAGGGTATAAAAGACCTTTTGCAATTAAATCATCACGTGCCTTATCATAAATATCGCTTCTTTTTGACTGATATTCAATTTCATCCCATTTGATTCCAAGCCAATTTAAATCAGTACGAATACCTTCTTCAAATTCCTTTGTTGAGCGAACAAAATCAGTATCATCAATACGAAGTAAAAATTTACCTTCGTTAGCCTTACAATACAAATAATTCATGAGTGCGACGCGGATGTTGCCAACATGCAATTTTCCGGTCGGTGATGGTGCAAATCTTACTTTCATATAAAACCCTTAGAACAAATAAGTTAAAATGGCAAAAACCCGCATCACAATATCTATGCTAAAATTCATATTAATACTTTACATTTCAAAAGAACATAGATAGAACGTTCTTGATTAGTTCACATTTTGTGAAGGTTTTTAAATTAGATTCGCTTTATCGTTTCTAAATTTATTTAAGGGAGTTTTTGAATTGCTTACTTCAAAACAACACGAATTACTTTTATTCATCAACGAGCGTTTACAAAAAGACGGCGTATCGCCTTCATTTGATGAGATGAAAGATGCCCTTAACCTTGCTTCTAAATCGGGTATTCACCGCCTTATCTCAGCATTAGAAGAACGTGGCTTTTTGCGTCGCCTTGCACATCGTGCGCGCGCACTTGAAGTCATCAAACTTCCGCAATTGGAAAATACTTCTTCGACCAAACCACGCAATGTTGTTGAATTTGAAAAGCCAACGCATTCCAGTGTTGCAAATCAAAATATTCCAATCCTTGGCAAAATCGCGGCAGGTGTTCCAATCGCTGCAATTCAAAACGAAATTGGAAGTGTGAATGCGCCCGATACACTAGCACCTGAAATGCATTATGCCCTTGAGGTACGTGGTGATTCTATGATTGAAGCAGGTATCTTAGAGGGTGATATTGTAATTCTGCGCAGAACCGAAAGCGCCGAAACTGGTGATATAGTTGTTGCCCTTATTGATGACGAAGAAGCAACATTAAAACGTATTCGCAAACGTGGAAAATCAATCGCTTTAGAAGCTGCAAATCCAAGATACGAAACACGTATTTTTGGCCCTGATCAAGTTAAGGTTCAAGGTGTTCTTGTGTCGCTTTATCGACGTTATTAATACTTACTATTGTTCAATAATATTTTCGCCGATTTGCGATTTTATATTGGCATTCCATGGCGTGATCTTGAAACTTGAATCAATGAATAAATCATCGTCTTTTCGTTTCATAATTGCGCCATTTGGCGTATGATTTGCGTCAATTATGTAGTTTTTACCACGTAGCAAGACAGATATAAGAGTTTTTGTATCTTTTTTTGTAAAATTATTATTTTTATTTGATTTTTCATTTTTTAGGAAATGCGCCTCCCAGTCACCATTTCCTATTGAACATGGTTTTGAATAAGTTTGCGCAATTTCATCAATTTTATTAGCCCTCTGCGCCCTATCAATTTGGCTTAAATTAATTAATTGTCGTGCACTAAATTTTCCACTTTTTTCAAAGCATAAATTAGAATCATTCAGGTTAAACATTGCGGCGCCATCGGCGCTAAAATATGCCTCATATTTTGGTGCATTTGTCCAAATAAAAAATGAAAAAAATATTGGAATAATTGCATAATATCTAATTTTTGAATGTAAAAAACAAAACCATATTATTGCAAAAACGCACAAAAATGCACAGATTTCGTCAAAGCCATGAACATAGGTTGTGGAATTTGGTAAATTCGCAAAATAGCCTGCTATATCTAGTACTTTTTGTAAGCCCCAAATTGCAATATTCAAAAACCAATTACCAATCACTGTGCCCTGAAAACTAACCCCTATTATTGCACTTGGTGCAATTATAAAGTCATTTAAGGGCGCGCAAATCACATTTGTAATTAAACCATAAGTGTTCATGCTTTGAAAATTATATAATGCGATTGGAATTGTTGCGATGCCCGCGACAAGACTTGTAAGAATTGCACCAATTAGCCAAAAAATTAGTCTCTCAAACCAATTCAATGGTTTTGGTATATTTGATTTTTGCCAAAACTCCCAAAGGCTGACTAATGCCATTGTTGCCAAAAAACTCATCAAAAATCCAGAATCCAAAGAGTTTTCAGGATGCCATGCAAGTAAAAATAGGGCAGCAATCGAAAGGCCACGCATCGAAATGGCACGTCTATTTATTAGAATTGCAATAGTAGCCGCACAAAACATTATCATTGAACGTAAGGCTGGCGCTTCTGCACCCGTAAAAAAAGTATAAAGTATAACAATTGCAAGGCTTAAAATGGCGGCAATCTTCTTTGTATCAGATTTCAAAGCTATGATTGGAAATAAAGAAAGAAACTTTCTAAAAACAAAAAATAAAATTCCGCCCAATAAGCCCACATGTAAACCTGAAACCGATATTATATGTGCAAGCCCCGAAGTTTGAAGGTTTTGCGTGTCTTCTTGTGATAAATATGACCTATCACCTGTTGCAATTGCGGCAAGGAAACCTGCACCACCACCAACGCGATTTTGCGTAATTTGCGCTGCTTTCTTACTTCTTAAATACGATAATTGCCCTATAATGTTATTTTTAACATTATCTGTTTGCGTGTTTATAACTTTAAATTCGCCTTTACATTTACCTATCACGCCAATTTGTGAGAAATATGCCCACATTCTAAAATCATAAGAATTAGGAAGAACTTTATTGGATGGTGGCGCTAAAAATGCATTACATTCAAGGATTTTACCAATATCGTCATAATGCAAACCCTCAAGATTAATTCTTGCATATTTTGGTAAATCAGAGGTTTTAACATTATCAATTGACTTAATTCTTATTTTTGCGCGCTGTGCCCCATAAGTGGATCGATTTATTGATATTATTTCGCCCGAAATCTTGGCATCATATAATATTGTATTTAAAATAGGCGCCTTTACCTGCATGATGCGTAATTTTGCACTTATAAAACCACAATCGGCAATAAGAAGCATAAAAATAAATAGAAGAAATGAATGCAATATAATCGAATTTGATTTATTCGATTTAATAGCAAGCAAAACAATTATAGCAGAAAATATGATTGCTAAAATAACTGCGGGCTTGATGGATGATAGAGAATAGAAACTTATTGCAAAAGCGGCGCCACAACCGAATAAAAAAGGTGCAAATAAAATAATTCTATTTTTTTCTTTTTTTGTTATTTCTGGTGCATTAATTTCTAAAAAAAGCTTCAAACTTGTAAAAAATGTTGTGGCATTATTAATTATCTGCGATTTTAGCTTTAAAGCCGCATTTTCATCAGGCATAGCCGAATTATTAATAGAATGGCATTTTAAAGACATGAATTCAGACAATTCGCAAAATAAAATTGTTACACGCTTTGCACCTTCACCAACTGGATATTTACATATTGGTGGGGCGCGAACCGCATTGTTCAACTATTTATTCGCAAAGCGCAATGGTGGAAAGTTCCTTCTTCGCATTGAAGACACAGATAGGGAAAGATCAACCGAACAGGCAGTTGATGCAATTTTATATGGTCTTGATTGGCTTGGTCTTAATGCAGATGAAGAACCAGTTTTTCAATTTGAACGCGCAAATCGCCATGCCGAAATCGCGCATGAATTGGTTAAACAAGGAAAAGCATTCAAATGCTTCATGACTGAAGAAGAAATAAACGCACAACGTGAAATTGCAATGTCAGAAGGCCGCGCCTTAAGAAGCCTTTGGCGCGATAAAGACGGTAATGGCGATGGTAAATACGTTGTACGGCTACGTGCACCGGATGATGAAGCGCAAATAGTTATTGATGATAAAGTCCAAGGAAAAGTGACAACCAAGGGTAGAAATATTGACGACTTGGTACTTTTACGCTCGGATGGAACCCCAACTTATATGCTTGCGGTTGTTGTTGACGATTATGACATGGGAATCACACACATAATTCGTGGCGATGACCATTTAACAAATGCTGCGCGCCAAAGCGTTATTATTGATGCAATGGGATGGCAAAGGCCGATTTATGCGCATATCCCACTTATTCATGGTGACGATGGAAAGAAACTTTCTAAACGTCATGGCGCACTTGCTGTTGGTGAATATGAAAATTTTGGCTATTTACCAGAAGCAATGCTTTCATATTTGTTGCGTCTTGGATGGTCAAAAGGCGATTTAGATATCGTCCCTATTGAAGAAGCAATACAATTATTTGATCTAGAAGGATTAGGCAAAAGCCCTTCAAGACTTGATTTTGCAAAACTTGCGCAGGTAAATTCGCACTTTATAAAAATCGCAGATGATAAAAGACTTTTGGAATTGACGCTTAAATTTGCGCCATCAAAAAACCTGCAATTTGATGATAATCAAAAGCAGAAAATATTAGATGCAATTCCCTTTATCAAGGAACGTGCAAAAACAATTATTGAACTTATCGATTTAACTGAATTTGCGTGGCGAACTAGCCCAATTTTAATAAATGAAAAAGCGCAAAAACAAATTGAAAATGATGAAAATAATATAATTGACGAAGCCATAAAAAGTCTTAAAGAAGTTGTTGATTGGAATGGCGACAATATAAAAGAAGTTATTCATAAAATCGCCGAAAATAAAGGCTTAGGATTAGGTAAAGTTGGGCCGATTATACGTGCTGCTGTAACTGGCGGGTTAATTGCACCTGATATTCATATTACTTTAGCATTAATCGGTAAGAATGAGACTTTAGTAAGACTTGAAGCCGCACGCAAATAATGCTTGAGAAAGCTGTTAAAAGTCATATATGGCAATTGAGTTTTTAGGGGATAGAATATGGAAAGCAAAGCAAAACCAAATGGCTCAGCAACCTTAGAAGTTAATGGTAATAAAATTGAATTACCTGTATTTTCAGGTTCGACTGGTCCGGATGTAATCGATATACGCAAACTATATGCGCAAACTGGTATGTTTACTTACGATCCAGGTTTTACATCAACTGCATCATGCGAAAGCCAAATTACTTATATTGATGGTGACGCGGGCGTTTTGCTTCACCGCGGTTATCCAATTGACCAATTGGCTGAAAAATCAAACTTCTTGGAAGTTTGCTATTTGCTACTAAAAGGCGAATTGCCAAGTGTTGGTGATTTTGATAATTTCAAAACCACAATTACACGTCACACAATGCTTCATGCACAATTTGATCGCTTCTTTGAAGGCTATCGCCGTGATGCACATCCAATGGCGGTTATGGTTGGTACAGTTGGTGCATTGTCTGCATTCTATCATGATAGTTTGGATATTAATGATCCAGTTCAACGCATGATTACTCAGCACCGTTTGATTGCAAAAATGCCAACAATTGCGGCACGTGCATATAAATATTGGATTGGTCAACCATTCGTTAGCCCACGCAATGATTTAGATTATGCGTCAAATTTCCTTCGCATGTGCTTTGCTGTACCTGCTGAAGATTATGTTGTTAATCCTGTGCTTGCAAAAGCGATGGATAAAATCTTTATTCTTCACGCGGACCACGAACAAAATGCATCAACATCAACTGTTCGTTTGGCGGGTTCTTCTGATGCAAATCCATTTGCATGTATCGCAGCAGGTATTGTCTCACTTTGGGGCCCTGCGCATGGCGGCGCCAACGAAGCATGTTTAAAAATGCTTGAAGAAATTGGTACAAAAGAAAATATCCCTGCTTTTATCGAAAAAGTTAAGGATAAAAATTCTGGCGTAAAACTTATGGGCTTTGGTCACCGTGTTTATAAAAACTATGACCCACGCGCAAAAGTTATGCAAAAAGCATGTCATGAAGTATTTAAAGCGGTTGGTGTTCAGGATGATCCATTGCTTGAAATTGCGGTTGAATTGGAAAAAATCGCACTTTCTGACCCATATTTCATCGAACGTAAATTATATCCAAATATCGATTTCTATTCTGGTATAACACTTCGAGCGATGGGCTTCCCTGTTGAAATGTTCACTGTATTGTTTGCTTTGGCACGTACAGTTGGATGGATTTCACAATGGACAGAAATGAACGAAGATTCTGCACAAAAAATTGGTCGTCCACGCCAATTATATACTGGTGCAACTACGCGTGATTATACACCTGCTGATAAACGTTAGAAATTATAAGACATTAAGAAAAAGCCCCGGAAATTCGGGGCTTTTTTTATTTCAACAATAAGTTTGCGGCGCGAACTGCCGTAGTGTCTGAACCACGCCCCATTTTTTCCAGTGCAAGATTTTGTGCTTTAATTTGCGCTAATCTTTTGTTTGGTTCTGATAGAGTTTTTAAAATATAATTTGATATATTTTGAGCGTTCAAATCACCTTGAAGATATTCAGGGGCAATTTCATTATCCGCAGCGACATTAATCAAAGTAACAAACTTTGATTTAAGCAAGAAATTACGCGCTATAAAAAATGTCAAACCATCCAAACGATAACCAACACAAAATGGCACGCCTGCAAGCCCAATTTCAGTTGTAACAGTTCCCGAACATGCCATTGCAACATCCATAGATGCAAAGGCATCAGCTTTTTCATCCTCATCAAAAATTTGCCAATTAAATCCACAATTTTCTTTAAATGGCATTATCATTTCACGAACATTTTTAGCCGCAATTGTTACAAAAACTGCGTCATCAAATTTATTCGCAATTATTTTTGCCGCTTCAATAAAATCTGGCAAAACATTGGTGATTTCTTTTTTCCGAGAACCAGGCAAAAGACCGATAATTTTATTACCATCTAAATTATGATTTTTCAAAAAATTATTTTTATTGCCAATAATTGCACGACCAATTGCAGGATTACCGACAACTTGCGTTTTTATTCCAAGCCCATCATAATATGGCAATTCAAAATCATGTATGCACCAAATTTCGTCAAAACTTTTTGCAAGTGTTTTGGCGCGCCCTGCACGTGTTGCCCATACTTGCGGGCCAACAAATTTTATTAAACGCGTATTTGGCGAATATTTTTTGATTGCACGGGCCGCCCTAAGGTTAAACCCCCATGAATCAATTAAAACGGCAGCATCAGGTTTAAACTCTTGCGCCAAAAGCCCGACTTCATCTGCACGTTTAACCGCGGTTTTCCATGCACCCAATGCTTCTACAAGACCAAGAATGGCAAGACCATCAAGTGAAATTTCACTTTTGACACCCATTTGCGCCATTTTATCAAGGCCAACACCGCGAATTTCAATATTTGGTGATTTATCGCGCAATGCTTGAATAAATTCAGCACCTAATTCATCGCCAGAAGGTTCGGCAGCAACAATAAGAACCTTATTAATATTATTCATCATCTATATCTTTGCTATCAAAACCATAAATGAACATATTATTTTCGTTTGCGGCATTAATTAATTCAATTTTTTGAGAGATAAGACCAGCACCTGCCTCAATTGCAATACCTTTTAAGTTTGCATTTTTTGCATTTTTAAAAGTTTCAAGCCCGATAACAGGAAGATCAATTCTTTTATCTTGTATCGGTTTGGCAGCCTTTAATAAAATACCGCGTCTTTCACTATCAGAACCAATCAAGTGCGGCGGAAGGCTATTAATACGCGACAACATCGCATCCGTTCCTTCTTGGGCTTCGATTGCAAGAATATTACCATCGCAAATTACAATTGCCTGACCTATATCAAAGCGACCAGTTGTATGAACTATTTTTGCGGCCTTTTTTATGTCTTCTAAGTCATTGTCGTTAGGTATAATTTCACCTAATACACCAATAGGCGCTAAAAGATTTTGCAAAATTACTTCGGGGCCAACAATTTCAATATTATTATTTTCAAATTCACCAAGGACAGTGCGCATAATTGCGTCATCGCCTTTTTTTGCTGACAAAAGAATTTTTGGCAATATTTTAAGGCCAGTAGCGTCAAATGCAATTTTACTAAAATCTGGGCGCTTCACATAACCTGCAATGGCAAGTTTTTTAATTTCATTATTTTTAATAATCTTTATAATTTTACCAATTTCGCCAATTCCAACAATATCATTAGCAAGTTCAATTACATTTGCATCGCTAATGCCATTAAGCGCAATTACGTATAAATTTATATTATTATTACGTGCATTTATTATGATTTCATACGCCAATGCGCCAGAGCCAGCGATAAAGGCAAAATCATAAGTGCTATTATTCATCTTAATCTCTTGGCAAACAAAGCGGCCTTGAAGTTTCCACTTTTACAAAATCAATAATTTCCATTGCTTCTGGAATATTTGCAAATCTTTCGATTACATCGTCAATACGCTCTTGTAATGTGCCTTCTTCGGCGAATAACATACGATATGCGGCGCGCAATTCATGAATTTGTGCGCGCGAAAAACCACGTCGTTTAAGGCCGACAATATTCAAACCTGCCAAATGCGCATGAACCCCGACAACAGAGCCATAAGGTATAACATCTGCAACAACCGCAGCAAGACCTCCAACAAAAGCATGGCGACCAACACGGCAATGCTGATGAACCGCAGACAGGCCACCTAATATCACACGTTCACCAATTGTAACGTGACCCGCAAGTGCAACACTATTCGCCATAATTACGTTATTACCCACAACGCAATCATGCCCAACATGCGAATTTGCCATAAAATAGCATTCGTCACCAATTTTTGTAACCGCTTTACCGTTTGGCGTCCCCCTGCTCATAGTAACATATTCACGTATATGACAACGATTACCAATTATCAGTTTAGTAGGTTCATTTTTATAGGATAAATCCTGTGGCGCGCCGCCTAAAACGGCGAACGCATCTACCACGCAATCTTCACCCAATTCAGTATGATTTCTAATTACGCAATTATTTTTTAAAATGGTTCGTGCACCAATTATTGTATTGGCTTCAACAATACAAAAAGGGCCAATTTCCACATCTGCACCAATAACGGCGCCTTTATCCACAAATGCAGTTGGATGAATATTTGCCATTATCGCCCCCTAAATATCAACTTTCATTGCCGCCCATTCGGCTTCACAGGCAAGTTCACCTTCAACCAAAGCTTGGCCTTTAAATTTGAAAATATTGCGCCTTGCAAGTGTTACTTCAACATTCATCGTTAATACGTCACCTGGGCGCACTGGACGGCGAAACTTTGCGCCATCAACAGACATAAACATAATACCCGCTTTTGAAATATCAACATCAAGGGTCTTTGACATTAAGACCGCACTCGCCTGTGCCATTGCTTCAATAATTAAAACACCGGGCATAATTGGGCGGTTTGGAAAATGCCCTTGAAAAAAAGGTTCATTAAAGGTGACATTTTTAATGCCAACAATCGATTTACCTTCAAAATAAGAATGACATTTATCGACTAACAAAAATGGGTAGCGGTGCGGAATACGTTTCGTTATTTCATCGCAATCAAGATATTCCAATACTTGTGTCATTAATGCCCCTCAAATTTATTTTTTGCTTTTGTCGATTAATTTAGACAAAGCAATTGTTTCTTTCATCCACTTTATTTTGGGTTTAGCAGGATATCCAGCAAAAGTCTCACCTGCGCCTACATCAGACAAAACCGCCGCCCCCGCAGCAAGCTTTGCCCCATCCCCAATTTTAAAATGGTCACCAATTCCAACGCGACCACCCATCATTACATAATTACCAATTTCAACAGAACCTGAAATGCCACCAAATGCCGCAATTACCACACCCTGCCCCAATTTTGAATTGTGACCAATATGGCAATGATTATCAATTTTAGAATTCAAACCTATAATTGTGTCATCAAATGCACCGCGGTCGATTGTGCATAATGCCCCAATAGTAACATCATCTTGAATTATTACGCGTCCAAATTGCGGCACATCAATTAAGTTACCACTATCAACAGCAACCCCAAAACCCGACTTTCCGATAACGCTATTGGCGCCAATACGAACATTATCGCCAATAAAAGTACAATTGATAGTAACACCATTTTCGATTAAGCAATTTCGGCCAATTGAAACACCTGGACCGATAATAACATTATGCCCAATTCTTGTGTTATTTCCTATTGATGCACTATCTGCAATAATTGCATTAGCCCCAATTTTTATATTTTCTTCTAAATTCGGGGCGCCAAAGTCATAGTCCAGATCACATAATGGCTTCACTAAATGTGTAGCGATTTTTGAAAATGCGGCACGCGGAGATTTAACAATTATAATATTATTTTTTGGCGAATATTTTTCAAAATCCTTCGCGCTAATAAGAATAATGCCTGCTTGGGCTTCAAGCAGGCTATCATTTGCATTTTCGCAAAAACTTAAATCGCTTTTTTTTGCTTCATTAAGAGGGGCAATATTATCAATTGAAATATCACCACCAATGAAGCAATCACCTGATAGACCCAAAAACTCACAGATATAAGAAGATTTAATATTACTTTTTATTTCATAGAATTTTGGGTCAATCATATTAAATTACCATTATATTATTGCACTTTTTGTGGTGCAGCTGGCTTTTTAGGTGCAGGTGTTGCGCCAGGGTTAGCTTGTGCAGGTGCTTCACGCGGAACTTTAACACGTGCAACAGGAACTGTTTTAGTTGCAGAATTAAATTTTGCTAATAATTCATCAGAAACATCAACAGAATCAACAAAATAAGCAATGCTTTGTGGCGAAGCATTCAATAAAATGTCAGCATTTTTTGACGCAACCAATGATTTAATAACTGGATTTAATGCCTTACCCAATTCACGGATTGATGCTTCGTCTGTTGCTTTAATATCTGCAACCGCAAATTGATAAAGCCTTGAAAAATCATTTTCTTTCTTTTGGTAAGCGTTTAATTGAGTTTGGTAATCGCCATATTTTTTCAAGAAATCACCATCTTTTTGTGGAATGCCACCTTTATCAGTGATGCTTTTCTCTAGTTTTGCGATATCATCTTCAATTTTCGCAATACGATCTTGCTCTGCTTTAAGGGCATTAGCTTGTGGTTCAACTTCTTTTTGAATAGTTGCACGGATTTTATCCATTTCGCCAGCACGATATTTGCCCGCATCACTCATAAGTAATACATAAGTAATATCAGCAACTAAAACAGGAGTACGTGCGCCAACGCTTGTAGCTGGTTTAGGCGGCTGAACACTTGCAATTGGTGCAGGTGCAGTTTGCGCCATAGCACTAGAAGCAACAAGGCCAAATGCAGTGGCACTTATCAAGATTTTTTTTAACATTTTTAAAACTCCCTTTGTGGGTAACACCCAATAGAATTAGAAACTAGTCGAAGTAGAGAAACGGAAATTCTCTGGGCGGTCGTATGATTCTTTTAAGAATGGATAAGAGAAGTCAAAACGAACAGGCCCAAATGGCGATTCCCAAAACACACTCAAGCCAGCAGAAGCACGTAATGCTAATCCATCACGTGTTGTGCCATAAATACCAGGGGCAATATCACCCTTATATTTATCGGCAGAATCAAGCAAACCTAACGAACCAACATCCATAAATAATGCGGCACCAATTTTATAGCTTTCAGGAAGCGGTGAAGGAACCGAAAGTTCAAAAGTACCAATATAATAGGCTTTACCACCCAATGCTTCGCCATTTATATATTTTGGCGCATCAGTACAGCCGGTTTTGGTTGTAGTATTGAAAGTACATTCAGCGCGCACAATACGCGGACCAATACCAGCGATTTTAAAACCTCTAAATTCTTGGCCGCCTTTAAAGAAGCGATCACGAATTCTAACTTGGTCGCCACCATATCCCGTAATATAACCAGCGGACAATTTAGCACTTGCAACCCAACCAGGTGCAATACCGTGATAAATGGCACTATTAAATTCATTGCGAATATATTTTACACCAGTTCCAATACCGGCAAATTGCTGACTAAATTGAACATCCCAACCGCGTGTTGGGCGGAATGGCATATTTCTTCTATCCCAATCAAATGTATAACCAAGTAAAGAAGTCACATAATTACCCGCAGACGAACAGATTGTGTCTGCGTTTGGAAGCAATACGCCATTAATATCATAGCAAGAGGAGCGCGGAACTTCGATATTATCTTTACGATACGTATAATTAAGACCAAGATTCATATCTTCGCTTAATTGGAAACCACTACGTAAATTTAGACCAGTTGTATTAGAAATGAAGTTCGCATATTGCAAATAATCCGTCTGAACAGAGAAGATATCAATACCCGCGGCAATATTACGACCCATAAATCTTGGTTCAGTGAAGCGAATATCAACATTTTTAGAATATGCAGAAGATGCAACCCTGAAGCGGAAGAATTGGCCACGTCCACGTAAGTTACGTTCGGTGATTGAAACGTCGACCTGATAAGCCTCTTGTGATGAATACCCTAAAGAGAATGCAAGCTCACCTGTTGGTTGTTCTTCAACCTTAACCTCAACCACGGTACGGTCGGGTAAAGAACCTTTTTTCTCATCAATATCAACCTCTTTAAAGAAGCCAAGTGCTTTTACGCGATTTTTTGAACTATCAATAAGAACCCTATTGAATGCATCACCTTCAGATAGTCTAAGTTCACGGCGTATCACATGATCAAGAGTTGCAGTATTACCGATAATATCGATACGTTCAATATAAACACGTGGGCCTTCATCAACATCGAATACAAGGTCAACAGTTCTTTTTTCACGATTAGGAACTTCACGTGGACGCACATCAACAAAGGCATAACCAGCAGCACCAGCAGCAAAAGTAATTGCCTCAACAGATTTTTCAATCTGGTCGCGTTGATATATCGCACCAGACTTAATAGGTACAACAGCTCGTAAAATTTCAGGCGAAAGGCGCGCTAATTGAGCATTAACTTTAACATCGCCAATTTTATATTTTTCACCCTCTTGCATTGAGAATGTAAGCAAAAAGTCTTTTTGATTTGGGCTTAATTCAGCAATAGCAGAATTGATTGCAAAGTCATAATAACCATTGTTTAGGTAATATTTATTCAATTCCTCGCGGTCATATTCCAATTTATCTGGATCATAATTGTCGCGGCTTGAAAAGAATTTCCACCATTTCGATTCTTGAGTTGCAATTACGCCCTTCAATTGGTCATCGCTAAATTGATTGTTTCCAATGAAATTAATCGCACGAATACCAGTTTTTGGTCCTTCTTTAATTTCGAAAACCAAATCAACGCGATTTTGTGGTTTTTCAATAATTTTAGGCGTAATTTGCGTAGAGAAATAGCCAGATTTACGATAAACTTCTATAAGTCGTTTTTTATCAGCTTGAACACGTCCGACAGTAAACCAAGCGCGCGGTTTAATCTGAACCTCTTTTTCCAATTTTTCAGTCGTAAGATTGTGCTGACCTTCAAATAAAACTTGGTTTACAGTTGGGTTTTCTTTTACGTTTAAAACCAAAGTATTTCCAACTTGTTCAAATTGAACATCGGCAAAAAAGCCGGTCGCAAAAAGCGATTTCAACGAAGCATCTGCAAGCTCTGAATTAAAAGCTTGCCCAACGCCAAGTGCAAGATATGCAAGAATAGTTTCAGTTTCTACCCTTTGATTACCTTTAACTTCAATTGCTCTGATAATCGTTGGGCTTGGCGCAGTTGGCGCAACTGGTGCTGGTTGTTCTTGTGCAAATGCGGGCTTCCCAATCATTGCACATGTAAGCGCCATCACAGCAACACTATTCAAAACTATAAATCTTACGCTTTTCATTTAATACTCTTAAACTAACACTGTTTTCGAATAGCCAAGATTTTGGCAATTTCATAGTGTTATTAATGGAAAAAGAAGTGATTTGTCATCATTATACAGGTTAATTTTCCGCAACAATACCAATTTCAATGATAATGTAAAACAAATTAATGCCCAAATATCTTAAATAACCCAAATCTATCAAGGTCTTGTATCGTCGCAAACACGAATAAAAACATCAAACAAGCAAAACCAACTTTATAACTTGCGGCCTGAATATTATGTGAAACAGGCTTGCCTCTTAATGCTTCAATAGCCTGAAAAACCAAATGTCCGCCATCAAGAATTGGTAGAGGTAATAAGTTCATAAAACCAATTGCAATCGATAAAATACTTGATAATTCAATAAGCCCGATGCCAAGTGATGCAACTTTATCAATGAAGCTTGCGTCTGGACCTGCACTATTAATGCTAGATTTTGCAACTAATTCTGCGCTTTGACCAATACCTAGCGGGCCACTTAGATGCCCCGGCGACATTGCACCGCGTAACAATGCGCCAATGAATTTAACCTGCATTGTTATTACTTCATATACTTTATTAACACTTTTGGTAAATGCACTAAATATATTGTATTTTTTCTCACTCAAGACCGAACGTTCTGAAGAGAAATTAATACCAAGGAAACCCTGTTTCTCTTTATCGCCAAATGGTGTTTCACGTTCTGTAACATTAGGCGTTACAACTAAAGGAACTTCAACGCCTGACCTGCGAACAATTATTTTAAGTTTTTCACCGCCCGAAGTAACAACCATACGTTGTACATCTGATGCATTTTCAACAAAATTATTGTTAATTTTTACAAATTCATCACCAGATAAAAGACCCGCTTTTTGTGCCGCGCCGCCTTCCATCACTGTGCCGATTACAGGCTTTCTAATGGTTTCACCAAGGCTGGCATAAAGAATTGTAAAAACTAAAACTGAAAATATAAAATTGAACATTGGGCCAGCAATTGTAACCGATGAACGAACCCAAACTGGCATAAAATGGAATAATCCTTTTTTATCCTCAATATTTAAAACTTCAGCATCTTCATGAATATCATCTGGAAAAGAACTTGCGTCTTTATCACCAGTAAATTTTACATATCCACCAAGCGGCAGCATTCCAATACGCCATCTTACGCCTTGTTTATCGTTCCAAGCAGCTAATTCTTTACCAAAACCAATTGAGAAAGCATCAATTTTTACACCTAGCCAACGCGCAACTTGAAAATGCCCAAATTCATGAACGAAAACCACAATTGACAACACAAATATAAAAGATGTCGCCCCTAATAGGAAATCTAAAACCGCACTCATAAAAAACCCTATTCTATTTATTTGGACAATTCTTCAAAAGTTTTGGCGCGTGCCCATTCGTCCGCATTAAAAACTTCGCTCAAATCATTTAAGGCCACAATGTTACCATTTCCTTGCGCCATATCCAAAATCTTGCACACTATTGTCGGAATTTGCATAAAAGGCAATTTACAATTCAGAAATTCATTGACCGCGACTTCGTTTGCTGCATTTAAAATTGTTGTTGCAGACCCGCCAAGGCGCATTGCCAATCTTGCCAAACCCAGTGCAGGAAAACGATTATTATCGGGGGCGTGGAATTCTAAATTTCTAATTTGGGCCAAATTAAGCCTTGGGCTATCAATTTGAAGCCGATTTGGCCAACCCATACAATATGAAATAGGAATGCGCATATCAGGTGTCCCCAATTGCGCTAAAAAAGACCCATCTTTGTATGAAACCATTGAATGAATTATTGATTGCGGATGTATTAAAACATCAATTCTATCTTCTGGCATTTCAAAAAGCATCGATGCCTCAATTAATTCCAAGCCTTTATTCATAAGGCTTGCACAATCAACCGATATTTTACGCCCCATTTGCCAATTAGGATGCGCCACTGCCTGTTCTGGTGTGACATTATATAAATTATCAATATTCGTATTTAAAAATGGCCCGCCAGAAGCCGTTAATATTAGTTTTTCAACCTCATTTGGGTTTTGCAAGACTTGAAAAATGGCATTATGCTCAGAATCAACAGGTAAAATTTTTGCACCATTTTGCTTTGCAGTTTTAAGAAAAACTTCACCTGCACAAACAAGACATTCTTTATTAGCAAGCAATATATTTGCGCCGCGTTTTGCCGCTTCAATTGTTGGCCCAAGCCCCGCCGCACCAACAATTGCCGCCATAATCATATCAGATTGCATTTGAGCAGCTTCGATAAGCGCATCGGAACCAAAGCTAATTTTTATGCCTAAAGGCTTAAGTTCGCTAATTAGTTCATCGCCATGCTCTTTTTCGACCAAAACAACCATTTTTGGTTTAAATTTTTTTGCTTGCTCAATAAGTTGTCTATGTGCACGGTTTGCAGTTAAAGCGACAATTTCAAATTTAACATCGCCAATGCCATTGGAAAAATTATTATTAGTCTTCTCAATAACATCAAGTGTTGAACAACCGATTGAGCCAGTTGATCCCAAAATACTAATAGTTTTTATACTCAATGCAAAAGCCCCGAAATTTGGGGAATTAGAACAAATATTTGCAACATCAAAGCAACCGCAAAATGCCCATCAAGCCTATCTAAAAGACCGCCATGCCCCGGTATTAAAGAAGACGTATCCTTTACACCAAAAAATCTTTTAACTAATGATTCTAATAAATCGCCAACTTGGCATGAAATAGCCAAAACAAAGCCAACACCCATCCATGGCATTAAAGTTCTAAATAATGATTTTGAAGGCAAATCTTGGTGGCCAAAAAGGATTTCAACACCATTCACTAATATGGAATACAGGCCAGCGGCCAAAGTGCCAACTATTATGCCGCCTATAAAACCCGACCATGTTTTATTCGGACTTGCAATTGGCATTAATTTTGGCCCTTTTAACCAGCGACCAATTGCATAAGCAGAACTATCCGTTGCCCAAACAACAGAAAACAAGCCAAAAATCCACAATAAACCCCATTGCGGATCCATCCGTAAATTTGCAAACGAGTATCCGCATAATGCAATATAGGTTGAACCAATAATTCCAATCGCCCCGCCCCTCAAACTTGCAATACTAAGCGCGGATGCAAAAACAACACACGAAATCAATTGAATTTGCGGGTTGCCAATTACAAAAAGAAGACCACATATTGTAGAAATTATTATTGTAGTAATTCTTACTTTATTGCTTGCACTTGCAAGGCTTGCCCATTCATGCGCAGTTACGGCCATAATAAAAGCGGCGGCAATTCCCCAAAGCGGGCCCCCAATAATCGCAGCGCCCAATCCACCCGCCATCATCAAAAATGAATAAATCACGCGTTGTCGCAATTCACTCTTTGGTTTGACACCATCATTTGGTTGTGACGATGCATTAGCCTCCGACACCATTAAATCCCCCCAAAACGGCGTTTGCGTTTCTTAAATTCATTTATCGCCATTTCAAAATCTTTTGTTTCAAAATCAGGCCACAAAACTTGTGTGAATACTAATTCTGAATAAGCACTTTGCCACATCAAAAAATTCGATAATCTTTGCTCACCTGCGGTGCGAATTATCAAATCTGGATGCGACCACCCTGCACTATTGAGATGTTTTTCAAAAGTTTCAATATCTATTTCATCGACCTTGATTTCACCTGAAAGAACTTTGGTCGCAATAGCTTTGGTGGCATCTAAAATTTCCGCCTGTCCACCATAATTGAAGCAAATTACAAGTGTAAGTTTATTGTTGTTTTTTGTTTTTTCTTCAGCTTCATCAATCAGTGATAAAATTTCATTATTAAGGCCTTCACGGCGCCCTTGTATTCTTATTCTAACGCCGTTTTTATGGAGCGTTGTCAGATCATTACGCACAAATTGCTTTAATAAAGCAAAAAGACCATCAATTTCATCTTGCGGTCTGCGCCAGTTTTCAGTTGAAAATGCATATATTGTAAGGATTTCAATATTATAATTTATTGCGCAATGAACAATATTTCTTAGAGCTTCGACACCTGCATTATGACCAAAAATTCGTGGCATATGGCGCGCCTTTGCCCAGCGCCCATTACCATCCATAATAATCGCAACGTGTGAAGGCATTTCCCCTTCACACGTTTCATTTTTTTTTGAATCATCAGGTTCGATGCGTCCCATCTTAAACCTGCATAATCTCTTCTTCTTTTGTTTTTAATAATGCATCGGCCTGTTTAACAAATGAATCAGTTGCTTCTTGAACATTAAGAGATAGTTTTTTATGCTCATCTTCTGAGATTTTGCCGTCTTTTTCGTTCTTCTTAAGCATATCCATGCCATCGCGGCGCACATTACGAATTGCAACCCTTGCTGCTTCTGCATATTTTGCAGCAAGTTTTACAAGGTCGCGGCGACGCTCTTCATTCAATGGCGGTATTGGAAGGCGTAAAGACATTCCATCAACAATTGGATTTAAACCAAGACCAGAATTGCGAATAGCTTTCTCAACACTTACAACAGTGCCTTTATCCCACACAGTGACAACCAACATTCTTGGCTCTGGTGCTGATACTGATGCAACTTGGTTAAGTGGCACAGTTGAACCATATGCATCAACCATAATTGGATCAAGCAAATTAATGTTTGCACGCCCTGTTCTTAAACCCTGAAATTCAGATTTAAGGGATGCAAGCGCACCATCCATACGACGTTTAATTTCATCAATAGAAAAATCACTCATAATCTTACTCACTTATTTTCCACAAATTGTTGTACAAATACCTTGCCCATTAATTACTTGTTTTAATCTATCTTTTTCACGAATGTTAAAAACTATAATTGGGATTGCATTTTCACGCATCAAGCTAATGGCGGTAGCGTCCATAATTCTTAGGTTTTTTTGCAAAACCTCAGTATATGATAAATTATCATATCTTGTTGCATTTGGATCTTTTTTCGGGTCGGCAGAATAAACACCATCAACACTTGTGCCTTTATAAAGTGCCTCGCACCCCATTTCTGCGGCACGTAGTGCAGCACCAGTATCGGTTGTAAAGAACGGGCTTCCAACCCCTGCTGCGAATATAACGACGCGCCCTTTTTCCATATGGCGTTGGGCGCGGCGTCTAATATATGGTTCACAAATACTTGAAACTTGAATTGCAGATTGAACACGGGTTGGAACACCAATTGTTTCAAGCGCATTTTGAACCGCAAGTGCGTTCATAATCGTTGCAAGCATACCCATATAATCGGCTGTCGCACGTTCCATACCTTGTGCAGCGCCAGAAATACCACGGAATATATTACCGCCGCCAATTACAAGGCAAACCTCTATCCCTGAATCATATACTTCTTTAACTTCTTTGGCAAAGGCGGCACAAGTTGCCGGATCAATCCCAAAGGCCGAATCCCCCATCAAAGCCTCGCCAGACATTTTAAGTAAAATTCGGCGCTTTTTTATAGGGGCATTTATTTCCACGCTTTGATTAGGTGCACTGGATGCATTGGCATTTTCGGACATATGAACCTCTAAAATTAACAATGCCACAAATGAATCATTTTGGCGAACAATAATTACTTCCTCTATTTGCACAAAGGGCGGTACGCAAGCGCACCGCCCTAAATTAAACAGTTGTTCTTAAAATTATGCGCCTTGAGTCATAGAAGCAACTTCAGCAGCGAAGTCATCTTCTTTCTTCTCAATACCTTCACCAAGTTTGAAAATCGCAAAGCCAGTTACCGCAGCTTTGCCACCAGTTGCTTCTTTAACAAAGTCAGCAACGGTTTGGTCAGGGTTCATAACGAATGGTTGTTTAAGCAAAACAACTTCTTCTTCAAATTTGCGCATACGGCCTTCAATCATTTTCTCGATTACGGCTTCTGGCTTGCCAGATTCGCGTGCTGTATCGATTTGAACTTGACGTTCACGCTCAACAACCGCAGGGTCCAAATCATCAGATGACAAAGCCAATGGGCCAGTTGCCGCAACGTGCATTGCAACTTTACGACCGATATCAGTAAGTGAAGCTACATCGCCTTCACCTTCAACACCAACCAAAACGCCAATACGACCCAAGCCATCAGAAACAGCAGAGTGAATGTATGGTGCAACTACGCCGTTTGAAACTGAAACTTTTGCCATGCGGCGCAAAGCCATATTTTCACCGATAGTTGCAATAAGGTTGGTCAAGAAGTCATTTACGCTACCTTCGCCACTATGTGCAGGTTTTGCAGACAATTCTTCAACATCATTTGCGCCCAATGCAATTTTTGTAATTGCAGATGCAGCAGCTTGGAATTGCTCATTGCGAGATACGAAATCTGTTTCCGCATTCAATTCAACAAGAACACCAGTAGTTCCCTCAACAGCAACACCAACCAAACCTTCCGCAGCAACGCGGTCAGCTTTTTTAGCAGCTTTTGAAAGGCCTTTTGCGCGCAGCCAATCGATAGATGCTTCTAAATCGCCATTGTTTTCCGCAAGGGCTTTTTTGCAATCCATCATGCCAACGCCAGTTTTTTCACGAAGTTCTTTTACTAAACTTGCAGTAATCTCGGCCATTGCCGATCTCCTTTATTTTAGAAATTATAAAATGTTTGGGTTAGGTATCTAACCCAAAATTGTGACGATTAAGCTTCAGCGCTAGGTGCAGCTTCAACTTCTACAGCAACAGTTTCTTCAATCAATGCTTCAACAGGATTTACCGCTTCACCCAAATCAACACCCATATCAGATTGTGATTGCGCAAGGCCGTCTAAAGCTGCGCCAGCGATTAAATCAGCAAATAAAGAAATTGAACGTGCCGCATCATCATTACCAGGGATTGGCATATCAACTTCATCAGGGTCGCAGTTTGAATCAACCAAAGCGATAACAGGGATACCCAATTTACGTGCTTCTTTGATTGCGATTGCTTCTTTATTTGTGTCGATTACAAACATCAAATCAGGAATGCCGCCCATATTTGCGATACCGCCCAATGAACGCTCTAATTTTTCATATTCGCGTGAAAGGTTCAAAACTTCTTTTTTAGTTAAGCCTTTAGGGTTTTCACCTTGGGTCAAAGCTTCAACTTCGCGCATACGTGCAATTGATTTTGAAACTGTTTGCCAGTTAGTCAAAGTACCACCCAACCAACGGTGATTTACATAATATTGTGCGCAACGTTTTGCAGCATTAGCAACAGGGTCAGAAGCCTGACGTTTTGTACCAACGAATAATACGCGGCCACCTTTTGCAACAACTTCACGAACTTTTACCAATGCTTGGTGAAGCATAGGAACAGTTTGTGATAAATCCAAAATATGGATGTTTGCACGGTCACCAAAAATGTATTTTTGCATTTTTGGATTCCAACGGTGTGTTTGGTGACCAAAGTGTGCGCCAGCTTCTAATAGCTCACGCATAGTGAATTCAGGTAGTGCCATAATAATAATCCTTTTCCGGCTAGCCTCCGCAAGCAGGTGCGATTTGGGACCACCCCAAAAAGCGCCGGACGGACATTTTGATATTTTCAAAACGGCCAAGGCTTGCGTGTGAATTGGCGTTCGCCATAGAAAAAAAAGCATAAAAAAGCAAGACTTGAATTGCCAAAAACAGCTAATTTCAATGGTATTTAGCAGTTAAACTAATATTCAACTATATTGGCAATGCCACCAATTGATTTTAATGCACGCCGCGCACCAATATCTAGCGGATATCGCCCAGGAAGCAAGACTTCAATTTCACGCGCGTCACTTGATTCAAAAACTAATCTAATCTCGCCAAAATTTGTTGATTCCATTCCTGAAATTGCTTCTGTAACTTTCTTGATGTCGTCAAAATTTGCATCATTTTCAAGATATAGTTTAGCGCCTTCATACCTTGTATTGGCAATGTTTTCGACATTATCAAATCTTGATGCGCTTAGTTTTAAATCGCCATCAAGCATTTTGGCATTTGCAACACATGAAACCGCGCGCCCGACAACAACAAATTGGCGTGCCTGCTCCAAATCTTCGGGACGAACAAAAACTTCATATTCACCCGTTGGGTCAGATAATGTCACCCATGCAAACTTACCGCCACGTTTTGCCGGTCGCTCTTTAGCGGCACGAACAACGCCCGCCATTCTGAAAACCGCCTCATTAGTTTGCATATATTCTTCAATTTGACCGTAGAAAATGGTTTTGCGTGCGATTAATTCTTGCGAAATATCATCAAGTGGATGCCCAGAAAGGAAAAGACCCATTGCGGCAAATTCATTAGATAATCTATCTTGTTCCCCCCAATTGGAAACATTTGATAGGGGTGCGCGTGGCGGTGTTGCGCTTTCACCAAAAAGACTAAATTGGTTTTGATCAGCCTCGTTATTTGTTGCTGACGCATGTGACATTAATTGGTCGGCATTGGCGCAAACCTTTGCCCTATTTGGTTCAATAATGTCAAATGCACCAGCTTTAGCAAGATTTTCAACAGCACGTTTGTTTAAATTACGTGGGCCAACACGTTCGAAAACTTCGTAAATATTGGTGAAAGAACCACCTTCTTCACGTATTTCAACAAGTTTTTCCATGGCTTTAACGCCAACGTTTTTAACTGCGCCCAATGCATAAAGTATTTCGCCATTTTCAATCGCAAAATTTGCCTGTGAACGGTTAATATCAGGGCGATTTACAACTATTCCAAGGCGCTTTGCTTCCTGAACATAAGCACCCAATTTATTTGTATCCTCGATATCGAGTGTCATGGCGGCAACCAAGAACTCAACGGGATAGTGCGCTTTTAAATATGCGGTTTGATAGGAAATTACCGCATAAGCCGCCGCGTGTGATTTATTGAAACCATAGCCTGCAAATTTTTGAACCAAATCGAAAATTGTACCCGCAAGGCTTTTGTCGATACCTTTTTTGTCAGCACCTTCTGCAAATCTTAGGCGCTGTTGATCCATTTCTTCTTTTAGCTTTTTACCCATTGCACGGCGAAGCATGTCAGCTTCACCTAATGAATAACCGGAAAGGATTTGGGCGATTTGCATAACTTGTTCTTGGTAAATTATTACGCCATGGGTTTCTTTTAGAACAGGCAAAAGACTTGGATGCAAATAATCGGCATTTTGTCGTCCGGCTTTAACATCGCAATAGGTTGGAATATTTTCCATTGGCCCCGGTCTATAAAGCGAAATCAAAGCGATAATATCTTCAAGGCATGTCGGAACCATTCTGCGAAGAGTATCACGCATACCCTGCCCCTCCAGCTGGAACACGCCAAGCGTTTGGCCTGTTGCAAGGAAGTCAAAAACCATTTTATCATCATATCGTTGGGTTGAAAAATCAACTTCGATGCCGCGATTGCGTAATAATTCTATTGCTTTTTGGATAACAGTTAGGGTTTTCAGTCCCAAGAAGTCAAATTTAACTAGGCCCGCAGATTCCGACCATTTCATATTATATTGGGTAGCGGGAATATCTGATTTTGGGTCTTTATAAAGTGGTACTAATTCTTTTAATGGACGCCCCGCAATTACCACGCCCGCAGCATGGGTTGAACAATTACGATAAAGCCCCTCAAGCTCCAATGCAGTATCCAAAAGACCACGATGAAGTTCATTTGTATCATATTTTTCTTTTAATTTTGGTTCTATTTCTAGCGCTTTGGCAAGTGTCACGGGATTTGCGGGATTATTTGGAATAAGTTTGGTAATTTCAGATACTTCATTAAATGACATATCCAAAACCCGCCCCACATCGCGAACCGCCGCGCGTGCTTGTAAAGTTCCGAAAGTGATAATTTGCGAAACTCGCTCGAAACCGTATTTTTCTTGAACGTAAGATATAACTTCGTCACGCCTTGTTTGGCAAAAGTCGATATCAAAATCGGGCATTGAAATACGTTCTGGATTAAGGAAACGCTCAAAAAGAAGGCCAAATTCAAGTGGATCAAGGTCAGTAATTTTAAGCACATAGGCAACCAAAGAACCTGCGCCAGAACCACGACCAGGGCCAACCGGAATATCATGTGCTTTGGCCCATTTGATAAAGTCCGATACTATCAAGAAATAGCCCGAAAAACCCATTCGATTAATAATATCTAATTCAAATTCAAGGCGTGAATTATATTCTTCGACACTTGTAACGGGGGGGCGTTTGCTTAAACGTTCTTGCAGGCCTTCGCGTGCCTGAACTGCCAATTCTTCACTTTCGCTAAGTCCTTGACCTGATGGAAAACTAGGAAGGATTGGTTTGCGCTTTTTAGCACGTATTGCGCAGCGTTTTGCAATTTCAACAGTATTTTCAATGCATTCTGGTAAATCAGCAAAAAGCGCAATCATTTCCTCATCTGTCTTGAAATAATGCTCTTCGGTAAGGCGTTTACGATTATTGTCGGAAAGACGTGAGCCTTCATTTATACAAGTCAAAACTTCATGCGGATAATGTTTTTCGCGTTTATCATAACGAACATCATTTGTGCCAACAATTGGAATATCTAATTCATAGGCTTTTTCGAGAAGCGAATTTTCGGTTTGTAATTCATCTTCGCGGCCGTGTCGCCCAATTTCAATATAAAATCTATCTTTGAAAATATTAGATAATTTATGGGTTAGAAAATCAAAACCCAAAATATCATTTGCAATAATTGCATTATTTAAAATGCCTTCAAATCCGCCACTTAGGCAAATTAGACCATCTGATAATTCGGCAATCAGTTCAATATCAATGCCGTCATCAATATTCTCAATCTCAAGAAATGTAGCAGATGATAAAGCGCAAATATTAGCAAAACCAATTTCATTTTGTGCATAAAGCGCGATGCGACCTTTTAATTCATGCGCTTCTGGTTCTTCAATTTTTGCTTTAATAACAACATTAAGGCCAATTATAGGCTGAACACCAGATGCAGCCAAACTTTCGGAAAATTCAAGCGCGCCAAATAAATTATTATCACAAATCGCAAGCGCAGGTAATGAACGCGATTTGGCAATATTATTAATCTTCTTAACTGTCATCGCCCCATCAAGCAATGAATAAGCAGATTTCACTTTTAAATGAACAAATTGCGGCGTCGCCATAATTACCCCATAGAGCGTTTCCCAAAAAATGTTAAGCGGTTTTTGGATAGAAACGCGACAAAAGAAGGAATCTAGAGTTGAATTTCGATTCAGTCGAAATGGAACACTAGAATAAAAAGGTTGTGCCAAAATTCGAATAATATGTCAGTATGAATTAACAATCATACCCAACAAAAAACACCTTACCACTAGCCGAATAAAGCACCAAAAGCCGACGCAACCATAGAAAAACCAACGATAGCGGCGAAACCAAGAATATCTTCCCAGCGCAATAATTGTAAATTCATAACAAACCCCTGAAATAAGTTCTTTGTTTGTTCTTATTTCATGTTTTGTTCTCATTGGCAAGTGTTTTTTTGAAATTTTTTATATTTTATGCAAATACCCATTTTCAAGGCGCACAATTGCATCCATTTTATCTGCTAATTCAAGATTATGAGTGCCAACTAATGCGGCAACATTTTCCTCTTTTGCAAGTTTTGTAAAGATTTCGAACACTTGAATAGATGTTGTCGGATCAAGATTTCCCGTTGGCTCATCTGCAAGCAATAAGATTGGCTCATTGGCGAGCGCGCGCCCTATCGCAACCCTTTGCTGTTCCCCTCCCGATAATTGCGCAGGTTTATGCTTCATGCGCTCTTTTAATCCAAGTAATTCAAGAAGATATTCAGCACGCTCAAGCGCATGAACAAAAGATTTGCCATTTATCAATTGTGGTAAAGCAATATTTTCGCGTGCATCAAATTCAGGCAGTAAATTATGAAATTGATATACAAAGCCGATTTTCTCACGCCTAATTAAAGTGCGTGAATTATCGTCTTTGGTAACAATTTGACCGTCAATTTTTATTTCACCATCTTGTGGCTCTTCTAATAGTCCAGCAGAATGCAAAAGTGATGATTTTCCAGAGCCTGATGGGCCGATAAGGCCGATAATTTCACCACGTTTTATGTTTAAATCAACGCCTTTCAAAACCTCTAATTCGCCCGCAAGGGTTTTATAAGTTCTTTTTAGGCCTTTAATTGATAAAGCTAAATCACTCATAACGTAGTGCCTCAACTGGGTCGAGATTGGCGGCGCGCCAAGCCGGCGGAATTGTTACCAAGACACTCATGATGAGTGCAAAAACTGCGGTATAGATAACTTCTGACCATTCAACATGCGCGGGAATTTGCGATAGAAAATAAACTTCTGATGGAAAAACAGGACCGAAAACAGTCTCAACACCTTTTTGAATAAGGCCGATATTTACGCAAAATAATGTTCCGAATAAAACACCGCAAATCGTACCCAAGACACCAATACTTGCGCCAATCATAATGAAAATACGCATTATTGATAAACGCGTTGCACCCATTGTTCTAAGAACGGCAATATCGCGCCCCTTATTTTTAACAAGCATAACAAGGCCAGAAATGATATTAAGCGCGGCAATCAAAACCAAAAGCATAAGGATAAGGCGCATTACAACACGCTCTGTACCCAATGCTGAAACAAGGCTTGCCGATTGATTACGCCAATCACTTAATAATGAGCCATCAACATAATTTGCCAATTGCCCCATGATTTTACTACTTTCATCGGGATTTTTGACACGCAATTCAATCATGTCAATTCGCATGTCACGACTAAAAAATAATTGTGCTTGCTCTAATGGCATATAAATAAGGCTCTTGTCATATTCACTCATGCCAATATTGAAAACTGCGCCAATTTTATAGTCTTTTGAACGTGGCGTTGAACCAAAGGCGGTTTGCGCCCCATCTGGTGCAAGCAATGTTATATAATCACCCGCCATAACACCTAATTGACGCGCAAGACCAGTTCCGACAATTATTTCATCGCCACCATATTCACCCTTGCCATATTCGTTCAAAGAACCATCAACAATATGTTCAGATATTGTCTTTAATTCCATTATATCATCGCGGCGCAAGCCCATAACCATCGCACCCGATGAACTATCTGCACCGCCTTGTGCAAGCACCTGTCCCTGAACCAGTGGATGAACCGACTTTACATCTGGAACAGCCTTGGCATTTACAATGAAACGGGTAACATCTTGCGGCGACAATTGACGAGCATCAACAAAAACATGCCCATTTACGCCCAAGACCCTATCAAGAAGTTCGGTACGAAAGCCATTCATAACGCTCATAACAATAATCAAAACCGCAACCGCAAGCATGATACCTGCAAAGGCAATTATTGAAATAAGACTTACCCCACCTTGTTCACGTTTGGAGCGCAGGTAACGAAATGCAATTTTTGCTTCCCAGTTATTGAAAATTTTTGCCATAAATCGCCTTAAAATGGGCAGATATTAAAATTCATGCTCATTGTCAACCATCACAAATTCACAACAATATAATATTATTATTGCAATAATTAATCTTAATAATGAAACTAATAACACTTAAATATATAAATTTTTTAAATTTAAGTTGATTTTAACTTAAACTAATTTTAATAATTTTAATAATTAAAAAAAACAATTATTATTATAATTACTTAATCTTATACACAATTGAAAATAAACCACAATGCAACGAACGAGTGTTAAATTAATATTGTTAGCAGCTTTAATAATATTGTTAAATTCTGAGTATGCAAATGCGCAAGATAAAAACAATCAAAGTGAAACTGTAACATACGAAAATGAAAAAATAATTGTTACTGGCAAACGTCATGATGTAATTCGAAATATTGATAGCAATATATATAAAATAAAGCAAAAACCTGGCAATATAACTGCCAATGTTAAAGATGTTTTATCAATATTACCGGGAATATATATTGATACATATGGCAATATAAAGGTTCAGGATGAATATGCACAAATATATGTTGGTGATAACATTGTTCCAAACGATTCCGCGAAAAACATCGCGGCAAGTTCGATAGAATCTATTGAAGTTATTTCAAACCCATCTGGTAGCAATTCTTATGCAAAAATCAAAATTAAATTAAAAAAATCAAATAAAGACAAAAAAAATACCAATAGTAATATTAATATTTATAGTGAAACAATAGGTGCATTTGGCGCGGATTATGCACTCAACTATTTCAAAGACAAACTTACAATTAACGCGCAACTAAATGCATCACATTTCTTTTATTTTGATGATGATAATTTCTTATACAATAATAAGATATTTAAGAACAATCAATTAACAAATGATAATGAATTAAAGACTATACGCAATTCTGAGAAGACATATTTCACGTCTTTTAATAATATAATTTATCAATATAAAGAAAAACAATCACTAAATTTTATAATTGCATTAGAGGGTTATTATCAAAACGGTAAAATTGATGGCGAATCAATTTGGAAAAACTACTCAAATACAAATATAATTGATTCCTATAATTATAGTAAAAATTATAAAAAAAATAATTTTACGTATTCTTATGGCATAATGCATAAATCAGGTGATGAAAATTCAAAGGGATTGAATACTGACCTTATTTATATTCAAAATTACTTAGAAAATAATAAAACTAACACTCTAAAAATTGATAGATTAAACAATAATATTTTTGATAATCTGCAGGATAATCAACATATAAAAGAAAATACCTATAGCATAGGTCATTATTTTGAAAAAACTAAAGGTGATAAAAATATTGATATTAAATTTGTAATTCAAAATAAGCAAAACAATATTAAAAATTTAAGTTATGACAATAGCGCTATATATAATGATAATTTCTACACGGATAGTATCGCCTATGACTTAGATATTAATCAAAAATTCAAATTTAAAAAAATAGATTTCAAAATTGGCGCAGATTTCACAAAATATAATTATAAATTTAGAAATAGCATCAACGCACCTTGGTCAAAAGGTGAAATAAATGGGATATATCCTATTATTTCAATTAAGCATAATTTGACAAAATATATTACAATAAAGTCAAGCGCTTCGCATAAAGCCACTGAATTTGACCTTAAACAATTGGACCCAAACATCATAAGAACTGGTCTTGACAGCGTCACTTACGGAAACCCAAATCTTAAGCCTGGTGATTACAATCATTACAATTTAGAGTTTGATTATGACAAGGGAAAAACCAATACAAGTCTTACTTTTTGGCTTAAAGAACGTAAAAAAGACGTTAGTTATGTAACTGTATTTAATAATAATATTTATGAAACCACTTATTTAAATATTGGCAAACAGAATAAATATGCAATTGAATATTCATATCGCAAGGAATTAAAAAATCTAACATATGGTTTTGATTTTTCAAAATATTTCACAAAAATTGAAACGCCCCTAACCGATAAATATACAATCCTAGATTATCAAACCCATGATGCAAAAATTATCATTGAATATAAAAACAAGCGCAATGACACTTTATTAGTCAATTTTGGTTTTCATGGTCCAAGATATGGGCTTAATAATAAAACAAGTGGCTATAACAATGTTAATATGAAATTGACACATGAATTTAAAAATAACTTAGTTTTATCATCTGAGGTAGATTTAAAATTATCACATGATATTAGCACTACATATTTTAAAACTGAGAGTTACCATCAGTCTAGTTTTTCACAAAATGCCTATAATAATTTGAAACTAACGCTTGCAAAGAAATTCTAGAAAATTATTCGATACTTTTTAGAAAATCTTCAATTTTCATTTCGGTTTTCTCTTGGGTTTTGCGGTTTTTAACCTCGACTATGCCATTTGCAACGCCGCGTGGGCCGATTACAACTTGTTTTGGAACGCCGATAACGTCCATTGTTGCAAATTTTGCCCCTGCCCGTTCATCGCGATCATCATAAAGTGGATCAAGGCCTTTTGCAGTCGCTAAATCATAGATTTTTTTGCATAATTCATCGCAAGCTGTGTCGCCAGATTTTAGATTAACGATACCAAGATTGAATGGTGCAATTTCGGTTGGCCAAATAATACCATGTTCGTCATGGCTTGCCTCTATGACTGCGCCAACAAGGCGTGAAACACCAATACCGTAAGAGCCCATTTGTAAAACATGCTCTTTACCATCTTTGCCCATAACTTTGGCATTCATTGGTTTTGAATATTTATCTCCAAAGAAGAAAATATGCCCAACCTCAATACCACGACCTTCACGGCGGCGATCTTCTGGAACATTGGCAAGGAATTGTTCTTCTTCATGCATTTCATCGGTCGCGGCATAAGCGGCCAAAACCTCATCAACCATTGCTTTGCGCGCAGATTTTGATGCATCATCATTTTCAAATGAAATGTCGGTTGTTGTCCAATCCTTGTCTTCATAGACGCTATCATAGAAAACCGCACTCTCGCCATTTTTTGCAAGAATGATGAATTCATGACTTAAATCACCACCAATCGGGCCTGTTGCCGCGCGCATTGGAACGCCGCGCAAACCAAGGCGTTGGAATGTTCGCAAATAAGCCAAAAACATCTTGCGATATGCATCAACCGCACTATCGGCATCAATATCAAAAGAATAGGCATCTTTCATAAGGAATTCGCGACCACGCATAACGCCAAATCTTGGGCGCACTTCATCGCGGAATTTCCATTGAATGTTATAAAGATTTAAAGGTAAATCCTTATAAGAACGAATATAGGTTCGCACCACATCGGTCACAACTTCTTCGGCAGTTGGGCCAAAAAGCATGTCGCGTTCGTGACGATCTTTGATACGAAGCATTTCAGCGCCATAATCATCGTAGCGACCTGATTCACGCCATAAATCCGCCGATTGCATGGTTGGCATTAAAAGTTCTAAAGCACCTGATCTATCCTGTTCTTCACGAACAATTTTTTCGATATTCCGAAGAACTTTTAGACCAAAGGGAAGCCAAACATAAACACCTGCTTGCTGCTGTTTAATAAGGCCAGCACGTAACATTAATTGGTGCGAAACAATTTGCGCTTCACTTGGGGTTTCTTTTGCAACTGGCAGGAAATAGCGCGAAAGGCGCATAATAGGCTCCTATAATTTTATAATTTTAAACAAAACAAGCGCTAGTAGCACAGACCATATTACAAATGCTACAATTGATGCCATAATCATTTTTTTCTTGAAATTAATATTGGTAGGGGCGCTTTTAACACTGCCCTTAACTACATTTCCATCCTCTTGTTGTGTTGTCACACCAATTGGCAAAACCAGAAAAAGGCTTATCCACCAAATAATTAAATAGCTTGCAATTGAGGTAAATATATCCATGCTTTTTCTTTAATGCGCTTCTTTTGGGGTTTCCATCAATTCAATCAGTACACCATCTGAATTTTTTGGGTGAACGAAAATAATCATTGTTCCATGTGCACCAATTCTTGGCTCACCAAGGACTGTTGCACCTTTTGCAACCAATGTATCACGCGCTTCATAGATATTTTCAACCTCAAAACAAACATGATGCTGACCACCTGCAGGATTTTTTTCCAAAAATTTTAATATGGGTGATTTTTCGCCCAATGGTTCAATAAGTTCAATTTGTGCATTTGGCAAATTAACAAATGAAAACTTTACCCCTTGCGCTTCCATTCCTCTTATTGGCGTTATGTCTTTTTCTTCAACGCCATAAAAGTTTTTATAAGTTTCCCATGCTTTTTCAATTGATGGAACAGCAATACCAATATGATTTAATTTTCCGATTTTCATGATTTTCCCCAAATCTTGCGGTCTTAGATTAAATTGTCATAATAATTACTTCAATCATCGGCCTTTTCTTTAGTTCAATGAATGATGCTTTTTTGACGGCCTTCATTACCATGTCTTCGGCAAATTCTTCATCTAGCCTTTCGGCTGGCTTCAGCTTTTTTATGGCATTTTCAGCAATATCGGCAAGCCTATCAAGGGCTTTATCAAAAATATCATCATTTTTATGGGCAAGACCACGCGTACGTAAATCAGGGCCTGCAATAATTTCACCTTTATGATTTAGTGTTATGGCGATTATTATATAGCCATTTTCGCCAATTTTTTGACGCTCTTTCATGGTCTCGCTGCCATCAGCAAGCATTGAGAACCCATCAACATAAAGGCGACCCGCAACAACCTCATCAATTACTCTTGGCCCATTTGGTGCAATTTCGACCATATCACCATTTTTTGGCGCAATCGAAGCAGGGATTTGCAATGATTTAGCATAGCGTGAATGTTCGATAATATGCCTGCGTTCGCCATGCGTTGGAATTGCCATTTGTGGCCTTACCCACGAATACATTTGCGCAAGTTCGCCGCGGCATGGATGACCGGAAACGTGAATTGGCGCATCATGCGCGGTTATAACTTCAACATTTTGCAAGATTAATTTATTGATTAAATCATAAATATCGCGCTCATTACCCGGTATTTCGCGTGATGAAAATAGAACGCTATCCCCCTCACCCAAACTTAAATGTGGATGGTCGCCATCGGCAATACGCCTTAAAGCAGCCCGCGCCTCACCTTGCGAACCCGTACATAAGAATAAGATTTCATTATCTTTATAAGCTTTTGCTTTATCAGGCTCTACAAATGGGATTGGTGGAATAATTCCAACATTTCGCGCCGCAGTTGCAATGCGAACCATCGAACGCCCCATAAGGCAAACTGCACGACCTGCTTCATGGGCAGCATTAATAGCCGATGTTACACGCGCCACATTTGACGCAAAACATGCGATTGCAACTTTACCTTTTTTTGTTTTTACAATTTTTTCAAGTTCATCACGAACCCCAATTTCTGAACCGCTTTCACCTTCTTGGAAGACATTGGTTGAATCGCAAATCATTGCCAAAACGCCATCATCACCCATTTGTTTAATGGCTTTTATATCTGTGGTTTCACCAATCAATGGATTTGGATCAATTTTCCAATCACCAGTATGGAAAATACTGCCAAGTGGTGTTGTGATTTTAAGACCATTTGGTTCTGCGATTGAGTGTGTAATGGTTATATATTCAATTTCAAATGGCGCTAAATCAATTTTGCCTTTTAATGGAACAACATTTAATGGCGCGATATCAAATAAACCATGTTCACGTAGCTTATCTTTTATAAGCTCTGCAGTGAATGGTGTTGCATACATTGGCGCGCCAATTTGCGGCCATAGATAACCAAGCGCACCAATATGATCTTCATGCGCATGCGTAAGAATTATACCAAGAATATCATCTTTAATTTCTTTTATGAATTCAGGGTCAGGAAGAATTATTTCGACACCTGGAATATGTTCTTCGCTTGCGAAAGTTACGCCGCAATCAACAATTATCCATTTTTTGTTATTTTCGCTTCCAAAACCATAAAGATTCAAATTCATACCAATTTCATTTGATCCACCCAATGGCAGATAAACAAATTGGTTTTCACTAACTTGACCCAATTTATACCTACTTTTCTAAATTTATAATATAGAGATGCGCAATAAACGCATTTAGAACAAATGCAACCTGCATTATTTGTTTATGAAAATTATTGCGTTCTTAGTTGAGTTGTTGGAATTGTGCAATTGTCAGGTGTTTTAAGCAATAGCGACAAACCATCAATAGCAGTTTTTGCCGCAGATTTAAACTCATAGCCTTTTGATGGCATAATTTCACGTCTAACAATAATCTTCTTATTCGCATCAAGAAGCGCAATTTGGAAGCGCCCACCATTTACGCCGCCCAATGCCTCACCAATATTTGATGGTAAAATTATTCCACGGCTTTCGGTTGAAAAAATATCGCGTACTTTTCCATCTAATGCTTTGGAAGAAGGTACAATTGATTTTTCGCCATCATATATTGTAATCTCCCAAAACGCGGCATTAATGCTTTGTTCGGTGTTTAGATTGATAGTGTAAGCATCCAGACTTTCAAAACTTGATTCAATCGCACTCTTAGTTTCATCAACGCGCCATGATATTTGAACGGCAATATTTGGCGCAGTTCCAAGATTGGTTTTATCATTAACAACTTGAAGGTCGTCTTGGAAATCAGGGGTTTTCCATTGAACCACGCGCATTTTGGGCCCTTTACCTACATATTGGCGCGCCCTTACGCCCGCGCGCCCAAATGTACCGCCTGCTACGCTAACGCATACTTTCTTATTACTTAATTTTGTTTCATTGCTTTTCTCAGCACGACTTTTATCGCAGCCATTTAAAAGGGTTGCGGTAAAAATCATCAAACCGATTGTATAAATTATATTTTGCTTATTCTTTTTCATGATTATCATTTATCGTTGCAATATCACTGTTTAACGAAAAATGATTTGAAATATCAGAGATATCCAATTGGTAACAACTAATAAAAAACTAGTGTGTAAAATTTACATCACCCGCTTGTATGAATTTTATATTTTGTGCTTCATCAATTAAAATTAATTCGCCGGCTTCATTTATACCATTGAAAATTCCAAAGAAATTTTCATTATGAGATTTGATTGTAACAGGCTTACCAAATCCGAATGCATTTTCTTCCCACATTTTTTTTATGGGGTCAAAGCCTTCATTGATATAAATTTCGTGCAAAATATTAAATTCAGCATCTAATTGTGATAATAGATATTTTGGTTCAGGTGGTTTTGAATAATCTTTTATAGAAGTGGTTTCTTTATCTTCTATATCAGGACTTTGTAGTAAATTCACACCAACGCCAATTGCGATAAAAGCATTTGGCTTATCAATCCAGCTTTCAAGTAAAATGCCACTTATTTTCTTACCTTCAACCAAAATATCATTTGGCCATTTCAGAAGTGTTTGCTTATTTGGAATATATTTTTCAATACAATTCTTAAGTGCAATGGCAATAATGAATGAATATAATGGCGAAAGTTTAGATACATCGTCAAGCTTGATTACATAGGTTGCAAATAAATTGCCGCTTAATGACGACCAAACCCTACCACGCCGACCACGTCCATTGGTTTGCTTTTTTGAAATAACCCAAAATGGCGCATCCTCACCCTCTTGGGCTAAGTAACGCGCCATATCATTAGTTGAATATACTTCTTCAAATTCTATTATTTTCACTTAAACATATTACCCGCAACAAGTGTCGCAGTATATAATAATCCAATAAATGGCATAAGTAAGGCAAACAAAATCGCAGTACCTTTAACAGAAATACTTGTTGCAGCAAGACCGCCCGCAAATTCCATTTTCGGCTCATCAAACCAAACAGTTTTGATTATACGTAAATAATAGAATGCAGAAACAACAGATGCCAAGATTAGGGCAATTGCAAGATATAAATGGCTGCCATTCCAAACCGATTTAATCACTTCGAATTTACCCCAGAAGCCTGCCAAAGGCGGGATACCCATTACAGAGAATAGGAACATAGTGAATGCAATTGCAATCATTGGATGCTTTCTTGAAATACCCGCAAGACTTGGAATGCTTTCAATTTTACGGCCATCCTCTGAACGAAGCGACAAGACAACGGCAAACATACCTACACCTGATAAGGCATAGATAGAAACAAACATTAATAACGCGCTTGGACCAAATACAGGGCCCGCCGCAATTGCAACAAGTGCATAGCCCATATTTGCGATTGATGAATAAGCCAAAAGGCGTTTGATATTTGTTTGTTGTAGCGCAAAGAATGCACCAATAAACATCGATAATATTGCCATTATTGAAACAATTTGTTGCCATTTTGCAATTGCAGGACCAAAGGCTTCAAAGCAAAAACGCGCAAGTAAAATTGTTGCCGCCATTTTTGGCGCAGTGGCAAAGAATGCAGTTGATGGTGTTGGCGAACCTTCATAAACGTCAGGCGTCCACATATGGAATGGCGCAGCAGACATTTTAAATGCAATGCCCGACATTACGAAAACCATACCAAAAATTACGCCAACATTTGCATTCGCACTTAATGAAGCGATTTTTTGGAAATTAATTGTTCCTGTAAAGCCATAAATTAATGAAGCACCATAAAGCAAAATACCAGAAGATAGAGCGCCCAAAACAAAATATTTCAAACCCGCTTCAGAAGATTTTTGGCTGTCACGTGCATAAGCCGCCAATACGTAAAGCGCCAAAGATTGTAACTCTACGCCCATATAGATTGCTAATAAATCGTGTGCAGAAACCATTACAAACATGCCCACAACCGCTAAAAGCGTAAGGACAGGATATTCAGGTTTTTGAATATTTCTATCTTCTAAATAATCAATACTTAAAAGAAGCGCACCAGCAGAAACCGCACTTATTATAAATTTGGCAAAAGAGCCAAAATTATCAATCACCAAACTACCGTTGAACAATAATGTTGGGGTTTCGATTGAATGTTTCACACTTGCAAAACCTGCTGCAAGCAAAACCAAGATGGCAAAATAATTTACTGCGCGATATGATTTTTTACCCGCAAAAGCGCCAATAAGAACCGCCACCATTGCACCAAAAACCAATGTGATTTCTGGAATAATGAAGGGAAGTTGTTTTGAAATATTCTCTATACTCATTTTTCAATTCCAAACTGGCATTATTTCATCATTGTTTGTAGATTATCGACCAAATGCATCACTGAAACATTTGTGAAATCTAAAATTAATTGTGGTTTGAACCCAAGAAGGACAGTACCGATTATCAAAGGCAAAAATACCAAAAATTCGCGCAAATCCATATCTTGAATATCGGCAAGTTTTGGATTTACCAAAGGACCAAACACTGTTTTGCGATAAAGTGTAAGCATATAAGCCGCAGATAAAATCACACCACTTGCCGCAAATATTGCGAATATTCTGCTTTGTAAGAATGTACCTTGCATAGTCAAAACTTCGCCAACAAAACCCGATGTACCTGGCAGGCCAACATTACCCAAAGTGAACAACATAAATACTGCCGCATAAATTGGCATACGATTTACAAGGCCACCATAAGAAGCAATTTCGCGTGTATGCATACGATCATAAATCACACCTACACAAAGGAATAATGCACTTGCGATAAAGCCGTGCGATAACATTTGGAACATTGCACCTTGAAGACCCGCGCCATTGAATGCAAAAATACCCAATGTAACGAAACCCATATGCGCAACCGAAGAATAAGCAATAAGCTTTTTGATATCAGTCTGACGGAATGCCACAAGTGATGTATAAATCACTGCAATAACAGACATTGTGAAAATCAATGGTTGGAAATGCAAACTTGCAAGTGGGAACATTGGCAGTGAGAAACGAATGAAGCCATATCCACCCATTTTCAACAAAATACCCGCAAGAATTACCGAACCCGCAGTTGGCGCCTCAACGTGTGCATCAGGCAACCATGTATGAACCGGCCACATTGGCATCTTCACAGCAAATGAAGCAAAGAATGCAAGCCATAGATAAATTTGCGCATCCTTTGTAAAATGGAATGCCTGTAAAGCTAAAATATCCGAAGTGCCTGCTTTCAACACCATATAAGCAACTGCGATAAGCATGAATAGCGAACCAAGTAGCGTATAAAGGAAGAATTTATAAGCAGCATAGAAACGGTTTTTGCCACCCCAAATACCAATTATTAGATACATTGGAATAAGGCCAGCCTCGAACAAGACATAGAAGAAAACCATGTCAGTCGCGCTAAACACGCCAAGCATTACAGTTTCCAAAACAAGGAAAGCCACAAAATATTCTACAACACGTTTTTCAACTGACTTCCAACTTGCGATAACGCAAAGCGGCATAAGGAATGTTGTTAAAAGAACAAAAAGAACCGAAATCCCGTCAACACCCAAGGCATAATTAATATTGCCATACCAAGGAATGCTTTCTTTAAATTGCATTGCCGCACTTGTATGGTCAAAATCCATAACAAGTTTGACCGAAATCAAGAAAGTGACGAATGTCGTAATTAAAGCGATTATACGTGCCGAAGCCGCAGCTTTTTGGGCATCTTTATTTAGGCCACTTATTAAAAGAATTAATATAGCGCCAATTGTTGGTAGCCACAAAATGGTCGATAACATAGGTAAACCAAACATCCCCTTAGCCCCCCTTTGTCAAAGCAAGTGCGCCAAAGGCAACAAGTGCGATTAACATGATGAAGGCATAATGATAAACATAGCCAGTTTGAACTTTAACGGATTTTTTTGAAACCCAATTAATATCATTTGCGATACCATTTGGACCCAATCCATCGATAATTTTGCCATCGCCAACTTTCCACAAAAAGTCACCAATTGCGCGTGCAGATTTTACAAAAATCACTTCGTAAAGTTCGTCAAAATACCATTTATTATATAGGAATGCATGAAGTGGGCCGGCCGCTTTGGCAATTTTCTTACCCATTCCTTCATTCCAGAAATAAACAAATAATGCACCGAAAAGGCCAGTAATAGTAACGGTTAATGGCGCAAATTTTACCCATTCAGGAACTTCATGGCGTAAATGTAAAATATGATTTTCAGGCGAATTATAGATTGAATGTCCCCAGAATTCATGCGCGCCTTCACCAACAAAGGCAGGGGCAAAAATAACACCCGCAAATAATGCACCGATTGCAAGCAAGAATAATGGTATAAGCATTACAAGCGGGCTTTCGTGTGCAGGTGCCGAACCATCATCTTTTGCATGATGCGCATCATGGTGATCGCCGCCATGTGCAACATTTGCATGTAAATGGTCAGACATTGCATGATCATCATGGTGACCATGTGCATCACCTTTAAATGTGCCAGTAAATGTCATGAAAATTAGGCGCCATGAATAGAAACTGGTCAATAATGCCGCAAGAACTGAAATCCAGAATGCGAAGCTAGCAAATGGGCGACCTTCTTGAGAAGCTGCAAACGCACTTTCAATAATCGCATCTTTAGAGAAGAAACCCGCAAGACCAAGATTTGTTCCAGGGATACCAATACCAGTGATTGCCAATGTACCAATAAGCATGATTGCATAGGTAATTTTCATTGGTTTCCAAACCGCACCCATTTTACGCATATCTTGTTCATGGTGAAGGCCATGAATAACAGAACCTGCGCCCAAGAATAATAATGCTTTAAAGAATGCGTGCGTGAAAAGGTGGAACATTGCCGCTTGATAAACGCCAACACCAGCAGCGAAGAACATATAACCAAGTTGCGAACAGGTTGAATAAGCAATCACGCGCTTAATATCATTTTGTGCAAGGCCAACAGTTGCCGCAAATATCGCAGTTACCGCACCAACCAATGTAATCATACCCGCTGCAAAATGGGTGTTTTCATAGATTGGCGAACAAATTGTAACCAAAACAACGCCCGCAGTAACCATTGTTGCGGCGTGGATAAGTGCCGAAACTGGTGTTGGGCCTTCCATCGCATCAGGTAACCATGTGTGAAGAAAGAATTGTGCCGATTTACCCATTGCACCAATGAATAATAGAACTCCAATTACCTCAAGTGCAGGTAATTTCCAATTACCCCAATCCATTGTGTCTTTTAAATGATGTGGGATTGCATGGAAAACTTCTTTGAATTCAATAGTTCCAAACACCATGAAAACTGACATGATGCCAAGAACAAATCCAAAGTCACCAACGCGGTTTACAACAAATGCTTTAATCTGTGCATCATTGGCAGAACGTTTCAAATACCAAAAACCAATAAGAAGATATGATGCAACACCAACACCTTCCCAGCCAAAGAATAATTGCATAAAATCAGCCGCAGTTACCAATGACAACATCGCGAAGGTAAATAAAGACAAATAAGCAAAGAAACGTGGTTTGTGCGGATCCTCACTCATATAACCCCATGAATAAAGGTGAACGAGTGATGAAACCGAAGTTACAACAACCATCATAACTGCCGAAATCGCATCAAGGCGAATTGACCATGTAGATTTAAAACCTGCAACATCAATCCAAGTGAAAAGGCGAATTGGGTCTTCAGGTAATTCAATGGTTTTTGACCAATGACCATAGAAAATTGTTGCCGCGCTAAAGAAAGCAACAAACAACAAACCAGTTGTAACAGCCATTGATACTTTTTGCGGCAATACGCGCCCAAAAAGCCCCGCAATGATTGCTCCAACCATTGGCGAAAACACAACTAAGAGAGCAAGAGTTTCAACAGACACTTTCCTAGCCCTTCATAATATTCAAATCTTCAACCGCGATAGTTCCACGGTTTCGGAAATAGACCACCAAAATAGCAAGGCCAACCGCAGCCTCAGCCGCCGCGACAGTCAATACAAACATTGCAAAGACTTGCCCCACTAAATCACCCAAAAACACCGAAAATGCGACAAAATTCACATTAACAGCCAATAAAATCAATTCAACAGACATCAAAATAACGATGATATTCTTACGATTTACAAAAATCCCAAAAACCCCAATTGTGAATAGGGCAGCGGCAAACGCCAAATAATGGGTTAAACCAATTGAATGACCCAAATCTATCATAATGATACCCCTTCCCCAGTTTTTGGTTTGGCAATTTCAACACCAGTTTTACGATTACGTGCAGTTTGTGCAGTAACACTTTGGCGTTTAACATTTTGACGATGTTGAAGGGTCAATACGATTGCGCCAACCATTGCAACAAATAATACAAGACCCGCAAGTTGGAAGAATAAAATATAATTTGTATAAAGGATTTCACCAATCGCCTTGGCGTTTGATGTAATGCTTACATCAGGCGTTGGGCTGGCAAGCATATTAGGATCAATTTTGGCCTCAATTCTTGCGCTTGTAACCATGATGAACATGCCAAACAATATTAATGCAACCAAACCACCAATCGGCAAATAGCGCATAAAACCTTGTTTCAATTCAACAAAGTCAATATCAAGCATCATTACAACGAACAAGAATAATACCGCAACAGCACCAACATAAACGACGATTAAAAGCATCGCCAAATATTCTGCGCCAAGCAATACGAACAGACCTGCCGTTGTAAAGAACGTTAAAATCAAAAATAGAACCGAATGCACAGGATTACGCGCTGACACAACCATCAAGGCCGAAATCACCGCAACCGCGCTTAGTATCCAAAAAGCAGCGATACTTATCATCGCAATGCCCTACCCTTCTTTGACCTATAATAAGGTCGATTAAAAACCCCAAATGCAACTTAACGATAAGGTGCATCAAGCTCCAAATTCTTTGCGATTTCGCGTTCCCAACGATCCCCATTAGAAAGAAGGCGTTCTTTATTATAGAACAATTCTTCACGGGTTTCGGTGGCATATTCGAAATTCGGCCCCTCAACAATTGCATCAACCGGGCAAGCTTCTTGGCAAAAGCCGCAATAAATGCATTTTGTCATATCAATATCATAACGCGTTGTACGGCGTGAGCCATCTTCACGTGGCTGAGCCTCAATTGTGATGGCTTGTGCAGGGCAAATCGCCTCACATAATTTACAGGCGATGCAACGCTCTTCACCATTTGCGTAGCGACGTAAAGCGTGTTCGCCACGGAAACGTGGGCTTAATGGCCCTTTTTCAAACGGGTAATTAACTGTTGGCTTGCGGCGGAAATAAACTTTCATTGCAAGAACAAAAGTTCCCAAGAAATCGGTCATTGCCGCGCCTTTTATGGCTTGAAAAATGCTCATTACGCATTACCTCCGAAAAAGGCGACATATGCGCCAACCACAGCAACCGCAACCAATGTTGTTGGCAAGAATATTTTCCAGCCAATACGCATTAATTGGTCATAGCGATAACGTGGAACAATTGCTTTTACCATCGCAAACAAGAAGAAAATAACCCAAATTTTGACATATAATACCAAACAGCCAATGAATGGATTTGTTACTTCAGCCCACGGAAGATTCCAGCCGCCAAGGAACATAATGCTTATCATTGCGCACATGAAAACAATGTTCACATATTCAGCCATCATAAACAAAAGATAAAGGGTCGCAGAATATTCAACCTGATAACCGGCAACCAATTCAGATTCAGCCTCTGGCAAGTCAAATGGTGGGCGATTAGTTTCGGCAAGTGCGGAAATAAAGAAAATCCACAACATCATGAACATAATAAGGCCAGTTACGACGCCAAGTGCAACTTTTGCAAAGCTACCGCCATGAACTATTGCACCGATGAATGAGAATGCATGCCAATCCCAAATGCCAGCTTTTTGGTGATTTACAATATCAGTTAAGTTCAATGAACCAACCAAAAGTAAAACCGTAACAATTACAAAGCCGATTGAAACCTCATAAGATACCATTTGTGCCGCAGAACGAAGTGCGCCCAAGAATGGGTATTTAGAGTTTGATGCCCAACCACCCATAATAATGCCATAAATACCCAATGATGAAATTGCCAGAATATATAAAATTCCAACATTCATATTAGATATGCCCCAACCCGGAGCCATTGGAACAACCGCCCAAGCCATGAATGAGGTTAAAACAGTGATTACAGGAGCAATAACAAAAACAGTTTTATTAGCACCAGATGGAATTACGATTTCTTTTAAAACGAATTTTAAGAAATCAGCAAATGATTGCAATAAACCAAATGGACCAACCACATTTGGACCTTTTCGCATTTGAACCGCTGCCCAAACTTTACGGTCAAAAACCAAGATGAAAGCAACAGTAAGCAAAACGGCAACCAAATAAAGCAAAGATAAACCAATCCCCGCTAAAGTTCCCCAAAAAGCACCTAAATCGTGAACTAAGCCTTGCATCTATCTACTCCGCTGCCACTTTGGTGGTTGATTGTGCCTTAAGCGCAGAACATTTCGCCATAATTAACGACGCGCGCGCAATAGCATTAGTTAGATAATAATCATCAATTTGCGGCGTGAAAATTTCACTTGTTGGATTTCCACCTTCACCAACAAAACGCAAATCAAGTTTTGTATTTTGTGCGATTTCGCCATCATTTACGGCAAAAGACGGGAATTCTTCTTTTAGCTTGCCGCGTAATTGACTGATATTGTCAAATGGTAATTTTTTACCAATCATTGCCGATACAGCACGGAATAAAGCCCATTCTTCTTTTGCATCACCTTTTGGCGAAACCGCAGGTGTCGCATATTGAACGCGCCCTTCAGTATTTACATAAATACCTTGTTTTTCAGTATAGGCAGGGGCAGGTAAAATAAGATCTGCATTATGCGCACCCTTATCACCATGCGAACCGATATAAATTACAAATTTATTATCAGGAGCTTCAACTTCGTCGGCACCCAAAAGAATTATTGTATCGCAATCTTTCAAAATCTGATTAGTGCTTTTACCGCCATCTTTTGGTAAGAAGCCAATATCAAGCCCGCCAACACGGCCTGCAGCTTGATGAAGAACGTTAAAGCCATTCCAATCATCATTTACGATTTTAGCTTTAAGGCCAATTTCAGCAATTAATTTAGCAACTTTATCACCATCTTCACGTGCATAAGCACCCATACCAATAATAATCATTGGCTTTTGAGCGTTCGACAATGTTTTGAAGAAGTCACCCTTTCCTTTTGCCAAATCTTCCAATATTTTTACACTATTGCCAAGATTTTCATATGGATAAGTCAAATCATATGACGGCCCAATTAGTGCAATATTATTTAGTTTACCTGCCAAATAAGCCTTGCGAATGCGTGCATTTAATACAGGCGCTTCAAGACGTGGGTTAGAGCCAATAATTAAAATGCAATCTGCTTCTTCAATTCCATTGATTGTTGAATTGAAAATATAACCACCACGACCTGCTTTATCATCAATCAAAGCACCATCTTGACGGCAATCAAGGTTTTTAATTCCAAGACTATTTGCCAAAGATTTTGCGGCATAAAGGGTTTCAACATTTGCCAAATCACCACCGATGAAACCAATTTTCTCAGGAGCTTCTTGAAGTTTTTTTGCAAAAACATCCAAAGCGTCATCAAGATTAGCTTCAACAAGTTTTGAACCTTTACGAACATAGGCTTTATCAAGACGTTGACGGCGCAAACCATCACAGGCATGACGGCCTTTATCAGATAGCCATTCTTCGTTAATATCGTCATTAATACGTGGTTCAATGCGCAAAACATCAGCGCCGCGCGCATCAATACGAATATTTGAACCCAAAGCATCCATAACATCAATAGATTCAGTTTTGCGCAATTCCCAAGGACGCGCATTAAAGGCATAAGGTGCAGAAGTTAATGCGCCAACTGGGCATAAATCAACAACATTGCCTGATAATTCAGATGTAAGTGCCATTTCAAGATAGGTTGTAATTTCCATATCTTCACCACGACCAATCGCACCAATTTCGGGCACCCCTGCAACCTCAGTTACAAAACGAACGCAACGTGTACATTGAATACAGCGCGTCATTTCGGTTTTCACCAAAGGCCCCATATTCACTTCTTCTTTGGCACGTTTAACTTCGCAATAACGGCTTTCGGCATCGCCATAAATTACCGCTTGATCTTGAAGATCGCATTCACCACCTTGGTCGCAAATTGGGCAGTCCAATGGGTGATTGATAAGCATGAATTCCATCACACCAGCGCGTGATTTTTTAACTTTATCAGAGGCCGTAAATACTTCTGGCGGTTCGCCATTTGGGCCAGGGCGTTGGTCTTTTACCTGTTGCGAGCAAGAGGCAACAACTTTTGGCGCGCCCTTTACTTCAACCAAGCACATGCGGCAATTGCCTGCCACAGACAAACGTTCATGGTAGCAAAAACGCGGTATTTGCGCACCCGCAGCTTCGCAAGCCTGCAATAATGTATATTCTGCAGGTACATCAATTTCTTGTCCATCGACGACGATTTTCGCCATCCTCACGCCCCGTCTATAAGTTTTTTGGTTCTTTATTCATTCGGGTAACACCCAAAAATGACCAAATCACCAAAATTACATTTGCAATTAACGCCACCCAAACCAAAAAAGGTAAGGATAGGCCAACAGCCATATGCAGCATAATATACCAAACCAAACACCCCAAAAGGACAGATGAAAATAACAACCGCCCATATTGGCATAGTTTACAGGCCTTGGCCATTTGCTACGCTCCCAATGATGTGTGAATCAAATCAATTGAATCAATCCACTAAACACCAAAATCCCGCTTCTGCTAGAGGCATAAAGCGCAATGCGCAACCCCTTTTTGAAGCATTAAAACTTTAGTTTTGCACCTTTACTTTTATTTAAATCATTCCTCATCTTTGAATTGGAATGAAATAATTTCATTTAAAAAAGGCGCATCTTCTATGTCATCTTCGGTTCGCAAACATGACCATTGATTTATATGGTCAAGATATGCAATCCGTCTTTCCACACCAAATTGAACCGAAGGTTCAATAAAATCAGGTTTGTCAAATGCACCAATTGCAATTGCCAAACCATCAGGTGCTTCATAGGTCAGTGGTGTGCCGCATTTTTCGCAAAAACCCCGTTTAACAAGGTTAGAGCTTTGAAAACGGCTTGGCTCATTTGACCATTTTACACTAGCCTCACGAACCGACACCAAAGGCGCAAAGAAATTTCCAAACGCCTTTTGACACATTCTGCAATGGCAAATTGAAGCCTTCCCCAATTCACCCTTTATTTCAAAGCGGATATTGCCACATTGGCATCCGCCTTTCATTTCTATTCCGCCGCCAAACTTGCACCTTGAACGTGCGGTTTATTTGCACGATAGGCATCAATTTTAGCCTCAATCTCGTGGCGGAAATTCCAAATCAAACCTTGGATAGGCCACGCCGCCGCATCACCAAGTGCGCAGATTGTATGACCTTCGATTTGTTGTGAAACTTGTAATAATAAATCAATTTCGCGATGTTCGGCTTGGCCTTTTACCATGCGTTCCATCACACGCCACATCCAACCAGTGCCTTCACGGCAAGGTGTACATTGACCACATGATTCATGCTTATAGAAATAAGAAAGCCTTGCAATTGCCGCAACCAAATCAGTTGATTTGTCCATAATAATTACTGCCGCAGTACCAAGGCCAGATTTCAAAGCTGATAGACTATCAAAGTCCATCAAAACTGTTTCTGCCATTTCGGCGGTAATCATACGAACCGATGAACCACCAGGGATTACAGCTTTCAAATTGCCCCAACCGCCACGAATACCGCCGCAATGATCTTCAACAAGCTGTTTGAACGGAATAGACATTGCCTCTTCAACGTTGCACGGCTTGTTTACGTGGCCAGAAATTGAGAATACTTTGGTGCCTGTATTATTTGGGCGACCAATTGCGGCAAACCATGCTGCGCCACGGCGCAAAATAGTTGGCATAACGGCAATTGATTCAACATTATTAACCGTAGTTGGGCAACCATAAAGACCCGCATTCGCAGGGAATGGTGGCTTCAAACGTGGTTGACCTTTTTTTCCCTCAAGCGATTCAATCTGTGCAGTTTCTTCGCCGCAAATATATGCACCCGCACCGTGAGAAACATATAAATCAAAGTCCCAGCCATGTTTGTTGTTTTTACCAATTAATTTGGCTTCATATGCTTGCTTGATTGCCGCTTCTAGGATTTCGCGTTCATAAACATATTCACCGCGAATATAGATATAGGCGGTATGAGCCTGCATTGCGAAAGAAGCAATTAATGCCCCTTCAATAAGCAAATGCGGATCATGGCGCATAATTTCGCGGTCTTTACATGTGCCCGGTTCAGATTCATCGGCATTGATAAGCAAGTAATGCGGTCTATCTTTCACTTCTTTCGGCATGAAAGACCATTTCAATGCAGTCGGGAAACCTGCGCCGCCACGACCACGAAGGCCAGACGCTTTACCTTCAGTGATAATCCAATCACGACCAGCATCAATAATATCTTTTGTGCCATTCCATGCGCCGCGCTTAATCGCACCCTCAAGACCCCAATCTTGTAGGCCGTAAAGGTTTAGGAAAATCCTGTCTTTATCTTCTAATATTCCGACCATATTATTTTGCCTTTTCAGGAAGGTTTGGAATTTTTATTTTTTTTGCCAATGAGCCATCATAAAGTTTTGGATCAAGCAAAGTAGTTGGCCCACCCTCTGGCGCAGATTTTTGACGCCCGATCGCAGAACCAGGTTTTACCTCTTTGCCTGCTTCTAAATCATCAATGATTTTATTGAAACTATCGGCGTCCAAATCTTCATGGTAATAATCATGGATTGCAACCACAGGTGCATTGGCGCAAGATCCTAGGCACTCCATTTCTTCCCACGAAAATTTGCCATCTTTGGTAACATGATGATGTTCGCCAATGCGTTTTTTACAAATTTTGATAATTTCGCCCGAACCGCGCAACATACATGGTGTTGTTCCACATACTTGGAAGTGAACTTTACCAACTGGCGCAAGGTGGAACATTGTATAGAATGTTGCAACTTCAAGAACGCGAATATCGGGCATTCCCAATTGATCAGCAATCGCCTCTATAGCTTTTTGCGAAACCCACCCCTCTTGCTTTTGTGCAAGCCAAAGAAATGGGATAACAGCCGAACGTTTGCGTTCAGGCGGGTATTTTGCAAGCCAAAAAGCACATTTAGCCTCTAACTCTTTTGACCACGCAAAAGACTTTGGCTGTACTTCTTCTGGTGCTAAACGACGAACCGACATTTAGTTTCTCACTTTATAAAATCAACAGATGCGATTTTACCATTTTCAATAGTATAAACCGCGATTACTTCAAATGGTTCTGCTTCCGGAGAGCGCATAACTTTTTCATGATCAAGCACTTTATTGCCAATCACAAAACGCCCCAAAAGCTCAACTTTATTTTGTGGGAATTGTGTAAACACGCCGCCCATACGTTCTTTATATGCCGCAATACCTTTTAAATTTGGTTCTTCGCGCAAATTTGCAATTGTCATATCATCGGCAAAATAAGACACGTGCGCATCTAAATCTTGGGAATTATAAGCATCCAATTGTCCTTGAGCGATTGCGGCATAATCCATTATCTATCAATCTCCCCGAACACGATATCAAGTGTACCGATGATTGCAGATACGTCAGCCAATAAATGACCTTTTGACAAATGCTCCAAAGCCGCAAGATGTGGGTAACCTGGGGCACGAATTTTTGCCTTATATGGTTTATTTGTGCCATCAGAAACAAGATAAACCCCAAATTCACCTTTTGGCGCCTCAACACATGCATAGGCTTCGCCCGCAGGAACTTTGAAGCCTTCAGTGTAAAGTTTGAAATGGTGAATAAGGCCTTCCATTGTTGCCTTCATTTCATTGCGGCGCGGCGGCGCAAATTTTGAATTTTCAGGCAAAACAGGGCCTGCTGGCATCATTTTAATACATTGTTTGATGATTTTTACAGATTCGCGCATCTCATCCATACGGCAAAGGTAACGGTCATAACAATCACCATTTTTACCAATCGGAATATCAAAATCTAATTCATCGTAAATTTCATAAGGCTGTGATTTACGCAAATCCCATGCAATGCCAGAGCCACGAACCATTACGCCCGAAAAACCCCAATCAAGGATTGTTTTCTTATCAACAACGCCAATATCAACATTGCGCTGTTTGAAAATGCGGTTATCAGTAATCAGGCCTTCAATTTCATCACAAACAGTCAGGAAAGGGTCGCACCAATCATAAATATCCTGAATAAGTTTTTCTGGTAAATCTTGGTGAACACCGCCCGGGCGGAAATAGTTTGCGTGCATACGTGCACCACATGCACGCTCATAGAAAACCATTAATTGTTCGCGCGATTCAAAACCCCATAGAGGTGGGGTTAATGCGCCAACGTCCATTGCCTGTGTAGTTACGTTAAGCAAATGGTTTAAAATACGCCCGATTTCAGAAAATAAAACACGGATGAATTGCGCGCGGCGCGGAACTTCAATGCCCGCAAGCTTTTCAATTGCAAGACAGAATGCATGCTCCTGATTCATTGGCGCAACATAATCAAGGCGGTCAAAATATGGTATCGCTTGATAATATGTTTTATATTCAATTAGTTTTTCAGTACCGCGATGCAAAAGACCAATATGCGGGTCAACGCGTTCAACAATTTCGCCATCAAGTTCAAGAACAAGACGCAACACGCCGTGCGCCGCAGGGTGTTGCGGGCCAAAATTGATGTTAAAATTACGTTTGCCAGGCTCTTTCACAAGATCCTTAACTTCGTCATAGGTTTTGCTGTCCAAAATAGTGTTTGCCATTATTTTGCACCTTCTTGTTTTTGTGCTTTCTCATCACCCGGAAGCATATTTTCCCATGGACTTAGGAAATCAAAATTACGGAATTCTTGAACTAATTTAACAGGCTCATAGACAACACGTTTTTGCTCTTCATCGTAGCGAACTTCTTGATAGCCAGTAAGCGGGAAATCTTTACGAAGTGGATGGCCTTCAAAACCATAATCAGTAAGAATGCGGCGTAAATCAGGGTGATTTTCGAATAACACACCATACATGTCAAAAACTTCACGTTCGAACCAATTGGCAACAGGCCAAATTTCAACCGCACTTTGGATACTTTGCCCATCTTTAATCGCGGTTTTTACACGAACACGAATATTATTATTCATAGATAGAAGATGGTAAACAATCTCAAATCTTTGCACATTTTCGGGATAATCAACCGCAGTAATATCAATCAAAGTTGAAAAACCTTCGATAGTTTGAAGATTCTTCAAAACTGAAATAATTTCAGCAGATTGAACGATTATGTTAAGCTCATCATTTAAGGTATGAGAGCCCGTAACACCTGAAACCTTGCCAAGTCTTGAAGCAACTTCCGCAAGTTTTGCATTTTGTTTATCAAGAATTTCTTGCTTCATCTTTCAATCGTCCCTTCGCGGCGGATTTTCTTTTGAAGCTGTAAAATGCCATAAACCAATGCCTCTGCAGTTGGTGGGCATCCAGGAACATAAATATCAACAGGTACAACACGGTCGCAACCACGTACTACTGAATATGAATAATGGTAATAACCGCCACCATTCGCACATGAACCCATTGAAATTACATACCTTGGGTTTGGCATTTGATCATAAACTTTTCTAAGCGCAGGCGCCATTTTATTTGTCAAAGTACCCGCAACAATCATAACATCAGATTGGCGTGGCGATGCGCGCGGCGCGAAACCAAAACGCTCAACATCATATCTTGGCATTGCGGCATGCATCATTTCAACCGCACAACATGCAAGTCCAAAAGTCATCCACATTAAAGAGCCAGTACGCGCCCAAGTAACCAAATCTTCAGAGCCAGCGACAATAAAACCTTTATCCGCTAAGGCATCAGATACGCCAGTGAAAAATGGATCATCTGGCTTCACCAAAAAGCCATCTTCAACACCTGCATATGATGGTGGTTTGATTATTCCCATTCTAATGCACCCTTCTTCCACTCATAAATAAAGCCAATTGTCAAAACACCCAAAAATACCATCATAGAAAAATAGCCAAATGCACCAAGGTCACGCAAAGCCAATGACCAAGGGAATAAGAAGGCAACTTCCAAATCGAAAATGATAAATAGAATCGATACCAAATAGAATCGTACATCAAACTTCATACGGGCATCATCAAATGCATTAAAACCGCATTCATATGCCGACATTTTTTCAGGATCTGGCGATGAAGGTGCAAACAACCAGTTCGCAACAATGAATACAACCCCAATTACAAGGGCAATTCCCATAAAAATGATGACCGGTAGATATTCTAATAAGAAATCTGAACTAGCCAATCCGGGCGCTGCAACTAATAAAGCCATTATTCCCTCTACGACAATTTGATTACGTATATCACGCAATTTTCAAAGGCTCTAGCTTGCTTGTGTAATAGTTGCAATCCAAAGCGGCAGAAATCATCAAAAATATTAGCATATTTATTCATCTTTAAGCATGCTAAAGCCATTTTTTAGACTTTGGTATATAAGCTTTTAATAATTATGGGTAAAAACAATAATCTGTCACATGATTTTTACGTCAAATTCACATTTTAAAGATATTTATTATCAAAATGGCGTAATTAATGAACAGCAAATCAAATTCTAATAATTTTTATAAATATGATGATAAATTGATAAAAAATCAAACGCTTAATTATGCCACAAATAATAATGTTAATTACAATTCAAAAGACTTGATAAACTCACTTTGGGACTTTGCCTTTATAAGTATGGTCGTACTTGTGATTTTAATCCATACATCAACCCCTGTTTCGATGGTGCTTAAGGTAACTAATGGATTTTCCCCGCCAATTTTGGGTGCAATTTGGTATTTTTGCGGTCTATTGGGTATAATAATAGCCTTAACCAGGCCATTAGATATTATTAAATGCACCATTTATGGATGGCCCTTTGTATTGATTAATTTATGGGTATTTGCATCTGTTACTTGGTCTATATCATCCGCTGATACATTCAAGGCGGCAATGTTATTAACTCTAAGCCAAATAACCGCTTTTGCTTTGGCAGCACGTTATTCTTGGTTTCAATTGATTCGATTAACCACAATAATCCTTACCAGTCTTATTTTCTTTTCGGTTTTGCTTGCCGTTGGTGTTCCAAAGCTTGGACAAATGCAAACAATTTATCCAGGTGCATGGTCAGGCCTATGGACGGAAAAACAAGGTTTAGGCTTTGCATCAACCATTCAGGTAATTTTTGCAATTGTTCTTGCGGTTTATTATCCAAAATATCGAATGTGGCTACTTGCAGCCCCGATTGGAATTATTGCAATTTTGGGAACCGAAGGGAAAACCGCTTTAATCATGATAATATACGCTATTGGTGCAATTACAGCCGCCAAAGCAATGCAATTAGAATTGCGATTATCTTTGATTCTTGCGCTTATTGGTGTGGTTTTTGCAACTTTGATTGGTACTTTTATCGTAACCAATCCTGATTTGATTTTCAAACTTACAGGTAAAAGTAACGACCTTACAGGGCGAAAAGAAATCTGGGAGGGCATTGATTTTCTTATACAACAAAGACCCGATAGAGGTTGGGGCTATGGCGTTATTTGGAACGATACCGAAAGCCTTACCTCCCCTTATCAATGGATTGCGCAGATTGCAGATTTTAAACCTGCAAACGCCCATTCAAGCTACCGTGAAACGCTTTTAACGCTAGGCAAATATGGTCTTTATCTTTTAGTTTTTGCAATTGGTAAGACTATGTTTGATTCAATAATTTTTTTAAGATCAAAGCCAGTTGGTGCAGCTTTATGCCTTGGTGCTGTTGGCTCACTTATCACTATTTCATTTACTGAAATGGTATTTCTTGGAAAGATGGATTTATATTGGCTATTGGTTGTCATGATTGGTACCAAACTTGCGCTTCCTAATGATGAGCCGCAAGAAACTCAAACATATTCACAAGAAAGCCAAGCAGCAAAAATTAAATCAGAAGTTTTCACTTACTAATTTAAAAATCGCAAATAGCAAAAAAGCCACCCAATAGGTGGCTTTTTGTTTTTGAAATGGCGAGAACCGATTTAATAAAATCGGAGCAAACGACAATCAAAATCATTAAGATTTTGAATGGCGCGAGCGACGGGGCTCGAACCCGCGACCCTCGGCGTGACAGGCCGATACTCTAACCAACTGAGCTACGCCCGCGCATTTCAATATCAAGCAATTGATGGTGCTTGATAGCGCCTTGTAAATAATAATCAACCCATAAAGGTCAATGATTTTCACATCAATCACAGTATCTTGAAATGGTGGGCGATGACGGGTTCGAACCGCCGACCCTCTCGGTGTAAACGAGATGCTCTTCCAGCTGAGCTAATCGCCCAATTTCAAGGTGGAGGCTTCTTAGCCTAGCAAAAAAAAAATTGAAAGTGCAAATGCCAGTTCTTTGCAGTTCAAATCTCAGCAAATGCAAAAAAATACAAAAAAGCCCCCAAAAATTGGGGGCTTTGTAATTATGCTATTTTTCTTTTGCTGCATCCCAATCATAAGGATCAACTTTTTGCCCCATTAATCCCCTAAAGAAATCAAAATAGTCGCGCAATACATCGCCAAAGAAACCATATCCATGCTTATAGGGCTTATCGACGCCAATTGCGATTGTTTGGTCGGCTTCTTGTTTCCATGTTCCAAACAATTTATCCCATAATGGCATAAGGCCAAAATTATAAACGCCGCCACTTATATCAAGTTCATGATGTTTACGATGGTGATTTGGTGATTGGAATAACCATTTTCCAAACCAACCATAATCGGTATCAATATTTGAATGTTGAAGCATTCCAACAATCGTAACCAATAAATTCACCCAAATCATCACGGAGGTTGAAGCACCCAATATTGCCATTGGCAAATTGATAACAAAAATCCCAACAAATGACACAGGATGTTGGCGCATTGTTGTTACCATACAAAAGTCTTCTGCTGAATGGTGGAAACGGTGAAATACCCAAAAATATTTTGTATGCTCGATACGATGATCCCAATAATCGCAAAGCGTAATAAGAACATAAAATAACGGGATTTGAGCATAAAATGGCAATTGTGAAATTGCTTTAGCAAAAGGAAAAATACCAACCAAATGGGCATTAATCCATTTACCAATAATCATCGCCAAGCCAAAAGTTAGAATTAGTTTCACAATATTGTAAATTTGCAATTGTGAATATGCAAGGCACGCTAAATCAAGTTTAATTGATTCTGTCCGTGCAAATAAAATTCGATAAAGCGATGATTGTTTCCAACCTGTAAAAATCGCCTCAACACCAAAGCCGACAGGAAATAAAACAAACATCAACAGATATGCATTTGAAATCCTGTCATGGATATTATGGACGGTTTTAGTATGGCCAAACAAATTTAAAGTAATGTCATCGGCAAATAATTTATTTAATTGCCCCATTAAAAACAATGATAAAGCAAGATAGGCCGCAATACCTATTGCGCCAAAAGCAATTATAGATGCTGATAAAACGTTCTTATTTGGTGCATTTTTGCCCAAACCATCCATTTGTGAGACATTTAATGATTCCATTTGGCCCATTCCCCGTAAATATTATTTATCGCGCAATATCTATGCCAAATGTTTTAATTTTAAGTGTTCGCAAATGAAAAAGGCGGCCCATTTAAGACCGCCTTTTGTAGATTAATGTGTTACATTACCTTCAGAAGTTCCAGGATTTGCCATTCGCGAACGCAGCGCAGCCTCCTGATCCTCATTTGTCCATTCAATCGGGGTTACATTACGAACCAATGCATGTGCCAAAACCTCATCAGCGCTTGAAACAGGGATAATTTCCATTGCTTCTTTCACATTATCAGGAATATCAGCCAAATCTTTTTCATTATCCTTAGGGATAAGAACTTTGGTAACCCCTGCGCGTAATGCAGCAAGTAGTTTTTCCTTAAGTCCACCAATAGGCAGCACACGACCACGCAAAGTAATTTCACCAGTCATAGCAACTTTGCGTGAAACAGGAATATCAGTCAAAAGACTTACAATTGCCGTCATCATTGCAATACCCGCCGATGGGCCATCTTTTGGTGTTGCAGCCTCTGGTACGTGAACATGTATATCGGTTTGGTCAAACAAAGTTGGACGAATTCCAAATTTTGGTGCCAAAGCCCGAACATAAGATGATGCAGCAGAAATTGATTCTTTCATGACATCTTTTAAATTACCGGTAACAGTCATGCGACCTTTGCCATACATTTGAATTGCTTCGATACTTAAAGTATCGCCGCCAACTTCAGTCCATGCAAGGCCAGTTACGACGCCAACTTGGTCATGCTCTTCGATTTCACCAAATTTATATTTTGGAACACCCGCAAATTCAGAAATATTATCGCCATTAACAATAACTTTTTCTGATTTCTTAAGTGAAATTTCACGAACAGCTTTACGCGCAAGATTGGCAATTTCACGCTCAAGGGAACGAACCCCTGCTTCACGTGTATAATTTCTTATAAGCGCCAAAATCGCGCCATCCTCAACCTCAAATTCATCTGGATTTAATCCATGGTCTTTGATTTGCTTTGGTAAAAGGTAGCTTTTGCTTATTTCAAGTTTTTCATCTTCTGTATAACCAGCAAGACGAATAATCTCCATTCTATCAAGTAATGCCTGATGGATATTCAATGAATTTGCGGTTGTAATGAACATCACATTTGATAAATCATAATCAACTTCAAGATAATGATCATTAAATGTGTTGTTTTGTTCAGGGTCTAAAACCTCAAGCAATGCACTTGCTGGGTCACCGCGGAAATCGGCGCCCATTTTATCAATTTCATCAAGCAAGAATAATGGATTATTACTTTTTGCTTTTTTCAAAGATTGAATAACACGCCCTGGCATTGAACCAATATATGTTCTTCTATGACCACGAATTTCGGCTTCATCACGAACGCCGCCTAAAGCAACACGAACAAAATCACGCCCTGTTGCCTGTGCAATCGACTTACCTAAAGAGGTTTTACCAACCCCTGGTGGGCCAACAAGGCAAAGAATCGGTCCGCGAATTTTACCAACCCGCCCCTGTACCGCAAGATATTCAAGGATACGTTCTTTAACTTTTTCAAGGCCAAAGTGATCATGATCCAAAATCTCTTGTGCTTTTACAAGGTCATTTTTGGTTTTCTTTTGCGTGCCCCAGGGAAGAGCTAATAACCAATCCAAATAATTGCGAACCACGGTTGATTCAGCACTCATTGGTGACATTTGTTTAAGCTTCTTAAGCTCTGCATTAGCTTTTATACGTGCTTCTTTTGAAAGTTTGGTGCGCTTAATTTTATTTTCAAGCTCGCTAACTTCATCGCGGTCATCATCGCTTTCGCCTAATTCGCGCTGAATGGCTTTCATTTGTTCATTAAGATAATAATCGCGTTGGCTTTTTTCCATTTGGCGTTTAACGCGATTTCTTACCTTACGTTCAACTTGAAGTGCATTAATCTCACCGTCCATAATGGCAAGAATTTTTTCAAGGCGCTTTGCAATATTACCAGTTGCCAATAATTCTTGTTTTTGTTCAACTTTAGCAGTCAAATTAGAAGCAACAACATCAGATATTGATTTTGCATTTTCGTTATTTTGCAAGCCATTTAGAATTTCAGCAGGGATTTTGCGGTTTAATTTTGCATAATTAGAAAATTGTTCTTTGACGGTTTTTGCAAGAACTTTAACTTCCAAACCATCATCGACTACGTCTTCTAATTCTTCATAATCAACGCGGAAAAAATCATTTTCGCTATTAAATGATGTGATTTTTGCGCGCGATTGCCCTTCTACGAGTACGCGAACCGTACCGTCTGGCAATTTAAGCAATTGCATAACATTGGCAATTGTACCAATTTCATAAATATCATTCGACTGCGGGTCATCAATGCTTGCATTTTTTTGCGCAGCAAGAATAATCAATTTATTACCATTCATCGCCTCTTCGAGGGCACGAACGGACTTTTCACGCCCAACAAATAATGGGCTTACTAATTCTGGAAAAACAACAATATCGCGCAATGGCAATAATGGAAGATTTTTTGCTTCTGACATTCAAACTCACTTTTGGTGTTTCCACCTATAATAAACAGAAATGGTATTATTTTCCCCCAATTTCAAGGGGGATAAATGGCATTTTGTAGATTTAAAAGCGGTTTAGTTATTAACTTGCTTTTGAAGCTGCTGGTTCGCGGCGTTCTGAATAGATTAATAATGGTTGGGCGCGGCCTTCGACAACCTCAACATTAATAACAACTTCTTCAACGCCTTCAAAAGAAGGTAAATCAAACATTGTATCAAGCAATATAGCCTCTAAAATTGAACGCAAGCCACGCGCACCAGTTTTACGCTGTATCGCTTTTGATGCAATTGAATGAAGTGCTTCATCAGTAAAGGTTAGTTTGCAATTTTCCATTTCGAACAAGCGCTGATATTGTTTTACCAATGCATTTTTCGGCTCGGTCAAAATGGTTATCAATGCTGGTTCATCTAAATCTTCAAGTGTTGCAAAAACAGGCATACGACCAACAAATTCAGGGATAAGGCCGAATTTCAACAAGTCTTCAGGTTCAAGATCTTTAAGAACATCGCCTGTGCGTCTGTCATCTTCATCGCGAACTGTTGCGCCAAAGCCAATGCTTGAACCAACACCACGGCGTGAAATAATTTTATCAAGGCCAGGGAATGCACCACCTGCAATAAATAAAATATTTGTTGTATCAACTTGCAAGAATTCTTGCTGTGGATGTTTACGTCCACCTTGCGGCGGAACCGATGCAACTGTTCCTTCCATAAGTTTAAGAAGCGCTTGTTGCACACCCTCACCTGAAACATCACGTGTAATTGATGGATTATCTGATTTGCGTGAAATTTTGTCGATTTCGTCAATATAAACAATACCGCGTTGGGCGCGTTCAACATTATAATCAGAAGCTTGAAGTAATTTCAAAATGATATTTTCAACATCTTCACCAACATAGCCCGCTTCGGTTAATGTTGTAGCATCGGCCATTGTAAAGGGAACATCAATGATGCGTGCCAAAGTTTGCGCCAAAAGGGTTTTTCCGCAGCCAGTTGGACCAATCAAAAGAATATTTGATTTTGCCAATTCAACATCATTATTTTTTGCAGAATGGGCAAGGCGTTTATAATGGTTATGAACCGCAACAGAAAGAACACGTTTGGCTTTGCTTTGACCAATTACATAATCATCAAGAACCGCTTTAATTTCTTGCGGGCTTGGAACACCTTCTTTTGATTTAACAAATTGGGTTTTATTTTCTTCACGAATTATATCCATGCAAAGTTCAACGCATTCATCACAAATGAATACTGTTGGCCCTGCAATTAATTTGCGCACTTCATGTTGGCTCTTGCCGCAGAAACTACAATAAAGGGTGTTTTTAGTGTCACCGCTTTGCGCTTTTGTCATTCGCTTCTCCAAAACGAAACCGAATTCGGTTTTCTATTGCAACAGATTTATAACAAATCTGTCAAATAATTCTTTCTAAAAAGTAGCAATTTAAAAATAATGCTACCAAAATAACTTAAATTTGCATGTTACCAAGCAAAAATTGTAATATTAACTGTAACAGCCTTTATTAAGCACCCTCAGGAAGGGCACGTTTCTCAAACACATTATCAATTAAACCAAATTCTTTTGCCTCATCTGGTGTCATGAAATGGTCGCGGTCAAGGGTTTTTTCCACGCGCTCTAACGGTTGGCCAGTTAGTTTTACATAAATCTCATTCAATCGACGCTTTGTTTTAAGCATATCTTCGGCATGGCGTTCAATATCTGATGCTGGTCCACGGAAGCCACCTGATGGTTGATGCACCATAATTGAAGAATTAGGCGTTGCCGCACGAAGCCCAGGTTCGCCCGCTGCTAAAAGCAATGAACCCATCGACGCCGCCTGCCCCATTACCAATGTTGCAACAGGCGAACGAATATATTGCATTGTATCATAAATTGCCAAGCCAGCAGTAACCACACCACCAGGGCTATTAATATACATTGAAATTTCTTTTTTCGGGTTTTCTGATTCCAAGAAAAGTAATTGCGCACAAATTAATGCCGCCATACCATCTTCAACCGGACCCGAAACAAAAACAATACGTTCGCGCAAAAGACGCGAAAATATGTCAAACGAACGCTCCCCGCGAGAGCTTTGTTCGATAACCATCGGAACAAGGTTTAAAGAGGTTGCGGGATTATTGTAAAAATCGTCTATCATATTTTCCCCATATAGGTGATATTGTATTCAATTACGCGAATTTATTCAGAATTTCGACACTGTACTAGATATTGGGCTAAAAAGAGTTAATTCAATGTTGCAAACTGTGGAAAAAAACAAAAAAAGCCGCCTTTTAAGGGCGGCTTTTGTGTTTTTTTTGTGACAAAAACTATTCTTCAGTTTTTTTAGCCGCTTTTTTTGCCTTTGCAGGGGCTTTTTTAGCTTCTTCATCTGAAGTTTCAGCTTTGGCTTCTTTTTTAGGTTTAGCCGCCGCTTTTTTAGGTTTTTCAGCTTTTGGCGAAGTTTCAACTTCGTCATCAGACTCTAATTCTTCGCGGGTAACAGTTTTGTCAGTAACTTTTGCTTTTTCCAAAATATAATCCACAACTTTTTCTTCATATAATGGCGCACGTAATTGAGCCATCATATTTGGATTTTTTTGGAAGAATTCATAAACTTGACGCTCTTGACCAGGGTAACGTGATGCTTCACGAACCAATGCTTGGCCAATTTCTTGATCAGTAATTTGAACTTCGCCAATACGGCCGATTTCAGCAAGAACTAAACCAAGACGAACGCGGCGTTCAGCAATAGTTTTATATTCAGCTTTCAAATCATCTTCTGATTTGCCTTCATCATCAGGGTCAACATTGCCTTGCGCTTTGTCTGCTTCAACTTGCTGCCAAATCGCATCAAATTCAGCCGCAACCATTTTAGGCGGCAATTCAAAAGAGTGAGAGGCATCTAATGCATCAAGCAATGAACGTTTTGCTTTTGCACGTGACAGACCGCCAAATTGACGTTCAATATCAACTTTAACCGCTTGTTTTAAAGCTTCAAGGTCAGAAAGGCCCATACGGGTTGCAAGTTCATCATCAACCTGTGCTTCTTTTGGCGATTGAACATCTGTAACTTTAATATCAAAAGTTGCAGCTTTGCCCGCCAAAGTTGGAACGCCATATTCTTCAGGGAAAGTTACGTTAATAACAGTTTCATCACCCGCTTTCACGCCAACCAATGCATCCTCAAAACCTGGAATGAAAGTGTTAGAGCCAAGAACAACTTGTGCGCCTTCAGCTTTGCCGCCATCGAATGCAACGCCATCGATTTTGCCCAAGAAGTCGCAAATTACTGCATCACCTTCTTTTGCTTTACCTTTTTTGGTTTCAAAAGATTGTGATTGTTTTGCAATTTCTTCTAATGCAGTTTGAACTTCGGCATCTGTTGCCTCGGAAACAGGGCGTGTGATTTCCAATGATTCGATAGCAACAGTTTTAAATTCAGGAAGAATATCAAAAAGAACATCAAAAACTAAATCAGCTTTGCCATCAATCACAGCATCAACATTTTCAACACCTGCGATATCAGGGTTAGATGCAGGGCGAACATTATTGTCATTAACTGCTTTATCAACGCCTTGTTGAACCAATTCATTCAACATTTCAGCCATAATGCCTTTGCCATACATTTTTTTGATGTGTGCCAAAGGAACTTTGCCTTTACGGAAACCTTTAAGGTTCATATTAGGCGCGATTTCGGCAATTTTAGTATCTAATGAAGTTGCGATTTCTGCCTTTTCTACAGTTACATTATAAACTACTGAAAGGCCTTCTTTTGATTTTTCAACGATTTTCATTTTATCTTCCTGCTGTGCAGTCCTTAGCAATGATGTCAAAAGTGCCCAATTCACACGTAATTGAGGCGCATTTGCGCACCATAAAAAACTCGAATGCGCGCCTATGCCACTAAACGCTTTATGTGTCTAGTTTTTCGTCAAGATTCTTAGCAGTTTAAAACCAAAAATGGCTCAAGCAACGCTTGAGCCATTTTGCAAATATGCCAAGAAAAAGCAAAAACCACTCTTTTTGATTTTTCTTGTCCGATTAAACCAACTTGCTAAGTGAGGCGCGAAGCGCCGAGGGCGGCAAGTTGAGATTTATCTTGGTGCGGTCGGAGAGGGTCGAACTCTCACGCCTCGCGGCGCTGGAACCTAAATCCAGTGCGTCTGCCAGTTCCGCCACGACCGCATCAAGAGGCGCCTATGTCGTAGAAAAGTGATAAAAGGTCAATAATCTTTTCTGCAAAAGATAAAAATTTTGCAGTCTTTATTCCTAAATCGATGCAATACAGCGTACAGCTTCATTACCAATAAGGCTTATTGCACCCAAATCGGCATTTTTGAAACCTAGTATCAATGCGCGTTCTTGCACACATATAAAGGGTAATTCACCGCCCATTTGCGCCATATTTATAACTGGCGCTAGTGTTTCAATTAAATTTTGCGCTTTGTCACGGGCGCTTAAATTATCAAAACTCCATGCTTCGAGTGAATTATTTGGCGCGGTTACTGGCGATAGCTTTTTATCTGTCGGCAATTTAATTGGCCAAATTTCGCCGCGTGGCAATGCGATTAGAATTGATTTGAAATCCTCTTTAAGCCTTATGACACAAAAACCCATTTTTTGCGTTTGCAAACTAACAATCGCAAAGCCATGCACATTACCACTTAGGCAATTTGAATATTCGCTTTCATTTTGCGCCAAAAGCCCCGCACCCACTATTTCACTTATGGCAATATCAATCGCGCTTTTAGCAATTGCGCCCTTATGCACGATTTTTGAAGCTGCGCTTTGGGTTTTAAAAGTTCGATAAAGACCACGAATGGCAATAATCACCCCGCCAAGTAGAATCAAAAAAGGTATGAAACTTAATAGATAAGATAATAAACCACCAGTTTTAGCACCAAGCGGCGCGATAATTGCCAAAACAATAAAACTTAAAAAAACAAGGCCAATGGCGCCCAAAAGCATTGAACCCTGTGCACCAAGCCTTGCGCGCGAGGTTTCTATCGCAGTTTGCGAATCTAATTTCACATCATTTGCAATTTTTTTTAATTTTAGCCAAATTGACAAATCAAATACCCTTTTGCCAATTCTTGCCTGATGCGGATTTAAAAACAAGCCTTGATAATATTGTTAATGGCATTCCTTGCACCCGCAAGTTTTTGCTTATCATTCACCCAATTACCCGCAACCATGAATTTGCCATCAGGGCGCAAACGATAGATTGCTGGTGCGCTTTGCATTAGATTGATTAATTTCATTGGATCTGGCGCTAATTCTTGTTTGAATGTGATTACTGCACCTGATGGCGTGATACCAAGTTTTTCAATGCCTGCCTTTTTACAAAGCGCTTTAAGCCCTTGAACTTCGATTAATTGATGCACTTCAAGTGGCATTGTGCCAAATCTATCAACCAATTCGGTTGCAAAACCATCACGCTCGTCCTCGGTCTCAAGTTCGGATAGACGGCGATAAAGTGATAGGCGTAAATTCAAATCAGAAACATAATCTTCAGGGATTAATACTGCCAAACCAATAGAAATGCTTGGTGACCAAGATTTATTGGACAAAGCCTCCTGCCCGTCTTTGATTTCAATTACTGCTTCTTCAAGCATTTGTTGATAAAGTTCGACGCCGACTTCTTTGATATTTCCTGATTGTTCTTCGCCCAAAAGATTCCCACCACCGCGCATATCCAAATCATGGCTTGCAAGTTGGAAGCCTGCGCCCAAACTATCAAGTGATTGCAAGATTTTTAAACGCTTTGTGGCTTGCGGCGTAATCATCATATCTTCAGGAATAGTAAGATAGGCGTAGGCACGCGATTTAGAGCGCCCAACCCGTCCACGTAACTGATAAGCCTGCGCAAGACCAAGCATATCAGCGCGCCAAACCACCAGCGTATTTGCACGCGGCACATCAATTCCTGATTCAACAATTGTTGTTGAAACCAAAATATCATATTTGCCATCATAAAAGCCATTAACAATCGGCTCTAATTCCGTTGGGCTCATCTGTCCATGCGCAATAGCAAAGCTACATTCTGGTATATAATCGCGCAAATAATCGCGTATTTTATCCAAATGCTCGATACGCGGCGCAACCACAAATGATTGGCCACCGCGATATTTTTCGCGCAAAATTGCTTCGCGTATTGTCACACTATCCCAAGGCGTTACATAGGTTCGAACCGCAAGCCTATCGACTGGTGGCGTTGCGATAATCGACATTTCACGAATGCCAGATAATGACATTTGCAAAGTACGCGGAATTGGTGTCGCGGTTAATGTAAGGAAATGTGTATCCGAGCGCATTTCTTTTAAACGCTCTTTATGTTTCACGCCGAAATGTTGTTCTTCGTCAACAATTACCAAACCTAAATCATTGAAACCAACCTGGGATGATAGAAGGGCGTGTGTGCCGACCACAATTTCGATGCGACCATCGGAAATGCCTTTGCGGATTTCACTTGCTTCTTTGCTGCCAACCATGCGTGATAATTGTCGAACCCTAACTGGCCAACCGTTAAAACGCTCACTGAAGGTTCTAAAATGCTGTCTTGCAAGTAGGGTTGTTGGGCAAACTACGGCAACTTGTCGGCCTGACATTGCGACAACAAAGGCAGCGCGCAATGCAACTTCGGTTTTTCCAAAGCCAACATCACCGCAAATAAGCCTATCCATTGGTTTGCCATTTGCCAAATCCTCAAGAATATCTTCGATTGAATGGATTTGATCATCTGTTTCATCATAAGGGAATTTAGCGCAAAATTCGTCATAATAGCCGGCAGGTGGAACAATCTCTTCGACATGTTGATTGGCGCGTTGTGCAGCAATTTTGATAAGACCAGCCGCCATTTCAAGCAATCGTTTTTTGGCGCGTGCTTTACGCCCCTGCCATGCAACACCACCTAATTTGTCTAAAATCGCCTCGGCACCATCAGCGCCATAGCGGGTGATAAGTTCGATATTCTCAACGGGTAGGAATAATTTATCCCCGCCTTGATAGATTAATTCCAAACAATCATGGGGCGCACCCATAACATCCAATGTTCGCAAGCCTTCATAGCGACCGATACCATGATCGGTGTGAACAATTAAATCACCCGCCGAAAGGTTTGATGCTTCCATAAGGAAATTGGATTTTTTACGGCGTTTTTTGCCACGCCCTAAACGTTCACCCAAAATATCAGTTTCAGATATTATGGCTGTCTTTTCATACTCAAAACCATGTTCGAGTTGTAAAACACAAAGCCCGACCCGCCCCTTTGGAATAAGTGAAATTGCGCCATAATTTGGAACGGGGAAAAGATTTTTGATTTCATGTTCTTCAAGAACATGCCCCAAACGCTCAGCAGAGCCATCAGACCATGCACAAATTATAGGGCTTATATTATTGGCTAATAATTCCTGTGTATGTTTTGCAAGTTCTTGCCAAACATTGATACTTGTATCTTGGCGTTCGGGCGCAAAATTACGGCCAATTCGAACTTCTGCATTTAACCTTGCGCCGCCTTCACCTGATAAGAATGGCGAAAAATAGCGGGTTTTGAAACTATCAAATATTTGGTTGATTTTATTTGGATGTAGATAAAGCGCATCGGGCTTTATTGCTTTATAGGGAATTGAACCTTTGGGAACAGGTGCAAGGCGCGCTTCATAATAATCATCAATAAGTTTTTGACGCTCTAATAATGAATTTTCGACACCATGCTCAACAAATATGATTGCATCATCATTTATATAATCAAAAACACTATCAAGTTTTTCATAGAACATTGAAATATAATGTTCGATACCACTTCTTCTTATACGCTCTGAAACTGCTTGATAGATTGGGTCACCTTGGGATGCGCCAAATTTTTCAAGATATGATTTTCGAAACCTACTTATATTGGCTTCATCAAACATTATTTCGGAAACTGGCACTAATTCGATTATGTCCAATTTATCCACTGAACGCTGTGTTTCAGGGTCAAAGGTGCGAATTGATTCCAAATTATCGCCAAACATATCAAGGCGAACAGGCAAAGACATTTGCGGCGGATATAAATCAACCAATGCGCCGCGAAATGCATATTCACCTTTTTCACGCACAGTATCTGTCCGTTGATAACCATTTGCCATTAAATATTTTTGCAAAGCATCAATATCAATTTCATCATTGGCCTTGGCGCAGAAACTTGAATTAATTATAGCGCTTTTCGGCAATGTCATTTGCATAATCGCCGATGCAGTAGTTACCAAAATCGAATTTTGTGTATTTTTCTGCGCAAGACGTGCCAAAGTTGCAAGGCGGCGCGCCGAAATCTCTTGTGCGGGGCCAACCCTATCATATGGTAAGCAATCCCATGATGGCAGGCGAAGTATTTGCGTCTTTGGCGCGAAAAAGCCCATTGCATCGGAAAATTTCTGTGCCTGTGCATCATCGGTTGCAATATAGAGACCAAGATTATTATGTTTAGCAAGTGCACGCGCGACCACCATCGCCTCTGCACCACTTGCGAGGTTTTCAATTTTTAGCGCACCTTGCGCATTCATAATTTGATTGAAAAATTCCGAATTCATTGCACGCTATTTAGCGCATTTCGCTTTAAAGCAAATAGTAGCAAAATAAAAAAAGCACCAAACCTATTGACCCTAACGCCACGTGATAGATTACTTATTTGGTCAATCATGGATATGAGGTTAGTTTTGAAAGATTATTCGGTAAAGCAATTAAGCGATTTGGCAAAAATATCGATACGAACTTTGCACTATTATGATGAAATTGGCCTTTTAAAGCCATCATATAAGGGGGCAAATAATTATCGTTATTATAGCGAAACTGACGCGCTTAAATTGCAACAAATAATGTTTTTCAAAGAAATGGGTTTTAGCCTTAAAAAATCAAGGACATTATAAATGCCAAAGATTTTGATTTAAAAACCGCACTTATAAACCATCAAATTCATGTGGAAAAGCAAATTGAAAGGCAAGAAATGTTACTTGCAATCATCAAACAAACTTTAAACGAGATTGACGGGAAAAATAAAATGAGAAATGAATTATATCAATGGCATTCTGAAGAGCGCCAAAAAGAATATGAAGAATATCTAGTTGAAAAATACGGCGATAGTATGAAAGATAATATCACCCATTCTAAAAAGGCATTTTCAAAACTAAATGATACTGAAAAGCAAGATATTATGAAACGCATTGAAACAATCGAAAGCGCTTTGGTTGATGCATACAAATCAGGCGTTGCAATTGGTTCAAAACAAATAGAACCAATTTTAGACAGGCATAGAGAATGGGTGGCATATATGTGGGCGCAGCCATGCCCAAAACCTGCATATTACAATCTTGCAGATATGTACTTGAATACACCAGATTTCGTGACAAGATACGAAACCTTGGCAATAGGTTTTTGCGACTTTCTAGTTGGCGCTATGAAAGCATATTCAAAGGAAGATTAAGAATTAATCTTACCCTTCCACATAGTTTCTTTTAAAGATGCAAAACTTTGAAGATCTTTTAGGATTTGGGTTTTGAATTGTTCTGGCGGTTCAATTTGACCGACTATCCAATAATAAACATCCCAATCTTGTTCCTGTAAAAGGGCATCGAATTGATCAAGTTCCGCATCTGAAAGCCCATCAAGATTATCATCGGCATAAGTACCCATTAGAAAGTCATGTTCACGAAAGCCGCGGCGCCATGCGCGGAATTTTAATTGCTTGATACGAATATCACGTTGAGTCTGTGTCATGGCTTTTCTTTAGACAAAAAAAAGGCCTTTGGCTATTAACCAAAGGCCGTAATTTTTTTAAAATCTATCCTAATTTCCGTTATAGAAAACATGTGAACCAATTTTACCAACGCGGGTAAAAACATTGGCCCAATTAGGACGAACGAAAGTTGCATGGAAATAAAGCGCATCACCAACAACATTTGGCTTATAGCCATTATAAACGCGTGTTGCCATTGACATAGCGCGTGACCATTGTTCACCGCGTTTTGCACCACGACGACCATCACATGCCCAAGAGAATTGGCAAGTTGCGCCTTTTCTTTGGTAAGCGACACCGCAATATGTGTTTGGATATGCTTTAGATTTAACGCGATTGGCAACTACTTCTGCTACTGCCCATTGCCCGCGTTCAGGCTCACCACGTGCTTCGTAATAAATAGCTTCTGCCAAGCAATTAACTTCGCGGGCATCTGCACTAGAAAGATTTGTGGTTTCTTCTGGTTTCTTATCAAAAGAAATCAAACCAGCTAATTGTGCGGCAGCGGATTCAAGAGCTGCACTAACACTATTCCCAGCATTGGGAGTATTTTTGTTAGGGGTTTCAACCGTTACACGTGATGTTGCAATATTAACATCACTCATCGGTTCTGCCATCGCGCTTGAAGCCATTAAAAGGCCTGTTGCAATGATAGCAGTTCCAAAAACGCCCGATGCATCGCGCACGGGAGAGTTTGAAATACCCTTAAGTCGTTTAGACATGGGACGCCTTAAACCATAAACCTTGGGTAAGTGCAACAAAAATAGGGTTAATAAAGTCAAAATGCCGCAATCGCCAAATTGTCATGCGGGCGTAAACCATAGAAATAAAAAGGTTTTTGCGGCAATTTTTGCACTGCAAAAAACTGTAATAAAATTGCAGCAATAGGCAATTTTTGCACTCTTTAACGTCAAATTATGGCTTTATTTTGACCACAGTTGCATAATTAACACAAAAGCGCGGGTAAGTTTCCCTACCCGCGCTAAAATAATTTCACCATTCCCCAGATTGGCGAAATTACATATTAGTTTTTAAGTGCCGCCTGTGCAGCCGCCAATCGTGCAATTGGAACGCGATATGGTGAGCATGAAACATAATCAAGCCCAGCTTTGCCGCAGAATTCGATTGAGGCAGGGTCGCCACCATGTTCACCACAAATACCAAGCTTGATACCTGCGCGCACTTGACGTCCCTTCTCAACCGCGATTTTAACAAGGCCGCCAACGCCATCTTGATCAATCGTTACAAATGGGTCTTTTTCAAAAATACCTTGCGATAAATAATCACCCATAAAACGACCCGCATCATCGCGTGAAATGCCCAAAGTTGTTTGGGTTAAGTCATTTGTACCAAAGCTAAAGAATTCAGCTTCTTGCGCGATTTGGTCGGCACACATTGCGGCACGCGGTAATTCAATCATTGTTCCAACAAGATATTCAATCTTTGTGCCCATTTTTTCCATTACTTCGGCGCCAATTGCATCAACACGCGCTTTTAAAATTGCCAATTCTTTTTGTGTTGCCACAAGTGGAATCATAATTTCAGGAATTGGCGCTGCGCCAGATGATTTTGCAACCGCAATCGCCGCTTCAAAAATTGCACGTGCCTGCATTTCATAAATTTCTGGATATGTAATACCAAGGCGGCAACCGCGATGCCCAAGCATTGGGTTAAATTCGTGCAAATCTTTGGCACGTTGCAAAAGTTTTTTGCCATCAATTCCTGTTGCAGCCGCCACAGCTTCAACATCTTCAGCAGAATGTGGTAAGAATTCGTGTAATGGCGGGTCAAGAAGGCGGATTGTAACCGGCAAGCCCGCCATAATATTGAAGATATCTTCAAAATCCTTGCGTTGCATTGGAAGGATTTTTGCCAATGCGGTTTCACGCCCTGCTTTATCCTCTGAAAGAATCATTTCGCGCACTGCGGCGATACGTTCGGCATCAAAGAACATGTGTTCAGTACGGCAAAGACCAATACCCTCTGCCCCGAAATCACGCGCAGTTTTGGCATCATGTGGCGTATCGGCATTCGTGCGCACTTTTAATTTGCGCACTTTATCAGCCCATACCATTAAAGATGCAAAATCACCCGATAATTCAGGTTGTTCAAGTTCAGCCGCACCAAGCAATACTTCACCTGCACCGCCATCAATTGAAATCATATCGCCTTTTTTGACTACACGCCCGCGGCAAGTAAATTGACCGCTCGTTTCATCAATACGAATATCACCCGCACCCGACACGCAAGGGCGGCCCATGCCACGTGCAACCACCGCCGCGTGTGATGTCATACCACCGCGCGATGTTACGATTGCTTTGGCGGCATGCATGCCGTGAATATCTTCTGGGCTTGTTTCTTCGCGAACAAGAATAACGGCTTTGCCTGCTTTTGCTAATTCTTCGGCTTCATCAGAATCAAACACAACCTCACCAACAGCAGCACCAGGGGATGCAGGAAGGCCTTTAGTAAGAATATCGCGCTTATATGACGCTTTAATAGTTGGGTGAAGCAATTGGTCAAGCGCCATTGGATCAACACGACCCACCGCTTCTTCTTCACTAATCATGCCTTCGGCAACCATATCAACCGCTATTTTTAGCGCAGCTTTGGCTGTGCGTTTGCCATTACGGGTTTGAAGCATCCAAAGCTTGCCATTTTCCGCCGTAAACTCAATATCCTGCATATCACGATAATGGTTTTCAAGCTTCTTATAAACTTCATCCAATTGGGCATAAACATCAGGAAGGCTTTCTTCCAATGATTCGCCAGATTCATTCATGCTAAGGCGTTGGGTTTTGGTTATTGATTTTGGCGTTCTTATACCCGCTACAACATCTTCACCCTGTGCATTGATAAGATATTCGCCATAGAATAATTTTTCGCCTGTTGATGGATTGCGCGTAAATGCCACACCAGTTGCCGATGTATCGCCCATATTACCGAATACCATCGCTTGTACGTTAACAGCAGTACCCCAGCTTTGTGGAATATCATGCATTTTGCGATAGAAGATTGCGCGGTCATTCATCCATGATTTGAAAACTGCGCCAACCGCACCCCATAATTGATCATTCACATCTTGTGGGAATGGTTTACCCATTTCAGATTCAACGGCGGCTTTATATTTTTTTACAATTTCTTCCCAATCAGATGCCTCTAATTCGGTGTCATCGCGATAATCATTGATTTCTTTGAAGGTTTCAAGAATGTCTTCAAACATATGATGTTCAAGTTCAAGAACTACATTTGAATACATTTGAATGAAACGGCGATAAGAATCATAGGCAAAACGGCGATTGCCTGATTTCTTTGCCAAACCTTCAACCGTAATATCATTAAGGCCAAGGTTTAAAACCGTGTCCATCATACCCGGCATTGAAGCACGTGCACCCGAACGAACTGAAACCAATAATGGGTTTTCAGGGCTGCCAAAGTCTTTTTCAACAATTGCGGCAACTTTTTTAATTGCTTCATCAACTTGTGAAGTAAGTTCAGACGGATAATTTTGACCTAATTCATAAAAGGCGGTGCAAACTTCGGTTGTGATTGTAAATCCTGGCGGAACAGGAAGGCCGATTTTATTCATCTCTGCAAGGTTGGCGCCTTTGCCACCAAGAAGATTTTTCATCGTAGCATCACCCTCAGCGCTACCTGCACCGAAGCTATATACAAATTTAGTCATACGTTTCCCCAGTTCTGACACTTTGCATTTATAAAAGCATGGCTTCGAATTAAGCCCCCCAGTCGAGACCTAAATCAAAGCCATGTAATTGTTTCCTCGTAATGTAACTGTATTCTGCTTATATTAGCCGCGTATTTGTTCAAAATCGGCGACCTGTCGCATCTGTTGACGCAAATTTTGTAAAAGCGCAAGCCTATTTAGACGAATGTTTTGGTCATTATCGTTCACCAAAACATTATCAAGAAAATCATAAATTGGCGCCCGACATTGCGCAAGCGTTTTCATTGCGCATGCGAAGTCTTCTTTTTGAAGTTTTTCGGTCAAAATAGCGTCATTTTGTTGCAGTGCAGAAAAAAGCGCTTTTTCTGCATTTTCTTTTAAATGTTGCGGGTTCACAACAAGAATTTGCCCCAAATCACCCTTCTTTTCCTCTGCCTTTAGAATATTCGTTGCACGCTTAAATCCTGCAAGAAGATTCTCACCATCAGAAGTTTTAAGGAATTCAAAAAGTGCTTTGATACGGTTTACAATACGAACAAGGTCATCATCCTGATTTGCAAAAACGGCGTCGATAACGTCGTGGGCATATCCTTCGTCGCGGAGATAAACTTTTAGACGGTCAAGGAAGAATGATTGAAGTTCACCATTTACTCGTATTCCTAATGGAAGGCGCAAATTATTATCCAAAATAATCCGAATAATCCCCAATGCCGCGCGTCTTAATGCATAAGGATCACCTGAGCCTGTTGGTTTTTCGCCTATGGCAAAGAATGAAACTAATGTGTCAAATTTATCCGCCAATGCTGCAGCAATGGAAACTGGGTTTGTTGGAACATAATCAGATGGGCCAACTGGCTTGTAATGTTCCATGATTGCATTTGCGACATCTTGGGTTTCGCCGTCATTATTTGCATAATAACGCCCCATTACACCCTGTAATTCAGGGAATTCGCCAACCATTTCAGTTACTAAATCGGCCTTTGCCAAAAGTGCGGCGCGTTTTGCAAGCTCAACATCCGCACCAACAATTGGTGCAAGTTCGCCCGCAAGTTCGACAATACGTTTTACTTTATCACCCAATGAACCGATTTTTTGATGGAATACAATTTTATCAAGTTTTTCCACACGACTCTCAAGTGTGGTTTTCCTATCCAAATCCCAGAAATAACGGGCATCATTTAGGCGCGCGGCAAGTACGCGGGCATTGCCGTGTGCAATAGCTTTGCCGCCATCAATTGCCGCAACATTTGAAACCACAATGAAATTTGGTGCAAGTTTGCCAGTGGTTTTGGAATTAAGAACAAAATATTTTTGATTAATACGCAAAGTCAAACGAATAACTTCGGGCGGTAAATCAAGGAAGCTTTCATCCATTTGCCCCAAAATCACCACAGGCTTGTCAACAAGGCCGCAAACTTCTTCAAGAAGGCCAATATCTTCAATTAATTCAAGATTATTGGCGGCGCAAATATCGCCAATTTGGCGCATGATTTCGGCTTTGCGGTCTTCCCTATCAATCATCACATTGGCATTTGCCACTTTGTTTTGATAATCAGCATAATTTGAAACTTCAAAAACGCCATTACCATGAAATCTATGGCCTTCGGTTTTATTGCCTGATTTTACGCCTTCAATTTCAAAATCAACCAATGCACCATCAAAAAGCGCAATAATCGAATGAATTGGGCGCACCCAACGCAAATTACCAACGCCCCAACGCATTGATTTAGGCCAAGGGAAAGATTGAATGATTTGCGGCAATGCATTTGCCAAAATTTCAGTGGTTTTTGAACCAGGCTTTACAATATCCACCACATAAAAATCACCCTTTTTCGGGTCATTCTCAATGCGCGCTTCATCAATCGAACTAATACCAGAAGCGCGAATAAAACCGTCAATTGCAGGCTGCGGTGAACCAAGTTTTGGCCCTTTTTTCTCTTCACGAACTTCAGGGGTTTGGTTTGGAAGGTTTTCAATGCAAAGGCCAATACGGCGCGGCGCTACCCAAGATTTTGGGTTTTCAACCACAATGCCATTTTTTGCCAAGGCATCACTAACCATTTTTGCCAAATCTTCCATCGCACGTTTTTGCATACGTGCAGGAATTTCTTCGGAAAATATTTCTAATAGGAATTCGGCCATTATTTTAAAGCCTCTTGTTTTTGTTCTTCTAATTTATCAATCCATGCCGCAGCAGAACCCTTTGCAAGGTCGCGCACACGGGCAATGAAACTTTGGCGCTCTGTTGGTGAAACAACGCCGCGCGCATCCATAAGATTGAATAAATGCGATGCTTTCAAAGCCCAATCAAAGGCAGGAAGCGGCAATTTAGCATCAAGCAAAATATTGCATTGGGTTTCGGCATCTTTGAACCAGCGTTCAAGAATCTCAACATTGGAATATTCAAAATTGAATGTTGATTGTTCAACTTCATTTTCATGAAAAACATCGCCATAAGTTACGCCCTGACCATTGAAATCAATGTCATAAACATTTTCAACGCCTTGAACATACATTGTCAAACGCTCAAGACCATAGGTTAATTCGCCAGAAACAGGCTTGCAATCAAAGCCGCCCACTTGTTGGAAATAGGTGAATTGCGATACTTCCATACCATCACACCAAACTTCCCAACCAAGACCCCATGCGCCAACAGTTGGGTTTTCCCAATCATCTTCTACAAAGCGAATATCATGTAATTTTGGATCAATTCCAATTTCATAAAGACTATTAAGATAAAGCTCTTGTAGATTGATTGGATTAGGTTTTAAGATAACCTGATATTGATAATAATGCCCCAAACGATTTGGATTTTCGCCATAGCGCCCATCTTTTGGGCGGCGGCTTGGCTGCACATAAGCTGCTTTCCAAGGCCTCTCACCCAATGCGCGCAACGTTGTTGCGGGGTGCAATGTCCCTGCGCCGACCTCTGTGTCATAGGGTTGTAAAATAACACATCCTTGACGCGCCCAATAATCGGACAATGTAAGGATTATATCCTGAAAAGATGGCTTGCGCCCTGCTGCAATTGCACGCAAACAGGCGGTTTGGCTTATATTCTCGTTTGATTGTTTTTCCATGATGTGCGAACTAAACTAGATTAATTAAATTAAAAACATTTTTTTACCCAAAATTACGCATTTTTACAGATATTTTACGGCTTTTATGCTGTAAACACGTGATTTGTTGAAAAGTATAGGTAAATTCATAAAAAAAATTGGGTGGTTTATCAATTAATGGCAAAGCCTAAAATTCTTGTTCTAGCGGATGAAATTGCAAAACAGGCAATTTTTGATGCTGGTTATGACACTATTGATATTAATCAAAAGGCTGAATATTTGGCTATATTGATTGATATGGATGGCAATCGTTCGCAATTTGCCCAAGATATTATTGATAAATTAGGCGACAATGCAAATACAAGGCTTCTTACTTTTGCCTGGCTACACGATAACCCGACGCCAGAAAACTATAAAAAGATGATTGAAATTGGTTTTGATGGTGTTTTTACCAGTGCTACGCCAACAAAATTCATAAGTGCCCGTCTTGATGCTGCCATAAGAATTAAAATCATGGCAAAAGAAGCACAAGTCAGAAGTCAAAGCATTGAAACCTATGAACCCAAACGCTTTGTTTTCGATAAAATTGAGAAAAAACCTTTTCGGGTTTTATTATATGGCGAACCTTGCCCCTTTAGCCTGAAAATAACATCTATTCTTGATACGGTTGGCATAAATACTATTGCTGCTTTATCATCTTTTACCGCATTTGATTTTCTACATCGTGGAAATTTTGATGCAATAATTGTTGTTGCTAAAGATGATAAAAATGGAATTGGGGCTTTTTGCAATGGTTTAAGGCGTAATTCACGGCTTTATCACCTTCCATGCGTGGTTTTTGCAAATGAGGATTTTGATAATCTTGAAGAATTAATTGAGCGCGGTGCAAGTGATGTCAATTATATTGGCCTAGAAGATGAGCTTGCAATCGCGCGCCTTATGTCATTAATTGATGAAAAAAGGCGGCGCGAACAATTGGCAATTGCCTTTGCTATGACAAAAACCGCAAAAGTCGCCGATTCTGGAACTGGGCTTTATAATTCAGATTTTTTTGCAACCCATTTTTTAAATTCAATCTATCACATGCGAAGATCAAAACAGGATTTGAGCATTGGATTTTTGCGAATAAGCCCAAATTTCAATGATGAAAAGGCAAATAATTTCCAAACCCTAAGGCGTGTTTTAACCCAAGCAGGTTCAATGATTGCGCGCCTAATCAGGGTTGAAGATAGTGCTTTCAAAACCGATACATTGGATTTTGCAATAATGTTCCCTGCTGCTGATGCTGCTGCGGCTAATAATGCAATAAATAGAATTTGCGCTGTTATAGAAACATCCGCCTTTAGCATTGGCCCTGACGAAGCGGTTTCAGTAATAACCAATAAATATATTCACCAAGTCACCGAGGGTGATGACTTAACTTTGCTATTATCAATTGCACAGGCAAAATTGGCTTAATTACTCAAGCTCAATCATGATTTCATCGGCGGCGATTGCGGCACCAGCAGAAGTCTTAATTGACTTAACCACGCCATCACGCTCCGCACGGATGATGTTTTGCATTTTCATTGCTTCAACAATTGCAACTGCTTGCCCTGATTTTACGGCCTCGCCTTCGCTTACTTCAATTGTAACAACCAAGCCTGGCATAGGTGAAATAATCAAACCAGAAGTATCAGGCGCGATTTTTTCAGGAAGTTTTGCATGTAATTCTGCCATTCTTGGGGTGGTTACAATTACGGTTTCGGTGATGCCGCGATAATGGAAACGGAAACCTTCGGTTAAATCTTCAAATTTAACAGTGAAACCAAAATTATCGAATAATCCATCGCTTGAAACACTTCCAATAATAAGTTTTTCACCCGCTTGGAAGTTTGATTGAATTTCAACTTTTTTGCCGCTTTCAAAGGTAATAAGTGCACCATTTTCCTTTGGCTCAATATGAAGTGGATGATATTCATCATTAATTGAAACCACCCAATCAAGGCGTGGCGGATTTATTGCACTTGCCAAAGAGTTACGCGCCACATCGGTTGACATTTCTTGCGCACGTTTTTTTGTGTGAACCAAAGCGGCAACAGATGCCAAAAGATATGTTGCATCTTCATTAAGTGGTGCACCTTTAAAGCCTTCTTTGAATTCAGTACCAATATAGGCCGTTGTAATATTGCCAGAACGGAATAAATCTTGCCCCATAATGGTTGAAACAAATGGTGTATTTGACGCGATACCATTGATAATGAATTCATCTAAAGCAGCACGCGAAGTATCAATTGCCGATATACGATCTTTATTCCAACAAATAAGTTTCGCAATCATCGGGTCATAGTGCATAGAGATTTCATCCCCCTCACGCACACCAGAATCAACACGGATTTTGCCGCCCATAAAGTCACGCTCTTGCGGTTGCTGATAACGTTTTAGGCGACCGATAGAAGGCAAGAAGCCACGGTATGGATCTTCAGCATAAACGCGGCTTTCCATTGCCCAGCCGTTGATTTTCAAATCTTCTTGCTTGAATGATAAAGCTTCACCATAGGCAACGCGTATCATTTGCTCAACAAGGTCAAGGCCAGTAATCATTTCGGTAACTGGGTGCTCAACTTGAAGGCGGGTATTCATCTCAAGGAAATAGAATGATTTATCAACACCAGATGCCACAAATTCAACCGTGCCGGCGGAATCATAATTAACCGCTTTTGCCAAAGCCACAGCCTGTTCACCCATTTTTTTTCGGGTTGCCTCGTCTAATAATGGTGATGGAGCTTCTTCAATGACTTTTTGATTGCGGCGTTGGATTGAACATTCACGTTCAAACAAATAAACAACATTATCGTGTTTATCGCCCAAAATTTGGATTTCAATGTGGCGTGGCGCGGTAATAAACTTTTCAATAAAAATTCTATCATCGCCGAATGCACCAATGGCCTCAGCTTTTACAGCAGGAAAGCCTTCTAAAACCTCTTGGTCATTATAGGCGATACGAATACCCTTACCGCCACCGCCAGCAGACGCCTTAATCATAACAGGATAGCCAATATCTTTTGATATTTCTAATGCATGTTCAGTATCGCGAATTTCGCCAATGAAACCTGGAACACATGAAACACCTGCCGCTTGCGCTGCTTTTTTTGATTCAATTTTATCGCCCATCGCGCCAATAGCATAGGGATTTGGGCCAATGAAAACGATACCCTCATCCTTAAGGCGTTGTGCAAAACCTTGATTTTCAGACAAGAAACCAAAACCAGGGTGCACAGCTTGTGCGCCAGTTTGTTTGCATGCGTCTATAATCTTGTCGGCAACTAAATAAGATTGTGAAGCAGGACTTGGGCCAATGTGAACTTTTTCATCGGCCATTTCCACCGCCAATGAACCCTCATCGGCATCCGAATATACAACAACAGTTTTGATACCCATTCGACGCGCAGTTTTTATAACACGAACCGCAATTTCCCCACGATTGGCAATCAAAATTTTGTTGAACATATTTGAATCCTCAAACTTACATATATAACTAGGTTAAATAAATATTCCTTTTGGAATAAGAATAATTTGCATATATATTTTAAAATTACAAACGTCTATGGCTTTGTTTGTGTTTCGACGCTTTGATTATCATGCTTTGGTCTATACTTTTCTAGCCATTCATGTTCTAGCACACGAAGGCGGCTTACAACAGTGATAAAAAACGCAGTTGACCAACCAAGAAGCACCACACCATTCACTGCCTCAATCGCACCAACAAGACGCCATGCAAGCGGCATTACAACATCACCATTGCCCAATGACACAAACGTAATTGTTGAAAAATAAAGCGCTTGTTCTAAATCAGGAAATGCACCAAGGCCAAAACGATATAATAATGCATATAACCAAATTTCGATTGTATGCATTCCAAATAGTCCAAAAACCACCCAGAGAATTGCCAAATATCGCCGCCATAATGGTCTTACTTCATGTGTTTTTTGATTCCATTCGCGGGTTCGCATCCATATTGCTAAAATTGAAAGTCCAATGAAGTGAACTGTGGCAGTAATAAATACCAAAACACTGGCAATTGTAATGCTTAATGAAAAATGGTGGATGATTTGATGATCTGGATGCATAATGATTTTTTTGTGAAATACGGGATTAATTGTCAAGCTTATATGACTTAAGTTATATTCTATAATTGTTTCACATTTCTTGCATTATTTTGTTTTAAAAGAAAGTCGGTGCTTAAGTGAAACATTTTATACGCAAATTAGGGAATCTTTGCGCATCAAACGCCAAAAAATGTGCTTCATTTGTATTAGCCTGTGGATTAGTTTCCGGGGCGGCAATTGCCCAAACTTATTGGCAATATGGCCCACAAAATAAGTCATCAGAATCAAAAGCCTATTTTCCAGTAAATAATTGTATAAATATGGGTAATGGCCTTAATGCACCGCACGAGGGTGATTGGTCATTTACCTTTGAAGAAAGTAATTTTTCGGCAATTAAATCTGTTGGTTTTGATACGGTTAGAATTCCAATCAGGTGGTCACTTCATATATCTGATAATGCACCTTACACAATTGACCCCACATTCCTTGCACGCGTTGATACTATTATATCATGGGCATTAAAATATAATTTGAATGTAATAATCGATGTTCATGATTTTGAAGAATTGTATGAAAATCCTGATAAAAACGAAGCTAAATTATTGGCAATATGGAATCAGCTTTCATATCATTATGCAAAAGCACCACAAAATCTGATTTTTGAAATCATAAATGAGCCTAAAGATAATTTCTCTGGCGCAAGGGTGAATAAAACCCAGTTTAGCGCCCTTTCATTAATCCGACGCCACAATCCAACCCGCACAGTTATTTTAGCGGGTGACGCATGGGGCGGCATGGGTGGCATGGATAATTTACGCCTTCCACCTAATGACCCTTATGTTATTGCTACGGTTCATTATTATTCACCATTTGAATTTACCCACCAAGGCGCTGAATGGATGGGCGACCAAGCGCCACCAAAAGGACGAAATTGGCCCAATGAAGGCGAATTACAATCGCTTAATGATGATATAACAAAAATCAACAAATGGCGTGACAAACTTGGGGTTCAGGTTTTTGTTGGTGAATATGGAACTGATTTAGCGGTTCCAGAACATCTAAGAACCGACTGGGCATATTATACAACAAAAGGTTTTAAGGCGGCAAAATTGCCAACCTGCTATTTTAATTTTGCATCTGGCTTTGCAATCTACGACCCAAAAACCAAGCAATGGAAAGAAAATCACTTAAAGGCAATTGGCCTTAGGTAAATTTGGTGCAAAATGGATAATCAACATTTCAGAAGCATTGATACATTACGCGGTATAGCTGCACTTGCGATTTGTTTGTATCATGCACACGCGATTTTTGGCCTCAATGTACTTGTGCCGCATGCATATTTGGCGGTTGATTTGTTTTTTATTCTAAGTGGCTTCATACTTGTACAACGTTATGCACCCGAAATTGAATCAGAATCCTCAAAAATAAGCTTTAGTGATTTTGCAATTGTAAGACTTGCAAGGCTTTACCCACTTTATTTGCTTGTTAGCATTATTGGCGCACTTTATTTTGCGGCGTGGCTTTTTATAAACGGGCAATTATTTTTAAATTTTAAAAATTATGTATTGGCAATAATAAACTCAATTATTGCAATACCATATTTTTCAAAACCTTTTGATGAAGTTGGTGCTGTTTTCCCATTTGCAACACAAGCATGGTCAATTTTTTGGGAAATAATTGTATCTTTGGCTTTTTATTTTCATATAAAATATAAAAATAATTATGCATTTTTAATTTCAATTATCGGCTTTTGCATTCTTGTTTTTCAAACCTTTTCCAACAATACGATTGATGGCGGTTGGCAGGCACACAATTTCTTAATTGGTGGACTGCGTGCGTTCACAGGCTTTTTCATGGGGGTTTTTACCGCTGAAATTTATGTGCAAATCAAAAACAAAAATCAAAAATCAAAAATAAATATTTTTGAATTTTTCGCCTTTGTATTTTTGACGCTAACATTAATTTATTGCATTTTTAGCAAACAGTCACATTTCACAACAGAAACCTGTCTTATATTTGTTGGCTTTCCTACAATTGTAATTGGCGCAGCAAATAGCCAAGCAGCAATATTAAACAATAAAATTGGTGATTTTTTAGGGAAAATTTCTTTTTCAATTTATTTATTGCATGGGATTATGGCGGCAGTTTTCATAACCATTTTGAATAAAACAAGCATTATAAAACCTGGATTTGTAACTGGCATAACATGGCTTGGCATTGTTATTATATGTAGCTTTTTAAGTTACAAAATATACGAAGCGCCATCACGCAAATTCTTTAAATCATTGTTCAAAAGCAAAACAAGCCCAGCTAAAATATCAAAACCAATTGATCGCTGGTTTGATTTAGTGAATAATAAAAACTTGCAAAAGCCACTTGCTTAAGTTCAAAAAACAATCATATTTCAATAAAACGGGGGTGAAATATGATGAAATTAGCAAAATATATCAGCATAATAAGCATATTTGCTTTGGCTGCGGCTGACAAAGCACCAAAGTCACCAAGTGAAATCGCGCAAGCCGCACCAGATAGTGCTTGGTCACAAATTAATGCCGATGATATTGTTATTTTCACATTGAAAGATGGCAGAGAATTTACAATCGAGCTTGCCGATAAATTATCGCCAATTCATGTTGCTAATATCAAAAAGCTTGTTCGCGCGGGTTGGTTTGAAAAAACTTCAATTGTTCGTGTTCAAGATAATTATGTGGTGCAATGGGGCGCACCTGAAAACACAAAATTACCAGATGGCATAAATTTAAAACCGCCCGCTGAATATGAATTTGCAAAACCAAAAGATTTTATTGCCCTTCCCTTTAAAGATACTTTTGCATTGCACACTGGCTATATAAACTCATGGCCTGTTGCCACAGATGGCAAGAAGGCATGGCCTGTTCATTGTTATGGCGCGATTGGCGTTGGGCGCGATATGTCGCCCGATACCGGCACAGGCCAAGAATTATACACCGTTATCGGTCAAAGCCCACGCCATCTTGATAGAAATATCAATATTTCAGGGCGTATCTTAAGCGGAATGGAAAACCTGACCGCGCATCCCCGTGGCACTGGAACAATGGGTTTTTATGAAAAGGAAGAAGAAAAACAACCAATAATAGGTGCAAAAATAGCATCAGACCTTCCAGAATCTGAGCGCCCAAAATATCAAGTTCTAAAAACCAATACAAAAACATTCCAAGAATGGCTTCACGCCAAAGCCAACCGCGGCGCACCATTTTTCATAAAACCTGCCGGCGCAGTAGATATTTGCAACGCCTTATTGCCGATTAGGAAGAAATAACTCATCAACAAAGACCTACGAATCTTGAAATTTTTTTTCTAATTCAGATATTTTAGCATTTAATGCCCATAATTGATTTGCATTAGCAGCAGACCCGCTATTTATACTAGCTATTTCAGACTTTAAAGACTGCAATAAGTTACGAATGTTATTCAATTCTATTTCAGTTTTATCTGTTTTATTAAGGGCTCCGGCTGTATGCGCAATATTATTGTTTAAAATATTCTCGAGCGCAATTAATCTGTTTAAAACAGGGCTAATTAGTTGGTTCTGAATGTCTATTGTGTTCTTTGTAGCCAAATCACCCTGACCAGATATAGCTGCTGCTACAAAATTTGCACCGAATCCACCATTAAAGCCATATTGAAGCATTTTTTCCAACGACGATATCCTACTTGCTAGATCATTTAGCGTAATATTCGGCGCCTTTTTTCTATTTCTAAACTTTTCTAATGCCGCATCAACTTTATTTTCGTAATCATCTTTAAATCTTCCTATTAGCGAATTCAATTTATCTTCAGCTCTAGGCGAAGCAGATAATATGTTGAGTTGTTTAACGATTGCAAGAAAGCTAGACCATTCTAGATTCGTGCATTGTAGGTTTGATAATGGATGACTAGCCAAATCAGAATTAGTAATATCGCACAGAACTGGAACTATATTACCCTCGCCAATTTTAGATGCAAACGCTCCGATTTCAAAGTTCAACCACGGGATAGATATGTTTTCATTAGTTATTAAAACTATAGCTATATCCGACTCATGAACTTCATTTTTTATCCTGTTAAACCAAGCTTCTCCGAAAAAAATATCTTGGTCAGACTTGAACGCAGTAATTCCTAACGCCTCTTCAAAAATATCTTTAAAGGTTTTTGCAATTTCATTACTTAACTCTTTGGACCAACTCAAAAAAACCTGCATACAATTACCACAATAAATGAATAAATATATTTGAAATATGCGAATAATAATAATCGCTCTTCCAAAAAAATTGTATACTAATTTCTAATTGGTGCTAGAAAAAAATGCAATGTAAAAAAAAGGCTTAAAATAATATTTCAAGCCTTTAAATAAATATTTTAAAAAATTACCTACAACGGAATATTATCGTGCTTTTTCCAAGGATTGCTTAGTTTTTTCTTTTTAAGCGTACGCAAAGCATTTGCGATTTTAAATCTCGTATTATGCGGCATGATAACATCATCAATAAAACCAAGTGATGCCGCAACAAATGGGTTGGCAAAGCGTTTTTGATATTCATCAGTGCGCTCTTTAATTTTTTCTGGATCATTCATATCTGCACGGAAAATGATTTCCACCGCACCCTTTGCGCCCATAACCGCAATTTCCGCAGATGGCCATGCATAATTAACGTCACCGCGAATATGTTTCGAACTCATAACGTCATATGCACCGCCATAGGCTTTACGCGTAATGATTGTAACTTTTGGAACTGTTGCTTCTGCATAGGCAAATAATAATTTTGCGCCATGTTTAATAAGGCCGCCATATTCTTGCTTAGTACCTGGCATAAAACCTGGAACATCAACAAATGTAATGATTGGAATATTGAAACAATCGCAAAAACGAACAAAACGTGCTGCTTTACGTGATGAATCACTGTCCAAAACGCCCGCAAGGCTCATAGGTTGATTGGCGACAACACCAACAGTTGCACCCTCAACGCGCCCGAAACCGCAAACAATGTTCTTTGCAAAATCTGCACCAATTTCAAAGAAGTCACCATCATCGACAGTTTTTTCAATCAATTCTTTTATGTCATATGGCTGATTTGGATTGCTTGGAACCAAAGTATCCAAAGAATAATCAGGTTCATTTTTAACCACGCGACCTTCACGAATTGGCGCTTTTTCTTGGTTATTTGCGGGAATAAAATCCATAAGACGGCGAATTTGGGTTAAAGCCTCAAAATCATTTTCAAATGCACCATCGGCAACGCCTGATTTTTGGGTGTGAACACGTGCGCCGCCCAATTCCTCTGCTGTCACCTGCTCATTTGTAACGGTTTTAACAACATCAGGGCCAGTAACGAACATATTTGAAGTATCACGAACCATAAAGATGAAATCGGTCATCGCAGGTGAATAAACGTCGCCACCTGCACACGGCCCCATAATCACCGAAATTTGAGGCACAACCCCAGATGATAAAACATTTTCAAGGAAAATATCGGCATATCCAGCAAGTGATTCAACACCCTCTTGAATACGCGCGCCGCCAGCATCAAAAAGACCAATAATTGGCGCACCATTTTTGACCGCCATCTGCTGTACTTTTACGATTTTTTCGGCATGTGAACGTGAAAGCGAGCCGCCAAAAACCGTGAAATCTTTGGAGAAAACATAAACAAGGCGACCATTAATAGTTCCATGTCCAGTTACAACACCGTCACCAGGGATTTTTTTAGAATCCATGCCAAATTCTTTACAGCGATGTTCAACATAAACATCATATTCTTCAAAAGAATTTTCATCTAATAATAGTTCAAGACGTTCGCGTGCAGTCAGCTTGCCCTTTGCATGTTGTGCATCAATGCGTTTTTGACCACCGCCTAATTCGGCTTCTGCACGTTTTGCTTCCAACATTTCGATGATATGTTTCATAATCGTCCCCAAACTATTTTCGACAATTTGCCATAAACAACAAAAATAGCAATGACAAGCCGCCAAAAGTATATATTATATAGAATACTTAGTTATATATGTTATCATTAAAAACAAATCAATTTCATACTATGACTTGGCAAATTATATATATTTTTGTAGTCTAATAAAATGGCATCATCAAAGACGAAAAACATAACAAACCAAAAAAATAATAAGATTTGGATATATGTTTTTTGTGGCATATTCTCTTTTGTTGCTATTGGTACATATTTATTCCGCACCAATATCTTCAAAGAACTTATAGGGCCAAACATCCCATTCCAAGTTGATGAACCGCCCCCTGCCCCTGATTATAGCGATTCATCCGCTTGGGCGAAAAGGCCGCAAGGTGTTTTGAATAATAAGCCCGCCGTATTTTATGTACATCCTACAACCGATTATACAGGCTCATATGGTTGGAATGACGACATAAATGATGCAAAATCGCGCGAAATACTTGAAAAAGTTGCAATTCCAAATCACGCAATGCCATTCAATATTGATGGCAATTTATGGATACCAAGGTATCGGCAGGCAACATTATTCTCAACACTTGCTTATAATGATGATACACGCGGTGCGCTTGAACTTGCGTATCATGATATTGAAATTGCTTTTGACAATTTTCAAAATGCAATTGGAAAAGATACGCCCTATGTCTTGGCAGGCATGAACCAAGGCGCGCTTCATATTACGCGCCTCTTGCAAGCTAAAATTGCAAATACGCCGCTAAATAATCGATTAATCGCAGTTTATTTAATCGATCAAACAATTGCAAAAGATGAATTAGTCAATAAAAATTATGGTGACTTAAAAGCCTGTATCGATAAGAATCAAATTCATTGCATTATTTCTTATCATGCAATTGATGATAACAACCAAAGAAATCAAAGGCTTTTTAAAAACAGAAGCCCACTTTATACAAAAAGTGAAAATTATCACACACTTGCAAATCGTGAAAATATTTGCGTTAACCCGATTAATGGTGGTGCATCGGATATTGCCGAAAGCGCACAAAACAAGGGTTCTGCTGCGGCAAATAATCTTGAAAATGGTATGGAACCTGCATTTTTACCATTTGAAACCGGTGCGATTTGTAAAGATGGTATTTTACTGGTTGAACATAATAGATCACAAAGCATAAAACCGCCATGGTTCGAACTTGGAACTTTTTATAAAATACCAAATTACAATCTTTTTTATCAGGCACTACAACAAGATTGCCAAAATCGCATCAATATTTTCATACAACAGATAAAAAATGAACCAAAAAAATAGCGCAATTGTATTTGGTCTTTGCAAAATTATTTTCTTCGGTTTAATGCAGGCTTATGTCTGATACTAATGCACCAAAACAACTGAAATCATCTTCTGAATGCGAAAATATGCAAGATGTAAGGTATGAAGTTGATAGGCTTGATCAAATAATTGTCGAATTGCTTGCGCAGCGCCAAACTTTTATGGATGCCGCGGCACGAATTAAAGCAAACCGCGACCTTGTTCGAGACGAAGCAAGAATTGAAGATGTAGTATCAAAAGTTAAAAACCATGCAAGTAAACATGGCCTTTCACACGAAATTGTTGAACCAGTTTACAGGCTTTTGATTGAAAAATGCATCGCGCATGAATTCAATACTTTTGACAAAATATATCCCAAATAGCCTAGCTTTTTAGACTATCCATTGCGATTTTATGTTCTAAATTGGCAATTTCGATTATTACGTCATCCAAAGCTTGAAGTATTTGTTCGCGCCACATGAACTTCTCATCCTTGGATAAAATGCCAGATTTTGCGGCCTCTTCGGCGCCGCCACAAATATCAGCAAGCCCCCAAGCGCCAATAGAACGCGCAGAGCCTTTAATAGTATGCGCACCGACCATCCAATTTGGTGTCTCAGTTTCAGGCTCAAGTAATTTTGCCCAAATTTCCGCCTGTTGCCTAAAAAGACCAAGCACCTCAGATTTTAATGCGGCATCGCCCATTGTCATCTCATCAAGATGGGCAATATCGATAATTGATTTTTTATTTACATCATTTTCCATGAATTAAAATTAATACAACTTCCTAAACAAATTGTTCATTATACAGTCAGCTTTGCAAAGTTAATATCTTGCATGCGTTACTGCTTAGTTTAAGGACTTATTGTCATGAAAAAAGTTTTTGTAAAATCAGAATTGGCAAGCTCATTATTAGCGATTGTCGCAATATTAGCATCAACAACTTTGTTAAACTCAAAAGCAAATGCTTTAACGCGCCCACCCGCAGAAGATCGCGACCCAGAATTTAAAGAATGGCGCAATAATAAAAGCGATCGTGTTAATTTGTCACGAGATAATGAAAACCAACAACAGCGCCAAGAATATCGTCAACCACAAATAAGACAAGAAGCACCTAGACACGAAGCACCTAGACAAGAGCCGCCAAGGCAAGAAGAAAAAAGGCCAAGCCAGCAAGATTTATCAAGAATAAATCAAATGCAATTTGGTCGCCCAAATCCGTTCCCTAATCAAAATAATTATCAACGCCCACCGCAAAATCCAGAACCGCCAAAAGTTGCAGATCGCGACAATAGACGCGATGAAAGACGCGATGACGAACGCCGCAATTATCGTCGTGATGATCACAATAATGAACACCACAATGACGATAGACGCCGTGATAATGATAAACGCCACGATGACAGGCGAAATGATAATTGGAATAATGGCTGGAATTGGGGTTCAAACAATAATAACCATAATGATTATCGCCGTGACGATAAAAGATATAACAACAATTATTCATGGAATCACTATGATAATAATTCGCGTAAACACTTTGAATTTGGTCGCCGCGAAGGACAAAATTATTGGGGACCAAATGGAAACAATTGGTCACGTTGGAATAATTCATGGGGCGACCCAAACTATTATGCGCGCCGCTGGGGCTTTGATGCTTATGACAAATATCGTGGTTGGCGCCGTGGCAATGTTTGGTATTCACACCCAAGCCTTTGGAACGATTGGGGTGGCTGGTATTCATTCTTCCTATCTGATGGAATTTGGGGATTCAGTTATTCAAACTATGGCGATCCATATTATAATTCCTACGGCAATCAATGCTTAAAAATGCAAGCCAGTGATTGGCAATATGGACGACGCGCAATCTATAGTTTCGTTGCCTGCCTAAATCGCTGGGGCCAATATGAAGAAGTTCGCGGTACACGCAATTTCGAAGGCTGGGATTATTAGTAATTTGCAATTAATAAGGGCGCTTGAAAAAGCGCCCTATTGATATATTTAAACCTATATTTCTAACCTATGAATTTCGAATTTTGCTTTGTGCTTTGGTTTAAGGCATTAATTATTGCCTGAACCTCATGGCATGCATGAACAATATCTGGTAAAATTGCTTGCCTGCCTTCAACACTATCTTCACCCACGGCACGTCCTGCAAATTCAGCTACCCTTCCGGCGCCAATACCCGCTGCGATTGCGCATAATTCTTCGCCTGCACGCGCAAAACAATCTGTATCAGTTAACACGATTGAAGAATATAATTCGCCAACTTTTCGCGGCCATAAATCTGAAAAATCGTGTAAAATCCCCTCAAGCGAATGCGTTCCAGCTATATGGGCATATTTTTGAAGTACAGCAACATCAATAATTTTTGGTGGCGCTTTTTCACCATGAAAAGGTTCATCATCAATGTTAGTATCATCAATATAATAATCATCTGCTGATGAATGTAAGGTATTTGCCAAAGCCTCCAAATCGACAGGCTTGGATAATACAATATCCATTCCAGATTGTTTACAAAACTCGATTTCAGAGGTTTCAGTTCGACCAGTTAAACCAACAATTGGGGTAGAAGTATTCATTGAGGCTTTGCGAATTTCAGTGGCAGCAGTCGCCCCATCCATCCTTTCCATTGTAACATCAAGCAAGATTACGTCAAAATGCTCATGTGTTGCCTTTTCAAGCGCTTCATCACCATCAGTTGTTGCGATAACTTCAAAGCCAACATTAGTAAGGAAATGGCAAACCATTTTGCGCATACCTGCATTGTCTTCTGCATAGAGAATTTTTAACATACTTACCCCTAAGTACATAAAACCATAGTCAATTTACTCGATTATTAATAAAAATATAGTTTTGTGCAAAAAAGCGCCAAAAACTTATATAATTTGCATATCACCCCTTAAATACCCCCAAAATTATAAGCTAATGATTGACAAATTGACGCAATATAATATGTTAAAACTAGGGCAAATTAGGTTGGGGAATGTCTTATGGAACAGTTTTTTAGCATTTTAATTCAAAAAATAATCGCTGTTTCACTTGGTCTGTGCGCAATAAATTACCAACCAAATGATGGAAAATATGCACAAGTCGATTCTTCGGTAACCGCATTTGAAATTCAAATTGGTAGTTCAAATCACGGTTTTACGGCTACTATGGATACACAAAGTGGTTCAACAAATCTTGATAATTTGGGTGCAAGTTCGAAATCACACTTAAAAAGCCTAAGCCTTACTTTTGGCGAATAATTGCAATCACAAATTGTAGATAAAAAATAAATCATTAGAATAATGATTAGCTTATCATCTATAGATGATTAATAATATTGCAAAACGTTTAAATATGGCGTTTTAGTGACTAATCTAATATCGAATTTTAAATTTGCATTGAATTCTAACGGCGACAAAAAATGAATAACAGCGATAAGAACGAATATAATAAAATTGCTGAAAAAAACAAAGATTCTGATTTTGAATTTCATGACCCTAATGAAGGCACATCACCTGCACGTGTTTCTGAAAATGCGCTTACAAATCAAACTGAAGCTTTTACATTTGAAACTGATGAAGAAGAAACCATAAAGCAGCGCAAAAGACGTCGCAAGAAGAAGCCACAACCTTATTTATTAGTTTTCTCCTTAGTTGTTGCCACTTTATATATAATTGGCGCGCTTTTATATGTTAACAATCTTCAAAATAAAGCCATTAATGAACTTGATGTCTTTACAATGATTGTAACCTTGCTTGGCCCAGCGGCATTGACTGTGCTTGCGGGATTTTTAGGCGAATCAATAAGTAAAGCTAATCGGGATTCAAGGACACTAACATTTTATGCAAAGCGAATTTTAGAGCCTGAAAAATCACTTTCTGATGGGGTGAAATCGCGCCTGTCCAGTGTTCGTGAAGAAATTGAAAAACTAGAAATCACAATTAATGCCGCGACTAATAGATTGGCAGGTCTTGAAGAAAATATAAGAACTAAAAATCTTCAATTACGTGAAGTTACGAATGAGGCGCGTGGCGGTGCCGATCAATTAGTAAACACTATGGAGGCCGAACGTAATCGTCTTTCATCTATCCTAAACGGCCTTGCTGAATTGAATAAATCGGCACAAAATTCGGCACGGCAAGCAACAATTGGCCTTGATGAGAAAACCGCACTTCTAACCAAAGCAGCAGAAGCCTTAACTGAAACCTCAACCAATGCAGCAAATGCCGCTGAAAATGCCGCGCAAAGACTTGATGGCGCAGTCGATAAAGCAATTGGCGCCGCAAGTAGTTTAGACGAAGCTTCAGTCCGTGGCGAACAAGCAATTGGGCGCGCCCATGACTTAATGGTTATGGCACGTGTAAGCGCAGATAAGGCAATTGGCGGGGTTTCAAACGCGATTGATTATCTCAATGATGCAGCGAATAATGCCGCTGAAACTGCTAAGCAAGTTTCGCAATTGGTTGCCAAAGAAAATAAAAACACACTTCATGATTCTGAAGCAATGATAGAAAATGTTCGCCGCATTGCCGAAGAAAGCGCAAAACATATCGTTAGCCTAATGGAAGCTGAAGCTCAAAATGCAAGCTTAAAAGCAAAAGAAAGCGTTCAAGCATTCGAAGAAACTGCGGGATCTGTAAAAAAACTTACCGAAGAAGCAGGAAACCTTATTGCCGCGCAATTACAGGCTAATAAACATAGAATTGATAATCTTCGCCAACAAAGCTTTGAACTTAGCCAAGAGGCCGATAGTTTTGCACAAAGCCGCCTGAATTCTGCCAAGGATTTAATCGAACAATCTTCTGGCCTTCTTAATGATGCGGGTGAAAAAATTAATTCACGCTTCAACGATGTTGCAAATGTGTGCATCGAGCAAGCAAAATCAATCGAAGCAATTATTGATGGTTTAAATCATAAACTTGATAGCCTTCCACAAGAAGCGCAAAACCGCGCCAATATGGTTGAAGCACTTTTAAATGAAACCCTTGCCAAGCTAAATGATGCCGGAAAACAGGCAGCAGAAGAAGCAAAAGGCTTGAATGAAAACTTCCAAAACAGGCTTCAAGAATCATATTCTGCGCTTGGTGAGGTTGCGCAAAGACTTGCGGCAATCTCTGGAATTGGGATTGTGCAACCGCCAATTAGCGCGCCAATAAATAAGCCAATTCCCGAAGCGCCAAAGCCAAATATAGCGACTGAAAATAATAATGATATTATGCCTGACCCGCGTTCTGTCATTGGTCGCCCAATTCACCATGACGCCCAAACTTCGCCAATAAGTGAAAATAAAACACAAACCAGTGATTTGAATGATGCGGAAAATAAGGCATCAATAAACAAGAATACCAGCTTTGGCTCAATATTATCGCCAAATATTCCTGTTCGTTCAACACCAATTCAAAATACGCCAATGCCTGTTGAACAAAAAATCGATAAATTAGAAGAACCGCCTAAACCAACTTTTGTTTTGCGCGGAAGAACATCTAATATTGATGATGAAATTGTTTCAATAAACAACGATAAAAAAGATGCTTTCAAAGATGCAGTTTTAAAGCCGAATAAGCCTGAAGAACTACCAATTGAAGTAAATCTTCATTCGGATGCGCAAAATACAAATGCGCCTACAAAACCAATTTCAACAGCAATTGAAACCCAAGAAACAAATTCGCCAACAAGCATAACCTTAAACCATGACATTGATCGTGATTGGTCATGGCGCGAGGTTTTATTATCTTCAGGCGCGCAAAAGCAAACCACTGAAGATAAAATCAAATCTGATATTTTGAATGAATTTGCCCTAGATAGAATTTTAAACGATGTGACATTGGAACGCTATCTTCAAGCCTATTCGCGCAATGCAATGAAAGCGAAAGATTTAACTAAATCAAATCTGCCAATGCAAATAAGCGGACTACAAAGAAAGATTGCCGAAAATCTTGAATTAAGGCCATTCTTAGCAAGATTTGTTGATGAGCGCCGCGAACTTGTGAAACTTGGTCGTTTACGTGGTAATGATTTGCGTATCTATTTACTTGCCGAAGCTTCTTTGGATTGATTTTGCTCTAATACCCAATCAAGAATTTGATCCGCTGCAATTTGCGTTGCGTTTTGTAACGCAATTGCAGGCTCAATGGCACTACCTTTTTTAGCAATTGTATCGATTTCAAAAACCTTATTGGCAATTGCAGTACGGTCATAATAATTTATTAGGCGCGCACTTATTGTAACATTTGCATGACCAGGCTTGCGCCAACCAGGTTCGGTTACATCAAAACGTGTAACATCAATAGCAAGAAAATAATCAGCCCTTAATGTTGTTGTTTCGCGTCCAACCAATTTGAAAGCCAATGATTTATCGAATGTTTCAATCAATAAGTTTTGAATTGCTTTTGGCGCCGGCGCAATAAGGTTTAAACCATCAACATAAGCAAGCGAACCATCAGGCAAATTTACCATAATCTCATTAGTTGCAAGGCTTCTTGGCATTAAAGGGGCATCAACAATTATTGATTTGCCAATATTCTCACGAATTGAAATATTTTTCGCTGCACTAAATGGCGCAACTAAAGGGGGTTTCCCAGGCTTTGGTAAAAGTGAAACACAACCACCAAGCATTAAAGGAAGGGTTAAGCCGATTATTGATAAAGTGAATATTGGTTTTTTGCGCATTATTTTTTCCAGCGAACTTTTTTACTTGGCGCTTTAGCCAGCAAACCCGAAGGGCTTTGGTTTAAATCCTGAACCAATGTATCAACACTATCACCTGTTTTTGCAATTCCCTTAGCAGCAGCGCTTAAATCAGGTAGCGTTTCATTAGACCCAATACGGAAAAAATCATCAACAGAAGCAGATGCTTTGTTCACACCATTTGCCGCATTTTTAATTTCCAATGTGGCATCGCGCAATTGAAAATTGGTTTTATCAAATTCTTTTAATGAATTTCGTGTGTCCGATGTCAAACCACGTAAATCCTTGACCAAAAATTGCCCATCATCAAGAATTGAATTTGCTTTTTTTGAAATTGTACCCGTTTGTTCAATAAGGCTTTGCCCCAGTTGTGAATAAGTGCCGGCCGCGGTATTAAAACTCTCACTGCTTGATTTTGTGGCTTGTGATAGGGTTTGGGCAAGGCGCGAAACCTCTATGCCTGCTTTATTTATATTATTTGCCGCTTCATTTGTCTTATCTAAAAGGGCGCCACGCGCACTTATAAGTTCACTTGCACGGCGCGTATTTTCTAGGGTCAAAGCAAAATTACGTAGATTTTGATCATCAAGAAGCATTTTCATGCGATTCAAAGTTTCTATTGAAGTATCAACAACCCCTTGCCCACCTTGGAATAATCTATCTAATTGGCCATAGCGTGTTGTGATTACCGGTCGTTCCTGCCCCGCAAGTTTGACAAGTGGGCCTGCGCTTTTACTTCCTGCAAGGATTTGAATATATGCAAGACCAGTAAGGCCCGCAGGTTCAAGCTGCGCAACTGAATCGGTTTTTACAGGCGTATCAGATAAAACGCGAATACGCGCCACTACCGAACTTGGGTCGGTTTTATCAAGGCCTAATTTGGTAACTTCGCCAACTTTAATGCCATTAAACCTTACCTCGCCGCCAAGCTCAACGCCGCGAACAGGGCCATTGAATTTTACGTCATAGACAGCATAGGATTTATCCAAACCAGCATTAGCAATCCAAACCGCAAAAATAGCAGCCATTATCAAAGAAAGAAGCGTAAACGCCCCAATCAATATATAATTAGCCCGTGTTTCCATAAATTACCCAACAAAATCCCAAAATTAGAATCAAACTATTTACAACTTCCACATTTTAAAGTGGAAAATTAATATAGCAATGCAAACTTCCTTTGCATAGAAATAGATTTTACCCCAAAGCAGCGCGACCACGCGGCCCTGAAAAATATTCTTTTAGCCAGCCATCGGCTTGTGTGCGAACATATTCAAGTGGGCCAATTGCTTCAATATGTTTATTGGCAAGTGCCGCCACCCTATCACACGCATCACGCAAAGTATCCAAATCATGCGTAATAAGAAAGACCGTAAGCCCCAATGTTTCTTTTAATTCATTTATTAATTCGTCAAATCGACCCGCAGTAATTGGATCCAGACCTGCGGTTGGCTCGTCTAAGAATAATATATATGGATCAAGAGATAATGCGCGGGCTAATGCAGCGCGTTTGCGCATACCACCTGATAATTCTGACGGAAGTTTTTGCGCAGAACTTAAGGGCAAACCTGCCATAAGTATTTTTAATTCAGCGATTTCAACCATCATTTTTTTTGAAAGATTTGTATGTTCTTTCATTGGTATCATTACATTTTCAAGAACATTCATTGATGAAAAAAGCGCCCCATCTTGAAACATCACGCCCCAGTATGATGCAAGTTTCTTTTTCGCCGTCTCTAAATCATTCCAAACATTAACACCCATAACTTCAACACTGCCAGCGAATGGGCGATTAAGGCCAATAATTGTTCTTAATAATACAGATTTTCCAGCGCCAGAACCGCCAACAAAGCCAATAGTTTCACCGCGCAAAACATCTAAATCAAGGTTTTCATGAATAATTGTGTCGCCAAATTTATTGGTTACACCACGCAACCTTATTGCGATTTCGCTTTCATCGCATTCAAGGATTGGTGTTTTCGCATCTTGTGGTTTCATATCTCAAGCTCGTTATAAACCATTGCAAATATTGCATCGACAACAATAACCATGAAAATTGATTGCACAACAGCCGCAGTAGTATTGCGACCAAGTGAAATAACATCATTTTCAACTTCAAGGCCTTTGCGACAGCCAACAATTGCAATTATTGATGCCATAATCGGAACTTTTGCCATACCAACCCAAAAATGGCGCGCGCCAACATTTTCTTGAAGCCTTGTTAAGAACATCTGAACGCTCATATCAAGGGAAAGGATTGAAACAATCCCACCACCAAGCAATCCCGCTAACATTGCGAAAAAAACCAAGATTGGCATCATGAATAAAAGCGCCAAAACACGCGGGATAACCAAAACATCCATCGGCTCAAGCCCCATGATTGACATTGCATCGACTTCTTGATTCATTTTCATAGAGCCTAGTTGGGCCGTAAATGCACTTGCCGAACGACCTGCAAGGATAATTGCCGTTATCAAAACCGCAAATTCGCGCAGGACAGACCATCCCAAAAGCTCTACAACAAATACAGAAGCACCAAAACTTTGTAATGTCTGCGCACCCATGAAAGTTATTACAACGCCAATGAAAAACGTAAGCATAAAAACAATTGGAATGGCATTAAAGCCCGCGGTTTCCATTATTGCGACAGTTTGCGTCCAACGAATTTTTTGTGGGCTGAAAATTGATTTAACCAAACTATAGATTGTTGCGCCAACAAAACTAATGGTTGAAACTAATTCTGCCCATGCGTTTTTTAAGGAATCCCAAACGCGCTTTCCAACCAAAACAAAAATATCGGTTTCGACAGGTTCTATAAATTCTGTATCGTGATATTTATCAATTTCATTCAAAAGACGCTCAAAACTTTGATGATTGCCAATTATTTTTGGCATATTTTCATGTTCAATTAGTTTTGAAATTAAATGCGCACCAGAAGTATCAAATTTACCAAGTTTCACAGTATCTATCGTGGCAATTTTTGCATTATTATCTTTTAAATAATTTATTATTTCATCAATTACGCCGCCCATTGGGCCAATAGAATCAATATCAAAATCACCAATAATTTTTAATATTCTATCGCCGCTATCATCACCAGAAAGTAATAATTTTGGCGCAATCACAGGATTATTCTCATTCTGTATATGTGATTGTTCCATATTTCCCTTAGCGCTTTGAATAATAAATATAAGTTTCATAGGACGATGTTTGAAATTTTGCAACGGAATCATAAACATCATTCGTTCAAATATTATAAAATAGGTGAAACAATGAAACTTCGTTCTACTTTAATAATATTTCTTACTTTATTAGCAGGCACGGCAATTGCGCGCCCAAACTTTCGCCAAAGAATTGAACAATTCAAAAGCCAATCACAACAAACTTCCCAAGAAGAAATCAACATAAATGGCGTTAATCGCACCTATATTGTTGATAATGTGAATTATAATAAATCTAATCCAAGGCCATTGATGATTGTATTGCATGGCGGCGGCGGAAGTGCTGCACAGGCTAAATCTGCCTATGGCATGAGTGAAAAAGCACGTAAAGAAAATTTCGTTGTTATTTATCCTAATGGAAGTGGTCGTCAGGCCGATAAATTCCTAACATGGAATGCAACCCATTGTTGCGGTTATGCGATGGAAAACAATGCTAATGATATTGGCTTTATTAGCGCTTTAATAGATAAAGCAATTGCACAATATGGCGTTGATAGAAGCCGTATTTACGTAACCGGTATGTCAAATGGGGCGATGATGACGCACCAATTGGCTATCGCATTACCAAATAAAATCACAGCAATAGCAACCGATGTTGGAACTATGTTTGGTGATGAAAAAATACCATCAAGCCCTGTTCCAGTACTTATAATGAATGGCATGAAAGATGAAATGCTACCATTTGAAGGTGGCACATTAGGGAAATTTGATAAAGCATGGGATGGCACGAAAATGAAGCCTGCAAATTATCAGGCGCAATTTTGGGCAAATGCAAATCATTGCCAAAATAATCCAAAAACCTTTGAGAATAATGATATTATCCAAAATGATTATATTTGCCCTTATAATTCAGCAGTTAGGCAAATAATTGTCAAAGAAGGCACACATACATGGTTTGGCGCAACATCACGCCGTAAAAATGCCCCAGAGCCATCTTATGATATTGATGCAAATGATGAAATTTGGAAATTCGTTTCGCAATTTAAAAGGTAATTAAGCATTTACATAATCCCAAATTTGCTTAATCTAACCTTATTAAGCTAATGGGGAAATTATGCGCCTTTTTGTGCAAGAAGAAGTTTGGCCTTTAAAAACAGTTTTTCGTATCGCCCATGGTGCGCGTACAGAGGCGCGGGTCGTAAGTGTAACATTGGTTGAAGAAGATGGCACAACTGGTCGCGGCGAATGCGTCCCCTACCCGCGCTATGGCGAAAGCCCATTAAGCGTTATCGCACAAATCGAAGCCTTGCGTGAGACCATTGAAAATGGAATTGATAATCAACAATTATTAGATTTAATGCCGCCTTGCGCGGCAAGAAATGCAATTGATTGTGCAATTTGGCATTTGAATTGCAAAAAATCAGGCAAAAGAATTTGGGAATTAGCAGGCTTACCAGAACCAAAACCTGTTCAAAGTGCATATACAATCGTGATTGACGAGCATGATAAAATGGTTGAGGCGGCACTTGAGGCTAAAAACTATCCGTTATTAAAAATAAAAATCGGAAGCTATGATGATATTGACGCTATTGTTGAAATTGGCAAAGTTCGCAATGATGCCAATTTCATAATCGATGCCAATGAATCATTGGATGAAAATGGTTTCAAAACCTTACTTTCAAAAACTAGCCATATGAATGTTGATTTGATTGAACAACCTTTCAAAGTTAATGAAGATGGCGCTTTACGTAAAATCGCATCACCAATTGCGATTTGCGCCGATGAAAGCTTTCACTCCGGTCGTGATATTGAAAAAACCGTTCAGCAATATGACGCGGTTAATGTAAAATTAGATAAAACCGGCGGCTTTACAGAAGCTTTGGCCGCTATTCGTGCAGCGCAACGTGCGGGGCAAAAAACTATGATGGGCTGTATGGTTGGAACAAGTCTTGTTACTGCACCAGCCGTAATATTGGCAAATTTGGTTGATTGGGTTGATTTGGATGGCCCGTTATTCATGGCAAAAGACCGCGAATTTGGCCTTGAAATTAATAATGGAATAATTCAACCGCCAAAAGAGCAATTGTGGGGTTAATATGATTGATGAATATTTTTCAAAAGATTATTTTGAGGCGCGCGAAAAATTTCTAAGTGCATGCAATGAAAATGGATTCGTAATCAAAAGCGAAAAGCACCCAAATGCTAAGGGGCCACAAAATCGTGATATTTTCATGGATTGTGCAATTAAAGGCCCAGAAGACGCAAAAAAAATGCTTTTAATAATAAGCGGTACACATGGCCCTGAGGGCTATTGTGGTTCTGGTTTCCAATATGGCCTTTTAAAATCTGGAATTGCCAATGAATGGGCAAAAAAATATAAAATCGCCTTTATACACGCGCATAATGCCTATGGCTTTGCATGGGATACAAGGTTTAATGAAGATAATATTGATTTAAACCGAAACTATCTTGAAGACTGGAACAATCCACCGAAAAACCCTGATTATGATGAATTATCACAATGGGCTTTACCAACCGATTATAGCGAGGAAAATGTAAATCTTGCTATGATGAAATTAGTTGAATATGCACAAAAAAATGGGTTTCCCAAATTACAATCCGCATTAACTGCGGGGCAATATAATCACCCAAAAGGTGTTTATTATGGCGGCAATGGCCCTTCATGGTCGAATAAAACTATTAAAAACTTTGCGTATGAAATAACCCAAGATATCGAAAATATTGTAATTATCGATATGCATACTGGCCTTGGCCCTTTTGGGCATGGCGAAATTCTTTGTGATTGCGCGCCAGATACAGAAGAATATAAACGCCTTCACGCCATATGGGGTGACGAAGTAGTTAGTACCAAAACCGAAGCATCAGTTTCAGCGGATTTAAGCGGCACACTTGATAGCGGCCTTACAAAATTATTATCAAAACTTTCACCTGCTTTTATTGCAATTGAATTTGGAACAATTGACCCCTTAAGCGTTTTTAAATCAACGCAAGGCACTTCATGGCTTCACACTTATGGCGATAAGGAAAGCGAATTTGGTAAAAAACTTACCCAATTATCGCGCGATGCATTTTATCCGCAATCAAGTGAATGGAATGAAAAAGTTTGGGCGCGTTCCGTTGAAGTTGCGCAAAAAGCTATTGATAATTTTGCATAAAAACAGGCAATATTATGGGCGAATTTTATGAAATTGATGCCGATGAAGGCAAAAATATTCCTACATGGCGCGCGGCTTATTCGGATAGAAGCGCTTTATTAATGGCGAAAATTTCTTATCATTTATATAAGTATGATTTTGACCAAATAGCCAAAATAATTAAAATTGGTGGCTTTAAAATACTTAAAACCTATGAAATTGGTTCTATAAAAGGTTATCTTGCAAAATCAGATGATTTTGCCTTTCTTGTCTTTCGCGGTTCAGTTTCATTGAACGATTGGAAAACAAATTTTAACTTCGAACTTGTTGATGTTGAAAGCGATGTTGGAACTATAAAAATACATTCGGGGTTTTGGAATACGTATCAAAGCTTTGCGGCTGAATTAAAAAAAGATGTTGATAATTTGGTTGGCGATAAAATCGGGCTTTATACTGCTGGCCATTCATTAGGTGGTGCATTGGCGCAGATTGCAAGCGCAACTTTAAAATTGGATAATCTTGCCGCCTGTTATACTTATGGTTGCCCGCGTGTTGGTAATGATAAGTTTGATGAATTCGTTAAATGCCCGCATTATCGCATAGTTAATGGCTGGGATTTAGTGCCAACAATTCCATGGGCAATGTGGGGCGGTTATCAACAATCAGGTGATGCGCGCATCTTAACCCAATTGGGGAATGCACCGCAAAGACGCACAACATCCAACATTGTTGAAATCGCGCGCCAAATTTTTGGGCTTGTAACTTTTTGGCTTGGAACAAAAAACCCACTTATTCTTGATCATCAAATGCGCGAATATATCGCAAAATTGCGCGCAATTGTTAGCTCACGAAATAGCCTTGTGTAGGAAGTTTTGGGTTTGATTATTGCCTTCTAAATATGCTTCAGCGTCTTTAGAATCGCTAATTGCGGCGAAATTTTTGGCAATATTTTCGGCATTTATTTCATCACCTTTAAAATTAATACCTTTAGTTTCAATAATTTTTGCCATTGCAAATGTGCCCGCACCTGCACTTAAAATAACGCCATTTGGGGCTTCTTCACTGCATAAATATGCAACAGCAGGGGAAACATATTCTGGCTTTAGCATTTCCAAAAATTGCGGCGGCATCAAATCTTGCGTCATTTGGGTTGCTGCAACTGGGCTTATGGCATTTATATGAATATTTTTTTTTCTTCCTTCAATCTTAAGCGTATTCATCAAACCAACAAGTGCAAGTTTGGCTGCCCCATAATTTGATTGCCCAAAATTTCCATAAAGACCGGATGATGAAGTAGTTACAATAATTCGCCCATAATTTTGCGATTTCATAATTTCCCAAACCGCTTTAATCGGCTTAAAAGTTCCAAGCAAATGAACATCAAGGACGATGTCAAAATCTTCCTGTGCCATTTTCGCAAATGATTTATCGCGTAAAATTCCTGCATTATTGACTAAAATATCAATACGACCCCATTTTTCCATTGTTTGTGAAACCATTTGCGAAATCGCCGCATCATCGGTTACTGACCCTATCGCGGCAATCGCCGCGCCGCCATTTTCAACAATCTCTTTTACAACGGCATTCGCGTTTTCAGACGATAAGTCATTAACAACAATTTTTGCCCCGCGTCTTGATAATTCCAGTGCATGTGAACGCCCAAGGCCGAGTCCTGCGCCTGTAATAATTGCCACTTTATTGCTGAAATTTATTACCATATCACTTGCCCCAGTTGCTTAGATCCATTCGTTACAATATAACATTGTGTATCTATTATTTAATAGTTATTCGCATAAAAAAAAAGGGTTGAAATATGCATAATCTAAAACCAATGTTTTTTGCCGCATCAAGCGTTTTTGCAATTACGGCTTTAATGTCAAATTCTGCAAAAGCAGACGAAGGAATGTGGACTTTTGACCAATTCCCATCGCAAAAAGTTGCCAAGGCCTATGGCTTTGCACCAGATGCAAAATGGTTAAACCATATTCAAAATTCTGCGGTGCGTCTTAGCACTGGATGCTCTGCAAGTTTCGTATCTAAAGATGGATTGATTCTTACAAATTGGCATTGTTCTGAAGGTTGTGTGAACGATATTTCGGATGCTAAAAATGATTATGCAAAAAATGGTTTTGTTGCCTTAAAACGTGAAGATGAAAAAACCTGCCCTGGTATGCAGGCCGAAGTTTTAGAAAAAATCATTGATGTAACCAATGATATAAAAGAAGCAACCAAAGGTAAAACAGGCGGTGATTTTGCTGCGGCACAAAATGCAGCACGCACAAAAGCTGAAGAAGATGCCTGCAAAGGTCTTGATAAAGATAAATATCATTGTGACGTCATAAGTCTTTATCGCGGCGGTCAATATAAAGTCTATCGCTATCGCACATATAATGACGTGCGCCTTGTATTCGAACCTGAATATGCGGTTGGCTTCTTTGGTGGCGACCCTGATAATTTCAACTTCCCACGCTATAATCTTGATAGCTCTTTCCTACGTGCCTATGAAAATGGCAAACCTGTAAGTGGTGTTGAACATTTAACATGGACAACAGAAGTTCCAAAAGAAAATGACCTTGTATTTGTTGCGGGCAACCCAGGTTCAACCCAAAGATTGCGCACAGTTTCGCAATTGAAATTTAACCGCGATTGGCTTTTGCCAACGCGCCAATTAGTTCGTTCAGAATTGCGTGGTCGTTTAACCCAATATATGCATGAAGGCACAGAGCAAGCACGACAAGCGGGCGGGCCATTATTCAGCCTCGAAAATTCATATAAGGCACAATATGGTCAAATGCGCGCTTTGATGGATCCACAATTCTTTGCAATTAAAGCCAATGAAGAGGCTGATTTACGTAAAAAAGTAAACGCAAATCCAAAGCTTAAAAAAGAGATTGGTGACCCATGGTCAGTAATTGATAAAGCAACCGAAAAACAGCGTGATTTATTCATGCCATTTGACTTCTTGGAAGCACGTGCAGGTTCAATTTCATCGCTTTATGGCGTTGCAAAATCAATCGTCCGTGCCGCTGAAGAACGCGAAAAACCTGCTTCTGATAGGCTTCCTGGTTATTCTGATGCAGGAATAAAAAACCTTGAGCGTCAATTATTAGCGCCATCGCCAGTATATAAAGACCAAGAAATAATTGGCCTTGAAACATGGGCGTCAAAAACCCGCGAATATCTTACTGTTGATAGTCCTTATGTAAAAACCATTCTTGGCAAAGAAAGCCCAGAAGATATGGCGCGCCGCCTTATTAACGGCACAAAACTTGACGACTTAAAAGTTCGTGAAGCGCTTTTGAAAGGTGGGAAAGCGGCAGTTTTGGCATCAGATGATCCATTGATTAAATTCATGCTTAAAATCGACCCTCAAGCACGCCAAATCAGAAGCCAATATGTAAACCAAGTTGACGCACCAATGTCGCAAGCGGCAGAAAAAGTCGCGGCGGCACGCTTTAAAGCCTATGGCGCAGATGTTTATCCTGACGCAACTTTCACCCTTCGTCTTTCTTATGGCAAAGTTACGGGTTGGACTTATAATGGCACCAACATTCCTGCCTTCACAAAGATGGGCGGCGCGTATGAACGTGCAACAGGTTCTTTCCCATTCGAACTTGCAAAATCATGGGTGGCAGCAGAAAGCAAAATCAATAAAGATTTGCCATTTGATATTTCAACAACCAATGACATTATTGGCGGAAATTCAGGTTCACCATTAATCGACAAACAAGGCCGTGTAGTAGGCGCTGTTTTCGATGGTAACATTCATTCACTTGGTGGTGATTATGCCTATGACGGGCGTTTAAATCGCGCCGTTTCGGTATCAACCGCCTCAATTCAAGAGGCATTGACCAAAATCTATAATGCCGAAAATATTGTTTCGGAATTGAATGGAAAATAATAAAAGGGCGGCGTCAAAAGCGCCGCCTTTTTCATTTTGCGAACAAAATCCTATCACGTAATTTTTGTGAATTTGGTTTATAATATGACTTAAACCACGTATATTCATTCGGATTACGTGGCGGCTTTCTAAGTTTTATTACATAATTTTCTTTATTGTCGCCCTCTTTCATTTTTACCCTAAATTGCAAATGGTCAAAAACCCGCATTGCCTCTAAAGCATATGAAACCGCAATTCTTTGGTCCTTTATCATCATCAAATTATCGCCATTCTTTTCCTCACCAGATGGTGCAAGATTACTTGAACCAAGGAATACAGTGGCATCTTCGGTGTGAAAGTCGGCAACAACAAATTTGTGGTGAATATTAATTCCGCCCTGCCCTGACCATTCTTCCTTGAATGGCGATGGTGCAAATTTGCTTAATGATGCAAAACTAACAAGGCCAAATGAACCGTCAGGCTTATGAAGCGTAAGTTTTCCGTTCTTATCGGATGTTCCATAATTCAAAATATTTGGATTTTGTTCAACCGCCATAAGCGCAGGCAAAACAGGGCCACTTTTGGTTTGGTATAAAAAGGCGATTGAATAAAATAAAGATTCTTTGCAATTTTTAATTACATCGGCCAATTTCACCATTGATAAATCGGAATCCTTATGCGGCGAAAAACAAAATTCCATTTTGGGCAGGCCATTTTGTGTAATTTCATGCCATTTTTTCGCAAAATCATTTTTGGCAAAATCATCAGGATTATCCCATGCAATTTCAAACATTTGATTGAAAAGACCTGCGACTTCTTCATTTTCAAAAACAATCACATTATTGGCCTGAATATAAATGCCACGATATGAAAAATTGGTTGAGCCAAAGAGCGCCTTTATTGGTTTGCCATTTTCAATTTCAATAAATACTTTATTATGTTGCAATCCTTTGAAATGAGTACGCTTAACTTTACAGCCGTTTTCCTCTAGTCTTTTGGCGGCTTTCGATTCTGCGCTAAATGGGTTTATGTGTTTTGAAGAACCCTTATTTTCATTGCCAGAATCATCAATTATAGCTTTAAGTTTTGCGCCAAATGATTTGAATTTAAACAATAAATCTGGTTCATTAAAATCATAAAGCATGATTTTTATTTCATTGCCTTTTGCCAAAGCATTATCAAGAAAATAATCAATTTTTTCTTTTGCCTTAAAGCCAAGCCAGTCATAGACGCTTTTCTTGCTATAATTATCAATCAAATTTGGTTTTTGAAACTCCAACCCATCGTGAGAATATTTTGGAATAATGTTTTTATGGCTTCCAAACTTGTCATTATAAGCCTGTGAAGATGCAAAATTACGAGTGAAGCCAACATCTAAAAGCCCATCAATAGTTTGATTTTGAACTTCGATTGGCAATTCGATTGTTTTGCCCTCACGAAGCACGTCATTTTCATCCATATGCATCATTGTGGCTTTATAAGTATAAATGCCATCCTTGGGATCATATGGAAAATGTAGCCAGCGGAATTTTTGGATTGGTGCTTCTAGACTTGAAAAAAGCCTAAAGCCATTTACCGCTTCTTTATTAGCGTAATCAAATGCGATGCGGTTTCTTAAATAATAAAATTTATCTGAATTTGGCGATTTAACCGCAATTGCAAAACCAACGAAATCATCATCTGGTGCTTCAACATCAAAGGCAAGCAAAAACATATATTCGCCGCGCCAAATTTTAAAGCTAAAGCCGTCAATAGTTTTCTTTACAAACACATTTTGCATTTTAAACCTCCAATATTATGAGGAATAAGCAAATCACGTGACAATTTTATACGCCTATTTGGTTTATAATGCCTGATATTAAATAAAAATCAAACTATAATTTATCGCGATATTTATTAGTTATTGGATATCTTCTATCACGACCAAAGTTTTTATGACTTATTTTTACCCCTGGCGGCGCCTGCCTGCGTTTATATTCAGCAATATATAAAAGGTTTTGCACCTTTTGCACCGTCGCCAAATCATGCCCACGCGCAATTACATCTTCGATTTCATCTTCAAGCTCTACAAGGGCATAAAGAATATCATCCAAGACATCATAAGGTGGCAAACTATCTTGGTCTTTTTGATTTTCGCGTAATTCTGCGCTTGGTGGTTTGGTAATGATATTTTGTGGTGTAACAATCCCACTTGGCCCAAGGCCGATTTTTGCAATATTATGATTGCGCCATTCGGTTATTTTGAAAACTTCGGTTTTATAGAAGTCTTTCAAACAATTATAACCACCGCACATATCACCATAAAGCGTGGCATAACCCACCGCCATTTCCGATTTATTGCCGGTAGTAAGAACCATATGCCCAAATTTATTGCTCATAGCCATAAGGAAAACGGCACGTGCGCGGCTTTGTAGGTTTTCTTCTGTCAAATCACGATTGCGACCAATGAATAAAGGGGCAAGTTCGGCTTCAAAATCATCAACCACCTGCCCTATACGCACTATTTCATAACGAACACCAAGATTATTGGCACATTCTTTAGCATCTTTTAGACTTTCATCAGATGTGTATTTTGACGGAAGCATGACGCAAATAACCCGATCCGCCCCCAATGCATCAACCGCCATTGCCGCCGAAATCGCACTATCAATTCCACCTGATAGACCTAATAAAACGCCAGGGAAGCGATTTTTATTTACATAATCGCGCAATGCCAAAACTGCAGCTGAATAATCTTGCTCTTCTGGTGATAATTCTTCAACTTCTGGGGCGCTTATTAATTCAACTTTTTGACCGTCAAAATGCCATTCACTTATCGAATATGTTTCTTGGAATTGCCCAGAGGTTTGGCGTATTTTACCATCAATTGTTGCAATGAAAGACGTGCCATCAAAGCATAATTCATCCTGACCACCCAATTGATTTTGATAAAGCATAGGGATTTTATTTTCATTTACACGGTTTTGAATATTGTTTTTGCGCCGTGAAATAACCCCACGTCTATAAGGCGAACCATTAGGGCATAAAAGTATTTTTGCACCATTTTTTGTAAGATTTTCGCAGGTCGTTGGATACCAAATATCTTCACAAATGGGGACACCAAAATCAATACCATCAATATTTACAGGTAAAAATTCATTGCCTGAATCAAAAACCCGCTTTTCATCAAATACATCATAATTTGGCAATTCATGCTTGAAACGGAGCGCATCAATTTTCCCATTTTGCAAAACCGCAATTGCATTATAGAGTTTGCCATCTTGCGCCCAAGGAAGGCCGATGATTATTTTTGGGCCATTTTCAAATTCTTGGGCAAGTTTTTCAATTGCAATTTTGCAATCCAAAACCGCAGATGGCTTTCGAACCAAATCTTCTGGTGGGTAGCCAAGAATGAATAATTCGGTGAATAACACCAAATCTGAATATTCATTTTTTGCAATTGAACAATATTTTCGCGCAATTTCTAAATTGCCATCAATATCACCCAAAATTGGATTGGCTTGTACACTTAGGATTTTGATTTTTTTTGAAATACTCATAATTCAAATATAAAGCTATGAGGTGGGTTTGAAAACCCAAAAACCATAAATTTGCCGCATTAATGTCTTTGAAAGGCAAACAAAAAGTATTAAAGCGCACTCACAGCTGAGGAAATAAAATGGCGCGTTTATTTGATAATTATATAATGATCGACTGGTCGGCAAGTTCAAAGCCTAATACTGGTAGCGATTCTATTTGGATTTATATACTTAAGCGCGATGTACGTTTTCAATTGCGCGGCGAAAGCCATAATCCCGCAACCCGCCATGCTGCGTTGGAAATAATTGAACGCGAACTATCAGCTTTTACTAAACGTGGTGATAAAACCCTTGTCGGTTTTGATTTTGCGCTTGGTTATCCTAATGGCACATCAGCAGCGCTAAAATTAAGTGATGCACCTTGGTCTTCAATGATGAAATTCTTATCAAAAGAAATTATTGATAAGGCAGATAATGATAATAACCGCTTTCAGGTTGCATCAAAAATGAACCGATTGATTAGCAATTCTGCAACGCCATTTTGGGGCTGTCCGCCGAAAATGGTGAATACGTATTTGCAGCCAACAAAATCAACAAGCATATTAAATTTGAACGAATTGCGAATTTGTGATTCTGTTGGCAAAGTTGCAAGTTCAGTTTTTAAATTATATACGCCAGGGTCTGTTGGATCTCAAAGCCTTACAGGCATTCCATACGTTCAAAAATTGCGCGATAAATTTGAAAAATCACGTATTTGGCCTTTTGAAACAGGTTTAAAAGAATTAAATCGTGATGATATTGAAGATTTGGATGTTATTTTCTGTGAAATTTATCCATCACTTTTAAAAACAAAGCCAGATAAAGGCGAAACCAAAGATTTAGCGCAAGTTCGTGCGATTGCAGAATATTTTGCCAAAATTGACGATGATGGAAAACTTGAAAAAGAGTTTTTGGGGCGGGCTAAAATTGATGAAACCCAAAAGGCCATTATTGAAAATGAAGAAGGCTGGATATTGGGCGTTTAATTATTTTCGCCCACGAAGCGCAAGGCCTTGTTTTGGTTCTTCTTCTTGCTCCTTTGGTAATAATGCCATTGCCAATGAATCATTATTTTCAAGCGCGCCAGCGGCAATTTCGATTGCTTTATTTTGGCTTATTTGGTCTTGGGTTTGATAAAATTGGGCAAGCATTTGCGGGCTAAAACTTTGGTTATTGTTTAAATTTTCACCTACGCCGCCATCAGTCATCATATTCAATAGACTTTGATTCCATGATGTTTGTAATTGCGCCAAAATTAATTGCGGATTTGGAAAATTGGCAGGATTTGAAAACTCATCCTTACCAATATTTGGAGTGTTTTCAGTGGTCTTTCTTAAGTTTTGCAAAACTTCTGCAACACTTAGCGCCCTGCCATCTCGGTAGAATACAGGTCGGTTCGCTGCAGCAGCGGCAGGGAATAATTCACTTGCCTTAACCCATGGCGTATCTTGCGCAGCATTAATTAGATTAGCAGCGCCCGCCGCACCCAAGAAATGGGCAGCATATAAATCACCTGCCTGCGGCTCATTGCCTGTTCGCGCTTTAATGAATTGCGCATTGTCATTTGAAAACTCTGCCGCCATTAATGATGAAATTCGGGCATCATAGCGAAGGTTTAATAATTTACGGCGTATTTGCGGATCATCAACATAAGCCTTGCCATCTGAATTTAACGATATCATCGCCGCTTCATTTTCAAGACCATGTTTTGCACCATGACGCTTAAGAGTTGTAAGCCAACTTTGGTCAAGAAATTGAAAAAGACCAGTAGCCGAAGATGTTCTTGCTTCTGCCTTTGGGTTAAGGCTTGATTCGCGTACCGCAGTTGCCAATAGGAAGCCAAAATCCGCACCTGTTGACTTTGACGCTTCGGCAATCGCTTGGCGTACAGGTGAGTTTCCAACAATTTCTGATGTTGCGTCCAATTTTGGCCCCTAAAATTCTTTTAAGTGGGCAAATTAATACAAAAACATGGTTAACGCATTCTTAGTAAACCTACTTACCACTAAGATACATTGGGATATTTGTGCCTAAAGCAATATTTTCGATAAGAATTTTGCCCATATAGGGCGCATATGCCCAACCATTTCTATATGCGCCAATTGCAACAAACACATTATCAATTTCTGATTCGCCAATTATTGGCGCTTCGCCTTTTATAAGTGGCCTTAATCCTGCAAAACTATTTGTAACTTTTTTATCCGTTAATTGTGGCATTAATTGACAAGCATTTTTAAACAAAAACTCGTGATCAGTTTCACGAATTTGCCAATCTTCATCGTTCATCTGCGAGGTTGCACCAACCATAATTTTATCACCACGCGCCATTAAATATGTTGAATTATGACGCATAGAGCCATCAAAATTTGGCTTACAATCAATTTCAATCACCTGCCCGCGAACGGCAATTAACTTATTAGTTGCTGAAACTTTTTCCATGAATTTTTTGGCATTAAAGCCATTAGCAATTATTGTAAGTTCACTTTTATAATCTTGTTTTTGTCCAAATATTTTATTTTTTTCAATGTTAATGATTTCATCATTTATGAAAATTGCACCATTTTCAATGCAATATTTACGCATTCTATTCATCGCAATTATTGGATTTAAAAGCCCATCTGTTGTTAATGAAAGCGCATGTTTACAATCCAAAAAATCATATGGTTTTATATATTCAAATATTAGGTCAAAACTTTTGGCCCGTGCCTTAATTTTTTCTAGTCGCGCCAATTCATCATCATCATTGCCAAGGGCAAGTGCATATGGGGCAATATCAATCCCTAGGGCTTTTGCGATATTGTCCCATTCTTTTCTAGAACAAAGCGCAAAATTAGTTAAATCATCATCTGCTTCTTCAAAGCATTCATAGGCAGGCGCAAGCATTCCACCCGCCGCAACGCCAGCAGTTTTTTGGTTTTCTTCATCAAGTGAAATTATAATAGGTCTAAAATTATTATTAATGGCATAAATTGCACACATCAGGCCAACGGGCCCTGCGCCAATAATTGTAATCTTGCTATTTTGATTATCCATTAGGATGACCTATCTAATAAAGGCCAAAACAATGGTACCGTGAGGTGGGTTCGAACCACCGGCCTCCAGTGCCACAAACTGGCGATCTAACCAACTGATCTATCACGGCATGTCTTGAAGTGTGGGAATTATCCCATTTCTTTTTGTATAACAAGCGTTTCAAGCATGATTTTACACCGTAAATGTAGGCAATAATACAGTTAATTTTGTGCGCCAATGAAAATTGCCTTGATAAATATATTTGCTAAGCGCAAAACTAATCCTAATTTCGGAAAAATAAAATGAGAATAATTGTCACGGGAAGCGCGGGCTTCATCGGATTTTATGTATGCAAAATCCTTCTTTCACAAGGCCATGAAGTTTTGGGTTTTGATAGTTTCAATGATTATTATGATGTGGAACTAAAAAAAGCGCGCCACGATATTTTAAAACAACATTCTAATTTTATTGAGAAAATCGCCAAACTTGAAGATGATAATATTTTCATAGAAGAAGCGCGGACGTTTAAACCTGAAATAATAATTCATCTTGCCGCTCAAGCCGGGGTTCGTTACAGCCTGGAAAATCCACGTGCCTATATTGATGCCAATGTAATAGGTACTTTTAACGTTATGGAAGCTGCACGCGAAAATAATATTAAGCATCTATTATTTTCATCGACTTCATCTGCTTATGGTGCGAATAAAAAAATGCCATTTGCCGAAAATGACAAAGCCGACACACCTTTAACCATATATGCCGCAACAAAACGCGCGGGTGAAGCAATGCTTCATGCCTATTCGTATGCCCATAAAATCCCTGTTACAGCCTTTAGGTTTTTTACTGTCTATGGCCCATGGGGGCGCCCTGATATGGCATTATTCAAATTCGTAAAGAACATTATCGAAAACAAACCAATTGATGTCTATAATGGCGGCAATATGGTTCGTGATTTCACTTATGTTGAGGATCTTGCCAATATTGTTTGCACTTTAATTGATAAAATCCCCCAAACTGGGATTGAAGTTTGCGGCAATGATTCCATAAGCTCTGTTGCACCTTGGCGGCTTGTAAATATTGGTCGCGGTGAACCAATTTTGCTTAATGATTTTATCACGCAAATTGAAAATTGCCTTGGCAAAAAGGCAATAAGAAATGAATTGCCTATTCAAACAGGTGATGTAAGTGCGACAAGTGCTGACACTTCGCTATGCAATGCTTTGGTTGGTTCAACGCCATCAACATCTTATAAGGATGGGGTAAAGGCATTTTGCGATTGGTATTTGGATTTTTATATGCCTAAGATTTAGCGAAAAATAAATCTATAGCATATTGGGCGTCTTTGCGCTCAGTGAAGTGCGGTGAAATGTATTTATCACCATTATAATCATGCAATTCAATAACATAAGTATCAGGCCCACTATCAGAGCTTCGTTCCAATATATTATATCCATTAATATTAGAACTTAATATTTCACGCTTTTGGATATTATTGCCACGTGATGCGATAATTTCAATGACTTTACGTTTTATCTTCCATTCTTCATTAAATGAAAGCAATATGGCATACATAAGTTTTGCGCCCATAAACACGCCAGTGCCAGTTAATAAGCAAAAAACAAAGAAAATACTGAAAAATTACGTGCAGCTTTAATAAAGTCCCATCCAGCAAGGCAAATTACGCATAATGCTATGAAACTTATAATATAGCGCATAAATTGTGGTATATGCGTACTTATTGTAATTTCATTTTTGGTAATTTGTTCACTCATGATGCCAAAATAACAAGAAACAATTACATTTTTGCTAAACTCGATAACCCATTTTCACGAGTTCAGATTTTAAACGCGCAATGCGGGTTTCCTCATTGGGGTGGGTCAATATAAATTCTGTAGCACTTGTCTTTTGTACTATCTGCATTCTTTCCCATAATTTTATAGATTCGCGTGGGTCGTATCCAGCCTTCTTCATATAATGAAGGCCAAGAATATCAGCCTCTGCTTCGTGATTGCGTGAGAATGGCATCAAAATGCCATATTGAACACCAAGGCCAAGCGTAGTCACCAAGTTTTTTTGCGCCTCGGAGCTTATGGCAAATTTGGTAACGCCTGTTTGTATTGCATTCATTCCAATTTGTGTGTCCATAACCTGTGACATACGCTCACTTGCGTGTTTGCTTGTTACGTGAGCTATTTCATGGCCTAATACGCAGGCAAGTTGGGCATCATTTTGAACTAAATTCAAAAGACCGCGATAAACCCCAACTTTGCCACCAGGTAAAACAAAAGCATTTATTTCGGGTGTATCAAAAACTTCATACTCCCAATTAGCATTTGGAATATTAACAACTTTTGTAATTTTCCCACCAATAGATGCAACACGATTGCGCGCATTATTATCGGTTGAAATTTTGGTTTTTATCTTAATATCATTCCAAACAGAAATTGAAAGTGCCTCTAATTGAGCATCAGGAATAAAAACAATCTGTGAACGACCAGTCTTAGAATTAGTTTCACAACCTGTAACAATCGCTATTGAGCTAGCCGCAAGCCCTATGGCAATATCGCGTCTTGTAAGCGATTTTTTATCATCAATCTTATGGCACGCACAATCCATCTTTTTACCTTTCAAGATTTATTTGATTTTAAAGCGATTATGAAACCAATCAAGAATTTTGTGTTTAATTGCCCGTTCTCTAAGATGAATAAATCTGAACAATAAAATCATTTTACCTTCAGCTTTGTCATGCAATACTAATTTAAAAGGAGACCAGCCATGAAAAGCAAAAAACTAATGTTAATGTCGATAGGAATCATTTCATCACTTGCGATAGGTACGCAAACTGTAAATGCCCAAGGTTGGCGTGAAAACAATAGCGGCAGGCCAAGTGTAACACTTTTCAACGAGAAAGACTTCCAAGGCGAAAGACGCTTTATTACAAATGATATTCCAGATCTTACTATGATGGACTTTAACGATAGAACAAAATCACTTATGGCGCAGGGAAATTGGGAAATCTGTGAAGATCCATATTATAGAAAATGTGTTGTAATAAGCGGTGAAAATCGTGCCCTTGGCAATATGCACCGCAAAATTAGTTCTATCAGATATGTTGGTGGCAATAATGGACGTCCCGATAGACCTAATCGTTATGAAGGTCGCCCAGTAGCTGGGATAAATTCTACTTTTTACCCAAATTTCATACATGGCTATAGAAACAACCAAAGAGATGCAGATGATTTTTGCCGAAGCCAAGGTAAAAGTGGGGCAATTGCCTTTGGGTCAATAAGCATGAGTTTTGATAAATTAGGCGATGTTCTTTGCCGCAATTAAAAAAGGCGCCCAATTGGGCGCCTTTTCTTTTTATGTTTCTATAAACTAGAATTCATAAGTGATTTTACCATAAACATAACGACCAGAACGACCGAATGGTGAATAGTTTGAGTATGGTGTGTTTGATGTACCATTCAATAAGAATGGCGTTTTTGTTGGATATTGGTCAGTTATATTATCTGCACCAATCGCCATTTTAACTTTTGGTGTCAATTGAACACGACCCTCTAAGTCCAAAAGAATTTTTGGTTCAAGAATAAGGTCAGCGCCAGAACCACCAGCAACACCGGTTGAACCCGGCGACAATACTTCACCATAACGTGTAGCACGGAAAGTAATGCCATAACGGCTTAAAGACCAATCAGTTGAGAAGCTATATTTGTCTTTTGGTGTACCTTTTTCAAAGGTCAGCTTGTTCACACGTGCAAACAAACCGTCAGCAGGAATAGCAGTTTCGCCAGGATTCAGAGGTAATGTAGCAAGCAATGGAATATAAGGAACTCTTGTAACTTTAGTATCATTAAAGTTAGCACCAAGAGTAAAATTAAATTTACCAAAGCCTTCAGTTGTTACTTTGTAATTTGCAATTATGTCCAAACCTTTTGTTTCAGTATCAACACCATTGATAAAGAAGCGGCCACCGCCGATACCAGGGAAACCATTATTACCCAAGAATCTGCGAACCTGTGGTTGAGTAAGGTTTTCAGAAAGAACAATACGATTATCAATATTAATTTGATAAGCATCAACTGTTACATTGAATTTACCAAAACGAATAACCGAACCGATTGCATAGTTTTGCGATTTTTCAGGTTCAAGTGGTTTTGCACCCAAAGCTTTTGCAACTGCACTATCTGGGGTGAATGTTGTGATATCAAACGGCACACCACCAATAAAGTTGGTTGATGTAGCAGTATAACCAATTTGTTGCAATGACGGCGCCCTAAAGCCATTTTGAACTGAACCACGAAGTGCAAAATTGTCATTAATATCCCAACGCGCACCCAATTTACCTGTTACTGTGCTTCCGAAATCATCATAATTTTCGGCACGAACCGCACCTGAAACAAGGAAATTATCGGTAATATTTGCTTCTAAATCAACATAAGCAGAATAAGAATTTCTGTTTGGGCTAACTTCGTTTGCAGGGCGGAAACCAGGGAAAACCTGTGCACCAGATGGAGTAGCGGCAGTACCAAGTAATACGCCACCATTTGCCCATGATTCATATTCACCCGCAAAAATTGAATAACCTTCACGGCGCGCTTCTAAGCCTACAGCGAAATTAAGTGGTTTTGCAAGGCCAACATCATAAGTACGGCCAGCAGAAAGGTTTAATACAGCTTGTCTATAATCAAAACCACCAGCATCATATTGTGTTTGTGAAGCAGAGCCGAATGAACGGTTTAAAGTATTTTCGATGGTGAATTCCATACTATTATAGCCACCAACAAGTGACAAATCCATATCCCATTCGCCAGCTTTCCATTTCACGCCTTGACCAAATGAGAAATCATCAACTTGCGGCGCAATTAAAGGAAGGAAACCATCTGGATATATGCTTATAACATTTCGGTCATCTAAAGCCCGACGGAAGAAGCCAGCAGATTCAGCAAAACGACTTTGGAATGATGCCCAACCATAATAATCAAGACCATTATCTAATTTTGTGCCAAAGTTTGCAAATAAACTTAATTGCTCAATATTTGGCTCACCATACCATGCATTATAACGATCAAAAGTTGCTTCGCGCGGGTCAAAATTACCACTTACTAATGCATATTGTTGGCGCCAATCTGGCGCAGTACGCACAGTTTTCTTTTGGTTTAAATATTCAGCAGCAACAGTGAAATAGCCGTTTTTAAATACTGGCAGACCCGCCCATGCAGATAGATTTAATGTTTCACCATCATGACGTTTATAATTAGCTTTATCAGCAACAGTCCAATTAGCGCCAGTTGGAACATTTGCTACCAAAGTTTCAACATCAGTTATACGCTCACCATAAGAAATAGTGAAACCGCCGCTTGTATTTGCTTCTTTTAGGCGAACGTTAACAACACCCGCGATTGCATCAGAACCATATTGCGCAGACGCACCGTCACGCAAAACCTCAACAGAGCGGATAATGCCTGCGGGGATTGTGTTCATGTCAACTGCAGCAGAACCACGACCAACAGTACCATTTACGTTAACCAAAGAAGCCGAATGGCGACGTTTTGAATTTACCAAAACCAATGTTTGGTCAGGTGCAAGACCACGCAAAGTTGCAGGACGAATTGAATCTGTACCGTCTGCAAGACCAGGACGTGGGAAGTTCAAAGACGGCAAAGCAACAGATAATGCTTGGTTTAATTCTGAAGTGCCTGATTGTGTTAATTGTTGCGCACTTACAACATCAACAGGTGCGGCAGTGTTTAATGCCGAACGTTGTCCAACGCGTGTTCCAGTTACTACGATTGTTTCTGAATCTTTTGGCGCATTTTGTGCATTTGCAATTGCAGAGATTGACGCAATTCCAAGCCCTATTAATAGAGCGCGGGCTGATACTTTCATAAAAATTCCCCTCATGTTATGCTTTGAATTGCTTTCAAAGCTAACTACCATTAGAGCGCACGACATACTGCGGCGCTTTGTCACTATTTGGGGGCAAAACCTGCACTTTTTCAAGGCGACTGACTGGTATATCTTTCTAAAAATTCATGTTTTTAAAAAAGTGTAGTCTAATTGACACATTTTTCGCTATATTTGCCAATTTTTTTGGCAAATATTAACTCTAACAACCTTTGAAATTGGGTTCACGCTTTTCAATAATTGCCTTAATGCCTTCTAAGTGGTCTTGCGTATGGTGCAACATTCCTTGAATATCTGCGGACATTTCAAGTATAGCATCAAAATCAAGTTTCATTCCTTGGCGCAATAATGATTTGGTAAAGCGTAATGCTTGTGGTGGTTGCTTTGCGATAGATTGCGCAAGGCCAAATGCTGCATCTTCTAATTCATCAGCTTCAGTTATTTCACTTATATAACCCCATTCATAGGCTTTTTTTGCGTCAATTATTTCGCCGCTATACAAAAGCCTTGAAGCATTGGAAAAGCCAAAGGCACGCGGCGCAAGCCATGCACCACCATCACCAGGTATCAAACCAATTTTTAAGAAACTAAGGCCAAATTTTGCATTATTTGATGCAATTCTTATATCCGCCATTGACGCAACATCACACCCAAGCCCAACCGCAGGGCCATTAATTGCCGCAATTAATGGTAATTCAATATTCCAAATCCCATGAACCATTTTACGAACTTCGGTTTTATAATTTTGGGCTATTTCATAGGCAGACCCTGCAAAAATGCCAGTTTTATCACGCATACTTTTAATATCACCGCCCGCAGAAAATGCGCGTCCCTGCCCCGTAATTATTATTACACGTAGGTTTTTATCATTGTTTATCTCGTTACAAATTTCTTCAAAAACAGCGCCATCACCAACAAGGCCGATAGCATTCATACTATCAGGACGATTAAATTTTATAATTCCAATTTCACCATTTTTTTCAAACAACAATGCAGACATTTTTTCCCCACAATCTAAGAAAAAATATACTCACAATAGTTTTGAATTACAATTTAAATGAAAGAGGGCGCGCGCATGTGACGCGCCTAAAACCTACAAATTTCACATTGCGCCTTATTAATATAAGTTTTATTGCATAATAATCACTTTCTAAAATTTCTAGATAGTGAAGCATGTCACGCCAATTATTTTTGGCTTTGGAGGAGTTTTAATGCGCACAAAATTCAATAATTTGCCTTTGCTTGCAATTGCAACTTTAAGCTTGATTGGTCTTTCAGCTTGTTCAAAAAAAGAAGAAGCAAAAGCACCAGAGGCAACAACTGAAGCTGCAAGCATGCATGCGGCTGATACTGCATCAACGAATAGCGTTGCAAACGAAGTTGCAGCAATGCCTGCTGCTGCTGGTGACGCTATTAGCGAAGAAGATAAAGAAGCATTGGGAAAATTACCTGCGCCGTATAAAGATGCTGATTTGGCAAATGGCAAAAAACAATTTGCACTTTGCAAAGCCTGCCATTCAATTGTAGCATCAGAAGGTAATAAAGTTGGCCCTAATATGCATGGTCTTGTTGGCCGCAAAGCAGGTACTGAAGCTGGCTTTACTTATTCAGATGCTATGAAAGCTTCAGGAAAAACTTGGGACCTTGCAACTATAGATTCATATTTGAAAGATCCAAAAGGCTTTGTAGCTGGAAATAAAATGGCATTCGCCGGCATTCCAAATGAGAAAAATCGCCGTGACGTAATTGCTTATATCGCTGTAAATAGCAAAAAATAAATTTTCAAATTATCTGCAAGAACCCCCAAATTCATTTGGGGGTTTTTATTTGCCCGATTGAAAGCCTGTATGCATTATTTTATCACGATGTACTTTGACATTTTGCACCAATCCAAGCGCAAATAAAACTGAAAGCATAACCGAACCACCATGGCTTAAAAATGGCATTGGCATACCAACAACTGGAAAAAGCCCCATAACCATCGCTGCATTTATGCTTACATAAATGAATAATAGAATTGTAATTCCGCCGGCTAACATTTTGCCAAAAAAGTGGCGCGAAGAACGGGCAATTAAAAACCCCATTGCCATAATTGCAAAAAATAGAACAAGCGCAAAAATACCGCCCATCATTCCAAATTCTTCCAAAAGCATTGCGAACACAAAATCTGTTTGTCTTTCTGGAAGAAAATCTAATTGGCTTTGTGTGCCATTCATATAGCCAACCCCAAAAAAGCCACCAGATCCAATCGCTATTTTAGATTGCGTAATTTGATAACCCTGCCCCATCTTGTCAAGCTCAGGGTTTAAAAATGTTGTTATTCGCTTCTTTTGAAAATCATGCAAAACAAAATCATAGGCGATTATAAATAATGATATTGCCCCAACAATTGCCCCAATAATATATCGCCAATAAATTCCCGCAAGGAAAACCATAAAAGCGCCAACTAATGCAACAGTTGACCCCGTACCCAAATCTGGTTGTTTCATAATCAAAAGTGCGGGCGCAAGTGCTATAATCATTGGAATAATATGGTATTTTAATGGCCCCATATTTTTAAAATTCATATCCTGATAATAACGTGCAAGCGCCAAAACCACAGAGATTTTCATAAATTCTGAAGGCTGTATTCTTACTGGGCCGATTGCAATCCATCTCTGTGCGCCCAATGCCGTATGACCGAATAAATCCACCGCGATTACAAGTAAGAAAGCAATTGCATAAGCGGGATAGGCAAGATTATACCAAAACCTTATGTCTATCATTGCCACAATAATCATCATGACGATAAACATGCAAAATCTTACAATATGTGGCAAAGCCCATGGCATCCAATTACCACCCGCCGCACCATATAAAAGCACAGCTCCAAAAGATGCCAAAAGCGAAACAAGTAAGACCATCCCCCATTCAATACGCTTTAATTTGCCGCCTATTGAATTAACGCCTTCATTTTTTGTGATGTCGAGTAAATTAAGCACCATTAGCCATTCTCACTTCCATCTTTTTTGGCAATATTTTCCCATGGATTATAGGCTTTCATGCTTGAAGGGTCTTTTAAAATTACCGCTTTCATCATTTCTCGCGCCCTTGGTGCTGCTGCCCTTGCGCCGCCGCCGCCATGTTCAACAATTACTGAACATGCATATTTTGGATTATCAGCAGGTCCAAAGCAAATGAAAAGACCGTGGTCACGCAGCTTCCATTCAAGGCTTGCATTTGAACGAACACCGCCCGCACGTTCAGCCATTGTAATACGCCTTACTTGCGCAGTACCAGTTTTACCGGCAATTTTCATGCCTTCAATACCAAATGGTGCATTTGCCGTCCCGCCTGGTTCACTTGTAACGCCTACCATTCCCGCATGAACCGCTTTCATATGGTCAGGATTTATATTCATTGATGGCCAATCGCGGCGTGCAATTCCACTTTTAGGTCTAATAATGCTTGGCACAACTTCTTTGCCAAATGAACCAAGTCTTGTTGCTAATACCGCCAATTGTAATGGCGTTACGCCAACCAGCCCCTGACCGATTGACATATTGATTGTGTCTGTAACATGCCACGGTTGCTTAAATACTTTTTGTTTCCATTCGGGGTCAGGAATATGAGCCTTTGAAACACTTGGAATACCTATATCAAAAGCCTTATCTAAGCCAAAGCGGCGTGCCATTTGTGCAATTTTATCCGCACCCAATCTGCGACCAACTTCGTAAAAATAAACGTCGCACGATGCCTTAATCGCATAATGTAAATTTACTGAGCCATGACCGCGACGTGCATCGCAATGAAAGCGATTACCACCAATATAAATAAAGCCTGGGCAATTTATATGCTCATCTTCACGAATTACGCCCGCCTCTAATGCGGCAACTGACATAAGGGTCTTAAATGTAGAGCCTGCAGGGTAATTTCCACGCACCGCTTTATGGTAAAGCGGATGTCTTTCATTTTCTAGATAGGCTTTATAATCAGGCCCTGAAATACCATCAACAAATTTATTTGGATCATATGATGGTGACGAAGCCATGGCCAAAATTTCACCAGTCTGCACATCCATTAAAACAATTGCCCCTGCCTCACCCTTTAATTGTTCATAAGCCAATTGCTGCATTTCTGCATCAATAGTAAGAACAATTGGTTCACCTGATTTAGGGTTTAATGCAGGATCAGGAATTTCACGAACAATTTTACCATGGGCGTCAACTTCTAATTTTCGTGCACCATGCGTGCCTTTTAAATTCACTTCTTGTGTTTTCTCAAGGCCTTCTTTACCAACACGAATAGCTGGGTGTTTAGCATCCTTATCAATCTTTGTTTCTGCATCATTTGCTTTTGCAACATAACCAACAATATGCGCGAAACTTTCACCCAATGGATAATTACGGCTTTCGCCCATTTCAGGATAAACACCGGGATATTGCGCCTTAAATAGGCTTATCTGTGAATATTGTTCCCATGACAAATTACTTACAATCTGTGCAGGTAAATAACGCGGCGCGGTTTTAATATCTTTTTTAGTTTGTTCAACTTTTTCATATGGAACATTGAAATAGCCAGATAATTCATCAATAGTTTTGAATAATTGTTTGCTATCTTCAAATTCGTCACGAACTACCATTACGCGAAAATCACGACGATTAACCGCAACTGGAATACCAAATCTATCATAAATTGGGCCGCGAGATGCAGGAATAATTGTAAAATTAAATTGGTTTTGTGCAGCTTCTAAGCGAAACTCACTATTTTCAAAAATTTGTAATTTTGCCATCCTAAGGCCAAGGGCTGCAAACCCAAGCCCGCCCATTGCAGATAGAAAGAAGGTACGGCGATTAAAGAGAGATTCACTATCACTCATTAGCGCACCTCTTTAAATTCAATATAGGGCGCAGCAAAAATGCCGATTAAAATAGTTAAGGCCAATGGCAAAATAAGACCTTTAAGGTTTGGAATATCTGAAATTAACAACCCAACTATTATAATTGAAGCCAAAAAACATAATGTTGAGGCAAAAATATCAATAATATTACTCTTGAAGTTTAGCGGTAAAAAAGCAAATAAACCCGCCAATAATCCGTATGATGCAACATTTACGGCGCCATAAATTCCAATTTTCTGCCCTAAAATCAAATCTTGAATTATTCCCAAAATGAATAGAAAAAGCGCAATATATGCATTAAATCCATATTTGCTTATGCTTGGCAAAAACCAAACAAGTGCAAAAGGCCATATGTAAGTTCCCAAAACATTACCAAATTGAGCAAGATTTAATATGCTTATTCCAACAACCAAAAACGCACAAAGCAATAATTGGCGATAATTAATTTTAGGAAGTTCGATTGCACTATCAATCATGGCAAGCACCAATCAAACATGCATTTGCAAATTTCTTATTGTTGAACATTTTCAGGGTTGGCAGTTTTAGGAGCCTCATTTTGACCTGTTTCTTTTTTGGGTTCAACATTATTATCAATTACTTTTACTTTAAATCCTTCTGGCGGTTTTGCGCTTATTACATTTCCAGACTGTTCATTGGTTTGCGAATTATTAGAACCCTGTTTTTTCTTAGTATTTTCAAGCTCAGCTTTTAGTTTGCGTAATTCTTGGGCTTGGGCGATTGCCTGAGGTGTTTGAGCACTAGGAATTGCGGCTGCACCTGCATCAAGTGGTAAAATTGCGCCGCCTGCATTTGGCGTATTTAATTGCGTATTTGCATTTGGCACCATTCCTTGACCAATAACATAGCCATTCGTTTTGTCATTTGGCGCAGGTATATAATTTGGCGCAATCAATTTAACATAATCAATAGCACCTGAATTAATTGCAAGTTTCACACGCCATTTACCATCAGGCCCAATTGCAGCCTGACCAACGGCAACACCGCGCGGAATAATTCCATCATCACCGGAAGTAAGTACGCGTTCATTTGCTTGAATAAGTGCGGGAATATTTAAATGTTCAAGACTTGGGGCATCGGTTTTATCACCAACTAAAATGGCCCTTCCACGTGTGGTTTCACCCATAATTGGAATACGGCTATCACCATCGGTCAAAAGCAGGACACGTGAACTATCTTTACCAACCGAAACCACGCGCCCGACAAGGCCAAATTGATTTACAACAATCCAATTTGCCGCCACACCTTGATTAGAACCAATATTGACAATCGCAGACTTTGCGAATGGCCCATTAATCTCGGCAACCAAACGGCCGACCAACATTTTTGAAGGCGTAAGACTTGTTATATTATTTAGCTTTTCATAAGTTTCAAGTTTTTCGGCAATCGCGCGTGCACTGTCGCGCCATTCCAATAAGGCTTTATTTTCAGCGCGTAAACGCCTTACTTCCTCTGCAGAGGTGAAAATTGAACCAACATAATCAACGCCTGAACGAACTAAATTCACAGGTGCATTGACAATATCGCCGCCAATTTTCCCAATGTCAGAAAAAGCACCAGATAAAGCAGGTACTTTTTGACTTCTAACGAGAAAAACACCGCCCGCGACCAAGGCAATAATCACACCAATTCCAACAAAACGCCCAAACGGGGTTTCTTGTTTGCGATAGGAACTGGTACGTCTTGCCATTTTTTTAATCCATTCAATCGAGTTGAATTATACTTTTGTTAGGATGCCTTTCCATTGCTCAAGGTCTTCGGCACATTTACCAGTACCCAAAACCACACAAGACAATGCATCATCAGCAACACTTACAGGCAATCCAGTGCGCGCACGTAAAACCACATCAAGGTTACGCAATAATGCGCCACCGCCAGTAAGCATAATGCCTTTTTCAACAATATCCGCCGCAAGTTCAGGTGGTGTTGTTTCAAGGGCAACGTGAACCGCATCTACAATCTCTTCAACAGGGTCAGCCAAAGCAGTTGAAATCGCTTGCTCGGTGATTACGGCTTCGCGTGGAACGCCATTAATAAGGTCACGACCTTTAACTGGCATTTGTAAACCAACGCCATCAGCAGGTGCACAAGCAGAACCAATTTCTTTTTTAATACGTTCAGCAGTCGTTTCACCAATCAAAAGGTTTTCAGTACGGCGAAGGTGATTAATAATCGCCTCGTCCATTCTATCGCCACCAACACGAACAGAGCGCGCATAAACAATGCCTTCAAGTGAAAGAACCGCAACCTCGGTTGTGCCGCCGCCAATATCAACAACCATAGAACCAGATGGTTGATCAATTGCAAGACCCGCACCAATTGCCGCCGCCATTGGTTCTTCAATTAGCCATGCATCAATTGCGCCTGCATTTAATGCCGCATCTTGAATTGCACGACGTTCAACAGGGGTTGCACCAGATGGAACGCAAATTACGATACGTGGGCGACCTTTAAACCATGATTTAGAATCTTCATTAACTTTACGAATGAAATGTTTAATCATTTCTTCGGCAACTTCAAAATCCGCAATTACGCCATCGCGCATTGGGCGAATAGCCTCAATCTGCCCAGGGGTTCTGCCAAGCATAAGTTTGGCGTGTTCACCCACCGCTTGCACAATTTTGCGACCATGTTTGGTTGAATATGCAACCACAGAAGGTTCATTCAAAACAATGCCGCGACCTTTAACATAAACCAAAGTATTGGCGGTACCTAAATCGATCGCCATATCACTCGTAAACCAGTTGAACATATTCTAAACTTCTTTTCACCGATAAAGTTAAAATGTGGCGCAAATCCGCCAAATTAGATTGTGAGTTTTCGTGCCTTGATACGCATTTTTAATCAAGGGCAAAAACTGAAATTCACGCATTTTTAGGCATTAATTTTTCACAACAATATTGTGATATGGCGTTACATATCAATTGGGGTTAAAAAAAGGCAAAATTATAGAAAATTCGCACAATTTTAGGTTACATCTCAAGCTCTGCTTTTTCGAGAGCATGGATTTCGTCACGCAGTTTTGCGGCTTCTTCAAATTCTAATTCTTGGGCGTGTTTTAACATGCGTTTTTCAAGATCTTGAATAATTGCGCGAATATTATGCCCTGTTAGTTTTGGCTTATCTTGAGATTTTGCGCTTGGTTTGGCGTTATATTCACCTTTGCGATAGTTTTCGGCGGCTTCTGCGCCATATACCGCCTCCATAATATCTTTGATTTCAGACTTCACGGTTTTTGGCGTTATATTATTGGCAAGATTGTGGGCAATTTGTTTTTCACGGCGCCTATTGGTTTCCTTCATCGCACGTTCCATAGAGCCAGTAATTTTATCGGCATATAAAATCACTTTGGCTTCTGCATTACGTGCAGCACGTCCAATTGTTTGCACTAATGAAGTTTCGGAGCGTAAGAAGCCTTCTTTATCGGCATCAAGAATACAAACCAAGCCGCATTCAGGAATATCCAAGCCTTCACGCAATAGATTGATACCAATTAAAATATCAAACACACCTTCACGTAAATCACGCACAATTTCGATACGTTCGACTGTATCAACATCAGAGTGCATATATCGAACCCGCATTCCTTGTTCGAATAAATAATCGGTCAAATCTTCGGCCATTTTTTTTGTTAGGGTGGTTATTAATACCCGATGCCCATCTTGAATGGCGCTGCGGCATTCATCCAAACAATCATCAACTTGGGTGCGTCCATGCGCATGGACGGGACGCACCTCAACAGGTGGATCAATAAGGCCAGTTGGGCGAATTACCTGCTCTACATAAACCCCTTCGGTCTTTGTTAATTCCCAAGGCCCAGGGGTCGCAGAAACAAAGATTGATTGCGGGCGCATTGCATCCCATTCTTCAAACCGCAGGGGTCTATTATCCATACAAGATGGAAGCCTAAAACCATATTCAGAAAGTGTACGCTTTCGATTATAATCGCCCTTAAACATTGCGCCAATTTGCGGCACAGTTTGATGGCTTTCATCAACAAAGATAATGGCATTCTGCGGAAGATATTCAAATAATGTTGGCGGCGGCTCACCCGGCGAACGCCCTGTTAGATAACGTGAATAATTTTCAATGCCCGCACAAAAGCCAGTTGCCATCATGGTTTCAAGGTCATATTTTGTGCGCTCATTTAGCCTTTGGGCTTCGATTAGCATGCCATTTTCTTCAAACCATTTAACCCTTGCCTCGGCCTCGGCCTTAATTTTTATCATTGCAGCCGAAAGTGCTGGGCGCGGCAAAGTATAGTGATTATTGGCATAGATTTTGACGGTTTCAAATTCATCAGTTTTTTTGCCAGTTAAAGGGTCAAATTCGTGGATGGTTTCAACATCATCACCAAAGAAACTTATTCGCCATGCCCTATCTTCCATATGCGATGGATAGACATCAATGACATCACCGCGCACACGAAATGTGCCGCGTGTAAAGGCAATATCATTTCTTTTATATTGAAGCGCGACCAATTCCTTAGTTAATTGGGTTAAATCCGCCGCCTCACCTGCGTTTAATGTTATTGTCATAGATGAATATGATTCAACAGAGCCAATACCATAAATGCACGAAACCGATGCAACGATAATAACATCATCGCGTTCTAATAAAGCGCGGGTTGCAGAATGGCGCATCCTATCAATTTGCTCATTAACCGAACTATCTTTTTCGATATAAGTATCGGTGCGTGGCACATATGCTTCTGGCTGATAATAATCATAATATGATACAAAATATTCAACCGCATTATTTGGAAAAAAGCTTTTGAATTCGCCATATAATTGCGCCGCCAAAGTTTTATTATGTGCAAGTATAAGCGCAGGTCTTTGGGTTTTTTCAATAACTTGCGCCATTGTATAGGTTTTTCCAGAACCAGTTACACCTAATAAAACCTGTTCACGCTCACCATCTTTTACGTTTTTTACCAATTCAGTGATTGCGGCAGGTTGATCGCCCGCAGGTTCATAGGGCGCTACAAGTTCAAACTTTTTACCGCCTTCTAATTTTGGCGGAACCTCTGGCAAATGCGGAACCCATTCAGGCGGCTTTTCTTTACCGCGCGCATCAAGCACATCATAATCAAAATCATAGACAAATTTAGGCTTGTTTTGCATATGATCTTGCAAAATCTCAAAATTAGATTTGGCTTTGGCTTTTGGGCTTTTTGGTTCGGGCGATTTGGTTTTTTCCATCACTAGAACATAATAGCAACTCGTAACAATTTAAAGCCCTAAATTGTCAAAAACTGTCAGTATCCTAAATGCGCCAAATGCGCTTCAAGGGCAATCAAACCTAAGAACCCAACGAAGAACATTGATGTTATAAGGGGATTATCGGGTTTTTCGTGGGCTTCGACTAATAATTCTTCTGTTACAAGATATAATAAAGCGATTAATGCAAAACTATAGGCAACTGAAACCCAAAATGGCGGAAGGTGAACAACTGGTGCACCTAATAAAGACCCAATTGGTAAAACTGCGCCGCCAATTGCAACAATCAAAACCTGCCAAATTTTGCTTTTAAAAACTTCTTTTAATTCAGCACCAATTGTTAGGCCAAGGAAAAGAATTTCAAGGCTTAGGGCAAAAAGCAATAATGCGCCTTGCTTTGCACCAACCGCAAAACCAATTCCCAAAACCACGCCATCAATAAAAATATCAACACCAATTAAAATAATAAGCGACATATTCCCACTAAATCTTTCACCAAAAGATTTGACACCAAACATGGTCAAAAGCCGATACCACCGCCAAGTAAAATGGCAAAAATATCACCGCCATGCTGTATATCAGGAAGAATTTCCGTTGCTGCTGCCGCAAATACGACCCCTGCCGCAAGATGTTGTAATCCTGCTAATAATTTATCATTGGGTGCTTTATAGCGGGCAATCATTGCGCCAATAAACAAACAAACCCACGGAATTAAAGTAAATTGCCACGCTGCCATAATGTCCCCTTTTTTCGCCCCAAATATATGTTTAGCGCAAAAAATCTATGGGGCAAATGCCCTAATTCCCATAATTTAGTGAAGGTGATTTAGTACCATCTGGCATTGGTGGGCGCGTACAACCACCAAGTCCTTTTTCCATACATAATTCGTATGGGGTTTTTACGCGCGGGGGTTTTTTGCCCATTGCAAAACAATTTTGATATTGGCTTCCATCTTCGCGTTGGCATTTATCACGCCATCCACCCATATATTTTGAATTAAGTTCGCCACGTGAAAAAGCCTCGACCTTTTCGGGGCGATATTTTGGGGCAAAGGCTTGATCAATCATTTTCTTTGCAAGATTGCTTGGTGGGCAATCTTTTGGGCGTTGCTTTTCATCCAATTTTTGACATTCAATATCATGCAAAGTTTTTTGGCTTGCATCAGTTAAAACCTTACCATTTGTTTTTGGCAAGAATGCGCCATTTTCCACAGGGCCAGTTGGTGGATTATTACCGCTTTGCGAATTTTGATTATTTAAGACATTTTTTGAAATATACTGATTTGGAATTAATGGTGTTTGTAATGGTGTTTGCGGAAAATCATTTTGCTTTTGGGGATTAGCGTTGTTTTGGTTTTCAGGTTTTAAATTATCAGTTTTTTGGTCTTGAATTTCAGGCTTTTCAATAATTTTTGGTTTTGTTATTTCTACAGGTGACAATTCAAATGTAACATCCGCAGTATCAGGATAATTTTTGGTATTCATAATTTGGCTGAAAATTGCCCAAAAAGACAAAGACGTAATTAAACACGATAATAATAATGAAGAAAGCCTGATTTTCCAATCAGGCTTATTTATTTTTGAAGTGTTTGCAATTTTCTGCCTCATTTTTTTAAAATAGTCATTTATATTGCAAATTTCATCTTAAAAAACATTAATTTAGTTACGGTTTTATATTTCGTGATCGCTACGGTATCTTTGACGTTCCCATGCCAATAATGCCCATGCATGGCTTTCGTGGCGAAGTTTCCTTAATGCGTCATCAATATTAAGCCAAATCAAAGAATGATCTTTTTCACTTGGCGCAAATGGCGTACCTGTAACCTCAACTTCATAAAAACTTGCAAGCGAATTTACAGGGTTTTCATTATTAACCCAAAACTGCCCCGCGCGACCTAATTGGCGAACAGGCCATACATCAAGGCCAACCTCTTCGGAAAATTCACGAATTAAAGCCTCTGGCTCACTTTCTTCATTTTCAATTCCGCCACCAGGAAGGTCATATTTATAATGATCTTTTGTTCCAATGCGGGCAATTGCAATTTTATTCATATCGCCAACGCAAATGCCATATACTGCGGGTCTTTCTTTATATTGTTTCTTTGGAATTTGCTTGCCAAATTGAATTGCGAAATGTGCCATAAAAAAGCCTTTTTGACGATATTAATTGCGCTAATAGGCACAAATTTTACTTAGTCAAGGATTTGTAGCTTTTACTTTGGGGTTAAATATGCGGTTTAAATTAATTATATCATTAAGTTTTGCAGTTTTGGCAGGATGCGGGAAAGCTGGCGAACAAGCAGCAAATATTGCAAGTGATGCAACATTTGTTGCGGAAAAGGCAGCGCCACTTCCACCTAACGCAGCACAGAGTGTTGCTGGCTCAGCGGAGCCAAAAGCCGAAACCCCAAAACCGCCAACTATAATCACCCCAATGCTTGCCTATACTTATGCAAGTGAATTATTAGTTCCATCTGAAAAATTACCAATCCTTATGAATACTCATAAGGCCAATTGCGAAAAAGCAGGGTCGCAAATTTGCCAGATTGTAAATTCAAACCTAAGCAATAATGATGGTTCGGCAAATGGCGTGCTTGTTATACGTGCCGAACCAAAATTCCTTGGGTCTTTCCGCGATAAATTGGGCGAAGATGCCAAAAATAGCGGCGGTAAAATCACAAGCTCTACAGTTTCAAGCGAAGATTTGACCCGCCAAATCACTGATAATGAAGCAAGATTACGCGCCCTCACCACCCTAAGAACACGCGTTGAGGGCATTATCGCCACCCGCCCCGGTAAATTATCAGACCTTTTGGAGGCTGAACAAGAATTAGCACGCGTTCAAGGCGAAATTGATACAATGAATTCTGAAATCGCCCTTGCAAAAGGTCGCGTCGCCATGAGTGAGATGACACTTAATTATCATTCAAACTATGGCGGGCAACAAGCCGGCGTATTTAGCGAATTGCAAAGCGCATTTTCAGAATTCTTTATGCTAATGTTTGGCACAATTGCCCAATTAGTTAGGGTTTTAGCTGTAATATTGCCAATTGGTTTGGTTGTAATTCCTTTATTCGTTTTTATAAGAAAATACTTGGCAAATCGACCAAAGAAAGAAACCCCACCTAAATCAAATACCTAACCACCATAATCGAATAGACTTTGCGCCGCGCGGTGAAATGCAAGGCGCGAAGAATATTCTTTTGGATCTTTCTTGGTAACAATCGCGCCATCATCGGGGCGAAGCCAATCTTTCATTCTTGTCAAGAAAAAGCGTAATGCCGCGCCGCGCGCCAAAAGTGGCATTGCGCTTTTTTCGCTTTCATTAAGTGGACGAATTGATTCATAACCACTTATAAGCGCCCTGCCCTTGGTTAAATCAAATTCTCGCCCCAATGGTAAAAAGCACCATGCATTAAGCATTATCGCCAAATCGTATGCAAAAAAATCATTCGCACCAAAATAAAAATCAATAAGCCCTGAAACTTCATCACCAACATATAGAACATTATCAGGGAATAAATCGGCATGAATAAAGCCAGACGGCAAATTTTGCGGCCAATTTTGTGCAATTTCTTTTAAGTCTTCATCAATAAGCTTTTTAACGCCAGTTTCGAACTTATCGGCATCTTCTGCAATTACATCCCACATTTTTGGCCATGCCTTTGGCCCCAAATCATTACTTCTTTTATTGGGATAATTTTCAAGCGCCAAATGCAATTTCGCCAATGCAATACCTGCCGATTTAACTTGGTTCACATTTGGGGTTTTGGGTGAAAAGCCTTTTAAAAAACTACACAAAGCAAGGGTTTTGCCATTTAGATTTAAAGTTAAATCGCCACTTTTGGTATGAATTGGCAATGCCGTTGGCAAATCATGCTTTGCCGCCCATTCGGTTGCACCAAGGAAGAATGGTAATTCGGCAACCTCGGTCATGGCCTCATAGATTGTAAGAATATATCGCGCATCCTCGGTTTCAAGGAAATAATTGGAATTTTGAACTCCTTCGGCAATGCCTTTAAAGGTCATAATTGCGCCAAGCCCAAAGGCTTCACGGATAAATTCTACATCTTGGTCTGAAAGAATAGTATAAACGGCCATATTTTTCCTTTAAAGGGATTTATAGATAAAACTCAAGCCATAAAGAAAAAATGCCACAGCTAAATTTTGATGAATTTAAAGAATTTTTGAACCTTAACGCCAATAGACGCGGTGCGCTGCTTGGTATTGATTATGGCGAAAAGAATATTGGCATTGCCGTGTCTGATTTAACCCGCACAATCGCAAGTCCTATGAATTTTGTCGCCCGCAAAAAATTTGGCGAAACCGCAGCCGCAATTTTCAAAACTTTTGATGAAAAAGAATGTATCGCAATTATAATGGGCCACCCCCTTAATATGGACGGAACATCAGGCCCATCAGCCCAAGCCGCAAGGGCAATGGCGCGTAACCTTATTCAAATTCGTGATGTCCCACTTTTATTAGTTGATGAACGCCTTTCCACCACCGCCGTTCAAAAACAAATGATAGAAGCCGACATGACAAGAAAAAAACGCGCCGAACAAGTTGATAGCGCGGCTGCGGCATTTGTATTGCAGGGGTTGTTGGATAGGGTAAGGTATTAATTACGAATTACGAATTACGAATTACGAATTTTGCCATAGCTCAAAAATGTTAGCATTTGTTAGCATTTTACTATGAAAAGCTCCTTCGTTTTAATATGTTAAGCGGCAATATAAATTATATTTGAAATGGGTGGATAAACACCTTTCTATTTCCCAATTATTGGGAAGGTAAATTTACATAATGCTTTAAACCAATCCTCAAACTTTAAATTATTATATATTCTTAAACAAAATCGCAGCTGCGCCAATTGCAAATAATATCGCATAATATTCCATTGGAATCCAAAACATTGTGTGTTTGTTTTTTAAAATTACTTCTTGGTTTGTTTGCGGATCTATAAGTATTTTTGCAGGCTGGGAGTTTAGTTTTCTACCGACCAACCATACAATTATTGCAGTTGCCAGCAATGTGACTTCTTCCGAAAATTTGAAATTTTTATCTATTCCGAGGACAGAAAACAAAAGCAATATTACAACTGGAATAAGCGCCACCAAAAAACCGAACCCTTGCCATACAATCATGTTATTCTTCCTAAATTTTAATCAATTTAGTAAATTGCATTTGATTTGTAAATTTTATCAAGTTTAATTTGTAAAAAGAATAACACAGAATATTTCCCTTGCTCTTTCATAAGATTCGCGCTTAAAGACAGATTTTGTGAATATATTAATTGCACCCCCGCCCCGCGCAGCTTTTACCAAGCGTCATTTGCTGCAAATTGATGATTTAAATCGCCTTGAAGCCCTTGAACTTCTTGAGCGGGCAGAGCTTTTCCTTCCCTATACACAGGCCAAAGAAAAGAAACTTGAAACCCTTAAAGGGCGAACGCTTGTAAATTTATTTTTTGAAAATTCCACGCGAACGCAGGCTTCATTCGAACTTGCGGGCAAACGCCTTGGCGCGGATGTGGTAAATATGAGTGTGAAGACTTCATCGGTTGCCAAGGGTGAAACCCTTCTTGATACTGCCACCACATTAAATGCGATGGGCCCTGATTTATTGGTGGTGCGCCATCAATCATCGGGCGCAGTGCAATTATTATCGCGCAAAGTATCTTGCAGCGTGGTCAATGCAGGTGATGGCAAACACGAGCACCCATCACAGGCCTTTTTGGATAGTCTAACCCTAAAACGCACTTTTGGGCGTATCGAAGGGCTTAAGATTGCCATTTGCGGCGATATTCTTCATTCGCGGGTTGCGCGCTCCAACATCATGCTTTTAAATATGCTGGGTGCGGAGGTTCGCCTTATCGCACCGCCAACCTTAATGCCAAATAGTGCCGATTTATGGGGTGTGAAGATTTTTGATAATCTTGAAGACGGCATCAAAAATGTCGATGTAATTATGGCATTAAGGTTACAGCTTGAAAGGATGGAAGGCTCATTCCTGCCAAGTCCGCGTGAATATTTTAGATTTTATGGAATTGACCGCGACCGCTTAAAACATGCCGCACCACACGTAAAAATTATGCACCCAGGGCCAATGAATAGAGGTGTTGAAATTGATTCAGATATTGCAGATGACCCTAAAATCTCATTAATCGCCGACCAAGTTGAATCAGGGGTTGCAATGCGAATGGCAATTTTAGAGGCCTTGGCATCATTCGGGGGAAATGAATAATGAGTGCGATATATTTCAAAAACGCCCGCATCATCGACCCCGCAACCAATTTTGATGCCCAAGGGGAAATTTTGGTTGAAGATGGAATTATAACTGGCTTTGCCGAAACCCTATCTTCAATCCCATCAAATTGTGAAGTGATTGATTGCGATGGTCACGCCCTTATGCCCGGCATTATAGACATGCGTGTCTCTACGGGTGAACCAGGGGCGGAACATCGCGAAACTCTTAAATCTGCTGGTCGTGCTGCGGTTGCAGGTGGTATAACAACAATTGTGGTGCAGCCCGATACTAATCCAGTTATTGATGAAGCATCATTGGTTGATTTTATAAAACGCCGCGGGCGCGATCATGCCTTATGTAAGGTTTTGCCATGCGGCGCACTTACCAAAGGGCTTGAAGGCGCGCAAATGGCGGAAATTGGGCTTATGGCTTCTGCCGGTGCGGTGATGTTTTCAAATGGTCAAAAGCCAATTGAAAATACCAAAATCATGCAACGCCTTATGACTTATTCAACCGCCTATGACGCACTTATTACTTCAAGGCCACAAGATCCATGGCTATCATCTGGCGGTGTTATGGCATCGTGCGAATTATCAGCACGCCTTGGCCTATCTGGCATAAGCGCAAATGCCGAAGTTATTTTTGCTAATCGTGACATTGCCCTTGCCGAAAATACAGGTGCGCGGCTTTTACTTGATATGATTTCAAGCAAGAAAACTTTGCCAATAATCGAAAATGCCAAGGCACATGGGCTTGATGTCTATGCAAGTGTTAATATTCACAATCTTTGCATGAATTTTTATGACATTGGCGATTATAGAACATTCGCCAAATTATCACCACCACTTCGCGGTGAAGATGATCGTAAAGCCTTGGTTGCAGGTATCAAAAACGGCATTATTGATGTTATTGTTTCAGGTCATGACCCCCGCCCCGCCGAAGAAAAACGCCTCCCCTTTGATGAGGCAAGTTTTGGGGCATCAGCGCTTGAGGCATTACTTCCCGCCGCCCTTACACTTTATCATGATGGCAGTTTGGAATTAATGGAAATTGTGCGCGCTTTATCATATAATCCTGCGCAAATTTTGGGTCTTGAAAGTGGTAAAATCGCAATTGGCGCGCCTGCTGATATTATTTTGGTTGATTTAGGTTATCCAATTAAATTTAATGCCGCAAAATTATATTCAAAAGGCAAAAATGCCGCCTTTGATGAGAGATTGCTTCAGGGGCAGGTTCTGCAATGCTTCATTGACGGTGATAAAGTTTTCGACCTTAATCAAAGCAATATATAAGGAAAAATTGGGTGGAATACGCTTTATCAATTATCGGCGGTTATTTATTGGGTTCAATTCCCTTTGGCTTAATTATCACAAAACTTGCGGGTCTTGGCGATATTCGTGACATTGGCTCTGGCAATATTGGGGCAACAAATGTTTTAAGAACTGGGCGCAAAGATATTGCGGCGGCAACCCTTATTCTTGATGCCGCCAAGGCAATGATTGCATTGGTAATTTTTCGCAATCTTTATGGCAATGATATTGGCTTTATTGCGGGTGCGGCGGCATATTTGGGGCATTGTTTCCCTGTATGGCTTAAGTTTAAGGGCGGCAAAGGTGTGGCAACATTTTTTGGCACGCTTTTGGTTGGTATTTGGCCTGTTGGACTTTTAGGAATTTTAATTTGGCTGGCCTGCGCCTATACATTTAGATATTCATCACTTGCGGCATTGATTGCGGCATTTTTGGCACCATTATTTGCGCTTTTATTCCCGCATAGCAATATTATGATTGGTGCAATTGCCTTTATGACATTACTTATTTTCATTCGCCACCATGAAAATATTGGCCGCCTTTTAAAAGGGCAAGAAAGCAAGATTGGCGGCAAAAAAGAATAATGAACCCACGCGAAACCGAAATTTTTAATTGGCTTAAACTTGCCCGCACTGATGGCATTGGGCCAATTAGTTTTTTCGGGCTTTTGGCAAAATTTGGCGATGCAAAATCGGCGCTTAATGCCATTCCAAAAATCACGGCAAAATCGGGCGCATTAAAATATAAAATTCCAAATGATGATGTGATTTATCAAGAAATTGAAAACACACAAAAATTTGGCGGGCGCTTTTTTCTTGCCAAGGATGATGAATATCCTTTGGAACTTAAAAACATCAACCCACCGCCCCCAATTATAAGTGCGGTGGGAAATTTTTCACTTTTATCAAAGCCCAAAATTGCAATTGTTGGCGCGCGTAATGCCTCTATGGTTGGTATAAAAATGGCGCGCGAATTGGCGGGAAATCTGTCAAAGGCAGGCTTTATAATAACTTCTGGCCTTGCGCGCGGCATTGATGGCGCAGCCCATGTTGCAAGCCTTAATGACGGCACAATTGCGGTTGTTGCGGGGGGCATTGACCATATCTATCCACCCGAACACAAAGAATTATACGAAAAAATCAAAGAAGTCGGCCTAATAATCTCTGAAAACCGCTTTGGCGCTGAGGTTTTTGCACGCGATTTCCCACGCCGCAACCGCATAATATCTGGCCTTTCCCTAGGTGTTATTGTCGTTGAGGCAGAAGAAAAATCAGGTTCCCTAATAAGTGCGCGCTTTGCCAATGAACAGGGGCGCGAAGTTATGGCAATCCCTGGCTCCCCGCTTGATCCACGTGCATTCGGCCCCAATCATTTAATCAAAGAAGGCGCGGCCTTAATCACTAATGCCAATGATGTAATCGAAATTATCCAAAGCCAAAGAAAATTCAAAGAAGATAGATTTGAATATGAAAACCAGTATTCAAACCAAGAAAAAGATGAAAATCTAAACCAAGAAATCTTGGCACTTCTATCCCCCGTCCCCATTTCAATGGATGAATTATGTATGCAAACAGGCATTCCGTGGCGCGTAATCGCGGCGGCAATTGTTGAATTGGAAATAGATGGGAAAGCCTTTATAAAAAATGGAAATATGGTTGCAAATTGTCCTTAAAGTGAAAATGACAACTCCACATGCCATATTGACAAAACCCCTTAAATTGCCGCATGGGCTTAGTATTGAATTTTATAAAGAAGAATAATGCAAGTCGTAATCGTTGAATCACCCGCAAAAGCGAAAACAATCAATAAATATCTTGGCAAAGATTATGACGTAATCGCAAGTTTTGGTCATGTTCGCGATTTGCCATCCAAAGATGGTTCGGTTGAGCCTGAAAAAGACTTTGCTATGCATTTTGAATCAGATAGCCGCGGCAAAGAAAAAATAAAGGCAATCATTGATTTAGTTAAAAAATCAAATGGCGTAATCCTTGCAACCGACCCCGATAGAGAGGGTGAGGCCATTTCATGGCATATTGTTGAAATTTTGCGCGATAAGAAGCTATTGGGCAAAATTCCTGTTTCGCGTGTTACATTCAATGCCATTACAAAAACTGCAGTTCTTGAGGCTATGGCAAACCCGCGTGAGATTAATCAAGAATTGGTCGATGCCTATTTGGCGCGCCGCGCAATTGATTATCTTGTTGGCTTTGAATTATCGCCTGTTTTATGGCGCAAACTACCAGGGGCACGTTCTGCAGGTCGCGTTCAATCCGTAACCCTTCGCCTTGTAGTTGAGCGTGAGCAAGAAATCGAAGATTTCATCACCCAAGAATATTGGTCAATAATTGCCAATGGTAAATCGACAAGTTCGATGCCTTTTGATGTTCGCCTTGTAAATTTAAACGGCAAAAAACTTGGCAAATATGATATTGCCAATGAGGCGATGGCAAAAGCTGCTGCCGAACAAATTAAAAAATCCAATTATGTAGTTGGTAATGTTGAACAAAAACCACAAAAAAGAAACCCATTCGCCCCTTTTACAACCTCAACCCTTCAACAAGAAGCTGCGCGCAAACTTGGCTTTTCAACCAAGCGCACAATGGAAATTGCGCAAAAATTATATGAAGGCGTTGATATTGGCGGTGAAACCGTCGGTCTTATAACTTATATGCGTACTGATGGCGTTGATATGGCGCCAGAGGCGATACAAAGCGCGCGTAATTATATTGAAAACAAATATAGTTCGCCATATTTGCCGCGTACTCCGCGCCTTTATCAATCCAAAGCCAAAAACGCCCAAGAAGCGCACGAGGCCATTCGCCCAACCGATATGATGCGCGAACCATCAAGACTGCGCCTAGACCCTGATATGGCGCGCCTTTATGATTTAATTTGGAAACGCGCGGTGGCAAGCCAGATGGAAGCTGCCGAATTTATGCGTACTACAATTGATATTGAGGCGACAGATAAAAATTCAACCCTTCGTGCCAATGGGCAAGTTGTGGTTTTTGAAGGCTATCAAGCGCTTTATCAAGAAGGTGTTGACGAAAAAGAAGATGATGAAAATGCCCGCCTTCCCGCCCTTAAAGTCGGCGAAGAAATTGGCGTCTCTAACATAAAGCCAAACCAGCATTTCACCGAACCGCCGCCACGTTACAGTGAGGCGACATTGGTCAAAAAAATGGAAGAATTGGGAATTGGAAGGCCATCAACCTATTCTTCAACCCTATCGGTTCTGCAAGACCGTGAATATATGAAACTCGAAAAAGGGCGTTTCCACCCTGAAACCAAAGGGCGTTTGGTTATTGCCTTTTTGGAATCTTTCTTTGGTAAATATGTTGAATATGGCTTTACCGCCGATCTTGAAGAAAAACTTGATTTGGTTTCCGCCGGTTCTTTGGAATGGAAAAAGCTTCTGCGTGAGTTTTGGATTGATTTTCATGGCGGTATTACCGACATGGCGGATGTTCGCATCACCCAAGTTATTGATGAATTAAATGGTCGCCTTGAAAATTATCTTTTCCCTAAAGTTGATGGCGTAAATTCACGCACCTGCCCACAATGTGGCAGTGGAACTTTAAGCCTTAAAATTTCGCGTTATGGTTCATTCACTGGTTGTTCAAATTACCCTGAATGTAAATTTACACGCCAATTGGGTGGTGATAATGAAACCTCAAATGGCGAAAATGGGGATGTTGAATTAGGCATAGATGACACAAGAGGCCTTGCAGTTTTATTGCGCAATGGGCGTTTTGGTTATTATGTTCAATTAGGTGAAGACCCTGAAAAAGGCAGCAAGGAAAAGCCAAAACGCGCTTCATTGCCAAAGGGTTGGGTACCCGATGCCATGACTTTTGAAAAAGCCATGCAATTATTATCTTTACCGCGCACAATCGGGCAACACCCTGAAGACGGCAAAGATATTGTCACAAATATTGGGCGTTTTGGGCCATATATTTTGCATGATGGCACTTATGCCAATCTTCCTGATGTCAACGAGATATTTGAAATTGGTATAAATCGAGCGGTTGATTTACTTGCACAAAAACGTGCAGGTGGCGGGCGCGGCGCACGTTCTGCCCCTGCGGCTTTAAAAGAACTTGGGCAAAATAGCGATGGTGTTGAGGTTAAACTTATGTCGGGTCGTTATGGACCTTATGTAACCGATGGCACAACTAATGCGACTTTGCCAAAGGATGTGCCTCAAGATAGTTTAACGCTTGAAATTGCAATCGGACTTTTGGCGGCGCGTGCCGCGTTAGGCCCTGCAAAAAAGGGGCGTAAAGCGCCAACTAAGAAAACTGCGGCGAAAAAAGCACCCGCTAAAAAAGCCACAACTAAAAAAACCACCACAGCTAAAAAGGTAAAATCTTGAGCAAGAAAATTATCAAGAAGGTAAAAAGAAGCCACAAGGAATTTCCTATTCTTGATAAAACCAATTTGCTTAAGTTTATTGAACAATCGGGCGGGCATATTCAAAAGCGCGACATTGCCAATCACTTTAATATAAAGGGTGATGAGAGGCGCAAATTAAATGCCATGTTACGCGATTTGGATGCATCAGGTGAATTAAATCTAAAACGCCGCAAAGAAGTTTCAAGTTTTGGCGCACCGCCCAAATCATCAATCTATCAAGCTATTGAAGTTGATGAACATGGCGATTTATGGTGTCGCCAAGTTGGCGATGAAGGCCTTATTGGCTCTAAATTCATTGTCGCAATGTCTTTTGGACGTGACAAAGGAGATAGTGTTGGGATTGGCGAAAGATTTGTTGGCGTATCCCGCAAGTCGAAAATTGACGAAAAGTTTGAAATCAAGATAATAAAGAAATTGGGCGCTACTGTTTCGCGCCTATTCGGGGTCTTGCATCTTGAACCCAATCAAGTAGGTCGAATTATCCCTGCCGATAGGAAAAACAAGCATGAATTAATGGTCTTGCCACAGCATTTGAATGATGCGCAAAATGGTGATTTGGTTGCGTGCCGTGAATTACCACAGCGCGGCTTTGGCCCACGTAAATGCGAAATTTTGGAAATTTTTGGCAAAGTTTCAGATCCAAAATCAGCGTCAATCCTTGCCATTGCCGCACATAATATTCCAACGGGCTTTACAGAAGAAGAAGAGGCGCAGGCAAATAGCGCCACCCCCGCCCCACTCGAGTATCGCAAAGATTTGCGCAATATACCCTTTGTTACAATCGACCCCGATGATGCACGTGACCATGATGATGCCGTCTATGCAGAGGCAACAGCAAATGGCCATAAAATCTGGGTCGCGATTGCCGACGTTGCACATTATGTGACACATGGTTCACCCCTTGATAAAGGCAGTATAAAGCGCGGTAATTCGGTCTATTTCCCTGATAGGGTTGTGCCAATGCTGCCGTTTAAATTATCGGCAGATTTGTGTTCTTTACGCGAAAATGAAGATAGACCGTGTTTGGCGGTTGAAATTAATGTTGATAATCATGGCATTTTGAAAGATTTCAAATTCTATCGCGGACTTATGAAATCTGTTGCCCGCCTTACCTATACACAGGCGCAATTTGCGATTGATGGAAAAGGCGATGAAAAAACCCTACCATTATTAGATAAAGTCCTTCGCCCTTTATGGGCGGCATATGGCGCTTTAAAGCATGAGCGTGATGGGCGTGCGCCATTAGAAATTGAAAGTTCGGAACGACGAATTGAAATGTCGCCCGAAGGTAAAATTCTTTCGATTACACAAAAAGAGCGTTTTGACGCCCATAAATTAATCGAAGAATTTATGATTCTTGCAAATGTTTGCGCCGCAACCGCAGTAATGAACAAAAATGCGCCTTTAATTTACCGTGTACATGACACACCAAGTGCGACAAAAATCGCAAGCCTTGGTGATTTTCTGGCAAGTCTTGATATTAGATGGGCAAAAGGTGAGGTTGTGAAACCTGCGCGCTTCAACCGAATTTTGCATTTGGCAAAAGAGGGTGAAAACTTCCAAACCATTAATGAAATGGTACTTCGCACACAGGCGCAGGCGGTTTATGATACTGATAATATCGGGCATTTTGGTTTGCAATTACAAAAATATGCCCATTTTACCTCGCCAATTCGCCGCTATGCCGATTTGTGCGTACACCGCACATTGATTGATGTTTTGGGTTTGGGAGGCGAAGGTTATGGCGCGCGCAAGCCAACATTGCCCGAACTTCAAAGAATTGCACAAACCATATCGGATTGCGAACGCCGTGCAATGGCGGCGGAGCGCGATGCAACCGATAGATATTTGGCGGCCTTTTTATCCGAACGTATTGGCGCAATTTTTGAAGGTCGTATCACATCGGTTGCTGGCTTTGGGGTTTTTGTTCGTCTTGATGAAACAATGGGCGATGGTTTGGTTCCTGTTTCCCATTTGGGCGATGAATATTTCTTTTTGGATGAGGCGGCACGCACATTAATTGGAACCCAATCGGGCGATAGATGGCAATTGGGAATGAAAGTTCGCGTTCGCCTTTTGGAGGCGGCGCCTATTACTGGCGGCCTTATGTTCGATATGGTTTCCGAACCTAAGAAAGGCCCTGTTCCAAAAGGGCGCAATATGGGTATGCAAAGGCAAAATGATAGGTTTAAACGCCAAAAAAGCGGTTTGCCACGCGGTGTTTCACGCAAACCAAGCGGTAAAAAGAGACGTTAGATTTTTTTGCCGCGTTTATTATCCAAAAAACCGTCTCCCAATTTTTGGGAAACGCTTTAATTATCTTTCGGTTCAACCAATTTGGCGACAAATGCACCACCATAATAAAGTGCAACCAATGGTGCAGCCATTAAAAGCTGGCTAATCATATCTGGTGGTGTGATAAAGGCAGAAAGCGTTACAATGCCCAAAATCGCATAACGCCCAGATTTAAGCCACGTATCCCCACTAACAATTCCAATCTTTGAAAGAATTGACTGGATAACAGGTATTTGAAAGCAAATACCAAAGGCCAAAATAATCGTAGTTATAAGATGAATATAATCAGAGATTTTACCTTGATAAGTAACACCAACACCCGAAACAGTTTGCTTGACTTCAAGACGCAATGAAAAGTTCATAATCATTGGCATTGCAACATAATATGCCATCGCCGCGCCTGCGACAAAAAGAATAGGTGATACAATCAAAAACGGCAAAAATGCATGTTTTTCGTGCGAATAAAGACCAGGGGCAACAAAGCTATATAATTGAAACGCCAAAACTGGAAAGGCCAACACAATACCGCCAAAAATGGCAATATCCATTTGCGCAAAGAACGGCTCCATTGGTGCGGTATAAATAAGCGCAAGGCCTTTTTGTAAAGCATCAATACCCTTAATCTGAATTGCCGCAGTTTTATATGGAATAAGCAGAAATTCTAAAACAGGCGTCCAAAAATAAAAGCAAATGCCAAAACCAATGAAAATTGCCAAAACGCTCCAAAATATGCGATTTCGAAGTTCAACTAAATGATCCATCAATGGCGCGCGCGATGCCTCAATCGCCTCTTCATCATGCGTTAAAGCAGGTTCATTAATTGGTGCAGGAAGATTATCACTCATTGGTGTTTACAACTTTTTTGGCGCGCGGTTTGCGGGGCTTTTTTGGTTTTGGCTCTTCAATTGGCGCTTGTATTTGTGCAGGCTCTTCTTTGGCAAATTCGTGTTCAGTTGCAGGGTTTGGATTCATATAATTTTCACCCAAACTTGTGGCGCTTTCAATTTCGCGCTTTATGTCATTGATTGGGTTTAATTGTTTTAATGAATCAATTTCTTGGCGCAATGAATCAAGTTCTGATTGCCTTGCAAGTTCATCAAAATTATGGCGAAAATCACTTGCCATGTCGCGTAATTTACGCGTCCATTCGCCAAGTTTACGCATTACAATTGGTAAATCCTTTGGCCCAACAACCAATAATGCCACCACAACGATGACAATCCACTCGCTTACGCCTACGCCGTCTGACCACATATTATTTCCAGAATTTGCCTTTAGGCTTGGGTTTTATCTTTATTTACCGATGCGTCAATTGTCTTTTCATCATTTAAGCGCGGCGCATCACTTGGCGCTTTTGGTTCATCCTCAAGACCTTTTTTAAAGCCTTTAATGCCTTGCGCAAAATCAGTCATAATGCCTGATAATTTTCCCCTTCCGCCAAAAAGAACAACCACAACAACCAAAATCAACAATAATTGCATCAAGCCAGGTGCGTGCATAAATGCCTCCAAAAAACACTTTTAAAATAACTTTATGACTTTAGACCATAATTTTTCCAACACAAAGCGATTTTGACGGTTCATTAAAGATTTTTTATTTTGAATCTTATAATTTCTCGGCTGTCATTGCGCGTTCATTGCGCGGGCTTGGTTGATTATTCTTCGAGATCGCGCAACAAGTGCGCGATGACATGGTTTTTATAATTTTCGCACTCCCTTAAAATGTTGACATTTGTTGACATTTTTTACCCTCAAAAATGTTATCAATTGTAATCATTCCCCTTTAAAATGTTAGGAAATGTTAGCAATTTGGGAAAACCTGATTGCCAACAATGATTTTATTATAAAGATAAAGCATAAGGCGTGGATAGGCCTGATTTACAACTTATCACTATAAAACAATGCGCACAAACCTATGGTATTTTTGTAGTTTTCGATATTAAAAAGACACCACAGTAAGTGAGTTTATATGGAAATTATAAAAATCACATGCATTGAATTGGTATTGAAATATCACCCTTAGTTTGCGTCATAATTTTATCAAAAAACTTTTTTATTTCAGGGTCAATTGGATTATTTTTGTAGGATTTCGCAAAACACCATAATAAACCGATGCGTGTTTTATCATGAAATTTATCATCTTCTCTAATTGTGAATTGAACTTCTTTCTTTAAGTCCCAATATGCTTTTCCCATGCCTCCCTCAAGAGTAGCGTAGGGATTATCACCGACCATCACTTGACGAACATATAAATCATAAGCCATTTTTTCTTCTTCCAAACCTCCACCATAATTCGGGCTAGGAACAACATCTATAGAATAAATAAATTGCAGTATTTCAGGGAAATACAAATCCCTAGCAACATCAATTAATCCCTTGTTATTTGACTGATTTAAAAATGATGTTTTTGGCTGTATATTAAAACAAACAAGTGCAGGTGAAATTAAAACATAGGTATCATAATAAAATGGCCTTACTAATTCGGAATCAGGCTTCTCTTTCAAGCCTTTTTCAATCAAATTAGATAATCTTTTGTAAGCTTCTTTCTCCTTTGCACTTGAAGATGGTGAATTTGGATTACAATCATAAAGATATTCAACGCTGTGGTCTTTAATTAAATTAAGATAGTAATTTATATCTATAAGACACTTCAAAATGCCATCAGATTCACGCGCGCGCCCCGAACAAGACCCAAAATTTTTATCTTTTTCAATATGAATAATCGCTTTGTTCAAAGATTTTCTCGATAAATCGCCATTAACTCCCCCTGAAATGGAAGCACAGCCAGACAATGTTAAGATGAAAATTAAAACAAATTTGTTCATAATTTCTCATTCCTCATAAGTATTCCTTAATTTCCAAATCATCCAAATTGGCCGACTTGGATCTTCAATTATTGACTGACTTATTTCAGGTTCCCACATTTTATTATACTTTATTGCATTATCTTCTTTAGTGTAACCAGGTAGGGTATATGTTCTTGTTATAAAGCCGCATGTATCAATAAAATAAGCTAAATAATTGGAACCTCCCTGCGAAGGATAATATACCGCCTTCCCAATTTCATTTTGAAAGATGCCCAATTCTTTTTTGTCCTTGTCAAAAGCACTAATCCTCATTGGAGAATTTGGGTCATCGCCGCCATTTGGGATTTCATCTGATACTATTTTGCGAATTATTTTTTTTGACATCTCTCTTGAGTTTTGGCGCATTATTTCGTTTTTTTTATAGAGATATGGTGTTCGTGCAATATATTTGCCGATTTCATAACCTATATTTCCACCAGTATCCGCATCTAAATCCACGGCCCCAATTAATAAATTAGAACCTATACATTTGCGTTGCTTATCTGAAAGCATTATTTCACTAGTTTTTATACGCTTCTCTAGTGTCGTATTTGTACAATCATCAAATAATTTCTTTGTATTTAATATTGCTTCATGTTTTATTTGATTAACTGAATCTTCAAAGAGAGACCCTGGATACCCATTGTTTAAAAAGCAGGTTTTCTTATATTTTTCCTCATGCATCTTGTCTTTATAAATCATGCTATTAAAAACTTTATAGCCATAACCATGCTTCTCTTTCTCGCAATGAGTAAGAATAATAGAAGATATAAATAATATTATGATTGAAGCAATAATTTTGAATTGTGCCATATATCTTAGTCTAAATACATAATATAAAACCAATAATTGATTTTATATACTAACCTAAATTTATGACTATAGATAATATTTGTAATTAACACTATTCAAAAAAATCCTGAACGAAATCGCTTTCGTTAGTTTCGAAAGGATTTTCTATGATTTCGTCGTCATTTTGGATGTTTTGGCTTGGGCGGGGGACTTCGAAATCTTTTGGTAGATTTGCACTTAATATGCCTTGGGCTTGAAGTTCGGTTTTGCCCGGTAAATCATCAAGACCTGAAAGATTAAAATGCGCCAAAAATTCATTTGTTGTTCGATACGTAAGGGGTTTTCCGGGGCTTCTGCGTCTTGCGCCGGGGCGAACCCATTTGATTTCCATCAATAAATCCAATGTTCCGCGCGATAAAGAAACGCCGCGTATTTCCTCAATTTCGGCGCGTGTGCATGGTTGGTGATAGGCAATGATTGCCAAAGTTTCCAATGCAGCACGCGATAATTTTCGTGGCTCTTCCTTATGTTCTTCTAAAATGGGTGCAAGGTCAAAAGCAGTTTGAAAGCGCCAACCACCGCCAGTTTCAATCAATTGCACCCCACGCCCAACATAATGGCGTTTAAGGCGCGCAAGGGCCGAACCAATATCAACCCCCTCACCCAATCTTGCCGCCAAATCCTGGGCACGTAATGGGATTGGGGAAGCGAATAATAAAGCTTCTATTTGTCTTTCTACTTGGTCAATATTTTTTGCCAAAAATTCGGCAGTATCAACCAAATCAAGTTTTTGACGTGCCAAATCCTTTATGGCGCGGGCAATTTCTTGTTCTGTATTCGGTTCATCACTCATGATTTTGGCTTTAAATTCTTTTGCAAATAGACTTTATCATAAATTTCCAATTGGCGAAGGTTTATTTCACCTTGTTTCACCATTTCAAGCCCTGCAGATAAAAGGCTTGCATATTGGCTTTTGGCACTTGGGATTTCGCCTTTAAATTCATATTTTTTTGGCGCAAATTCACCCAAATCACGCCATTTATCATCGCGTGGCACTTTGTGTTTAAGGGCGGCGCGGGCATCTTCAAGTGAATAAACAGGCCATTGGGCAACTTTATGGATTTTGGCCTTCACTTTATTACGTTGCCGCCCATAGGCACGAAGCAAATCAATTATATCAGCTTCATAAATTGAAAGCACTTCGGGCGCTAATTCATCATTAATGCCACGTGCAAAACTATCGATACGCATTTGCGGAAGTTCATAAATCTTCTCCCCCGCTTTTCGCATTGAATCAAGGCGTTTTAAGCGCCATGCAAGATGAGATGACAAAATTTCAGGTGAGACTTCATCTTCTTTATTTTCGCGCTTAGGAAGCAAAAGGCGCGATTTTAAATAAGCAAGCCATGCCGCCATCACCAAATAATCAGATGCAAGTTCAATATTTTCACGTTTGGCTTTGTTGATGAAAACCAAATATTGTTCGGCAAGTTTTAAAATTGAAATGCGCGCCAAATCAACTTTTTGTTCGCGCGCAAGATTAAGAAGAATATGAAGTGGCCCACCATATTCATCAAGCTCGACAATAAAGGCTTTATTGTCATATTCGCCCTCAAACAAATTGGCTTGGTCAGGGGCGCTTTGCTTCATTTATAGTCTTTCAGTTGGATCAGCAGCCAAAGCCAGTTTTGCGCCGTTTTCAATACCTGTTAATTCGGTGAAACGATGCCATGCTGCATCGAAATCAAAATCATCAGGCTTTTTAGTCGCAATCGCTTCGGCAATTTTGGCGCGTTCTAATGATTTACCTTTTAATTCACCACAGGCTTCGATAAATTTGATACGCGCTTCAAGTGGTTGATTACAAAGCATTGCAACATCACAACCCGCATTAATTGACGCCTTTGCTTTATCAGCATCATTTCCGCTTAAAGCCTTCATTGAAACATCATCAGTCATCAAAAGGCCGTCAAAGCCAATTTTAGTGCGAATTATTTCACTTATTACTTTTGATGATAAGGTTGCGCAATTTTGTGCGTCTAAAACAGGATATTTAACATGTGCCGTCATTGCCATTGGTGCATCTTTTAAAGCCAAAAATGGCGCAATATCCATTTCCAATTCTTCAATTGACGCATCAACCACGGGTAATTCATGGTGACTATCGGCAAGGGCGCGCCCATGCCCTGGAATATGTTTAATCACACTTGCAACAGAGCCAGAATGAAGCCCCTTAATTGCCGCCTGCCCTAATTCACCAATAATTTGCGGATATGAAGAAAAGGCGCGGTCGCCAATAACCGAATGCGCGCCTTCAAGCCCTAAATCAAGGCATGGGGCGCAATCGGCATCAATACCAACATTACGTAATTCATAGGCGATTAATTGATGATGCAAGACCACCGCCTCAATCGCTTTTTCTTTATCAGAATTATAAAGTGCACCATAAATATTATTCGGTGGAAATTGCGGCCAAATTGGTGGCTTTAGACGTTGAACACGACCACCTTCTTGATCAAGGAAAATTAAGCAGTGACGACCAACAGCTTCCCTTATTTCATCGGTCAAAGCGCGAATTTGATCAGGTGTCTGGCATGAGCGACCAAAAAGGATAAAAGCCCAAGGCTGCGCATCTTTAAAAAACGCTTTTTCATCCGCACTTAAAGAAGTAGCGGCAACATCAATTATTCCAGCAGATAACATTTTATTTCCTAATATATGGGGGATAAAACCCCCATCAATTAATTAGCAGGTATACAATTTGCACCCGCAGATTTTGCCTTTGCACAGAATGCAACCACTTCATCACGCGAACCAAAGCCAGTTGCACGAACACGATACCATGTACCCTTTGCACCCAAGTCAGCGGCAACAATTGCAGCATTTCCCTTAAAGCCTTTGGCACGATATGATGCCAATGCTTTTTCCGCTTGGTCTTTAGACGGGAATGAACCCAATTGCGCAGATGAGCCACCAGTTGATTTTGGTGCCTCAGTTTTAGGCGCTGGCGTTGCAATTGGTTTTGGCGCACTAACAACAGGTTTTGGCGCTTCAGCCGCAGGTTTAGTCGGAACAGCCGCGACTTTAGTAGTTGGCGCAGGTGTTGTAACCACAGGTTTTGGCGTAATCGCAACAGGTTTTGTAACCACAGGCTTAGTGGCAGGTGCCGCAACTTGGTTAGCAGGAACCATTGGTTCTTGAGTTGCGCCATTTGCTGCTTGAACTTCTAATGGTGGTGGTTGGGTTCCATCAACTGAATTATAAACCGCTTTATCAAGGTCTTCGCCAGTTGGGCTTACGCCATTAATTGGGGCTTCTTTATAAGTTTCAGTTTGTGATGCAATTTCAGGTGTTGCATCTTTATTAGCCTTATTATTGTTGAAATAAACCCAAACAATTGCCAGAACTACTGCCGCCAGAAGCACCAATGCCGCCAAAATTATCGGCCCACGCGATACACCTTCATCGTCGCCACGCGCATCAAAGGTCATAAAGCCTTCGTCTTCATCATCGTCAAAATCATCAAAATGGTCGTTTTGGTGCCCAGGCATCAATTATTCTCCAAAGTTTTTCGCTTGTTTAGCGAATTTTTTGACTGACGTCAGCAATTTGTCACAAGAATCTGTCAAGATTGAACAGTCGACGATGCTCATCTATGGCAAAATCATCGGTCATACCGGCGATATAGTCGCAAACATGGCGCGCAAGACGCGGCACATCTTTGAAATCTACACTTTGCCAAAGTGGTGGCAGCGTTTCTGGTTCATTCAGAAAGACTTCAAATAGTTCTTTAATGATTCGTCTTGCTTGTGAACGGGCGCGATTGACCTTCCAATGCCTATACATTTTGGCAAACAGGAATTTGCGCAAACTTGCGGCGCGTTCAAGCATTTCATTGGAGAAACCAACCAAAGGCGCGCCAAGATTTCGAACCTCTTCGGCAGATTGTGGTTTGTATTTTTCAATTCGCCTTTGAGATTCTTCAACTAAGTCATTTACCCATGCGCCAATTAAACGACGAATTGCTTCGCCGCGTAATCTTTGCGGGCTTGTATTTGGATATTCATTTCGAACCTGTGCAAAAACTTCGCCAACCCAAGGAACGGCGGCTGAAACTTCTTCGACAGTGAAAATTTCACCATGTAATGCATCATCTAAATCGTGATTATTATATGCAATATCGTCAGCAACGGCGGCAATTTGCGCCTCAACTGATGCATAAGTTGTCAGCAATAAATCAAAGCCTTCATTAAAGTCACGCCAAACAGGTGCAAGGCTTGAATATTCATCCATAGTGGCAATCAAAGGGCCATTATGTTTTACCGTGCCTTCTAAAGTTTCCCATGTAAGGTTTAAGCCATCAAAATTTGGATAAATCTGTTCCATGCGCGTGATAACGCGAATGGTTTGGGCATTATGGTCAAAACCGCCCCAGTTTTTCATTGCTTCATCCAGAATTTCTTCACCTGTATGCCCAAATGGCGGATGCCCAAGGTCATGTGATAAAGCGCAAGCCTCTGCAAGGTCTTCATTTACCTTTAAGCGACGCGCTACGGAGCGCGCAATTTGCGCAACTTCTAATGAATGCGTTAGGCGTGTTCTGAAATGATCGCCCTCGTGAGCCACGAAAACTTGGGTTTTTCCTTTTAAGCGGCGAAATGAACTTGAATGAATAACCCTATCCCTGTCCCGTTCAAATGGGGTACGGGTTTTACTTTCTGCTTCCTGATAACGGCGACCGCGCGATTGGTTTGGATCACTTGCGAAAACTGCCTGCGTTGAAATGTCAAATTTTGCCATTTCCACCTCTCTATAAAAATATATACTTTTATTTTTTAAATTATATACCATATATATAATGCAAATCATTACTTTTTAGTTTGTAAATCATACAAGAAAGCACAAAAAATCAATGAATAACGCCAATTCTGTGGAAAAATTGCATTTAGAATCAAATAATTTTTCCATTTCAGACAAAGCCGCTGCGCGAATTGCGAAATTACTGGCGGAAAATACAAACCAAAAATTCTTTCGAATTGCGGTAAATGCAGGTGGCTGCTCTGGTTTTCAATATGAATTCAACCTTGATGACAAAAGTGATGACCATGATATTATTCTTGAAAAAAATGGCGCAAAAGTTGTTATTGATGATATTTCCCTTGGTTTTTTACAAAATGCGCAGGTAGATTGGGTTGAAGAATTGATAGGTTCATCATTTAAAATTGTTAATCCAAATGCCCGCTCTTCATGTGGTTGCGGTATGAGTTTTTCAGTATGAAAATCGCCTGTTTTAATGTCAATTCAATTAATGCACGCCTTTTAAACGTCCTTGATTGGCTTAAGAATGCACAGCCCGGTGTGGTTTGTTTGCAAGAATTAAAATGCGAAGAACATAAATTCCCACGCGAGGAAATTGAGGCTTTGGGTTATAATTGCCTTGTTCACGGGCAAAAATCTTATAATGGCGTTGCGATTTTATCAAAACTACCAATCGAAGAAGAAAGACGCGCCCTTCCCCTTAATGAAGAAGACGAGCAATCAAGATTTTTAGAGGCAATTATTAGCGCCCCAAATGGTAAGGCAATTCGCGTTATTTGTGTTTATTGCCCCAATGGTAATCCAGTTGATACTCCAAAATTTGATTATAAACTTGCATGGATGGCTAGGTTAATCGCCCATTGCAAAAACCTATTAGAGCTTGAAGAAGCATTCGTTGTTTGTGGTGATTGGAATATTATCCCACGTCCCGAGGATTGCCATGATCCCAAAGCATGGGAAAATGATGCATTATTTCGCGCTGAATCACGTGCAAAATGGCATGAATTATTGAATTTGGGCCTTACAGATAGCTTTATGGCGCTTGATGGGCGCGCGCATCAATATACATTCTGGGATTATCAAGGCGGTGCATGGCCGCGTGATTTGGGCATCCATATCGACACCCACCTTCTAAGCCCGCAGGCCGCAGATTTACTTAAATCCCACAAAATTTGGCGCAATGAACGCGAAATGCCAAAGGCATCGGATCACGTGCCAGTTTCTATTGAACTTGCTCTTTAACTTCACCCGCCTCTATTTGGTGATAAGCATAAGCGCCAACGCAAAGTAAGGCTAAAGAACCAAAAGAGCTTAAGAATGAGAATATAAATTGAAACAATAATGTTCCAATTGTTAGAATTTCATTCCCATTAGCTGGGGCTTTATAGAAAGTGCCAGCGGGCATTATTGCCGAAAACAAGAATGATAATAGTGCTTTCACAAATATTGATGCGATTATGAATAAAGTAACACATAAAATATAAGCACCAACAAAAGACCAAAATTGTTCTTTTGTATATTTATAGGTTTCTTTTATTCCAATTGTATGATTTGCAATTGAAATAACCGCCCAAATACCAAGACGCCCGATAAGAAAAATAACGCCAAGAATAGCAAAAACTGGAAATAAAAAAGCTATGGGTGGGAAAAATACTGCCACAAATGAAATAACAAAACTAATAGCAAAAATAACGCCAAAAATAATTAATGCTATAATCAAATTGCCAAAAATTATATTTTTCTCATCATTGCCAAAACTTAAGCCGTAAAAACCAGTTTCTTGATTTCGAACTAATTTTCGAAGCGCCATAGCGCTTAAAATACCACTGACCAAAATTGCAGTAATGAAGAAACCAAATGTAACAGGTGTATTTATTAGCTTAAGTGCATTGTAAAAAGGCTCTAGGTCAGTGGAGTTTGGGTTTAGTTTTTCAACTGCGGCACTAAATTCCATAATCCCTGTAAATGAAAGCATAATAGTGAATATAAGTGATAATATAGCTGAAATTGCCATAAATTTTATTGTAAATTTTGGGTTTAATTTTGCAAAAGTAAAAATTGAAACCGCAGCGTCAGATGGTGAAAACTTATTTGCCATTTATAATTCCATTTATTTGTTTCAGTTTACCCCCCTAGTAAAAGAAAGTGCAAGTGTATAAATCACCAAATATGGCAAATATGAAAAAAATTAATATTATTGGTGGCGGCCTTGCTGGCTCTGAAGCGGCGTGGCAGGTGGCAAATCTTGGACTTAATGTAAAATTATATGAAATGCGCCCTGTCAGGATGACAGATGCGCACCATAGCCAAAATTTTGCCGAAATGGTTTGTTCAAATTCATTTCGTTCCGATGATTCAGATTATAATGCAGTTGGCCTTATTCACCATGAAATGCGCATGTGTAATTCGCTTATTATGGAATGCGCGGGTGAAAATAAAGTTCCTGCGGGTTCTGCGCTTGCGGTTGATCGTGAAGGTTTTGCACAAAGCGTTACGAATAAAATTGAAAACCACCCAAATATCGAAATCATCCGCCAAGAAGTTACAAATATCGAAGATTTTGGCGATGAATTGACAATCATTGCCACTGGCCCGCTTACATCCGAAAGCCTTGCAAAATCTATTTTGGCAAAATCTGGCGAGGATGAATTATCATTTTTTGATGCCATTGCGCCAATTATCTATAAGGATAGTATCGACTTTTCAAAAGCATGGATGCAAAGCCGTTATGATAAAATTGGCCCTGATGGTGATGGCGCCGATTATATTAATCTTGGCATGGAAAAAGATGAATATTATGCTTTTATTGACGCGCTTTTAGAAGGTGAAAAAGCGGATATAAAACAATGGGAAGGCACGCCATATTTTGAGGGCTGCTTGCCTGTTGAAGTTATGGCAGAACGTGGGCGTGATACGTTGCGTTATGGCCCATTAAAGCCTGTTGGCCTTACAAATCCACATACTGGTAATCGCCCATATGCGGTTGTGCAATTGCGCCAAGATAATAAACTTGGCACGCTTTATAATATGGTTGGATTTCAAACCAAATTAAAACATGGCGCGCAAAGCGAAATTTTTAGAAAAATTCCAGGGCTTGAAAACGCACAATTTGCACGCCTTGGCGGTATTCACCGTAATACTTTCTTAAATTCGCCAAAATTACTTGATACGCAATTACGCTTTAAACCCATGCCAAATATTCGCTTTGCTGGGCAAATTACGGGATGTGAGGGCTATGTTGAAAGCGCGGCATTGGGCCTAATGGCGGGACGCTTTGCAGCTTTTGAGGCACTCGGTAAAGAACTTATACCACCGCCAATAACCACCGCATTGGGTGCAATTCACAACCACGTTACCATTGGTCACTTTAGCGGCAAAAAAGGTATGTTCCAACCTATGAACGTAAATTTCGGCCTTTTCCCTGAACTTGACGAAACTCGCCAAAAAGAAGCCATGAAAGTGCGTGGCAAAGAACGTGAAAAGTCCCGCAAATATCAATTATCACAAAGGGCGAAGGAAGAATTGGCTATTTGGGTTAAAGAAAATTTTTAATCAATTAAATTATGTCGCTTGAATAATTGCAACATTTTATCTTCAAATTTTTCCACTTCTTCTAATTGGGCTTCTTCATTTGATTGATTATAATTTTGCCTAACTTGCATATCCTTCATAAGAATTTGAATTTCCTCATTTATTTTTGCTCTTCTTTCTACTGGAAGGCTTTCTAATTTATTTTTTGCCTGCTGTGCCAATGCAGCAAATGTTGCGTTTTTTTTGTTTCTAGCAACCGCTTTTTCAATTTTTTCTTCACGCATTTTTTTGTGAAATTCTTCATTATAATCATCTAAACTAGTATTTTTATTTTGTTCAATTTTTTGCATGTATTCAGATTTATTACTTGAAATTGAAGGACTTCCAAAACTATAATAGTTTTAAAAAAAACCTCTACCAATTACAAACAATGTAAACATTACCGAGCAACCAAGAATTAAATATGATATATCTATTTTCTTCATTTCAGTCCTCTTATTTGTAACTTTAACGACTTTAAATATAAGTATTTTAAAAATTTCACATTTTTAAATATGTATTTTAAATGTTTTTAAAAAATTAATATTTATGTGTTTTTATTATAAAATATCAAGGTAATACACATGAAATCTTTTTCACAACTTGTTTTCCTAATAATAATACTAGTAAGCATTACTTTAATTACTAGAAAAGATAATACTCAAAGTATTGAAACCGGTCAATTAAGCGCTCGCGTAAGCACAAGCTTTTCTGATGTCCAAGAAAGTCTTAGGAATATGACACCTGAACAATCGGCTGAACTAGATAGAAAAATGTATGAAAATAACGAAGAGCAACAGGCGATGATGCGCGAAAAAGCAACCAAAGTCATGGAAATGCAAGTCGGACTGGTCGAAGCCATTGTTAATGTTAGGAAAAAATCAATGACACCAGAGGAAATTAAATCCGCTGAAGATTACGTTGACCAACAAAAAATCATTATCCGCAGCATGGAAGATGGCGATAAGTTTCAATCTGCATCGCAAGCTATTGCTAGGTAAATAAAGCCGATTTTAATGCATAAAGATTCGCGTAATATTATTTTTGTAATTCTGATTTTTGCGTTATCATTATTAGCATTCGATAAATTTGCATTTCCTAATGACATCGTCCACCAACAAAATAATACTAATTATTTAAATGGTTTTAGCATAGTATCTTGCCTCAAAAGCAATGAATTTATCGACTATATATTGCCTTATGAAATATTTGATAAATCACAAGAGCAAATAAAGTATCGTAAAAACTTAAATCAATTAGTTGAAATCGGCTGTTCAAAAGGCGATAAACCTAACATCACAAGGGGCAATTTAAGAATTGAAAATATTCAACTTGTCTTTAGAATTAAAATAAACGAAATAGATAAAAAAATTGAATTTTACGAAAACATTTCAAAGTATAAAATGCTCAATAAGTATGCAAATGAACGAATAGTTTTATTGACTAATATGAAGCAAATATATTTGGGTATAATTGCAATAAATTCGCCAATAGAAAGCGCCCCCGAATTACAAGGTCAGGAAATTGCAAAAGCCTATATTGCGCTCGAACAACTTAGGAAATAATCACTTCAAAAAGTCGATTTTAACACCCTTTTGTTTGAAATAGCTTTGCATTAATTTGCGCCCTTGGCGGTTATTTTGGGCGATTTTATTTGTATCAAACATTGCGGTTTTTTCACCAGATGCATTCATCGCGTCTTTTAATTCTTTGATACGTGAATCAAGTTCAAGATTATCTTGTTTTAGGCTTTCATAAATTGCATCAATTGCGTTTTGAACAGACATGGAGGGTTAGAACCTGTTAATTAATATAGTGAAATGAGCTAGAAATGGCTTTAGGGTGATGCGGGAAACCGCAGCAATATTGGACATATTCCAAGGTTTTCCGTGCCGCCATAAAGCCATTTCTAGCTCACCCTTTGGGCTTGATTTAAAAAAAAATCAAGTCTCACTTTATTAATTTGCAGGTTCTAACCTCTTATTCCTTATATTCTTTGTTTCTTAGCAAGCGCCCTTGTTCTTTTTTCCAATCGCGGTCTTTGGTTGCGTCGCGCTTGTCATGGGCTTTTTTACCTTTTGCAAGCGCAAGCTCTATTTTGGCAAGACCTTTATCTGAAAAATATAATTTAAGCGGAACCAAGGTTCGCCCTTCACGCTCAATTGCGCCCACTAATTTATTGATTTCTTTAGCGCGTAAAAGCAATTTTCGCGCACGCCTTGGGGCATGGTTAAATTGTGAAGCGGGGGCATATTCGGGGATAAAAGAATTTATAAGATAAATGCCGCCATTTTCATAAGAAGCATAGGATTCGGCAATATTGGCGCGCCCAAGCCTAAGTGACTTAACCTCAGTCCCCGTAAGCATGATGCCTGCTTCATATGTATCTTCAACTTCAAAATCAAAGCGCGCACGGCGGTTTTCGGCAATTAATTTGCGTGCCGCCATACGTGCATTTTGTTTCTTCTGATCTGCTGACATTATAATCCCGCGAGTTTCATCGCTTCTTTAACAGCTTTTTTCGAAGCATCAGACAATTCAACCAAAGGAAGGCGCACATCAGGTTCACAAAGCCCAAGTTCCGCCATTGCATATTTTACAGGGACAGGATTTGGTTCAATGAATAAAGCGCGCTGTAAGTGGTCAATTTTTTGATTGATTTCACGTGCCCCCGCAAAATCACCTTTTGCCAAATGATTTTGCATATTTGAAACTGTTTTAGGTAATAGATTTGATAAAACCGATACTGCGCCTACTGCGCCATAGGCGGCAAAACCAAGCGCAAGATTATCATCACCCGCCAAAATGTTAAATTCAGGCTTACATAGCGCTTTATGTAATGCGGTACGTGATGGGTCGCCCGTTGAATCTTTTAATGCCACAACATTTTTATGTTTTGCAATTTCACCCATAGTTGCAGGCAAAATATCAACATTTGTGCGCCCCGGAATATTATAAACCACAATTGGCAAATCCACTGCACCTGCAAGGGCGTTGAAATGGGCAATCAAACCTGCTTGATTAGGTTTATTATAATAAGGCGCAACAATTAACGCACCATCTGCGCCAAGTTTTTTAGCAACTTGCATGTGTTCAATCGCCGCCACAGTATCATTAGAACCACAACCAGCGATAACAGGCACTTTTCCTTTTGCAACTTCAATTGCAAGTTCAAAAACGCGCCAATGTTCTTCATCATTAAGGGTTGCACTTTCGCCAGTCGTACCAACTGGAACAATGCCATGAATACCTTCTGAAATTTGGCGCTCAACTAGTGATTGAAAGCACTTTTCATCAACTTTTCCATTTTTAAAAGGCGTGATTAATGCAGTTATTGAGCCTGAAAAATTTGGAATATTATTTGACATTTTTTTTCCTCAAAAAATCGTCGATTGATGAAATATGAAATATAAATTGGAATAATACCAATTCAATTCGCAAATAGTCCATATTTGTAATTTTCGCTATAGGCACAACTAACATTATTTTAATTTAAAGGTCGCTTTTTAAACACATCAATGAATAGACTATTGTTCCAATATGACAATGCTGGGTTGATTGGAAGTGCAAACGCCTGTTAAACTTGATGCCTATGGAGTTTTTAATGCAAAAGCAAAAAGTAAAAAAATACAATTTGGGTGCAAATATTTCTTTTTTGACTTTATCAATCGTATTTTCTTCAAGCCTTGCTTATGCACAAGATAAACCAAATGAAAATATTCCAACACCCGTAAATGTTACACCAAGTGTGCCAACACCTGTCAAAGTTGACTTTGACAGTGACGAAGAAATTGTTCCTATTGTTGAACAAATCCCGCAAAATGACAATCAAGCATTAGTATGGGGCTTGCGTGCGGCAAAAGATAGAAAATGGTCAGAAGTTCGCCGTTTAATGACCTATGTAAAAGATAATAATATAAAAAATGCGCTTGAATGGTGCATAATTTCAAGTGAAAATAATGATGCAGACTTTAGCGAAACGTCACAGGCATTAACCAACCTTATTGGTTTTCCGCAAATGCGCGATGTTCGTATAAGACTTGAAAAGAATATTGAAAATTATGGTCTATCAAACAAAGATAAGATAAATTTTCTAACCCGCAAAGAAGCGATTATCAATAATGATGGCCCCATTTCTGGCGAAGGCCAAATGGCACTTGCATGGGCATTATTAAATGATGGAAATAGCGATTTAGCGCGTAAATATGCATCAAATGCTTGGCGCAAATATCGTTTTGATTCAGCATTACAAAGTAAATATTTTTCACGCTTTGCAAATCTTTTGACCACACAAGACCATGATGAACGTGTAAATTTGCTTTTATGGCTTGATAAACAAAGCCAAGCTAGGGATTTGCTTCCCTATGTTTCTGAACAAATGCGAATTAATGCCAATTTACGCCTTGGTATTGTCAATGATGAAGGTGCGGTTTTATCGGGGCCTAGCCTTTCAGATCTGGGCATTACTTATGAACGCATTAAACGCCTAAGAAAAGCAGACCATGATAGTGAGGCATTGGATTTATTGGCATCAACCAATTGGTCAAGCCTTCCAGAAATAGCGCAAGAAGATTTATGGGAAGAAAGACGCCGCCTTCTTATTGAGGCCATACGTTCAAAACGTTGGAATGATGCTTATAAAATAGTCTCTCAACATGGTTTAAACTCTGGCGCAAAAGCTGCAGAAGGTGAACAGATTGCGGGTTGGGTTGCCCTTCGTTTTTTAAACCAACCACAAATTGCACTTAAACATTATCAGCGTTTCGACACATTGGTTTCAACCTCAATGTCAAAAGCGCGTGGATATTATTGGCAAGGGCGCGCTTATGAAGCACTTGGACAAGATGAAAATGCCAATAATGCCTATATGAAAGCTGCAAATTATTCGACTTTTTATTATGGTCAATTGGGTGCGGCGCGCCTTGGTCAAAGGCTTAATAGGCCTGCGATTTTGAATTTGCCGCCTGATTTGGTTGCAAGTGCGCAAGACCGTGCAATGCTTAATTCGCAACCAATGATGAAGATTGCACGTGCTTTGAATGAAATTGGGGAACGTGATTTATTCGTAAAATTTGCCTTCTCGCTTGATGATGTACTCACCACAAATGGGGAGCATCAGGCATTAAGTGAATATGCACGCCAAAATGGTGAAAACCTTGTTGGTATTCGTGTTGCAAAAGCTGGCCTTAATCGCGGTATATTGGCAACCGAAGCCGCCTTCCCTTTAATTTCTATCCCGCGCCTTGTCGGCTATCATCAGGCAGAAGACGCCTTCTCCTTGGCAATTACCCGCCAAGAAAGCGAATTTAATGAACGTGCACGTTCAAAAGTTGGTGCACTTGGGCTTATGCAATTCATGCCTGCAACTGCGGCAACACAGGCGCGCAAAATGGGCGTTGATCACCAAACTGCATGGCTAACGGCAAGGCCACAGCATAATTTAATGCTTGGTTCTGCGCATCTTGCGGATTTGGTTGATAATTTTTATGGCTCTTATATTCTAACTATTATTGCTTATAATGCTGGCCCTGGACGTTCTATAAAATGGATTGACACTTATGGTGAAATTCGTGGTGGCACAGATGTTGATAAAATAATCGACTGGGTTGAAATGATACCTTTTTCTGAAACCCGCAATTATGTTCAAAGGGTATTGGAAAATATGCAAGTTTATCGTGCACGCCTTAATAATGGTAGTGCGCAAATCAACATATTAAACGATCTATCACGCGGCGTTAAACCTCCGCCAACCTTCTCAATAAAAATTATGCCGGGTGCCTATAGCGAAGGTGGGCCAGTTGAAGAACCAAAACCAAATAAAGACCCTGAAAAAGATTTAGAACAATAATTATGCGGCAATATAAACCCAAGTTTCAACGCCTGAAATAGTCGTTACTTTTTGGCGTTTATAATCGTCCACTTCATAATTATCCGCGATTTTTAGCTCTTCTTTGGTTATTTCAAATATTGTGCCATCAATTGTGTCTTCATCATTACCCGTGTAAATCATAATATCATGGACATTTTTTCCACTTTTAGAAATCACATCAATGTCAGTTATTTCAACTTTATCAAGGCGATAACCACTTATTTTATCCGAGGAACCATGCAATAAACGCCCAAATGATGCGATTTGGACATTTTTTTGGCGCAAAGTACCATATGAAAAAAGTTTTTCTTTCTCTTGTGTCATTTGCAACCTCCTTTCAATTGAATAAATAGTAATTACCAAAATAGTCTATATGGCAACATAATATTTTGAAATTTAAATATATGCGGCAATGTGACACAAAATAATTGCCTTTTCATTTGAATGAAAACATGCCTACATTTTATTCATACACTTAAATTAATTAGCAATATTCTTTACAATTATGTGACATTTCAGTGAATAAATAGCCATAAATTCAACTGTTTACCCCACATTAAAACTTGAATTCTATTTACTCGGCAGTAAGGAGAATTCAACGATGCCGTTACGTAATATAATTAATAAAATTACGCCAATTTCCGAAGATGCTACTGGCGAAGAAGTTCAAAATTTTTTTACAAAAAATATTTCGCTACGCGCAATTCCGATTAAAGATAAAAAAAATAATATTATCGGCATAATTGAACGTTCATCATTCCTTAGGGCATTATCAGGCGTATTTGGCAGAGACATATATTCAAAACGGCCAATAAAACCATTAATAAATGGCGATTTTCTTCACTTAGACGTCAATGATACAATTGAACTATCTGCACGTAAAATTACCGATACAAAAGATTTTGGAAACTCTTGTTGCGTGCTTGTATTTGATGCCCATAATTTTCATGGCATTATAGACATTAATGACATATATAAAAAGCTTGCTGAAGAAGCAATAAATAAGGCAAATGCATTACAAATTGCAAAAGAACACCTGCAAAATGCACTAGAGTCAAAGTCAAGATTTCTAGCAACAGTAAGCCATGAAATAAGAACGCCACTTAATGGGATAATTGGGATGGCACAAGCATTATTGAAGAATGGCGATACACAATCAAAATTTATGTCTCAAACAATACTTGATTCAGGGCAAATCCTCAAGCGTGTGGTCGATGACTTACTTGATATGTCAAAAATTGAAAATGGTAAGTTTGACTTTGCTTTCTCAACTGTAAATTGCCACAAGATATTAAATGATATCCACAATACCTATCACGAGAATGCCAAGGAAAAGGGGATTAATTTAATTCTAAACATAGATGAAAGTGCAAATATTGACTTTAAAACCGATGAAATACGCTTAAAACAAGCAATTTTAAACATTGTAAGTAATGGCATAAAATTCACCCAAGTTGGAAGCGTCACAATAAATGCTGTAGTTAATAGTGATGAAATCCTTGAAATCAGAATTATAGATACCGGAATTGGAATAAGTGATAATTTCAAAACTAAAATTTTTGATGCGTTTGAACAAGAAGATAATTCAAATTCACGCGGTTTTGGTGGCTCCGGCCTTGGACTTTCAATTGCAAAAAACATTATTAATAAACTAGGCGGAAAAATATATTTAGATTCAAAAATAGGACACGGAACTATATTCACCGTTCTACTTCCTATTGAAATCACAAAAGAAGAGAATTTGTATGAAAATCAAATTCATATTGCCGCTATGGAACAAGAACATATAAAAATCCTTGCCGCAGAAGATAATCAAACTAATCAAAACGTTTTAAAAACACTTTTAAGTGAATTTCCAATTGAAATTACCTTTGCAAATAATGGTCAAGAAGCAATTGAAATTTGGAAAACAATGCCTTTTGATTTAATTTTAATGGACTTACAAATGCCAATCATGGATGGCATAAGCGCAGTAAAGAAAATAAGAGAAATTGAAATTATCAATAAACTGACACCAATTCCAATACTTGCATTATCTGCAAATGCAATGGATAACCACCGCGAAGAGACTATGAAATCAGGCTTTAACGGGCATATTGCCAAACCAATAATGATTGAAGAACTTCTTGAAGCAATCATAAACTCGCAAAATAATTGCGAGCAACAACAAGAATATATTTACTCTAACGCTTAAAATTCCTCAAATATGAAAAAACAATCATGAATTGGGCTATTATATAGGTAAACATGATTGCAAAGTCGAAAAACGGCATTTTTACAATGAATTTATTTATCGCAATCATTGAATCTGAGGAGATAAATAAGACAACCCCGTAAAACAAAATTGCCCAATTCATGCGTGAAAATTTTTCACGCGCGATAATTGTAGAATAATAAAGCATACAAAGGATAAAAGCATAAGCGATGATTGGTATAAAAAATCCGCCTGCTTTTTCATGTGACATTTTCAACAAATATGCCGCCCAGCCAAGCATTGGCAAGGTTGCCAATATTATTGGAATTGAGATTTTAAAACCAATATTCTTTAGGTTTAAACTTATATAGAAACAATGCGCACTTAAAAATGCTAAAAGGCCAAAAATAAAGAAATTCGAATTTATTGATTGCAATCCAAGCAATAGATCGCCAATCCAAGAGAAGAATAATGCTAAAAATAAAAGCTTCTTATAAGCCTTATCTATATCATTGAACCAAAGCCAAGCCGCCAAAGCAGGTATAAGGGCGATTTTGCTTAAAAATGAAACCTCTGGCATTTGCCCCATAAATAAATGTACGGCAGCTATGATAAAGTATAAAACTAGGAATAGGTGTTTTTTCTCAAAATGCATTTAATATGCATAGCGCGCCTTTAATATGACTGCAACGTCATAATTCAAAGATTTTAATTAGTTGGTTTTTGTACGCTTTGCCTCATTCTTTCTTTGTCCTTCTCATAGACATCTGGCCTAACCATTTTCCATATTACAAACCAATAATAAATACCACGTTTTGGCATTGCTAAATTACTTGTATCCCTAAGTTTTATGAACCAATCGTCTTTTTGCCCGATGAATACTGATGTAATATAATCTTCTTGATTATTCACAAATGCCTTTGCCAATGTGCCTTCAAAAATTTTAAAATCAGAAAATTTCGCCCGATTTGGAATAGTTTCCATTTCAAGAGGTGGCGGCATTTCTACCAAATTATCACCTCGCATCATTTTAATTGACATTACTGCCATATCTAATTCTGCTTGAATTGATGAACCTGGTCTTTTGTAGGCGTAATAAGTTGAAGTTCCGAATGAAGAAATCAAATTGCAAGCAATATCAGTTGCTTTTCCATTTTCTTCTTCATAAACCTTAATCTCAATTTTATCATCTAGCCCTGCAGTACAAGCAAAACCAGCTTCTTTGAATAGAATATCGACAAATACCCCATCGCCCATAGTTACGTCACTGATTTTAACATCAAGTGAGTTTTTGGCAGTTTCCCCAGCAATTTCAATGGCTTCTTTTGCGCGCTTTAATAATTCACCTTTATTACCAGCGAATACGGGGGTATTTGAAAAAACACCCAATAAAACAATTACAAATAACAAAATAATTTTATTGGATGTTTTTTTCATATCTTATTTTCCGCGAACAAGGTTTTCATAAGAAACAACCAAGTCTTCACAAATGCGCCCTGGTTGATAATGAATTCCGGCAATCTCTTTAACTGGTGTTACTTCAGCGGCAGAGCCAGTTGTGAAGCATTCGCTAAAATTGCCCAATTCTTCTGGTTCAATTTTGCGCTCAACTACTTCATAGCCTTTTTCTTTGGCAATTTTGATAACGGTTTGGCGTGTAATACCGTTTAAGAAACAATCAGGGGTTGGTGTGTGGATTGCGCCATCTTGAACAAAGAAAATGTTCGCGCTTGTCGCCTCTGCAACCTGACCGCGATAATCAAGCATTAGGGCATCGGCATAACCTTCCGCTTCGGCGGCATGTTTTGATAAAGTACAAATCATATAAAGCCCCGCAGCTTTGGCATCATGCGGCGCAGTATTTGGCGCAGGGCGTTGCCATTTTGCGCGGCCCATACGAATGCCCGTCATTTTATCGGCATAATAATTACCCCAATCCCAAACCGCAACCGCAGTATGGATTGTGTTTGATTGTGCAGAAACGCCCATCATTTCCGAACCGCGCCACATAACAGCGCGAACATAGCAATTTTCAAGACCATTTTTGGCCATTGCTTCTTTTTTTACATCATCAATTTGCTCTGCGGTGCATGGCGCTTTCATGCCAAGAATATTAGCAGAATTAAGCAAACGATTTGAATGGCGATGACCTTCAAAAATAGTTCCATTATAAGAGCGTTCGCCTTCAAAGACGCTTGAACCATAATGCAGCGCATGTGTTAGAATATGGACTTTTGCCTCGCGCCAAGGAACAAAACTTCCATCCATCCAAATCCAGCCATCACGATCATCATACGGAACAAAACTCATAACTTAACCTATTTTACATACTTATTTTGATTTTAGTGAAAACATCTATTGAACCTGTTGAAAAAAAATCGCAATATTTTTTCAAATATTATGACAGCTATTCACCCTTTTAAACAAACATCACCCGACCCCCTTGCCTATTCGCGTCTTTTTTTACGCGATGAGGAGTTGCAACTTGCGCTTGCGGCTCTTTTTGAGGCAGTTAGCGCTATAAAACTTGCGGGTGAAAAATCACGCGCTAATTGCGGTTTATCATGGGCAGAAACTAAAACCCTTTTAAGCCTTGGTGCAAAGCCTGATAGTGTTATGAATTTGGGGATAAGACTTGCGGTTACCAAGCAAGCCTTAACCAAAACCCTTCGTAAACTTGAACAAGATGGGCTTTTACAGCGAATTGAAGATAAGGTTGATAAAAGACGTAAAATCATGTCATTAACAGCAAAAGGTCGCGAAATCGAACATGAAGTAACAAAACAAATGCGTATTTTTCTTACCCGCGCCTATAAACAGGCAGGTGCAGAAGCGGTTATTGGCTTTGACCAAGTTTTGTGGTCAATATTGGGTTAGGTGAAATATATGGATAGTGGCGTAAATATTCTTGTTGTTGACGATGATGATCGTATTCGCGAACTTTTAAAGCGTTATTTAAAATCCCAAGGCCTTAATGTTATAAGCGCAAAAGATGCTGCCGAAGCGCGCAAATTAATCGATATGATTGAATTTGAACTTATCATCCTTGATGTAATGATGCCGGGTGAAGATGGTGTTTCATTGACTTCTGCAATCCGCCTTGAACGCGAAACACCAATATTATTGCTTACCGCACGTGGCGAACCATCAGATAGAATCGCAGGATTATCTGCGGGCGCGGATGATTATTTACCAAAGCCATTTGAACCAGAAGAATTATTGCTTAGAATCAAAAACATCTTAAAGCGTATAAAGCCTATGCCTGTTTCGCCAATTCTAAAATTTGGGGACACAAATTATGATTCTAATCGCGAAGAATTAAGGCGTGATGGCGAATTAATTCGCCTTACAGAATCAGAAAAGTCATTGATGCGCGAATTATCAGCGCGAATTGGCGCAACGATTACACGCGAAGAATTGGCAAGAAAGGCAGGTGTTGCAGCCGATAGATCTATCGATGTGCAAGTAACCCGCCTTCGCCGCAAACTCGAACCATCATCGTCCGAGCCGCAATATTTGCAAACCATACGTGGCCTTGGCTATAGATTAGCCCCAGACCTATGATTTTTATGCAGGTTGAAGATTAACCGCAGAAGTTTTGCCGCGTTGATCAGTTTCAAGTTCGTAAGAAACTTTTTGGTTTTTTTCCAAAGTGCGAAGACCTGCGCGCTCAACAGCTGAAATGTGAACGAAAGCATCTTGGCCTGCGCCATCAGGAGCGATAAAACCATAACCTTTGTCGGAATTGAAGAATTTTACTGTACCAGTAATCATTTTGTTTGTCCTTTAAACAATCATTATCCACCCGCGAAATTACGGGTTTGTATTCGTATGGAGATAGTAGGGAGCAAACAAACCAAAACTGGCGAGATTTCCTTATCAGGCCATTTCGATTTGGTCTTATACACAAAATGAATAAAAATTGCAAACACCTAGTGCTAGAAACACAATGATAGAAGAAAAACAAAGACTAAAGAGAAAAATATTGAAATTAAACTTGTAAAACCTCTATTTTCAGTTATAAATTTAACTATATAAGTAATTGAAAAGGGTGTTTTAAAATGACAACAAATGATAAAGAATTAATTTTAAAATCTATGCTATCATCAAATTATCAATACCGTGCAGCATTATCAATTATTATGTCACAATTTTTAGTATTCGCGCTTTTAAGTTTAGGATTTAAAAGGGTTGAATATGGATCAATAATTTTGGGTGTAATTGCAATAACAGGCCTAATTGGTGGCTTATTTTTATATTTTCGCGCTGTCAATTTTAAGTTGTCTGAACCGAAATTTAAAATCTATCGCGATTTGATAGAATAATATTTTCAATTACAAGTTTAAACTGAATTATCGCTTTCAATAGTTATTTTTCGGCTTTAATATCAAAAAATGTTCTTTGATAAGCGAAAGCGCCTGAAAATTCATATTAGCCTGTCTAAATGGACACCGCGTGGGCTTTTTGCGCGTTCTTTGCTTATTATTGTTTTGCCAATTGCAATTATGCAAATCCTTGTAACTTATTTGTTTTTTGATTTGCATTGGGGGCAGGTTTCGCAATTTCTATCTGAATCTGCGGCGGGCGATGTGGCTTATATAACCAAATCTTATACCGATGCACCAAATCCGCAAAACCTTGCCCATTTACAAAAAGAGGCACAGGATAAATTACGCCTTTCACTTGCATTACAAGAAAATGCACAACTTCCGAAAGATATAAGGCGCGCCAAAATTCCCGCTTATGATCGAACTTTGCGACATGCGCTTTCGGCATCTTTAAAGCAAGAATATTGGTTTGATACCACGCGCTACCCTGATTATGTTGATATTAGGGTAAAGGTTCCGCAAGGGGTTTTGCGATTTTTGGCATATCGGGATAGAGTTTTTGCATCAACTGGTGGAATTTTTATTCTATGGTTAGTTGGTGCAACCATTATGCTGGCGGCGGTTTCGGTTCTATTCATTCGCAATCAAGTTCGCCCAATTGAACGGCTTTCTGAGGCCGCCGAAAGTTTTGGACTTGGTGAAAAGGTTGATTTAAAACCAGCAGGTTCACGCGAAATTCGCCGCGCCACACAGGCTTTTTTGGATATGCGCGCCCGTATTAATCGCCATATTGAACAAAGAACCAATATTTTAGCGGGTGTATCGCATGATTTGCGCACCCCCCTTACCCGCCTTAAACTTGAACTGGCAATGATGCCACAAAGCGAGGATTTGGATCATGCCAAGCAAGATATAAAGCAAATGGAAGAAATGCTTGATGAATATCTTGATTTTGCGCGCGGGCAATGGGCCGAAGAAACCGAAAACTTCAATATAAAACCAATTTTAGAAAGCGTTTTCAAAGATGTTTCGCGCAATCATGATAATATCAAACTTGATGAAAATATCGAAGATTGCCAAATCGTGGGGCGTGAAACCTCTTTAAAACGTGCGATAAATAATCTTATTTCTAATGCGCTTCATTATGGCGAAAATGTTATTATTTCGCTTGAAAAGGGTGATAAATTTGCCTTTATCAATATTGATGATGATGGCCCAGGGATTGCGCAAAATGAAATTGATTTTGCCTTAAATCCGTTTTCGCGCCTTGATAGTGCGCGCAACCAAAACCAAAAAGGCGTTGGCCTTGGATTATCAATAGCGCGCGATATTGCGCGCTCTCATGGCGGGGAATTATTATTATCCAAAAGCCAAATGGGCGGCCTTAAGGCAAGTTTACGTTTGCCTTTACTTGCCTAATTCCCTCGACCTATCTGCACAGGCATCAACGGCTTTTTTGATGATTTTTTCAAAGGCGTCATTTTCGTTAAACGCTTCAATTGCCGCTTGGGTTGTGCCATTGGGGCTGGTTACTTCTTTGCGAAGGGTTTCGGGGTCGCGCCCTGATTGTTTCATCAACATTGCCGCGCCATAAATGGTTTCAAGGGCAAGTTTTTTTGCCTGCGCCTCCTCTATACCCTGCCCCATTCCTGCTTTCGCAAGCATTTCGGCAAAAAGAAAAATATAAGCGGGGCCAGAACCGGAAATAGAGGTTAGACCATCAATCTGCCCCTCATTTTCAAGGCGAACTACTTCACCAAGTGGCGCAAGAAGGCTTTCAATTGTGGCATAATCATCGGCATTAAAAGCATTATTACCAATAATACCAGTTACCCCTGCCCCAATTTGCCCCGGTGTATTTGGCATTGCACGGCAGATTTTTTTTGACGGGCATGATGATGCAATCTTATCAATACCAATTCCCGCCATTATGGATAGGATAATTGAATTTTCATCGCTAATTTGCGCCAAAATATTATCAATAATATCGCCAAACATTTGCGGCTTTACCGCAATCATTACAATATCAAAGCCCTTTGATGGGTATGGATTATAATGCCATTTGGCTAATTCAAGTTTGTTTTGCCATTCTTCACTAAGAATTGGATCAAATAATGATATTTCTAAATCAAGTTTTTGATTTATCCAACCTTGCATCATGGCCTGCCCCATGCGACCACCGCCGATAAGGGCAATTTTCAAAGCCATTATGCTTCACCCGAAGTTTCGAATAATGCGGCCTGCGCTGCTTGTTGCGGGGTTTTGCCAGCCCATAAAAGGAAATTGAAGGCAGGATAAAAACGCTCACACGCCTCGGCGCCTGCTGCCATAATTGCCGCCATTTCTTGCGGTTCTGGGTCAGGGCGACCAATAAGACTTATGACATGACGCCAAACAATATTTTCTTCAATTGAGGAAATTTCAAAATGACCAAGCCATAGGGTTTCATTCAAAATGCTAATTAAAGATTGAACATCAACGCGGCGCTGATTTGGAACTTTTTGTTCAAAAATATAAGAAAGCGCGCATGACGATTTATCATCACGAAGTGCAAAAATACCATGCATTTCAGTGTATGTCGTTGCCGATGAAAAATGGATTTCACCATCAACGCGCTCATAAGGACGAGATTGGGACATTAAAACCGCTTCGACACTATCCAAAGTTTCGCCAGTTTCAAAAATATCCTCATTAATCATCATTATATTTCTATGCCCCCATAGTTCGATACGAACTAAAAATGATTCCATTATAAACCCAAAAAGGTTTTGCATAATAAAGAAATTAAGCGTCGATTTGACACAATAATTCTGTCATCGGGGCATAGTGCAAAAATTGCGCCCCAAATAATTTAGTCTGTCTTGTTTGATTTTTTTGCTTTTGGCGCGCTTAATTCGCTTACTAAGGCTTCCAATTTTTCGACGCGCTCTAATAAAATGTCGTATTCGTCGCGGCGAACTAAGTCCATGTCCGCGATAAAGCGTTCCATTTGTGAATTAAAAAAAGTGCGTGCTTCTTCGCTCACGCCTTGTGCGACACCGGCTGCACTATTGGCAAGTTTCGCAATGTCGTCAAAAAAAGGATGTCTTGTTTGCATGTTTTAAGGCTAACACAAAAAGAACAATAAATCTACAAATTGTACAGAAAGTTTTTATCCTTTGCATAAACCATACATTAATCATGTTTAAATTTCATGTATTTTAGCGTGTTCATAAGTTAAAATTCTGTATAAAATTTATGCAATTATAGATTGTTATTAATTACTTTTATAACATTCAATGACTTTAGCTGTAACGAAAAACCTAACAAGATAAAATTATGCAATTTATGAATTAACGCAACAGAATGTGTTTTCAATATTATTAATTCGCGCTAATAAGAAATTATGTTTGATATTGCCATACCTGCCCCACATATTAATCCAATTGCCTTTGAAATTCCAAAATTCCATATATTTGATTGGTCGATTGGCCCATTAGATATAAGATGGTATGCACTTGGCTATATTGCGGGCATTATAATTGCATGGAATATTTTGGCCTATTTGTCGAAAAATGGTAAAATTTGGGGCAAAGAAATTGCGCCTTTTAATACTGAAAATGTCGATGATTTCATTTTTTATGCAATTTTAGGAATTTTATTAGGCGGGCGCCTTGGATATGTATTTTTTTATGCCCCGCAAATGCTATTGAACCCTATTTCAATCCTTAAAACATGGGAAGGTGGAATGTCTTTTCATGGTGGTATTTTGGGGGTTGCAATCTCTGTTTTTTGGGTTTCAATCTCTAAAAAAGTAAAATTTTTAAGCCTTGCCGACGCGGTAGCCCTTGCATCACCAATTGGGATTGGGATTGTGAGGATTGCAAATTTCATAAATCAAGAATTATGGGGCCGTGTTACCGACGTACCATGGGCATTTATTTTTGAAACCGATGAAAAACAATTACCACGCCACCCAAGCCAATTATATGAATCAATTTTTGAAGGCTTTTTGCCGTTTATTATTTTGTATATTGCAGTTTTTAAATTCAAATCATTACAAAAGAATGGCTTAACCGCAGGGATTTTCCTTTGCCTATATTCGATTGCGCGTATTAGCCTTGAAAACTTCCGTGAACCTGATGCAGGCTTAATATTCGGCTTTACGCGCGGCATGGTTTACTCAATCCCTTTATTGCTTTTAGGGATTGGGTTTATTTTAAATTCATTGCGTAAAAAGGAAGTGACCATCTAATAATGTCACTACTTGATAAAATTACGCGCCATATTCAGCATACAGGCCCAATGGGCATTGCTGAATTCATGATGCTTTGTCTTTATGATGATGAATATGGATATTATAAAAACCATAGACCAATTGGCGCCGATGGCGATTTTATAACTGCCCCTGAAATAAGCCAAATGTTTGGTGAAATGATTGGGATTTGGGTAATTAGCGCCTATCAAAATCTTGGCGCGCCACAAAAATTTCGCCTTATAGAATTTGGTGCAGGGCGCGGTACATTATTAAAAGATGTAATGCGTGTTTTAAAATCGCAAAATATTGACGATGCCGCGCAAATTGAAATTGTCGAATCAAATCATGAACTTCGAGAATTACAAAAATCCACTTTAATCGGATTTGCGCCTATTTGGCATGATGAATTTGTAAATATTCCCAAAAATGAAATTCCAATAATCCTTATTGCTAATGAATTTCTTGATTGTTTTCCAATTCGCCAGTTTGTAAGGCTTGAAAAAGGGTGGCATGAAAAATTGATTGGAATTGGTGAAAATGTCCTTGAATTTGGCTTTGGACCAAAACTTGCGGCTTTGCCAAAAAATGCAAATGAAGATGATAAAATTGGAACAATCGTTGAAGATGCAATTGGCATTGAAAGTTTTTTTGCAACCTTAAGCGAGATTTTTGAAAACACTTCTGGCCATGCACTTTTCATTGATTATGGGCATTTTGGCGATGAAAATGGTGACAGTTTTCAGGCTTTATACAAACATCAAAAATCAAACCCGCTGGAAAATTTAGGTCAAAGTGATTTGACCGCGCATGTGAATTTTGCCCAAGTTGAGCAATATGCAATTGCAAATAATTTTGTAATTAATGGCCTTGATACACAACGTGAATTATTGATTGCCCTTGGAATTGAGGCACGGGCACAGAATTTAATGCAACAAAACCCAACAAAAACACAAGAAATTTCAAACTCCCTCAAAAGACTTATTGACCAATCGGCAATGGGTGAATTATTTAAAGCAATCATTATTTCAAAAGATCCAATTTCATGAGTGAACTTTTAATTGTTGGCGCGCAAAATCTTGAAAACCTTACTGGTATCAAGCATGGCTTCTTTGGGCGCAAAGGTGGAACTTCTACTGGAATTTATGCATCTTTGAATTGCGGTTTCAGCTCTAATGATAATCCGAAAAATGTTAAACAAAATCGTCAAAAAGTTTGTGATTATTTTGGTGTTGAATTGGGAAATTTACTAAATCCATATCAAATACACTCAAATATTGCCCAATATATTGACGAACCATTTCGCAAAGATGGGCCACGGGTTGATGCTTTTGTTACCGGTAAAAAAGGAATTGCAATTGCAATCTTAACTGCCGATTGTGCACCTGTTCTCTTTGCCGATGAAAAAAATGGAATAATTGGCGCCGCACATGCAGGTTGGCAGGGTGCGTTTAATGGCGTACTTGAGAATACAATTGATTTAATGATCGAAAAAGGCGCAATGGTTGAAAATATCAAAGCCGCCATAGGCCCATGCATTGACCAAGAATCATACGAAGTTTCGCAAGAATATTATGATAGATTTATAGAACAATCACAAGATAATATACAATTTTTTAATGACGCAATTGAGCCGCAAAAATATCAATTTTCACTAAAAAAATATTGCGCTTCGCGTCTTGAAAAAGCGGGCATAACTAACATTGAAATATTAAAACATGATACATGTGCTCTGGAAAATGATTTCTTCTCAAACCGTCGCCGCAACAAAGCTGGCGAACCAGATTATGGCCGCAATATAAGTGTTATCATGTTGGAATAAATGCAAAACCACCCATTACGCACAATTTTAACCGATCTATTCCACGAACGTGCTTTGCCCGTATTAAAAGCACCCCTTATTTTGCGCTGCTGGTTGGTAATGGTTGATGATGACGAAAGGGGCATAGAATTAGCAAACCTCAGGGAAATTGCCCCTGAAGCGCAAAAAGGAAAAGATGGAGGGCTTTTCCAAATTATAAATGAAAAAAACGGCCTTATTTTCGAACGTCATGGCGAGTTTTCAACATATTTAATGTATCAATGTTTTGAAACTGATGAACAAGATGGAATCATTGATGCGTTTGACAATCTAAAAAATCCTTGGATTGAAAATGCTCCTGGCAACTTATTTAGAACAATTGAAATTGATGTCTATAATGAAGATATTGCCCCCGAGATTTTTGAAAAAACAATGAATCTACAACAGGCAGTAAGTTGTAAAGTTTTTCATAAACGCGCAAGGCTTTGGACTGATTTTCGCGCAACACATAAAGGTGCGGGCCGCGTTATTATTCAAGATTTTGGCCTTAAAAATGACGAATTATCGCGCCTTTTGCAAAGTGTAATTGAAATTGGAAATTATCGCAAACTTGCACTTTTGGGCTTTTTACCTGCACGTGAACAATTGGGCGCAATAAAAAAATATGAAATTCAATTAGGTGAAATCACCAAGCAATTAATTGACCCGCAAGTTTCAGAAATAGAGATACAACGCGAACTTGCCCAAATTTCAGCCGAGATTGAAAAACGTATACATGATACACGCTTTCGATTTGGCGCAACTGAGGCTTATTATAGAATCACCAAAGACAGGCTTGAAACCATTAATGAAAGCGCTGTCTTTGGATATTCAACTATGCGCGAATTTATTGAGCGCCGACTTACGCCTGCTATGCGAACAGTTGAAGCTGCATCCAAAAGACTTGATGATATTTCGGCACGAATTGGACGTGTGAATGATTTATTACGAACAAAAATTTCAACTACAATCGAAACACAAAACCAAGATTTACTTCACGCAATGAATGAACGCCAAAAAATTCAAATGAAATTATCTGAACTTGTTGAAGGTCTTTCAGTATTTGCAATTTCTTACTATATTTGGAGTTTGGCTAAATATATTATAGAAAGCATTTTTGGAGAACATAGCGAACAAATACATAAATTTTATGGGTTTATTATTATTGGAATTTTGATTTGCGCTTATATTTTAATTCATGGTGTAAAGCGAAAAATTTCCAAAGGTAAAAATAATAAATAGCTGTATTTTACGTTTAAAATCCACACAAAGCCTTGCCCTTTTTACCAACAAGAATTAAAGGAAGCCAACCAATGCGAGGGGTGCGCAATGAAACTTATTTCCGGAAATTCTAACCCAGATTTAGCGGGCAAGATTGCAACTTATCTTGACGTACCATTGTGCAAAACAACGGTTAAACGTTTTGCCGATAATGAGATTTTCGTTACAATCGATGAAAATGTTCGCGGCGAGGATGTGTTTGTTATTCAATCAACTTCCTACCCTGCCAATGACCATTTAATGGAATTATTGATTTGTATTGATGCATTAAAACGCGCATCGGCACGCCGCATTACTGCGGTTTTGCCATATTTTGGCTATGCAAGACAGGATAGAAAAACTGGTGGTCGTACTCCAATTTCTGCAAAATTGGTTGCCAATATGATTACTGCGGCGGGTGCAAATCGCGTTTTAACAATGGAATTGCACGCAGGGCAAATTCAGGGCTTCTTTGATATCCCCACCGACAATCTATTCGTAACACCGGTTATGGAAGATGATATTCGTACCAATTATAATCTTGAAAATTTGATGATTGTATCGCCTGACGTTGGCGGTGTGGTGCGTGCACGTTCACTTGCCAATCGCCTTGGTGCATTATTGGCAATCGTTGACAAACGCCGTGAAAAACCGGGCGAATCCGAAGTTATGAATATTATTGGCGAAGTTAGTGGTAAAGATTGCGTTCTTTTTGATGACATCGTTGATAGTGCGGGCACGCTTTGCAATGCCGCCAAAGCCTTAATGGATAAAGGCGCAAAATCGGTTTCTGCCTATGTTGCGCATGGTGTTTTATCGGGCGCGGCATTTGAAAGAATTGCCGCATCTGCATTTAAAGAAGTTGTGGTCACTGATTCAATCGCCCACCATGCAGGGGAAAATGCGCAAAAAGTTCGCTATGTGAATATCGCCCCACTAATTGGCGAGGCGATACGCAGAATTGCAAATGAAGAAAGTGTCTCAAAACTTTTTGATTAAAAAATTTAGAGCTAAAAACATTAATTAGCACGAAATACTCATAATTGATGATTTAAAATCAAGCGTCATATTTGAGCATTTTCCAATTGTTTCAATACCAATTTCAATTGAAATTGGCTTATTCTTGTTTTTAAGTTGGGCAACTTTAACAATGCCAATACCTTTTGCTTCGGCTTCGGCTTTTTCTTTTTCAAAACTTGTTAATTCATCATAATTTTTATCTTGTAATGCCACATTAAAATATTCAGGTGTTAAACCCATAAAGGTCAAACCCGTGTTTTTTATTTGACGATTTTGCTTTTGCAAGCCTAAAAAATATTCCTTCTTACCGCGTATTTCACCTTCTTCTGACAATAGGTTTTTGCCAATCAAATAATCAGCTGCATAATCGCTTAAACGCGAATTATCAGAAGTGTTAATTGCTACATTAAATTTAGTATTTTTAATTACTTGTTTGAAATTGCTGGTTGTTTTGGATTTAAATTTCACGTTCAAAGTGTTTGAATTTAGTCCTTTTGGATTAACAAAACTAACTTTTCCAAGGCTTGATAAAAGTGCTACGCCAATTGTTCCATCAAGTGCAAATTTACTCTCGATAGGTCTTAGGCCATTTGATTTTGGAAAAAATACAATTGCAGCATTAACAGTTTTGCCTTTGAATGTTGCTTTGTCAAACTTTATAACACTGTCAAGTTTCTGGCCATCAAAACCACCTTTTAGATGAAAAAAGCTTTTTTCATTATAGCCAATGCGGCGCGCAGCATCAGGATTTATAACGATAACCTCTGAAATACTTGTATCAATCGCCAGTCTTAGGGTTTGGGATTTAACAACAACCTCAATAATGGGGGGCGTTGTTTCGTTGAAACTGAATATATTATCATTTTGCGCAAAAGCAGGACTATTTATCAATAACCCCATAAAAGCACTATACACACAATAGTTTTTAAATTTCATTTTAGTTTTACCTTTTTGAAAAGGCTAATAAATAAATGTAAAAAAAATACAAATTAAAACTTGGAAAGTTTAATTTTAGATAATTGTATATAAAAAAATTTTAAGCAATTTTAAACTATATAGTTGATAATGCATCATGTCCCAAAAATCGCATGAGCATCACGCTTTCATAGACAGAAGTGATCTTCTGCCTAAATTTTTTACCTATTTAAAACGCGGCTTTACATTAGATCAGTTTCGCGCCGATTTTATGGCGGGGCTTACGGTCGCAATTGTTGCTCTTCCCTTATCTATGGCGATTGCGATTGCGTCGAATGCCTCACCTGATGTTGGCTTAAAAACTGCCTTTGTTGCGGGGTTTTGGATTTCGGTACTTGGTGGTTCAAGGTTTCAGATTGGCGGGCCAACTGCGGCATTTTCAATTGTAGTTGCCAATATTATTGCCCAATTTGGAATGGACGGATTAATAATTGCAACCTTCATTGCAGGTGCTTTATTAATGGCGGCAGCGGTTCTGCGGCTTGGGGTTTTGTTAAAATATGTGCCACAGACTGTAATAATTGGCTTTACAGCTGGTATTGCCGTCACGATATTCGTAAGCCAAATATCGGCATTTTTTGGACTTACAATTATTGGCAAACCCATTGATACATGGGAAAAATTAATTGCGATAAAGAATGCATTACCAAGTTTAAATTCATGGGCAACCGCGGTTTCGCTATTTTCGCTTTTAATAATAGTATTAATTCGCCGATTAAAACCACAATATCCATATTTTTTGATTGTTGTTATTGCAAGTTCGATTGTGGTTTATGCTTTTCATTTACCGGCCCAAACAGTTGGCGAAAAATTTGGCGTTCTTAAAACCACAATTCCCGACATAGTTTTCCCTAAAATTGATATTGATACAATTTCGGCACTTTTCCCATCGGCAGCAACAATTGCATTCTTGGCAGGGGTTGAAAGCCTCTTATCTGCCGTCGTTGCCGATGGTATGACAGGCGGCAAACACCGCCCCAATGCCGAATTAATGGGTCAAGGTTTTGCCAACCTTATGAGTGCGATAACAGGCGGCCTTCCTGCAACTGGTGCAATTGCGCGCACAGCAACCAATATTCGCGCGGGCGCTTATTCGCCAATGGCGGGGGCATTACATGCAACTTTATTGCTTATAATATTATTAGTTGCAGGAAAACTTACAAGTTATATCCCACTTGCAACCCTATCAGCGATTTTGATGGTTGTGGCGTGGAATATGGCGGAAGTTGACAGGGTTTATCGGCTTTTTCTATATTCGGAAAATGGCGATAGAATTGTTTTAACCCTTACCTTTTTCCTAACTATTTTTGCTGATTTGACTGTTGCGGTGGAAGTTGGGGTAATTCTATCAGCAATCTTATTTATGAAAGCTATGAGTGATAATACATCACTTAAGGATACAAATGAGGATGCATTGGGTGAATTGCGCGCCAAATTACCACCAAATGTCGAAGCCTTTAAACTTGATGGCCCATTATTCTTTGGCGCAGCAGGTGCATTCGTAGAAGCATTAGAAACCATGAGCGCGCAGCCAAAAGCACTCATACTTAATATGAAAGATGTGCCCTATATTGATAGTTCTGGCATAGCTGCTTTATTGGATGTATTCGTAAAGCTACGCAAAGCAAAAATAATGCTTATTATATCGCAAATAAGGCCTAATGTTCTTAAGCAAATGGTAAAGGTGCGCGCAGTTGAAGGTAAATCAAAGAATTTACGCTATGCCGCCAATGACGACATAGCGATAAAACTTTGTAAAAGGCTTTTTAAATCATAAAAAAGAGCTTAAACCACCAAGCAAAGCGCAAATTCCAAGTAATTTCATTATTCCCAATTTTTGCTTGAATAAAAGATAAAAACTTAAAATTCCAATTGTTAAAACAATTAAATCAACGCTTTGCAATTTTGGAATATCAATTTTAATAAAACCAAATTCAAATTTGCTTATATTCTTAAAAAGCACATGAATTGAAAACCAAATTGTAAGATTGGCAATCACACCAACAATTGCCGCCGTAATAGTCGCAAGACCACCCTTAATGGCTTTGATTTTTTGTAAATGCTCAACCCAAGGGGCAAAGGTGAATATCCATGCAAAACATGGCACAAAAGTTACCCAAAGTGTAATTGAAGCGCCAATTAATCCACCTAATAATGGTGAAAACGGCATTGCATTTCTAAAACCTGCCAAATATCCAACATATTGTGCAACCAGAATAAGTGGCCCTGGTGTAGTTTCGGCAAGCCCCAAACCATCCGCCATCTCCCCTGCACTAAGCCAATTATAATGCTGCACCGCTTCTTGTGTCATATATGACAAGACCGCATAGGCGCCGCCAAAAGTTACTATTGCAAGTTTGGAAAAGAATTTTCCAATTTCCCAAAACTGGCTGTCCTTTAAGCCTATTGAAAATAGTATTAAAAATGGCAAGACCCAAATTAATAGCCAAATTGAAAATGTCTTTATACTGTTTGAAATTTTGGGCTTGCTATAACTTATTTGCTTATCTTCAATATTTTTAATTACCAGCAATTCAGGTTTAAATTTTGACACAAAAATGCCAATAAGACCAGCAAATAATATAATTATTGGAAATTTTATATTAAAAACAAAAAGCCCTAAAAACGAAAAAAATGCGATATAATATTTAAATGAAGTATTTAATGAACGCTTTGAAATTCGCAATAAAGCTTCAAAAACAATTGCCAAAACCGCCGCTTTTATCCCAAGGAAGATTGAATTGAATAATTCCAAATGCGCAGCATATGAATAAATAATAGAAAGCGCCAAAATAACCAATGCACCAGGGATAATGAATAAAAGCCCTGCAATTAAACCGCCTTTAAATCCATGTAATTTCCAACCAATATAGGTTGCAAGTTGCTGGGCCTCTGGCCCCGGTAATAAATGGCAAAAATTAAGGGCATGAAGAAAATCATCTTCATCAATCCATTTTAAATTTTCAACCAATTCCTTATGCATCATCGCAATTTGCCCCGCAGGGCCACCAAAACTTAAAAGGCCGATACGCGCAAAAACATTGGTTAATTGGGAAATATTCGGTTTCATACCTTCATTCATACAAGCACACTCCAACTGCCATAAGATTATGGCAATAAAGCAACGCTTGGGTGAAACTACCTATCGGGGGGCTGCATACCCCGATAATTGACAATAAAATACGCAACATAATTGTCAATATACTTACAACACGCAGTGAATAGCTTGAATATTTTAGCTTTGTGCGCTATGTGCGCCGCTTCCGTTTGGTGTGCTTAGACTTTGCGATGCGGAAACTTGGACAAAATGCTTCAAGTTCCTAGGGAATAAGCATGCTTTATATAAATTCAAATTAGGAGATAAGGTCAATGACCGGTATCGTAATTAATGTAGAAGTCCGTGAGAACACAGGCACAGGTAGCGCGCGTGCTGTTCGTCGCGAAGGTAAAGTTCCAGGTATTTTGTATGGCGGCGGGAAAGACCCTGTTGCGATTTCTGCAAAACAAAATGAACTTTTGAAAGCCATTCGTTCGGGCAAATTTATCGCGCACATGGTTGATTTGGAATATAATGGCGAACACCAGCCAGTTATACCTAAAGCAATTCAATGGGATGTTGTAACCGATATGCCGGTTCACTTTGACCTTTATCGCGTTGATGAAGCATCTGTTATTACTGTTGAAGTTCCACTTCACTTTAAAAACCACGAAACTTCACCTGGTATGAAACGTGGCGGCGTATTGAACGTTGTTAGCCATACTGTGAAACTTGACGTTCCTGCTGGCATGATCCCTGAGGAATTGGTTGTTGATTTGGCTGGTCGTGACCTTGGCCACGTATTCCACATCTTGGATGCAAAAATGCCGGAAGGCGCGCGCCCACATAACCGTTCTGAAAACTTCACAATCGCATCAATCGCATCACGCGGCGGCGCACAAGAAGCAACAGAAGAAGCTGCTAGCTAATCCCTTTTTATATGAATTCAAAAGGGCTTTGGGTTTCCAAAGCCCTTTTTTATTGATAGGAAGAAAAAATGTATCTACTTGTCGGCCTTGGTAATCCCACTAAACAATATGAAAAAAATCGTCATAATATTGGCTTTATGGCGGCGGATGCGATTGTGCGCGAATGGAATTTTGGCACTGAAAAACAAAAACTTCAGGGGCTTTACCGTGAGGGGGAAATAGAAGGGCAAAAATGCCTTTTGTTAAAGCCCCAAACTTATATGAATGAATCTGGACGCTCGGTTGGTGGATTTGCAACTTTCTTTAAAATCCCGCCCAAAAATATTATTGTCTATTATGATGAGCTTGAACTTGAACCGGGGCGTTGCCGTCTTAAAACTGGCGGTGGAACGGCGGGGCACAATGGCCTAAAATCAATTTCTGCCCAATTGGGTTCGGATTATAGGCGTGTTCGCCTTGGCATTGGTCACCCTGGCAAGGAAAAAGTAACGGGGCATGTTTTGTCCGACTTCTCAAGTTCTGACTTTGAATGGGTAAATCGCCTATGTGAGGCTGTAGCCAAAAACACAAAATATATTTTGTCTGGCGAAAGCGATAAATTCCAAACCGAAACCCACAAAATGGCCCCGCCACCGCCTGTCCCAAGTTGGTTACGCGGTGGGAAAAGCGAATAATTAAGAATTATTGTCATACCCGAATTTTTCTATAAGAAAAATATCGGGTATCTCATGGTTTAAACAAAAAGATCGCCAATAAAATCTTCGATTTCACGGGGATTACAGGAATTAATTCTTAAGCCGTAATTAGCAATTCCGTACCTACTGCAAAAAAGAATCACTATGATTCGAAAAATGATTCGGCGTGAATCTTTTGTTAATAAAAAAGGATTCTAATGCCCCCATTCCAATAAGCGCAAAATGCGCGTGACCTTCGAAGAATTCGAAAAACAGCAAAATGAATTCCATTTGGGGGCATCAATTGACAGACGATATAGTAAACAAAATTCACCTTGGCGATTGCATTGAAATCATGAAAAGCCTTCCCAAGGGCTGCGCGGATATGATTTTTGCAGACCCACCATATAATCTTCAATTAGGTGGTGATTTAACCCGCCCCGATAATTCCAAAGTTGATGCAGTTGATGATGATTGGGATAAATTCGCCGATTTCGCTACTTATGATAAATTCACCCGCGAATGGCTAGGCGCGGCGCGTGATTGCTTATCTGACACTGGAACAATTTGGGTTATTGGTTCTTATCACAACATTTTCCGCGTTGGCGCGATTATGCAAGATTTGGGCTTTTGGATTTTGAATGATGTGGTTTGGCGCAAAACCAATCCAATGCCAAATTTCAAAGGCACACGCTTTACCAATGCCCATGAAACTATGATTTGGGCCACAAAAACCCCAAATCAGAAAAAATATACTTTCAATTATGATGCACTTAAGGTTTTGAATGATGATCTTCAAATGCGCTCTGATTGGTCAATCCCTATTTGTAATGGCGGCGAACGCTTAAAAGATATTACTGGTAAAAAAGTTCATCCAACCCAAAAACCAGAAGCTTTATTACACCGTGTAATTACGGCAGCAACCAAGCCAAATGATTTGATTTTAGATCCATTCTTCGGCTCTGGTACAACTGGCGCAGTTGCCAAGGCATTGGGGCGTAATTGGATTGGTTTAGAACGTGATGAAGGCTATGCTTTGGCCGCTAACCAACGTATCGCAAATGTTGTTCCCGCTTCACTAGAAGATGTAACACCTTTGAAATCTAAAAAAGAAGAAGTGCGCGTTCCATTTGGTTCATTAGTTGAACAAGGAATTTTGCGCGCTGGTGATGCAATTTATTCACCTAAGGGTGAAGTTGCGGCACGTGTTCGCTCTGATGGTTCTATCATGTGTGGTGACAAAATCGGCTCTATTCACCGTATTGGTGCGGCGGTTCAATCATCACCTGCTTGCAATGGTTGGACATATTGGCATTATCGCACCGATAATGGCCTTGTTCCGATTGATTTTTTACGCCATCAAATGCGTCAAAAAATGGCTGCATGATTGCAAAAATCCACATCTTATGCTTGGGTAAATCATGCTAAACTTACCCAAGCAAAAAATTCAAAGACCAAAAAAATTAAACCAAGCTGATGAAAGTCTTGCACTTAAGTTTTTGTCGATAAAGCGTGGGCGTGGCAATTATGGCGGCTCACGTGATTTGGGTAAGATCGCCAAACAATTTGCGCCAAATGCAAAAGATAATAAATCAACCCAATTACAAAATTTAAAAGAAAAATGGCGTGAAATAATGGGCGAAAATATCGCCAAATTATCTTTCCCAGACGCAATAAGTGGTAAAACCTTGCATCTAAAAGTGGTTGGCGCCGCAAGCCCGTTGTTGCAAATGCGTTCAAAAGAAATTTTGGGCATGGCATCTTTGGCAATCGGAATTGAATTAACCAAATTAAATATGGTGCAAACCAAATTACCAAAGCCAGACGCTAAAAAACCTAAATTAAAACCACTTGATGCAAGCGAAATTGCAAAAGTCGAAGAAACAATGACACATATCGAAAGCGAAAGATTAAAAAATGCTATTCGTATGCTTAATTGCTATATTCAAAACCTGCCATAAGTTTTATGAAAAAAGCTGATTCTTTCCCCTTGGAGTGAAAAATGAAATTTGGAATTACAAAACGTGCATTAACAATTTTTGGCGCTTCAATGGCGGCAATCTCACTTTTATCATTATCGGCATGCAATGGTGACAAAGGTGGCAGTGCAACAAAAGCTGGCGCAACCCCTTACGAGATAGCAAGCGATCTTCCTGAAGGTTCAAAAGATGCCAAAGTTGTTTTGGTTGAATATGCATCTGTTATGTGCCCGCATTGCTCTGACTTCCAAAAAGATATTGTTCCGCAAATCATGGAAAATTATGTAAAAACTGGCAAAGTTCGTTATGTTTTCCGTGAATTCCCTACCCAACCTGTTGAACTTGCAACTGCTGGACACCTAATTGCGCGCTGCGTCTCTAAAGATAAACGTGAAGCAGTAATTGCCGCATTAATGAGCAATCAAAAAGATATTTTCGTTCAGGCTCAAGCAGGTGCAGGGGTAAAATCACTTATGACTGTTGCCGCGTCTGCTGGCATGAGCGAAGGTGATTTTGAAAAATGCCTAAATGATAAAGAAAAACTAAAAACCCTTGAAGAAATCACGCAATATGGCTCTGAACATGATAAAATAACTGGAACACCAACTGTTCTTATCAATGGCGCAACTTATACACCGCCAGAAGGTAAAGGTTATGAATATGCTGAAATTGCAAAAGCATTAGATGCGGCAATTGCCAAAGCAAAATAGGTGATAATATGAATTCTGCCCATTTTTTAAAATATACACGTCGTACCATTTCAGCTTTGCTTGTTGGAACAATAATTTTTGGCGCGGCAAGTTCAAATTCACAAAATGGGCAGATTGCGCCAAAAGAATATTTCCTTGGCGACCCTGCTGCAAAAGTTACTTTAATTGAATATGGCTCTTTAACTTGTGTGCATTGCGGGCATTTTGCACGCGAAGTCTATCCGCAAATCCATCAAAAATATGTTGTAACTGGCAAAGTGAAATATACGTTTCGTACCTTACCAACCGAACCATTTAACCTTTCTCTTGCAATGCAATTGATGGCAGATTGCGCGGGTGTTAAACGTTATCAAGTGATTGAAGATTTTTTCAATAATCAAAATGCTATTTTAAATGCCGCCCAAAATGACAGTGGCCCACTTAATATTTTAACACGCCTAACAAAGGCGCGAACAGGCCTTGAAAAAGACACTATCGAAAGTTGTTTAAACAATGCGCAAATGCGCCAACATGTTATAAATGTCGCTGAAAATGGTGATAGAGAATTTAAAATGACAGGGACACCTGCTTTCATATTAAACGGCAAATTCCTTGGCCCAAAGGATATTGAAGCCTATGATTTTGCATCATTTAGTAAAGTTTTAGACAAGGCAATCGCCACGCCTTCACAATCACCAAAACCATCTGGAAAAAAGAAAAAGTGAAAATCACAGAGGTCAAAATAACTGGCTTTAAATCTTTTGTTGATGGCGTGCATTTGCCCATCGAACAAGGTTTGACAGGTATTGTTGGCCCCAATGGTTGTGGAAAATCAAATATCTTAGAGGCTATGCGTTGGGTAATGGGTGCAACCTCTGCCAAGGCTTTGCGCGGTGCGGATATGGATGATGTAATATTCACGGGAACCGATAATCGCCCGCCGCGCGATATTGCCGAAGTAATAATAAAAATCGATAATACCCAACATCTTGCGCCTGAACCCTTCAAATATACACCAAATTTGGAAATTTCGCGCAAAATAAAGCGTAATTCAGGCTCAACATTTAAAATCAACGGCAAAGAAGTTCGCGCCAAAGACATTCAATTAATGTTTGCCGATGCGTCATCAGGTGCAAACTCCCCTGCCCTTGTGCGTCAGGGTCAAATTTCGGAGCTTATAAATGCCCGCCCCGAAAACCGCCGTAAAGTGCTTGAAGAAGCTGCTGGAATTTCAGGGCTGCAAGCGCGCCGCCATGAAGCGCAAAACAAATTAAATGCCACCGAGGCCAATCTTGAGCGTATTGGCGAAATTATCATCCATATGGAAGATCAAATTTCAAGCCTTAAGAAACAGGCCGTACGTGCACAAAAATACCGCAATTTACAAGGTCAAATTCGTGGCCTTGAAATGTATTTGATATTGCAAAAACTAAATGGTTTTAAAGCATCACTAGAAGAAGTGACAACTAGTCTTAAAATTGCGACCAATCAAAATACGGATGCGCAAATAGCCCTTAATCGCGCAAATCGCGCACTTGAAGAAACTGAAGAAGGCCTAAAACCACTTTTAGAAGAACAGGCACTAGCTGATGCAATCTTACGCCAGCTTGAAAACCGCGCCCAAGATTTTGCCCGCGAAGAAGCTGCATTAATTGAGAAGATTGAAAATTGTAACAATCAAATCACCAAATTAAACCGTGATATTGCCCGTGAAAATGAAATTATTGAAGATGCCAAAAATTCACTTTTGGCAATTGAAAATGAGCTTTCACAAATTCAAATCATTAAAAATCATGACGAAGAAATTGCAGGCTTTGAGAAAAAAGAAGGCGAATTTGTCAAATCAATTGAAGGTTTGAATTTAAAACTAAATCAAATTATCGCACAAAATGCCCAATATCGCGCCCAATTTGATGAAAAACAGCGCCAATTCAATAATGCAAATCGCCAAATTGAAAATTTAAAATCGCAAATTAGTGCAAAAACCCAAAGCCTTGATGAAAATATCAAAAACCTAGAGGCTGATAATCGCCTTCAACTTGCACAAGATGAATTAGAAAAGCTTGAAATTGCGTTTGAAGAATTCAATTCTGAAATAGCTAATTTAGACGCCGATTTTAAAAACCTTGAAACCCAAGAGGATGAGGCAAGAAAAAATTCGCAAAACGCGCAAAACCAATATTCAAGCCTAAAATCAGAATTAAATGGCCTTTTAGCGCTAAATAAAAATAACCCACAAAGTTCAAATTCAGCACTTTCACAAATTAAAGTTCAAAAAGGTTTTGAAAAAGCCCTAAGTGCTGCATTGGGTGATGATTTAAATGCCCAAATTGGCAAATCAAATGAAAATCATTGGTCTTTAAGCGACATTTCGCCAAATTGGCCAAACAAACCACAAAATCTTTTATCAGATGTTGTTGAAGCGCCAAAGGAATTATTGGCGCGCCTAAAATCAATTGCGATTATTGATGATGGTGAAATTGACAATATAGAAATGCCGCCATTTGGTATGCGTTATGTTACTAAATCTGGACGTTTTTTACGTTGGGATGGTTTTGTAATCACTGGCAATTCACCAATGCCGGCGGCAATAAGGCTTGAGCAAATCAACCGCATCAAAGAGATTGAAAGCCAAATTCCTGAATTTGAGAAAGCGGCAAATGAAAGCGCGCAAAATTACGCAAAAATTCGCGCTTCATTAAATTCAATTCGTGATAAATTATCTGCAAAACGCGCAAAAAATAACGATTGGCAAAAACAATTTGCGGCGGCACAAAATAAAATTTCAAACTTGCAAAACGAATTTTCACGCGCCAATTCACAATTGGAAGTTTTGAAAAATCAAATCGCTGAATTAAAACAAAATCTTGAAACCCAAGAAAAAGAAAAATCTGTACTTGGTGAAATTGATACAAATTCTTTTGAAACGCAAATTGCAAAATTCAAGAGCGAAGAAAATCTAATTCGCAATCAAACCAATGAATTAAATACTCAATTAACTGAAATCAAATCGCAGAAAATCGCCCTTAAACATCAGATTGAAGGCCAAATTCAGCGTCGTAATAATGCAATTAATTCGCGTGATAATTGGCAAAAGCGCCTTGACGCATCCAATGCGCACCTTAAAAATCTGACTGCGGAAGTTGAAAAAGCCAATATTGAGCTTGAACAATTGAAGGCAAAACCAAAAATGCTTGAGCAAGAAAAACAAAAATCCCTTGCTGAGCTTCCAAAAATTGAAGCCCGCAAAAAAGCGGCGGATGACAGGCTTGCAATCGCCCAAACCGCAATCCGCGAGGCGCATATTGATGCGCGCAAAAAAGAGGATGCTTTTAACGCAACTAAAGAAGCCATCGCCACAGCACAAATCCTTTTACAAACCTGGCAAGAGCGTATTTCAGAATTAGAAGCGCAAATATGGCAAAATCACCAAGTCGCAGCAGATGATTTACAACGCCTTATTGATGCCCAATTGGGTGAAACCGTAAAAACCCTAAACCCTGAAAAAGCCCAAGCCCGCCTTGCCAAAGCCTTTGAAGAGCGTGAGGATATTGGCGGCGTAAACCTTCGTGCAGATATTGAATTAGAAGAACAAAGCACGCGCGCCCAAAGACTTTCTAAAGAGCGTGATGATTTATTGGCGGCGGTTTCAAAACTTCGCAAAGCCATTGATGAAATCAATCAAGAAGGTCAAGAACGACTTTTAAAGGCTTTTGACATTGTTAATGGTCACTTTGTGGAACTGTTCACTGGCCTTTTTGGTGGCGGAACTGCCCATCTTGCACTTACTGAAAATGAAGATCCATTGGGCGGCGGCCTTGAAGTCTATGCCTGCCCACCTGGAAAACGCTTAAGCTCTATGAGTTTGATGAGTGGTGGGGAACAGGCATTAACCGCATCGGCTTTGATTTTTGCGGTATTTTTATCAAACCCTGCACCAATTTCAGTCCTCGATGAGTTGGATGCACCATTGGATGATGCCAATGTTGACCGATTCTGTGCCCTTTTAGATGAAATGCGCAAACGCACAGAAACAAGGTTCATCGTAATCACCCACCATCCCATCACAATGGCAAGAATGGACAGGCTTTTTGGCGTAACAATGGCCGAGCGCGGCGTCTCCCATGTTGTTAGTGTAGACCTTAGTCGAGCGCAAAGCATGATTGATGCAGCGCAATAAATAATTGCAGCACATAATAGTATTTAAATTCAATAAGTTACGGCAAATTATTGCATCTGCAAAAAACTTATCATTCAATGCATCAAATTGGCTTGACTATTGGGGTGCTCAAAAGTAGTTTGCGCCCGCTTTGGGATGCATATTTTTAGTGCATTTGGGGAATTTTGTGGGCAATAACATGGAAGAAAACCCAAATACATCAAACCTAGACACTCTCGAAGAGCTGAGCCGCAAAGTGGCTATTGCAAGAGAATCGCACCAACAGGCACCTGAGCCTGATAGAAGTGCAAGTTCAAACGCAATGGCAGTTGGTATGCGCATGGCGAGTGAATTTGTTTCGGCAATTTTAGTCGGCGCACTTTTGGGGTTCGGGATTGATCATTGGCTTAAGTCAACACCAATTGGCCTTATTATTGGTCTTGGTATTGGTTTTGCAGCTGGGGTCACAAATTTGGTACGTGCGGCGCGTTCGATGACACCAGTGGTTTCGAGCGCTCAATCTGTACCTGATGAAGAAGAAGATTAAACGGGTTTATCCCCATACTACGGAGCTTTTATGTCAAACGATCCTATGCACCAGTTCCATATCGAGAAAATTGTTCCGATGGACCTTGGCGGATTTGATATTTCGTTTTCTAACGCAAGTGCGTTTTTGCTTCTTGGTGCGGCAATTCCTGCTGCTTTCATGTTAGCTTCATCTGCAAAAGCTGCGTTGGTTCCGGGTCGTTTACAGGCTTTGGGTGAAACCACATATAAATTTGTTTATGACAATTTATATTCATCTGCGGGTGCAAAAGGCGTGAAAATGTTCTTGCCTTTGGTTATGACGCTTTTCTTATTCATCGCAACAATGAATTTAGTGGGCCTTTGGGCATTTAACTTTACCCCTACATCACAAATTATCGTTACTGCCTCTATGGCTTTGATTGTGTTTTTCACGGTAATTATTGTTGGCTTTGCAAAATGGGGCTTTAAATTTTTTAAAATATTCTTCCCTTCTGGTGTTCCGCCGCTTTTGTATTTAATCGTTACACCTATTGAGATTGTTTCTTTCTTCTCACGTCCATTGTCACATTCGGTTCGTTTGTGGGCGAATATTTTCGCAGGTCACGTGTTGGTAAAAGTATTTGCAGGTTTCGTTCCTGCGATGGTGGGCGCTGGTGCCCTTGGTATTGTGGGCTCAATCTTGCCATTTGGCATGACTGTTGCACTATATGCCCTTGAGACATTGGTTGCATTCTTGCAAGCATATGTATTCGTTCTATTGACTTGTATCTATCTTAACGATGCCCTCCATGCAGGGGATCACTAATAATTTTTGTTCATTAAGGAGTATAAAATGGACGCAGAAGCAGCAAAATATATCGGTGCAGGCCTTGCTTGTTTTGGCATGATCGGTGCCGCAATTGGTGTGGGCAACATCTTCGGTTCTTACCTTGAAGGTTCATTGCGTAACCCATCAGCAGCAAAAGACCAAGCTGGTAACTTGATTTTCGGTTTCGCGGTTACAGAGGCATTGGGTATCTTCTCTTTGCTTATCGCACTATTGTTGTTGTTCGTTGTTTAATCATTAGATTTTCGCCAACAATAATTTAATTCCGATTGAGGATATTTATATGTCGGAAGTAGTACAAAATGCTGCACATGAGGCTGAAGCTGTCGCGCACGGCGCACAAGCTGCTGGTCATGGTGCTGAGGGTGCAAGCGGGGGCTTCCCCCCGTTTGATGCCACATTGTTCCCGCACCAATTATTTTGGTTTGCGGTATCATTTGGCGCACTTTATTTGCTTTTGACTTTTGTAATTTTGCCAAAAATTGCAAAAACTCTTGAGACACGCAAAAATCAAATCGAATCTGATTTGAAACTTGCGGCTGAAGAAACTCAAAAAGCAGAGGCTGCAAAAGCTGCGGCACAAAAAGCACATGACGAAGCACGCAATGGTGCACGTTCTAAACTTGATGCAATGCGCAAAAAAGTTGATGACGATGCAGCAAAGGCACAAGCCAAAGCACTTGCTGAAGCAGAAGAAGGAATCAAAGCTTCTGAAAACGCAATTAATGCAAAAAAATCAGATGCAATTGCCGTTATTTCTGAAGAAGTAATGGATATTGCAAGTGATATTTTTGAAAGCTTGACTGGCAAAAAACCAACTGCAGCAATCGTTAAAGCAGCAAGCAAAGGGGCAAATTAATGATACATTTTGATGCCACTACTGTTGCCGCTGTTGCATTCTTGATTTTTGTTTGTGGCCTAATATTTGGTGTGAAATTACCATCTGTAATTGGTAATAGCCTTGATGAACAATCTAATGCCATCGCCAAAGAATTAGATCACGCAAAACAATTGCGCATCCAAGCTGAAGAATTGCGTAAAAGCTATGAAGCACAGCAAAAGCAAGCAGAAGAAGATGCAAAAGCGCTTATAGCGCAAGCTGAAACTGATGCCAAAGAGCTTAAAAAGCGTGCTAAATCGCAATTAGAAGCTGATATTGCGGCTAAAACTAAAGCTGCGAATGATCGTATTGAACGCGCGCAAGCAAATGCAATCAATGAAGTTCGTTCTTTTGCTGCGAATGCGGCAATTGATGCGGCTCAAAAAATGATGATTGCAGGTTCTTCAGGCAAAGATGCAGATAAATTATTTGCTTCATCCCTTAAGAATATTGAGACTTCAATTTCTAAAGTGCAGTAATAAAAGAACTTTTACAAAAAGCCCCGAGGTTTTACTTCGGGGCTTTTTTTGTTTTGGATAATATTACTACCAAAATGTAATAAATAATATGTAGTTTTTTATATTACCAATTTTTGAATAATGTTAAGCGTGTTTTATGGAACTTATTGAAATTGAAGCCCCAACAAAAAAACGTAATAAGAAAAGAACTGCGCTTAGTTCAATACAAATGCTTCGTGGCATTGCCGCATTATTAGTGGCATTTGCGCATTTGCACGCAGTTGAAGCCAAATTAGGCGGCCCTATTATTTTTGGTACTTGGAGTTTAGCGGGCTTTAGTGGCGTTGATATTTTCTTTGTAATCTCTGGCTTTATTATGGTTTGGACAAATAAGAAAAACCATGGGCAAATTTCAAAGCTTCCAAGATTTTGGCTTTTAAGGATTGCACGCATTTATCCAATTTGGTTTTTAGTTTGCGGGGCAATTTATTTTGTTTGGTTAATCCATCCTAATTGGGTTTATCATAGCCATAATTCAAATCCAGATATTTTAAAAAGCTTTCTTTTATTGCCACAAAAAGAATTGCCGCTTCATGCCGTTGGTTGGACATTGGTTCATGAATTATGGTTTTATGTGGTTTTTGGTATTTTACTTTTAATTCCAAAGCAATATTTTCCAATAGGTATTTCTATTTGGGCGTCAATATTAATTTTTTTAGCTATAATTGGATTTGACCCACAATCACCAGAATTAAGACTTATAACCCATCCACTTGGCCTTGAATTTATATGTGGGGCGATTGTTGGATTAATTGCCAATAAAGTGCCTACAAGATTTGGAACTCAAATTTTTGCAACAGGAATGTTGATTTTTATTGTTGGAATTTTTATTGCGACCCCAAATGCAAATGATTTTTTTGCGCGCACCAATGATCGCGTAATCTTTTTTGCAATTCCATTTGCATTAATCATTCTTGGATTAGTAAAAATTGAGGAAGATGGCTGGAATGCGCCAAAAAATATGGTGCGCATTGGTGATTATTCTTATGCCTTATATTTAATCCATGTGCCGGCCTTTGCCGCCTGCGGACGATTAATGGCAAGATTTTCAAACCCAAATTCATTGGCCGATAATTTAATTTTCTGTGTAATATCATTAATTGTAGCGATTATTGCCGCCGCAATATTACACTTATTATTCGAGCGCCCAATAATGAAAATGGCGCACAGACTAATGCCTGCGCGCCAATAATTTCTATTTAGCGATACTATTCAGCCGCCCATTTCAAAACAGGTTTACGCGCAGCTTGTGTTTCATCAAGACGTTTTGATGGTGCAAGATGCGGTGCATTATCAAATCTTGATTTATCATTTGATTTAGCAGCAACTGCCAATGCACGCATTGATGCAATGAAAGTATCCAATGTCGCCTTGCTTTCGGTTTCTGTTGGTTCGATAAGCATTGCGCCATGAACCACAAGTGGGAAATACATGGTCATTGGATGATAGCCCTCGTCAATCATCGCCTTGGCAAAATCAAGAGTTGTTACCCCCGTACCTTCAAGGAAATGATCGTCAAACAAGGCTTCATGCATACAATAGCCGTCAAATGCAGGTGACATTACATCTTTTAAGGATGCCAAAATATAATTGGCATTTAAAACCGCATCTTCAGCAACTTGTTTTAGGCCGTCATTGCCGTGCGAAAGCATGTAAGACAAGGCACGAACATACATGCCCATTTGACCATGAAATGCCACCATACGCCCAAAAGCCTGTGCCGCCTCACCTGTTTCATTTTCGATTAGGTCAAAGCCATTTGAGGTTTTAACAACATAAGGGACAGGCGCAAATGGTGCCAAAGCCTCAGACAATACAGTCGGCCCCGAACCCGGCCCACCGCCACCATGCGGCGTAGAGAAGGTTTTATGCAAATTGATATGCATTGCATCAACACCAAGATCCGCAGGGCGAACCTTGCCAACAATAGCGTTAAAATTTGCACCATCACAATAGAAATAACCGCCCGCAGAATGGATTAAATCGGCAATTTCTTTGATTTGTGGTTCAAATAGACCGCAAGTATTTGGGTTGGTAATCATGCAACCCGCCACATCATCGCCAAGTTTTGATTTGAAATCTTCCAAATCAACGCGACCATCATGCGTTTGCGCAACTTCATCAACTTCAAAGCCACATTGCGCCGCAGTTGCAGGGTTTGTGCCATGCGCAGATTTTGGAACCAATACACGTTTGCGATGTTGCTGCCCACGTGCATCAAGTGCCGCACGAATTGAAAGCATACCGCATAATTCACCATGCGCACCCGCTTTTGGCGAAAGTGCAACCGATTTCATACCTGTTAAAGTCGTAAGCCAATGTGCAAGTTCGTGCATCAATTCTAACGCGCCCTGAACAGTTGAAACAGGTTGCAATGGGTGAATATCGGAAAACCCCGGTAAACGTGCCATTGCCTCGTTTAAACGTGGATTATGCTTCATTGTGCATGAACCCAATGGGAATAGGCCCAAATCAATCGCATAATTACGTTGTGACAGGCGAACATAGTGACGAACCGCCTCTGGCTCCGACAGACCCGGTAAATTGATTTCTTCTTTACGGGCAAGATTTCCAAGGCGACTGTTACCAGTGGTTACATCTTCAATATCAACGCCTGTTGTATCTTTTGAACCATATTCAAAAATCAATTCAGTTTTTTGCAAAAGCCCTTTAGAACCCGATGTCGTCTGAACAACTTCCCCAACATTTCCATCAATCGAGGTTGGGCGACCAATATTATTCATAGCCATTATAAAACCCCTTTCAATGCATTTGCCAAAGCTGCAATATCATCATCAGTCACAGTTTCTGTCGCCGCAACCAATAGAACATTTTTCATTTCATCTGAACATTCAGGATTTATACGGCTATAAGGAACACCTGCCAAAATTCCCTGTTTTGCCAATTCATCAACAATTGGTGCCGCAGGTTTTGGAAGTGCCACAGCAAATTCATTAAAGAAAGTCTGTGTTAAAGGTTTCACCCCATCAATCGCGCTTAAGGTATCATAAGTTTGGCACGCGCGCGCATGATTTACGCTTGCAAGTTTGCTTAAACCCTTTTGCCCCAACAAGCTAAGATGTATTGTGAAGGCAAGCGCACAAAGACCTGAATTTGTACAGATATTTGATGTTGCTTTTTCCCGCCTAATATGCTGCTCACGGGTTGAAAGCGTTAGAACGAAACCGCGATTTCCATCCAAATCCACTGTCTGCCCTGCAAGGCGCCCTGGCATTTGGCGCATATATTTTTCTTTACATGCGAATAGACCAACATAAGGGCCACCAAAATTAAGCGCATTGCCGATTGATTGGCCTTCACCAACCACAATATCAATGCCCATTGCGCCCAATGGTTCAATCGCACCAAAAGCCATTACTTCGGTGAATACGCCAATTGCCAATGCGCCATTTTCTTGCGCCGCCTTGGCAATATCCGACAAATCAGTAATTGTTCCAAACACATTTGGGCAAGAAACAACGACAGCGGCAGTTTCTTTATCTAAATGCTTCAAAACTTCGGCTTCACCATCGACGCAAGCGGGTAAAACCACCATTTCAATGCCAATATTATCAGCCAAAGAATGTGTTACCGCCGCATAATGCGGATGAATACCGCCAGAGAAGATAACTTTCTTACGTTTTGTAACCCGGCAAGCCATAACAATTGCTTCGGCGCAGGCGGTTGAACCATCATACATTGATGCATTGGCAACTTCACAACCCAAAAGCCTTGCAACTTGGGTTTGGAATTCAAAAAGACTTTGCAATGTGCCTTGTGCAATTTCTGGCTGATATGGCGTATATGAAGTCAAAAATTCCGAACGTTGAATTATGTGATCAACCGATGCAGGAACATGGTGCTTATACGCCCCTGCCCCACAAAAGAATGGAACACTTCCTGCATTGGTGTTTTTTGCCGCCATATTTGACAATTTGCGTGAAACCGCAAGTTCGCTCATGGCGCTTGAAAGGCCATCAATTGGTGCATTAAGTCTTGCAAATTCAGGAACATCGCCAAAAAGTGCATCAACCGAGCGTGTACCAATTGTCTCAAGCATTTGCGCCCTATCGGCTGGCTTAAGTGGTAGATAACGCATATTATAGGCTTTCTAAATAGGCTTTATAAGCGGCTTCATCCATCAATTCGTCTAATTGTGATGGATTAGAAACTTTAACAATTGCAAACCAACCATCAGCCTCAGCAGATGAATTTACGGTTTCAGGCGCGCCAGATAATTCGGCATTTCCTTCAACAACTTCGCAATCAATTGGCGCATAAACGTCAGATGCCGCTTTCACGCTTTCAACAACTGCGATCGCATCGCCTTTTGCAATAGTTTTGCCTGCTTCTGGAACTTCAACATAAACCACATCACCCAATTGGTCGGCGGCATATTGCGTAATACCAACTTTGGCAGTTTCGCCGTCAGTTTTAATCCATTCATGGTCTTTGGTAAATTTAACACTCATTTTAAAAATTCCTTTCACGGGCGGTAATAATTATGGGGAACAAATGGCATGCCACAGATTTTGGCAGGGCGCGCAACACCACGCACCATCAAATTAACTGGCGTGCCAATTTCGGCAAACTTTGAATCAACATAGGCCATAGCAAGTGGGCCACCCAAAGATGGGCCAAAACCACCAGAAGTGATAATCCCGATTTTATTGCCATCTTGATCTTGGATTTCAACGCCTTCACGTGCAGGTGCTTTATCTAAAAATTCAATACCAACGCGTTTACGGCTTGGGCCATTTGCCAATTCAGCTAAAATGCGTTCACTTGCTTTAAAGTCGGCACGTTCGCGGCGGCATTTTTGGATTGTCCATTTTAAATCAGCTTCGATTGGGCTTATGCTATTGTCTAAATCATGACCATAAAGGCAAAGGCCAGCCTCTAGGCGCAAACTATCACGCGCGCCAAGGCCGATTGCTTTTACATCTTCATTGGCAAGCAATTCATTAATGGCTTCAAGGCAAAAATCTTTACCCAATAGAATTTCAAAACCATCTTCACCAGTATAACCAGAGCGTGAAATTGTAACTTCGCCCCATTTGGTTGTGAATTTATCAAAATTCATAAATCCAAGATTTGCAGCCTCTGGCGCAATAATTTTTATGGCTTCTTTTGCCTTTGGGCCTTGCAATGCCACAAGTGCATTTTCATCAAGGCGAATTGTTTTGGCAATTCCTGCGCCAATTTCATCAAAAATGCGCCAGTCATCGTTTTTACCACCAGCATTCACAACAATATAAAGACCGCCTTGGTCAAAATCAGAAACTGGGCGGGCAACCATTAAATCGTCAATGATACCACCATCATCATTCAATAATGTTGTATAACGAATTTGACCGCGTTTAAGACCTTGAATATCGCAAGGCAAAATCGGCTCCAATACTTTGGCGATTTTTATATGGGCTTCATCAGGTGTAAGATTAGATTTATCAAGCAATTCATAATTACTTGGCCCCATGTGCGATACATCAAAAAGACCCGCATTTTCGCGTGTCCAAATATGTTCTTTAATAACGCCATCTTTGAATTGAACCGGCATATTATAGCCCGCAAATTCAACCATGCGCGCACCCATTTCGGCCCACAGACCTGATAATGGCGTTTGTAATAATTCTTGTGACATTTCACCCCGCAAACGCATCTAACGGGCAAGCCCGTATATTTTGCGCCCCCGCTGTCTAAACTGCATAAGCAGTGCCTGAGAGATTTGCTCCTTCGGCGGTGGTTTCCCACACTCTCCAGCGTGTTAATCCGTCTGCGGTCCATTTGCCTGAGAGTTTCCGGGGCGGTTGCTCCTTCGGCGTGATTTAAACACTCTCCCGCAGAGGAGATATTTGGCTATTTGACCTGTATTTCATATAAGGTCAAGTGTAATTGCATTTTAAATTAAATAATTTTCAATCAACAATATATTTGCAATAAAAATAAGCAAATAATGCAAAAGGGGTTGCATTAAATTAATAATACAACCCCTACCCCTCAATATTGCATAAGGGGAGCGAAAAACAAAAAAGCCCAAAGTCTGCGCTTTTACAATATCAATAAATCTCGCAATTTCCACCACACCACTTTAACATGGCACGTATTTAATATTATTGCCAACTTACTTCGATATTGCTATTATGCTTTTCTATATTGAAGTGTATATCTAAATTGTATTTTAGCAAGTATTTTTTGATTTTTTGCCTAATTAAATTTAAATTGTCATTTCAATGACTTATATAATATTTTACGAATCGATTTCAATTTATCCACAGAAAGATGATTCTTAAAAATTAAAGCGGCGTTATAAAGACAATTAAGGAGAAAAATATGGGTTCGACAATTTTTGCAATTGTGCTTTTGGTTTTGGGGATTTCTTTTGTGGCATCCACAATCAAAATTGTGCCACAGGGTTATCAATTCACTGTTGAACGATTTGGTAAATTCACACGAATTCTTCCACCTGGTATTAGTTTCCTTGTTCCTTTTATTGATACTGTTGGTCGTAAAATCTCAATGATGGAGGCGGTGTTTGACGTACAGCGCCAAGAAGTTATCACACGCGATAATGCGATGGTAAGTTGCGATGCAGTTGTATTCACCCAAGTTTATGATGCCGCAAAGGCCGCCTATGAAGTTGAAAATCTTCGCCTTGCCATTAGTAATTTGGTTTTGACCAATCTTCGAACTGTTGTTGGCTCCCTTGAACTTGATGAGGTTTTGTCGCAACGCGACCAAATCAATAGCAAATTATTGCAAACAATTGATGCCGCAACTTCACCATGGGGTATTAAAGTTGTTCGTATTGAAATTAAGGATATTACTCCTCCCGCTAACCTTCTTGAAGCTATGGCACGCCAAATGAAGGCAGAACGTGATAAACGCGCCGAAATCACAGAGGCCGAAGGTTCGCGCGCCGCAGCTATCCTTCGCGCAGAAGGCTTGAAACAATCAACCATCCTTGAAGCAGAGGCACGCAAAGAAGCAGCTTACCGCGATGCAGAAGCCCGTGAAAGAAGCGCAGAAGCAGAGGCAAATGCAACCACAATGGTTTCCGAAGCAATTGCAAAAGGCGATGTACAGGCTATTAATTACTTCCTTGCACAAAAATACATTGAAGCATTCGGCAAACTTGCCACTTCACCACAGCAAAAAACATTGATTGTTCCAGCTGATTTTTCGGGCATTGCTGGTACGGTTGAAGGTATTAAATCACTTTTAGATAAAGGCGATAAATAGTTGGATATGATAGACTTTTTTCAAAACCATCCTTTTTGGGCTTGGGCAAGTTTGGCAGTCATTTTTTTGATTGCCGAATTGCTTACTATGACAACTTATCTTTTATGGTTAGGGGTTGCGGCGGCAATTAATTCGCTTATAATTCTTATGTTCCCGAATATGCCATTATGGGCATCGGTAACAATATTTGCGATTTTATCGATATTAAGCGTTATAATCGGGCGTAAATTTTTTAACCCGCACGCAAAGTCACATAATGAAAGCCTAAATAGCCCAAATCATCGCCTTTTAAACCAAGAAGCAATCGCCAATGAAGATTTTATCAATGGCATTGGCGCGCTTCAAATCGGTGATACAATGTGGCGGGCAACATCCAAAGCTGAAATCAAAAAAGGCGATAAGGTTAAAATTCACGCCATTGATGGTGTAACTTTGGATGTTATAAAATTATAATTTATAATGTAGCGCAAGTTTAAAATTACGCCCTGGTCTTGGTAAATAATCTTGAAGCACAGAAGTATGTTCACGGACTTCTTGGTCTGTAATATTTTGCGCGGCAAAAATAATTTCAAGATTTTTCACGCTTTGCGGCCTGAAAGTCATTTCAAGATTTACCACATTTGCCGATTTTGAAGCAGTTTCAAATTCGGCAAGTTTCTTTTGTGCACCAATATGTTCAAGTTCAAGGCGTAATTTATGATTTTCACCTTGAATATCAAAACCAAGCCTTGCGGCCATTGGCGGTATTCTTGGGATATAAGTATCATCCTTAAATTTGCCTTCAACCTTATCAAGACCTAAATCCAGATCAAAATCATGGTTTTTAAATTCGCCGATGTGATAAGCAATTCTTGCTTCGTAACCTTTTAAAGTCGCATCTTTTTGAATGGCTTGATATATTGGTAAATCGCCATCTAAATCGCCAGTATTGGCAAAGCTGATGAAATTATCAAATGATATTTGCCAAATATTGGCATCAATATCGAATTTCGATTTCTTATATTTTAAACCTAATTCAATTGATTTTGCGCCTTCTATTTTCAAATTTGGATCGCCAATTTCTACACTTTGGGTTGCAGCATGTGGGCCATTTGCGAATAATTCGGTTTCGGTTGGAATTCTCTCGCTTGAACTTGCAATCAATGCTATTTTAAAACCATCAAAAGGTTTTATGAAACCAGTTGCAGAATAATTTTGTGCGTCAAACTTTCTTGCGCCCGCAAGGCCAGAATATTCGACATTATCAATACGCGCGCCAAATTCAGCACCCCATTTTGCATTTTCATATAATTCAACAAAGAAAACACCATGATTTTTATTAGTAACAGGCAAGATAAATGCTTCGTCGCCAATTGCTTCAAAATCACGTTTTGCAAATTGGAAACCTGCCATACCATCAAAATTACCAGTTTTAGCTTGGCGGATTTCGATACGCGCTTCATGGCCTTTTACGTTAAAAACTGTGCCAATTTCGCCAGTGTTTTCAACTTCGGCATGTGAATATTTGCCGCTTGTGCCGTTGAACGTGATTTCTTTGAAAAACCCGCCAAGATTATGTGCACCATTGAAATCCCAACGTTTTTGATCAAGCTCGATATGAGCTTCTTCATTTGGAATGCCGTAAAGATTATCTTCTTTATGGGCACCAATTCCAACATGCCAATCCCTTGCAATATAATTTACACTTGCGCCATAATTTTTAATATCGCCATAAGTGCTTGGCACACGGCCTTTTGTTTCGTCACCGGTTATTGCGCGTAAAGCGCCCGATTGAACATAGCCCGGAATTCTATAATCATTAGATTCGCGGCGCGAGCCATTAATTTGAAATAGTAAATTTCCAGAAACAGCCTTTAATTTCAATGCCTGTGCGTTTGAATCATCGACACTTCCAAATCCTAAAAACACGTCGCCAGTAAGTTTTTCTTTTGGCAATACAGATTGGAATTGACCATCATTAATATTAACAATGCCGCCAATAGCATTACCGCCATATCTTAACGCCGATGCGCCCTTTAAAACTTCTATTGATTGCGCTTCAAGACCGTCAATTGCAACCGCATGATCTGGCGAGATTGTACTAGCATCAACACCCTGAACGCCATTTACAAGCATTCTTATTCTATCTTCGCCAAGGCCGCGAATAATAGGACGCGATGCATTTGGGCCATAAAAAGTAGAACTTATACCAGGCTTTGCAGAAAGTGTTTCGCCAATTCCACCTGCCATTGATGCAATCAAAGCCTCATTACGGCTTACAATTTCAACCGATTGATTAATTTTGTCTTTGCTACGACCGTATGATGAAGTTACGATTATTGTTTCTGAATTTGTGTTTTGGTGAATTGCTGGTGGCGCATCGAGAAACATGTAAAGCTCCGAACTATTGAATGTTATATTATAACGTTACAGCTCTAAAAGCTATTTTTCAATAGTTTTTATGTAATTTATCAAAACAAAAAGCCGCCCAATCTTGGGCGGCTTTTTATAATAGATTTTAAAAAAACTATTCAGCGTCTACTAATACAGGACCAGAATCTTGGCCTTTTGCATCTGTATCGCGATCAACGAATTCGATAACTGCAACTGGTGCATTATCTCCATGACGGAAACCCGCCTTCATGATGCGAAGGTAACCGCCATTACGTTCTTGATAACGTGGTGCGATTACGTCGAATAGTTTTTTCGCTTGTGTTTCATCGCCCATGCGAGAAATTACAAGACGACGATTAGCAAGACCACCTTTTTTTGCCAAAGTAACCAAACGCTCAACAACTGGGCGAAGTTCTTTTGCTTTTGGCAAAGTAGTTGTGATTTGCTCGTGCTTAATTAAGCTAGCTGCCATATTTGCAAACATAGCATCGCGGTGCTCATGCGTGCGATTTAGTTTGCGATGACCGTGTGCGTGACGCATTTTCTTACTCCAAAGCCCTTAGTTTCATATATGACTTAAGGGCAAAATTAATTACATTTGATCTTCGAATTTTTTAGCTAATTCATCGATATGCTCTGGCGGCCAATTTGGTGCATCCATACCAAGGTGTAGACCCATTTGCGCCAAAACTTCTTTGATTTCATTTAATGACTTACGGCCAAAGTTTGGCGTACGTAACATTTCACCTTCAGTGCGCTGAATAAGGTCACCGATGTAGATGATATTGTCATTTTTCAAGCAATTTGCAGAACGAACAGAAAGTTCAAGTTCTTCAACGCGTTTCAACAAGCCAGGATTGAATGGTAATTCAGGGCGTGTATCTTCTTGTTTTTTGCCTTTTGCTTCTTCGAAATTGATAAATACTTCAAGTTGATCTTGAATGATGCGCGCAGCATAAGCAACTGCATCTTCTGGGCTAATTGCGCCATTTGTTTCAACTTCAAGAACCAAACGATCATAATCAAGAACTTGACCAGAGCGTGTGTTTTCAACTTTATATGCAACGCGTTTTACAGGTGAATAAAGCGCATCAACAGCGATAAGGCCGATTTGCGCATCTTCAGGACGATTTGCACCCGCAGAAACATAACCTTTACCTGCTTCAACAGTGAACTCCATACGGATTTCAGCGCCATCATCAAGTGTGCAGATTACGTGTTCAGGGTTTAAGATTTCAATGTCAGAACCAACATCAATATCGCCTGCTTTAACTTCACCAGGGCCAAGTGCGCGTAATAACATACGTTTTGGACCATCAGCATGCATTACCAATGATACGCCTTTGATATTCAATACAATGTCGGTAACGTCTTCACGAACACCGGCCAAAGATGAAAACTCATGCAAAGCGCCATCAATTTGTACGCTTGTAATTGCCGCACCGCGAAGTGAAGACAATAACACGCGACGTAGAGCATTACCCAAAGTCATCCCGAAACCGCGTTCAAACGGCTCCGCAATTAACTTGGCTTTGCGTTTTGGATCAAAGCCATGCTCTATTACTGGCTTATCAGGGCGGATAAGCTCTTTCCAGTTTTTCTCTAATACTGGTTGTGGGTTTTCTTCATTACTCATGTTAAAACCAATTTCCGTTAAATACCGAACAAAATAAAAATGAAGACCCTATTAAACGCGGCGGCGTTTCGGCGGGCGGCAACCATTGTGTGGAATTGGAGTTACATCACGAATTGAAGTAACGGTAAAACCAACGGCTTGCAAAGCACGAAGCGCGCTTTCACGACCAGCACCAGGGCCACAAACAGAAACCTCAACAGTGCGAAGTCCATGTTCAGCAGCTTTACGACCAGCTTCTTCAGCAGCAACTTGTGCAGCATAAGGAGTTGATTTACGAGAGCCTTTAAAGCCCATCATACCCGCAGACGCCCAAGAAATTGTATTACCTTGTGTGTCAGCGATAGTAATCATTGTATTATTGAACGATGCATTAACATGAACTACACCAGTAGAAATGTTTTTACGTTCCTTGCGTTTTAAACGCGTGGTATCTTTTGCCATTTTACAATCTCAAAATCTATTATTTACGAGCAGCTTGTTTTTTGCCAGCGATAGGTTTCGCAGGGCCTTTGCGAGTGCGTGCATTTGTATGCGTACGCTGACCGCGAACAGGAAGACCACGACGGTGGCGTAAACCACGATAGCAGCCCAAGTCCATAAGACGTTTAACGTTCATAGAAGTTTCACGACGCAAATCACCTTCTACAAGGTAATCTTTGTCGATAGCTTCGCGGATCGCAAGAACTTCTGCATCTGTTAATTGATTAACGCGGCGCTCCTCGGTGATTGAAACTTTTTCGCAAATTTCTTTCGCCATCGCAGGACCGATGCCATGAATATATTGAAGCGCAATAATTACGCGCTTATTAGTAGGAATATTGACGCCAGCTATACGGGCCACTACACACTCTCCAGTTTAAATATCAAAGACGCAAGACGTGTTTAAATAATTTTTAAATCATGCCTAAAAGCGCAACTGTAAATCGTCCTACGCCAATTAAGGAATCATCAGACAAAGCAGTTGCGCGAAACGCCAAACAAATTGTTTGGGTCTCTATATATGAAGATTCGAAATCGTCAAGCGCGTGCACTGTTAAGTTGTAAGAAACTGCAGTTTTATTCACCTTACATATTGGTATTTATATAGAATGAGAGTTATATTTATTTTGTGACAATAATAAACAATAATTAACTATAGATAAAATCTATATTAATAAACATTATAATTAATTTGCTTAATGGAGCAGATAGAAATATCTTCAAGTTAAGGAGATATTGAAATGTCAAAGAAATTAACCACAGCCTTTGGAGCGCCAGTTGTTGATAATCAAAATACAATAACCGCCGGACCACGTGGCCCAATGCTTTTACAAGATGTATGGTTTTTAGAAAAACTTGCCCATTTTGACCGTGAAGTTATTCCAGAAAGAAGGATGCACGCAAAGGGTTCAGGTGCATACGGAACTTTTACCGTTACACACGATATTACAAAATATACGCGTGCAAAAATATTTAGTGAAATTGGTAAAAAAACCGAATTATTCGCAAGGTTTACAACAGTTGCGGGTGAAAGAGGTGCCGCAGATGCAGAACGCGATATTCGTGGCTTTGCACTTAAATTCTATACTGAAGAAGGTAATTGGGATTTAGTTGGAAATAATACGCCAGTATTCTTTTTACGCGACCCATTAAAATTCCCAGATTTAAACCATGCAGTTAAGCGCGACCCACGCACAAATATGCGAAGCGCAAAAAATAATTGGGATTTTTGGACGTCCCTACCCGAAGCCTTACATCAGGTTACAATTGTAATGTCTGATAGAGGTATTCCAGCAAGCTATCGCCACATGCACGGCTTTGGTTCACATACTTTTAGCTTCATTAATGCCAAAAATGAACGCCATTGGGTTAAATTCCACTTTGAAACACAGCAAGGGATTAAAAACTTGACCGATGCCGAAGCCGAGGCATTAATTGGTAAAGACCGCGAAAGTCATCAAAAGGATTTATATGAAGCAATTGAAAATAAAAACTTTCCAAAGTGGAAGCTAAAAATTCAAATAATGCCAGAAGCCGATGCCTCTAAAGTTCCATATAATCCGTTTGATTTAACAAAAGTATGGCCTCATGCCGATTATCCACTTATTGATGTTGGCGAATTTGAATTAAATAGAAATCCAGAAAACTTCTTTGCAGAAGTTGAACAATCAGCTTTTAACCCTGCAAATGTTGTTCCGGGTATTTCATTTAGCCCTGATAAAATGTTGCAAGGCCGCTTATTTTCGTATGGTGATGCGCAAAGATACCGCCTTGGTGTAAATCATTATCAAATACCGGTTAATGCACCCAAATGCCCATATCATCATTATCACCGCGATGGCGCAATGCGCGTTGATGGCAATTTTGGTTCAACCCTTGGATATGAGCCAAACAATGAAAAACAATGGCCGCAGCAGCCTGATTATTCTGAACCACCACTTTCAATAGAGGGCGTTGCGGATCATTGGAATCATAGAGTTGATGAAGATTATTATTCACAAGTGACCGCTTTATTTAATCTAATGTCGAAAGAGCAAAAAAAGCAATTATTTGAAAATACCGCACGATCAATTGGACCAGCACCAAAAGAAATACAAATGCGCCATATAAATAATTGCATCAAAGCCTCTAAGGAATATGGCGAGGGCGTGGCGAATGCACTTGGATTAAAAATTTAATTCCACAAATAATAAAGCCCGAAACAATGTTTCGGGCTATAATATTGTAATTTGTAATTTTTATTCAAGCTAAAGCTGTGTCGATTGATGCTGCAACGCTTGCAATATCTGCCATGCCGTCAACCTCGGTTATGATGCCGCGTGTTGCATAATATGGAAGCAATGGTGCTGTTTGTGCATTATAAGCATCAAGGCGTTTTGAGAAAGTCTCTGGGTTGTCGTCTGCCCTGCCCTGATCTTCGAAGCGTTTTGTAACGCGTGCAAGAAGCGCAGTGTCATCAACAACAAGGCGAACCACTTTGTCGATTTTTTGACCTTTATCGGCAAGTAATTTGTCTAATGCTTCGGCTTGTGGAACAGTTCTTGGGAAACCATCAAAGATAAAGCCCGCTGCATTTGGATTTAACTCTAATTGTTCAGCAATAAGCGCAATTACGATTTCATCGGTCACCAATTGACCATTATCCATAATATCGGCAACTTTATTACCAAGCTCAGAACCAGAGGCACGTGCAGCGCGCAACATATCACCAGTAGAAAGTTGTATGAAACCACGTTCTTCAACAAGGCGTTTGGCTTGCGTACCTTTACCTGCTGCTGGTGGTCCAAAAAGAATTAAGTTCATACCCCGTCTCCCCCGTGTAGTTGCGTTATGAACTAACGCTTTGCCTTATCTGCGCTTTCCCTTCAACTTAGACTTTTTGGCTAGTCCTTCGTATTGATGCGCCATCATGTGTGAATGGATTTGCCCAACTGTATCGATTGTTACAGAAACAACGATTAAGATTGAAGTACCACCTAAATAGAATTGCATTCCAGTTAATGAGAATACAATCTCCGGAACCACACAAACGATTACCAAGAAGCTTGCGCCTATAACAGTAAGGCGTGTTAATACCTTGTCCAAATATTCAGCAGTTTTTGCGCCAGGGCGAATGCCAGGCAAGAAACCACCATATTTACGCAAATTATCAGCTGTTTCTTCTGTATTGAATACGATTGAAGTGTAGAAGATTGCAAAGAATACAATCAAAGCTGCATAAAGGAACAAGAATAATGGTTTACCATGTCCCATTTGTGCCGCTGCTTCACGTAAAAACTCTTGTGCGCCAGATACCCAAGCAGGTGTGTTCGGACCAGTTGCACCATTTCCTAAGAAACTTAAAACCGTTGCAGGAAGCAATAATAGTGAAGATGCAAAAATTGGTGGAATAACGCCAGAAGTGTTTAATTTCAAAGGCAGGAATGAAGTATCGCCTTGATAAATTTTATTACCAACTTGACGCTTTGGATATTGAATAACCACCCTGCGTTGTGAACGTTCAATAAATACGATGAACACAACCGCGGCCATTAAAATTGCGATTAAAAGCAATATTGCGAAACCAGAAATGGTTCCATTTTGTGATAATTGCAATGCGCGGTAAATTGTATTTGGGATTTCAGCGACGATACCTGCAAAGATAATAAGCGAAACGCCATTACCAATACCACGTGCAGTGATTTGCTCACCAAGCCACATAAGGAATAAAGTGCCACCAGTTAATGTAACAACAGTAGAAATTTCAAAAATCAGACCTGGATTAATAACAACGCCGACTTGACCTTCAAGTCCTTTGGCAATGCCCCAAGATTGGAAAACAGCAAGCAAAACAGCCAAATAACGAGTATATTGATTGATTTGCGCACGTCCTGCCTCACCTTCTTTTTTGATTTGCTCTAAGCGACCAGGAAAAGAAGATAAAAGTTGGATAATGATTGACGCAGAGATGTAAGGCATCACGTTCAATGCAAAAATTGCCAAGCGCTCTACAGCACCGCCTGAGAACGTGTTAAACATCCCCAAAATACCGCCCTGCGCCGACTTGAATGCTTGTTCAAAAGCAGAAATATCAATTCCCGGCATAGGCAAAAAAGTGCCTAAACGATATACTAATAAAGCACCTAGTGTGAACCAGATGCGAGATTGAAGATCTTTTGCTTTTGCAAAAGATGAAAAGTTTAAATTGGCTGCAAGTTGTTCTGCGGCTGAAGCCATTTTAATTTCTTTCTATAATTTTACGCTTGAACATTTCATGGATAGGTTAGGCAAAGCCTATTCAAAAAATGTTCCGCAGGTTAAAAATAACAATAGCCCCTATATGGGGCTATTGTCATATTTATACAAGATTAAGCTTCTGCGGTTTTCTTTGCAGGAACAGTAACACTGCCACCTGCTTTTTCAATCGCTTCGATTGCTGTTTTGGTAGCACCAGAAACAGTCAATTTCAAAGCAACAGAGATTTCACCCGCACCAAGGATACGAACGCCATCTTTTACGCGACGAATAACGCCAGCAGCAACAAGACCAGCTTCATCAATTGCAGCGCCTGCTTGAAGTTTGCCAGCTTTTACAGCTGCTTCAAGGTCAGACAAATTAACCCACTGATGAGTTTTTGCATTCAATTTGTTGAAGCCACGTTTTGGCATACGCATGTGAATTGGCATTTGACCGCCTTCGAAGCCATTGATCGAAACACCACGACGTGATTTTTGACCTTTGACACCGCGACCGCAAGTTTTACCTTTGCCAGAACCCACACCACGGCCAACGCGCATACGCCCTTTAACCGCACCTTCATTATCATTGAGTTGGTTCAAATTCATAATGTTTTCACGCTTGATTAAGCGCGCTCCTCAATAATTGTAACAAGGTGAGCAACTTTACGAACCATGCCGCGAACAGCAGCAGTGTCTTCAAGTTCACGCACTTTGTTTAAACGGTTTAGACCTAAACCAACCAAAGTATCACGTTGGTCAGATTTACGGCGAATTGGCGAACCAATTTGTTTTACTAGAATAGTAGCCATCGAATTAACCTTCCGTACCTTCAAGTGATGATGCACCATCTCTACGGCGAGAAAGGATATCAGCAACTTTCAAAGAACGTTTACCAGCGATTTGGCGTGGTGAAACTTGCTCTGCTAATGCATCGAAAGTTGCACGAACCATGTTGTATGGATTTGAAGAACCAAGAGATTTCGCAACAACGTCACGAATTCCTAAAACTTCAAATACCGCACGCATTGGACCACCAGCAATCAAACCAGTACCTGGAGGAGCCGAACGAAGAACAACTTTACCTGCACCCCAACGACCAGCGCCATTGTGATGAAGAGTGCGACCTTCACGTAAAGGAACGCGGATCATTTTCTTCTTAGCTTCTTCAGTTGCTTTGCGAATAGCCTCAGGAACCTCACGGGCTTTACCGTGACCGAAACCTGCGCGGCCTTTTTCATCACCGACAACTACAAGGGCAGCAAAACCAAAGTTTTTACCGCCTTTTACAACTTTTGCAACGCGATTAATGGCCACCAATTTATCGATGACTTCATTTTCGCGCTCTTCTTTTTGCTCACGCTCAGGGCGACGTGCCATTAGAGGACTCCTTAGAATTCTAGGCCAGCAGCACGAGCCGCGTCGGCGAGCGCTTTAACACGCCCATGGAAAATGTATGAACCACGATCAAACATTACTTCTTTCACGCCTTTTTCAATTGCGCGTTTAGCGACTAATTCGCCAACGAAAGTAGCAAGTTCAGTTTTCGCGCCGTCTTTAGCGCGAAGATCTGCTTCAAGCGAAGATGCCGATGCCAAAGTAATACCTTTGGTATCGTCGATAATTTGTGCCGAAATATTTTTCGACGAGCGATAAACAGTCAAACGCAATTTGCCGCCACCAAACTTTTTCAAGCGAGCGCGGTTGCGCATTGCACGTTTGTCTTGGGCTGAGAGAATTTTTTTCATTATTTCTTCTTGCCTTCTTTACGACGTACAGTTTCACCAGCGTAACGAACACCTTTACCTTTATATGGTTCAGGCGGACGGAAAGCGCGGATTTCAGCTGCGATTTGTCCTAATTGCTGCTTGTCGATGCCAGCAATTTTAATTTCAGTTGGTTTAGTGCTTGAGAAAGTAACGCCTTCTGGTGCAACATATACGATTGGGTGTGAATAACCCAATGATAGTTCCAAATCACGGCCTTTCAAAGCAGCACGATAACCTACACCAACCATCTCAAGGTCGCGTTCAAAGCCTTTAGTTACGCCTTCAACCATATTTGCGATCATTGATCGTGTCATACCCCACAAAGAACGGTGGAAACGGTTGTTTTCATCACGAGGAGAAACAGTAACTTCAGCGCCTTCAATTTTAAGTTCAACACCTTCGTTGACTTCAAATTTAAGCTCGCCTTTAGGGCCCTTTACGGTCAATGTTTGACCAGCAAGGTTCAAAGTTGCACCAGCTGTAGAAACAGGTTTTTTACCAATACGAGACATCTAAATATCCTTTCTTAGTAAACTTGGCACAAGATTTCGCCACCAACGTTCTCAGCGCGGGCAGTTGCATCACTCATAACACCTTTTGGTGTTGAAAGGATGGAAATACCCAAACCATTGCGAACTAATGGCAAATCATTAACCGATGAATAAACACGACGACCAGGTTTTGACACGCGAGTGATTTTTTCAATCACTGGTGTGCCATCTGAATATTTAAGCTCGATAGCTAATTCAGTATGGTTGCCAACTTGTACTTCAGAATAGCTACGGATGTAGCCTTCTTTGATTAGCACGTCCAACACATTTGCGCGCAATTTAGAATTCGGCGTGGTAACCACAGCCTTGCCGCGCATTTGAGCATTACGGATGCGTGTAATCATATCGCCGATGGGATCACTAATATTCATGTCCTACCCCTTACCAGCTAGATTTCAACATGCCAGGTATCATGCCTGCGGAAGCAAGTTCACGCAAAGCGATACGAGACATTTTAAGTTTACGATAAAAACCACGTGGACGACCAGTAACTTCACAACGGTTACGCACGCGAATTGGTGCAGAGTTGCGAGGTAATGCAGCAAGTTTAATACGTGCAGCAAATCTTTCGTCCATTGGCAAATTCTCATCCACTGCGATAGCGGCTAAACGCGCGCGCTTACCAGCGAATTTTTTAACCAAAGCCTTACGGCGGTTATTTCTATTTATAGAACCTAATTTAGCCATTTGGATTAATTCCTAAAAGGTAGGTTAAACTCAGTCAACAAAGCTTTAGCTTCTTCATTGGTGTGAGCTGTTGTACAAATAACGATATCCATACCCCAAGTATTATCAACTTGATCGTAATTAATCTCAGGGAATACCAAATGTTCTTTAAGGCCCATGGCATAATTGCCATTGCCGTCAAATGATTTACCGTTAAGACCGCGGAAGTCGCGAACGCGTGGAAGTGCGATTGTTACCAATCTGTCCAAGAATTCATACATACGGTCTTTGCGCAAAGTAACTTTAGCGCCTAGTGCCATATTTTCACGAACTTTAAAGCCTGCAATTGATTTGCGTGCTTTTGTTGTTACTGGCTTTTGACCTGCGATTAGAGTTAAAGCATCAACAGCAGATTTCATTTTTTTGCTGTCTGCAACTGCTTCACCAACGCCCATATTGATAACAATTTTATCAAGTTGTGGGATTTGCATGTCGTTAGTATAGTTGAATTTCTCTTTCATCACTGCGCGGATAGCGTCGCGATATTGAGTTTTTAAACGAGGTTCATAATTATTTGACATCGCCAATTACCTCACCTGAACGTTTAGCAAAACGAACTTTTTTGCCATCAACAACTTTAAAGCCAACTTTAGTAGCTTTGCCATCAGTTGGATCAGCATAAGCAACGTTTGAAACTTGAATAGGAGCTTCAAAAGTGCGGATGCCAGCTTCTTGAGTTTGGGTTTGTTTTTGGTGTTTTTTAACAAGATTTACACCTTGAACAACCAAACGGCCCTCGGCAGCAAGAACTTTAGTTACTTCGCCGGTTTTGCCTTTGTCCTTGCCAGCAAGAACAACAACTTTATCGCCTTTTTTAATTTTAGCAGCCATTATAGCACCTCCGGAGCCAATGAAATGATTTTCATGTGGTTTTTCGCGCGAAGTTCACGTGGAACTGGCCCGAAAATACGAGTGCCAATAGGTTCGCCAGCTTGGTTAACTAAAACCGCAGCATTTTGGTCAAAGCGAATTACTGAACCATCTTTACGTTTAATATCTTTGGAAACGCGAACAACAACTGCTTTACGTACGTCACCTTTTTTAACGCGGCCACGTGGAATAGCTTCTTTGATAGAAACTACAATCACGTCACCAACTGATGCATAACGGCGCTTGGAACCACCAAGAACCTTAATACACATCACGCGTCGTGCGCCTGAGTTGTCTGCGACTTCCAGATTTGATTGCATCTGAATCATCGTGTTTTTTCCTTCTATCGATCCGTATCAAAACAAAATCAAAGTTTAATCAAAAGATTATGCTTTGACGCGATCAACCACTTCCCAACGTTTCAATTTTGACTTCGGTGGGCATTCTTGGATTGCGACTGTTTGGCCAACTTTGAAAGTATTAGCCTCATCGTGAGCGTGGTAACGCTTAGAACGACGAACAATCTTTTTCAAAAGTGGGTGCAAAAAGGTTCTTTCGACGTTAACAACAACGGTTTTATCACCTTTGTCGCTTACTACGATACCTTGTAAAATACGTTTAGGCATCTATTGCTCCTACACTTCTGCTTTCGCGGATTTTTCATTGATAATAGTTTTTACCAATGCAACATCCTTACGAATTTGGTTAATGCGATGGGTCTTTTCTAATTGACCGGTCGCACGTTGAAAACGAAGATTGAATTGCTCTTTTTTAAGTTTTAGCAACTCATCTTTTAATTGGTCTGGGCTCATTGCGCGAGCATCTTGGGCTTTCATGATCATAAATCCTTATGCCATACCGAAATCAGCGCGAGTGATGATTTTGCACTGAACCGGAAGTTTCGCAGCACCAAGGCGCAAAGCTTCGTTAGCAATCTCATCGGCAACGCCGTCGATTTCGAATAGAATGCGACCAGGTTTAACGCGAGCTGCCCAATATTCAGGCGAGCCTTTACCAGAACCCATGCGCACTTCAGCAGGTTTTTGAGAAACAGGAACATCAGGGAAAATACGAATCCATACTTTACCTTGACGTTTCATTTGACGAGTAATCGCACGACGGCAAGCCTCAATTTGGCGAGCAGTAATACGTTCAGGTTCCAATGTTTTAAGACCATAAGAACCGAAAGATAAAGTCGCGCCTTTAGTTGCAACGCCATGAATACGGCCTTTGAACTGTTTGCGGAATTTAGTACGTTTAGGTGATAACATCTTTCAAAATCCCCTTAAACAGCTTCTTGTTCTTGTTTACGATTGCGGCGTGGACCACGATCTTCACGGTCACGACGTGGACGATCACCATCTTCACGACGTGGGCGTTGCTCATTTGCATGCTCAGCGATACGTTTGTCTTGAGCCAAAGGATCACGCTCGAAAAGCTCACCTTTGAATACCCAAACTTTAACGCCGATGATGCCATAAGCAGTCAATGCTTCTGCAACACCATAATCAACGTCACCGCGAAGAGTGTGCAAAGGCACGCGGCCTTCACGATACCATTCTGTACGCGCAATCTCTGCACCGCCAAGACGACCAGAAACGTTAACACGAATACCAAGTGCACCAAGACGCATTGCAGATTGCATAACGCGTTTCATAGCACGACGGAATGCAACACGGCGTTCTAGCTGTTGAGCAACGCTTTCAGCGATTAGATTTGCATCAATCTCTGGCTTGCGAACTTCAACAAGGTTCAAGAAAACTTCTGCACCTTTAACGCGCTTTGCAAGCTCGTTACGAAGTTTAGAAATGTCCTCACCTTTTTTACCAATGATAACACCAGGACGCGCAGCATAAACAGTTACGCGGCATTTTTTGTGCGGACGCTCGATAACAATGCGGCTTACGCCAGCTTGCTTAAGCGATTTTTTCAAATAAGCACGAATTGCTAAATCTTCGTGAAGAAGATTTGCATAATCTTGAGAATTTGCATACCAGCGCGATTCCCAAGTGCGGTTAATGCTTAAACGCAAACCAATTGGATTAACCTTCTGACCCATTAGGCTGCTCCCTCAGTTTGACGAACAATGATGGTTAGATTTGAAAACGGTTTCAAGATGCGTGCAGAGCGACCGCGACCACGAGTGTGCATACGCTTCATAACAAGACCTTTACCAACAAAGGCTTGTGAAACAACCAATGTATCAATATCAAGATTATGGTTGTTTTCAGCGTTAGCAATCGCAGATTGCAGACATTTACGAACATCAAGAGCGATACGCTTTGGCGAGAATTGAAGTTCAGCCAATGCTTTATCAACTTTCAAGCCACGAATTGATTGAGCAACTAAGTTCAATTTTTGTGGGCTTGTGCGTAGGTTATTTGATTTTGCAACTGCGCAATCATCACCGACTGGACGTGGAGTTTTAGCTTTAGACATAACTATTTCCTCTTAGCCTTTTTATCCGCACCATGACCGAAGTATGTGCGAGTTGGTGAAAATTCGCCAAGTTTATGACCAATCATTTCCTCTGTTACGTTAACAGGCACAAATTTGTGACCATTATGAACTTGGAATGTTAAGCCAATGAATTGTGGCAAAATGGTTGAACGACGCGACCAAGTTTTGATCGCCTCACGACGTGGTGATGAAGCCGCCTTCTCTGCCTTTGCAAGAAGGTAGCCATCAACAAAAGGACCTTTCCATACTGAACGAGGCATCTAATTAGGCTTTCTTCTGATGGCGACGACGAACGATTAAGCGATCAGTCGACTTATTGTTACGGGTTTTAGGACCGCGAGTTTTCTGACCCCAAGGAGTAGTAGGATGGCGACCACCAGAGGTACGACCTTCACCACCACCGTGCGGGTGATCTACTGGGTTCATTGCCACACCACGTACAGAAGGGCGAACGCCTTTCCAACGGTTGCGACCAGCTTTACCCAAGTTTTCATTCATTTTGTCAGGGTTAGAAACCGCGCCGATTGAAGCCATGCAACCATCTGGAACCAAGCGAAGCTCGCCTGATGACAAACGAATTTGTGCATAACCTTGGTCACGACCAACCAATTGAACATAGCAACCAGCAGAGCGTGCAATTTGTGCACCTTTCATTGGTTTCATTTCAATATTGTGGATGATTGTGCCCACTGGAATTGATTTCAAAGGCATTGCATTGCCTGGTTTCACGTCAACTTTTTCGCCCGCGATAACAGTATCGCCAACGTTTAAGCGTTGAGGTGCAACGATATAAGACAATGTTTCGTCTTGATATTTAATCAATGCGATGAAAGCCGTACGGTTAGGGTCATATTCCAAACGCTCAACTGTAGCTGGCATATCCCATTTACGACGTTTAAAGTCGATAATACGATAAGTACGTTTATGACCGCCACCTTTACGGAACGCAGTAACGCGACCCATATTGTTACGACCACCAGATTTAGTTAAACCTTCAGTCAATGCCTTAACTGGCTTGCCTTTATAAAGGTCTTTACGGTCAACGATCACCAGCTGGCGACGGCCTTCCGAAGTTGGTTTAAAGGTCTTTAGTGCCATAGTTCCCTACTCCTATAGACCGGTTGAAATGTCGATTGTGTCACCTTCATTTAAGGTAACAATGGCTTTTTTGAAGTCAACGCGTTTGCCGAGTTTGCCACGGAAACGTTTTGTTTTGCCTTCAACACGGATAGTGTTCACAGCTTTCACTTTCACTTTGAACAAAGCTTCAATAGCAGCTTTGATTTCTGGTTTAGTAGCTGTCAAAGGAACTTGGAAAACCACTTGGTTATTTTCAGAAAGCATAGTTGCTTTTTCTGTGATAACTGGCGCCAAGATTGTGTCGTAATGACGAACTTCTAATGTCATGATTACGCCTCCTTATCAGCTTTTTTAGCGCGTGGCTTTTTAGCTGGGGCTTCTTCTACTGCAGCAGGAGTTTCGGTTGCGAAACGTGCGTTAACAGCATCAATCGCATCTTTAGTAAGAACTAAAGTTTTGCGTTTAAGAATACCTTCAACATTAAGACCAGCAGATGGTAGAACATCAATATTGATGATGTTGCGTGCCGCTAATGCAAAGTTTGCATCAACTTCTGCACCACCAAAAATGATTGCATTTGAAAGACCAAGCTTTTCAAAAGCAGCAACAAGGTCTTTAGTTTTTGGAGATGATAATTTCGCATCATCCAAAACAACCAATGAACCAGCTTGTGCTTTTGCAGACAAAGCCATTTTCAAGCCCAATGCGCGGAATTTTTTGTTAAGGCTGTGCTCATAAGAACGCGGATGCGGACCATGTGCAACACCACCACCAACAAAGATAGGCGCATTTTTAGAACCGTGACGTGCACCGCCAGAGCCTTTTTGCTTGCCGAATTTTGAGTGAGAACGCGATACTTCACCACGATTTTGTGTGTCATGAGTACCAGCGCGACGTTTAGCTTGCTGCCAACGAACAACGCGATAAAGCACGTCTTTGCGTGGCGTTAAGCCGAAGATAGCATCATTAAGTTCAACTGAACCCGCTTTGCCACCATCAAGATTAATTACGTCGAGTTTCATTATGCTTGACCCTCTTCGCTTGCTTCAACCGCAGGCGCCGCTTCAACAGCAGCAGCAACAGGTGCAGCATTTGATTTAATAGAAGCAGGTTTTGGCGCTTCAGCAGGAAGTGCTTTTTTAACTGCATCACGAACTTCAACCCAAGTACCTTCAGCGCCAGGGGTTGCACCTTTTACAAGGATTAAACCACGCTCTACATCAGTACGTAGGATTTCAAGGTTTTGAACTGTCACACGTTCAGTACCGTAGTGACCAGCCATTTTTTTGCCTTTGAAAACTTTACCAGGGTCTTGGCGTTGACCAGTTGAACCGTGTGAACGGTGCGACAATGACACGCCGTGAGTTGCACGCAAACCGCCAAAGTTCCAACGCTTCATAGCGCCTGTGAAACCATGACCGATTGTGATAGCGGCAACGTCAACTTTTTGACCTGATACAAAGTGATCAGCAGCAATTTCCGCACCAACCTCAACCAAATTCTCAGGAGATACGCGGAATTCTTTTAATTTAGCTTTAGGCTCGACAGAAGCTTTTGCAAAATGTCCACGTTGCGGTTTAGCAACGTTTTTCGCTTTACGTGTGCCAGCACCAAGCTGAACAGCAGTATAGCCATCTTTTTCTTCTGTACGCTGGGCAACAACTTGGCAGCCTTCAAGCGCGAGTACGGTAACAGGAACGTGAGCGCCATCAGCGGCAAACACGCGTGTCATTCCGATTTTCTTAGCAATTACACCGGTACGCATCGACTATATCCTTAGATCTTAATCTCAACGTCAACGCCAGCCGCAAGGTCAAGCTTCATAAGAGCATCAACAGTTTGCGGAGTTGGATCAACGATGTCTAAAACACGTTTATGTGTGCGAATTTCAAACTGTTCGCGCGATTTTTTATCAACGTGTGGCGAACGGTTTACGGTAAAACGCTCAATACGTGTTGGCAATGGAATTGGCCCACGTACGTCTGCGCCTGTGCGCTTTGCGGTCGAGATGATCTCTTTTGCACTAGTATCTAGTGCGCGGTGATCAAATGCCCTCAATTTGATGCGAATGGTTTGTTGCGCCATTTTCACCCTCAATAATGCGAACCACTATAGTTCGCTTTCAAACAACAAATCGACGAAGCCATTTGGTTTAACCCATTTGGCGCCGCCGCACGAAAACTCTTTAACTTAAAACTGAAGTTTTGATTACAACGTGTTGAAACCAAAACAAAAACCGCGCAAACCCGAAAGTCGCACGGCCTAACTGAAAAGCATTCATAAGAAAAACAGGTGTAGAAAACCAATTCGCTATTGCGAGTTTAAAAATCTACTGGCGATTGCCAATGAAGTCATTATCGGCGACCTCAACCCTAGTTTTTGCCCTATAAACGCGTCTGAATTGTCAAACAACTCACAGCCAGTTCAAGCAAGTTCGGGGTCTATAGCGGGGTAAGATTCGGATGTCAACACCTTGGCTGTATAGATTAATGAGTTTGCCCTCCCCTTGCGGGAGGGGCACAATTTTGAGGGCTATGCCCGAAAAATGTGGGGTGGGGTCGCAATGATAATTTTGTAAACACTTGAACCAAAACCCCACCCCGAATTTTTACGAGTAAGTCGTCAAAATCTCGGCCCTCCCCCAAGGGGGGGGGCAAAAGGGCGCGACTTATCCGCATTGTCCTTAAATTGTGTATGATTAGTTTTTTTGTAAAGTTCCATTTTCTAACCAATCCTAACATTTTGATCTGTTAGAATGATAGTATTTGATAACATTTTGCGCTGTTTAAAAAAGTGAATATCAGGATAAGCAATTGTTTTTATTTTAAAAAACATGCATATTCATGCTTTGATTTGCATCAAAGCATTCAAAAAATCCAATAATATCATATATTTTGTATGATATTATTGCTAACAACGGTTTCAGCCGCCTTCCCCTTGCCTATTTTATACGCTAATCAAGCCCCATGAGAAAAGCACCCAAGAGAGCAGATGATGCAACTTTAGAAGCGCGTAAGCGAAATATGCGTAATCAACCGACCAAGGCCGAGTTTAAAATTTGGTCTATGATTAAGGATAAAGTGCTTGGGGTAAAGTTTTTGCGGCAGGAAAAAATTCAACATGCGCGCGATGATATTGGCTATTTTGCCGATTTCGTATGTTATGAGCGCGCCCTTATTGTTGAAGTTGATAATCCAACCAATCAAGAGCGCGCAAAAGATGAAGAGCGTAATGAATATTTCAAAGACGGCGGCTATGAAGTAATACGCTTTAAGGACAAAGAGGTTTTGGGAAATCCCAATGCCTGTCTTTCAAAAATCAAGAATGCGATTTAGCGTAAATAAACTGCTTCAAACTTTGCCAATGGCGCCATGCGTGCGCGATTAAGCTGTAGAGTGTCGCCAACAATTACGTAAGAATCAGCCCTTGATAGAACGTCACCAAATTTTTGTTCGACATCCATGCCATTGACACAAGCCATCATTGTTGATGCCATTTTGTCAAATTTAATGCGTTCCATTGGTTTTTCTTCGTATGAACCCATCATACGGTTACAACCGAACGAGCCATTAACGCTGCCATCATTTTTTAGAATCATATGGGCTTCATTTTGGGTTGGTGCGATTTTTTCACCCATTAATTCAGTTAGTTTCCAATAAGTCTCTTTAAGCTGGGCATTTGGTTTCATATTCTGATCACTCGCACACGCGCCAAGTCCAAAAACTGCAAAGCCTAATAGAGCACTGGATTGTATAAATTTCTTAAAAATCATTTTTTTCTTCCTTTAACCCTATATACCAAACAATAAGAACAAAATAAGGCAAAAAACCCCAAGTTTACACTTGGGGTTTTTCTAAACTTATATGTCATAAAAAATCAAAAATGACACTTTTTGATTTTTTATGTCGAATTGAATCCAACTCGCTGAGTGAGGCCGTAGGCCTCAGGTCGCGAGTTGAGTTTTACTATTCAATAACGCCAGCAACAACGCCTGCGCCAACTGTACGGCCGCCTTCGCGGATTGCGAAGCGTAGACCTTGGCT